>ERZ1643249.4-NODE-4-length-691343-cov-21.028738_pt1 | contig 691343 bp, 531 predicted proteins | sample MGYA00579263_ERZ1643249 | MGnify/ENA primary metagenome ERZ1643249 (study PRJEB29033, sample SAMEA4952264) | chicken gut metagenome | biome: Broiler Chicken; feature: Gastrointestinal Tract; material: Caecum | place: Ireland | collected 2018 | study: Broiler...
AGCCGCCGTTTTTAAGAAGCCCCTTGATTCATTTTGAGTCAAGGGGCTTTCTGTTTTTTTATCACTTCTGAATTAGGGTCTTCTCTAAGGCCGGATAAAAGATAACCTCTTCTCTTCTTCTGCAAATAAAATAGCTGTATTTACTAATGCCAGATGTGAATATGCCTGCGGGAAGTTGCCCAACTGTTCTTTGGTTTCGAAATCAATATCTTCACTAAACAATCCGAGGTGATTGGAATATTTCAGAACTTCGTCAAACAGGCAGCGTGCTTCTTCTTTATGGCCGGTTACAAACAATGCCCGTATAAGCCAGAATGTACAAATCGTAAAAGCAGAAGTAGGCAACCCAAAATCGTCTTTGCTGTTATAGCGATACATAAGTCCTTTATGGAAAAGGGCTTTCTTGACTGCTTCCACTGTTTTATGATAGCGTATATCATCTGCTTCTATAAATCCATAGGGTTCCATCAATAGTAATGAGGAATCCATTGCTTGATTATTATATGTCTGTGTGAAGCTTTGAAGTTCCTTATTCCAGCCATATTTCATCACATCTTTCTTTATTTTTTCGGCTTCCAGTTGCCAACGTTCGCTATAATTATATTTGTTAAGCATTTGAGCGATTTTAGCTCCGCGATCTAAAGCTACCCAACACATCACTTTGGAAGAAACAAAGTGTTGTCCTTCTCCCCGGATCTCCCAGATTCCCTTATCGGGCTTTCTCCAGTTTTCTACTACTTTTGCTAAAATGGTCTTTACCATTTCCCACATGTCTTCAATTTCATCCAGTGTGCCGGGCATGAGGCGATAATATTGGTAAATCAGGTCCATCAGGTAACCAAAAGAGTCGTTTTGTTTCTGATGGTATGCATCATTTCCTATTCGTACAGGTTTGGAGTTCTTATAACCGGATAGATGGTCGAGTATCACTTCGGTTAGTTGGTGCTCGCCCCGGATGCCATACATAATTTGATAATCATGTTTGGAAACGAATGTGGATTGGATAAATTTCATAAAGCGTTTGGCTGCACCGGTATGTCCGATTTGAAACATGGTTTCGATGGACATGGAAGCATCCCGAAGCCAGCAGAAACGATAATCCCAGTTGCGCACTTCTCCTACAGCTTCCGGAAGGCTTGTCGTTAGTGCTGCCAGCACAGCTCCGTTGTGGTAGGACATTAGTTTCAGAACCAATAAACTCCGTTCGATTACGTCATTATATAGAGTGTATTTCTTGCTTCTGTCTGTCCAGTTCAGCCAATATACCAGCGTACGGCAATATTCTATTTTCTCCCTTTCTATGTCGATTGGGATCACTTTCTCGTTATAGGAGAGCAGGAGAAATTCGTCTTTCTCAAGAATGATTTCTTTTTTCTCTTTGATGTCCTGAAGAGACAGGGAAGCATATAAATATTGTCTGTCCTTGTTGTCAAAGGAGCAGTAGGATTCGATATACTGTGGAGTGATATTAAGGATCACTTGTCCCTGCGCATAGTTCGGGGCCGGATGATAGTTGATCTTGAAACGCGGTTTCCCTTTTATCCAATGTATGTAGCGGTATAATTCGGCAGGTAAATAATGCCCTGTTTCGTCTTGTGAACGATAGCAGGGCATATAGTCGAGTACTACGAATTCTCCTTCATCGGAGGAGAATTGGGTAGAAAGAATATTGGTGTGGGGGACATAATTTTGTGTGATGCGATAGTCTCCGGAAACTTCGAATCCGAAAGCTCCTCCTTTCTCCCGGTCGAGCATACTGGCAAAAATAGAAGGAGAATCGAAATCGGGAAAACAGAGCCATTCGATATTTCCGTTCTGCGAAATGAGAGCTGCCGTTCGGCAGTTACCTATCACTCCATAATTTAAATTATTCATATTGATTGCTTTTTATTGAGTTTTTAATAGATCTTTGAGAAAGTCGAAAGCGAAAGTCAGGCGATTCTTAATACTTCCTTCTTTTGTGGCAGTTTTTTGTTTGCCTAGTAAAGACCGTAAGAAAGGAAGTACGTCAGATTGGGCAGACAGGTGATAGTTGGCGGCTTCGGATACGCTACCTATTTTAATGGCGATAGCGCTCTTCGGTAATGCCTGAAACATATCTTCATCTGTAGTGTCGTCTCCCATCGCTATAACAAAATCATAACGTCTGTTGGCTAGCAGACGACCCACCTCGGAACCTTTATTGCAATCCGGTGATTTGATTTCGATCACTTTATTTCCTTGTAGAATTTGTAGTTTCTGCCGGGTACAGAGCGAAATCAGCGTGTTGACGAGTTGTTGGGCTCTTAATGTGCCGAGCCATGCGTCACTTTCACGATAATGCCATGCCAGGGCAGTTTCCTTCACTTCCAGATGGGAACGGGGAGTACGGTCTACAAACATTTGAAGAATAGAGAGAATACCTGCTCCCCATTCTATCTTCTTTATGTTTTTATGCCAAACCCCGTTCTCTTTGTAGAAAGCCCCATGTTCGGCAGCCATAGACACAGGAAGGGAGCCAAGCCATTTTTCTAATGTAAAGTGATCCCGCCCGCTATTGATAACAATATGATTGGCGGGATCGCTAGCCAGTTGTTGTAGAATAGAAATGAGTTCCGGTGTAGGTTGTGCATCCTCGGGACGTGGTTTGAGAGCCGTCAGTGTACCATCATAGTCCAGCAGAATCAGGCGTTGTTTGGCTTGGTTATACTTGAGCTTGATTTGTGCGATGGTGGCAGCTACGATGCGTTTTTTCCGTAACATATCATTTTTCATACATGTCGCGTTCAGTTCATTGACAAAGTCGGCTGCCCATTTGTTGACTGTCTGTACGGACAGAATGCTTTGCATACGTTGCAGGCGTTGTTTTTGTTCCTCTTCGGGCATTTCAAGTGCCTGGCAAATAGCATTTTCTATTTGTTCTGTATCGTTCGGGTTGATTTGGATAGCGTCCGTCAATTCTACGGCGGCACCTGCCATTTCGCTAAGGATAAGTACACCGGGATTGTCGCATTTGGTAGCTACGTATTCTTTGGCTACCAGGTTCATTCCGTCCCGAAGTGGAGTGACGAGGGCTATGTCGGCCACATAGTACATGGCAGTCAGTTCTTCCAGTGAAAAGCCATGATAGAAATAACAGACGGGAGTCCAGTTCATTGTGGAGTAACGTCCGTTGATAGAGCCGATTTCTTCGTCAATTTTTGTTTTTAGTTCCGCATAACTGCCTACATGGTCGCGTGAAGGGACAATGACCATTGCCAATGTAACTTTACCGTGATATTCAGCATGATGTTCGAGGAAGGTGGCAAAGCCACGAAGACGGTGCAATATGCCTTTGCTGTAATCCAGTCTGTCTACTGACAGGATCAGTTTATGCTCGCCGAAAAGTTTCCGGGTACGTTCAATAGCTTGGTGCACTTCTTTATTTTCCGAGGCCTTATGATAAGATTCATAGTTGATTCCCATTGGTAATGCCTCTACTCTGGTCACCCGGTTGTTGATCTGTACTTCATCCAATTTAAAATCGAGATGTAATACACGTTCTACAGCACTGATGAAATGACGCATATAGTCGTGGGTGTGGAAAGCAATGAAGTCGGCTCCTAATAAGCCTTTCAGTATCTCGGCGCGCTCCGGCAGAATACGAAAAAGTTCGTAGGAAGGGAACGGGATATGATGGAAATATCCGATACAGAGTTCCGGATATATTTTCCTCAACATTCCCGGAAGTAGCATCAACTGATAATCCTGTATCCATACTTTGTCGCCGGGACGTACCAGTCGGCAAATCTCCTCACAGAAAAGACGGTTGACTTGCTGGTAGGATTGCCAAAAACAGTTCTTATATAAGGTATAAGCATAAAAGTAATGGCATAAAGGCCAGATAGTACTGTTACTGTATCCTTCGTAGTAATTTTCAATTTGCTTTTCCGACAAGAAGACCGGATGAAAATTCATTTCCTGTAGTTTCTCGTTAATCTCCTGTTGGTCCTTTTCTTCATTGGCACATATTCCGGGCCAACCTATCCAGTGCTTCTCATAAGAAGTCTGAAGAGAATCCAAACCTGTTGCCAGTCCGCCTTCGCTACGCGAAAATGCGAATTTACCGTTTGTGCCGGCTACTTTGACAGGTAATCTGTTTGCAATAATATAAAGTTTCATATCTATCTCTTTGCAAAGCATATACCAATAGACCTATATTAGTTGTTAATCTCTTATTATCAGTGTATTATAAGTATTATGTTTCCTTCTCTTGCCTTTTCAAAATGAAAATCCCCCTTTCAAAGTGATAATTTGCTTATTTTTTCTCTTCTGAAATTCTGGAAAAGTACAAAGCTTTTCAAAATAGAATCCTTTTTTCAAAATGGAAGGGTATGTTGGATGGATAGAAAGTTTCTTGTGATGTGTATTTTGTTGAATATTAGTCTGTTATCTGCTGTGTGTTTTTTGTGGCACGCATTTGGCATGAAGGGTGGCGAGTAAAAAAATAATAGTAATCATTTAAAAGGTAAAAACATGGGAATAACACTATCATTTATTTTCTGCCTGTTAAGCGGTTTCGCTTGTTTCTGGCTATTTTGGAAATGTGTAGACTGGTTTGAAAATATTTAAAGAAAAAGGAGAATTGATTATGTACACAGCATTATTCGTATTAGGTATTGCGATCTTCGGTTATTTGATGTACGTGCTCGTCAAACCCGAAAAGTTTTAAAGTAACACACACAGTTTAAGGTAAAAAGTATATGAATACAGAAATTTTAGGCGTGGTTGTTCAGATAGCCTTGATGGTGATTCTGGCTTATCCACTGGGAAAATACATTGCTAAGGTCTACAGAGGAGAAAAGACCTGGTCTGATTTTATGGCTCCTATCGAAAGAGTCATTTATAAAGTTTGTGGAATCGACCCCAATGAAGAAATGAACTGGAAACAATTCCTGAAAGCATTGTTGATTTTGAATGCTTTCTGGTTTTTCTGGGGAATGGTACTCTTGGTTTCACAAGGATGGTTGCCCTTAAATCCGGACGGCAACGGACCGCAGACTCCGGATCAGGCATTTAATACCTGTATTAGTTTTATGGTGAACTGTAACTTGCAGCACTATAGCGGTGAAAGCGGACTGACTTATTTTACTCAACTGTTCGTCATCATGCTATTCCAGTTTATTACCGCAGCAACAGGTATGGCTGCTATGGCAGGTATTATGAAGAGTATTGCTGCAAAAACAACCAAAACGATTGGTAACTTCTGGCAATTTCTGGTAATAAGCTGTACACGTATTTTATTGCCTCTTTCTCTGATTGTAGGTTTTATCCTGATTCTTCAGGGAACCCCGATGGGATTTGATGGTAAGATGAAAGTGACTACGATGGAAGGCCAGGAACAAATGGTTTCTCAAGGTCCTACGGCTGCAATTGTTCCTATCAAGCAATTAGGAACGAATGGTGGTGGTTACTTTGGTGTAAACTCTTCTCATCCGTTGGAAAACCCGACTTATCTTACTAATATGGCAGAATGTTGGTCTATCCTGATTATCCCGATGGCAATGGTATTTGCGCTAGGATTCTATACCCGCAGAAAGAAGTTGGCTTACAGTATATTCGGAGTAATGCTTTTCGCTTTTCTGGTAGGTGTATGTATTAATGTCAGTCAGGAAATGGGCGGTAATCCACGCATTGATGAATTGGGAATTGCGCAGGATAATGGTGCGATGGAAGGTAAAGAAGTTCGTTTGGGGGCCGGAGCAACGGCATTATGGAGTATTGTAACTACTGTAACCTCTAATGGCTCTGTGAATGGTATGCATGATTCTACTATGCCGCTGTCCGGAATGATGGAGATGCTGAATATGCAGATTAACACCTGGTTTGGCGGTGTAGGTGTAGGATGGATGAATTACTATACATTTATTATCATTACAGTGTTTATCAGCGGTTTGATGGTAGGACGTACGCCGGAATTTCTCGGCAAGAAAGTGGAAGCCCGCGAAATGAAAATCGCTACGATTGTAGCTCTGCTTCATCCGTTTGTAATTTTGGTATTTACAGCACTCTCAAGTTATATTTATGTGCACCACCCTGATTTTGTGGAAAGTGAAGGTGGATGGTTGAACAATTTGGGATTCCACGGTTTAAGTGAGCAACTTTACGAGTACACTTCTTGTGCTGCCAATAACGGTTCCGGTTTTGAAGGTTTGGGAGATAATACTTATTTCTGGAATTACACGTGTGGTATCGTTCTGATTTTGAGCCGTTTTATTCCTATCGTCGGACAGGTTGCCATTGCCGGGTTACTGGCACAGAAAAAATTCATTCCGGAAAGTGCCGGCACATTGAAGACCGATACTTTGACTTTCGGAGTCATGACATTTGTGGTTATCTTCATTATTGCTGCGCTGTCATTCTTCCCGGTACATGCATTGAGCACAATTGCTGAACATTTAAGTTTGTAATACTGAATTAGAGAAGATATGAAAGATAATAAATCAGCTTCTTTGTTTCCAAAGGAGCAAGTTATAGAAAGTTTGAAACAGTCATTCGTGAAACTGAACCCGCGGATGATGATAAAGAACCCGATTATGTTTACAGTAGAAGTGGCTACAGTGGTCATGCTGCTCGTAACGCTCTACTCCATTGTAAACTCTTCACAAGGTTCGTTTGCTTACAATATTGCCGTGTTTATCATTCTGTTTGTAACCTTGTTGTTTGCCAATTTTGCTGAAGCTATTGCCGAAGCACGTGGTAAAGCACAGGCCGATAGCTTGCGTAAGACTCGTGAAGAGACACCGGCTAAGAAAGTGGAAGGCAATAAAATCGTTACTGTCAGTTCTTCACAGTTGAAGAAAGGAGATGTATTTGTTTGTGAGGCCGGAGACGTGATTCCTTCCGATGGTGAGATTATTGAAGGCTTGGCTTCTATTGATGAAAGTGCTATCACCGGCGAGTCTGCTCCGGTTATTCGTGAGGCAGGTGGCGACAAGAGTTCTGTAACGGGTGGTACGAAGGTATTGTCCGATCATATAAAAGTAATGGTGACTACTCAACCGGGAGAAAGTTTTCTCGACAAGATGATTGCACTGGTAGAAGGTGCTTCCCGCCAGAAAACCCCGAATGAGATTGCGTTGACTATTCTGTTGGCAGGTTTTACGCTTGTTTTCGTCATAGTGTGTATTACCTTGAAACCGTTTGCCGACTATAGTAATACGGTCATCACCATTGCTTCGCTTATTTCTTTGTTTGTGTGTCTGATTCCGACAACTATCGGTGGACTTCTCTCTGCTATCGGTATTGCCGGTATGGACCGCGCGCTTCGTGCCAACGTGATTACTAAATCCGGTAAAGCAGTAGAGACTGCCGGTGATATTGATACGTTGTTGCTGGATAAAACAGGTACTATCACAATCGGTAACCGTAAAGCAACTCATTTCCATACGGCTCCGGGTGTCAATTTGCACGATTTTGTGGAGACTTGTCTGTTGTCTTCCTTGTCCGATGAAACGCCGGAGGGTAAGTCTATCGTAGAACTGGGACGCGAGTCGGGCATCCGTATGCGTAACCTGAATACAACGGGAGCGCGTATGATTAAGTTTACGGCTGAAACTAAATGTTCGGGAGTAGACTTGGCAGATGGAACACAGATTCGTAAAGGTGCTTTCGATGCTATCCGTAAGATGGTGGAAGGTGAAGGAAATGAATTTCCGAAAGAAGTGGAAGAGATCATCTCTTCTATCTCTAGCAATGGTGGTACGCCGTTGGTAGTATGTGTAAACAAGAAAGTGACCGGTGTCATTGAGTTGCAGGATATTATCAAACCGGGTATTCAGGAACGTTTCGAACGTCTGCGTAAGATGGGAGTGAAGACGGTCATGGTGACAGGGGATAACCCGTTAACTGCAAAATATATTGCTGAAAAAGCCGGTGTGGATGATTTTATCGCTGAAGCTAAACCGGAAGATAAGATGGAATATATCAAGAAGGAACAGCAGGCTGGTAAATTGGTTGCAATGATGGGAGACGGAACGAACGATGCTCCTGCTCTGGCACAAGCCAATGTGGGTGTAGCCATGAATAGCGGTACACAGGCAGCAAAGGAAGCCGGTAATATGGTCGACTTGGATAACGATCCGACGAAATTGATTGAGATTGTGGAAATCGGTAAACAATTGTTGATGACACGTGGTACGCTGACTACTTTCTCTATTGCCAATGACGTGGCCAAATATTTCGCAATTGTTCCTGCCTTGTTTATGATTGCTATTCCTGAACTGGCTGCTCTGAATATCATGCATCTGCATAGTCCTGAAAGCGCCATTCTTTCGGCAGTCATTTTTAATGCGATTATTATTCCGATTCTGATTCCGCTGGCTTTGCGTGGTGTGCAATACAAACCGATAGGTGCAAGTGCTTTGCTTCGCCGTAATCTGCTGATCTATGGTGTGGGTGGTGTGATTGCTCCTTTCGTGGGAATCAAATTGATAGATTTAGTAGTAGGTTTATTCTTTTAATTAAAAAACAATAGCAATGAAAACTTTATTGAAGTCATTAAAAATAACACTTGCTTTTTGTGTCTTTTTCTCTGTGTTCTATATCCTTATCCTGTGGGTGTTCGCACAGGTAGCAGGTCCTAATAAAGGAAATGCCGAGGTGGCTACGCTGGATGGGAAAGTAGTGGGAGCAGCCAATGTGGGTCAGATGTTTACAAAAGATATTTATTTCTGGGGACGTCCTTCTTCTGCCGGTGACGGGTATGATGCGACGAGTTCCGCAGGTAGTAATAAAGGGCCTACGAATCAAGAATATCTGGATGAAGTGAAAGCGCGTATTGATACCTTCCTTGTACATCATCCTTATTTGAATCGTGCGGATGTGCCTGCCGAAATGGTTACGGCCAGTGGTTCGGGACTGGATCCTAATATCACTCCTCAATGTGCGTATGTACAAGTGAAGAGAGTAGCACAAGCACGTGGATTAACAGAAAAACAAGTAAGAGCGATTGTTGATAAAAGCATAGAAAAACCGTTTTTGGGGTTGTTGGGAACAGAAAAGGTGAATGTCTTGAAATTGAATATCGCTTTAGAGGAAAGCAATAAGTAGATGAAGATTGAGCAGCGTTCCTGTCCGGACCGTTTGGGTTATGCCGCGGTTCAAATTAACAGGGTTGGATGGGGCGCTGCTTTTTTACAGGAACATAAAATAGAATTAGATAAAAAGTATGAAAAGTTTTTTTAGTAAAAAGAGTATTTTAGGAACAATGGCTGTAGCAGCCGTATGTATGTTGGGAACTAGCAATGCACAAGCACAAGAGTTTACTATACAAGGTGATTTGGTAAGTTCGTATGTATGGCGTGGTATTTATCAGGGGGGAGCCGCTTCCTTTCAGCCGACTTTGGGATTTAGCGTAGGTAATTTCTCGCTTACTGCATGGGGCTCAACCAGTTTGAGTGAGAGTAATAAAGAAATTGACCTAACCGCAGCTTATAAGTTTGGTGAAGCGGGACCGACACTTTCTGTAGCCACTCTTTGGTGGGACGGACAAGCTGATGTGGCTAATGGAGAACTTACCAATAATTATTTCCATTTTAAAAGTGGAGACACCGGACATCATTTTGAAGCAGGGTTAGCTTATACGCTTCCTATTGAAAAGTTCCCGTTATCTATCGCATGGTATACCATGTTTGCCGGTGCTGACAGAAAAACGACTGATGAGGGGGAGGAAAAGCAGGCATACTCTTCTTACGTAGAACTGAATTATCCGTTCAGTGTGAAAGGAGTTGATCTGAATGCTACTTGTGGAGTGGTTCCTTATAAGACTCCGCAGTATAATGTGAATGGGTTTGCAGTGACGAACCTAGCTTTGAAAGCAACGAAAGCAATAAATTTTAATGATAAGTTTTCATTGCCTATATTTGTACAGGCTATATGGAATCCACGTTTGGAGGACGCCCATTTAGTATTTGGCGTAACTTTAAGGCCATAAAATAAACTCATGAATTTTTGTGAAACCCGTGGTGATCGTGATGATTACTACGGGTTAGGATGTTTAAAATAACAGATTGACGTAATGGATGATAGAGAACATAGTGTACAGTATTTTTTGGATCTGATAAAGAAGTCCCACCGGGGCAAATTCAAGGTCTATATCGGTATGATAGCCGGTGTGGGAAAGTCATATCGTATGCTTCAGGAGGCGCATGAACTGCTGGAGAACGGTGTGAACGTGCAAATCGGCTATATCGAAACTCATGGACGCGCCGGGACGGAAGCATTGCTGCAAGGGCTCCCTGTCATTCCGCGTCGCAAAATCTTCTATAAGGGGAAAGAATTGGAAGAAATGGATCTGGATACGATTATCCGTGTCCATCCGGAAATTGTAATTGTGGATGAACTGGCTCATACCAATGTAGAAGGTAGCTTGAACGAGAAACGTTGGCAGGATGTGATAACTTTGCTGGATGAGGGAATCAATGTGATTTCGGCAATCAATATTCAGCACATCGAAAGCGTGAATGAAGAAGTGCAGGAGATTACGGGTATTGAAGTGAAAGAACGGGTGCCCGACAGTGTTCTTCAGGAAGCGGATGAGGTGGTGAATATTGACTTGACGGCAGAGGAGCTGATTGCACGTTTGAAAGCGGGTAAGATATATCGTCCGGAAAAGATTCAGACGGCATTGGATAATTTCTTTCGGACAGAGAATATTCTTCAGTTACGTGAGTTGGCTTTGAAGGAAGTAGCGTTGCGGGTAGAAAAAAAGGTGGAGAATGAGGTGGTGATGGGAGTAGCCGTCGGACTCCGGCATGAGAAGTTTATGGCTTGTATCAGTAGTCATGAGAAAACACCCCGGCGGATTATCAGAAAGGCGGCAAAGTTGGCAACCCGGTATAATACTACTTTTATAGCCCTGTATGTTCAGACTCCGAAAGAGAGTATGGATAGAATTGATCTAGCCAGTCAACGGTATCTGTTGAACCATTTTAAGCTCGTGGCGGAACTTGGGGGAGAGGTGGTGCAGGTGCAGTCGAAGGATATTTTGGGGAGCATCGTCAAGGTTTGTAAAGAGAAACAGATATCGACTGTTTGCATGGGAACTCCTAATTTAAGGTTGCCATACGCTATTTGTTCTATACTGGGATATAGAAAGTTTTTAAATAATTTGTCACAAGCTAATGTAGATTTGATTATACTTGCATAATATTAATCGTATGAACGTTATGAATATTAAAACGAAACTGATTCTCGGTATCGGAATGCTGGCCGGAATGATTATTTTGCTGGTAACACTTTCAGTTGTGAATCTTCAAATTCTGACAGCGACAGAACCTGATAGTCCTGCTGCTATGCCCGGATTGGAACGTGCTTTGTTATGGATTTCCGTAACGGGAGGAATCTGTATCTTGACCGGACTGATATTGCTTTATTGGTTGCCCCGTACTATCAGCAAGCCTATTAAAGAGCTGAAAGAGGGAATTCTTGAAATAGCCAATCATAATTATGAGAAGCGTCTGCAGATGAATAATAATGAAGAATTCCGGGATGTGGCGGATAGTTTTAACCGGATGGCGGAGCGTTTGACCGAATATCGTGCCAGTACTTTGTCGGATATTCTTTCTGCAAAGAAATTTATTGAAGCAATTGTAAACAGTATAGATGATCCGGTGATCGGCTTGAATATGGAGCGTGAAATTCTGTTTATCAATGAGGAAGCACTCAATGTCTTGAATCTGAAACGGGAGAATGTGATTCGTCAATCGGCGGAGGAACTGGCTTTGAAGAATGACCTGTTGCGGCGGTTGATCCGTGAACTGGTGACGCCAAGCGAGCAGAAGGAACCATTGAAGATATATGCTGACGACAAAGAGAGTTACTTTAAGGCCTCTTATGTCCCTATCATTAATACGGAGGCTGAAAAAGGGGAACCCCGCAAACTGGGTGATGTTATTTTATTGAAGAATATCACGGAGTTTAAGGAACTGGATTCTGCCAAGACTACATTTATCTCGACGATATCTCATGAACTGAAGACTCCGATTGCTGCTATTATGATGAGTCTCCAGTTGTTGGAAGATAAGCGTGTCGGTGCATTGAATGATGAACAGGAGCAGTTGTCTAAAAGTATCAAGGAGAACAGCGAGCGTTTGTTGAGTATCACCGGAGAATTGCTTAACATGACCCAGGTGGAAGCGGGAAAACTACAGTTTATGCCGAAGATCACCAAACCGATTGAGTTGATCGAATATGCGATTAAAGCTAATCAAGTGCAAGCGGATAAGTTTAATATCCAGATAGAAGTGGAATATCCGGAAGAGAAAATCGGCAAACTTTTTGTCGACAGTGAGAAGATTGCCTGGGTGTTGACGAATCTGTTAAGTAACGCTATTCGTTATTCAAAGGAAAACGGGCGTGTGATTATCGGTGCCAAACAGGATGAAAATATGATCGAACTCTATGTTCAGGATTTTGGAAAGGGTATCGACCCGCGTTATCACAAAAGCATCTTCGACCGTTATTTCCGTGTACCCGGAACGAAAGTACAAGGCAGTGGCTTGGGATTATCTATTTCGAAGGATTTTGTGGAAGCTCATGGTGGTACGCTGACGGTAGAGAGTGAATTGGGGAAGGGAAGTCGGTTTGTGATGCGGTTGAAGGCATAGTTTTGAAGGAGTTTATGAAAGAATTAGACTTCCGACAGGCACAAAATCTGCTTGCCGGAAGTTTCTCTATTCTTTCTTTTTATCGTTTTCTTCTTCTCCAGCATATCCAAATGCCACACAGACCAATAATAAATGGAATGCCATAGCAATAGATAATTTTGATAGTGGATAGATCCATAGGAGTCAGGCTGATATCTTTGTCGAGATAAGGGGCTCTGGAAGAAGATACCGGAAATTCATTATAGCATAGCCAACGGAATGAACCGGGAATCATATTGAAGTTGAATGAATAGATACCCGGTCTTGAGCTTTTTTGTAGTTCGGCATTGCTGAAACAGTCTGCATCACCCAACACAATGATCCGTTGTTTTTTATCTTTGCCTTTTATGTTGCGGGTTAACGCTATTGCCGTGGGATAGGCTCCTAGCTTTTCACCTTGAAGAGAGTCCAAAGAAAGGGAATCATTCACAAAATCTTTTGTTTGATACTCAATCCATGTTTGTTGAGCGTTGCTTTGTAATAAAACTATTGGATGGAATTTTGTTGTATCGACAACTTCCAGAGCAACAGCCGATGGCATGGTGACTGCGCTATGCGTCTGCCTGTCAACCATACGTTTGTAGAAGCCTCCTATACTGTCGGCGGCTATCTGGGTAGCTTTCGCGAGAACGAGGTCTCCGGGATTAACATCAGAAGGTTGTGCAATGATTCCCGGCAACAGTTTTAAATCAACTTTCCGGAGTAAAGGATTCATTACTTCCTGACGTCCGACGTCTCCCATAATCATCATATTACCTCCGCGTTCAAGAAAACGATCTATGATTTCTTGTTCTTTGGAACTCATGGAAGAACGCATTTCAGCGATAAGTAATATATTGATATAACTGGGTATATCATTCATATTCTTCAGATTCAGTTCCACCAAATCAAAACCTTGATTAATCATGGAATAACGAAAGCGTCCATGTGTGGCAAAAAGTGAGTAATCCTGATCTCCCTTTTTAGTGGTGGAACGTTCCTGATGTCCTGTGATGGCGCCTACCTTCACAGGAGTAACAAGCATTTTCTTCAATGCTGCGGAGATTTCTGTTTCAGAAGGGTGATATTCCATATCGTCGAACAAGCGAAGGCGGGCTTGTTCACCGGATCCACGCTCAACAACACGCACAAATCGGTAGTTTTCTTTTGCCAAGTCTATTTTTTCTTTCAGTTCTTCGGCACTTTTCAGCTTTTGGGGATTGAAGTTCTTTTTCTTGGCAACTTCATAAGCTATCTCACGAATGTTCTTATTCGGATATTGGCGATAAAGGGCACTGTCTTTCGGTGTGGAGTAATAGTAAACATACTCCATCTTTATCTCCGGTTTGAAACGTGTGTACATTTTGAAGCGTGCCATATCCTCTTTTTGCTCTTTTGGAGAAGCGACATCAAATTCTTTATCGAAAATATTGACGTAAGTTGTGATTGTCATAGGTCCGGATAATTGCTTCATCACTTTCTGACTTTCTTCCGAAAGTGTACGTTGTTTGCTGCGGGTAGCATCATAAAAGCCCATCATTGCCGGACGGGAACTGACAAAGCCGATAACTATAATGGTACATACAGCTAAGGCATAGCGCATTGTTTTTGAAAGGAGTGAACGGTGTGTTTTTTCGTTGTTCAGTTTAATGACCGATAGCCAGAGGAATAATAAAATTACGGCAAGGAAATAGATAACGTCATCGCTACATATCAATCCTCCAACCATCTCACTGGCACGTCCTTTAATGGATAGCCAATAAGTAATTTCTCTAAAGAGTATGGACTCCTGCCCAATTCCTCCCACATAATTGAGAAATGCTAATGCGGAAAGGGTGGCGACAGCTGCCACAACCTGGTAAGATGTGAGTGTGGTCATAAAGAGACCGATAGAACAATAGGTCAGTATCAACAGAAACATGGATAACAATCCCGCCAAGATAAGTGTAATATCGACATGCGGCACGGAGATAAACATTACGATTGTCGGTAGGGCAAGGATGATGACAAAGATCAGGGCGAATACCACCATTGATACAAACTTGCCGGTAATGATTTGGACACTATTTACCGGTGATGAATAAAGTAGTTTGATAGAGCCTGATGAATATTCACGACTCATCAAGTTCATGGTTAATAAAGGAATATACAGATAGATCGTTTCCTGAATTACTTCATATATTCCTTTGAGACCAAGGACAAAACCGGCTGTGACACTGAAAGTGATCGTGTTGCCCAATGCTTTTATTTTTACTATTTCCGTCAGGATATTCATAAAGTCGAATCCTACCTGGCATGTAAATGCGACCAGCAGCAACCATGCGACCGGTGAGTAAAAGAGTACCGCTAGTTCGGTACGGGCTATTCTAAGTATAAGTCTTAAGTTCATCTTTTTCTCTTATTAATTTCTTCTGCGGAAAAACCAGATGCCAACTCCTATAAGTAAGAGGATAGCTGGTATAATGATTATGAAAATAGTTTTCATTGTACCAATATCTTTCACTCCGATCGAAAGTTTGTTATCGGTACAATGGGGACGGCGTACGTCGATCGGAAATTCTCCTCCGGAAAGCCAGCGGAAGCTTTCGATAATCAGATTAAAGTTTCCTGATCTATATCCTTCGCGTGAAAGAGTCAGTTCGGTGTTGCTTATGCAATCTGCATCACCAGAGATGATAATACGCTGCTCTTTATCTTTCAGTTGGCGTGAAAGGGCATAGGCTGTGATATAGGTTTGTTCTTTCTCTCCTGCCGAAGCATTACATTCTACTGGCAATTCCTGTAAATCTGTTTGTTCTTTTTCAATCCATACACCTTTGGCGTTTGTTTCAAGAATCGGAGTATATTGGAAGCCGTAATCGTTGTCGGAGGATGTAAGGGCTACACATCCGGGCATAGAGACGCGTAAATCATATTGGAGAAAATCTTCTTTGAATCCGAATGTAAGTTTTTCCGATTCACGGGTTGCTTTGGCTAGAATCAGATTAGGAGAGAAATCAACGGAAGATTGTGCCAGTTGGTATTCTTCCATTTTGATACCGAATTTGCTTAAAAAAGGATTCATAACTTCTTGCCTGCCTGTATCGGTGAGAATAAATAAATTACCTCCACGAGCCAGGTAAGCCTCCAGTTGATTTTCTCCTTTTTCTGTAAGCGGGGTTCTCATTTCTGCAAGGACCACGATATTGATTAGGGAAGAAATGGTGTCTCCGTGAGAAATGTCGATCTCGCAGACATCAAAGCCTTGATTAATTAAGGCGGCTCTAGAATATTTCTCAATGGAGAAGTTGCTATAATCGCGGTCACCGGATTTGGACACCTCACGTTCACCGTCTCCTTTGATAAAGGCAACAGTGGGAGGAGTTGAAATCATCTTTTTGATGGCTGCTGTAATTTCCGCTTCGGATGGCGTTGCATCCATATCTTCAAAATCACGGATGAAGGTACGTTTTCCATCTTGCGTTTCCATAATGCGAACAAATGTATTTTGTTCTTCACGCAGGTCGATGATTTGGCGGATTTCTTCCGGAGATTTGAATAAATGAGGATTCAAGTTATAAATCATGGTCATATAATCACGCATCTCATCTACTGTTTTGCCTTGAAACTTAGGATTATTTGCAACGCCGTTGGGGGCGAAATCATAATAATAGACATATTTCACTTGCAGGTCCGGTTTAGCGAGACAATAAGGTTCGAAGATTGTTTCATTCGCTTTCTTCATGATAGGGAGGTAGCGATATGATTTGTTATCAAGTAGGTTAACATAATTGGTAATAGTTACCGGTCCTGTCAATTTAGCTAATACGTGTTGGCTATTTTCGGTAAGTGAGTTTAGTTTTGTGCGTGTTGTATCCCATACCTTGATCATTCCCGGACGTGAAGTGAAATAGCCAATTGCCATTGCTGCGACAAAAAATCCCAGATAACTGATTGCTTGCCGGAAACGACTGATAGTTCGTCGGTCGGATGTAAGTTTGAAAGTGGTAAATGTCAGGAAAAGGGTTACTACGACCACGAAATAAATCACATCTTCACTCCGAATTACTCCATTCAGCATATCGATTGTTCTTCCGTTTATTGACAGCCAATAAGTCAGTTCGCGTATAAAATCGTATTCCTGGCCGATATTTCCTACAAAATTCAGTATGGCTAATACAATAAGTGTCCCAACTGCTGCTACTACTTGATAAGTCGTGAGTGAGGACATAAAGAGCCCGATAGCGCAATAGGCGCATATTAATAAATAGAGTCCTAGAAGGGCGACTAGTACAGGAGCCCAATCAAAAGAAGGGATTACCAAACTGCCATAAATAGCACTGGCTATCGGGACAAGCATCAGACAGCAACCAAATCCGATGGCTGCAAGATATTTACCCAATACGATCTGACCACTGGTGACTGGGGATGAATATGCCAGTTTGATTGAACCCGATGCCGTTTCGCGACTGATGAGTCCCATTGTCAACAATGGAATATAGATGTATATGTTTGATACGACGGAGGACAAAAAACCGTAACTACCTAAGAAGCAGATACCGCTCAAAGAAACTTCTTTGCCTCCTGACAGATCATAGTCGGTCACTATATTCTCCATTAATGACGTAAAACTTGATGTTGTCAGGAATGAGAAAACAATCAATATGAACCATGCAATCGGCGAATAGAATAAAATGGCCAGATCGGTTCGGGCAATACGCATTATAATTTTTAAATCCGTCATGTTAGATATTATTTTTAAGTTTTCCCGATAGTTGTGCAAAGATTATGTCAAGAGAGCAGCGTTCCATCGTGATTTCTTTCAGCCGCCATCCGTTTTGTATGCTTAAGGCTACTACTCGTTCAGTTATGTTTTCATCGTCATCAAAGCGTATCCGGAATGTACCGGGATAGAGTTCTTCTATATTCAACACATGTTCTATCTTTGCTAGTTCTTCTATAGAAGGGGGAAGGGCAAATGTAACGGTGAAACTACTTGGAACCACATAGTTGTCAAAGTCTTTCATGCTACCTGAAAATACGACTTTACCATGTTCAATCATACGAATATCATTGCAGGTAGCTTGCACTTCCGACAGGATATGAGTGGAGAGTAGGACAGAATGATCTTCAGCAATTTCTTTAATCAGATTGCGTATTTCGACAATTTGGTTAGGATCAAGCCCGTTTGTAGGTTCATCAAGTACTACGAATGGAGGATTATGTACAATAGCCTGTGCAATTCCTACTCTTTGTTGATATCCGCCTGAAAGATTTTTTATCAGCCGTTTGCTAAAATGGGCAATAGCGCAACGTTCTTTGGCTATTTCTACGGCTTCACGAACTTTTGATTTCTCTATTCTCCGCAATGTGGCACAGTGTATGAGGTATTCGTCGACAGTCAAGTCCGGATGGAGGGGTGGCTTTTGAGGTAAGAAACCAATATGTTTTTTGGCTTCAACCGGATTTTTTCGTAGATCGATGCCATTGATAAATACATCCCCTTCCGTTTGATTTAAAACTCCACAGATGATATTCATAGTGGTGGATTTACCTGCTCCATTAGACCCTAACAGACCTAATATTCCTGTTTTTTCAATAGAAAAATTGATATCGCGAATGGCCCAATCGACACTATAACGATGGGATAAATGCTTGACTTCGACAATAGGAGTACTCATACTTTTTATTTTAAATGATTAATAGATTTCTTATTCATATTACCATGCAACCCCTCTTGAAATATCCATCCGGTTCGATTTGATTTTTCTGAATTTCCAGGAGAAATTTATGGTAAAATACCGCCCGAAGTTCTCTCTGTCAATATAACTGGTATGGTTATCTTTCATTTGGATAATACGGTTATGATATGAATTTAATAAGTCAAATGCTGTAATGCTTACTTCTGCCTGTCGGTTGAATACTTTCGCTCCAGCATAAATATTTAAGATATTTTCTTTATCAATTTGATGATAGGTTTTGTTGTTCTGATGTTGATAGGTGTATGATACCTTTGTAAAGAAGTACTTCAACATGGGAGTGCACGTCATGTCTACCGTTAAACGATTTGTTAATATCCGGTTCGATTGGTCATTCACTTTATTGGAGGCTTGTCGATAGTGGATGCTCCAATAGGCTGATGCACGTAATCGAGGAATCAGATTGGTAGCGAATCTAGTTCCTATCCTTGTTGTGCTTATTTTCGTTATATCCCGTATATTATCATAGTAGTAAGGCAAATGTTCATACTTATTGTTAATATTAACATCTAAATTGGATTTGATTTTTACGATGGGATACATCCAGGAAATATCCCAATCTATATTCCATGCTCCATTTAGATTGTCGTAACTGCTGAGCGTACTATTTGCAATAGCCGTATAGTTAAAATCAGGCAAGTAAGTTGCTTTGTTAAAATAAGTGCTCCTATTGGAGATGCTGTTTTTTATGAAAGCTAGAGTTAATTCCGAATTTATCAAATGTCCGTAGTCATTAAAGCGATACTGTTCTTTCCACCAAATTTTATGTATGGTACTGGCTTTCAAATTTGGATTTCCACTGCTGATAAAGTAAGGATTAGAGTTGTTGACTTCTGAACGTAGTTGTGCTATATTGGGGAGTTGACTATTTATGGTATATTTGATTGTGTGCTCTGCTTTTTCACTTAATCTTCCTCCTAAAGAAATTTGTACTTCTCCTTTTAATGCGTTAAATGATTTTTCAAATTTTGTTTGTGCCGTTTCTTTTCTATCCTTAATAATGGAATGTTTCCACCCTGCTGAAATATCAATGTTGAAGATTCCCAAATCGGGTAGAATAACGGTCGTTTCAGGGGTATGTTCTATCAGGGAATTTCGGTAATTATATGTATTTGTAGGGTCTGTTTCTCCTGTTATTTTGTTCCATGCAAGCTGATTGATATGGCGATTGTCCGATACAAAATTGTATATTAATTCGATGAATGAATATTTATCTTTTGATAACATGCGCTTTAATCCTGTTTTGGCTTCCCATTTATTTCCTCTTCCATTTGTTGGAATGGCTATGATCTCTTGTAGACTTCCATTAGCCTCATTTTGTGTTTTGTTTTCCCGGTTTTCTTCTCCGTTGGACGAGCTATTCGAATAGTTCGCGTTGACGGAATAGTTCCAGTCTCCGAAGAATTTATTCCAACTAACTGCTCCTTGCATCTCTTGAGATTTACCATTGCCATTTTGTTGTAAAATGCCGGTAGATTGGATCTCATCTATGCTATTTGTTATTTGTTGCAATGTATGTTGTTTTGAATGATTAGTCGATAATGTATAATCAATAATCAGATTGCTCCATTTCTTATCAGTCATACTGAATCCAGTACTCATAGTATGTTTATTATACTGATCTGTGTTCTGATATTGGTTTAGATAGCTCTTTTGCCAGAAGGCATCTGTAGCGAAGTATTCTTGTTCAGTTCGGGTATTTGCTTCTGTTGCGCTTCGTGCAAACTGATAGCTGCCTTTTATTTCTTTATAAAATCCTGTCTCTTTTTCCCAACGACGGGACAGATTGATGCCTCCAAAGCTATTTTCACTGTAAGTTTGCGATGGGTTCTTGGTACTGAGGAACATTTGCGGTTGATTGGTTGCTCTATTCAAATTGTTGTGCATGGCATTGATCGCTACCAACATTTTCTCGGAGAAGAAGTTAAATGTACCTCCTATGCCATAGCGTACATCATGGTCTGCAAGTTGTTTTTTTTCCATATTTCCTCCGATACTTGCTATTAGATTCCCTTCCTTCGAGTTTACTAATTTGCTTTTTGTCTCAATATTCAGAACTCTGCGTTTCTTACCTTTTCTGTTTTTACGTGTTTGCTCTTTATGCTCATCTTCATCATAAGCGGATATATATACAACATCATTGGCAGAAAGGTGATTCAATGCATTCATTGGATTCTCTCCAAAAATCTTTTTGCCGTCAACGTATGTCTTTTCCACATCTTTTCCAGCTACTTTTACACTCTGTTCCGAAACTTCTACTCCCGGCATTTGTTCCAGAATATTTCGTGCCACATCATCTTCCAATATGTTGATTCCTTGTGGATTAAAACGGATAGTATCGCCTCGATATACCATAGCGGGAATTTTACCTTTTACTGTTACGGCCTGTAATTGTATAACGCGGTCGGTCAGATAAAAGTCTTTTTGTGTAGTTTGCCCCTCGCGTACATATAGTGTATCGGAATCTGCGATGAATCCGTCGGCCCACACGATGGCTCGTGCGATACCGACGGGAACTTTATTCCAAAAGAAAAAATCTGAACTTTTATAATCTTCTTTCAATGTATCTTTACCACATATCAGATTTGCCTTGACTGCATCAAGACTTACTTGCATAATACTTGTGCGCAGCTTTACTTTTCCATATTTAGTAACCTTTTGTTGTATAGTAGTGGAATCTGGTGGAGTTATCTTTTGAGCATACAGTATGTGTATATTACAGAGAGAGAGTAATATACATGAAATATAGATTATAGAAGTTACATTTTTCATCGAAGGCTACATTTAAAAATTAGATTTTGTAAATGGAAATAAGTTTTCAGATGTATAATCTAACTGTTGAGCATCAGAACGCATCTGTACTCTAATGACACCTGTATTTGCTTTAATTGTAACTTCCATAGGTATACCTATATAAGAAAAAACTAATATAAGATTCATATTTTGCCGGACATCGGCCTATATTCGCGTATGCTTCCGTCATTTGTAGTACCTTCGTAGTTCGATTTCACTTTACCAAACCGATAAGCAAAATTTATGGTGAAAAACCGTCCATAATAATTTGTCCACGTGTTTTGAATGTAGTTGGAATACATTTGGCTGTTGAAAGTCCGATGACTATTTAGTAGATCATATGCGGCAATACTAATGTCTCCTTTGCGATTTAACACTTTACAGCCAACATTCAAGTTTAGGGTGTGATTGCGATTAATCTCTTTATTGATTCCATAATCACGGCTGAAAATGAAATTATAATGACTACTTAGATAGAAGTATTTACATATTTGGCTTATATCTAACATTGCTCCTGCCGTCTGATAGAATGTTTTACCTGTATAATTTTCAGTATTGATGCTATGTACATAATGGGTATTGGCACTGATTGTTACTTTTAATCTTTTAGTTAGGCTGCAAAGTAGGAAATGTTCGATCAATGGAGCATAGGTACGTGTTGTTGTCTTATTTTCTCCTATATAATATGGGTTATGTTCGTAGTTGAATCCGGTAGATAAGGTATATTTGGATTTTATGCTACGTATAGGCGCCTGCCATATCAATTTGCCTTTTATGTCCCAATATCCTTCTACGTTTTCAAAACTAATTAGAGAACTGTGTGCAGGTGCTGTATATTGCAATTCCGGTAGATAAGTTTCGGCATTGTAATAGGTTGTCTTTGCAACAGGAGAGTGTTGGCGGATAGAGGCATTGATAATAACACCTATGGTGTGGTTATGTTTTCCTAACATACGATTGCAATTGAAGAGGAACGAATGTAGATATGATTGTTTTAAGTTGGGATTTCCACTACGCAGCATGTAAGGATTGCTGTTATCTATTTGTGGGCGTAACTGCACTATGTTTGGTGCAAAATTATGCAGTCTGTAAGCGGCACTCCATGACTTTGTTATATCTGTATGCACAAAAGATATTGCCACTGTTGGAGAGATGAATGTTTTACGGTAGTTGTCCATTTCTTTTTCTTTCCGCTTAAGTGTACTTTCCTTCAGTCCGGCTGAAATGTCACAACTTGTTTTTTGAAAGGGAAAAAAGTGAAATGAAACTTCCTGTTTTTGTGTCAGGTTATTTATTTTATAACTATATGTATTGGCTTCGTCTGTTTGTGGATTTGTGGGGCTCAACATATTCCAGGCGAATTGGTGTTTCCATCCGTTTTCGTATTTAACGGAATAGTCAAAAGATATTTGGGTGTCATTTTCTGGATTCAGTATATATATTAATTGCGCATTGCCGTTCCACTCCGTATTGCGGAGTTTTGATGGAATAGTCAGATAAGTTTGTGTTGTCGAACTTTCTAATGTGTCTATCCGTAATGAATGATTTTTGCCTTTATTTATATCTACTGAACTTTCTAATGTATATCCGATTCTGTCGGTAATACTGTTGACATAACTGACATCTTCCTTCACATGAAAATTTTTGTTTAGATTATCGTAATGCATCAGGCTTTTCGATGTTTGAAGATTGTTTTCTTCATTATAGATGTAAAGCGATTGCCAATCTTTGTTGTTGTTATATGTTATAAGCTGGTTCCAACGGAATTCTCCCCATTTGTCATTTGAATTGGAGAAAGAAAATTCGGAATAGTGATTTTGTTTTCTGTCACTGTTGCTATTTTGTTCTTCATAAAGGCGCTGCTGATAATTGTTGCTAGGAAAATAATGTTGTTCGGATCGTGTATTTGTATTATCACGATTATATCCGAAAGTGTAAAATGCTCTAAATGTACCGTATGTTCCATTTTCTGTGTCCCATGAGCGTTCCGTAGCCAGATCTGCATAAGTCGTTTCGTTGTAAGTACTACCAGGATCGGAAATGGAAAGAACATTTTTGATATTATTTGATTTTCGGTTGATATTATTGTGAAATACATTACTTGTGAGTAAAAATTTCTCGGAGAAAAAGTTAGTGGTGAGTCCGAGCCCTTTACGGAACTTTCCTCTGTCGTTCTTTGAGTCCATGTTGCTGCCTGTACTAGCCAATAGGTGTGCCTTCCATGAGCTGATGAGTTTGCTTTTGGTTTCTATGTTGAGCACTCTGGTGAGATCCCCTCTGTACATTAGTTTTTTTGTTTTCGTATTTTCATATTCATCATAAGCCTTGATTTTTAATACATCTGTTGCAGAAAGATTCTTTAGTGCTGCCATTGGGTCACTTCCGAATATTAGTCTGCCGTCTATATAAGTTTTGGTTACTTGTTTTCCCATGATTTTGACGGAATGGTCGTCAGTCTCTGTTCCGGGAAGTTGCTCGACTATATTCATAGCGACATCCCCTTCTTGTACGTTGACTGCCTTCGGGTTGAATATTAGCGTGTCGCCATTTTGGGTCACAATGGGGATTCTGCCCTTGATGGTGACTTCCTCCAGTTGGATGGATTCATCCAAAATTTCTATGTAAAGATTAGAATTCTTTCCAGCTATTATATTTAATTCTTTTTCAACTTTCCGACACCCTATTGCAGTGATAATGAGTTTTGCTTTTCCTGTTTTTATGGGTTTGAAACGGAATACTCCATTTATGCTTGTTGTTTTCAGTGTGTCTTTTGCATAGATCAAAAAGATATTGGCACCGTCTAATGAACCATTAGATCCATTTTCTTGTTTGTGTATAATAAATCCCGATAGCTCATTTGTTTTATCTTGAGCATTTATCGGTAAAGTAATGTATAACAATAAAAAAATAGAAATAAATTTTTTCATATTGCTGTTTTATAAAAAGTTTAGTGATAGTGTGTGGTTTTATTTGTCTAAGGCTTGTGAACTTTCTTTTAGGAAGAAGTTCACCACCTTACGGCTTCCAATTCATTCTTGTTTTGTTTCATAACCCAGATAACTTGCTTGGAGAATTTTTTTGTCGGCCTTAGAAATGCCTATACTATATTCTCCATCAATATCAGTTATAATACCATTAGTACTACCCACTTCGATAACGCTCGCACCTATTAGTACCTCTTTTCCTCCTTCAGTATAAACAACCCCTGTGATTTTCTGACTGAAAAGGACCATTGGGGAGATCGGAGATTGAAGTTTTTTGTTTTTGAAAAACTCAGTACTTTTATTGTCTCTTCCCTTGATTATTGGAGAGGACGGGGCTTCTTGTGCAAAAGAACACATCATTATAGTAAATATGAATACAATGAATAAAATAATCTGCTTCATAATATAATTTTTTTTAATTGTTATACATTTTACTGTCACTAAACTTTTTATAAACATACACGTTGAATGGTAGAGGAAAGGCTAAATTACCCTGTCAATCATCGCTATCAAATAATCGCATTTTCCACGTTCAATATCATTACTAGCCAAAGAACGAGCTTGTATCAAATAGCGACGTGTACTTTTCAACTTATCATAGCAAATGGCTTCGATATCTGTACCGGAGTAAAAATTAACAGAAGTCATAGGTTCCATACCAGATTGTTTTTCTGTTGCAGATATAGAGGCAAAAGTTGTCAGCAATCCTAATGATTGTAACTTATGATTAGTTTGCTCGTTGAGAGCAATGGAAGTTACTCTTGTTGATACAGCCTTGTCAATAGCCTTTAATGTCGGACACATTCCTTTTAAAGAACTGATATATACAGACAGTTGTGCAATCATTGGAGCACTTAAAGGTTTCCCATTTAAAGTTTCTTTGAATAATTGTTTCTCTATATCATTCAAATATGCTTCTTGGGGATAAGGTCTAGTTGATTTCTCTACACTCAATCCCATACGCATCAAACGAAACATCAAAGACATCATTGGGTACCCGTTATTGTAAATCCATGTTGACATATCAGGATTGACACCACCTAAACGCAAGAAATCCTTATTAGAGTCCAGCCAACTTAAATCATAGAAGGTACTGAATATCTTTTGTAAGACTTTCTTTTGCATATCTGCCGATACCGGTTGATATGAAGGAACATTGCTTTTTTCGTTGGCTTCATTGATATAAATACCTCCGATATAAGAAGATACAGGTGACAATGTTTTATTGATTAATTCAATAATCACAAAATCAGGAAATAGCTCCCGGTAATCATTGGGGATATTATCGTCGTGAAACCAGGCAGGACTATTTTTAACTACATATTTCACATGAGCGATTTGTGCATCTAAAGAGGCTATCGGATCATTACCTAAATCATAGTTTTGGCAACGCGGGTCTGTAGCATAAGCTGGTGAACGCTTTCCATAGAAATAGCGTGGATCTCCATCGTGTTCCATAGCCCATTTCTTCAACATGTCTGATTCATTTTCACTGGTGGCGGCATACAGATATTTGAGCGTAAATGCATCACATACACCCGGTTTGTCGACAATCAATACCACTCCTTTTTCTTTATCACCGGGCTGTGCCAGATAATTGTATAATACGTTGTCCATGACTGAAGCTGTGATACCATATTTTTGAGTAAATTCAGGAGAACGCAGTTCTTCAGGGGAGTATGCTGCAGAACCAGCCAAATTAGTTGCCAATCCCAAACTAAGACCAAATGCTTTTAGCATACGTGCTGTCAGATTCTCACAGATCACCTCATCGGCAATGTAATAAGTCCGGAAGCGCGGATCAATCTCTGCCATTTGGTATACTCCATTGCGACGTACGCTGACGGCAAGGTTGCGTGGTACTCCTATCTTGGTACTTAAAATTTCTCCAGTGCGTAAGTCTGTGACATTGTATGCGGTAACTTCCGAGTTGTTGTTATTCAGAAAAGCAATCGTATTTATCATTGGGTTATTAGCACGGAAAGTTGAATCTTTCTCATACGGTTTTATTATGATTGGTTTTCCTATTCCTAAGTCTTCAAATATTATATTCCATTCATCTGCACTTTTTTGGATGGCTTTTACCCAGCTATCTTGAATCAGAGTGTCGATGTAGAAGACAACAGGTTGTTGCGTCGTTATATTACGCCGTGTTACATAATATCCTTTCTTGAAACGTTTTTCATTACGATAGTCTGTGTATGATATATACCCTGTTCCTACACGTGGGTTGGCTTCGCGGGTATTCATCTTTTCTTTCGACAGTAGGGCTAATGTTGTTTGCACCGACATTGTTAATTCCGGTTGTTCTTTGGAGATGAATCCCATGATGCTGATGCTCAACTTTGCAGTACAGTTTTGGGTGATACTGATACAATTGTCGAATGCGTCTACAGAGTCTACAAAAGATGTTTTACTTTGAGGGGAAGCACTTACAATTGTGAGCATACCTCCATAACTGCGTCCGCTAAGATTGAGTACATCTTTATTGGAACAAGAGAAATAGGAAGTGGCATTAAATACAACAGCCGTTGAATCGCTGGTGTATCCTTCAATTGGAAATGCTTTGTAAATAGCATTACTACGAGATAATGCAAAAGCCGCTTCTTGATTATCGTCCTGTTCGTTGAGGCGAACATTGTATTTCGGATCTCGGAATAATATTAATGAATCGGTTTTATCAATAATCAGATACCTACTTTGAGCAGCTTTTGTGCCCGCCAGCGAAATGTCACTTGCAGTAGTGATGGCAGAGTTCACTAAAAAATCCCGTCCCATTAATTCAACTGGTAGTTCCAGATAAATCTTATCCTCGTACTGATGAACTGTGATTGTCCCTTTATTGACTGTATGCTTCTTCTTATCTTTGAAAAGCTTGTCGTAGACACTCTTTTTTTTCTTTTGAACACTGTCAATCTGTTGTTCGGTTTTTGCTTTTCCTTTTTTCTTTTTGGAGCGGGCATTGGCTTCATTTGTTGATCCGATAATCAACAAAATTGGCATTAACCATAAAAATAGTTTTTTCATCTTTTGTCCCTCCCTTATTTTAAGTTGATGTCGAGCATCTTTAATAATAATTCATAGTGAGCTTTCGTCTTCCCTGATGCACTGGCTGCCTTTTGTTTCATCAGTTGTTTCGCTTTAGCTATATATGCGTATACATCTGCCTGGGTAACTTTGGCTGTCATAGAAAAACGATTCAACGGTTTCCATTCAAAACCTGCTACAGGGTTGTGTATAACATCCTCTTTGATAGCATGTCCCTGGCAACAAGTGTATCCGAACTGGCGGTGATTGATGTCAAGTGGTTTTTCTCCGGTCAATGCTTTCCCGGCTCCTTTAATTGTGAAACCGGCAGTTTGCATCATCATGTATATATATTGTTTCTGGAGATTCATTTGGGATTCTGTTAATGTACGTCCGGAAATGGTCGGTTTCCATACAAAATTATATATCATGTTGAAAGCCTCGGCAGCAGTAAATGAATCTTTCTCTAATCCTTCGTATTGTGATACCTGAAAAGGTACAGGCAGTATATATCTCAACATGAAGTTTTGAATAGTTTGTTTAGGGGAACCGGAAACCGGAAATTTAGTTAATAAGTTTTTGTTGTCAAGCCAATCCAGATCATTATAAATTTCGAATAGGTAATTCAGGGCTTCTTTTTGTTGTGCCTTCGGAATTTGTGCAAAACGTGGCATTGTGTCCCCTTCTTTAACTTCGTTGACAAAATAGCCACCTACATTGCCTGCTACATGGGTAACATACATTGCAAGTTGTTCTACGATACCAATAAATAAATCTTCACGGTATTCGTATGTATCGTCACCTTCGGAAATCCAACTTTCCAAATTATTCATAATATACTTAAGGTTCTTGATGCCATATCGAGTTGCTTTCATAGAGTTGTCACCAATATCTTCCGTTTGTGAACGGGGATCAACAACTCCATATACTTGTTGTTTTCCATATCGGTACACTGGATTTTCTTTAATGGCATCACTGATCCATTTGCCTGTTATAATTGCTTCTTCTTCTGCAGAATTAACATTGAATACCGGAGTATACGTCCATTTTATGAGGTATTTGTCGTATTCACCAAAGCGGGGTGGAGTCAATTTAACGCCACGTTCTTTATCGCCAGGTTGTGCTACATAGTTGAAGCGGGCATAGTCCATGATGGAAGGAGTGGTACCATACTTTTGTGTGAATTCCGGTGAACGTAAAGAATCTACCGGGAAAGTGGAAGAAGCTCCCATATTATGCATAAACCCTAAACAGTGACCGATTTCGTGTGAAAGTACATAGCGTAATGCGTCTCCAACCATTTCATCCGGAATATTGACAGTGCGTACATCCTTATCGGCTTGTGCTGTTTGCACGAACAACCAGTTACTGATAAGCTTGATAACATTATGATATAAATATACGGAGGCATTCAAGATTTCTCCGCTTCGTGGGTCTACCCATGATGGTCCCATAGCATTCTCAATGCTTGATGGAGCATAGCGAACACATGAATATTTGATATTGTCCGGATCGAATTCCGGATCATCAGTCGGGAAATCTTTGGCTGCTACAACATCTTTGAATCCAATCTGCTCGAATAATTCATTCCATTGGGTGACTCCTTCCCGCAGATATGGTTTCCATTTTTCCGGAAAAGTGTTATCGATGTAGAAAACAATCTGTTTAGTGGGTTTCACTTTCTCACCACGTAGGTAGGCAGCAGTGTCAGACGGTTGTATATCCCATCGATTGGCATAGTAAACAGGTGCGGTTGTTTTAGCTCCTTCGCCTAGTTGTTCGCGTCCGGTAAAGAATACACCGATCCGGTAATCTGCCATACGTGGACGGTAAGGCTTTTCTTTCAACAGCATGATAGAACGTGTCATTTCTGCGGTGAATGGACGGTCTTTTATGAGTGACGCCCCTTGTGAATTGCTGACAGAGAATGTATATGACAGACAGCTTTTAATAGAAACATTATCTTTGAAAGCCTTGATTTGTGAAATGTAAGAGCAGTCGGATTGATAATTCTCTGTACGATTGTACATTCCATAGATTGAATTACGATCGAATGGACTCATTTTTTTGTTGTCGCTTAAGAAAACTCCGGTCATATCGAATACGATAGCAGTTGAGTCATTATTATATGCCTGAATTTTCTGGTTACTAATAATTGCTCCTAGTGTACTTTTGCGTAAAGCTTCATCAATTTGTGTGCTACCAGTAATATAATCAGTATTTACCTGACGTAACTGTACATGTGTTTTATTTCGTGTAAACATGACATGGAGTAGATCGGTTGGTTTGGAACCGACCACGGCATTACCATTATCAGAGATGCTGGTAACAGTGGAGCCAATAAGCATATCTTTATTGATTAAATCCACAGGAAGTTCAAAATATACTTTTCCATCCAGCAGATGGAGAGTAATCAGCCCCTTAGCTGTTTCATGCTTCTTCTTAAATAGTTTATCATATTCACTTTCCTTTTTTGCAGGAGTTGTTTGTTCCGTTTTTGCCTTCTTTTTTTTCCAGAAGAATGGAAATTTACGCTGTGCGTCAATGGTGGTAGACGAAGCTACCACCATTGCTGCAAGTAAGAGGATTTTTTTTCTCATATCAGTTCTTTAATGTATTTTTATGAAATTAGATTAATATCCTGTTGTCGTTACATCTAGAATTTTGCCAAAACCATCATAGGTTTTGGCTTTGGAAGGGTCGAGTGTGCCACTAGCAACTTGTGTAATTGGGATAATGTGTACCTTTCCTTCATATTCGCTTGATTGTGTAGTAACAATGATAGCTTTATTATTCCATTCGGTTTGAGGGACAGTAGGATTATCTCCGACAATTAAATTACAATTGTAATTATATAGTCCTTGTTGATACATTTTGGCTTTCGTAATAATTTCTCCGGATTGTGGAGTATATTTAGCTGTTGTCGAAACAGTGGCAGTACTACCAGCCCCGTAATTTATGGTGTAGATACCATCAGTAGTAGTTACATATAATAATAGATTTCTGTTTGAAAAGAATATAGATATTGCTTTATCTAGCAGTGCGGTTCCTTCCGATGGAATCGTATATTTATTTCTGGCAGATGCAGGTTGACTGGGTGAAGTGACTATCCAGTTATCTCCATCATAATGGCCTTCTTCTCCAATGTATCTACTAAAAGTGTAAATAGAATATGTTCCGTTCGTATCATCTTTCATGAGAAATACGATTTGGCTCATATCTTCAAATACAACAGCTGAAATTGCTGTTTGATTGGGTAATTTGTTCGGATCAAAATTATTATTAGCATCAAAGCTTTTCACTTGCATAAATTGTCCGGAGCCATTACAAGTAATAAATGAAGCACGTTCTTTATCATAAAATGTTAGATGTTGCTGGTCGGCTCCAGATAAAGAATTAGATACATGTCCAGTATTGGGACTATATGCTATTACGTTATTGTTTACTTTATATGAACTTAATGCCCCAGCAGGACCACTAAATCTGTTTACTGTTGATGAAGCTAGAGTATACAAATTGTTGGAAGTATTAATATAAAAATTGCTGTGGCTTTGAAAAGCCGATAATACTTGCAATCCGTTGGGTTTGTCAATGATGAGAGACTGATCCTCGAATTGACCATTTTGTGTATAATCAAGACAATTAAAACGCGCTAATGTTGCATCACCTAAAATAGTCCAGACCTGATTTGTTTGAATAGATGAACCATATCCCATCACTTCATAAACAAGTGTTTGCATTAGACCATTAAAAGGCTGTCCATTAAGCGATGTTAATATCTTTCGAAAGATTTGTTCGTCCTTATTATAATTCACGGTAAATGCTTGATTGTTTATAAGAGTTAGATCTGATGTTGTACCATTTTGTGTGTCACTGATTAATAATCCATCAAGAAAAGTGCTTTGTACATATATTTTCCAGTATTTAGTATATTGCAGATTATCATGAACAGTATCTGTTATAGTTAATAATAGAGTGTATGGTGAGGTAGATACCGGACGTTCTACGATATAGTTTAATTGAGGATCTGTACTGATAATTTCATATTCAAAATTATAGGAAGAAGAGGATGTGACAGGAGTTTCTGTTAAAGCCCATTCATAAGTTAATGCATTTGTATTGGTACCTTCGGCAATTTGAATGTCAGGTGTCAATGTTAATTCTTCCATGCTTCCTACATAAAGTTCACTCTGTTTCTCTGTAAAAGTAATATTGCCTATATTGTTAGTTGCTAATGTACTACTATCGTCATAGCAAGAATATAAACTGAGTAGACATAGCAATAGAGGACTAATAAATATATATTTTTTCATACTTCTTTATTTTATGTTAATATTTACGAGCTTCAATTGGTTGACCCAATAAGGTACCTGCATCATGTAATAGTGGTGTGTCATGTGTGCTATTATATTCTTCTATGTATTTTCCTAGTTGAGTTGCAAAACTAGAATAGCTTTGTTCAACATTTAATAGAATATAGTGAGGTAGATACTTATAATTGGCCTGCGTGAAATATCTTTTATATGCAGCCGGATATTCGGGATGTGCATCCGGATTATCCCAATCATTCCAGTTGAAAGCAGCTATTATGGTTTTAAGTGCATTAGGGCTGTAATAGCTAATACTAGAAGACGAAAAAGATAATGGGCTTTGTATTAACATATTATATGTTATTCTAGTATATGTGTTAGGAGGAGTGGGTATTGAATTACTCCATGACAAAGCTGCATTTAAATATAGTGAGGGACCTTTTTCTAATTCGTCAGAAGATTGAATAGATATTCGTAGTTCATACGTCTTATCTCCAGTTACATTATATAATTTAATCCTTATATATCCTTCGTTATGATTGGCGGGGATTATTCCTTCCATTAGCTCATAGGATCCTTCTGTTGCTGTACTCTTTTCTGTATCTATTGTATAGTTGACAGTTCTGTCTTTATCACTAGTATTACCAATTAGTATTACAGGTATATCATATATCACATATTCATCCAAAGGATTGGAGACGAATGAATAACTTTGATATACTATTCCATCGCCACCATATCCATCATTGATTTTATTGCTGAAACGTACAGCGTCATTTTCGCTGTTATAATAGGGAATGGTTTCGTTCTCACAACTGAAAAAGATGCCAATTACTATTATTCCGATTATATAATTTATTTTTTTCATCATATTCTGTAGTTTATTTAACTTATTGAACTCGTCCGGATTGGATTTCAAACTCTGGATAAGGAAGTACATATTGTGCGTCCCCCATGTCTTCTGTATAGTTAGGAATGGTTTTAGTTCCAGTTCTTTTATAGTAGTAAAACATAACTCCTTCTGACAGGAATTCCTTATGATATTCTTTTTGAATTTCTACTAAAATTTGTTCGGCATCTAAATCCTCCAAAGGTGTGTATAATCCTCTTTTTTCACGCACAGTGTTCAAACAGTTAAGAGCGAGTGACAGATTGGGATTATTTTGTTTGACATAACATTCTGCCGCGATATAGTAGATTTCAGGAATACGAATCATGGATATTTTGTTCTTGTAATCATTAGCAAGATCAGATTGATAAACTTTCAATGGTGTATATCCTGTGTTTTGGGCGTTAGTGTTTGGCTCCATTAATGTTGTTAAGCGTATATCCGTTGCAGAATTTTCGTATAAACTCATAGCATCTGTTGTGAGTAAATACATAGGTGTGTTTTCACTGTCGAGATAATATGGTTTGATATAATTAACAATTCGTGAAGCAACGTCAGACACATTTAATCCAAAAATATTCTCACGACTCATAGAAGTACAAGATTTGTTGACTGTTTCTGGAGTCAGGAAATTGCAATAAGTATACATTTCATTGATTGCAATATTATTTTCTAATGCTGTGATGATTTCATTAGCTGCTGATAACGCATTGACGATATCTTCATTTTTTCCTCTCCATAAATATACTCGTGCCTGTAATGCCTTTACAGCATAGTAGTTCATACGGAGAGTACGCTCATTAAAAAAGCCTTCTTCGTTATATTCTTGGTAGAAAGAAGCAGCTTTGGTTTTAGTAATAGGATCGTAGTCTTTCAGTAAAGCAGCTGCTTCATTTAAATCGTTTAGTAGTAATTTGATTGTTTCTGCACCACTATATTGGGGAGCTGGGTCCTTGGAAACTTCGGTAGCATAAGGTATGGTTCGTTTCTCATCAAGCTCTGTATCTCGTTGACTCCAGTTACCATAACCATAAAGTCGTAATAGATCAAAATGTATATAAGCTCGAATGGCTAATAATTCTCCTTTAATAATATGGTAGTTGAGGTCGTCAAGTATTTCTTTCTTTTCTTCTATATTGGCTAGTTCGTCATTAACATTGACTATCACATTATACGCTTTCTCCCAGATCTCTTCAACTGTCGGAGTTGTGTAAGTATTTGTATAATTGAAAGATTGTAGCCAATACGCTAAACCTATATTTGTTGAATTTACATAAGGATTGAATTGGTGTGCCATAATTTCTGTTGCAAACCAAGAGAGGTTTGTACCATAGAGTGCATCATCAGTCATTCCGATATAACAACCTATTAGAGATTGTTGAAAGCCGGTAACAGAACTAAAATGATCATCTTTGCGTATTTCTGATGGTGCGGTTACATCAAACCAGTCACTACAAGAGCTAGTGATAAGGCTTGTCATATAAATGAGGATAATATATATATACTTTTTCATATTGAATAATTTAGAATGTTGCAGTTAATGAGAATGACATTGTTCGTGCAAATGGATAGTTTAATCCTCGTTCTACTTTTATTGATGAAAATGTTGCGATGTCGTTCATATTGAATGCTAGCCGTAGACGTTGCATATATAATTTTTGGTAGATAGAACGTGGAAATTCATAATAAGCACTAATGGCCGAGATAGATAACTCACGGCGGTCTTGTACAAAACGAGTTGTTGCACGAGTTGTTGTTGCAGAATCAAACTTCTTATATTGTGTTTGTTGACCGTATGTAGTCCATCGCCCTTCCAATAGACGTCTGTCTACATTATAGTCAATATCTGCGTTTTCTACTCGGTCTACTAATGTGGAATTATAAAATTGACAACCTGCTAAGTAGCTGAGTGTTGCGCTAATTCCGATTCCTTTATATTCAGCTGTAAATCCTCCTGTGCCGCGGTATTTAGGACTGGAATCACCGGCTGGAACCATATCATTTGAAGAGTAAACATAAGTATAGCTTCCATCTTTTTTAATATATACTTCTTGTCCTGTTTGAGGATCAATTCCAGCAGAGGGCACTGCCCATATTGTATTCATTGACATTCCGTCTTGATACATCAATACAGGGGCAGACTGATTTGCTTCTTCTGCCATTTTCTGCATTTTTTCATTATATGCGCGCATGCTGTCGGATAAACGAATAATTTTGTTTTTGTTATAAACAAAAGTACCATATAGATTGACGAAACCTTCTGGTCCTTGCCATATAGTATAATTTGCATTGAGTTCAATACCCGAGTTACGTACTAGTCCTAGATTGTCTTTTATACTGCTGAACCCAGTGGAAGTAGGGATGCTTACATCGGTTAGCATATTTTTTGTATCAGCAGAATAGTAATCAAATTTTAGTGTAAGCCCGGCAACTCTTATATCTGCGCCCACATTATAATCTTTTTTTTGTTCCCATTTTAATTTTGAGTTAGGAAGGTTATTCAAGTAGGCTCCTGTCATAGGATTTGTTGTTCCTCCATAGGTGATTCCTGAATAATATTGATAAGTAGCTATGGCTGCACTAGTATTGAAATTTTGGTTTCCTGTCAATCCGACAGAGGCACGTAATTTCAGTTGTTTGATCCAAGATATATCTTTCATAAATACTTCGTTGTGTAAATTCCAGCCTAACCCGAATGACCAGCTATTAGCCCATCGGTTATCCGAACCATATAAGGAAGAGGCACTCTCACGTATGGTTGCATCTGCTAAGTATCTGTTGTCATAATCGTAAGATGCAGCTAATAAAAAGCTTGCTTCACGATTAATAGATGAGCTTCCTTTAGGGGTTGTTCCGGCCAAATATTGTTTGGCAAATGTTATGTCTGCATTACTGGAGTTTGAAAAACCTTCGGCCGTATGTTGGTAAGCTGAATATTGATCCTCTGATAAAAAGAAACCAGCATTGGCAAAGATTGTATGTTTCTTGATCATTTTGTTATAATTTATATTGAAGTCTCCAGACAGCGAACTCGATTTCCCATTTTCCATTATATACTGCCCACGGCGTATTATTTCATCCTGTGAGGTGTAAGTAGCAAACATGGAATGTTGGGCTGGATAGAAATCATCCGAATTATTTCGTTTTTGTGAAACTCCCAAACGTATAGTTGCTTTCCAATCAGGGTGAAATAACCATTCTGTATAAAAGTTGTTGGTGAATTCTAGGTAACTACTGGTGAAACTGGTACCGATAGTGGCATCATATAATGGATTTGCCACTTTTAAATCATCATTGTACTCTGCCCAACGTAGTACTTTCCCATTTTCATCAGTTGCTTGCCAATAAGGATTCATTTTACTATAATCGCTGAATGAACCATATGGAGAGTCATTACTGTTATTAGATATTATTGAGAATATATTTCTAAATATAATATTGTTACGACGATAAGAAATATTGGCATTACCTGAAATATTGCGTCGGTCGGATCCCTTCATGACTCCAGTTATCTGATTGTATGTGAAATCAAGTACGGCGCGTAAACTTTGTGAATCTCCGACTTCGATATTTAGGTTATGCTTATGTCCAATTCCTGTATGGAGTGGCTTGGCTAACCAATATGTATCTAATCCTTGTAAGGCCATTTGTTTACGTGTATTGTATAACTGATTAAGTTCGATCTGAGTATCTAAATTTGCATTTCTATATACTCCATCTAAACGTTCTGCTTCAAGTTTTTCCAGTGCATTACATAAATCATAGCTTGTTAAATCAGGCATTTCAAACGAAAGACTTCCATTATAAGTGATACGTTGTTCATTTCCTGCCAACCGTTTGGTTTCAATTACAATAACGCCATTGGCAGCTTTTGATCCATATAATGCTTTAGCAGAGGCATCTTTTAAGATTGTGATACTTTCAATGCGATTCATATCCATATCCATCACAGTTTCGGCAGTTGTTTCAAAACCATCAAGAATGAATAAGGGTTGATTAGGTTGATTTTGATAGTTGCTTTTTAATGAACTTGTCTCTGTTGTTGGAAAGCTGGAAGTACCACGCATGGACATTGTTGGAGTTGTATTAGGATCGGAACCCATGCTGAAATTATCTGCGATGTATAACGTAGGGTCTAAGTTCTTCAAACTTTGAAAAACATTCTGATTTCCGACACGCATCAGATCTTTGCTTGAAATAGTAGTTGCTGCCCCAGTAAAACTTTCCGCTTTACGAGTATAAATACCAGTAACGATAACTTCATCTAATTTAGTATCACTCTTTAGAGTAATATTTTTCCGTACATCATTCCGACCACTATTAATCATCACTTGTTGAGTAGACATTCCGATATATGAAAAGGTGATAGTACATGTTGTATTAGTGGGAATCTCTATACTGTATTTACCATTATTGTCAGTTATAGCAAATCGTTGAAGATCACTAATTACAACATTAACACCGGGTAAGGGGTATCCTTCTTCGTCTGATACAATACCGGTTGCGGAGCGTTTATCTCTTTGTTGTTCTGCTTTAGAGATGGTAACAATATCTCTTTCCATGCTATAGGTGAGTCCTGTGCCATTAAGAACAGTGCGTAGTACGCTATCCACAGTTTCATCTTTTACATGGATGGTGATGGGTTTCAGTGACTTTGTCTGCTCTGTGTTGTAGACAAAGCTTAATCCGGTTTGTTGTCTTAAAGCATCGAAAAATTCTTTGACAGTGACAGATTCCAGATTTAAAGTTACTTTTTTGCCACTTTTAGGAATGGCAAACATCATTGTGGGTAATAGTAATAATACTATTACTAGAGAAAGTATTCGGACTCTTTCTCTACTTTTTGTCTTTCTCATTCTTTCTTCTTGTTTAATTAGTAATTAATTGTCTGTGATTAAAATCTCTCTTCCTTTTATCTTTATTTGTAAATTCGTAGTACGTGCTATTGCTTTTAATATGGGGCTGATTGTGGCATATCGGTCCATGTTTCCTGTAAATCGAAGTTGTTTAAGTTCGGAAGTGCCAAAGGAAATGTCTACATTATACCAATGTTCTAAGATCTCAACAATATTCTCCAAAGTGCGATTCTCAAAGATGAGTCGTCCTTCATTCCATGCTATATAGGGAGTTAGATCTACATTATGTATTGATATATTGTTGTTCTTTTGCTCAATATGGGCTAATTGTCCAGGTTTAATGAATTGTTCTTGGCTGCTTTTTGTGGGTATAATACTAATGCTTCCTTTTACTAATGCAACTTCTGTACGTTCGGGGCTAAAAGTGTTAACGTTAAATTCTGTGCCATACTGTCTTATTGTTCCATGGTCGGTGATAACATAGAAAGGACGAGTATCTTGGGCAACTTTAAAATAGGCTTCTCCTTTAAGATAAACCATACGTTTCGTCTGACTGAATTTTACTGGATATCGTAATTCTGTATTATAGTTAAGATGTACGGTTGTTCCATCTTCAAAGGTTACTCTGAACTCATTACCTTGTTCTGTGGTTAACGTATTATTTTCTATAACTTCGCTCCGTTGTTTCAGAATACTATCTATATTTGTATTAGGTGTTGTCGGATAGATAAGAGCACCATTCTGCGCTATAGCAGTTGTGGAATGATTAACTTTAACTGGTGTTGGATATGTTGGGGTAAGTGATTGCTTGTTGTTGCCAGCTAAAATCAATGTAGCTTTAGGAATTCCTGGCTGAATTGCATCTCCCAAAGTAAGATTGTCTGATACTTGTATTTCGGAAGAAGTGTAAAAATACCATCCCCCTGCTACTATTATTATAGGTAATATAAAGATAGCTGCATATTTCAGAAAAATTGATGTGATTGATGCTTGGCAATATTTTTTCTTAAAGTGTTTCCATGCCTGATGTGAATTTATTTGTGTATATGCTTCGTAGCGTTTACGAAAAGACATGTTTGTGCATAAACGGTTGAAAAACTCTTCATGTTGTGGAGAGCTTTTGATCCAATTGTCAAGCTGTTCCTTTTCGGGATCAGTAAGATCACCGAGTAGATATTTGGCTATTAATTTTTCTGCATCTACCTTTATCTTCATATATCTGTTGTCTTATCATTTGTTAATAAGACAACATGAAGATTAAAAAGAGGTACAAACTTTCTAAAAAAGATTATTTTGATTATGAAAAAAACTTGGAACTATACAAAATGTCACATAAAGGAAGCAAGAAGTAGCATGTACCCATCTGTTCTTTGATAGATTGTATAGCCCTTTTCTTTTGTGTCTTTACAGTTTCGATCGAAATTCCTAGTGCGGTAGCTATTTCTTCATTTTTTTTCCCATCCATGTGCAATAGGAATATTTCCCGGCAACGTGTTGGTAAATTATCGATAGCGCGAAAAAGTAATCGGTATATTTCTTCTTCATTGGTATCTTCTTCTTCTGTGATTTCTCGATAAGTGCTTGCCAAACGTTCAAGATAAAGAGATTCTACATTTTGATGTTTTAGATAATTGAGAGAAGCATTCCGTATAGAGTTATAGAGATAAGTCCGGAAAGAAGGTAATGATAAGAATCTCATTTTCTTTTCCCACATAGTTGCGAAAAGATCCTGTACAATATCTTCTGCTGCTTGTTGGGAAGAGAGAAAATTAATAGCATACAACACCAATGCTTTATAATATTCATTATAAAGTTGATGATAAGCAGTTGGGTGTTGCTCATTTATACCTTTTATAAAGGAACTTTTCTCTTCGTTCATAGTGAAATATTATGTTGATTCTCTGTTTATGCAGCAAAAGTATAAAATATCTAGGATAAAAGAAGTCTTTCAAACTCTATACTGTTTGTGAATGCATCTTTTTTTTCTTAGTTCGTACAAAATAATAATATTGTAATTATAGAAAAATAGTCCTTTGCCATTTTGCAAAGTGTAATTCTTGGTATCTGCTTGATTTAGGTTGTAACTTCGTTTTTTATTTGGGATAGTATAATTGCTAAAAACGTTACTCTGTTCTGAAACTTTAGAGAATCAATGCATTATAGTCTCTCTAAAAATCTTTATATTTGCAGACCGTTTGAAAAATGATAGTGAATAATAACAATACAATAACTTAAAAACAACCAAAATCAGATGAAGCAGGATATGATTGTTATCCTTGACTTGGGTAGTCATGAGAATACGGTATTGGCTCGCGCCATCCGTGCATTAGGAGTTTATAGTGAGATTTATCCTCACGATATCACAGTAGAAGAACTGAAAGCGTTGCCCAATGTAAAGGGTATTATTATCAATGGTGGCCCGAATAATGTAATCGATGGCGTTGCTATTGATATAAATCCGGCTATCTATACTTTGGGAATTCCTGTCATGGCTGCAGGGCATGATAAAGCAACTTGTGAAGTGAAGTTGGCAGAATTTACAGATGATATCGAGGCTATAAAGGCTGCAGTAAAGTCTTTTGTTTTCGATACTTGTAAAGCTGAAGCTAACTGGAACATGAAGAACTTTGTCAATGACCAGATAGAATTGATTAAGCGTCAGGTGGGCGATAAGAAAGTATTGTTAGCCCTGTCGGGTGGAGTTGATAGCTCTGTAGTAGCTGCTTTACTTCTGAAAGCTATTGGTAACAATCTGGTATGCGTACATGTTAATCATGGTTTGATGCGTAAGGGAGAGTCTGAAGATGTGGTTGAGGTATTCAGCAACCAGTTGAAGGCAAATCTTGTTTATGTAGATGTAACCGATCGTTTCCTGAATAAGTTGGCTGGTGTAGAAGATCCGGAGCAGAAACGTAAAATTATTGGTGGCGAGTTTATTCGTGTGTTCGAAGAAGAAGCGCGTAAGCTGAACGGCATTGATTTCTTAGGTCAAGGTACTATTTATCCGGATATTGTGGAAAGTGGAACGAAAACTGCTAAGATGGTGAAATCTCATCATAATGTAGGTGGTTTGCCCGAAGATTTAAAATTCCAACTTGTAGAACCATTGCGCCAATTATTTAAAGATGAAGTTCGTGCTTGTGGCTTGGAGTTAGGTTTACCTTATGAAATGGTTTACCGTCAACCGTTCCCTGGACCTGGTTTGGGTGTACGTTGTTTAGGTGCTATTACACGTGATCGTTTGGAGGCAGTGCGTGAATCCGATGCCATTCTGCGTGAGGAGTTCCAACTTGCCGGACTGGATAAAAAAGTATGGCAATACTTTACCGTAGTGCCTGATTTTAAATCCGTGGGTGTACGTGACAATGCTCGTTCTTTTGATTGGCCGGTTATTATTCGCGCTGTCAATACGGTGGATGCTATGACGGCTACTATTGAGCCGATTGATTGGCCTATCCTGATGAAGATAACAGACCGTATTCTGAAAGAAGTGAAGAATGTAAATCGCGTTTGTTATGATATGTCGCCGAAACCTAATGCGACTATAGAATGGGAATAGAAAAACTTTTTAAATGATATTTCGATAGCCTCAATTTTTTGTAAGTTGAGGCTATTTTTATGGTTCAACGTTGGCTTCTGGTAGAAATGTAATTGAAGATTTCACAATGATTTCGCGAAGAGATAAAAAGAAAAAGGCACCCAGAAGTGGAAGCCTCCCAAATGCCTTATTCTTATCAAGTAGCGGGACCCGGGATTGAACCGGGGACCTCATGATTATGAATCTGCGTCTTCCAAAGGCTGACGCCTTTGAAAGCTACCAGCTTCGCTGTATAACTTATTTATAATTAATGGCTTAGTGTTTGGTGCATCTTGCGCATTGTTAGTTTGGACTAATAATTTATGAGGATAATTTACTGTTGGTGTAAACCGTAGTGTAAACCATATCTTGATAATAAATAATTATCTTATATGGATGCTACTGTAAGTATTGTTTGTTTTAAATCTAAGAAGTTATCTAATGGTGAATATCCATTAATGATACGAATAACTCAAGGGAAGGAGAGGGCTTATAAATCTTTGGGTTTGTCTGTTCTGGATAGTTTATGGAATTATAATAAAGAGGAACCTAAGAGAAGCCACCCTAACTACGAATGGCTTTTAAAGATTGTATCTCAAGAGAAGCAGAAATATTTAAACTTGATATTTGAATTAAGAGCTTTAGGTAAGAGTTTCACTCCTCAAACTTTGATAAGTAAAGTTGAGAAGAAAGAGAATAAATCAGATGTTGATACATATATACGGAATATTATAGAATTAATGATTAATGAGAAGCGTTTAGGAAATGCTAAATCTTATACGCATTGCTATAATTCATTGAAGACCTTCGCTGTAAATCTGTGTATTCCTTTTACTGATATTGATGTTGCTTGGTTGAAACGGTATGAACGATTCTTAAGAGAACGAGGTAATTCTGATAATACTATGGGGATTCGGTTTAGGACGTTAAGAGCTGTCTATAATAAAGCGATAGAGGATGATATTGTAGATGAGAAATATTATCCGTTTAAGAAGTTTAAGGTTTCGCATTTTAATAAGAAGACGACTAAACGTGCTATCAGCAAGTCGGAAATGGCTAAAGTCTTGGCACTGGATTTAAGTAATATTACTACTTACTATAGCCCATTACTATATTTGAGTAAAGATTTGTTTGTGTTTAGTTATCTTGGGTGTGGAATTAATATGATAGATATGGCGTATTTAACCTATTCTAATATTATAGATGATAGAATATGTTTTAAACGCCATAAGACTGGGCAAGGTATTACATTTAGATTATTGCCTCAGACTATTGAAATAATTAATAAGTATAAGAATGAAGGTTATTCTCTTAGTGATTATATCTTCCCAATATTAGATAAGAAATTTCATATAACGGAGATACAACAATATGATAGAATCCGTAAAGTTACTAAAGGAGTTAATAGGAATCTTAAGAAGATTGGTAGCTTTTTAGGGTTAAATATTCCATTGACGACCTATGTTGCCCGCCATTCTTTCGCCACAGTGTTGAAACGTTCTGGAGTCAATGTTGCTATTATAAGTGAAGCATTAGGGCATACGAGTTTATCAACTACGCAATTTTATTTGGATAGTTTCGATAACGAACAGATAGATGATGCAATGAAGAACTTATTATAGTACATTCAATTAATCCCACTTGCAATTATTGCAGGTGGGATTATTCTTGTTAACTTTACAGCACTAATATTAAGAAGCGATATGAGAGATTACATACTACCAATTCCAGAATTAAAGAAGATAGAACCCATACTCACGGAATACTTTGGCTATAAGCGTGCCATGTTTGAGAATGAACTGTTAGCTACCTACTACCATGAATATCCCAACGGAATCAGTGAAGATATTTGTAAGAACTACATGACAGACTATTTATTTCTAAACACTATCGCAGTAGATAACGGAGTATTTGATTATAAACGGTATGCTCCCAAATCGACTTCTACCAGTAAGGCGTTTAATTCAAGTAGCTTCATTATGGATTCAGAACACAATATACTTATCACTCTGCCAAGTGATAATTTATTGGAACGGCTGACTGATTTATTACAGAAGCATGGTGAAACTGACAACGACGGAGTAATTGGAATAAGTTTGCTTGTTGTAGCTGCCATATATGAGAAGTATAAGAATGGTGAACTTTACACAGAAGTTACCATATCAGAGAACACACTGCCTTATCTGGAACAAGTCCGTCCAGAAATGCTAAAGCTATATGAGTTGCTGAATACCAAGAGATACTCACCTTCCAAGAAGAAGGAGCTAAGGGTATTCAGTCCTATAACCATTGATAACGGAGTTAAGAAGATTACTCTTGATAACTCTTGCTATTGGCTGACTGATTTATTGGATAACTACCTTCACATCTATTTAGGAGTAAACAGTTTGGAAGAAGCCCAACAGGAATTGAAGGAAGTATATTCACAGAAGAAGGGCAGGAAAGCCAATAATGCAGCCCATAATCTAATCATGTACGGTACATTCCACCTGTTGCAAAGATATTCCTCAATAAAGACCAAGAGTGAACAGATACGTATGACTTTAGGCTACATGGAATTATTATTTGAAGCGGACAGTTTCAATAATGATGAGAACTACACCAATGCAACAATAGCCTATTTGATGAAACAAGGCTATAAACCGCAATGGAAGACCAAACAGACAGAAGACTACAATTTCTCACCCAATAATCAATCTACAGAACATCTCTGGTAATTAATAATCCACCAATCCTTACAAACTACCATGTAATCACGTGGTAGTTATTTTTATGTCTTTAAATAAGCTAATTTATTGATATTCTTATATCTAAAGAATACACTTCAAATCGCCTTCTATTCTTTATAACACACCTTCCGACTATTCCTCACCTTTGCAATGTAATCAGAAACGATAAGGCGCCAAGTTGAAGATTGCACCAACTTAATTATTAATTTAAATTTAAACAATTATGAAGAAGATTTATTTGACAATTAAAATTGTAACTAATAATGAAGTAAGAAATGTAGCTTTTGCTAAAGGTATTAACCGTGCCATCAACTTGGGTAATGTAGAGAAGATATTAGCCATGATGAAGGTCAAGGGTTATAGAAAGGCAGAAATGGTACAGGTCGTTAAGGCAGAAGATGTAATCACAACAGGTGACATTCGTCTGGTTGACATAAACGGACAGGATATAAATCCAGAGGATGCAGCCAAATACTTCCTTGTATTGGACGGTCAGCACAGAACCATTGCCGCATCCCTCTATAATGAATGGGCAGCGGAGAACGGAGAGGAAGCAATAAATGTACCCGCCATTGAAGTTGAACTGCAAGGGAATGAAACCATTGCAGAATATATCAACGAGATTAATATTACCAAGAAGGAATGGACTACCCCAGACTATGTGCGTGGTGCAGCCAATATTAACCCAGACAATGAATTTCTGCAACGGTACAACGAATTAATAAAGAGCGAGAAGAACCCAGACGGTTATCCAATCTCAACACTGAACCTTATCTTTTGTGGCAATAATAACGCCATATCAAAGTCTGACTTCTCTTTATTATGCTCTGGTAAGGATGAGAAGGGGAAGAAGGTGAAGAAGCCTATCATTCCAGCCTATAACATGGAGACAGGAAACAAGTTCATCCAAATCTGCAAGGATAAAGGCTTTGATGACAAGGATATTGCCAAGAGATACTTAAGTAACCAATTCAATAATATCAAGACAATTACAGGAGACGTCAAGGAAGCTGTCAAGATATTCCAGTCCATTACACAGAACGACAAGGCGGCAATGTTCAATACACACGGAAATCTGGACGAGAATTTAGTAATGGATCAGTTTGAGAAGATAAGAGAACGGTACAATCGCCCTACTACTGTCATCTCAATTAAAGACAGCAAGGAAGTGACCGCCAATGATGACACAGAGGAGATTCCTTATCTGGAAGCGGAAGAAGTCTGACCATGTAAAGAGCCTATGTGACAGGTAGGCTCTTCTACTCCAGATTCTTCCAGAGTGGTGAATTTCCATTATATAATAATACGGGTTACCCTAATAAATGAAGCTGAGAGTAACTTAAAGTCTGATTATTGAGGTGACAGGTAGCTGTTTTCCAATCACCAAGCAGAAGTGGGGATAAAGTTGGAATCTCCAAAGAGTGGTGAATTATCCCTATATAAAACGGTCAGTTACCCCAATATTCAGAGTTTAGGATTATTTAAAGTCCAATAATTAGGGGCACAGGTAACATACTTAAAATCACAAAAGATAACTTATGGTAAAGTTAGAAATTCAAGAGCGGGACGGTTTCCTCATTATGGAGGACTTCCCAAAGAACTGTATCTTCAACAAGGTGAAGACAGGATGTGGTGCTACTACGATAGCACTTACCAATGACGAGAATTACATTATAGCCGTACCTACGACAGAGTTAGTAATTAATAAGTGTTATCCACCTAAGGATAAGAATGGTAAGGACATTACTTGGAAGAGGTCACAGATTCAAGCAGGCGTAAGTCCTACTAATGACAGACTGTTCGGCTTGTATGGCAGTTTCAATAAAACAGTGCAAGCCAAGTTAAAGAAGTTCCTTGAACAGGACGGAGTAAAAAAGATAATTTGTACGTATGACAAGGTAGGGACTTTAATTCCTCTTATCAATGCGTCAGAGTTCAAATTATTAGCAGATGAATACCATAACCTTCTGAAACAGTACGGGTTTAGGACAATGGTGATAAATCAAATCATAGAGAACTTCAAATGTTTCAAATCCCATTGCTTCCTGACCGCAACCCCTATCCCAGAACTGTTCAAGCCCAAAGTCTTTGCTGAAATGACAGAGTACGTGGCTGACTGGAAGACAGTGGATGAGATTACAGTCTACCCCTACCCATGTAAAAGCTCAAGCAGTACGGCTGCCAAGATTATAAGGCATTATAAAGACAACGGTCACTTTGTACTGGACGGGATTAAGAGTGAGGAAGCTTACTTCTTTGTTAATAGCGTAAGAGAGATTAAGGAGATACTTGAAGAATCCAGACTGACTAATGATGATTGCAGAATTATATGTGCGGATGACGAGACGAACCATTACAAACTGGAAGGCTTTGAAATTTCCAGTTCAACAGCTCCCGCCAAACGGTTTACATTTGTAACCTGTAAGGCGTTTGAAGGAGTGGATTATTATTCTGAAACGGCAATATGCTTCATTGTCAGCAACGGTTACAACAAGCATACCCTAATCAGCATTGATATGGATATTCCCCAGATTGCAGGACGTATCAGAACCAAATCCAATCCGTTCAGAAACAAGATAGTCCATATCTTTAATCCAAAGGTTATGAACTACTACCTTCCATTTGCTGAAATGAAACGGAAGACAGACGAAGAGCTTGCAGCGGCAGAGGAACGGATACAGGTATTGAATGAGAGCAAGTTAGGGGAAGCTGCAAGGAAACAGCAGGACGATGAACTTAAGAAATTGGGGGCTGATACATATATCATCAAGAAGGGTGACAGGTATGAAGTCAATGACATGGTTGCCCAGTTAAAACTCTACCAACACTGGACTACACGTATAGTGTACAGGTCGGCAGAAGCATTGCAGGAAGGCTACAGACAGTTGGGCATGGCAATAGTCCAGACGTATGAATGGGACATTGCAGACGAGAATATTATCAAAGGCATACTTACCATTCCCCAATTCAGAGACAGGCTCAAACGCTTCTGTGACTTGAAGGAGAAATCCGCTCTGACTGATAACGAGCGACAGGAGTTGGAAAGCCTTATGAAGAGAGACCCAATATTAGAACAGGGATATCAGCAGCTTGGATTAAGCCAACTAAGGAGAACAAGAACCAAGAAGGCTATCAAGGCTTTGATTGAATAAGAATAAAACTCCAGACCACTAATACGGTTTGGAGTTTCTTATTATATACCCCAACCCAAGAATAGGGTATCTAAAATCATACCCCCGCCCTTTAGATTTAGGCAGTGTTTCTATTTAGATTTTATGCAGTGATAGAGTGAAATATTTGATTTGTCAGTGAGTAGGCTGACATATATCAGATGTATATCATGCGCTAAGCTTTATTGTTACCCTAAAACACCCCCTTACCCATTATTGGAGAAATGAAAGGATAACATGAATCGCTATTCAGCCCACAAACGCTTTGAACTTCTGAAATATGCGGACTTATCAATGATTTGTATATGTCTACATATAAAGATGCACAAAGATAAGTGAATGAATAGAACTTCATGTTAAGCCCTCATTTTGTCCTCAAATGCAGTATTTACTAATCATATTAACTTAATAATTTATCAGATTATGGAATCAACATTACAGATTATGCCAGTGCAGAGAATTAGTAGAAACTTTGGTGAATATGCAGAAGAAGCGGTAATAATTGAAGAGCCAATTATTAAGCAGAAACGACCTTTATTTATTGAAGCCAATACGATTGAAGCCAGTTTGGAACATCTAAGGAATGATTGCATTATCCCTGTATTTGCCAAGGATAACGAAGCTACATTATCTCATGTGGCTTTCATTGAAGCGGTACAGGATGCAACCAATACATTCTTTAGCGGTGAACAAATTGAATCGCCAGATATTCGTGTTTCTCATGTAATCAAAGGTAGGATTCCCGAAGCAATTCATAAGCCAGCCAATCAGTTACTAGAGAGTGACAAGACTATCTACTACGAAAGGTGCGCTTTTGTTATTGAAGTTCCTACTATCTATGAGACAGTACACGGTAACAGGCTAACCCTTACTATTGGCGGTGTCAGAGCTTATAACCACACCAATCTTTATTCGAAGAAAGGTGCGGAGCGGTTTAAAGTGTTTATTGGCTTTACTTGTAAGGTTTGCACAAATCTATGTGTATCTACAGACGGTTATCTTAGTTGCTTGGAAGTTACCAATACAAGGGATTTATATCAAGCGGTATTGGAAATGTTCCACAAATACGATGCAGCCAAACACATACATTTGATGCAGTCTTTAGGCAATACCAGTATGACAGAGCATCAGTTCTGCCAACTACTTGGAAGAATGAGACTTTATCAGTCATTACCGCAAGGCTATCAGAAAGATATACCTAAAATGTTGCTTACTGATACACAGGTTAACAATGTGGCTAAAGCTTATATCAATGATGAGAACTTTGGTAGCTTGGGGAATGATTTGTCTATGTGGAAGTTCTACAACTTGCTCACAGGTGCAAATAAGAGTAGCTATATAGATTCATTCTTGGATAGAGCCTATAATGCTACAGAACTTGCAACGGGGATATGTTCCGCTTTACACGGTGATGACAAATACCAATGGTTTCTTAGTTAGTGGTATTATACAGTATTTAATAGGGGACATCCATATAATAAGGGTGTCCCTTAATTTATTCATTACTTAATTAATAATTAAAGATTTATGTTAGTAGCATTATTCGCTGTTATATTTTGGACTATTATGTTCTTTATTGCATGTGCAGTTTCACCTATTGTATTCTTCTTCATGATTATTTGGACTATATATCAATATTTCAAATTATTATGTTGAGATAGTACATGAAGTACTAATAAGGGTATCTATATACTATATATAGGTACTCTTTATTAGCTATAGCCAGTAGTATAACATTCACTTCTGTTATTAGTGAATGTTTAGCTAGTAATCAGTAAGTTAGATATTCCAACTCAAAATTAATATTCACTTTTATTAGTTTCACTATAAAACAGAACGTTATGTCACTTAAATATTCAAGTACAACAGCAGATTATCTGCAATGGAGCGAAGCAATGAACTTAGTAAGAAAGTTGGCAAGGGATAATAATTATAAGATGTCACTTCTTATCGCTTTGGGTTGCTTCACAGGTTTAAGAATTTCTGATATTCTTGCTTTAAGATGGAATCAGATATTAGATGCAGAAGAGTTTACCATTACAGAGATTAAAACAGGGAAGCAAAGGACAATTAGGATTAATATGCAGCTACAACAACATATCAGAGATTGTTATGAGCATATAAATCCAGTTGGCATAAATGCTCCTGTATTGATAAGTCAGAAGGGGACAGTCTACACAGTTCAGAGAATCAATGTCATGTTGAAGGAGATTAAGAAGAAGTACAGGTTGCATATAGGCAATTTCAGTTGCCATTCTCTTAGGAAGACCTTTGGCAGACAGGTCTATAATATGAACAGTGATAATTCAGAGCTTGCACTTGTCAAGCTCATGGAGCTATTCAATCATTCCAGTGTATCAATTACTAAGAGATACTTGGGATTAAGGCAAGAGGAATTACTTAATACCTATGATTGTCTTAGCTTCTAAAATTGTGTTGGTATGGAAGTTCAGAATTTCTACTTATATGGGGATTTGGCAAGTTTCATACCAACCTTGAATTATTGAGTAGAGACAGCTCTCAACATTTAATAAACAATAGTTCTTGCTAATCAAACGTAAATTCGTAACTTTGTAGCAATTTCAGATACCTAATGTGTTAGAGCTGAAAGGACATAGTTAACGAAGAGCGTTTAAGATATTATCCTATCGTGGAATCTCGACAATTTCAATGAATGGGGATAGTAGGCAAGAACGCTCACGTCAGTGTTATATATTCATCTTAAGGGATGAACTATATATTCTTCTGGCGTGGGCTATTGTTTATTACCCATTCAAGGCAGTCGAGAGCCTCACGATAGTAATATTCAGTAGTTCCCACGCTTCTTGTATGTAGTAGCCAACTATAGGGAACAGGTTGGCATAAATACAGGTATCTAAGAAACAGACAGTCTATCTACTAATCAATTGCAGTTCTATTAAATGAAGTGTGCAACCTTCGTGTTGCGTTCCTCACACTTGTATCTCAATTACTAACGCCTCTAATGGGAACGTAGAGACACAAACAGATTTATATAACGATGAAGATATTAAGATTACTAATGGTATCAGTTGCCTTGATTACCGTATCAGTGTGCAGTGCACAACGTGGATACAGAGGAATGATAGAGGGCGGACGGACGTTTCACCTTGAAGAAACAACCTTGCACTCTACGGAGTTCTCAACTACGCATGGTTATCAATTTAATCCTTATTTATTCATTGGAGCAGGAGTAGGATTTCACTTTACATCTTCGGAAACTGATATGACGTACATGCCATTGTACTTAGATTTAAGAGCCAACCTTATGAGAACTAAAGTATCTCCATTTATTGATGTTAAAACTGGATATACCGTATTAGATGCTAAAGGCGTGTATCTGAATTCAAGTGTGGGAGTTAATTATAACTTCTACAGGCTTCTCTCCGTTTATTTAAAAGTGGGCTATACTTATCAGAAGGTGGATTCTCCCATCTATGCTAATAGTGACAAGGAATACGATAACATAGGGGGTATCACAGCTAAAATCGGATTTGAGTTTTAACTATATTACTAACTTAATCAGTTAATTGAAATGAGAACATTAAGATTTATTGGTATGGCTTTAGTAGCCATTATTATGAGTGTGAACTTTGTAGCTTGTGGTGATGATGATGACGACAAGAGTGGTGATGCTGCCAATTTCATAGGCAAGTGGAAGATTGAAAAGACAAATTACGAAGGTGAAACAGAAGAATGGGATGGTTATCCATACCTTGTGGTAACAGCTTCTAACTTCTATTTTACAGATGAAGCAGGAGCAACTAAATCTGACCATTCGACTTATACCTATGACGCAAAGAATAAGGTTATTAATGCCAAGTATGTAAATGGTGGAGAATCTTATACTATCAAGGTCGTTAAACTGACTGATACAGAATTCCAATGGCAATGGGACGAAGATGATAATAACCAATGGACTACCTTCTACTGTAAGAAGGTATAACAAGAATCTTCAATAAAGACGGAAGGCAGCATTTGAAGTAACATCCACTTGCTGCCTTATTAATTACCTCCTTCTCTTCTTAACTAATTTATGCTTATTCTTCTTAGCTGAATTTGAGAATAGTTGTTCTAACATTTCCCTTGTAATAGGTAGGTATGTTACTTCTGTGAGTTTGGTTTCTTTAATCTCTTGTGGTAAATAATGAATTGTGTTATTCCTCTTTGGTGTTACTTGCATATTAGAATTAATGTTAATAGATTAGTGATTGATTTATCTACTACAAAGTTACAAAGAAGGGGGGTGTGAACATAATGTAAGAATGGAATCTTAAATAAATGATGTAAAGTTGCTTATTAGCGTTAATCTATCATTGCTCAAATATCCCTTTGGATGAAACTGGAGTATTATGGTTTAATGGATAAGTGGGAAGGATAATATTGACTGGAACTTGTTTGGGTAAAGTCAATTTGATATGTTTAATAATGAATAATGTTTAATCTGATTGATATATGATTTACACTGGTGTAAACCAGGGTGTAAACCGCCGCCAATTAATGTATAAAAGAAAAAGGCACCCAAGAGTGGAAGCCTCTCAAATGCCTTATTCTTATCAAGTAGCGGGACCCGGGATTGAACCGGGGACCTCATGATTATGAATCATGCGCTCTAACCAGCTGAGCTATCCCGCCATCGTTTCTCGATTGCGGGTGCAAAGATAGATGATTTTTTATAATCTCCAAAACAATTCATAACTTTTTTGTGTTTTTTCTTTAATACGGGTCTTGGTTTTCCCTATAAACAGGGAGTTTGAGGCTCGATGATGAAAGAATAATTAAATAAAGTGTCTGATTTATGCGGTGTATTTAGAAAAAAGTATTTATCTTGGCACACGTAAAAACAATTCGAAATTGCTATGAAAAAGGAAAAGATTCATTTGGAGTATTTGTTGAATGCAACATCTAAAAATATTCTTTGGGGAGCTATTAGTACACCGACCGGGTTGGAGGACTGGTTTGCAGACAAAGTTATTTCTGACGATAAAATAGTAGAGTTTCATTGGGGGAAGACAGAACAGAGGAAAGCAGAGATTATTGCTATTCGCTCTTTCTCTTTTATCCGCTTCCGTTGGCAGGATGATGAAAACGAACGCGATTATTTTGAAATCAAGATGACTTATAATGAGCTGACTAGTGACTATGTGCTGGAAATTACCGATTTCGCAGAGTCGGATGAAGTAGATGATATGAAAGAATTGTGGGAGTCACAAGTAGCTAAATTAAGAAGAACTTGTGGTTTTTAGTTAACTTTCAACTAAAAATTTTCGATGCTCCTTTTTTTGTGCTAATTTTGCATCCTAATTGCACGAACCTATTAAGATGCTACGCATAAAGAAATTAGATATATTCATCGTAAAGAGTTTTTTGATGCTCTTTATTGGTACATTCTTCATCTGTCTGTTCATATTCATGATGCAGTTCCTGTGGAGATATGTAGACGAATTGGTCGGAAAAGGGTTGGAGATGAGCGTTATGGCTCAATTCTTCTTTTATTCCGCATTAACATTAGTGCCAGTATCGTTGCCATTGGCAGTGCTACTGGCTTCTTTGATTACTTTCGGTAACTTTGGTGAGCGTTATGAATTGCTCGCGATGAAAGCCGCAGGTATTTCTCTCCTTAAAATCATGCGTCCGCTTGCTTTCTTCGTTTGCGGGCTTGTCGGTGTCTCATTCTATTTTCAAAATGTAGTAGGTCCTATTGCCCAGGCTAAATTGGGAACCCTGATCCTTTCGATGAAACAAAAATCTCCGGAGTTGGACATTCCGGAAGGAGTTTTCTATTCTGAAATCAAGGACTATAATTTAAAGGTAGCTAAGAAGAACCGGAAGACCGGTATGCTATATGATGTGCTGATTTATAGTATGAAAGATGGCTTTGAGAAAGCACGTATTATATATGCTGATTCCGGGCGTTTGGAGATGACCGCGGATAAACAGCATCTTTGGCTGCATTTGTATAGCGGAGATTTATTTGAGAATCTGAAAGCTCAAAGTATGAAATCGGAGAATGTACCTTATCGACGCGAGGAATTCAGGGAAAAACATTCCATTATTGAGTTTAATTCCGATTTCAATATGGTTGACGGTGAGATTATGGGTAAGCAGTCCAGTGCTAAGGACATGGCGCAGTTGCAGAGTTCCATTGACTCGATGACGGTTGTGGGAGACAGTATCGGACGACAGTATTACAGGGAAGTGGCAGAAGGAAATTTCCGTCCTTCTTATGGATTGACAAAAGAAGATACGGTCAAAATAGAAAAGGCGGATATCCATGAATATAATGTGGACAGCCTTTACGAAGTAGCCTCTTTAACGCAGAAACAGAAGGTGCTTTCTTCTGCTGTCAGTCGGGCGGAGAATGTGGCCAACGATCTTGGGTTCAAGAAATTCACGATGGAGAACAACGATTATAGTATTCGCAAACATAAGACGGAATGGCATAAGAAGATAACGATTTCACTCTCTTGTCTGCTGTTCTTCTTTATCGGAGCTCCATTGGGTGGAATCATCCGCAAAGGAGGGTTGGGAATGCCGGTAATTGTATCCGTGTTGGTATTTATTATTTACTATATCATTGATAATACAGGATATAAAATGGCCCGTGACGGTAAGTGGATAGTATGGATGGGAATGTGGACAAGTAGTGCGGTCCTTGCCCCATTAGGAGTTTTCCTTACCTATAAATCGAATAAGGATTCTGTTGTGCTTAATGCAGATGCCTATATCAACTGGTTCAAGAAGATTATGGGAATCCGTAGTGTACGCCATATATTTAAGAAAGAAGTGATTATCCATGATCCTGATTATCCACGTCTGACTGGTGATTTGGAACAACTCACAGCAGAGTGCAGAGCGTATGCTGCCAAGAAACGATTGGAAAAAGCACCCAATTACTTTAAATTGTGGATGTCAAGCGAAGATGACAACGAAGTAATGGCTATCAATGAAAAGCTGGAAGCGTTGGTTGAAGAAATGTCCAATACGAAATCTGCCACTTTGATCGGTGCATTAAACAATTATCCGGTTATTTCCGTTTCTGCTCATGTGCGCCCGTTCCATATATATTGGTTGAATCTGGTAGCCGGAGTCATTTTCCCTATCGGTTTATTTTTCTATTTCCGCATCTGGGCGTTCCGCGTTCGTCTGGCTAAGGATATGGAACGGATTATAAAGAACAATGAACAAATTCAATTCATCATACAGAAAATCAATAAATAAGTGTTATGAAAGAGACTATTAAAATGGATAGAATAGAAGATGCGATTGCCGACTTCAAAGAAGGCAAGTTTGTCATAGTAGTGGATGATGAGGACCGCGAAAATGAAGGCGACTTGATTATTGCCGCTGAAAAGATAACTCCCGAGAAAGTAAATTTCATGTTGAAACATGCACGTGGCGTACTTTGTGCACCTGTCACAGTGTCTCGTTGCAAGGAGTTGGATTTGCCGCATCAGGTAAGTGACAATACTTCCGTGTTGGGAACTCCTTTTACGGTTACCATTGACAAACTGGAAGGCTGTACAACAGGTGTTTCTGCTTCCGACCGTGCCGCTACTATTCAGGCGTTGGCCGATCCTACTTCTACACCGGCAACCTTCGGTCGTCCCGGACACATCAATCCGTTATATGCGCAAGAAAAAGGAGTACTTCGCCGTGCCGGACATACAGAAGCTACGATTGATATGGCTCGTCTGGCAGGACTTTACCCCGCAGGTGCCTTGATGGAAATCATGAGTGAAGACGGAACAATGGCACGCTTGCCCGAACTCCGTCAGATGGCAGACGAACACGGACTGAAACTGATTTCTATCCATGACCTGATTGTCTATCGTTTGAAACAGGAATCCATTGTGGAAAAAGGAGTGGAAGTAAACATGCCTACTGAACACGGGATGTTCCGTCTGATTCCTTTCCGCCAGAAATCAAACGGATTGGAGCACATGGCTATATTTAAAGGTACGTGGAGTGAAGACGAACCTATCCTGGTACGTGTTCACTCATCTTGTGCTACAGGAGATATCCTTGGTTCGCAGCGTTGTGACTGTGGCGAACAGTTGCATAAAGCGATGGAAATGATCGAAAAAGAAGGAAAAGGTGTGGTGGTTTATCTCAATCAGGAAGGACGCGGTATCGGTCTGATGGAAAAAATGAAAGCATACAAGCTCCAGGAAGATGGTATGGATACCGTTGATGCGAATATTTGCTTAGGACACCTTGCTGACGAACGTGATTATGGAGTAGGTGCACAGATCCTTCGTGAGCTGGGAGTGCACAAAATGAGACTTTTGACAAATAATCCGGTAAAACGTGTTGGTTTGGAAGCCTATGGATTGGAGATTGTAGAAAACGTGCCTGTTGAAACAGTTCCTAATCCGTATAATGAGCGATACTTGAGAACAAAGAAAGAAAGAATGGGGCATACTTTACATTTTAATAAGTAAATTGCCATTTTGTTTTCATATATCAAATATTATCGCTTATTTTGCAGCGATTTTCACTCAACAACAATAAAATAGATACAAAATGAATCAATTATCAGATCGTTTGAACAGCTTGTCGCCGTCGGCGACGCTTGCCATGTCTCAAAAGAGCAACGAGCTCAAGGCACAAGGCGTTGATGTTATTAACTTAAGTGTAGGAGAGCCGGATTTTAATACTCCTGACCACATCAAAGAAGCTGCGAAAAAAGCCGTAGATGATAACTTTTCCCGCTACTCTCCGGTACCGGGCTATCCGGCTTTGCGCAATGCTATTGTTGAGAAACTGAAAAAAGAAAACGGTCTTGAATATACTGCCGCCCAGATTTCGTGTGCAAATGGTGCCAAACAATCTGTTTGTAATACAATCCTTGTATTGGTAAATCCGGGTGACGAAGTAATCGTGCCGGCTCCTTACTGGGTAAGCTACCCGGAAATGGTGAAAATGGCAGAAGGTACTCCCGTAATCGTTTCGGCAGGTATCGAACAAGATTTCAAGATTACTCCGGAACAGTTGGAAGCTGCTATTACTCCGAAGACGAAAGCATTGATTCTTTGCTCTCCGTCTAATCCGACAGGTTCTGTATATACAAAAGAAGAATTGGCCGGATTGTCTGCAGTATTGGCTAAACATCCGCAGGTGATAGTAATCGCTGATGAGATTTACGAACACATCAATTATATCGGCGCACATCAGAGTATCGCTCAATTCCCTGAAATGAAGGAACGTACAGTGATTGTAAACGGTGTATCCAAGGCTTACGCTATGACAGGATGGAGAATCGGTTTCATTGCCGGTCCGGAATGGATTGTAAAAGCTTGCAACAAGTTGCAAGGTCAGTACACTTCAGGTCCTTGCTCTGTTTCTCAAAAAGCTGCTGAAGCTGCATATACAGGAACACAAGAACCGGTAAAAGAAATGCAGAAAGCATTCGAACGCCGTCGTGACCTGATTGTGAAGTTGGCTAAAGAAGTTCCGGGATTTGAAGTAAACGTTCCGCAAGGTGCTTTCTACTTGTTCCCGAAATGCGATGCTTTCTTTGGAAAGAGCAACGGTGAACGTAAGATTGCAGATTCGGATGATTTGGCAATGTACTTACTTGAAGAAGCTCACGTGGCTTGTGTAGGTGGTACCTCTTTTGGTGCTCCTGAATGTATCCGCATGAGTTATGCTACAAGCGATGAAAATATCGTAGAGGCTATCCGTCGTATCAAGGAAGCATTAGCTAAATTGAAATAAGAGTTCACCACAGATTACACGGATGAACACAGATTAAAAGATTTTTTTATTGTTCAATATATGTTTAAATTGTAATTCCCTTGCTGCAATATGTTGTAGTGAGGGAATTACAATTTAGTTGAATATAAATAACCTGTGTCCATCTGTGTAATCTGTGGTGAAGACAAGAAATAAAAAAAGCTGCCTTCCGTAGAAAGCAGCCTGTACATTTTTTGTAGCTTGTATTATTCAGCCGGGTGAATTGCTTCAGACGGACAAACGTCTGCGCAAGTACCACAGTCAGTACATACATCTGGGTTGATAGAATAGATATCACCTTCAGAGATAGCTTCTACCGGACACTCGTCAATGCAAGTTCCGCAAGCAATACAATCGTCACTAATTACGTAAGCCATTTTTCTAAGATTTAAATTATTAGTACTAATTTCTTCGGCAAAAATAAGGCTTTTATTGATTAGTTGTTATGCTTCGATGATTAAATTGACTTAATTTGTACGTCTTCTAAATAAGCAACCTCCCTATAATCTGCTATATTTTTCGTATTTTTGCACTCAAATTACTAATATATAGCGATTATGCCTTTAAATTTACCCGATAAACTACCTGCGATAGAGCTTTTGAAGGAAGAAAATATTTTTGTGATCGACACTTCCCGCGCTACGCAGCAAGATATTCGTCCGCTACGGATTGTGATTCTGAACCTGATGCCGTTGAAGATTACAACGGAAACAGACTTGGTGCGCTTACTTTCGAATACACCTCTTCAGGTGGAGATTTCGTTTATGAAGATCAAGAGCCACACGTCGAAGAATACACCGATAGAACACATGAAAACGTTCTATACGGATTTCGATCAGATGCGTCATGAGAAGTATGATGGTATGATTATCACCGGAGCTCCTGTAGAACAGATGGACTTCGAAGAAGTGACCTATTGGGATGAGATTACGGAAATCTTTGATTGGGCACGTACGCATGTCACTTCTACCTTATATATATGTTGGGCAGCGCAGGCCGGATTGTATCATCATTATGGAATTCCTAAATATCCGTTGGAAGAGAAAATGTTCGGCATCTTTGAGCATCGTGTACTGGAACCTTTCCATTCCATCTTCCGTGGTTTTGACGATTGTTTCTATGTGCCGCATAGCCGTCATACGGAAGTGCGCAGGGAAGATATTCTGAAAGTTCCGGAACTGACGTTGCTTTCCGAATCGAAAGAAGCCGGTGTCTATATGGCGATGGCACGGGGCGGACGTGAGTTCTTTGTCACGGGACACTCTGAATATTCTCCGCTGACACTGGATACGGAATACCGCCGTGACTTGGATAAAGGCCTGCCAATAGAGATTCCCCGCAATTATTATGTAGACGATGATCCTGAAAAAGGTCCGTTGGTACGTTGGCGTGCTCATGCCAATTTGTTGTTCTCCAACTGGTTGAACTACTTTGTTTATCAGGAAACACCTTACAACATCAATGATATTAAATGATAAAGCAGCGTAAAATAGAACTTCTCGCTCCGGCGAAAAACCTGGAATGTGGTATTGAAGCTATCAACCATGGTGCAGATGCTGTATATATCGGTGCTCCGAAATTCGGTGCCCGTGCGGCAGCTGTGAACTCATTGGAAGATATTGAAGCATTGGTGCAGCATGCTCATTTGTATAATGCACGTATTTATGTCACGGTCAATACGATTCTGAAAGAAGAAGAGTTGAAAGAGACGGAGGAGATGATTCATGCACTTTATCGGATTGGTGTCGATGCACTGATTGTACAGGATATGGGAATCACGAAACTGAATCTTCCTCCGATACCACTTCATGCCAGTACGCAGATGGACAATCGTACGCCGGAAAAAGTGAAGTTCCTTTGGGAAGCAGGTTTCCGTCAAGTGGTGTTGGCGCGGGAGTTATCGTTGCGTGAAATAAAGAAGATTCATGAAAGCTGTCCGGAAGTACCTTTGGAAGTATTTGTACATGGTGCTCTTTGTGTCAGTTATAGCGGGCAATGCTATGTTAGTCAAGCCTGTTTCGGTCGTAGTGCCAATCGTGGAGAGTGTGCACAATTCTGCCGTCTACCTTTTAGTCTGGTAGATGCGGACGGGAAAGTGATTGTCAAAGACAAACATCTGCTTTCCCTGAAAGATATGAATCAAAGCGACGAATTGGAGCAACTACTGGATGCCGGAGCTTCTTCATTTAAAATAGAGGGACGACTGAAAGACGTATCTTATGTGAAGAATGTGACGGCTGCTTATCGCCAGAAACTGGATGCGATCTTTGCCCGTCGTCCGGAATATGTACGTGCTTCTTCGGGTACGTGTAGTTTCGAATTTAAACCACAACTCGATAAGAGTTTCAGTCGTGGATTCACGCATTATTTCCTGAATGGACGTGATAAAGAGATTTTCTCTTTCGACACTCCTAAGTCGCTGGGTGAAGAGATGGGAACCATGAAAGAGGCCCGGGGCAACTATCTGACAGTTGCCGGACTTAAATCCTTTAACAATGGAGACGGTGTTTGCTATATCGACGAACAGGGACGTTTGCAGGGTTTCCGTATCAACCGGGTGGACAGTAACAAACTCTATCCGCAGGAAATGCCCCGTATTAAGCCGCGTACTACACTGTATCGTAATTTCGACCAGGAATTTGAACGAATCCTTTCCCGCAAATCTGCCGAAAGGAAAATCGCAGTGAAAATCTTGCTTGCCGACAATAATTTTGGTTTCTCCCTGACATTGACTGATGAAGATGATAATAGCGTCACAATCACCCTCCCTCGTGAGAAAGAACTTGCCCGCACTCCACAGACGGACAATCTGAAAACGCAACTGTCCAAACTGGGGAATACACCTTTTGAAGCAAAAGAAATAGAAATATCCTTTACCGGGAACTGGTTTCTGCCGGCTTCAGTGTTAGCCGATTTCCGCAGACAGGCAATCGACCAATTGATAACTGCCCGTCGAATCAATTATCGTCAGGAATTGGCAGTATGGAAGTCAACGAGTCATGCTTTCCCGCAAACTACATTAACATATCTGGGAAATGTAATGAACACCCGTGCAGTTTCTTTCTATCAGGAGCATGGAGTACAACAGGTAGCGGCAGCATACGAAAAAGAAGCAGTGGAAGATGCGGTACTGATGTTCTGCAAACATTGTTTGCGCTATAGTATGGGCTGGTGTCCTATCCATCAACGGGTACGTTCGCCTTATAAAGAGCCCTATTATTTGGTGTCGAATGACGGCAAACGTTTTCGTCTGGAATTTGATTGTAAGAATTGTCAAATGAAAGTAAAGGCGGCACAATGAGGATAATTAATCACGGAATCATTCGTCACAGAGGACGTAGAGGAGACAATGTTTCAACTCATCCTTCCGGAACCGCTCGTTTGAACGGTTTGTGGAAGAGAGATGGAAAATTCTTCTTCATGTTCTCTGTGTCTTCTATGTCGTCCGTGTCTTATAGTAACTTTGTGTTCTCTGCATTCTCTATGGTGAAGTCTGTCATGGGCTTGCTATTGTGTCTGTTTTTGCTTTCGTCTTGTTATTATAAAACGCCTGCTCTGGATTCGGAGGAGCTGTCGAAGAAAACAAAAGATTCGCTGACTTACCTGTATGAACGCCATTATACATGGAATACAAACTTGGAAGTAGTCGATGATTCCATCTCTTTGGAATGTCTCCCGATAAAAGATACTTTTATTCAGTTGAATAGGGGGGATAGGGTAGTGGTTGCAGAGTTTGCGGTTCATCCTGCCGATAGTGTAGACAGCATTTGGGTGAAACTGGCACATACGCAAGATGAACAGGGCTGGATACGTGAGAAAGAACTCAAGAAGTCATTTGCACCGACTGATAGTATTTCGCAGGCTATTCATCTTTTCAGTGATACGCATGCCTCTTATTTTGTGGTTATTTTTGCTTTATTTGTTGGAGCTTATTTGTTTCGCGCTTTCCGTCGGAAGCAGTTGCAGATGGTTTATTTTAATGATATTGACAGTGTTTATCCCCTGTTTCTTTGTTTATTGATGGCTTTCAGTGCAACGATTTACGAATCAATGCAGGTCTTTGTGCCGGAAACGTGGGAACATTTTTATTTCAATCCAACTTTGTCGCCGTTCAAAGTACCTTTCATTCTCTCTGTTTTCCTGTTGAGTATCTGGTTGTTTCTGATAGTCGCTTTGGCGGTATTGGATGATTTGTTCCGACAATTGACTCCCGCTGCAGCTATCTTTTATCTGCTGGGACTGATGTCCTGCTGTATTTTCTGTTATTTCTTCTTTATCCTGATGACACATATCTATATCGGTTATCTATTTCTGGCCTTTTTTATTCTGGTTTTTGCGAAGAAGGTCTATCGGAACATTGGGTATAAGTATCGTTGCGGACATTGCGGGGAGAAACTAAAAGAGAAAGGTCTATGCCCCCATTGTGGAGCGATTAACGAGTAATTTTATTATCTGTTTTATTTCTGAATAACTTTTCAAATGATGGAAATCAGGTCTACCGAAATAAAAGATCTCCCTTTAGTAATGGAGATTTATGACTATGCCCGTGCTTTTATGCGTACTACCGGAAATACGACTCAATGGATTGACGGCTATCCGTCTGAAGCATTGATTCGTCAGGAAATTGAAGAGGGTCATAGCTTTGTCTGTACTGGTGAACAAGGAGAAATCTTTGGAACTTTTTGTTTCATTTTGGGAGAAGATCCTACTTATCTACAAATTTATGAAGGCGCGTGGCTCAATGACGAACCTTATGGAGTGATTCACCGGTTGGCAACGAACGGAAAACAGAAAGGGGTGTCGGGAGCTTGTCTGGACTGGTGTTTCGAACGTTGGCCTAATGTCCGGGTAGATACTCACCGGGATAATAAGGTCATGCAACATATACTGACGAAGTATGGCTTTCAACGTTGCGGCATCATTTATGTAAAGAATGGGACGGAGCGTATCGCTTATCAGATGAAGCGTTTGCATGGTGGGGTGGAGGAATCTGATCATACTGAAGTATAGGTCAGGTACGTTGGATTATGAACGAAGCAGTCTTAGGTATAAGCAAACAGATAGCAAGCAGTAGGTAAACTAATGCCGAAGCATTGATAAAGTTCCGGTAAGGTGCCGGTATAATTGTATTAAGCCACCGCTATCTTTACCTTCCCACGGCCGTGGTAACTTCTTCCCACAGTCGTGACGAGATCCTCCCACGGCCGTGAAGAGATGCTACCACGGCCGTGGAGAGTTAAGGATAGCGTAGCTCTGACAGAACAATACTGATTGGGTAAATCAAGTATAACGGCTTTATAATGCAAACTTCATAGGGACATACGTTCTTCTATCCCGTATTCTATGCTGTTAATCTACAAAGAGACAGGCTGACAATAAAAGTCCGAATCTTTTATTGTCAGCCTGTTTGGGGTTATTGTCAGCGCTTATTGTCAGCTGTTAATACGTTGAAAATCATTAGTCTATATGGATGAAATCTTTAGCTGACAATAAAAAGACTAAATAATATCCTTATGAGTAAAAATGATTAGAAGCGGCAGCGAAGATCTACCCCAAATTGCATTGGGCGTCCTTTCTGCATGAAACCTTTGTTCATTGTTTCGAAATAGAAGGCTGCATAGTCTTTATTCAGGAAGTTGCGTGCCCAGAAACTAATCATTGCGTCACCGATTTCCAGATTCGTTCTCCAGTTGAGTGTGCCATAGAAGGATTGGCTGACGTCGTTTTGTTCAGTCCAATAGATACGTCCGGCAGCGTTATAGTTCGCTTGGAACACAACCCGGTCGAAGATAGAGTGCGGACTACAGGTGATGGCATATTCTCCACCGATATTTAATGTATGTTTGGGGACGAAGGGAACATATTTGCCATTATAATCTGCAGTTACTTTAAAACTGCCGTCTTTTTGCTCTTCTGTGATTACATAATCTGTAAAAGTGGCATACGTATATCCGTAACTGGCATTCAGGCTAAGTTCTTTAGTCACACTGGCACGAAGAGCTGCTTCTGCACCATAGCTGCGACTTTTTCCTGCATTAATCGTGATACGCCCCAAACCACTTTCTGCAAATTGGGAGAGTTGTTGGTCGCGGGTATCCATGTAGAATGCTGCGACGTCGGCCCAAAGTCTGCCTTCCCATAGAGTAAGATGACTACCTACTTCGTAGTTCCACGAATATTCGGGTTTGTAAGTGGTGGACGCTTTTACATCAATTTCTTTTGCAGGCACCATTTGGTCCATCATTTTAATAATAGTTTCTCCCCATATAGCATCTTGCCCTATTGTCGGACTTTCTTTGATGGCATTCATCATCGAATTTTTCAATTCTGTTTGTGATAAGTCAGAGAACATTTGGATGTTATATCCTCCCGAACGATATCCCCGGGTAACGGTGGCATAAACGTTATTTTGATTCTTCCATTCATATTGAATAGCAAATTTGGGTAGAAGCTGTACATAATCAGTCGAGAGTTTGCCTACAAAAGAGGCCGGAGCTTTCATATTCTGATCGGACAGGTTGATTTGGTTGGGGCCCATAGCTAAGTGAAAATCGAAACCAAAATCGATAGGAGTGCTAAGAGAATTATACTTCATACTGATTTTCTCGTAATCGAGCCGGAGGCCGGCTGTAACGGACAGCCCTTCTATGAACAAGTTGTTGAAAGTAGACTGATGATAAAGTGCACCGCTAAGAGTCGGGGTATCGAAAGTTCCTCCTACGCTTAAAGTCGGGTTGTGTACAGTCATTCCCATGGTGGGAGCTCCGGGTTTGGCAGATGCTTCTTTAAAAGCGGCATTAGCGTTGTTTTCAATGACCGACTTCACTCCTTCTTCTTTAAACAAAACAGGACCTGTAGTATGTAGCCATTGATAGAATCCGAAAGCACCCGTAGCCCACTGCCATCTTTTTCCAGGTTTGGCTTTCAAGACAATTTCTTCGGAAATGGTGTTCGCTCTCTGCTTTTGTTCGATGTTGAAAATATCCCTCTCTGTGAAGTCCTGATCGAGGAACATACGGTCATTCAGGTTCTGATAACCTGTCACGGCACTTAATATAAAGTTACAGGCTTGGTATTCGATGTTAACACCAGAGTTGAGCAATCCACGGCGGTAACTACTACGATCGTTATATGAAATCTTACCGATGTAGTCTGCCCGGTCTTCTGTCATTTCTTTACCGTCTTTTTGAGCTTTGGCTATGGCACTGGGAGTAATACCGGTATAATAATACGGATACCCACCTTGATCGCTATATTCATAGCTAAGGGCCATATCTATTTTCAGGTTCGAAGTAGGCAGGTAAATTCCACGAAATCGTCCGCCACCGGCATTGCTCTTATCTACTTTTTCGTTATTTCTTGCCGAATTTTCAAAGAAGCCACCTGTGTGTTCGTAGAAACCTCCGGTAGAAAAAGCGAAGCGGTCGGATGTACGGTGATAATGGGTGAGTGAAACGTTATAATTATTGTAAGTTGCTGCTCCCATGCGAATATCGGTGCCTTGATAAGTGAAAGGAGATTTAGTATGTACCTTGATAAGCCCTCCCATCGTGTTACGCCCGTAGAGAGTACCTTGTGGTCCGCGAAGAATATCAATACGTTCGATATCAGCATAGTTGAAGTCGAAAGCGGATTTGTCGATATAAGGGATATTGTCTACATAAAGTCCTACGGACGGAGTATTGATGCGTGAACCGATTCCACGGATATAAATCGAAGTAGTCAGTTTGGAACCATAGTCAGGGATAAACAGATTGGGAACAATACCTGTCAGGTTCTTCACGGAATTTACCTGATTGGCGCGCATATTGTCTTGCGATAAAACGGTGGCGGCTACCGGCAGATCACGTAGTTTACGGTTCTCTTTTGGAGTAGCAATCACTACCACCTCTTCGATGTCTACTATTTTTAGTGAGTCTTTGGGGAAATCTTCAGCCCATGCTGTCCCTGTCGTCAGGAGCATGAGGGCAATCATAATCTTCTTTGTCTTCATCTGCTGTTAATTTATCTGGTGCAAAGTAACGGCAAATATAGATGACGGTCAATCCTCATTTATTAGGATTATGACTTATTTTTTAAGAAGTCAGATTCGGTCAGCTTCGATATATCCGTTCATTACAGCATAAATAGTCAGCCCGGAGACGGACTTAATGCCTAATTTCTCCGTGATATTTTTTCGGTGAGTGATAACGGTAGTCAGGCTGATATTCAGTTTATCTGCTATTTCTTTGTTGATTAATCCTTTGGTTATCAGTACGAGCACTTCTATTTCACGGGCGGATAGAATTTCCTGATGAGGCTGCATCGGAGGCATGGGTGGCATATCTTTTACCGGATAACCGTCATGGTGAGCATGTTGGTGAAGTTTCAATATGTTTTTCACCAACTCTTCTTCGGATTCGTGAATGTTGAGTACAGGTACGCCGGACAGTTGGAATTGCGGACTGTCGCTTGCCAATACAATCGTTTTTCGTTTCCGGGGGAGAAAGAAAGCATTGTGCTCCACGTAAATCTGTGCGGAAATGAAATAGTGGGCATACATATCGGGAGTATCGTCCATCAGTTCGCTGAAGTGATGAAAAGTCCGTATGGTTGCCATAGGAATCATTTCCTCCAGGATTCCTTTCAGACCGAGACAGGTCAATGTATTGGCTTCTACAATTGCTATTTCGGGTTGATAATTCATTTTAGTGTAAGTTTAATTAATGATTGAAATAGTTGGCTACTGCTTCTGCACATCGTTCGCCGTCCACTCCGGCAGACACAATTCCTCCGGCATAGCCTGCGCCTTCTCCGCAAGGAAATAATCCACGAACGGTGACATGTTGCAGAGTATCCTTATCGCGTATGATACGAACGGGAGAAGAAGTTCGTGTTTCCACACCAATCATTACTGCCTCATTAGTCAGGAATCCGTGACTGCTGCGTCCGAATTGTTGGAAACCAAGAGATAACCTTTTGCTAATAAATGATGGCATCCAGAAATGAAGTGGAGACGAAATCAATCCCGGACTATAGGATGACTCGGGCAGATCGTAACTCAATTTCTTGTGGGTAAAATCCAGCATGCGTTGCGCCGGAGCGGTCTGTCGTCTGCCTCCCTGCAACCAGCATTGACGTTCCAATTCCTCTTGAAAGTGAAGAACAGATAGTAACTGTGAATTAATCTCTGAAAGTTGTGAACTTTTCAAATTCGGGTTCAGTGCCATCAGCTGTTCATCTTGTTGCGCAGCCAATTCTTCCTTCCTCATTTTTAATTCTTCATTTCCCAAATCTTCCGGTTGAATTTCCACTACCATTCCCGAATTACTCCACCGTGACCCACGGTTGGCAGGAGACATTCCGTTTACTACCACTTGTTCCGGTCCGCTGGCAGCAGGAACGATGAAACCTCCGGGACACATACAGAAACTATATACTCCTCTGCCTTCTGCCTGTGTTACAAAGCTGTATTCAGCAGCGGGCAGGTATTCGCCCCGTCCATTCTTATTATGGTATTGTATTTGATCGATCAACATTGCCGGATGTTCCAGACGTACCCCGACAGCGATTCCTTTCGCTTCAATTGTCACATTATTGGCAGCCAGCCAACGATATACATCTCTTGCCGAATGTCCGGTTGCCAGTATCACAGGTCCGAGAAAGGTCTTTCCTGTATTTGTTTCGATACCTTTGACTTCATCGTTCTCAATAATCAATGCATCCATTCGTGTCTGGAAATGTACTTCTCCGCCACATTCGATAATGGTGTTCCGCATATTTTCAATGACACGTGGCAATTTGTCTGTTCCGATATGCGGATGCGCATCTACCAATATCGAAGTTGAAGCTCCATGCTGGCAAAATACGTTCAGAATCTTATCTACATTTCCTCTCTTCTTGCTCCGGGTATAGAGTTTCCCATCCGAGTAAGCTCCTGCACCTCCTTCTCCGAAACTGTAATTCGATTCTGGATCAACAGTGTGTTCCCTGCTGATTTGTGCCAGGTCTTTTTTACGTTCGCGCACGTCTTTTCCACGTTCGATGACGATAGGGCGTAATCCAAGTTCAACAAGGCGTAAAGCAGCGAATAATCCGCCGGGACCTGCGCCAACGACAATCACTTGCGGTTTTCCTTCTACATTATTATATATAGTACGTTCGTACTCATCTTCTTGCGGCATTTCCTTGATGTATGCCCTTACCTTCAGATTGACGAAGATAGTCCGCTGGCGTGCATCAATACTCCGTTTCAAGATTCGGGTAGCGGTGATGTCACGTAAATTCAGACCTTTTTCTTTAGAAAGATATTCCTTTAATTTCTGTTCGTTTGCTGCGATTTCGGGAAGTATACGGAGTTGGTATTCTTGTGTCATTTAGTTATTATTGATATTGTTTTCGATTATCCAATTAGAAAAACGGGCTATTTATGCATCAGTGTCTTATCCGAATAAAGCCCTGAACGCCTCTTCTACTTTTCTCACCGGTACTAATTCTATCTTCAGTTTTTGGGTATCGATCCCTTGCAAGTTATATTTTGGCAACAAGAACCGTTTAAAACCCAATTTCTCGGCTTCACCGATACGTTGTTCTATTCGATTCACAGGACGTATCTCTCCCGACAATCCGATTTCTCCCGCCATGCAAACTTCCGGCTCAATGGCTGCATCCATATTGGAAGAAAGGATTGCACTGATAACCGGCAGATCGATAGCCGGATCATTCACTTTCAATCCTCCGGCAATATTCAGGAACACATCTTTCTGTGCCAACTTAAATCCCACCCGCTTTTCGAGAACAGCCAGCAGCATATTCATTCTTCTCAAATCGAAACCGGTTGCCGAACGTTGCGGATTTCCGTAGACTGCAGAGCTTACCAAAGCCTGTGTCTCAATCAAAAACGGGCGAATCCCCTCAATGGCGGAGGCAATGGCTACCCCGCTCATCCCTTCATGATCCTGACTTAGCAAAAGTTCGGAAGGATTACTCACTTGGCGCAACCCATCCTGACGCATTTCATAAATACCTAATTCTGCCGTACTACCGAAACGATTCTTGATACTGCGTAGAATACGATACATATAATGTTGGTCGCCCTCAAATTGAAGAACAGTATCTACGATATGTTCCAGCACTTTAGGTCCTGCAATACTTCCTTCCTTATTAATATGTCCGATCAGCAATACAGGCGTATGTGTTTCTTTCGCAAAACGAAGAATAGACGCCGAACACTCTCTGACTTGCGCTATACTTCCGGGAGACGATTCGATACTTTCGGTGGAAATAGTCTGTATAGAGTCGATAATCACTAAATCGGGATTCGTATTCTTGATATGCACATAAATCTGTTCGAGTGAAGTCTCGCAAACGATCAGGCAATCGCTGGAAGTGTCAGAGAGACGGTCGGCACGAAGTTTCAGCTGTCGTGCACTCTCTTCACCGGATACATAAAGAATCTTCTTTTCCGGCATGTGCAGTACGGTCTGCATGACGAGCGTCGATTTACCGATTCCCGGCTCGCCGCCTATCAGGACAAGAGAACCCTGTACAAGTCCGCCTCCCAATACACGATTCAGTTCATCATCGTGCATATTGATGCGTGGCTCGTCGTCTGCCTCTATATCGCTAAGTGCCAGTGGCTTGGGCTTTTGTGTTTCAATGCCCGATACCGGACGGCGGTTAGTGGGTTCTTTCCGTACGATTTCTTCAACATACGTATTCCATTCTCCACACGACGGACATTTACCCACCCATTTCGGTGAATCCTGTCCGCAATTACTGCATACATATACGGTTTTCTCTTTTGCCATCGAAATTCCTTTCTTCTTGTAGGGTACAAAAATAGGGATAATTTATTAGAAATAAGTTATCCCTGCCTAATAGAAATAGATGAAGCCTACAGAGTTATCTCTCCTGCTATCGAACGGTTCATCCGGTCGCGTACCTCATCCGGGGTATATCCATGTCCCAGTAAGAACATTAATTTAGTGACTGCCGATTCCGTTGTACTGTCATATCCGGAGACAACGCCTGCCTGCAATAACTGGTATCCTGTTTCGTAACGTTCCATTTCTACCATTCCTGCGCTGCATTGTGTTACGTTGACAATCACAATTCCACGTTCACTGGCCTGACAGAGCCGGCGTATAAACCATTCCTTTCGGGGAGCATTCCCCGAACCGTATGTTTCGAGCACAACCGCCTTTAAACCTTCAATCCCCAGAATGGTGGCAATTACATTTTCCTGAATGCCCGGAAAGAGCTTCAGTACCACTACATTGGTATCCAGCAAATAGTGCGGTTTCAATTCCCGTTCTTCACCATTTCCGTGAATTTGTACATTATTATATTTAATATGGATTCCCGCTTCCGCCAATACCGGATAATTGAAAGAACGGAATGCATTGAAGTTTTCTGCATTCATCTTTGTCGTACGGTTTCCCCGCATCAGGTGATTTTCAAAGAAGATGCATACTTCGGGCACCAGTGCCCTTCCTTCCTTGTTTTGTGCAATGGCAATCTCGATACTGGTCATCAGATTTTCCTTTCCGTCCGTGCGGAGTACGCCGATGGGAAGCTGTGAGCCTGTAAGAATGACGGGTTTGTCCAGTCCTTCCAGCATAAAACTTAGTGCGGAAGCGGTATAAGCCATCGTGTCCGTTCCGTGCAGGATGACGAAGCCGTGGTAACGATTGTAGTTGTCATGAATAATGCGTACCAGCTTCCGCCACATATCCGGTTCCATGTCCGACGAATCCATCGGAGGATCAAACTGATAGGTGTCAATTGGAAAATTGAACTTTTGCAGTTCGGGGATATACTTTTGCAGTTGCTCGAAGTTAAAGTTCTCCAGAGCACCTGTCGCGGCATTCTCAATCATACCAATTGTTCCACCGGTGTATATTAACAATACGGAAGTATTTAATGGGCCCATAAGCTGATTTTGTGCGATTGTTTTCGCAAATATAATAATAGATTTGGTAAATAAGTAACAAAATGTCATAAAAGTGAAGGCGGATGACCGGATAAAGCGCAGGCGAAAGATTCTTTTTATCAGAAAAAAACCGAAAAAAGTGATAGATTGAACGTTTTTATTATTACTTTTGCGACACTTATCAAAAACAAGAGTAGAAACAAGGACTATGATGAAGTACTATCCACATACAGTCACATCCATGTGTACCATGACCCTTAGGGGTTAATGGATAGTTTTTGTGTATCTACGTGATTCACGCTTGTATAAGCAGGCAAAATTCAAATTCAATTTTATTCGTAAACAACCAATCGTTCTGTAAAAAGCAAACTTCAGGACATTGCATTTAAATAAGTATCTTCATGAAAGTAATGAAATTCGGCGGAACATCCGTAGGTTCCGTGAACAGCATTTTAAGCGTAAAGAGAATTGTAGAGTCGGCAAATGAGCCGGTAATTGTAGTTGTTTCCGCATTGGGAGGCATCACTGACAAATTGATAAATACATCGAAGATGGCGGCAGTGGGAGATTCAGCCTATGAGGGTGAGTTCCGCGAAATCGTTTACCGTCATGTGGAGATGATTAAGGAGGTGATTCCTGCCGGAGAAAAGCAAGTATCGTTGCAACGTCAGATTGGCGAACTACTGAACGAATTGAAGGATATCTTTCAGGGAATTTACCTGATTAAAGACCTTTCCCCGAAGACTTCGGATACAATCGTCAGCTATGGTGAACGCCTTTCATCGATCATCGTCACCGCACTGATTGAGGGAGCAAAATGGTTCGATTCGCGCACTTTTATCAAGACGGAAAGAAAGCATAGCAAGCACACGCTGGATACAGAATTGACTAATAAACTGGTGAAAGAGGCTTTCCAGTCTATTCCTAAAGTAGCGCTGGTGCCGGGATTCATCTCTTCGGATAAAACGACAGGGGATGTAACAAACCTCGGACGCGGTGGCTCGGACTATACGGCTGCCATTATTGCTGCGGCGCTGGATGCGGCAAGTCTGGAAATCTGGACGGACGTAGACGGATTTATGACGGCTGATCCGCGTGTCATTTCGACTGCTTATACGATTACGGAATTGAGTTACGTAGAAGCGACCGAACTTTGTAACTTCGGCGCAAAGGTGGTTTATCCGCCGACTATCTATCCCGTATGTCACAAGAATATTCCTATTATAATAAAGAATACATTCAACCCGGATGGAGTGGGAACGGTTATCAAACAAGAAGTTTCCAACCCGCAGAGCAAGGCTATCAAGGGGATTTCCTCCATCAACGACACAAGTCTGATTACTGTTCAGGGTCTTGGTATGGTAGGTGTGATCGGTGTAAACTACCGCATTTTTAAAGCATTGGCAAAGAATGGAATCAGCGTGTTCCTCGTCTCACAGGCTTCATCGGAAAACAGTACTTCTATCGGTGTGCGTAATGCCGATGCCGACCTGGCTTGTGAAGTGCTGAACGAAGAATTTGCGAAAGAAATAGAGATGGGGGAGATTTCTCCGATTTTGGCGGAAAGAAATCTGGCAACAGTGGCTATTGTAGGTGAGAATATGAAACATACACCGGGTATCGCAGGTAAACTTTTCGGTACACTGGGACGTAATGGTATCAACGTTATCGCTTGCGCACAGGGAGCTTCGGAAACTAATATCTCTTTTGTTGTCGATTCCAAATCCTTGCGTAAATCATTGAACGTAATCCACGACTCTTTCTTCCTCTCCGAATATCAGGTATTGAACCTCTTTATCTGTGGTGTCGGTACGGTAGGGGGTAGTCTGGTAGAACAGATTCGTTGCCAGCAACAAAAGCTGATGATGGAAAACGGACTGAAACTCCATGTAGTAGGCATCATTGATGCAGCCAAGGCAATGTTCAGCCGTGAAGGTTTCGACCTCGCCAACTTCCGTGAAGAACTGCTGGAAAAGGGCAAGGACAGCAGCCTGCAAACCATCCGCGACGAGATTATCGGAATGAATATCTTTAATTCCGTATTTGTAGACTGTACGGCCAGCGCTGACATCGCATCGCTTTACAAAGATTTCCTGCAACACAATATCTCTGTGGTAGCAGCCAATAAGATTGCGGCTTCTTCCGCTTATGAAAACTATCGTGAACTGAAAACGATTGCCCGCCAACGGGGTGTGAAGTATCTGTTCGAAACAAACGTAGGTGCAGGTCTTCCGATCATCAATACAATTAATGACCTGATTCATAGCGGTGACAAGATTCTGAAGATTGAAGCGGTGCTTTCCGGTACGCTGAACTATATATTTAATAAAATCAGTGCCGATATTCCTTTTAGCCGTACCATCAAAATGGCACAGGAAGAACGCTACTCTGAACCGGACCCACGTATTGACTTGAGTGGAAAAGATGTGATCCGTAAACTGGTGATTCTGGCACGTGAAGCCGGATACCGTCTGGAACAGGAAGATGTTGAAAAGAACCTCTTTGTTCCGAATGACTTCTTCGAAGGTTCTCTGGAAGATTTCTGGAAACGTGTTCCAAGTCTCGACGCAGACTTTGAAGCCCGTCGCCAGGTATTGGAAAAAGAAAACAAGCACTGGCGTTTCGTCGCCAAACTGGAGAATGGAAAAGCCTCCGTCGGCCTGCAGGAAGTAGGAGCCAACCATCCGTTCTACGGCTTGGAAGGCAGCAACAATATTATCCTGCTCACTACGGAACGCTATAAAGAATATCCGATGATGATTCAAGGATACGGTGCCGGTGCCGGCGTAACGGCTGCCGGAGTATTTGCCGACATCATGAGTATCGCAAACGTTTAATAAATTAAAAATTGAGAATTAAAAATTGAGAAATACCATTCGGAAACGGATCTAAGGCTTTCTTTCATTTTTTAATTCTCAATTCTCAATTTTCAATTTATGAAGCATATTATCATATTGGGAGACGGAATGGCCGATTGGCCAGTGAAGTCATTAGGGGACAAGACGCTCCTGCAATATGCAAAGACGCCTTATATGGATAAGCTAGCTCGCATGGGACGTAATGGCCGCCTGATTACTGTGGCGGAAGGTTTCCATCCGGGTAGTGAAGTTGCCAATATGTCCGTGTTGGGATATAATTTGCCAAAGGTATATGAAGGTCGCGGACCGCTGGAAGCTGCCAGTATTGGTGTGGATCTGAAACCGGGTGAGATGGCAATGCGCTGTAATTTGATTTGTGTGGAAGGAGAAATTCTGAAGAATCACTCCTCCGGACATATATCTACGGAAGAAGCAGATGTATTGATTCAATATTTGCAAGAAAAACTGGGCAATGACCGCGTACGCTTTCATACAGGAGTTCAGTACCGCCATCTATTGGTTATCAAGGGAGGTAATAAAGAACTGGATTGTACACCTCCGCATGATGTACCTTTGAAACCTTTCCGTCCATTGATGGTGAAACCATTGGTTCCGGAAGCGCAAGAAACGGCAGATCTGATTAACGACCTGATTCTGAAATCACAGGAATTGCTGAAAGATCATCCATTGAATCTGAAACGTATGGCAGAAGGTAAAGATCCTGCGAACAGTATTTGGCCCTGGAGTCCCGGTTACCGTCCGCAGATGCCTACTTTCTCCGAGACTTTCCCACAGGTAAAGAAAGGAGCAGTCATCTCGGCTGTCGATCTGATAAACGGAATCGGTTATTATGCTGATTTACGTCGCATCGCAGTAGAGGGAGCAACCGGACTTTATAATACGAACTACGAAAACAAAGTGGCCGCTGCCTTGGAAGCATTGAAGACGGATGATTTTGTTTATCTGCATATCGAAGCCAGTGATGAGGCCGGACACGAAGGAGACATCGACTTGAAACTTCTCACTATCGAGAATCTTGACAAACGTGCCGTAGGACCTATTTATGAAGCAGTGAAAGATTGGGACGAACCGGTAGCCATTGCTGTATTGCCCGATCATCCTACTCCCTGTGAGCTTCGTACCCATACATCTGATCCCATTCCGTTTCTTATCTGGTATCCGGGTATTGAGCCGGACGAAGTGCAGACGTATGATGAAATAGCCGCTTGCAACGGTAGTTACGGACTTCTGAAAGAAGACGAGTTTATAAAAGAATTCATGAAATAAGTCACCACAGATTATGAAATATTATAGTACGAATAAACAAGCACCTGTTGCCTCACTGCAAGAAGCGGTGGTAAAAGGGCTTGCTGCCGACAAAGGGCTGTTTATGCCTATGTCTATCAAACCTCTTCCACAGGACTTTTACGATACGATTGATAGTTTATCCTTTCAGGAAATTGCTTATCGCGTAGCCGATGTTTTCTTCGGTGAGGATATTCCTGCCGATACGCTGAAACAGATTGTATATGATACATTAAGTTTCGATGTACCTTTGGTTAAGGTGGCAGATAACATCTATTCACTTGAACTTTTCCACGGACCGACGTTAGCATTTAAAGATGTAGGCGGTCGTTTCATGGCGCGTCTTTTGGGATACTTCATTAAAAAAGAAGGACAAAAGAATGTCAATGTATTGGTAGCTACTTCCGGTGATACGGGAAGTGCTGTTGCCAACGGCTTTCTGGGTGTGGAAGGTATTCATGTGTATGTGCTTTATCCGAAAGGAAAAGTGAGCGAAATACAGGAGAAGCAATTCACTACGCTCGGACAGAATATTACTGCGCTTGAAGTGGACGGAACATTTGATGATTGTCAGGCATTGGTGAAATCTGCTTTCATGGATAAAGAATTGAATGAACACCTTTCGTTGACTTCTGCCAACTCCATCAATGTAGCCCGTTTCTTGCCGCAGGCATTCTATTATTTCTATGCTTATGCACAATTGAAACGTGCCGGAAAAGCTGATAATGCTGTAATCTGTGTACCTAGTGGAAACTTCGGAAATATCACCGCCGGATTGTTTGGCAAGAAGATGGGTTTACCCGTGAAGCGTTTCATTGCTGCTAATAACCGCAACGATATTTTCTATCAATATCTGCAGACAGGTAAATATAATCCCCGTCCGTCTATCGCAACGATTGCTAATGCTATGGACGTAGGCGATCCGAGTAACTTTGCCCGCGTACTCGATTTATATAGTGGTTCACATGCTGATATCTCTGCCGAGATTTCAGGAACAACTTATACCGATGAGCAAATCCGCGAAACGGTGAAGGAAACCTGGAAAGAACATCATTATCTCCTTGATCCTCATGGTGCTTGTGGATATCGTGCGTTGGTAGAAGGCTTGAAAGAGGGAGAAACAGGTGTATTCCTTGAAACGGCTCATCCTGCCAAGTTCCTCGAAACAGTGGAAAGCATTATTGGAGAAGCGGTAGAAATCCCTGCCAAATTGCAGGAATTTATGAAAGGCGAGAAAAAAAGCCTTCAAATGACAAAAGACTTTGCGGACTTCAAGAAGTATTTGTTGACGCTTTAATCCTCTTCTTCCTATGAATGAATTTGTGCCACCTTGTTGGCACGGTTGTGTCATCGAAGTGTCACGGTCGTGCCAACAAGGTGGCACAGTTGTGACAATAGGGTGGCATAAACCGGATAATTGCAATATAGTTTATATAGAAGCTAAGAATACTAAATATTCTCCCGTACAATGAACAGTAAACTCATTTGCTGTTGCTTCATTAAGCGTTCCTTGCCACCAATTAGTAAAATCACTAAGAGGATAAACTAATCCCTCTCCTTGCAATCCTTTCGCTCCGAAATTGAAAATAGAAACTTGTTGCCCCGGATGAGAGGCGAAAGCTTGCGTGTCTTTGGCGGGGATAAACATACCATAATCGGTAATGGTACGTACCTCGATACCATCTTTCATGTAGTCGATCAGCAGACTGATGTTTCCTAATGTATGATCTTCTCGTTTGCCGGTGGCTCCGACAATGGCAATTCTTCGGAATCCTTTCTTTTGCAGGAAATGAACAGCTTTGGTTTGGTCGTTCGTTTCTTGATCCGCTATCTGATGTACAATAGGGGAGAAAAGTTCTTTATATTCCGGTGAAAGAGAATCCCCGTCACCGATAATTACATCGGGGGTATGCCCACGCAGGATATATTCATTGGCAGCCCCGTCACAACAAACTACAAATTCTGCATTTTTCAGCATTTGCAGGGGAAGAGGATGGCTGGGATATTCGCCATTGGCTAGTATCACGGCTTCGGGAGTATAGTGTTCGTATTTCATTGTATGCTCATTAATTTTTTCCACTTAAAATAGCCAAAGATAGCTATAATGGAGTAAAGTCCATACAAAGCGGAAGTAAAATAAAGGTCTTTGTAGATATAAAGTCCGCAGCAGACAATATCCACAAGAATCCAGGCAAACCATTGCTCGACGTATTTGCGTGCCAGCATCCACATACCGACAATGCTCAATGCGGTAGTAAAGCTATCTAGCCAGGGAACATTGCTATCCGTATATGCTATCAGTATCCATGCAATACCGAGGAAAGAAACGACGAATACCAGAAAAAGAGGCAAGTAACATTTTCCCGGAGTATGTACGATAGGAAGATCTTTAGGGGTGTCACCGGTTGAAGCATCTGCTGTCGTCAGTTGACCTTTCTTTTTCCTGTGTCCCCACATCCAGAAGAACCAGCCGTAGATGGCAGCTATCAGGTAGTAGATATTGATGCCAAAGTCAGCATACAATCCGGCTTTGTAATATACGAAGATGTAGATGGCAGGCATCACAATGCCCGCTATCCAAAGGTAGATACTTGCCCGGTACTCTAACCAAAGGTAGATCAGCCCGACAATCGTACCGAATATTTCCAGAAAATTCAATTCCATAACTCTGTGTGATTAAAAGCGGAAAGAAACATGTCCCATAACGTTTGTTCCTGCTTGTGCAGCATATCCGGCATAGTTTCCCCGATTTTCCAGCGTATCGGTGTAGTCACTTGATGCCCAGCCGTTGTTTTCATATTTTTCATTAAACAGATTGTATACAGTAAATCCTACGGTGACTTCTTTCAGTACTTTCTTGGGACGGAAGCTGTACGCCAGATTGAGGTTGCTGACAAAATACTTATCAAGAGTCAGTTCTTCAACTTCTGCGTTTGTCATATACTGTTTGCTCACGAACTGTGATTGCAGGGCAGCTTCGAATCCCTTATAATTGAATGAGAAACGATTGTTGAGTAAGAAGTCCGGTGAGAAAGCAATGTGAGTGTCTTTATGCTTTATCTGAATAGTCGGGAGAGAAGTAGAGCTACCGTCGTCATTATAGTGGTAGCCCGGCAGGCTCTCTACGAAATCCTGAATACGGTTTTTGCTCCATGTAGCGTTGATATCCCATTGAAACCATTTGCACGGTTTGATTCCCAGCATGATTTCGATTCCCATGCGATAACTGTCCGGCACGTTTTCGGTCAGTGCTTCACCTATATCGTTTAAGGCTCCGGTCAGAACCAGTTGGTCGGTATAGTCCATGTAGTAGAAGTTTGCACCTGCTGTCAGCCATTGGTTGGCAAAGGTATATCCCGCTTCATAGTCGAGCAGCTTTTCTGCTTTGGGGTACGAGTCCGGATCACCATCCGTATAATTGTTTCTTGTTGGCTCTTTTTGAGCAACCGAGAAAGAGGCATAGACACGATGGTTGGAAGTGATGTTCCAGTTTAATCCTACTTTCGGATTAAAGAAATCGAACTTTTTATCTACTGCCAGTGGACGCAGCGCATTCTTACTCCAGTCATATTTATCATTGTTTCCGTCGATGGTATAGTTGATGTGGCGATACTGGAGATCGGCATAAGCACTTAGTCCTCTAGTAAGATCGTAGTTCGCTTTCAGATAAATATTTCCATCGGTCTTCTTGGATTTGTTGCGGTAATATTCATGGTCGGGAGATAGAGAACCTACGTAGTTTTTCACCCAGGGAACTCTTCCGAAGTTATTGCCCCGGTATTGATTCAAACCACCTCCCAGAGACGCATTTAGCCTGTTAGCCGTGTAATTGAGAGAAAAAACGCCGCCGCCGAATTTGTTGTCCATCTTCTTTTGACGGACTAAATCGCTTTTAGATACTTCGGTTCCATCTATTGTAAATGGTTTTAAACCATATTCTATCAGGTATCTGCCGTCTTTGTACTCTTCGTAATAACCGTCACCTTTGGTATAATGTAAGGCAACGTTCAGATTCCAGGCTGTCGAGAAAGTATGATTGAAGAGAAGCTGATAATTCTTTTGCAGATAATTATCTGTTTGGTCGTCGTAATAATATTTTTTGCCGTTGGCATCAGTGTACATTTCCCCGCAAGGATTGTAGCGTCTGCCGAATTTTTCCATTTGCTCTTTTGTTGCGTATCCCCAAGCATGATATGTTTTTTCTTTTCCGGCAAATGCAATGAGCTTCACAGATGTGTTTTCTGCAAAATAACCTCCTTGCAGGTAGTAAGAGTTCAAGTCCACCGAAGCACGGTCTATGTATCCGTCCGTACCGATATTGGAAAGGCGGGCGTCAAACGTCCAGTGGTTATTGAGTAGGCCGGTTCCCACTTTCACTGTTTCCTTGTGCGTGTTGAACGAACCGTATGAACCATTGAATTCGGCGTATGGTTTCATAGATGCGCCTTCGGTTTGCATATTGACACTGGCTCCGAAAGCACCTGCTCCGTTCGTCGATGTACCTGCTCCGCGCTGCACCTGCATATCTTTTACGGAAGAAGAAAAGTCGGGCATATTCACCCAGAACAGGTTATGGCTTTCGGCATCGTTCATCGGTATGCCGTTTACCGTGATGTTGATTCGTGTGCCATCGGTTCCACGTACGCGAAGTGTCGTATAGCCGATACCAGCTCCTGCATCCGATGTGGTCAGTGTGGAAGGAGTCATACTTAGCAGATAGGGGATATCCTGTCCGAAGTTTACCTTTTTGAGTTCTGCTTTGCCTATATTGGTGAATGCCACGGGAGTTTTGGCTGTGGCACGTGTGGACACTACCTGCACCTCTTGCAGGTTTACTACTCTCATACTATCCTTTGCACTCGTCTGTGCATGAACAGTGATACCTGCGCCCAATAAGGCGACAGCCATCCATACAATTCTTTTCATTTTTGCTTACTAATTAGTTCTCTACGCCGGCATTACCCGGATCAGATTCTATGGGTATGTTCTCAGCCCGTCATGTTAAGGCACCCCTACCAGTGAATCGGTTACAAAAATACTGCTTTTGCAGGAGGAAAGCAAAAAAAACTTTTAGATTCACTAAAAACAATATAACTTTGTAAATTGTTGAAATAACAAAACTGCATTTATTCACTTAATATATATTTAATTATGCTACTATTATTGCAAGCAACACAAGCTGCGGACTCTGTGCAAGTGGCTGCAGACGAATTAATGAAAGAGGCGATTGCCAATGCTGACGGATTGGATAAGCTTTCGCTGATTACTCAACAATTGATAGACTTCGGTATTCGTGCCGGAGAACGTATATTGATTGCGGTCCTTGTCTTTGTCGTCGGACGTTTCCTCATCTCGCTGCTCAACAAATTCATCAGGCGTCTGATGGATAAACGAAAAGTAGATGTAAGCATCAAAACTTTCGTTAGAAGTCTGGTCAATATTCTGTTGACAATCCTGTTAATCATTTCTGTTGTCGGTGCCTTGGGAGTTGAGACAACTTCATTTGCGGCTTTATTGGCTTCCGCCGGTGTCGCTGTCGGTATGGCTTTATCCGGTAATCTGCAAAACTTTGCCGGTGGACTGGTTATTCTTTTGTTCAAACCTTATAAAGTTGGCGATTGGATAGAAACACAGCAGGGATCAGCCGGTACAGTAAAAGAAATTCAGATATTCCATACCATCCTTACTACTGGGGATAATAAACTGATTTATATACCGAATGGTTCATTAAGTAGTGGAGTAGTGATTAATTACAGTCACCAGGAAACCCGCCGTGTAGAATGGATTATTGGTATAGATTATGGGGAAGATTACAATAAGGTTCAGCAGATAGTTCGTGATATTCTGGCTGAAGATAAACGTATCTTGAATGAACCTGCTCCGTTTATAGCTCTTCATGCGCTAGATGCCAGCAGTGTGAATGTGGTGGTACGTGTATGGGTAAATAGCGGAGATTATTGGGGTGTTTATTTCGATACCAATAAAGCTATTTACGAAACCTTCAATGAAAAAGGTATCAACTTCCCTTTCCCACAGCTTACTGTGCATCAGGGAAATTGATTGTTATACTCTGATAATTCAAAAAATAAGGGAGTTGTACTTAACGTGCAACTCCCTTATTTTTTGGAAAACTTGTCTGGTGTGATTGAATAAATCTCTTTTTTATTTTATACCGAAATCTTCGGCTAGTTCATATCTATCTTCTTTGATTCCCAGTACATGATTAATTTTTCTCCTTTTCTCGAGATCTTTAAAGTAGTTTTCCACAACCTGATAGAGATCGAAGTTAGTGGTTGATCCTGCGGCTAAATCGAGTGATTCCACCATCTTTTCTACGGCTTGATGGATTTTCTCTGCGTCTATCAGATGCAGTTCGTTGCTGTGTATTAAATATTTTTCCATGACTGCAATGTTTTTAATGTTATATAGGTATAACATCTTGCAGTCATGGAAAGTTCAATGATTGAATGTTAGATTTTGGCAAGCGCCTGATCCAAATCCGCAATCAGGTCATCAATATGTTCCGTTCCAATTGATAAACGTACGGTGCCCGGATAAATCTCCTGTTCGGCGAGTTCCTGTGCATTGAGCTGTGAATGGGTAGTGCTTGCCGGGTGGATCACCAATGATTTCACATCGGCAACATTGGCAAGCAGGGAGAAAATCTCCAGGCTGTCGATGAAGCGGTGTGCTTCCTCTTGTCCGCCTTTTACCTCGAAAGTAAAAATGGAACCGGCACCATTCGGGAAGTAACGTTGATACAGTGCATGGTCAGGATGATTGGATAATGACGGATGGTTCACTTTCTTCACTTTCGGATGATTGTTTAAGAAATTCACTACCTTCAATGCATTTTCTACATGGCGTTCTACGCGCAAGGAAAGAGTTTCCAAGCCTTGCAACAGGATAAAAGCGTTGAATGGACTGATGGTGGCACCTGTGTCGCGCAGCAGAATAGCCCGGATACGGATGGCATAGGCAGCCGGACCGGCTGCATCAACGAAGCGTACGCCATGATAGCATGGATCAGGTTCGGTTAGTTGTGGAAATTTGCCGGAAGCTACCCAGTCGAATTTGCCCGAATCTACAATGACTCCTCCTAATGACGAACCGTGTCCGCCAATGAATTTTGTTGCGGAATGTACTACGATATCTGCTCCGTGTTCGATAGGGCGGATTAAATACGGGGTACCAAATGTGTTGTCAATAATCAAAGGTATTTTGTGGCGGTGGGCTATTTCAGCTACTGCCTCTATATCAATGATATTTGAGTTCGGATTTCCCAATGTCTCGATAAATACGGCTTTCGTATTTTCCTGAATGGCTTTTTCAAAGTTCGATAAATCACTTGGATCAACGAATGTTGTTGTGATGCCATAACTGGGTAAGGTATGAGCCAGTAAGTTATAGCTTCCTCCATAAATAGTTTTGGCTGCCACAATATGGTCGCCTGCACGAGTGATGTTCTCGAAAGCATAAGTGATAGCAGCGGCACCCGAAGCAACTGCCAGCCCTGCTACTCCTCCTTCAAGAGCGGCTACGCGTTGTTCAAAAACTCCTTGAGTGGAGTTGGTCAGACGACCGTAGATGTTTCCCGGGTCCTGCAGGCCGAAACGTGCGGCTGCGTGAGCGGAGTTGTGAAATACATAAGAAGTAGTCTGATAAATAGGTACTGCACGGGCATCTGTTGCCGGATCTGCTTGTTCTTGTCCTACATGAACTTGTAAAGTCTCGAAATGTAAATTCTTTGTTGCCATAATCGTATATTTTTTAAGTTTAATATTCTTTCTTTATTTTCTTGCAAAGTTATTGGATGAAGATATATCGAACAATATATATCTAAAATATAGAAAATAATGCTATTTTTGTGCCATTATATGGAATAATATAACTGTGCTATTCCTAGAAATCACCTTTTAGAAGAATATTTTTCTTATGGATACTTTTGATAAACTGGATAGAGTCGATTTGCAAATACTCCGTACTTTGCAAGAAAACGCCCGATTGACGACAAAAGAGTTGGCTGCACGGGTGAGCCTTTCTTCAACTCCTGTTTTTGAACGTCTTAAACGGTTGGAGAGTGGAGGATATATAAAGAAGTATATTGCCGTATTGGATGCGGAAAAGCTGAATCAGGGATTTGTCGTATTCTGCAGTGTGAAGCTTAGACGTCTGAACAGGGATATAGCAGCCGAGTTTACACGGATTATACAGGATATTCCTGAAGTAACCGAATGTTATAACATATCAGGAAGTTATGATTACCTGTTGAAGATTCATGCTCCCAATATGAAATACTATCAGGAGTTTATTCTGAATGTGTTGGGGACGATTGATAGCTTAGGATCACTGGAAAGCACGTTTGTAATGGCTGAAGTGAAGCATCAATATGGGATACATATTTAGTTCGTTGTGTGATAGTCTGAAATTTATCTTGTATATTTGCTATGTAATATAAATCCTCTTCTGCTGACACAATGAATTCAAAAACATATCCTCGCACCAATGATTTCCAGACTGTTTATCTGAATACAGTGATTAAGAATCCTGCCATTATGGTAGGTGATTATACAATATACAATGACTTTGTAAATGATCCTGTTCTTTTTGAGAAGAACAATGTATTATATCATTATCCGATTAATAAAGACCGATTGATAATTGGCAAATTCTGTTCCATTGCTTGTGGAGCCAAATTTCTTTTTAACAGCGCAAACCACACATTGGGTTCTTTATCCAATTATACGTTTCCTATCTTTTTTGAGGAATGGAATTTAGATAAAGGAGATGTAACTTCTGCTTGGGATAATAAAGGGGATATAGTAATAGGTAATGATGTCTGGATTGGATATGAAGCTGTTATCATGGCAGGAGTTCATATCGGAGATGGAGCGGTTATTGCGTCGCGGGCAGTGGTTACTAAAGATGTTCCTCCTTATACGATAGTAGGTGGGACACCAGCTAAAGAAATTCGGAAGCGTTTTGATGAGAATACGATTGTTCAATTGCAGAAATTGCAATGGTGGGATTGGAGTATTGAGAAGATATCCGAATGTATACCTTATATTATAGGTGGAAAGATTGAAAAACTGAAAAAGATAAATATCACATCATAGACATGAAGAAACTAATTATTGTATTTGTTCTTTTATTATCAGCACTCTCTTGTTTCTCACAAATAGAGTTTTCGACTTGCCTTTTTGATGCTTCAAGAAACAGAGTGATACCGCTAGCCGTCTATCAGCCGCACAAAGTGAATTCGAAAACAAAAGTCATTATATTTAGCCACGGCTACGATGGAAATAAAAATAATAAGTCCAATCAGACTTATGCCTATCTAACACGATTCCTTTCCCAGAAAGGCTTTTACGTAATAAGCATACAACATGAATTGGCAGATGATCCTCTTTTGGCCATGGAAGGTAATTTCATGGAAACACGCATGCCAAATTGGGAAAGGGGAGTGGCAAATATTCTTTTTACTATTCAGGAATTTAAGAAATTGAAGCCACAATTAAATTGGAATGACTTTATATTGATAGGACATTCCAATGGCGGAGATATGACCATGTTATTTGCTACCCGATATCCGCAGTTGATAAATAAAGCCATATCTATGGATCATCGCAGAATGATAATGCCTAGAACACGGAATCCTCGACTTTATACGTTAAGAGGATGCGATTATGATGCGGATTCAGGAGTATTACCCACTGAAAAGGAGCAGGAACAATTCCGGATGAAGGTTGTGAAATTGGACGGAATAACGCATAGTAATATGGGGGAGAATGGAACGGAAGAACAACACAACCTTATCAATCAGTATATCTATGGATTTCTTACACGGAGATAACTGATGTATTATATTTATTTTATCCAATGGTTTTAAATCGGAAGCCTGTTTTTCTTATAACTTTGCAACTGATTTTAGAAAAAGAAGTTTGGGATGATAAATAAATATGAAGAACGACTGGGGACAGAGCGCATGTTACCGCTTGTTTTTAAGATGGCACTTCCGGCTGTGGCAGCGCAATTTGTTAATTTGCTTTATAGCATGGTCGACCGTATTTATATTGGTCATATCCCTGGGATTGGTACGGATGCATTGGCGGGTGTAGGAGTAACGACTTCTCTTGTTATACTGATTTCTTCTTTTTCAGCGATAGTAGGAGGTGGCGGTGCGCCGTTAGCGGCTATCGCACTCGGACAGGGGGATCGTTCACGTGCCGGAAAAATTCTGGGTAATGGTTTTATCCTGCTGATACTATTCACCTTGTTTACTTCTCTCATCGCATATACCTTTATGGAGCCGATTCTACTCTTTACAGGAGCTTCAGAAAATACATTGGAGTATGCAGTCAACTATCTTTCTATCTATTTATTAGGAACTATCTTCGTAGAAATATCCACAGGATTAAATTCTTTTATCAATGCACAAGGGCGTCCTGCTATCGCCATGTACTCGGTATTAATAGGAGCACTGTTGAATATCGTCCTCGACCCGATTTTCATTTTTTGGCTCGATATGGGAGTAAAAGGTGCAGCTCTGGCTACAGTGCTTTCACAGGCATGTAGTGCAGTGTGGGTTTTAACTTTCCTTTTCTCCCGGCACGCCTCTCTCCCTTTAGAAAAACGTTATATGGCGTTGAACCGGGAAATAATACTTTCTATATTTGCTTTGGGCGTATCACCGTTTATTATGGCAAGTACCGAAAGCCTGGTCGGCTTTGTTCTGAACAGCAGCCTGAAAGATTTTGGAGATATTTATGTCAGCGCATTGACCATCTTGCAAAGTGCGATGCAATTTGCAAGTGTCCCATTAACAGGATTTGCGCAAGGGTTCGTTCCTATTGTGAGTTATAATTATGGGCACGGCGACAAACAACGTGTCAAAGACTGTTTCCGTGTCGCATTGATAACCATGTTCTCATTCAACTTACTGCTGATGTTGTTTATGATTCTTTTCCCCTCAACAGTAGCTTCCGCCTTTACGAGTGATGAAAGATTGATAGAAACAGTCCGCTGGGCAATGCCTGTTTTCTTGGGTGGTATGACTATTTTCGGATTGCAACGAGCCTGCCAAAATATGTTTGTAGCCTTGGGACAAGCAAAAATTTCTATTTTCATAGCCTTGTTGCGCAAAGCAATCCTATTGATCCCATTGGCATTAATATTGCCACATTTTATGGGAGTAGCCGGTGTATATGCGGCTGAAGCAATATCCGATGCGACAGCAGCAATTTGTTGTACTTTGTTGTTCTTCTGGCAGTTCCCCAAAATATTGGGAAAAATCCAAAGGAGCACTTTGCACATAAGCTAAATTTCCTGATGTTTATCCATAAATAGAACTAATTATGTAACGGCTTACGTATTTTTGCGAAAAATGTTTGTTCATATTATAAAAAGCTAATATATTTGCGTAATCAATTACGTATTTAGTGACGCAACTAATAAAAACATGGACTTTTTTAATCAGACAGGCAAATTAGCCATCGGTAGCAGATTACGCATGTTGACCGATAAAATAACAGTAGATGCAGCCGCCATCTATAAAATGTTTGGAGTAGACCTCAAACCGAAATGGTTTCCTGTATTTTTTGTATTATCACGTGGGGAGGCAAAAACCATTACGTCCATAGCCAAAGAGATTGGTCATTCTCATCCTTCCGTGAGTAATATTATTAAAGAAATGGTAGCTAAAGGATTAGTGAAGGAGACAAAGGACAAATCCGACGGGAGAAGAAACATGGTCATGTTATCTGCCAAAGGAAAAAGAATGTCCGACTCTTTTTCGGAACAGTGTATAGATGTTACGGCAGCTATTGAGCAAATCACGCAGCAAACCCGGAATGACCTTTGGGAGGCTATCGAAGAATGGGAGAATCTTTTGTTGGATAAATCCCTGTTGGAGCGGGTGAAGGAAGCGAAAAAGGAACGAGAGAGTAAGGACATCAAAATAGTTCCTTATGAACCTTGCTATCAATCTGCCTTCCGGACCCTTAACGAAGAGTGGATAACTGCTTATTTTCGGATGGAAGAGGCCGATTACAAGGCTTTGGATCATCCAAAGGAATATATTCTGGATAAGGGAGGAGCTATTTTGGTGGCTCTTTATAAAGATGAGCCGGTCGGTGTATGTGCTTTGTGTAAGATGGATCATCCGCTTTATGATTATGAGTTGGCCAAACTGGCTGTCAGCCCTAAGGTTCAGGGCAAAGGTATTGGAGTACTGCTTTGCGAAGCAGTTGTAAATAAAGCGAAGGAGCTTGGTGGTAAAAGAATCTTTATAGAGAGCAATACGCGTCTGAAACCGGCTATCCATATTTATCATAAGTTGGGCTTCAAGGAACTTCCCGAATATCACACGACTTATGAAAGAGGAGACATACAGATGGAATTAATGATTGAAGAGTGAAAATGAAAAAGGTGGATGGTGAATTTATTAAGGGGCGCATTGCCCCTTCATTCCAGTTCCTGCGCATAAATGTTGATAGCGCGTAATGCCTTTGATATTTCAGTCGGGGTGATTCCCTGACATTCTATTCTCAACACTTTTTCCCAGTCCTCCATATCTACATTCCATTTGTAGATTTGGGGACATAGGGTGAACAGCGCTGCGATATGTTTTATATCCCGTGCATTTCTAACCGAGGTTCGAAAAATGAGTATTTGCTCTTCCATAGTTACTATCAATTACTTTTGTTTTCAGTGCAAAGGTAGGTTTAAACAAGGTTCTGTATAGGATTATTCGACGAATGCCTTGATTACTCATGACGAAATAAGTAATCGGGGAGATTAACTTCATATACTTATCCTTTGAAAAGTCAGTCATCTGTACCTGTTAATATATAAAAAAGTGTATCTGTTCTCGTCTTTCTTTTTTGATTTACTTTGCAGTGTTGTTTTAATCTCCTAATATACTTAAAGGTTATGAAGTTGAATTTTGCTAAAAGAATGTCTTATATAAAGGCTTCGGAAATAAGAGAGATATTAAAAGTCACCGAACAGGAAGATGTGATTTCGTTTGCAGGTGGTCTGCCTGCTCCAGAACTTTTTCCGATAGATGAAATCAATGAGATCAATCAGATCGTATTGAAAGAGGCAGGTACGAAAGCGCTCCAATATACTACAACAGAAGGTTATGCTCCTTTGCGCGAATGGATTGCCAACCGGATGAACGAACGTTTGGGCACGGCTTTCGATAAAGATAATATTCTGATTACCCACGGCTCACAACAGGGATTGGACTTATCCGGAAAAGTTTTTCTGGACCAGGGAGATATCGTACTTTGCGAAAGCCCAACATATTTGGCTGCAATCAGCGCGTTCAAAGCGTATGGATGTAGCTTTATTGAAATTCCCACGGATGAGGACGGTATGATGATGGATGTTTTGGAAGAAATTTTGAGCAATACTCCTCATATAAAGCTGATATATGCAATACCTACTTTTCAGAATCCTACCGGAAAGACGTGGAGCCTGGAAAGACGCAGGAAACTGGCTGAATTATCCGCAAAGTATGGTGTTGCAGTTATTGAAGACAATCCGTACGGCGAGTTAAGGTTTGAAGGAGAGTCTTTGCCATCTATAAAGTCTTTTGATGAGGCTGGAAATATCCTGTGTACAGGTAGTTTCTCTAAAATATTCTGTCCCGGTTTCCGGATTGGCTGGATTGCGGGGGATAAAGAGATTATCCGCAAATACGTATTGGTCAAGCAAGGTACGGATTTACAATGCAACACGATTGCCCAAATGACCATCGCCGAATACCTGAAGCGCTATGATATTGATAAACATATTGCCAAAATAGTAGAAGTATACAGAAAACGCAGAAATGTGGCGATTGAAAGTATAGAACGTTATTTCCCTGATACTATAAAGTTTACTCGTCCCGAAGGCGGATTATTTACATGGATAGAGCTTCCCGAAGGGATTTCGGCACGTGATGTTTTAGTCAGAAGCCTAGAGAAAAAGATTGCTTTTGTTCCGGGAGGCTCCTTTTATCCGAACGGAAACAAGGAAAATACGCTTCGTATCAACTACTCTAATATGCCCGAAGACAAAATAGAGAAAGGACTTAAAACCCTCGGCGAAGTGGTAAAAGAGTATATCAGTCAATCAGAATGATTCTTTGATAATGTTTCCCAAAACCTGCAGGCGTTCTTCAATGAAAGCACTCCATTGCTGACCGAAACTCAAGCGCATACAGTTTCTGTACTGGTCGTGCAGAGTAAACATGCGTCCGGGAGCAATGCTGATCTTATGTTGCATCGCTTTGTAATATAGCTCCGTGGTATCAATCTTTTTATTCAGTTCCACCCAAAGCATAAAACCTCCTTGTGGAGTGATGATTTTAGTGTCTTCGGGGAAATAATTGGTAATAGCTTGTGCCAAATGAAGACTGTTGGAATGTAGCTCATGGCGCAACTTGCGTAAATGATTCTCATACCTGCCGTTCTCCATGAAGTTGGCAATGGCTTCCTGGTTGAGGGTAGGAGTGGATATTAAATGAATATGTTTCTGACGAATAATAGCATCCTTAAACTTACCGGGGGCAATCCAGCCTACCCGGTAACCGGGAGCTAACGTCTTTGATACAGAACCGCACCATAACACAAGTCCCTTTTCATCGAAAGCTTTACATGGTTTAGGGCGTGAATGTCCGAAGAATACATCACCGTATAAATCATCTTCAATCAGAGGAATATTGTGTTCCGCCAACATCTGTACTATCTCTTTCTTATGTTCATCGGGCATGCAACTCCCAAGCGGATTACTGAAATTACTGATAAGCAGGCATAGATTGATCTGCGGCAATACTTTTCTTAAAGCATCGGGTTCGATGCCTGTTACAGGATTGGTCGGCAGTTCCAGCACATGAAGCCCCATACTGTTGGCCAACTGTAGTATCCCGAAATAAACAGGACTCTCAACGGCTATCGTGTCTCCTCTTTGAGCAATAACAGATAATGCCAAAGAGATGGAATTGGTTACTCCTGTGGTAGTAACAATATCATCTTCGGTCAGATTTCCATTCCAGCTATACGCAAAACGGGCAATATAGTTTCTCAAACGAATGTTTCCTTGAGGGTCTTCATACCTGGTGCCGTTTCCCGGAAGTGAATACATGGCCTTGGCCAGTTCTTTATTGAGTTTGGCAATAGGCAATAAAACATCTTCCGGTATTCCCAGCGAAAAACGGGTGATAGACGAATCTTCGATGGAATGATATACTTCCATGATTAAGTCTGTTTCTTCCTTTCCCGGAGATTGGGCGGAAGGCTGTGTTGTTGCCGGCGCAGACAAATTTAGTGGCTTATAATTGACAATGTACCCTGATTTGGGGCGGGAAATGATGAATCCTTCCTTTTCCAATTCATAATATACTTGAATGGCTGTGTTTAAACTTACGCCATATTCATTGCTGATAGTACGTAAAGAAGGTAATTTCTCGCCTGCTTTCCATATACCTGTTTTTATTTGCCAGGCGATAGTGCCGGCTATCTTTTGATATAGGATTTCTCTTTTCATTCTTATTCTACGTATCTGGCAAAGATACAAAAATGATGTCTGTATCTGTTGTGTTTGATTGCAAATGATTCATTCAGTCATTTTTTATAATTGCTTGCTATTCAGTTATAAATTTATTCCATATCATTATATTTTAGACATGACAAGATTATCATTGAAATATATTTCAACATATACATTCCTACGATAGAAGCGTCAAAAATAAAAGAGACGAACAATTTTCTTAATTTAAGTTTAGGACTTCATCAGTCGATTCGTTTCTCGGTGAGAAACACTTCGTTTCTCGGTGTCGAAAAGGTTGTTTCTCGGTGAGAAACGGGTCATTGGTTTTAAAGGAAAATTCCGAATAGTAACCGCCTGGATAACAGTGCTTTACAAAATAATGTTATCTATCAGGAATACATAGGAATTTTGTTGACATTTTTTTTGGCAACACCGTTTATTTCTATTGCATCTATTACTGCAATAATATTTACATTAGAACTAAAATATGGCATTTATAAAAGAATCTGTTCCATTCCTTTCTGTACCGTTTTGAATCAAATAACAATAATTGGAGCTTGGGAAGAATCTACATGATGAAGTAGATGAAATCAACATTTATAATAGTGGCATTTCTATTCTCGTCACCTGTTCTTCTTCGGGTACATTGGGATTGCTGTAATAATATTCAATGGATGTTCCCGAAGGTTTGTAACCGTTGGCTTTTATCCATTCCATCATTTCGTTGTATAGGACAGCCAATTCACTGTAAGTTCCTCTATGCAAACAGGAAACTATTTTTCTTTCCGGTATCGTTATAGATCGTATATCCCCTTCACCCTGTAACTCTCTGGATGATTTTAGACCAATAATCATTTTTATATTGTGTTCAGTCAGGCTCTCAAAGTCGGGATACTCGACATAAGGAATATCAGTAGTGATTTCGCCTTGTGCCTTAAATAAAGAGTCTATTTTTACGAAGTTCTTCCCGATAGCTTCCGACATTCCGTTCATATCCGTGTGTACTTCAACAGCCAAAGCGGATTGCTTCGGTTGTTTCAATAGCATGATTTCTGAAACCTTTCCCATAATGCATTGTTTTAGAGTGTTGATAATTTCTTATTTCTTTGTGACCGGAATATAAATGTCGGTCATTAATTCTGTTCTAAGAGTAGAGGTGGGACGGTTCATATACATCTCAAAACTGAAGGTACTTTGAGGGCGATATTTACTTTCCGGAAACCACTCTTCATAAATAGTCCGGTAGAACTTATGCAACAAAGAGTAGTCTCCGATATGCCTGAATACAGCATAACGTCCACCGGGAACTTCCATCACTCCCGGTTGCGAATCATTTTCAGTGGCATCAATTGTCACCCCGAGATAGAAGCGGCATTTATTCATGGGAGTTATGGACGGGTCATCCATACTAAGGCTGACAAACTTATAATTCAACTTTTCTTCATTATGCTGCTTAGCGTAATTGGTCAGTCTGTTCCATATTAATTTGTATCGGAGCTCATCTTTGTATTTTTCACCAACCTCGATACAAAATACTTTCATTGGCAGAATCGACCGGATTTCAGGAGTGATAACCGCATGTTGCTCATCATACATTGGCTTGTACTTCTCTCTATATTGAGAGGTCGATACGCCAAAATGTTTTTTAAAGGCTTTTGCCAGACTAAATTTGGTCTGATAGTTTGTCTGTTCCGAAATCTGATTTAATGTAAACTCGGTGGATACTAACAAATGTGCTATATGTTCGAGACGTAAACGCTGTATATAGCTTCCGATATTTTCTCCGGCAACAGTTTGAAACACTCTTCTGAAGTGATATTTGGAAAGTCCGCTTATCGTGCTAAGCATGTCTGTATCCAAAGTGTCGAATAAATGATTATTGATATAAACGATTATATCCTGAATCTTCTGATGATGGATATTACAGGTTTCCAACTTCTGTTTCCATCGGTTCAGTTTGGGGAGCCGTTCGTTGAGTATTCGTCTAAGTTCCTTCGGCGAATAAGCGGTATCTGCATATTCATTGTACTTATCGGTGTATTTTATCCAGATATTAATCATTTCCGACATCGGAATGTCGACGATATATTTTCCATCTTTCAGGCAGTAGTAGCAATATTCATCACTTCGGGAACCGTCGGAGTTAGTACCCAGATATTTCTCTATATCAAAGCGGAGAGGCATCCCGCAACTTTGACAATACCTTTTATTTATATCTGATTCAATCATCGGTTGGGTTTTCGTTTGATGGATAGCAGTCGCTCCATATCATTAAATAAATAAGTGTCTTTCAATTCGAACATAAGCCACTTCCCATCGTGGAAAGTCGTCGTCTCATCGTATATCTTTTGAGTCTCATTGGAGAATACTTCTCGCAGAGATTCAAATTTGGCACGCTCATCTTTACCTAAAATGACCATGAAGCCAATCGTTTGTTCTTTGGCGTATAGGGCACACAGCGTTTTTCCGCCTTTGCGATATTTATATTCGTATATCCATTTTTTCCCTCCATGGTTCCATAGTTGTTCCATATTGTACTTTTGCTCGATAAGCTGGCAAAGTGAAGTCCATATATCATAAAGTTCCTTACCTATCAAGGCTTCCAGTGTTTCGGGAGTGGGAATCTGCAAAGTTTCTTTCATGGTATTCTGTATTTACTTTTGATTATCCATATCACAAAGGTAGGCTGATTTTCTAATAGATCGTTGTCCAATATAGGCATTTTGTGTGTAGCTGGTGAACAATCTGCCCGGAAATTAATTTATTTTGTAAAAGCGAAATATTGGCAGTATAACCTTTATCTTTGCATTAATTTAAAAACAAAGCCCCAATTAAAGAAAATGAAAACAATATTATTAGCAGTAGGTACGCTCTGCCTCATGGCAGGTTGCTCGTCAAAAGTGGCAAGCTCAAAAGGAATCGTTAGTGATGCAACCATGAATACGGTAACGATTGTTACTGATAAGAATGATACCCTTTCGTTCAGTACGATAGATGCAAATAAAGATGAAGTCAACGGTTTGCTTCTGAATGATACGCTGGAAGTGTTCTATACCGGAAAATATACACCGGGAATGCCGGCTTCTAAATTAGTTCAGTATCCGCAATCTCCGATTGTGGGAGGTGATCGGGATGAACATGGCTGTATCGGTTCTGCCGGATATGTATGGTGTGAAGTGCAAAAAGACTGTATCCGCTTGTTTGAGAAAGGAATCCGCACGGAATCGGTGGACGATAGCAATGCTTCTGCCTTTATTGTGTTTAGTCCTGACTCTACGCAACTGGAACTTTTCTTTTCCAATAATCAGCCCAATGAAATATTGGAGAGACGTGGCCTGCCTTCAGGAGGTTATGCATGGAACGTGGAAGATGACGATACGAAAAATGTACGGCTAATAGATGGTTTGTGGACAATCAGCCAAAGAAATAAGTTAATTTATAGCCAAAAGGCCGGAAACTGATTTTAAAAGCTCCGGCTTTCTGACGCTCTGTTTGTAGAGTAATGTTCTAGGTAATTAAATTAATAAGTGGATATCAAAGATGCTGAATATATAAACTTCCATCATAATCTTTGTATTTAGCATCTTTGTATATATCAACCAGTTTGTTACTGTAATCAAGAATGGTATCTTTGGAGATTTGTGATAAATTTGTAGCCAAAATACCACTTCCCAAAATGCCCGGATTACATAATATACTGTCTTTTCTTATTGAATTCATAGTAAGCTCTACACCTATGTAATCCTTGATACCTGCCTTTTCCAGACTGGATACAATATAGTTGTCCAAAGATTCTTTATCATCTTCGGTCATGAATCCATACCATAATAAACACTTCATTCCTAATTGAGTAGCCTGTATCAGGATATCGAGATAGGTTACTCCTGAATCTCCTTTCTTGTCTATTTCGTAAGGATCGATATGAATGAAAGAGGATGAAGGAAGTGAAGGCAATAGCTCTATGGTACCTCTCGAAGAGTCGGCATGATGCATCTCTACAGATGCACTTAATCCGACTTGTTTGGCATAGGTACCCACATTTTCCAACGCACTCTTTTCTAAATCAAAGAATACAAACCTTTTTGCTTGCTTCTCTAATACATTCATTGCCAGGGCAGGAGAACCCAGATAATTTCCTTTTGTCATTTCCGGGTTTTCCAGTTGGTAATAAATGGAATCTTTTAGAGATTTGTCATCATCTGCTTTCTCCAGGAAATGATAGATACCATATTGCTGCTCCGGAGTTTGCGTCATGGAGTAGATGGCACATGCGGAATTGGTTTCTACATATACTTGTGGGGCTTCATTTCTAAGAACTTCACAGAGTATCAGATGTTTCAGTACATCGGGTTGTTTTGCGAAATGAGTGTAAGTTGCCATGTGGGTACATCTTAATATTTATAGAATATAAAAGAACTGCAACCGCTATCCTTTTTAGGCATTCATTAATTCATGGATTTCATGAATATGCAGGTGCAAATGACTTAGATAACCTTCTATCATGTCTTGTAGCGTAACCTTTGTTCCTTCAAAATCACACCAGTAGCTATCCAGTTTTGTCTGGTCTACAGATTTTATAACCTGAATGATATGCAGGTTAAAAAACTTCCATAGTTGAATCAGGTTGTTCCAATCTTCATTTTGGTAATCTTGTAATGCTATCCACAGATCATTATCCTGACGGTAATCGGGAAAGAAAAGCAAATCTTTACTGTATTGCAATCTGACCATGCGTTGGTGATTGTTTGATGCCGAATCAATCAAATGTCCGAGAATCTGTTTGATGGTACGATTTTGTTTATTACGTTTCAACGTGATCGTATCATTTTGTAGCCCGGTTAGTATTTTCTCTTCAGTTTCTATCACATGATAGATTCCTTCTGTTATTTTGGAAAAATCGACGTTTGACATACCATTCTTTTCCTTTAGGTGTTTATAGCAAAATTGCTAATGGTACAAATATAGATAAATGTGTCGATATTTATAAATTAAACGGAACTTTTCAATTCTAATTTTATCCCTCTTTCTTAAACCACCTGTAAAACCATTTACCGACCTTTTCGTAATGTCGGGTTTCGGTATCAGTATATAGCTTAGAGAAGAAAGACGTATCCAATGGCTCTCCCGACTGATTGGGATACAACACGATAAAGCTATTGTTGGAGAAATATTTCCCGAGCTGTCTCGGTAACTTCTCAAAAGAACTGTCATACGAAAGAGTTCCTGGTCGTGCACTGATAATAACCAATAAATGATCGTAACTTACCTGTCCTGTCAATACCAGCAGGTCATTCCAGTCTTCTAAGAGAGAGAAATCGGTAAGCGTCTGTTTATGCCTTTTCTTTATCCACGCTTGTAGGCGGATGGTAGTCTTTTCATTGGCAAAGAAGTGTACGCGGCATCCAAGAGTGCTCCCCATGCGACAAAAGTGCTCCATCCAATGAGGAAAACCGGATTCATATTCGGCTTTAGGAGGGACGGCAACGACAATCCGTTTGATTGTATGGACCGGTATCAGAAATTTAGAGATAATTATTTCACAGTTTAATCCGTTCAATAAGTGTTCGGCAAGTATTCCAAAGTATGAATCTGTGATGTTTTTCTTGCGGTGCAGGCCGGTGATAATACTCGTAATCTCATTCTCCTTGACTGAATGGATAATACCGGAAGCTATATTCAAATCATACCGGGTGACCTTTTTGAGTGGTACATTTGCTTCCGTTGCTGTCATTTCGGCTTTTTCCAGATAATGTTTGCTTCGAATTCGTAGATTATCAGAGTTATTATCGTCGTTGATAACATTTAATGCCAGGAGATTGTCTTTCAATTTGGGGTCACGTATGACTAGAGAAAGATTTACCATGTCCTCGATAGTGTCCGGGTTGGCTATGGATATTAAAATCTTCTCTGTTTCTTTCGACGATTCATTTTCAGGTTGTGAATCATCCATCGCCATTTTTCTGGCTGCCCGTTCGGTAATCAGTGAACTCACTACGCAAGTAACCAGGATAAGCAAGACTGTTCCGTTCAGTACATCATCATTCAATAAACGTTCGCCGGTGGGCAGAATAATGTTGTATCCAACTAATACAGCCGCCAATGTGGCTGCCGCCTGTGCATTACTCAAACCATACATCAGATTTCGTTCAAGAACAGACATCTTATATATCTTTTGAGTGAGCCAGCAAGCAATCCATTTGCCTGTCAGCGCCATGGTTATCATCACGGCGGCAACTTTTAAGGCATCCCCCTCTCCGAAAATAACACGTAAGTTGATTAACATTCCCACTCCGATAAGGAAATAAGGAATAAAAAGTGCATTACCAACGAACTCTAAATGATCCATCAATGGAGAGACGTGGGGGATGAGCCGGTTAAGTACCAATCCTGCGAGGAAAGCTCCCAAGATACCTTCCATACCAACAAGCTCCATCAACCCTGCTCCTAAAAAGACCATCGCAAGCACGAAAATAAATTGCATCACGTTGTCATTGTACCGGTGAAAGAACCAACGACCGATGCGCGGAAAGAAATAAATGATCAGTGCCCCTAGAAAGATTACTTTTACCACCAGCCAAATCCAAAACAACCCTCCGGTTTCTCCTTTGAACAATCCGCCTATAACAGCCAGTACCAGCAGCGTGAGTGTATCCGTAACGGCCGTTCCTCCTACGGCAATACTTACGCTACGATGGCGTGATATGCCGAAGCGGGTGACTATGGGGTAGGCCACGAGCGTATGGGAAGCATACATGCTGGCTAATAACACAGAGGTGATTATACCATATTTCAGATAAGATACATTTGCCACGAATCCAATCCCGATAGGAACGATAAAAGCCAGTAATCCCAGTACCAATGCTTTGTTTCGCGTCTCTTTGAAATCTCCCATATTCATTTCCAGACCAGCCAGGAACATGATGTAATAGAGTCCGACTTTCCCGAATAACTGAAAGCTGCTGTCTCGTGCCAAGATATTAAATCCATGTTCGCCAATAGCCAGTCCTGCCAGGATCATCCCGATAATATGAGGGATGCGCAGTTTATTCAATAATATCGGAGCAAACAATATAATCAAGAGTACAAGGAGAAATATCCATGTAGGGTCGGTGATAGGGAATGTTAAATCAAGGCCAATCCAATCCATAATTTGACGAGTTCGTGATATTTGTTCCGCAAAATAACCTAAAAAAATGCTTCTAAAAAAGCATTAGTTAATAAAATTAGTCATTTATTTTTTCTCCAGATTCATGATTGCCGGAATGAAGAATGCAAGTGTTCCTGGGACATACGTTTTTAAATATACGATGATTTTATCCGTGTGTGCGTTTTGGGGTGTATAGTGATTTTATCCGGCTCTACTTTTAGCAATAATAGTAGTGCCGGATATGTCTATTTTTCGAATCCTAAATCATGTTCTTGTATTCCTCTTGTTTTTTCTTGGGTAACTTCTTTAAAACTTCTTCTACCGAGTGGCTAATCAACTCCTTTATGAGTTTATCGGGAACATCTCCTTCCAAGTAAACGGTTATCCAATGTTTCTTATCCGAAAAAGGTCCCCAAAAAATGTCTTCGTATTGTTCTATGAGCTCTTCTGATTTATCAGGATTACATTTCATATCCGCCCAGAATCTTCCGTTTTTAGGACGTAATGTAGCAAAAGTGAACATTTTATCCATAACCTTGAAAACCAAAGTATGTTCATCAAACGGCATACATTCTGTTGCTCCTTTGACTGACAGGCAATATTCTCTATAATCTTCGATATTCATGACTTCTCTTTTTTGATTCATTCGTTGTACAAATATATCACTTTCTGTTTGCTTTTGAAAAACATGTTTCTATCTCAAAGTACCCGTTTCAATTTCGCCCTTATCCGGCTTAAACTTACCGGAGTTATTCCCAGATAAGAAGCAAGACACTCCAATGGTATTCTCTGTAATAGCTCCGGATTATTTTGTATCAGTTTCATATACCGTTCGGACGCGGTGGTGAATAAGAGAGAAATAAGTCTTTCCTCTGCTTGCAGGAACTCTGATTCGGCAAACTTGCGCCCCCAGTTGGCAATATGGATATCTTCCTTGAATAATTCGTGTAAGTCTTTGCGCTTTAATAGATACAACACCGAGTTTTCCATCAGTTCCATTGACTCATACCCCTGTTGATTATTTACATAGCTTTTCAATGAGACAATGGTTGACCCTTCTTTCCCAATCCAGAACGTTACCTCTTTTCCGTCTACGGGAATGTAAGCTCTAGCAATCCCTTTCTCGATGAAAAAGATATTCGTTTCAGTCTTGCCAGCCTCCAATATATGATAACCTTTGGGATATGTGATTTTTGACAGATGTTTGACCACCTTATCCGCTGAAGCCTCCGGCATCCGATATATCCTGTTTATAATCTCGTGTATATCCATATCGCATTGAATCATTATTCTGCAAAAATACAAAAAGTTATATTAGGAAAAGAGATTTGATGATACTCTTACACCGTCGTTTCTTATCAAATGTAAAGTGAAAGCTCCGGGCATCTTGTTAATTTTGCAGTCTAATATTAAAATAGAATGATATGAATTGGATTATATTGATTATTGCCGGACTGTTTGAGGTTGGTTTTACCTTTTGTCTAGGCAAGATTAAAGGAGCGACAGGCACCGATTTTTATTTGTGGGGAGCGGGATTTGTAATCTCTGTAACCTTAAGCATGTTCCTACTGGCAAAGGCTGCGCAAACATTGCCTATCGGCACTGCATATCCTGTTTGGACGGGGATAGGAGCGGTGGGGACTGTATTGATCGGTATCCTGTTCTTTCATGAACCGGCAACTTTGGGTCGTTTGTTTTTTATGACGACTCTGATTATTTCAATCGTAGGGTTGAAACTGATATAACCAGACGAATAGGATTTAGTTTTAATAGATAGAAAAGTGTGATAAGGACTTTTTCAGTGTAAGTCATATATTGTTGAAAAGATTCCATCCGGTATAATATTGAGGAAGTTTGGAATTGACGAGGTCGATTATGTAATATATGCTTTCGTAATTCTGCGATTATTAGGCATTTATAAGAAGTCGTTTTGATGGGAAAAAGTTTGGTTTCTAAAATAAATGTATATATTTGCAGAATGTGGGACGCATCTCGTCCGGATTCGAAACTAAACTAAAATTCTATTTACTGTTATCTATTAAACATGAAATCCACTGATTCTGAACCTCAAGGGGGCGGTATGGAACTGGAACAGTACCGTACCAGCCTCGAACAGATGGTTGAAGAGAAATCTAAAGACTTGATCGCTATTCAGGAGAATCTCGAAGCAACCAACCGACGGCAGGCATTATTTATCAAGGTACTGCAAATTTTGCAATTGGAACCGGATATACCTACTGCTATGAATATGGCACTGGCCGAAATTGGCCGTTATACTGGTGTCGACCGTTTGGCGACATGGGAAAACCACCTCGACGGAGTTACGTATGGCTGCACCAACGAATGGTGCAACGACGGTATAGAACCCGCTATCGATTACTTGCGGAGTATGACCATTGAAGCGGGAAAACCCTGGTTCGACATGCTGGAAGAAAACCATATCATTTGTACGTCCGATATTTATTCGCTCGATCCTTTTATTACTCAAATGCTCGAAGTGCAAGGCGTAAAAGCCATTGCTGTTTTTCCCCTGTCACAATTGGGAGTACATTTCGGCTTTCTTTCGTTCAACTTTTGCTGGAACAAACAATGGGATGAAAAAGATGTGGAACTGATGAGCCAGATATCGCAAATTGTATCTACTGCTACTAAACGCTGGCAAGTTGAAACATCGCTGCAACAGTCGCAGCGAACCATGCAAAAGGTATTGGACAATATCAATGCCAATATTTTTGTGAGTGATTACGATACGTTGAAAGTGATTTTTGCCAATAAGCCTTTCAGGGAAGAAGCAGGAGAAGTTCCGGAAAATGCGGAATGTTGGAGAATGTTGAATGCAGGTCTGGAAAATGGGTGTAAACACTGCCCGAAGCCGAAGTTGCTCGATGCCAACCGTAAGTTTACAGGCGTTCATTTTTGGGAAGACTACAATCCGGTCACCAAACGTTGGTATACCATCCAGAGCATGGCAATAAAATGGCTCGACGGACGTTGGGCAATCATGGAACTGGCTACCGATATCACCACCCGCAAACAGGTGGAACTAGAGCTGATTCAAGCTAAAGAAAAAGCGGAAGAATCGGACAGGCTCAAATCAGCATTCCTTGCCAATATGAGCCATGAAATACGTACTCCTTTGAATGCCATCGTCGGTTTTTCCAGTCTGCTTGCCGAAACCGATGAGGCGGAGCTGCGTCATGTATATATGTCTTTAGTGCAGGAGAACAATGAGCTGTTGCTCAACCTTATTTCCGACATTCTGGACATCTCCAAAATCGAAGCCGGTATGATAGATCTTGTTATGGGACGGGTGGATGTACCACAACTTTGCCGGGAAGTGATTGCTACCTTCTCACACAAAAAACGTGACACTGCGGTCGAACTGCGGTTTGATGAAAATTCACCGCAGATTGTGATTGATGCTGATAAAAACCGAATCATGCAAGTACTCTCTAATTTTCTGACTAATGCCTTGAAGTTTACGACTAAAGGCTCAATCACACTTTCCTATTCATTGGAAGATGAGAGTCAGGTGCGTTTTTGTGTAACGGATACGGGCAAAGGGATTCCCGATGAACAAAAACATGAAATATTTAATCGTTTTGTAAAATTAGACTCATTTGTACAAGGTGCCGGATTGGGATTATCCATCTGTCAAAGCCTGGTCAATAGGATGGGCGGAAAGATTGGAGTCGAATCCCGTGAGGGGGAAGGGTCGTGCTTCTGGTTCACTCATCCGTATGTTCCCGGTGCTTAACCAAAAAAAAGAGATTGCATATTGAAGCAAACTACGTATATTGTTCCGCAAAGTACGGGACGAACAAAAAACAATAGTTTTCTTGAGAGAGGTGTCTGCAACTAAAATAACCCATATTTTGTTGTCTTTATACAGTATTGAGTTTTTAGCGAATAAATATATAAATAATGATGAAGATGACAAAGAACTTATTGCTAGGGATTGCTGCCGTATGTGGCAGCACTTTTCAGGCTGTAGCTTGTACGGGAATCTCGCTGACATCCCGTGACGGTAGTTATGTGCAGGCCCGTACGATTGAATGGGCGCGCGGTGTATTGCAAAGCGAGTATGTGATTATTCCACGTGGCCAACAGCTCACGTCATTCACTCCTACAGGTGTCAATGGACTAACGTTTACGGCAAAATATGGAGTGGTTGGTCTGGCTGTTGTACAAAAAGAATTTATTGCCGAAGGAATCAATGAGGCCGGACTTTCGGCCGGACTATTTTTCTTTCCTCATTATGGGGGATATGAGACGTATGATGCTGCACAGAACCAGCGGACACTGGCAGACCTTCAAGTGACGGAGTGGTTGTTGTCGCAGTTTTCCACTATTGACGAGGTGAAGGCAGCCCTTTCTTCTGTACGTGTTGTAGGACTGGAAAAGACAGCGGTAGTACATTGGCGTATCGGTGAACCGTCGGGGCGTCAGGTTGTGTTGGAAATTGTAGGTGGTGTGCCGCATTTTTATGAGAATGAAGTAGGCGTATTGACGAATGCCCCCGGTTTTGAATGGCAACTCACTAATTTGAACAACTACGCCAATCTTCATCCGGGTGACGCTTCCATGCAAAAATTGAGTGGTATTACACTGCAACCGACTGGTGGCAACTCTGGTTTTCTCGGTATTCCGGGTGATGCCACGCCTCCTTCGCGGTTTGTACGTGCTGCCTTCTATCGGGGAACAGCTCCGCAACGTGCTACAGGCTTTGATACCGTGCAGCAATGTTTCCACTTGCTTAATAATTTTGATATTCCTATCGGTATAGAACATTCACAGGGTGATATTCCGGATATTCCCAGTGCTACGCAATGGACCTCGGCTATCGACCTCACGAACCGGAAGGTTTATTATAAAACGGCTTATAACAATTCGATACGTTGCATTGACTTAAAAGCTATTGATTTCTCAAAGGTAAAATATCAATCACAACCGTTGGATAAGATACAGGAGCAGCCGGTTGAAATGGTTAAGATTCCTCGGTAAAATACGGAACGGTATGGAGGTGCTCTTATATAATAGTTGCTCGCATTAAGAATGTTCTCAAATAAATGTTGGTGACGTTTTACCCTCACACCCTCACCCTTTATGCTCAATCCATTTATTCATCGGGGTTACAGGTGTGTGGGTAAAGGTGAGAGTAGGTGAGGGTAACTTTTTACTCTCACTCTGTCTCGTCCTGATTTGAGTTGACCAATCTTATTCCGTTTTTACACTAACTTCTTTATTATTACCATAATATCCACTTCCCGGCACATAAATCGGCTGCATGGCTCCACCCATATTTTTCAATTTACCCTCGTCGCGCAGACGTCGGATATGTCGCATGGCTGTACTTCTTGCCATTCCGCAAAGATATTGGAAGTCGTGTCTCCGCATAAATGGATGAGTACGGAAGTACTTAGTCAGTTGCAGGTCAATTTCCTCGTTCGTCAGTTGGGTGAAATCCAGTCCACCTTTGAGGTTTTTCACTTTAAGAACGCCGAATTCGTTTTTCAATGTCTGGTCGGCACGAAACTGAATGGCCTTTAGCTTCACTTTGGTCACTTTCCGTTTTGTGTCTACCGTTACAGGTTCCGTGGTCGTCAGGCAGGGATGGAAATAACCGATGCCGTCCAGATGAACTTGGCGTCCTTCCGCCAATTCCTGTCCCATGATGTGTGAAAGCGCATCAAGTACGGCTGTGACGTCTGTTTCTGTCAGTGAACAACGTTCTTGAATACGTCGGCGCAGTACGTCGGTCCCTGTGGAACCGTTGTATTTGATGCGCGGATGCAGGGTGTTTCCGTTTTCTCCCTGCTGTTTGTTTGAAGGCTTCGGGTCTTCATACCAATCGAATAATATTGCCATAGCTCTATATTTGTTTTAAATGAACTCTTCTTGTTATGTATTCTCTTAGATAGTAATACATTAATGCTTAATGTTTCTTTTGTTAAACTCTAATGATTTGCAAGGGCTCACCCATGTGAATAAGGCTGTTTACGTCTGTAGACGTTTTTATTTACAATTGATAGCCTGTTTGTTCACACGGGTGAGCCCTTGACAACTACTAAGCAAAGATACATAAATAATAAGGCAAATGCAAATAATATGCAGGTATTTATCGGATAAAATGCTTGTTTACCGGAGGATAAAAGCGTATCTTTACAGGAATTAAATATGTAGATGTGATTGTAGAAAAAATAGACAAAAATAGGATGAAAGTTACTTTAATCAGACAAGACAACGGGAGCGGAAAAGAAACTCTTAGCATTTGTGAGACAGGCACACTATTCGACAAAATGAAGACGGAAACTAAAGCGGGACATATCACGGCTTTGCGGGAGATTATACCGTTGCTGGAAGGTACGTATGCCCGATACGAACATATTGATAAATTGCCATACATTTATTCTGCTGTGGAATATACCCGTACCAAAGAGGGCGAACGGAAAATGAAGCAGTACAACGGTTTGGTACAGTTGGAAGTGAGCCGGTTGGCCGGTGGCTCGGAAGCGGAGTTTGTGAAACGGCAAGCGGCACTTCTGCCACAGACTTTTGCCGCTTTTTGTGGCTCCAGCGGGCGTAGCGTGAAAATATGGGTGCGTTTCGCTTTGCCGGATGACGGAGGGTTGCCGGTCAAGGAAGCGGAGGCGGAATTATTTCATGTTCATGCTTATTGGCTGGCTGTGAAATGTTATCAGCCGATGTTGCCTTTCGATATTGATTTGAAAGAACCTGTTTTGGCACAGAGATGCCGTATGACGCTGGACGAATCTCCTTATTATAATCCGGATGCGGTGCCGTTCTGCCTGGAACAACCGCTTACGATGCTGGGAGAAGAGACTTTCCGCCAGCGGAAACAGGGAGAGAAAAATCCGTTATTACGGTTGCAGCCGGGATATGAGTCGGCGCAAACATTCACGAAGATTTATGAAGCGGCCTTGAACAGGGCACTTCAGGAAATGGAGGATTGGAAACGTGGGGACGACTTGCAGCCTTTATTGGTTCGCCTTGCCGAGCATTGTTTCAAAGCGGGGCTTCCCGAAGAGGAAGCGATACGACAGACGATGATTCATTATTATCGCGAGGAAGAAGAGCAGGTGATCCGTTCGATACTGCATAATCTTTATCAGGAGTGTAAGGGATTCGGCAAGAAAAGCAGTATCAATAAAGAGCAGGAGACGGCTTTTCTGTTGGAAGAGTTTATGAAACGTCGGTATGAATTCCGTTACAATACGGTGCAGGACGATTTGGAATATCGGCAACGCGATTCTGTTTACTTTTGCTTTAAGCCGGTGGATAAACGGGTGCGCAACAGTATTGCGATCAATGCTTTGAAGGAAGGCATCAGTGCGTGGGACCGTGATGTGGATCGTTTTCTGAATTCGGAATGTGTTCCTTTGTATAATCCTGTGGAGGAATATCTTTATGAGACAGGTCGCTGGGACGGGAAGGATCGTATCCGTGCATTGGCTGGTCTGGTGCCTTGTGATAATCCGCATTGGCAGGAATTATTTTACCGCTGGTTTCTTAGTATGGTGGCGCATTGGAGGGGAGTCGATCGGCAGCATGGTAATAATACTTCGCCTTTATTGGTTGGTTCGCAGGGGTATCGTAAGTCTACATTCTGTCGCATTATTCTGCCGCCGGAGTTGCGTTTCGGCTATACGGACAGTATTGATTTTAAAAGTAAACAGGAGGCGGAACGCTATTTGGGACGTTTTTTTCTGATAAATATTGATGAGTTCGATCAGATTAATGTCAGTCAGCAGGGGTTCTTGAAGCATTTGTTGCAGAAGCCTGTGGCGAATCTGCGCAAACCATACGGTAATACGATTCGGGAAATGAGGCGTTATGCTTCTTTTATCGGTACCAGCAATCAGAAAGATTTGCTTACCGATCCTAGCGGTAGCCGCCGTTTTATTTGCATTGAGGTGACGGCTCCTATTAATACGAATGTTACGATTAATTACGAGCAGCTTTATGCTCAAGCGATGGAGGCTATTTATAAAGGTGAACGTTATTGGCTGAATGATGAGGATGAAAACATATTAAAACAGACTAACCGTGAGTTTGAACAGGCGAGTCCGCTGGAACAGCTGTTCCACTGCTATCTTAATCCCGTAGAAGAGGAAATGGAAGGCGAATGGCTGACTGCCATGCAGATTTTGAGTTATTTACAGACGAAAACACGGGATAAACTGGCTATTAATAAGGTAGGACAGTTTGGGCGTGCACTTCAAAAACTGAATATTCCTTGTCGTAAGTCTCGTAAAGGGACGCTTTATCATTTGATGAAAGTGAAGTAATTGATAAAGGTGGTGTGAAAGGGGGCTTTGTCAACCCAATCAGGACGAGACAGGGTGAGGGCAAAAAGTTACCCTCACCTACCCTCACTCTTACCCTCATCACTGAAAGGATGATGAATAGGGGGATGCAGGGAAAGTGTGAGGGTGTGAGAGTAAATCATGTATAAAAAATAATTGGATATTGAATCGGATGGTAAAGAATTGTGTGGCGGTCGGCAGTCCTTGCCGGGTGATAAAGTATATTGAGAACGATTGATTGTATGGAGGAGTGGGAGGGGGATTGTCTTTTCTACGTAAAAACAGCAATTTTCGGGTCGTTTATCAGTGATGCGTGTAGTAATTTTGCGGCATTGGAAATGAGAGTGCGAGTGTAAAAACGAAAATATTATTAGCTGTTATTTCAACTGTAAATATAATAAACGTATCTTTGGAAGTATGGAAGATAAAACGAATGTAATTAAGATACAGCGTTATCATTCTCCTTGTGGTGATTTGATGCTTGGCTCGTTTGAGGATAAGCTTTGTCTTTGTGACTGGGCGGCTGAAAGTCATAGGGATATCGTAGACAGGAGATTGCGGAAAGTGCTGAAAGCTGGTTATGAGAAAAGTACATCAGATGTGATACTGGAGGCGATGAGCCAGTTGGATGAATATTTCAATGGCGAGCGGACTGTGTTTGAGGTGCCTTTGCTTTTTGTTGGTACGGAGTTTCAGAAGAGTGTATGGTATAAGTTGTTGGAGATTCCATACGGTTCGACTGTGTCATACGGTGAGCTGGCAAAACAACTCGATTTGCCGAAAGCTGTCCGTGCTGTTGCTGCCGCTAACGGGGCGAACGCTATTTCTATTTTTGCTCCGTGCCATCGTGTCATCGGCAGCAACCACTCTCTTGTGGGATATGGTGGCGGGCTTCCTGCTAAAAAGCGGTTGCTGGATTTGGAATTAAATGGCAAACCTCTGTTATGAATGAGCAAAAAACGCTTGACTATGCACGCATTGCACAGGCAATCGGGTATATAAGGGAGAATTTTAAAAGGCAACCGGGATTGGATGAGATTGCCGGGGAGGTGGCGTTGAGTACGGCGCATTTCCAACGTATGTTTACGGAGTGGGCGGGAATTAGCCCTAAGAAGTTCTTGCAATATACTAGTATTGAATATGCCAAGAGAATCTTGAATGAAACTCATGCGTCTTTATTCGATGCGGCACAGGAAACAGGGCTTTCCGGTACGGGCAGATTGTATGACTTGTTTGTAAATATAGAAGGGATGACGCCGGGCGAATATAAAAACGGAGGTGAAAGTCTTTCTATCAATTACAGTTTTGCCAAAAGTCCTTTCGGTGAAATCTTCATTGCGTCTACCGATAAAGGTATTTGTTGTATGGAGTTTGCAGACGAACATGACGCGGCTTTTAACTCTTTACGGAAGAAGTTTCCTAATGCAAAGTTTACCTCGATTGTGGATGAAGTGCAGCAAAATGCTTTATTTATCTTCACGCAGGACTGGAGTAAACTCAAAGAAATAAAATTGCATCTGAAAGGTACTGACTTTCAACTAAAGGTATGGGAAACCTTACTGAAAATTCCTGTCGGTGGCTTGACTACTTACGGAGATATAGCCGTAGGAATCAATAATCCGAGAGCTTGCCGGGCTGTTGGAACGGCTGTCGGTGAGAATCCCGTAGCTTTCCTTATTCCGTGTCATCGGGTCATTCGTGCTTCCGGTGAGTTGGGAAATTACCATTGGGGAGAGATTCGCAAGACTGCAATGATTGGTTGGGAGGCTGCAAAAGGTGAGGTAAAGAGGGGATTATAGGAAAGAATGAAGGTGATTTTAGTTCACATTCTTTTTAGTGCAATGCTGTTTCTTATATTATTAATATATAACTAATTTGATTATGAAATTATTGGTATTCCTTGCTAAAGGGTTTGAAACGATTGAGTTTAGTGCTTTTATAGATGTTATGGGATGGGCAAAGACGGATTTTGATTGTAAAATAGATGTTGTGACCTGTGGCTTGAATCAAAAAGTGATTAGTTCTTTCAATGTTCCTGTTTTGGTGGATAAAGTCATGGATGAAGTGTCTGCAGATGAATATGACGCGCTTGCGATACCCGGCGGATTTGAAGAATTCGGATTCTATGAGGAGGCATATAATGAACAACTTCTGGAATTGATACGACTGTTTGACTCACAAAAGAAATGGATCGCAACAGTCTGCGTGGGAGCTTTGCCTGTTGGGAAAAGTGGAGTGTTGAACGGTCGGAAAGCAACAACTTATCATCTTAGAGGTGCTCATAAACAGAAAGTGCTTCAGGGATTTGGAGCAACTATCGTAAATTCTCCCATCGTGGTGGATGATAATATCATAACTTCTTATTGTCCTCAAACATCATACGGGGTTGCATTGCTTTTATTAGAGAAGTTGACCTCTCATAAAGAAATGGTTTTAGTGAAAGATGCTATGGGATTTTAATAAGTTGCATTTAAGCACTGCACTCGGTTTTGAGTTCGCTATGGATGATGCTTCTCACTGCTTTTTCATGTTTGAATAAATAATAATAAGTGCTTGCGGTAAGAAAAGCCAGAAACCGGATATTGGTTCGACTATGCAACCGATTATGGTGAACAGTAGAATGAAGTAACCTAAAAATAAAGGTGCCGGTTTTTGTTCTTTTCTGATATAGTATTGAAGTGTCTCTCCCCAAAGAATAAGTATTATTCCGCAGATTAGGAACCAGAAAGCAAAGCCCAGGTTATGATTTTCTCCAATAGAGTCTATTAATCCATTGTTAAGCATTTCCGTAAAAGCTTCTTTTCCAAGAAATAACGCATAAATGGTATGAATGACTCCTGTTGCTGTTAAAAGTGTTCCACTATATTTCCAAAGTTTCATGTTCTTGCCTTTTTAGTATTTTATTGGGATGTACACTTCTACAGAATTTGAAATTTAATCCGTTTTAACATATCATCCGGTTCTTAATAAGTTGCTCGATAACGCAAATATAAGTAATCATGTACGATTCCCAACGTATGATTTCGACATTTGTGTTTGTTTTAGATTCTTTATACTTGGTCATTCGTTTTCTTGTTGTGATATCTGTGGACATGAGTTGCTTTATAAATATCCTTTAGTTCTTCTTTATTGTATTGAAAATTATATCTTTGTATTTCAGATAGTTGGATTTATGGAGTTTATAAAAGAGGCTGGCGTCTCACCACAAAAAAGTATGGATATTAAGAATGATAAGATCACAATAAAGCCTTTGCGTGATAAGGATGTAGACATTTTCAGTAAATGGTTGGCTAAAGAATATATTTATAAATGGTTCTGCCCTGACGGAGAAGAACATAAAATGGCTTGGTTGGATGAGGTAAATAATAGAAATACCCAATATCATTATATGAAACATTTCATTGTTTATTATAATGATAAAGCCATTGGCTTTTGTTTATACTTGGATTGTTATTTTGAAAAAGAATATATACCGGAACATTACGGAAAAACTGTCGATGAGAAAGAGACAGTCTTTGAAATAGGTTATCTCATAGGCGAAGAGGAATATTTGGGTAAGGGCATCGGGAAGATTATTGTAAAGAAGCTGATCGGGGAAATTGCCGAAATAGGAGGGAAAGAGATATTGGCTGACCCTGATGAGGCTAATGTTTTATCCATAAGAACATTGTTAAGTAATGGATTCGTAAAAGTAAAAGATTGCGATTATAGGTATTGTCTTAAATAGATAAGAAAACTTCTTTTGAAAGAAGTTTTCTTATACGGCCATTCTATTTATTATTTGAATACAAAGTTGCTCAATAGATAACTCAAGAAGTTACCATAAATGATTATCTTTTATCTGACTTGTAAACTCATTTATAGCATCATATCTCAGCTTCGAAACGGAAGAATTTACTTTCGCTATTTTCTTCGTCAAAAATCTTTCGATGAAATTCATTTTGTCAAACTGAAACTCGCCACCTAAAATGGCTTTGGGAATCGATAATCTCTGCAAGAACTCCGGGAAAGCCTTATTCATTTCTTCCGCTTCTTGCTCTTCGTTCATACAACAGATGAATAACCCTATTACTTTTTGCTCTAATAACAGTTGATTATTGTGACAGAATTGAGTAATTTTTCGGTTTGGAGAGCCCGCATAAATGGCTGTTCCGAGAATTATTCGATCGTAAGTTCGAATATCAGGTCTCGGACACTCTTTTAATGAGATGTAGTCAACTTTATTAGTCAACTTTTCTCCGATAAGGTGTGTTACTCGCTCGGTAGTTCCATGTTTTGAATAATATATGATAGCTGTTTTCATTTTCAACAGGCATAAGCGGTTTTAAATAGCCACTAATAAGTGACATGGTTATCCTTTGTAAAGGTAGAGACTTTATTCTGACTAGCAAACAGTTTTCGATATAATTAATCTATATCTTGTTTTTCTCATATTTGAAAAGTATGTTCCCCATCTCAAAACGAGATAGGGAGCATTTCTTAATATATAATTAATGTACAGGTGCCAAGATTGATTCCATAATACCTGTACATATTGAAATTCCTACTTAATATCCCGGATTTTGATACTCGCTGCCATTGGTGATTGTTGCAGTAAATGTAGTTGAAATGGGACGTAATGCATAATTCGGGTGAAAGAATTGTGCTAAGTCCGGATGAGTATTCTCCAGATACTCCGAGTTCTTAAACATTCCTGTCCGTTTTAAGTCGTAGAAGCGGCAATATTCTCCGCAAAGTTCACGGCCTCTTTCGTCTAAGATATCTCGGACCGTAATACTTCCGGTAAGCGGATTTGCTCCGGCACGTTCACGAACCTTGTTGATATAACCGGCTGCATTTGCACCACCATTCAGGTAAATATCAGCTTCTGCCGCAATCAAATAAACTTCTGCCATACGCATGATAAATGTCGCATTCAGATTACCATTTCTCTGTTTGGAAGCATTGGCTACATAATAATTACTGCTGTTATGCTTATTCAGTGACGGATAATAGTAGCGGAACTGGTTCTCGTTTGTGCCGTCATCCTTGTAATTGCCTGTGACGTTTGTATAAGCATAATTCATGTTCACATTATTATTGTCATTACTGTATACATGGTGATAATCAATCAGCAAGTAATCAGAAATATGTTCTTTTTGCTTTTCTGTAGCATAATCCATGTCTTGCGGCATGATGAATTTAATGGCTAAGTCACCTTTATTCAGAGCTTTACCAATGACGGTTTCTTCTTTGTCATACATGTGTACGGCACTCTCATCCCACGTGTAATTCTTGTTCGCGTTCCACTCTGTAGTGAACGATTCATGAAATCTGGGGTCCAATGTTCCGTCTTTCTGTGCATACAAACTCAATAAATGCTGCGTGGGCATAAAGATACCGGTAATTGAGCCTTCCCAGGTAAGGCGTGTTTCCTGATTGTCTTCACGTGCACCGAATTTATTGATATTACATAAGAAATACTCATCGTTGCGATTTAGCTTGTAATTTCCGTTGCTTGATCCGTGACCGTCTGCTCCTGCATACCAGCGATGTTTCCAGAGAGCTTCTTTGTTTTCCCAGTTATTGCTTTCTTTAAACACTTCGCTATACGATGGATACATATACGTATTGTATTTTCCACCGCCAGTTTCGCAATCGGTAATCAATTTCTTGGCTGCATCCAGAGCTTCCTGCAAATATTCGGTGCTTCCATATTCGTACGTCTGCAAGCAGGCTTTAGCCAGAAAACCGAGAGCGGCTTTCTTCGTCGGGGTGGTAGTCGTTGCATGCGTGCCTGTTGGTAACCATTCGGATGCAAATCTTAAATCGGGCAGAATAACCTCCTGATAGATAGTCATCGGATCGGTGCGGGTGGGGGAGTAGGTCAGTGTTTCCGTCACTACGGGTTCTGTGAGCATCGTCACTGCTCCGAATTGTTCCACTGCATTGAAATAATACACAGCTCTAAGAAAACGGGCTTCCGCAATCTTGGCATTCCGTTCCTCTTCCGTGGTGTAAGGAGGTTTGTCTCCTAATGCGATAGCTTCGTTACAGGCTCCCACACCGTCGTACGTCCCGTTCCACCAATTATTGGTGTAAGTCGTATTGGGCGATGTTCCTGCGAAAAACCAGAACCACTGTGTGTAACTGGTTGATTCGTTGGCTTTATATGTCCAAAGATCGGTGTCACCTTCAGTCAGTGACATCCAGTCGGCAGCACCGTAATAAAACCTTTCCATGGCAAAATAACACTGGTTAATCAAGGTTTCATATCCATCGATGGAAGTAGCCAAAGCCTCTTTGGTAAATGCACCCGGGTTGTACTCGTCCAAAGTGCAGGAGTGTAGAGACAGGGCCGAGAGCAGCACGCTGCAAAATATGAATTTTATATATATACTTTTCATGATTATAATCTTTAGTTAGAATGTCAAATTAACGCCAAAAACAAATTGCCGGTAGGTAGGGAATGCATCCGAACCGTTGGTTTCGGGATCAGTATCTTTCAACTGCTTGTCTTTTACGAAGATGAACGGATTGTAGGCTGTGGCATAGATGCGGCATTTCTCCATCAAAACCTTGCGTGAAATATTTACAGGCAGCGTATATCCCAGTGTGATATTCTTAATCTTGATAAAGGAACCGTCGCGTACTCTTAATGAAGGATATACGGTTTTTTGTTCATCTGCCGTTCCGGGACGGGGGAAATAGGCGCCCTGATTGTCCTCTGTCCAGTAGTCTACGCCTGCCAGCTGATTCTTGGTTACGCTCTGTTCGGCGGTATAATAGCCGAGCAGGTCACTGTTGATTGTTTGTCCGTAACGCGCCATGGCAAAGATGGATAAATCAAAATTCTTGTAGGTGAAGGAATTACTGAATCCGATGATCCAATCCGGATTGGAATGTCCTAGAATTTGCCGGTCTTCCGTACTGTATTTATGTACGCCTCCATCACCTTTCTGGTCTAAGGTTTCTATCTTGATGAAGCCGGGTTTTACACCGTAGGCATCTAATGTCTCCTGCGGGGTATCGGTTCCCCAGATTCCGTCATATTTGTATCCGTAAATAGCTTTAATCGGTTCACCGACAAACAGGTTTTCGGCAATCAGGTCACCGTCAGGCAGGTCGTCTATTTGTTCCTTGTTCCAGGTGACGGATAAAGTGGTGTTCCAGGTGAAATCTTTATGCTGTATGTTGTGCGAAGTGATCGTTGCTTCCACACCTTGATTACTGGTCTGGGCGATGTTCTGCCAGATGGCCAGAGGCGATCCCCATCCGGTCAGACCGCTGGTGATGGGTAATGTACGTTTGAATAATAATCCTTTGGTTGTCGTTTTGAACCATTCTACCGAGCCGTCGATGCGACCGTTCAGGATACCGAAATCTAATCCTATATTCCAGTTGTATGATTTTTCCCATCCGAGATCGGAACTACCGTAAGTACCAGAGTACTGTGTGAAAGGGACGATCTTCCCGTTAATGGAAATTCCCGAAGCTGTATATACATAGGCTTGTGTTGTGGTGCTGTATGCGGTGGTTCCTCCCGAGTTACCCGTGATGCCGTAGCTCACTCTCAACTTCAGGTTGTCCAGCCAACTACGTGTCTTTTCCATAAATGCCTCGTCTGATATTCTCCACGCCAGTGCACCTGCGGGGAAAGCATCCCATTTATGTCCGGTAGAAAATTGTGAAACACTGTCCCAACGGGTAGAGAAATTAAACAGGTATTTGCCTTTGTATGAATAGTTCAGACGGAAGGCAAAAGACATTTTCTGTGTCTGTGCGAAGTCGGATTCCACATGTTGGGAAGTGCCCGATGTCAGTCGCCAGAAAGACCATTGATCTACCATCTGACCGCTGGCGGCAGCCATGCTACTTTCCGACTGGTTCTTATTCCAGGAAGTAATCAGTGAACCTCCCAGATTATGGTCTTTGGCGATGGTTGTGTTGTAAGCGAGAATATTCTCCCAAGTGTAATTCCAGGCATTGTTGTTGGTGATGGAAGCATGCGGTGAACCTGCATAAGACGGACGGTTGGCATTGCACTTCTCTCCCCAGTATTGCCCGTGGCGTGAGTGATTCAAAGTACCATTGACACGACTGGTAAAAGTCAGGTTTTTGACGGGAGTTAGTTCGACATAGCCACTCATGTTCAGGTAGGTGGAACGGGTGTTGTCTACATACTGATTCTCTATGAAATCACTCATTGGGGAATATTGTCCCGTGATGTATTCGTGATTGATCTCCCCTTCTTTGGTATAAGCATCACCTAGCGGGATGGCGGAGAGAGATTTGGTGAATGTGTTTTTTACACCGGAGTTCAAGTCCCGGTAGACTAAATTGGAAGTAAAGCCCACCTTTGCCCACGAAAAGATCTGCTGATCCAGATTGAGGCGTAATGAATATCTGTTCAGATTCTCGTTATTAAGTAAACCTTCCTCCCGGTTGTAAGAAGTTGAAGCAAATAATTTTGTTTTTTCAGTGCCGCTACTGACCGAAAGACTGTATTTCTGTGTGGTAGCCGTGTTGCCCGACACTTCATCCACCCAGTCTATCCATTTGCCATCGTTGTATGCATCTATAAAATCCTGTTTTCCCAGTAGGGCGGACATATCGGTGGGATAGTCACCGTTTTTATATTTATATGCTTCCCGTTGGTAGGTGACCCATTCATCCCGCGTCATCCCATGCCTGTAGTTGGGTGAACCGCTGAATCCGTAATAAGCATCGAAGTTTACGGTAGCTTTCCCCTCCTTTCCTCTTTTGGTGGTGATAATGACAACGCCGTTTGCTCCTGCAGAACCATAAATGGCGGTGGAAGAAGCATCTTTCAATACATCTACACTCTCAATATCCGACGGGCTGACCTGGCTATAGCTACCGGGGATTCCATCGATAATAAACAACGGTTCGTTGCTGCCATAGATAGATCGTGAACCACGTAACAGGATAGTGACATCACCTCCTACCTGTCCCGAAGTTTTGGTGATATCCATTCCGGGTATCTTGCCTTGAAGGGCTTCCATCACATTATTGGTAGGAGCGGCCAGTACTTCCGCACTTTTGACGGAGGTTACTGCCCCCGTCAAATCCCGTTTTTTGACCGATCCGTATCCTACCACCACTACTTCATCAATCAATCTGGCATCTTCCGTCAGTATGATTTCCAACTTGTTCTTGTTACGTGTATTGACTTCCTGTTCCGTGTATCCCATATAAGATACCTTTAATATTGCATTGGGCGATATGCGCAGTGTGAACAGTCCGTCTACATTCGTAATCGTCCCGTTGCTGGTACCTTTTTCAACGATATTCGCTCCGATAACCGTCTCTCCTTGAGAGTTTTTCACTATACCCGAGATCGTTCTACTCTGTTGGCAATAAGCCCGTGTTGATCCAAGTATCGATAATGAACCTATTAATAGGAATAATAGGTAAAAATTCATTCTATAAATAGTCTTTAGGGGATTATTCTCCCCTATGTTTGTTTTATCAGAAAATGATTTCATGCTTTTTGTTTAATTGTATGTTTACTAATTTGTTTTTGGATAGCTAAATTTCCGGATGATTTGAAGCTATGTTTCGATTGTAATGATTTTACTTACCCCATAGGCTATTAGATTTTATTGGTTAAATGATGATTGTTCAGAATGTCAATGTTAATTGAATATCATTCTGATACTGTTTTGAATGTGGCGCCACGATTCATGTCAGTAAAAAACTGACAGGGCAAAATTATGCATATAGAATTGGGGATTGAAAAAAATAAAGTTGACTTTGATTTGATTTGGGTTGATTTTTACTATCTTTGTCTCAATGTACTACTTAAAAAATAATGATATGGATATCGAAGTAAAAGATAAAGCGAACCGGAGACATGTAGGGCATAATCTGCAAAAGATCCGTGTTTACTTTGGTATGAAGCAAGAAGCTCTAGCGGCTGATCTTGGTGTAAACCAGCAGGTCATCTCAAAGATTGAGAAACAGGAAGAAATAGAAGAAGGTCTTTTAAATCAAATTGCTTCTGTGTTGGGAATATCTGCAGAAGTGATTAAAGACTTTGATGTGGAGAAGGCTATCTATAATATTAATAATATCAGAGACAACACCTTTGAACAAGGTTCTACATCAATCGCACAACAATTCAATCCAGTGGATAAAATAGTGGAATTGTATGAACGTTTACTCCAAAGTGAAAGGGAGAAAGTGGAGTTACTGAAAAATAAGTGATTATAAATTAGTAGATTGAGGTAAGTTAAAAATAAATTTATTATTATGGAAACAGAATCTTATACAAACAATTCGCATTTGGGACGGAAAATAGAACGAATACGGCGTCTTCGTGGCATGACGCAGACTGATTTGGGTGAATTATTGGGAGTGACTAAACAGGCTATTTCCAAAATGGAGCAATCGGAAAAAATAGATGACGATAAATTAAAACAAGTAGCTGACGCGTTAGGTGTCACGGAAGATGGCTTAAAGAAATTCACGGAAGAAACAGTCCTATATAGCACAAACAATTTTTATGAGAACTGTCATGTGAGTGCATCTAATATAGGCCCTATAACTCATGTGGAAAATCTCAATCACTTTTCAATGGAGCAAGCTGTGAAATTGTTTGAGGAATTGTTGAAAATAGAAAGAGAAAAATATAGTAAGGGAAAAGAGGATAGTAAGTGAAAAGGTAATTTTTTTTAGAAAGAATGTAGAAAAAAGATATTTGGTTATTCATTCGGATATAACTAAGATTTCATTGAAACTTTATAAATAGTGTTTTTTACTATAAATATTGAGGTATCCAAACTCTTTTTAGTTCAAGGAGTTTGGATGCACTATTTTTAAGTTTACTGCACTACAGCATTTTTCACAGCATAAAAGCAGCTATTTCGTGTGGTAAGATGGTACTTTTATCTTCATACCTGAAACTTTGATGAATAGGGAGATTAACGCAAGGGTGAGAGTATGAGGGTAAAACTGATAAAAACTTTTATTTTTGTATTGATACGTTGAATCAAATATTCTAGTTCTATATGTAAGTATAGCTCGTTTTTTGTTTTATTATATGGGTTTTATACTGGGACTTTGTATTTTGGATGTTGAGAATAGACCGCAGCATTCATGCTTTTTAGAACATTTAGAACAAGCATCTATATAGCAGACTTTCCAATCAGAAATCGATTTTTTTGCGAATTTGTATAATGATGGTTTTAGTAAACAAATAGGAATGTTGAAAATAGAAACATCTAGTTTCCATTCTGCTAAATTTACAACTGCCTTTTCAAGCTCTTTTTGATAATCAATCGGGTCGATCCAAACTTTATTGTGATTTTTGATCGAATAACCAGTGTCTTCTAGTCCCATGAATGATATGTATGCAACAAATGGTAGATTCTTCCATATAAATTCAGATAATTGGGGTAATCTTTGGTAATTCATTTTGTTAATGACTATACGCAATTCTATGTCTGCCCCTATACTTGCGAGATTATATAATCCTTTCATTGTTTCTGTATAAGAACCCTTTACTTGTGTTATGGTATCGTGGTCTATTGAAAAGTCAGAGTGTAATGGAATGCCAAATAAAAGATTGGAAATTTCTTTAAATTTCATGGTATAGCGAATGTCTGAAAAGGCTCTCCCATTAGTAAGTATATGTATTAGACTATCTGGATAACGAAGTTTTATATATTCAACTAAGTGTATCAATTTTTCTTGCAACAGCGTTGGTTCTCCACCAGTGATCCCTATATTAGTTAATCCGTTGGGAGCATTGTCTATTAGTTTGATGTTTTTGTTCCAAAAGGAATCGATGTCATCCCTATTTAATGGTGGTTGTGCACACATTAAACATCTGTTATTACATTGTGAGGTAACGAACAGTGAATTATCATTGGAATTTATATCAAAATTCATTTTCATTTCTATTAATCCATTGTTTGAATATTGGCATAACCCTATCATGTTCATTCTGAATTAAGTAGAATAGATAGGTGATAATTGCTTTGTGTTTTTTGCACAAAGAAGAAGTAGGACGAAAACCGTACATGTCATTTTGAGCAGAGTAGTTTCGTACAGGGTCAGCTCCACAGTAAGATTGGAAAGCACAATCGGCACATCCTGTAATAAATTCAGTTCCCCAAATTAGGGCTATTTGTTGAGCCTTTCTTCCATAAAAAATACTTTCATATCTATCTGTAACATGTCCTAACTTGAATGTGTAATCATTATATTCTGCTAACATCCTTGATTCATCAGATGCATATACATAACCATCGTAATTATAAACAATAACGCTGTTGATGATTCCGGAGGGAGATTGTAAATCAACAAAACCTGTTGTAAAAGGAGTAAGTATTTTACGTAATAATATGGAGGTGAATTCTTCAACAAAGAATCGATCTTGAATATTTATGTCAATAATATAGTTCAATGCGGATTTATAGAATTCAATGAATTTATCGAAATATGTTTCCCAATTTGTATTGTTAAGGGCTAATCCATAAGGATTTAGAGGACGAAGAAATATATTGTTAAAACCATTCGACAAATAATTGTCAATAATCTCTTTTGGATGATTTATTGACAACTCTGATGTGGTCATTAGTGCTGATATTCTATCTGTTCCTAAATAATTCCTAGCTTTGTTAATTCCTTCTATTACACGGTTGTAGCTATTAGATTTTCCTCGGTTATGATTATGAATGAAAGCTGGACCATCTAAGGAAGTTGAGATAAGTATATTATATTCTTTGCACAGTGATAGTATTTCATCTGTTAGGTTGATGGAGTTTGTGCATAAAACATATGTTATTTGTTTCTTAAATTCTTGATTTAATGCAACTGTTCTTTTTACTGCTTTCTGTAGTAGTTGGAAAGGTAGGGATGGTTCTCCACCTTGGAATTCCATTGTAATGGAGTGCGATGGGCTTTGAAACATCAAATCTATGGCTTTGAAAAGATGTTCTTCTTTCATGTCATAGATAGCTTCACTGCTTTCCTTGCTTGAAGCCTGACAATAAATACAATTTTGATTACATCTTAAAGTTAAGACAAAAATGTGTAGTGATGTAAATGAATCGAGAAAGGCTTTTTTAGTTCTTAGTCGTGTTGCTATATTGTCTATTAGCTCTGGGATAGGAGTTTCAGAGATAAAAAAGTTAGCAACTAAATCCTTGTAAAGATCCTCTTGATTGCTAAGTTGGCGTTTGATGATTCGTTCTGTAGTACCTGTTGGCACGAAAATGAAATCACCCAATTCATTGACGAGTAATTCTTGTTCCTTGATTCTTTCGAAGCGGAATGGTAATAAATAGTAGTGATTCATTATTCCGATGCTAAATTAAAATCCTCAAAATCATCGTTGTTAGCAAAAGCCTTTACATATAAGATGTTACGAATATCTTTAGTTTCATTAGTAATCAAATCTCTGTTTTTATAATCAATTAAATCTTGATTAAATTTATGGGTTACATATTCAAATGTGTATATCTTGTTTGCGCTTGGTTTAAGTTCCAAAGTTATTTCAAATAAATTATCTTTGTTTTTATTCCAATAAATAATAAATGATTCTGCATACCAATATAATGCTTTGGTCAATACACGCTCATTGAATATAGAGGCATTGATTGTAAAACAAAATGTGTTTTCTGACCTTAATTCAGCTTTAATCATAATTGAATATTACTTTTTTAAAAAATATACTGTTTGGGTTTCTACAATGCCATCAGCATCTATTCCTATTGATTTTTGGAATTTGATAACGGCTTTTTCTGTTTCTTCATCAAAAAGAGAGGTTCCCTTGAGTAGTTTTCCAGATAAATATCCTTTGTCGATTAGGATGTTTTTAAGTTGGGTTACATCGTACCCTTGCATTTGTTTTTTAAGTATGCGGTCTCCTAAATTATATTTATGAACGTCCGTATTTACTGTTTCACGATTTATTTGTTCTATTTGTTTGTTAATAGCTTCAATTGTTTTCTTTCCAACAATACCGTCTACAACTTGATTATGATCCTTTTGAAATTTCTTAATAGCATTTTCTAGTCTAATAGAGTATTTGACATCTCCAGAATAATTCTTTTCTATGTCTGACTTTATTATATATCTTATCTTAACTAATTTATTAGCTAATTCTGCAACATCTTTACCTGAAACACCACTAATAATATTTCTTTCTCCTAATGAGTAAGTAGTTTTTGTGCTAGTCGTTGTATTAGTGTTATAGGTTGAAGTGCTGGAGCTTGTAGTAGTTGAAGAACCACTATAGCTTCCATAGCTACTAGATCTGTGTGAAGAATGAGATCTATGTGAAGAGTGCGAGCGATGGCTTCTATGTCCTGCTATTAAAAATGAGTTGTCGTTATGGATTTTAAGTATATATTTCTGTGAGAGATCATTCTTTTTTTCTTGTTCAATGTTGTTGTCATCACTTATTCTTGAAAGGTCATAAGATATAGCATTGGCTTCGTTAGATGAAATAAGTGAAGCTACAGATGTTAAAAAAATGCCTTTTAGGAGATCTTTAAATTTTGTTTTCATAGCTATTGTAATTTATGGTTACTTTTTATTGCAAATATATATTATATAGATGATAATAAAAAATTATTGAGTGTATATTTTGAAAGAATAATATTGATATAGGGTATATTTAATCAATATATTTATTTATGTTGAAAAAATATATAACTTTATTTATTGAAGTTGTTGTGCTGATTTGCTTTTATTTGGAGTTTAATAGATATTCTAAATCTAAACATTAAGTATGAATGTATGATGGTTCATTTATTATGCGGGAAATTGTTTATATCACTTTATATGAGTAAGAAGGTTAATTCACTTTGCTATTTTCTATAACAATATAATTAAATTCAGCTAAAAAAGTGATATGATAGTTTCTTACATTACACTCATTGGACTAATGTACGCTTGTCTTTCGGCTTAAATGTGGTAATATTTTATACTCATTCAAAATAATATAGGAAGCTCCTGCCAAGTATAACACTCCGAGATTATTTGATATTTTCACTAGTAACAAATAGTACAAATAGTCTTTTATTTATTCTGTGGCCTCATTGCTTTCTGTATCATTATTATAATCCATACAGATATAACAAAAGGAGCGGTTAAGGTAATGATACCCAATCCCATTCCTAGGATCTGTAATGCAGTGGACAATAAGACTGAGCATCCTGCCCATACTCCACTTTTCCATGTCGTTCCTCCTAAAGCTATGGCACATAATACACCATTATAGCCCATTAATCCGGCATTTAAGTTTGTAGCATCTACTTCTAGCAAAATAGCTAGAGGAATAGGAAGAAGTGCTCCTAAGATAGTATAGAGAGTTGCCTTTCGAGAATTGATCAAAATGCCTATAAGAAAAAATAATCCGGCTAGAACTGTATTTCCCTGAAACATGACTTGCCCTATGCCTAAACAGAAGGCTTGGAAATAATTAATATTCTGTGTGGTATCAATAACCGTATAGGAAACTGATAGTAAATCTGGTATAAGCCAGCTGCAAACTCCCAACATTCCCCATACAGCAAGAATGAAAGGAGCAGTAAAGCCAGGAATTAAACGTTGCTGATTAAAAAAATAGGCAATCCATGTGGAAAGGGCCGAAGCGATAATCAACATGATTAAACTTCCTACCGATAATTGTAGAAATACGCCAACTGCTATACCTACTAAAGTTCCATTAAATCCGTATAATCCATTTTTAATATCATCATACTTATATCCCGAAAAATGGGCTGTCAGTGTACTTATTATATTACCGCAGACTGCTAGTATTCCCATTTGCCATGAGTTTAGAAATATTCCAATTAGCATGAATAATCCGGATAACGCATTATTCTGAAACATCACTTGTCCTATTCCACGTCCCAGAATAAGTAATAAATTGTGTATAAAGACCATTTGTATAAAAGATTGACTGATAAAATGATGACAAAAGTACAACCTTCTATTGAAAATAGCAATATCAAGAGATGGAGAATTAGAAAAGTGTAAAGAGATGTGGAATTATCATGTACGGTCAATTCACTAATTATTGTGCTAAGCATAATATTCATGACTATGTTAATGATTTACTTATAGGGGATGAATCTCGTTTTGATTGGACAGGAATAGATTTAATAGTTCCTTATTGGCCTTACTGTTAATTGAAAGTTCTCTGTTTTTTTGGAAAACATCCAAAGAACTGGAACATTCACCGCAGATATCTACTCCGATAATTTCTTCTTTTTTTAGAATGATGGAGAGGAGTTTCTCCAATTCGGTCAGTGATAGGGAACCCTGATCCCAATTGGTTACTGCTGATTTTATGTCCAATACATCTTTGTCCACTGATATATAGACAGGCTCATTCAGATGTTCATGAGAGAATCTGTTCCATCCTTCTTCGTGAGAAAGTTCTGTTTCGCTATAAAACTTTAATTTTTCTCCATAATTGGGATGCAGTGCTTTGATCAACTTTTCAGCAGCACCGACGATACATACTTTTTGAAGATAAGGATTTGTATCCAATACTTTTTTCACCCAACATCCGCATGACATTAGATTGTCAAATAAGGAAGGTTGCATATCTGGATGATGATCAAAGACAACTAGTGAGAATGGGGTCTTTATTTTATCCGTCCAAAATTTACTGATATAATGATAGTTACCGGAATCAATGAAATGTATTCCTTCAGGTAAGTAGGGGGCCATTCTTTGTCTAATGACTTTGGCTGCTTCTGCATCACAGTAGCAGTTGGTTCCGTTTAGGTCGGTACAATCTATCCACTGGAAATGGATGTCGTTTATAAATCTTTCCTGCTCATAGACATGAGTGAAATTCATAAGAATAATGTTCGGTTTCATTGTTCTTTATCTTTTATTGAATAACCTTTGAAACTTGTCATGTATAAAAGCGGAGTGTGTCAAAACGCAGATTAACGCAAATTATCGCAGATTATTTCAATTATATTTATATATTAATCAACGATTTATGAAATTATTTCTGCGATAATTTGCGTTTTATTATTCATTATGACACACCTCCCTTTTTTTTAAAACCATCGGACGTAACAAAAATCTTGTCTATGTGGTAATAGATTATTTTTGGGATACATGCGGAAAGCCTGTTTGAAACTTCCGGCATTAAAAATTTGAGATGTCCCCTTGAAGGTATATAGATTCCCGTCTTTGGAAACTAGTGGAAGAGGTATGACTTCATAGATATGATCTTGACCACTTTCATGCTGAATAATGACCAATTCAATTCCAATTGCATCATCCAGACCTTTCTCATCGACAACAACTGTTACTTCATATTCCTTTCCGGCTTCGATTGTCGCATCCAACCCGTTTCCGGCTTTTATGGATTTGATTTCAATGGAATCCCACCTGTTTCGGACAGCGGTTTTCCAGTCAGATATCATTTTGGCTTTTGCATTATTGTCAGCAGAGAGAATGTGGAAATGCTCCGACAGTTTGATATAGAATTTCTCATAGTAATCGTCCAGTTGCCTTTTCATGGTAAAACGGGGAGCTATTTGTGCGATTGAATTCTTGATGTACTTAATCCAGTTTTCCGAATACTCCTTATCTCCATGTTCATAATATGCAGGAAGAATGTCATGCTCCAATAGATAGTAAATTGCTTCGGCGTCCAGCTGGTTCTGATATTGTTCATTCTGGTAGATACTTTTGTCGGTCAGCGCCCATCCTGCATCCTTACAATAGCCTTCATACCACCAACCATCCAACACTGAGAAATTAAGTACACCGTTCATCAGTGCCTTTTCCCCTGATGTGCCTGAGGCTTCGGCCAGACGTGTGGGAGTGTTCAGCCAGATATCCACCCCTGCGATAAGATGTCTTGCCAGATCCATATCGTAGTTTTCAAGAAATATGATTTTACCTAGGAATTCAGGACGCCGGGATATTTCCACAATCTGCCTGATTAGTCCTTGGCCGGCTCCGTCACTGGGATGAGCCTTCCCTGTAAAGATGAATTGTACCGGATATTTCGGATTGTTCACTATTTTAGCCAGGCGGTCGATATCGGTAAACAAAAGATGCGCCCTTTTATATGTAGCAAAACGTCGTCCGAAACCAATCAGAAGGGCATTCGGGTTAAACTTCTCAAAAATGGAAATGGTTAATGACGGATCGATCTGGCTTCTAAGCCAGTCTTTGCTGCATTTTCTTTTGATATAATCTATCAGTTTGGTTTTTAGTTTCAGGCGGGTATTCCATATTTCTTCGTCCGGAATGTCGTAGACAGCTTCCCAGATTTTTTGATTGGACTGGTCATGAATAAAGCTCTCATCAAAATTGTCTTTGAAAAGCTTTTCCCATTCGGTGGCGCACCAAGTAGGAAAATGTACGCCATTAGTCACATAGCCCACATGATTCTCTTCCGGGAAGTAGCCTTTCCAGATAGGAGCGAACATTTCCTGTGACACAGTTTTATGCAACAGGCTGACTCCGTTTACTTCCTGGCTGGTTTTACAGGCGAATACAGACATACAGAAACGTTCTCCTTTGTCTCCCGGATTATGGCGTCCGAGATCCATCAGGTTATTCCAGGTTATGCCCAGTTTGTCGGGATACCCTTTCATGTATTTGTTGAAAAGTCCCTCGTCAAAATAATCATGGCCGGCGGGTACAGGTGTATGTACGGTATAAAGGGAAGAAGCGCGTACTAATTCCATCGCTTGGCCGAAATCCAGACCACCGGCTATATAATCACATAACCGCTGAATGTTGATTAATGCGGCATGGCCTTCATTGCAGTGATATACGTCTTTTTCTATACCCAAAGCTTTCAGTGTCATCATGCCGCCTATACCGAGTAAAATCTCCTGTTTCAGCCGGTTCTCCCAGTCACCGCCATACAGATGGTGGGTAATTGGACGGTCAAACTCGCTATTGAGTTCATTGTCCGTGTCCAGTAGATAAAGGGGGATTCTTCCTACATTGACTCTCCAGACATTGGCATGTACAATAAAGCTGTCGGCGTAGGGAATGTGGATTACCAGCTGTTTTCCATCTGGTTGCATCACTTTTTCGATTGGGAGCTGTCCGAAATTCTGTGCTTCATAATTGGCAATCTGCTGCCCGTCCATGGAAAGAGACTGGTCAAAGTAGCCATAACGGTACAACAGTCCTACGGCACAAAGATCAACGTTGCTGTCTGATGCCTCTTTCAGGTAATCGCCCGCAAGTATTCCAAGACCACCGGAATATATTTTGAGGACCTTGTCTAAGCCGTATTCCATACTGAAATAAGCTACTGACGGACGTTTATGGTCCGGAACTACATTAATGTATTCCTTGAAAGCAGTATAGACGGTATTCATCTTGCGGATAAAAAACTCATCATGTGCCAGTGTTACCAGCTTCTCATAATTCATCCGCTCCAGGAACAATATCGGATTTTGCTCCGTTTCTTCCCAAAGCTCCGGATCTAGGTCGCAATACATACTTTTGGCGTCATCATTCCATGTCCACCATAGATTACGTGCTATTTCCGCAAGTTTTCCCAATTCCATGGGAAGATGTGAACCGACTGTAATTTCCCTCCATTGAGGAGTGTTTACATTATAACTTGGATATTCCATAACATTGTACATTAAATGGTTTATATTTCCTTGTTTTATTTTATAATAGGGCATTATCCATACCGGATAAAACTTTGTAGTTTCCCGATGATGATACAGTCCGGTATGTCTGCCTTCCGGAGTGTCTTTCCAAGCAGTGGTGAATTAATAACTTTATATGGACAGCTCGTTAAGTACCCGAATCAGGCTTTTGTCAATAGGCTTGTCATTTTTGATTGCTTGTGCAAAAGGAACATAGACAATTTCATTGTTCCGTATGCCTATCATCACATTCTGTTGGTCTTCCATCAGAGCCTGGATGGCTGCTTCTCCTAATCGGCTTGCCAGTATACGGTCGTTGGCACTTGGAGCCCCACCGCGTTGCAGATGTCCCAGAATGGAAACTCTTACATCATATTCAGGATATTCCTTTTTTACCCGGTCGGCATAGTACATGGCACCTCCATTTTTATTTTGGGGACTTTCGGTCACAATGACGATACTGCTGTTTTTTGTTTTTCTGAATCCACGTCCGATAAATATCTCCAACTGGTCCACATCCGTTTTGTCCTCCGGAATAATGGCTGCTTCAGCCCCTGAAGCAATCGCACTGTTCTGGGCCAGGAAGCCCGCATCACGTCCCATCACCTCGACAAAGAAAATGCGGTCGTGTGAGGTTGCGGTGTCTCTTATTTTATCCACACATTCAACAATTGTATTTAATGCCGTGTCGTATCCTATGGTGAAATCAGTACCATATAAATCATTGTCAATCGTACCGGGTAGTCCTATACATGTCACGTTATACTCTTCGGCAAAGATACGGGCTCCCGTCAGAGAACCGTCTCCACCGATAATAATCAGTGCACTGATATTTTCTTTTTGTATAACTTCATAGGCTTTCTTACGTCCTTCCGGAGTGGTAAAAGCTTCGGAACGCGCTGTTTTCAGTATAGTACCTCCCCTTTGAATAATACTGCTCACGTCTTCTGTTGTGAGTTCCTTTACTTCACCGGCAATCAGTCCTTCGTATCCCCTATAAATTCCCTTTATTTTAAAGCCGTTGAAGATGGCGGTACGGGTTACGGCGCGGATCGCTGCATTCATTCCTGACGCATCCCCTCCGGAAGTCAGGATTCCAATATACTTGTTATTCATAATTCATTTTATACAATTATTAGACAAAATCAGAAAGTAACTGCTTTAATTTTTTTCTACTATGAAAGATACGGCTTTTTATTGTACCTAGCGACACTCCTGTTTCTTGAGCTATTTCCCGATATTTGAATCCGGATATATACAACATAAAAGCGTTGTAATGTTCTTTAGGTAGTGTTTTAAGGGCTGCCCTTATCTCCTTGGCATCGTGACTATTGTCTATGAAAGCAAAAGAGTCATCTCTTAGCAGGAAATGATAGTCGGGTTCGGATAATATATATAAGTCTCCTTGGCTTTTTTTTATCCGGTAGTTATTTATAAAAGCGTTACGCATAATGATATACATCCAGCCTTTAAAATTTGTTTCAGGATCAAATTTATCCTTATTATCCAGAGCTTTCAACATTGTTTCCTGCAATAAATCCTCAGCATCGTGTTTGTCAGCTGTCAATTTATATGCAAAACCTAGCAGATCACTTTGCAGAGCTATTAATGCTTCATCAAAATTGAATATTTTCATTATAGTGGTTTGAGGTTCAAAGGTTTATATCAAGGCATCCCTAAATATAAGGAATGCCTTGGGCAAAGTTTAGCTAAGATATCTTATTTGATGTCAATAGTTCTGGTTGTCTTCTGAACTTCCTTGTCCACTGTTTTGGGAATATCTATAGATAGAATCCCATGTTCTACTTTGGCTGTAATCTTATTTTTTTCAACATTGTCCGGCAGTATGATACTTTGTTGGAATTTGGAATAAGAGAATTCACGACGTAGGTATTTTTTGTCTTTTTTCTCCTCATTCTTCTCTTCCTTCTTTTCCATGCAGATTACTAGATTGTTGTTTTCATCCACATTAACGGTGAAGTCATTTTTTGTCATTCCCGGAGCTGCCAATTGGATTTTATAATCCTTTTCATTTTCAATTACATTAATAGCGGGGGCTGTTGCATTTGCTTTCATCATCCACTCATTGTTAAAGAAATCATTAAAAATACTTGGTAACCAATTCTGGTTCATTTTTGTAGGTACCATTTTTACCTCCTTTTTTTAAGTTAATAATTAAAGTTTAGAAAATATGTCTGCCTGCTTGACAGAACTTTTATTGTTTAGTCATTCCTTGTTTTGCTACAGCTTCCGTCCGTTTACGTATCTCTTCCGGATCACCGAGAAAATAGTCTTTGACAAGAGCCAGCCGGTTGTCGAATTCAAAAACGTAAGGAACTGCTGTAGGCAGGTTCAGGTTGGAAATATCTGAATCGGATATTTCTTTGAGATGCTTGATGATTCCACGCAGGCTGTTGCCATGGGCAACTACCAGCAGGTTATCCTTACATGTCAATGTGGGAAAGATGATGCACTTCCAATAAGGCATTACACGTTCAATGGCATCTTTCAAGGATTCCGTACGTGGAAGTTCCATATCCGGGACATCTGCATAACGTATGTCTTTACTCGGATTGCGCGGATCGTCCTCTCCCAATGCTGCTGGAGCTATATCATAACTTCTCCGCCAGGTGTGTACTTGTTCTTCACCATATTGGGCAGCCGTCTCACTTTTGTTAAGTCCCTGAAGTATGCCGTAATGTTTCTCATTCAACCTCCATGTCTTTTCGACGGGAATCCAGCTCTCATTCAGGCGGTCCAGAACGTAGTCCAGCGTTTTTATAGCACGTTTTAAGTAAGAAGTGTAGGCAATCTCAAAAGAAAATCCGGCTTCTCGTAATGTATCGCCTGCTTTGCAGGCTTCTACAACGCCTTTTTCACTTAAATCAACATCTGTCCACCCGGTGAAGCGGTTTTCTTGGTTCCATAGGCTCTCACCATGACGTAATAATACTATTCTTTTCATGGATGACCTGTCTTTATGCAATGGTTATTGAAGAATCCAAATATACATCCTGTATGGTATTCAATAGCTGGACCCCATCTTTCATTGGTTTTTGGAAGGCTTTCCGACCACTAATCAACCCCATACCGCCAGCACGTTTGTTCACTACTGCTGTAATAACAGCATCATGCAGGTCGGATTCTCCATGAGATTCACCACCCGAGTTGATTAGTCCGACGCGTCCCATATAGCCGTTAGCTACCTGATAACGGCAAAGGTCTATCGGGTGGTCAGTTGTCAGTTCTGTATACATGCGCTCATTTGTTTTTCCGAAGCCGATGGCTTTGAAGCCACCATTATTGGACGGAAGTTTTTGTTTTACGATGTCAGCCTTGATCGTTACTCCGATATGGTTGGCTTGGCCTGTCAGGTCGGCTGCAGCGTGATAGTCGGTTCCGTCTTTCTTAAAACCGCTGTTTCTCAAATAACACCATAAAATGGTAGCCATTCCCAGTTCATGAGCATATTCAAAAGCTTGCGATACTTCCACTATTTGGCGGCGACTTTGCTCCGAACCGAAATAAATAGTGGCTCCAACTGCTATGGCGCCCATATTCCATGCTTCTTTTATTGTACCGAACATTACTTGGTCATAGCTATTCGGATAAGTAAGCAGTTCGTTATGATTCAATTTGACGATGAATGGAATTTTATGGGCGTATTTCCGTGCTACGGCGCCTAATACGCCAAATGTAGATGCTACGGCATTACATCCTCCTTCAATAGCCAATTTTACGATGTTCTCCGGATCAAAATAAAGTGGATTGGGAGCGAAAGATGCCCCAGCAGAATGCTCTATACCCTGGTCTACAGGTAGGATGGATACATAGCCGGTATTCGCTAAACGTCCATGTCCATATAAAGTCTGCAAACTCTCCAATGTCCGAATGTTTCTGTCCGAATTTATCCATACCTTATTTACTATATCCGGACCCGGAATATGAATCAGTTGTTTATCTATTGTCTTGCATGCATGGTTTAGGTAGTATTCAGCCTGCTCACCTAATATATCTACTATTTTGCTCATATCATTTATCTTTTAACTATTCAGGTTTATTATTTGCATCCATCCAATTTAGCATCTATGAAAAGGATACCACTATCTCCGGCTTTCTTTAACAGGTTTACAATATTCTGTACACCGGCTTCTTCCTCTATTTGTTCCCGGACAAATTTCCACAGAAAATCCTGTGTGGCATTATCCTTTTCTTCTGAAGCTAAGTATACCAATTCGTCAATCAACTTGGAGATATGCTTTTCATGTTCCAAGGCATGTTCAAAAACTTCCAAAGAATTTCCCCATCCTTGTGGAACTACATCCACTTTGTCTACTTTCGGTGTCGCCTCACGTTTAACCATATACTCGGCAATGGTGCACGCATGTCCCACTTCTTTTGCAGATTGTTTCCGCATCCAGTTGGCCATACCTGAAAAACCTTCTTTTTTTAGATAGAAAGACATAGACAGATACAAGTTGGCAGACCATAATTCTGCTGTGATTTGTTCATTCAAAGCATTTTGTAATTTCTCACTCATAATGATTTAAATTTTTAGAGTTAATAATAATTTAATATTCTCTCTTATCTTGAAACAAGCATAAACTTGTCCCAGAATGTCGATAAAACCGGGTTATCCCATTAATAAAATATTCATGATCTATTTTATTATTGTTTATTATGTTGCAAAAAGTAGACCATACAAGGTTATATAATCTTTAATATTATGAGATGTTAAATGGAGGGACATACTGTTAGAAATAAGGTAGTCTCCGCACATTTTCTTGGGCAAGAATACGTAATAATTCCAAAAGGGCCGTACTTAGATATATCCGGTCTGAATACAGCCTGTTGATGAAAGAATTAGAGGACGCATCCACGTTTCGGCATAGTATGAGGAGTATGGAGACTAGGCGGGACATATATCGTTCATGTTCAATCAATTCGTTTAAGGCACTTAATGGAGCTTGCCATTTTTGCACATCCCGTTTTATCTCATTAATTGCAACGCATCCTCCATTATGATATATCCAGCTCATCATTTGATAGACTTTGTTCATATTATCCTGAGCCTGGGTATTTAGCCAGGAGCTCAGTATCGGGAGTTGTTCACTTTCAAAATAAACCTGTAAAGACAGGTATAAGTTGGTTGACCATATTTCTGCGTTGATCAATTCATTCATGGTACTTTCTATTCGTTTATCTATCATTATTCTGAACATTAAGGTTACATAACTGATTGCGTACGTTTCTTGGTATATAAAAATTCCATTTCATAGAGGTAATCTATAAAAATAAAACTTTTAACGATAGTTTAATGATACGACATTTTTACTACATTGGACAAATTGTCGCATAAGGCGGAATAATAATGTCTATTTGTCACTTCTACGAGTGATAATCAACAAAATATCCAACAATTTTTCTATTCTTACAATATTATCATATATAGATTCCAAGGTCTTAGGATACAGATAAGACTTACAGTCCTGTATTTCCTTTGCCAAAGCGAGAACTTGTAACCAAAGGTCTTTTTCTGTATGGTGAGAGGAACCGCTATTATTGGCTATCATGGAGGAAGGTCTCAGAAAAATATGTTGGCATGTAATTTGTAAGATAGTGATTGTGTGTCTTGAAAAAAAACAGGAATGGAAATAAACAGAATAAGAATTTCACTAAAGACAGTAACAAACGAAGAACAGAAACCGGCCGAGACAGTCGTCTTACTTTTAGAACAAGTTGCTTTCATAATGTTTATCTTCTAGTCAACTCTGTTCCCTGGAGCTGTGTTTATATATAAAGTTAAGCGTGGGAACTTTGGTATTACCGTTCAGAAGTATCCCCATACTCAACAACATATAATACACAAAGCCCCACGCCTATATATATAACACTTTAATATATAAATAGTACGTGGAGCGTCCAATGTATTATCCAGTTGTTGTCTTGAAATTGGGGATTTCCTGAACTTGGATAATGCCTTAACGCTCTATTTTTATTAAGATTTGAAATAAATCCTAATACAAAGGTAAGGAAAAAATATTTTATTTTCCAAACAAGTTGTGCAAAATAAGTTGTGGCGTGTATTGCTTTTCTTTTTATTGGCTGAGGAATGATTATCTTCAGTAATCAGTTTCTGTCTGTCGAGTAAGTCTGTATAATTTTTTTTTTGTACCTCTACTTCGGGTCTTGACATTCCTGCTTCATGGCTGATTGTTGTAGGTAGACTATATAATTTTTTCTGTTGTTCATATTTAATGGGGAGTAGAATGGGAATAAGGCCTTTGGATAAGAAGAAAAGCCCCTGAAAATCAGAGGCTTAATCTTGTTTTTGGTGATCCGCCTGGGATTCTCCTAAGAGTGTTACCACGCTGATATTTAAAACTTTATATTTCTTGCTTCAAGCATATCCCATGAATTATCCCACTAATTTGCTACGTGCTTTTGCGGTAGTTTGCTCATGGAGAATATCAAGAACAAAAATAATCTATTTTCTATTTCATTCCAAAAATAATTAGCAAAAACTAATATCTAGATATATTTTTTAGACTAGGATTTGTTTTGCTATAATATTCACCTACTACATATTTACTTTCATTGAGTTCTTTCGTTATATATGAGGTTGTATATATCATTTGAAAACTATTAGATTCAAACTTGCTAACCCTTTTTATTAATATTTTTTGAAGATTCTGAGCTCTTTCGGGTTCAATTCCTTTATCTTCCATATTATCAGCAAAAATAAATCTAGGATATCTCATTTGAGGTATAGAAAGGGATGCTAAAAATATAGCATAACGAGCAGATACTTTCAAGTAAAAGTTAGAACTAGCAGAGTATTTTGAATATTTATTTGAAAGAAATGCAATGTTATTGGCGAAATCAATGAAAAAGTCATTTGCATTTTTAAATTCATCCTGCCTATCAAGGTCATTATTTAATAAATAAACTCCTTCTTCTTTAATTTTATTGTTAATGCTTTTTTTCAAGGCTGCTTGTTCTTTCTCTGTTCTGGATATAAAATTTCTTAGGAAAAGAATCTCCTTTTTCAATGTAGCTTCCTTCTCCTGTAATGCTTCATAAATTTCAGCATTTTCAAGAAGCGATTTAAATTGAAGAATTTCCCCTTCTATAAATCCTTTTGATACATTCAATTTGTCTATAGCTTCTTCATTAGAGGATTTTACATCTTTCAATGCTAAATCTACTTGATTTTGTATTACTTGTAGATTTAATAATTCTGCTTGATATTTAGCGCGTGATTTAAGAAGTCTATCTTTATTTATTTCCACTAATTTTGAAGATTCATTAATTTGGAATCCAATCTCTTGCTCCATTCTTCTTGCTTGGACAACCCCAAATGATTTGTCTATATCTTCTTTGCAAAGTTTGCATTTAGATTTATCATGGTGAGATGCTATTTTTGTCAAACATTCTGGACAATATTCTAGTGGCAGGCTACCTAGAAAATCTCTTGTTTTGATAGAATTTCTCAGCGCTTTTATTTTATTATATAAAGTTTCAATAAAAAATAATGTATCTTGAATTTCATTTTCTAAATAATTAATATTATCCTCCAAACTTAAAACTAACTCTCGTTGTCTAATAGCTTTCTCATTTAATTCTTGAAAATTAAATTTTAATGTATTTATACTATTTTCTTCTTGTTTAGATCTCCTGAATGTAATAATCAGGTCTTGAATATCTGAAATTTCTTTTTCTTTTTTTTCTATAATAACTTTAATATGACTTGGACTTGTTGTTAATGGATCTGAAAAGAAAGATTTAATAGCTTTTATTTCATTTTTTACATTTTCAAATTCTTTTTCAGCAATTGTTAATCGTTTTTTGCTTTCGTATAATTCTTCATTATATACTCCTAAAAGTAAGTCAGCAACGGTTTCTCTTGTGAGTTGACTATCAAAATGTTCGTAATAAAATAATGAACTTGTAGGAGACTCTTGATCAATATATAAAAGACGTAGAATTTGATGAAAAGTTATGTTGCTATCTCCTTTTACAATAGGTAAACCAAGATTCTCAAAAAGTACATTTGAAAAACTTTTTCGGTCTTCTGTTGTCTTATATCCAAATTTTTGCCAATTTTTGTCCGCAGGTGGATTGAAACTTTCATCCATACTTCCCCAATAAAAATACATTGGTGATAGAGTACTAATTTTACCTTCATCATCTTTATTCAAGTATCTTCTTATGGTAAAAACCGCATCATTCATTTCAACTTCAGCCTGTACCATAGAGCATTTACGGGCTTCGGGTACAAAGTCATTAAAAGAGCCGCCTAAAACATAAAAAATAAAATGAGTGATAGTGGATTTACCACTACTGTTGTCACCTCTGATGATATTAACACCTTTATGAAAGACTTCGTCATAAGCTATTTGCCCTTCTTCTGTTAAGATATAAAGTCTGTTTAAGAATAAATTATTCTGCATCATATTTACTTTCCATTAAATTTGTTCTACTTTTTAGACCATCTTTCCCAAAAAGTGATATATTATAAAAATGTGAAGTCATTAATGAAATAACATTCTTTTCTCTAGGAGATAATTCTCCAAATTTAGATATGTATTCATTTAAGAGTTCTTTATTTTCTATAGTAATTCGTTGCTGGGTTAACATTTCCTTGTTGACAATTCCATACGATGCAATACAATTTAATGCACTCAATTGATAAGGTTTAAGTTTTTCAAATATTTTTCTTTCTTCGAAAATTATCTCGTAAGGGTTGTTTGTTTGTTTTATATATTGTTTTCTTAGTTTCCTTATATCAGATTCATTTTGTTTTAATCTTATATCATATACTTTATTAGGAAATAGAAAGTAAAAATCCCAAATTCTTAATTTATCAACCTCTATAATATCACTAGGATTAAAACGATTCAAGAAATTTAGTATTCTAAATATGCAGTGATAAAGATCGAATGTTTGATTATATATTATCATAGTCTTTCCAATTTATGTGACATTTACCTGTAAGAAAATAAATCATACCTAAAATATCTTCAGAATCATAATTTAGTATTTCATCATTTTCTCCTTCTGTGTTAATTAATTCAAGAACAGGTTTTACTACTTTTTCTGAAACAGCTTGTATTATTATTGACTTTTCTGCTCCTGTATTTATTAGAGGTTCGACATGTGTATCAAATTCTAATTTTATTTTAGCAAATAGTTGGCAATCTATCCATTGAGCAGACTCGAAAAATTTATACTTCTCCGCTTTCTTTGCATATTTTTGCTTCCTAATGGTTGCTCTTAGTATATATCTTTCACTAAAACCACCATCTTCCAGTTTGGAAGGCATATCTTTTCCATCCAATCTGGTGTTATAGTATTCAAAATCAGACAATATACCTTCATACCGAATATCACTGGCAATTTCATTCTTTAATTTCTCAAATCTTTTAGAGAAACGTGTTTTAGGTAGAAGATTTAAGTCTCCGTTATTCTCCGCAATATTAATTTGATTATGAATAGGAGATTTGTTGTCAATGTTTTGTTCCATCACATCTGAATATTTCCGTGATTCTCTTGTATGATAATTTGTTTCTCTATATTTCCTATATTCTCTATGTTTTGTTGATTTCTAGCATTGATTTTTTCTTGCATTTTCTCAATTTCAAATTCAAACTCATTCTTGAAATTTTCATCAGAATTAATTTTATCTTGAAATAATTGTTTCAAATTTTCATGAAAATGTTTATCGTCTAAATTCGGAAGTTGAGACTCATTTCCTTGTTTTGAGAAGAATGTTTTTATCCACGTCCATAGACTTTCTCCAATACCTTCTGCAAATTTTTCTCCTGATTTCACGAAATAAGGACTTAAGAGTGCCATAGCTGTTGTTATGATTGTGATAGGTTCCATAAATATATTATTCTTTAAAAAGTAATCAGTTTCAGCAAAAATAGTTAATAATACAATCGATTCAAAATAAAATACGTTTTTTATATTGGGATTTTGTTTAAAATATTGTGGTTTTAGTTTTTGAGGATTATGTTATTCTTCATTCATAATCAATAAATTATATTCTATCCATTTGTATTTGCTTAATATATAGATAGTTATAGCTCATAGTGTTCTTCTCCTTCTTTTTTTCTTGGGCTCTGTTCTTTTTTCGTCGGAGGAATTAGAGTTTTGTGAACAAACTGTTCCTAATAAAGGAAAATATGGAAATAAACTAAATGTTCGATTACTTTTTTGTTCAATCACAATATCGGTATTGAGATTGAAAATCTGACTATTTGCTCCCTTCCTTTCAATATTGATTGAAAACGAATTCTCTTGATTATTTTCTTTTTTTCTTTCACCAGATTTAATATCCTGCTCTTGTAGTTTGAGTTGCTCTGATATTGAACTATTCCTTAATGTGTTGTGAAAATCAAATGATTCTATTTGCTGACGGTTGTAACCAAACAACTTATCAAATCCTTGTTCTGCTTGGTGGAATAGGTTCACACGGTCAAACCCACCTGTTACCATTCCTTTTTGGGTCTTCTTATGGTTGGTAAGGGGTGATAACTTCTTTTTGTTGGTTTGGTCTTTACGGCTCACAATCAAATGACAATGCATATTCAATTCGTTATCAGAATGGTTGCGGTCGAAATGAATTTTGCCGTAAAACTTTATATCTGCTTCGGATAGTCCTTTGTTGAAGTTCTTGGCATATTCGGGAATAAACACCTCTCGGATATACCGCTTCATGGCTTCGGCTTTCTCCTGCTCGGTATTCCCTATAGCTCGAAGTTCACTTTTCGATGGGCTAACATGGATAGCGAAAAACTTAGCATCTGTTTTCAATAATTGCCCGATATTGCTGTCTATATCCTTAATAACCTTTGATTTGTAGATATTATCATCTGTCAGGTCGAAAAAGCCATTGGTATAGATACCTTTCTCCATCCGTTCTAAATCTTCATGCTCCAAATAATTAGCTAGCTGTCGGCAAGTTCCAGCATTGTTATATGTTCCCTTCGATGGTGGAGCAAAATCTATGTGCATAATCCTATGTATTTATTAGATTACTGATTTCAGTCTTCAAGTTCTCTTTCCTTTTGCTATCCATCACACCACAAGCGGACAACTCCGAATAGAGTTGTATCAGTTGAAGTAGCTTCTTATAATCTCGTTGGTGTATCTGGTAAAGTGTATTAATCTGTTTGGACTGGTTGTTTATCACATCGGCATGATTACAAAACTGTTCACTTAACTTTTTAAGCACGACTGTTTGTCTTTCCTGGCTGGCTTCCAGTTGAGAGAGAATAAGAGTTTCTAGAGTTTTGGCAATAGCATCGAAACGCAAAGCAATAGAATTTGTAGCCCGTATCATGGGATTCAGTTGTTCTTCCTCATAGTGACGGATAAAGCGGATAATATCATCCTGCCTCTTATTTATTTTCGCCAGTTCCGATTTTACGGATTCAGGTGCTTCGGATGGGTTGATATGTGCCTTGTCTATATATCCGAACGCCAGTTTTACAACTTCACTCTTTTTCAGTGAATAGCGTTTGCATATCTTCTCTACCAAAGCTGCCGTTTCCTTGTCTATGGAAATGGTAGTGAATATCGTTTTTCGACTGCTGTTTGGCATAGTAATTACTTTTTTATAGAAACATGAATAAATAAATACCTGATAATAAGCGTTACAAAGAAAATGCTTATTACAGGTGTCATTACAGCGTGTTCTTGTAACACGCTAAAGCCGAAGGCTTTGCCCCGCAGGGCAAGAGGGAAGAACAGGACTTGTCCAGTTCCCTCTTGCTTCATTTAGCGAAATGAGCCGAGCCACAGAGCGAGGCGATTTCTGCTAAATGGGGAGTGGCGACACTTCATCAGGATGTAACATTATCCACCTTGATTTACATTGCTTTGCTTATCAAGTTGATTCTCCTTTTTGAACCGTTCATAGGTCTTACAATCGGCATTTTCTCGAACAAATGTACGAATGTCGGATGCTCGGTAATAGGTCTTATGACTTATCATAAAGAAGGGTAGTTTGCCACTTGCCCGATACCGTTGCAAGGTTCGGAAAGATACTTTCAGCAAAAAAGCTAGATCCTGATTGTCTAACAGCCGTTCGTTCTCATCCAATACTTTATCGGTATTGATAAGGGATTGTAGGTTCTGACCTATCTCGCCCAGTTTCTTGGATAGCTTCTCCATCCACTTCTCGAAGTTTTCATTGTCTATATACATTTTGCTTCATTTTTAAGTTCAACATTATTGTTTTCAATCGATTGATGAAGCAAAGTTCGGCAGATTAGGGAAATAAAAATAGAGGAGTCCGGTATTGACCCCTCTATACGGATGGCGCAAATGACTGTTTGTCAGAATATTGCAGAATCATCTTTTTTCATTTTTGTTTTTCAGTGCTTCCGATTGTCGTTGCTTATATTCTTTAATAAGAACAGCTTTTAAAGCATCCAGTGTTTTAGTGAGATTGCATAGCTTGCGTTTAAATAGTTCACTTTGACGGTCATAGATACTGTTAAAACAAAATCCGAAAGCTTGTTCAAAGACTTCTGAAAAAGCAACAATAGAAGGCTTTTTCCCAGCATTATCAGTAATACCTCCTAATAGCATCAAGGCTGAAAGAATTTCTGTCATACCCATAATTCCCAAATTTGGGAATTTAGGTATGACAGATAAAGAAGATTCAAATATCAATGGAGATGCCGAAGAGAATGATTCGGAATGTGTGATTTTTAAATTCAGTAGTTCCAATTCTACGTTGATAATAGCCAGTACCTTTCGCAAGAACAGCTTTTTAAACGCATTTTTCCCCCTGCCCATAAAGAGGTGTTGTTTCAAATGAAGCTATCTCAATATGGGTAGCTGTAAGAATACGGTAGACAGCGGAGTAGTCACTTCCATCCCCCACGATTCTTATTTGTTCGACAAATTCGCCATAGGCATTTTGCATTTCTTCGTTAGTTACTTCCTGTAGGGCTTCAGACAATAATCCGAATATCCTCATTTGTAATAAATCATTCATAAGCAATCTTTTTTAGTGTTAATAAATTGATTATGAAAAATGCATTTTTCAGACTGAATAGCAAATTTGATGTCTATAATTTATGAGAAATTATTGCAAATAATGTCCTGCAAGAGTAACTAGTATTCCTAAAAGAATGGCATTGAATGTTATAATAGGTAACGGCTTCTTGTCCGTATGTCCCACATGAATAAGCATCGGAATCATTAATGCAAGCCCAATCACCCCCCCCTCTAACCACCAAGATATGTGTGGAATATCTACATTCAGGATCACTATCGAAACAAAGAAGTAGTGAAAGAATGCTGCAACAGTAGAGTAGCGTGGCAATTTTTGTACAATCATCGGGATTATATCTATAATTCCTGCTACCAATCCAATTATTACTGAAAATACTAATTTGTCCATGCTCGTTTATTCTTTTGTTATAGATGAAAAATCGCCTGTATTTATCAAATCAGAAAGAAAATCTTTCGTCTGTTGTTTGGAACAATGTCTACGCATATTGGCATATAATCCCGTTGCAGCATCAATCTTTTCCATTGCTAATTTCAAATTAGTTATTTTCTCAGGTACTAATGAAGATGAATAAGGTAATGTTAAATCTATGCGCTGTTGGCTCTGTGCATAAGCTACGCGATTCACACATTTACACTTCCCACCACCTCCATGCTCACAATATTCAGACAGAAAATCACTCATAACTTTTCTACTCCGAGATAGCCGTTGCCTAAAGTTTTCTGCCGATAACCCTGTTATTTCACCACCAATGGAGCTATCTATATGAAACATCGTTCCCAAGATAAAAACCAATCGATTAAATGGAACTAAACATTGTAGCATAACATTTGTGCAGGATAATTTGAGTTCTTCGGACAAAATTGCTTTCTCTGCCGAATCTACTTGTGGGACAGAAGATGTAATGTATCTATCTATATCATTACCAAAAATTTCAAAAGACAACGGCTGATTTATAAATTGCTTGTTCTTCTCATTGATTAGATGATTTACCGCAATGCGATATACCCAAGTAGAAAACAAACTCTCCCCTTTGTAAGACGAAAGATTTGTAATGACTTTTATCAAAATATCCTGTTTCGCATCTTCTGCATCTTCAATCCGTCCTAACATCCGCAGTGACAGATTAAAAACCAGTCCATCAATATTCTCAATAATCATCCCCAACGCTTCTTTTGAACCGTTGAGAGCGTGATTTATCTGTTTTATTTCTATTTCCATAAATTTACTCTTTACTGGTTAGACAGTTTTAAATGTGTACTGTGACAGTATGCTGCATTCTTAATTCAATTTTATATCCAATTACAAAATAAAATTCAGACTTTAGCGAGCTATTTAGTGAGTTGATTTGCCTTTTGCTGATATATGTTTTTGGTATTATCCATGCAAAATTACTCATTTTGATACAATTAAATATTGTCCAGCCTCATCGAATTAATAATTTATTTCCAAAGAATGAATTATGTTAGAAGTTGATTGTTCTTTCGTAAGAAAGTTATTTAAACAATGGAAAAACACAGCACAATAAAGAAGTTCGCTGGTTCCTGCATTGTTATACTCTTCTAATTCAAAAATCTATTATTTTATAAAATCCCGATTGTTAATATTTTGTTTCTTTGCCAATAGCAGTCACTTTATACCACTTCCAGACAGTTTTGAAAACGGCTCTTGATTCTTCTTTCATTTGCTGGTGAAAGTTAAATCAACACGTTTTATAAACCATTAAAAAATGAAAGTATGGAAGTAGTAACTATTGAAAAGAGAACATTCTCGTATGTTTGCGAGAGGTTCACGGAGTTTGCCAAACGGATAGAAAGTTTGTGCAGTGCTCATACCCAGAAAGTAGAAAACTGGCTGGATAGTCAGGAAGTGTGCCTGTTGTTAGGTTTTAGCAAACGAACGCTGCAATATTATCGAAGTAGCGGGCGACTGGCTTATTCTCAAATTGGCAGTAAGATTTATTACAAGTCTTCTGACATTGAAAGAATTATTGCAGACAGTGAAACACAGAATCAATCACCCAAGCAAATTTCGCCTTATGAAAAGAACTAAAGAAGATTATCCGTCCTTCAATCTGTTTTCCATTGTCGGCACATGGGAAAGCGTTAATCTGAATCCCACAGTTATCATTTACCGGAGCGATAAAGAGTATCTTCTTTCTATTATATATGTATCGGAAACCACCAAACAGGCTTCACCCGCTACTTATGAGATACAGCAAGATGGTAGCCAGTATTTTATTGCCATTGCATCCAAACTGCTTTATATAAATTATGATCCAGCAAAAGACATACTTAACATTTCATCGCTGGGTGACTATCTGCGTAACTAACCAGCTATCTAGCAATCTTGAAATCAATATTTCAATAAAACAATCTTTCAATCATGGAACTAATAAATAAAGATACCCCACAAGTCAAAGAGTTTATTTCTTCGCTCGATTCGATGCTAAACGGCATTGAATCCATTGTAAAGCATTACAAGCCCCACCTGAATGGAGAATGCTTTCTTTCTAATAATGAGGTTTCCAAGAAACTGAATGTCAGTTTGCGAACCCTACAAGAGTGGCGAGATACAGGTCTAATCCCCTTTATCCAGATAAAAGGTAAAATCATCTACCGTCAGAGTGATATTGATAAACTGCTCCAAAAACACTACTTTGAAAGTTGGAAAGAGTAGCCTGCCAAGCCCAAAACATTGTTTTTCGGAATTTAATTTGAATCATTGACTTTTCCAGTGAAGTATTTAGTCTGTACAAGTCTTTGGATAAAAATACGCTCGGAATGAAATGTAGAGGAAGATTTTTATTCAAACCGAAGGCTCGGACTTGAACAGGCTAAATGCGGAACTTACCTTTGTCAATGCTTCATATTGAGTTCTGGAAAACTTACAATAAAAGAAAAAGGATTGAGAAAATGAAATTCATTCTTCCCAATCCTTATCTTTATGTGAATGTTACTTTATTATATAGCTAATTCCGATAAACTACTATTTACTTTTTGCATGTCCTTGAAAATATTCTGATCCAAAACTCTTGCATAATGCTTCGTCACATTGGTATCTGCATGACCTAACATCTTTGCTACATTCTCCATGCTTACACCATTTGCAAGGCAAATGCTTGTGGCATAGCTATGTCTGGCTGTGTGAGTGCTAAGATTTTTATGAATTCCGCATACATCGGCAATTTCTTTCAAATAACTGTTCATGCGTTGATTACATAATACAGGCAAAAGTTTTCCAGTACATTCTGCCACATCCTTATACTTGTCAAGTATGGAAGCTGCCACAGGTAACACAGGAATATTACACATGATTTTTGTCTTTTGGCGGTTCTTCCTTATCCAAAGCTCTCCTTTGTTATCTCTTACCAAGTGTTCAGGTGATAAGTCTTTCACATCGCTGAACGCTAAACCTGTAAAGATGCAAAATACAAAAACGTCTCGTACCTGTTCTACTCGCTTAATCGTGAATTCTTTGGCAAGAATAATTTTAATTTCGTCCATCGTCAGAAATTCAGGATCAGTTTCTTCCAGTTTGAAGCGGTAGTAGGCAAACGGATCTTTCTTTATCCAGTCGTTTTCCAAAGCAATGCGGATAATCTTTTTCAAGTTCTTCAATCGGGTGATAGCTGAATTCTGCGCACAACCTTTTTCAATCTTTAAGAAAGCATCAAACTTTGAAATAAAGTTGGCTTCCAAGTTGTTCAGAGCAATATCCGATAGCTGATATTCTTTCTTAATGAATTCCTCTAAATATCGGGTAGTGGTTTCATACCGTTGAACGGTCTTACTAACAAAGTCTTTGCCGATCAGCTTACGGCTTTGTTCGTTATGCTCCCTGAATACCTGCAATAGTGTTTTGTTATCTTCGTCCACACCATAAAACAACTTTCTCACAAGATCAACTGTGATAACTTTATCGGAAGTTTCCAATTCTCTATAAATTTGGTGAATGCGTGAACGTGTGATTTCTAGGTAGTGGTTCAGTTCCACCGACATACGGTCTTTGCCTTTTGAATTCTCTTTTGCCTGATTCCACAGGTTTACAGGACAGCTTCTTTTGATAGAAATATCTACCATACAGCCGTTTACAGTGATTCTCATGCACACGGGTGCTTCTCCGTTCTTTAATAATTTGCCTTTCTTGATGAAGAACAATACAGAAAATGATTTACGAGCCATTTTTACATCGTTTTTAAAGTTACAAAACTATGTATTCTCTTCCAAAGTAAGTCTATGCAAAATGCTATGAATCAGTGAGAAAGATGCAAATTCGTGGGACTTTTTTGAACTAAATTTTAGTCCCACGATTTATCCACCGATAATATGCTTGAAACGGCTATTTTCTGCTACTTGCCAGAACAAAGAAATCCCTGATAATGTCTGATTATCAGGGATTTGCTTGATTCTTCTTTTGTTTTCAGTGATCCGCCTGGGGCTCGAACCCAGGACCCCAACATTAAAAGTGTTGTGCTCTACCTGCTGAGCTAGCGAATCAATCCTTATTTGCGAATCAGTTATTTCCTGATTGCGGGTGCAAAGGTAGTTACTTTTATTTAATTTGCAAGCATTCCGTAGAAAAAAGTTTCAATTATTTTTCCTCGTTATGGCTTGTTTCTTGATTATCAGTAGTTTCTACTTCATCATATTTTATCTTTTCTTTGTTGATAATAAAGCGTTGGTAGTAGGAGAGCATCAAAGTTGTTAGTGGTAAGGCGATAATCATGCCGAGCATTCCCATTAATGAACCCCAGATAGAAAGAGATAAAAGGATGATGGCAGGATTCAGTCCGGTAATCTTTCCCATGATTTTGGGGACAAGGAAGGTATCCTGTATGATTTGTACGATTGCAAAGACAGCTAATGCACATGCAATGATAATCCAGAAGTTCTGTCCGGTATCGGCAGCTTTGAGGATCGCCAATAAAATGGTGGGAAGGAAACCGATGATTTGCAAGTAGGGAACCATATTCAATGCTCCGATGAAAAGTCCCAGAGCGATAGCCATGGGGAAATCGATAATCAGGAAACCGATACTGAAAAGAATACCTACGCAGAAAGCAACCAAAGCCTGTCCACGGAAATATCTGTTCATACCATCCTGTACGTCGTGAACCAGGTTGGAGGCAAACGTACGGTATTTATTGGGTAGCAGATGCAACCATCCTTCAGCTATTGCTTCGTAATCCAATAATATAAAGATTACATATAATAATATAATGAAAGAGGCAAGGATGCTGAATAGAATGTTGAGAGATTCTGCAAGCAAAGTCCACACTCTGGGGACGGTATCCTTGATTGCCGCCAGGATATTCTCTTCACTTAATACACGGTTCAGTGCCTGAAGGTCGATGTTCTCGTGGATAAATTCAGAAAGATTTTTAGGCACATTGTTTCCGGCTCCATTGGTGAGGTAAGTCACCAGCAAATCGTTCATTCTGCCTATTTCCGAAATCATCGGCGGCACTAATAGGTAGAATAAAGTGACTCCGATAACCGTAATGAGGAATAAGGAACAGAAGATGGAAATAATGCGGCTTTTTAATCGTAGCTTATACTGGAAGAATTTGACTAACGGATAGACCATATAAGCTATCAGCCACGCAATAAAGAAAGGTAATAACACTCCGCTAAGACGTTCCACGAGCATTAATATTCCTACAACTAACACACATCCGATGGAACCGCGTATAAAACTGTCGAATGTTATCTTTTTCCTTTCCATAATCTGTTTCTTTTATAGAGTTTATACTTTCTGCTCATCCTCCTCTCGTGCACGGAGATAACATTCCCTGCACAGAGGCTCATATTCGGCTGTTTCGCCTAAAAGAACCTGTTTCTCATTCTTGACTGTACGATGTGAGAAAGAGGCTAGCTGACCACATTTCACACAGATCGCATGAACTTTGGAGACTTCATCGGCAATGGCGCACAATTGTGGCATAGGTCCGAACGGATTTCCTTTGAAGTCCATATCCAATCCTGCAATGATAACACGGATGCCATTGTTGGCAAGCTGGTTGCATACATCAATCAAACCACTGTCGAAGAACTGTGCTTCATCAATACCTACTACATCTATCTCAGAAGTAAACAGTAAAATGCTGGCTGACGAATCGATGGGAGTGGAGGCGATAGAATGGCTGTCGTGAGAGACTACGTCTTCTTCTGAATAACGGGTGTCGATAGCAGGTTTGAATATCTCGACACGTTGTTTCGCGAATTTCGCTCTCTTCATTCTGCGAATCAATTCCTCTGTCTTTCCGGAGAACATAGAACCGCAGATTACTTCGATCCGCCCTCTTCTTCTAGTCTCCTGTATGTGGTCTTCTGAAAATAATACCATGAGATTTTGTGTTTTCTTGATTAAATAAATATGTGGACAAAGGTAAGCAATTCAATGTGCAAGAACTGTTAAATTATCCATTATTTTAAGTTATTGCATAAATTATTCCTACATTCGCACCGTATAAACAATGGACTGACATGAAACAGAAGCTATTAACAGATATTGAGTTGGATGTTCATGAGTTGAAGTATCTCATGGATTCATTTACCAAGGAGCCGACTCCGACTTTGTCTGAACTGTTGAAGCGGAGCATTACACGGATGCAGGGACGTTTGGACGAACTGCAGCAGGAGGTGGATGCTGTTCAGGTAATTTCTCCGTCAGCTGTGGAAGAGACAGCGGAAGAGGAGGATGAAGTTGCCGGGTCTGAAGAGGATTCCCCCGTGATTATACAATCTCTCGAATCGGTTGTTGTGAAAGAAGATGAGGAAGGAGAAGCCATTGTTGCGGAAGAGAAACCTGTCGTAATAGCGGCAGCTGCAGAGACAGCAGCAGCAGCAGAAGAAGAAGAAGAAGAAGAAGAAGGGAAAAAAGAGGAATCGGCAATTGTTGAGGAACCTGTCGTTGAAACTGTTGTGAAAGAGGAAGAACCTAAATCGGCTGTGTTGGGAGAAAGTCTCAAACTGTCTGCCGGCTTGCGACATGCTATCAGCTTGAATGATTCTTTCCGTTTTTCTCGTGAACTGTTCGGAGGCAACACTGATTTGATGAATCGGGTTATCGAACAGATATCAGTAATGAGTTCCTACAAGACTGCAGTCGCATTTCTGTCCTCGAAAGTCGAATTGAATGAAGAAAAGGAGGCGGTGAACGACTTTCTGGAGCTACTAAAGAAATATTTTAATCAATCAGCATAAAACAAAAACAAGATGGGAAAGCTATATGTGGTGCCTACGCCGGTAGGGAATCTGGAGGACATGACTTTTCGGGCTATCAAAGTCCTGAAAGAGGTCGATCTGATTTTGGCGGAGGATACACGTACTTCCGGTATCTTGTTGAAACACTTTGAAATAAAGAATGCAATGCAATCCCACCACAAATTTAATGAACATAAAACGGTGGAAAGTGTTGTTAATAGAATAAAGGCAGGTGAAACGGTGGCACTAATTTCGGATGCCGGAACGCCTGGAATTTCCGATCCCGGATTTCTGGTTGTTCGTGAATGTGTGCGCAACGGTATTGAAGTGCAGTGCTTGCCGGGAGCAACCGCTTTTGTTCCGGCACTCGTTGCATCGGGATTGCCGAACGAGAAGTTCTGCTTCGAGGGATTTCTCCCCCAGAAGAAAGGACGGCAGACACGACTGAAGACATTGGCGGAAGAACACCGCACGATGGTGTTTTATGAATCACCCCACCGTCTGTTGAAGACGTTAACACAGTTTGCCGAATATTTCGGTGCTGAACGTCAGGCAACCGTGTCGCGTGAAATATCCAAACTCCACGAAGAAACAGTTCGGGGCAGTTTGGCTGAATTGATAGAACACTTTACCGCTACCGAACCCCGGGGCGAGATTGTGATAGTATTAGCAGGAATAGATGATTAAATAACTTCATTAAAAAACGTAAAACGTAAACGTATGAAAAAGTTAGCTGTTTTATTTGTATGCGTAGCCTTGTTGGCTTCGTGTGATGGCTTTAAAGGTGGAAGTAAAGACCTGAAAGCTGAAAATGATTCTCTTTTGATGGAACTGAACCAGCGCAACGCTGAACTGGATGATATGATGGGGACTTTCAATGAAGTTCAGGAAGGTTTCCGTAAGATCAATGCTGCCGAAAGCCGTGTTGACTTGCAGCGTGGAACCATCACTGAAAACTCTGCCAGTGCCAAGCAACAGATTGCTTCTGACATCGAATTCATCTCCAAGCAAATGGAAGAAAACAAAGCGCAGATTGCAAAGTTACAGGCACAGTTGAAGAATAGCAATTACAATTCTGCACAGATGAAAAAAGCTGTTGCCGCTTTGACTGCTGAATTGAACGCTAAACAACAACGTATCGAAGAGCTTCAAACAGAACTGGCTTCCAAGAATATCCGTATTCAGGAATTGGATGCTGCTGTTAGCGATCTGTCTGTAGCAAAAGAAACTCTGGCCGCAGAAAACGAAGCGAAAGCTAAAACCGTTGCTGAACAGGAAAAGAGCCTGAATGCTGCCTGGTTCGTATTTGGTACTAAATCTGAGTTGAAAGCTCAAAAGATTCTTCAGAGCGGAGACGTGTTGAAGAGCGCTGATTTCAACAAGGATTATTTCACGCAGATCGATATCCGTACAACCAAAGAAATCAAGTTGTACTCTAAACGTGCTGAATTACTGACTACTCATCCGACCGGTTCTTATGAATTGGTAAAAGATGATAAAGGCCAGTTGACATTGAAGATTACTAATCCTACTGAATTCTGGAGTGTATCCAGATACTTGGTTATCCAGGTAAAATAAGGTAGATATCCCTTTTGAATTGCCAATGTGCTGATTCCTGGATTAAAGAAATTAGCACATTGGCTTTTTTGTTTCTTATTATACGCATAACTACTGATGAAATATAAAAATCTTTTTTTTGATCTTGATGATACCATCTGGGCTTTTTCTCAAAATGCCCGTAACACCTTTGAGGAAGTATATCAGAAATATTCGTTCGACCGCTATTTTGATTCATTCAATCATTATTATACTCTTTATCAACAAAGAAATACCGAACTCTGGGTTGAGTACGGTGAAGGAAAGATAACGAAGGATGAATTGAACAGCCAACGTTTCTTTTATCCTTTACAGGCCGTGGGAGTGAAAGATGAAGCGCTCGCTGAACGGTTTTCGAGAGATTTTTTCGCTATTATCCCTACTAAAAGTGTTTTAATGCCTCATGCAAAGGAGGTATTGGAGTATCTTGCTCCCAAATATAACCTCTATATCCTTTCCAATGGGTTTCGTGAATTGCAATCACGTAAGATGCGTTCGGCAGGAGTGGACGGGTATTTCAGAAAGGTGATTCTCTCGGAAGATCTCGGAGTGCTGAAGCCTTGGCCGGAGATATTCAATTTTGCTTTGTCTGCTACTCAATCCGAGTTGCGCGAATCCTTAATGATTGGTGATAGTTGGGAAGCGGATATAACCGGAGCGCACGGAGTAGGGATGCATCAGGTTTTCTACAATGTGACAGAACGGACAGCTTTCCCTTTCCTCCCTACTTATCACATCCATTCCTTGAAAGAATTAATGGATTTATTATAGGTTTTCTGGATTAAGTCGTATTTTTGTTGCGTTTTAGTTTTGCATAAAATACGATATAATCATGGATAGTACGCTTCTGCCTTTCGCCTTACTTTGTTTCACTTCATTCTTCACGTTGACCAACCCGTTGGGAACGATGCCTGTCTTTCTTACCATGACTCATGGTATGACGGATAAAGAACGTCAGTCTATCGTACGTCGTGCTACTATTGTGTCGTTTATTACATTGATGGTATTTGTCTTTGCCGGGCAGTTTCTTTTCAAGTTCTTCGGTATCTCTACCAATGGTTTCCGTATTGCCGGTGGGGTGATTATCTTCAAGATAGGCTTTGATATGCTTCAAGCCCGCTATACACCGATGAAGTTGAAGGACGAAGAAATCAAAACGTATGCGGATGATATCTCTATTACTCCTCTCGGTATTCCTATGTTATGCGGTCCCGGAGCGATTGCCAATGCAATCGTTTTGATGCAGGATGCGCATTCTTATGAAATGAAGGGGATATTGATCGGTACTATCGCCCTGATTTATCTGTTGACTTTCTTTATTCTTCGTGCTTCCACGAAATTGGTAAAAGTCTTGGGTGAAACGGGTAATAATGTGATGATGCGTCTTATGGGATTGATTTTGATGGTGATTGCAGTGGAATGTTTCGTTAGCGGATTGAAGCCGATTCTGGTAGATATTGTGAGAGAAGGAATGATTCCTTGATGAATAAGAATATGAGGGACGGAGAGTCCCTATAATGAAACTTGCCCCTGTTACAAAAAGATTTGTAGCAGGGGCAAGTGCTTTAAGATACGGTTTTTAAACATTTTGCATGTCTTTATGTAACCTTTCTGTGGCTATTTTCCTTTGGGATATACATAATGTGTATTTGCCCATTTGTTCCATTCGTCTACCAGTTGTTTTAGAATCTTGGGATTTTCTCTGGACAAGTCAACACGTTCTGTACGGTCTTTCTCCAAGTTGAAAAGTTCCCATACTTTAGAGTTCTGGTCTTTAACGGCTTTCCAGTTTTTCCACCATACTACACAGTTGTCAAAGTGTTCACCGAAAATATACTCGTGCAATTCGGTGTCTGTATTGGTTAGTATCGGTAGCATGCTTGCGCCTTCCAAAGGAATGATCTCATTTCCTCCGTGATAAGTCTTCGGATAGGTCGTTTCTGCTGCATCGATGAAGGTTGCCATGATGTCGGGCAAGAAAGCTCTGTTGTGTCTTATCTCGCCATTGTATTTTGCATACTTGTCAGGCCAGGAAATAATCAATGGAGTGGAGGTCCCGCCTTCATACGCTCTTACTTTATACTTACGGTACGGTGTATTGCTAACCTGTGCCCATGGCAGACCATAAGACGGGTTGACCCATTCATCCGGATTATTAATCATATCGATGGTTCCGAAACCTTTCTCACGATGAGGCTCGGCACATGCACCATTATCCGACAAGAAAATAAGTAAGGTGTTATTTAGTTCCCCTTTTTCTTCCAGATACTTTATTAACCGTCCCACATTATAATCCATACAATGAACTTGTGCCGCATATACTGACATTCTTCTATCCAGTTCTATTTGTTCATCTTCGGTCAGTTCGGACCATTGGCGACCCTCCCATTGAGCAAGATCCCAATTTTTGTCCACCAATCCCATTTTAATCATACGTTTTAAACGGGCTTCACGTACTTTCTGCCAACCTTTCCGATATTTGCCTACAAATTTGTCTATATCCTCCTGTTTAGCATGTAACGGCCAATGAGGAGCGTTGTATGCCAGGTAAAGGAAGAACGGATTGTCATCTTTGGGGCGTTCGTCGACAAATTTAATCGCATAATCAGTAAATGCGTCAGTAGTGTAATAAGGTTGTTCCGGGGGAGGCAACTGTTGATTGTCTAAAGTCAGATTGCGATCTCCATGAGGTTGCAGATAACTGCAAGCTCCTGACAAGATACCATAAAAATGATCGAAGCCACGTTGCAACGGCCATTTCTCCTGTCCGTGCATACCGACATGCCATTTTCCCGACATATAGGTGTGATAACCGGCTTCTTTCAGCACTTCTGCTATGGTGACTGAATTACGGTTCAAATATCCCATATATCCATGCACTCCGTGATCTTCGGCAGAGTGAGGATCTTCGGACATCATTCCGATACCTGCCTGTTGGGGATAAAGTCCGGTCAGTAGACTGGCACGGGAAGGGCAGGAGCGTCCTGTGTTGCAGAAATGGGTAAAGCGTACTCCTTTTTTTGCCAGATTATCCAGATTGGGCGTAGGAATTTCTCCTCCGTAGCACCCTAGATCGGAATATCCCATATCGTCCACCATGATTAAAACAATGTTGGGCTTTGGGGCATTCTGGGCTGCTGCATGTAGGGACAGTAAGGATGCAGTTCCCATTAATAACATGTTTTTGTTTGTCATACAATTTTGTTTTATTTTTGGGTTAGTTTATTTGTTTGACAAATATACTTATAAATTATTTCTTAGATGAATTATTTCAGTCTGAAAATTTCTGAATAGACAGCTTGGTCTGCTCCGTTCGCTTTTACACCGATGCGGGCGAATAGGGCTTTGGCTGACTGTACATTCTGGTTACTCGTAATATCCAGCGAAATATTTGTTACTCCGGGATTTATGTTGGATAGATTTTGCCGGGCTATATTCGTGTTCTCGTCAACAAAAGCAGTTTTGCTGACGAGTAGCATTGCCTGGCTTATCTTTGCATCCTGTACTATTTGCTGTATATCGCACGTGCCGGATACGATGTTGTTATCCAATGTGATATTTTCGTCTGATATTGTAAAATAAGGGGTGACTTTTACTTCACACTGTGTTTTTCCTTTTACTTCCACATATATGGTATCGCGGTTATTCACCCAGGGACCATTTTTGTCTTTAGTTACCAGTTTGTACGGACCATCGAAAAGTACTGCAGAGAAAGTTCCGTCCTGTGTGGCATACACGGTGATAGGATCATGGTTGGCATAACCATCCTGATACAATTGTAGTTGAATACCTCCGTTTGTACCTTTCAAACCGAGTTGTTTTCCCTCATACGTGATTTTCCCTTCCAGAAATGATTCTGGTTCGTCGTAATTGTCTAAACCGCAACTTATGGCAAGCAGGGAAAGTGAAAGCAAAGAAAATATAGTTCTTATTTTTTTCATTGTTTTACAGTTTTATGTTTTACTGATAGGGATTTTTCACTAATAACGGGTTCTTGTTGAGCCAGCTGTTATCGAAGAAGTTATAATAGTTCTTCATCTGGAAATAGCGGGGGTAAGGAACCATGTAGGCTTTCTTTTTGTCGAATACCCACATCTTGTCATTGGCGCTGCCCGGATCATTAACCTGATAAGGGAATAGTTCGTAGAGCTGCGCATCCGGATTTTCCGAATTACCATCCCAGATTTCGTGAGCCAGGCGCCAACGTTTCAGATCCCAGTAACGATGATCTTCCAATGCAAATTCCACCCGGTATTCGTGGACAATATCTTCAAATGTGATTGATTCCAGTTCGCTGATGCCGGCGCGTGCACGAACAGGATTGATGTAGTTCAACGGATCATCTTCTCCGGTTTTATTGAGCTCATAAGCAGCCTCACAAGCTATCATATATGCTTCTGAAATACGGAAACGAGGATACCACATGGTACTCATCTTCGAATTGGTAGAAGCACCGATGGTTTCGTCCAGGAATTTGCGGAAGAAGAAACCTGTTTTGTTTATACGGATTTCATTTGATTCCATTGGTCCGTTGATAGAAGTTATCAGGCGGTTATTGTCATCGTAAGAATCGGCTTTACCTATGATTTCTTTCCAATTTCCGTTTCCGTCGGGCACTTTCTGACCGGCTTGCAATACTACTTCACTACCTCTGAATTTGGCTCCCGGATAAAGTACGGTTCCCCACAACCGGGCATCTTTATTGGCAAAGGCATCTTCCGGCCGACTGTACATGATGTAATTTCCGGATTCATCCTTAACTTTGATTGTGCCGTCGCGGTTGTCCTTGTATTCAAATGCTTCTACCAGATTTAATACTGCGCCGGAATAACAACGTTCCTGATCTTCTGCTAGAGAAGCGGGAATATTCTTTTGTGTGAATCCATGGGTGGCTCCTGGATATGCATAATCTTTGGCCCAGATCACTTCATGATTATTCTCTTTGACACAGACTGCATTATAAAAATTCTGTCCCAGATCATTAGGAACCGTTATGTCCAGGTTATAATAGGCAGAAGCTTGAGTTATCACCTCTTTGGCTGCTTCCAATGCTGTTTCGTAATATGGGGTAGCCATTTCCGCCGGAATACCGACTTCATTTCCTTCTGTGCGTATAGGAGCAACCATCTTATTATTGTAGTTGGCCAATGATCCTGCATAAACGGCAGCACGTGCCTTTAACATCAGGGCAGCCCAACGTGTGGCACGGGCGGCATTGGTAGTGGGCTTTGTAGGCAGGTAATCTGCGATAGTGGCACATTCATTGATGATATAATCGTAGACTTCTGATTCTTTGGAACGGGGAACAGCCAAACCTGAAACATCCATCCCTGCCTCATATTCGTATACGTTATCATTCACAATAGGTACACCGCCTAAACCTCTGCACATACTAAAATATGCCCAGGCGCGTAAGAAGCGAATTTCGCCTTCGTATCGCAATTTCTCTGTAGATTCAAGTACGGTCGTTGCTCTTAGTCCGACCAGAAATTGATTTAAATTACGGATATATTTATATGGATAAACTCGCCATTGATTGTCACTGTATTCCTGCATATTATCGCGACCACCATTGGTTACGCAACCATCATCTACTTTTGTAAAGCTGGCGGGAGTGGCAAAACTTTGTCCCCAATTCTCTGTATCTCCATAAAAACCGGCCAATACGGAGTTTATCATTTTAGCATCGCTGAAGATCTGGTCATTTGTCAGTATCTGATCGGGATCACGATCTAAAAAATCAGAACAAGATCCTAATATCAAAGTTAAACCCAATAACAGGTATCCTTTTATATATTTCATTGCTTTTAGAATTTAAGTGTTAAACCCAGATTGATAATTCGCATACTCGGGTAAGCTGTTCCGTTACCGGCTGAAACTTCCGGATCGATAGGTACATTGGTGAGTGTAAACAGGTTCTGTCCGGCAAGATATACCCTTAGACTGTTAATTCTGCATTTTTGCAGCCACTCTTTGGGGAAGGTGTAACCAAATTCCAGATTACGCAGTTTTAAATAACGGACATTGTACTTCCAGAAAGAGCTATCCCAATAATTACTATGGTTATTGGCATTGTTTCCGATTAATAATGTCGGGTATTTGCCAGGAATCATTTCACTGTTTGCATCAAAGATATCAGATAGTCTCCATGTATCTTCCATGTAGTAAGCCGGGTTGTTTCCATTATTGTTAAATGGAATCTTTTGGATTAATGACGGATTCCAGGTAGACATTCCCGCACCGGAGAAATCCAATGCTAAATCGAAGCCTTTCCATGCGAATGCAAGGTTAAAACCGAAGTTCAGAACGGGTGTGGAGTCTTCTTTGTATCCGATGGGGCGTTTGTCCATATCGTTGATTATGCCATCCCCATTTTGGTCGACGTACTTGATATCACCCGGGCGTAATGTCGTATTTCCTTTCTGGTCATTGTCAATCGGCCACGACGCAATCTCTTCCCAACTTTGGAACTGGCCATCTGCCTCGTATGCCCAGTTGACATTCCCGAAACGGTGCCATGTAGAATTACGATATTCATCCCATGAATTACTGAACTTAGGATTATACTGCTCCCAGTTGTAGAAACGGGAATAGGTGAAATTGGCACTGATAGAATAGTGAAAGTCATTGACCTTATCACTCCAACGTGCAAGCAAATCATATCCGGTATGAACATTAGAATTGAGATTTTCCTTGGGACGCTCAAAGCCCACTTCTTCCGGAAGTAATACGTCATCACGGGAAGCCGGAATACCGGTTTTGATACGTCTGAAGAAATCTACGCTTCCTGATAAACGGTTATTCAGGAAAGCAACGTCGAGACCAATGTCCAGAATTTTAGCCTTTGCCCATGAGAGCGTGGTAACAGGCAGATTTCGCGGGGTAGTACCAATGATATAGGAACCGTCGATTACTCCTCCTCCCTGTTTGTAATCGTAACCTGTCATGTAGTCGAAAGCACTGTAGCCGTCAACGTTGTCATCTCCTACCAATCCATAAGATCCCCGGATTTTTAAATCGCTGAAAATGGAAGCTATTTTAGATTCCTTCCAGAAGTTTTCTTCTGATATTCTCCAGCCTAATGAGGCGGAAGGGAAGAAACCCCAGCGATGATTGGGCGGGAATTTCCATGAACCGTCATAGCGTGCGGAGAAGTCTATCAGATATTTGTTGGCGTAGTTGTAGTTGAAACGTCCCAGCCAGCCTAAACGTGCTTCCGTATTGTTGCCAGTATCTTCGTATTTGTCAATCGTATCATAATAGATCAGATGCAATGAGTTGGAAGCCGGGATGGCATGGAGCCAAGACTTTGGAGTGTCTCTTTTTATTGCTTCGAAACCAATTACCGCATTGATGGAATGTGCTCCGAATGTTTTTTCATAAGCCAGTTGAATGTTTGAAGTCAACTCTTCCACATAAGCATTCGTCCTTTCCCTCCAGGCACTGGCACGTCCACCTACATCTACATATTCGTCCGTTGCTTCGTCATATCTATAGACACGATAGGTATATTCTTGATTGTTAAGTAATTCGCTTGCAAAATAATATCCGAACAAAGCTTTGGCTTTAAGTCCTTTGATAATTTCATACTCTGCGTTCAGGTTTAATTGGGCCATTCGCCAAGTGTCTTCAAAGGTTCCGCTTTTCTCAAAATTCAATAATCCGAAATTTAAGCCATTGTCAGAGCCTACTGATGCCGGATAGTTAGGATTGTCATTGGCAAACGGACGGACAGTCGGTAGATTGCGGTAGGTAGCTGCTGTCGGGTTTGAATAGTCGTCAGTTCCCGGTACACCCGGATTTTTCAGCTGTTTGATACGTCCGTTCATGTTCATACCGATTTTGAATTTATCAGTGACTTGTGCTTCTACATTCATTTGTACGTTGTATCGTTTCATACCGCCATAATTGCGAATGGCAGATTCCTGATTCATGTGTCCGACACTGAAATAATAATTGATCTTGTCCGAACCTCCGGAAACATTGGCATTGACATAATATTGCGGAGAAGTCACCCAGATGTAATCATACCAGTTAAATGGCACATAGCCTTTTTCTGTACCTTGACGCCATTTCTCCAGATCTTCTTTACTATATAAACGGGACGTTTTTCCCTGAATTGTTTCAGACTGTATGTAATTCTCTACATACGTTACGGCATCTGCCGGTTCCGGTAAGCGTGATACATGTTGCCAGCCATAATAAGTATTTAACGTCACAGTGCTCTTGGTGTTTTTCTTTCCTTTCTTGGTTGTTACAACAATGACCCCGTTTGCAGCCCGTACACCATAAATGGAAGCAGAGGCATCTTTCAAAATAGAAATGGATTCGATGTCATTAAAATCAATGTTGTTGAACTGACCTTCATCGGACTGCACACCATCAATCACAAATAAAGGTGTTCCCATATTACGGATTTGCAGGGTAGTGGCATTTCCCGGGCGACTGTCTGCAGATCTGTAGTTCAATCCGGCTACCTTTCCGACCAGTGCTCCGGAAGTGTTTACCGCTGAAGATCTGCTTATATCATCAGCTCCTACGGAGGCAATAGCTCCTGTCAGGGTAGCCTTCTTTTGAGCAAGGCCAAAGCCAGTCACTACGACTTCATTTAATAATTTAGTGTTTTCTGCCATTATGATTTTGACATTTGTCTTTCCGGAAACTACGGCCAGTTCCTTAGTCTCATATCCGATATAAGATACTTGCAGTTGTGATTGTACCGGAACTTTTTCTAAGGAGAAGTTACCGTCAATATCAGTGATGACCCCATTGGTAGTTCCTTTCACTAACACGTTTGCACCAATTATAGGATTGTCCGCAGTGTCTACTACACGCCCTGTTATGCTCTGTAATTTTGTCTGTTGTGAAGGCAGGTCGTCAGATAATACAATCTGGAAATTAGGCTTAATCAGATAACTGAATGGAGCCTGCGAAGAAAGGTCCTTTAAAACCTTTTCTATACTGCTATTCTGTGCTTCGAGAGAGACTGGCTTATTGAGATTAGCCAACTCTTCATTATAGAAGAAACGATATTCACTTACTTTTTCTATCTGTTTTATTACTTTCTTCAGAGGTTTGTCTTTCATGGTGAGAGTGATCTGCCCCATGGCATTTAGACTACTTGATAAAAATATAATAATATATAATATTCGAGAAAAGAGATGCTTGATGTTACTCATTTTATAGGAAATTAATCATTAAACAATAAAAAAGATGTAACTTTACAAGCTGAAAATCGGGTGTATATAACCCTCTGACACTGCCTTCCGCCAGTTGTCAGTATCAGAGTGAGTTTCCAAGGTCCGATTTAAGCTTAAAGGAGATAGTCCTGACCTTGTCAGGCTATCTTTTTTTATGTTCTACCGAGGCTATTTCATACGCATTGAATTTTAAAGGTTAATAATTAGGAATATATTGGGCTACCTATTGCCTAGTATTATGGTATCTCCACGAGTTTCATAAGTGATGGGAGAGGTTAGGCTAATCAGTTCGATTACATTATCAAGACTATTGTTGCAGATCACTCCCGAGAAGCGATATTGCTTGATACGTTCGGATTTAAATGCTATTTGCATATTATACATCCTGTTAAGCAGTACGGCAATTTCTTCCAGTGTTTCTCCATTAAATACAAGATCGTTATTTCGCCACATTTTGGCATACGATGAATTATCCAGTTTATGTATTGCCAGCTTGCCCGATCTTCGTTCGAATGTGGCATTTTCGTCAGGAGAAAGAATAACGTTATCTCTATCGGAAGAAACACGGACCGAACCGGAAAAAAGTGTTGCGATGATTTGAGAGTCTTCCCGGTAGGCTTTTACATTAAAAGTAGTTCCCAAAGCTTCTACATTCATTCCTGCCGTTTCTACAATAAATGGTTTCTCTTTATCCTTAGCTACTTCGAAATATGCTTCGCCTGTCAATGACACCACTCGTTGAGTGGCTCCGTAATTCGCTTTGTAATGCAGTTGAGTATATGAATTTAGCCAAACGACTGTACCGTCCGGTAAGGTAATATTTGCCCGTTGTCCTTTTCCTGTTTGGACAAGATAGCTCTTATCCGTTACTGTGGGTTCTGTTTGAGAAACTGTATATAAATGACCTCCTATTCCTGCTGTTATGATTAAAAGAATGACTGCTGCATACTGGAATAAACGCCTGATTCGCATTGTCCGTTTCTGCTTTCGTCCATTCAACTCTTGTACGGCATTATGCATTTGACTTTTGACCCGTTCAAACATACGTCCTTGTACTTCGGCAATGAGCTTGTTATTAGAGCCTTTCCAGGTTTCCTGATAATAGTTGGATAACTGTTCTTTTGCTTCCTGACTGTGGAGCCAGTCAGATAGTATTCGTTCTTCATCCGGAGAGGTTTCTCCCCGCATAAAACATTCTAATAATAATATATTCGTATTCTTCTCCATGGGCTTTTATTATGTATATCTCCATGGAGCCAAGAACCCTTACAGGGTGCAAAGATTTTACTCTGTATTTAATATTATTTAAAATTAGAAGAAAGAAAAAATAGAGCCAAAGCTACAATTTCATTGGCTAATTTAGAACGTAAGAAATGAAGGGCACGATATAATTGCGTTTCAACTGTTTTTTCTGACAAAGATAGTTGGGCGGCTATTTCTTTATTTGTCAGATGTTGTTTCCTGCTCATGAGGTAGATTTTCTTCCGGGAAGAGGGTAACTGTTCTACCAGTTCGTCTATATATTCTTGTAGGGAGTCGGTGTCAACATCTATTTCAAAGTGCTTGTCGGCATCAGTTTGTTTGATTGAATCCAGAAAACGTTCCGAGAGCAGCCGTTTCTCTGTTTCTTTGTATACCATGTTGCGTGCTATCGTGAAGAGATAGGCTTCAAAACCTTCTTCCGGTTTGATATCTTGATGTCTTTCCCAAATCTTTAGAAATACATTTTGAGTGAGGTCCTCTGCTAGTATTTTATCATATAGAAGGGAATGAATAAAATGAAATACACGGGGATTATATTTCCAGAAAATAGTGTCGAAAGCCTTTTCGTCACCTTGTTGTAAGAGTGATAAAGTGTGTGTGTCTATTTTCTCTAAAAAATGATCCATATATTCAGTGTCTTCAATCCTTTTCAGAGGAAGTTTAAAGAGTTATCATTCAAAAGCTACTCTGTTTATAGACGGAAATAAATACTCTTTTATATAAAAAGTATATGTAAATAAACCCGTAAACCATTGGCAAATATAAGGAACATTTTTTATTTTGAATTACTTTTATAGAGAAAATGTGTTGGTCGGCAGGATGAATGAAAAGAGTATGCTCTATGAAATTACATGAAATAAGAAAGGGGGAGATCGGGATTTTTGTATAAATAATAAAGGCTTTTATAATTATGATATAAAGAAATGAGACTGAATTCCCGCCTTTCCCCTGGAGAATTCAGTCTCATTTATATGATTCAAGTCAATGGATTATCTGCTTCCGCCTGCCCACCAAACGTTTTCACTATATACATATTGTCCGTTTCCGTATGCTGCTTTCACTTCGGCATTCGTTGTTGTGTCGCTATTGCCATAAGGACAACGTAATGGGAAAGAGTTCGGATTTTTTAGCTCAATAAAGTTTTCGCCAAGTCCTTTCATTCTGCGAACATCATTGTAAGATTCTGTCGCTTCTCCTGAAGCTCCCCATAATGCGAAGTATTTTTGAATCATTGTTGTTTTCAACGGTTCGGCTGTATATTTGGCTTCTACTGTATTGTCAAAGTAACTTTCGGCTTCAGTATCTGTAATACTACTTGCCGGGTTGATGAGCGTTTTGCCCAATTCCTTTCTTGAAACGCTAAAGCTATTTTCTGCATTTAACAATCCGGCTACTACAGCGTCTTTTAATGCACTTTTTGCATCACGTCCCAATCTGCATAGAGCTTCTGCTTCCAGGAACTTTAATTCATGATAGCTCAATAACAGTGTGGGTGCTGATATAGAATACATAAATAAAGAAGTTCCATACTTGGAAGTGCCTTGTTCCGGAGAACCGTTAGGCGCATATACGGCATTGTCTGCAGTTCCCGGAGCTTGTTCTTTTCCAGATGCACCTTGTTTAGTGATGAAAGCTCTGGACAGACGTGGGTCGTTGTATTCTGCCAGTTTGCTTCTCATACTTTCGCTTGCACCTAATCCGGCACGAGCCACAAAGAAACCGTAAAGCGGATTTATATTGTTGGCGTCATATACGTCGAATGCTGCTTGTTCTTCTGCACTTTCGAAAGAGTTATCCACATATTCCAAAACCTTCTCCATGTCAGCGTCTTTGTTGGCGGATCTTTTAAGAAGATGCATTGTGTAACGCGCTTTCAGACCATACGCCAACTTAAGCCATTTTTCAGCATCGCCCTGATATAACAAATCTTGAGCTCCCGGGTCTATTAGATCTTCTTTCTGCAAGTCTGCAATAGCGTCGTCCAGGTATTGCATTGCTTGTGTATAAATCTCTTCTTGTTTATCCATTTTAGGAGTCAGGTAAACAGGAGAACCATTTTCGTCAACTAAGGCTGCCTGGCTGCATGGAGCATCTCCGAACATATCGGCTATCAATGCACAATTATAAGCAGCCAACACCTCAGCCATACCTTTGGTTGCAAAATTTCCATAATCTATTCCTCCCTCACTGCATTGATTGATGATGATACGGGCGGATTTCAATGTGGAATACAGACCATTCCATGTATTATTGAAAGTGGAGGATGAGGTCGGTTCGCTTTCTCTGGTTTCTGCGTAATACAATTGGTTGTCAACACCTACTTCATATTCAATGTAAGCAGATAGATAAGTATTGAAATCACCTCCTGCGTTAGAGAATGCGGTAGAGGTTATTACATCCGTCAGAATGAATCTTCCGGCCACGCTTTGCGTATGTCCGTGATCCTTATTGATTCTATCCATTGCATCTTCCGAACATCCGGAAAAGACAACTGATAAAACAGTAGCGGCAAAAATGCCTTTGATTATATTATATGTTTTCATCTTTCTTTTTAGCTAATTAGAATTTTACATTAAATCCAAAACCATAGCTGGCTGTTCCCGGAAGAGAGAAACGCTCGAATGCACCTCCCATATTGTCATTACCCTGTGAAGCTTCTGGATCGAAGCCTTTCATTTCAGACCAAACCAAAATGTTGCGGGCAAAAACATTCACGTTCACATTCAACCATTTCTTTGAGAATACCGGATAGCTTACTGATAATTCACGTAGTTTTATATAAGAATTGTCATAAATGTAGGATTCGTCAATGGATCTTCTTCTTGTGAAATATGCTTGAGCGTCTGTTACCTTTATATCATTGGGCGCATAGATTGAGTTACCGTCTGCATCTTTTCCTGTTTCTTTAACGGAGTTTTCCACAATGAATTCGGTATTACGCATATCACCAGATAATTTGCTCACACCGTAATAGTTCATTTCACCTGCGGTACCACTATACATCTGTCCTCCTTGTTTCCAGTCGAATACTGCAGAAATACGGAACTTGTACAATTCGATATTTGTATTGAAACCTAAACGGAAGTCAGGAGATACAGTTCCGATAACCGCATCTTCTCCCTGCATGGGAAGTCCGTTTTTGTCTACTACAATCTTGCCTTCATCATTACGCATATAGCTTTTTCCATAGATCACAGGGAACTTGTCACCAATTCCGGCACGTACCTGCGGAGTTACAAATCCTCCTAACATAATACTTTCTACTCCTGGAGCCAATTCGTCTACGTAATTGTCGATTTTGGAGAAGTTGAAAGCGAAGTCGAGTTTGAAGTTCTTGGTATCTACCGGAGATACGCCCAATGTCAACTCGTGGGTATTTGTGTGGATTTTACCTCCATTCATTATCATACTTGAGGCTCCGGTTGAACCTGCCAAAGGAACTTCGAATATCTGATCTTTCACATTCTGACGTGAATAAGTATAATTCAAGGTTACCAGTCCGTTTAAGAAAGTAAGATCTGCTCCCAGTTCGTATGATTTTGTATTTTGTGGTTTTAAGTTAGGGTCATATACCTTATAATATGGAATGTAAGCCATTGCTCCATTAATTGGATAAACAATAGGATTTCCCATATAGAAGCCGCCACCATAAGACGGAGTATAATAATAACTTTGAGTATAATCACCGGCCATACCAACTTCTGCATAAGAAGCACGTATCTTACCGAAAGTCAATATGTTATTCTTCAGGGGAGCCAGTTCGGTGAAGATGAATCCTAATGACACTGAAGGATAAGTGAAAGAACGGTTGTCACGTGGCATGCTTGAAACAATATCGTTACGTATACTTCCACTTAGATAGAGCATGTTTTTCCATGCTACTGACAAGTTGGCGAAATTACCTACCGTCCGTTTCTTGTTGTATTGGCTTTCGTTGGAGAATACAGAAGCATTATTCAGATGATTCCATCCGGGGAAATTGAAATTCATGCTATATGCGTATTCATATTTTGTCTTTTTATCCACAAACTCATTACCAATCAATGCATCCAAGGTCCATTCTTCGTTGATATTCCATGTGTAAGCGGCAGTTAACAGTGAGTTTAATTCATTAACAGTGTAATGGTACTCTGAATCTTCACCTGTAGGTGCCCAAGTACTTCCATATCCGTAGATTTCTGAATAGTTGGTAGTGTAAGCGTCATCACCGATCTGGTATTTAATATCCAGTTTGTGGTTGTCTGTTCCAAATTTAGTAGTATATTTCACGAAAGCATTTCCGAAGAAACGTTGTGAACGTTCGGAGAACTGGTTATTGTCAACTGCCCAATATGCATCGTCGATCCAGCTGTCTCGATATGTATTTTGTGTGTAAGGGTCGCCTTCTATGTGAGAAGGAATACCGGCCATATTATAGCTGACGGGTGCATTATAGATCGTAGCAACCACACTGGTGTTGGCTGTAGACTGTTTGGAGATTTTTGAAGTCACAAAGTTTCCATTAAATCCGGTAGTCCAGTTAGGATGGAGTTGTGCTTCGGCGGACATTTTCACGTTATATCTATCCATACCGGTTGATGGAACGATACCATTACTGGTGGTGTTACCCAAAGAAAAGGAGTAGTTACCTTTGTCGAATCTCTGGGCTACATTGACGTTATTGCTCCAAGATACACCTGTTTCAAAAAAGTCCTTCATGTTGTTATATGCTTGTGGAGTAGCCCACGGATTCATGCCGGCAGCTGCAAGTTGAGGAACATAGTATTTTCCGGACTGTTTACCATATTGGCTGGTGTAACTGTTGTCTGTATTTCCTCCGTAGGTAGGGTCGTTAGCTAATTCGGAAATCTTAGGACCCCATGCGAAAGGAGATGACGGATCGAAAGTACCGCCTGAACCTTGTGCATATTCTTGTTGCAGTTCCGGAAGAGTTGAAATCTTATCAAAGGAAAGGTTAGTACTGAAAGTAATAGTCGGTTTTCCTTTATCTGCTCCTTTACCACTTTTGGTGGTGATAACGATAACACCATTGGAAGCTCTCATACCATACAAAGCAGAAGCGGCTTGTCCCTTTAATATATTGATACTTTCTATATCATTAGGGTCAATGTCGACAGCACGGTTAGCATAGTCCGTTCCATACGCTCCATCGGTAAGAGAAGTACTCACATCTGCGGTAGAAGCGATAGGCATACCATCAATTACATACAATGGAGTATTGTCTCCAGTGAAAGAACGAGAACCGCGAATCGTGATCTTTGAAGAAGCACCCGGCATACCTGATGATGGGGTGATGTCAATACCTGATACTTTTCCTTGTAAGGCTCCCGCTAAATCTGTATTAGCAGCACGTGTCAACGCATCCGATTTGACGTCTTGTACGGCATATCCCAATGCTTTCTTCTCACGTGAAATACCCATAGCGGTAACTACTACTTCGTCTAGCTTTTGGGCGTCAGCCTTTAATACAACTCTCAAATTTGGCTTAATAACGACTTCTTGTGTTTGCATTCCGATATACGAAATCTGCAAAGTCTTTGCAGAACTAAATATTTTGTATATTATTGATTATCAATGATGTAATATCTAATGTTTAGGCGTGGAGAGCTTTTTCTTTTCTTAATTAATGATACATATATGCTTAATTATTAGCTAATTAAATAAATTCGTTATTATTGCCAGTCTATATATGTAATACTTAATCTCTACCCAAAATGGATTTAATTATCTGATAATAAGCGTGATATTTATTTAGTAAGAGAATACTATATGAAGAAAATTGCAACAAACTAATTCTGACTAATATTCAAATGTTGATTATTAGTCAAGGTAAATATGACATTCATTGAAATTTTGCAAGCGAATTATTGTTTCTTACGTAAAACTACTTATGTATATATTTATAAATAATAAGACCTGTAATTTTAGAATTAATCGAAATTGCAGGTCTCATCTATTTATTTAAAACTTATCCTTATATGGAGGCAATATTAAAAAATGTTTTATCGAGGTAAATTATTACTCCATCCCTCTGTTTGTATAACTCCAAAACCTGAATTGACTTCAAAAGAAGGTATTGGGTACACAAATTTTGCGATGTTGAAATTAGTGTACGATCCATCTGCTACACTAATAATTTTACCTAATCTTCTTGCATCAAAGAAGCGATGTCCTTCTTGAACCAGTTCTAATTTTCTTTCTTTATCAATGGCATCAATAACCGTTTGATCCTCTGCTATTTCATTGTCATCCAAATCCGGATTTCTTTTGGAAGCTACTTCCAATAGCTTTTCTTTAGCTTTTCCATAATTAGGAGTTGACTGTTTTGCATATGCTTCTGCCTGTATTAAATACATTTCAGGCAGTCTGAAAACTGGCAAATTAGAAATCTGATTATTGGTTGTGATACCACGCATTTTTCCACCAGTCCACGTACCGCCAAGAAGCGCCAGCCGAATATCATTAGGTGAATATTCTGCTACTGTTGCGCTGTTAATAGACAAACCGTATTTATTCCATAAAGTATTCAGAGCATTAGCGGACAAATAATCATCTTCGGCTTTTGCTATAAAGAAAATGTCTTCTGTCGAAACAGCCAATGTCGTATACATATTCTTATAGTCTTCTTTGGTTGATACAACTGTACCACCACTTAGGGTTATTGCCTCTTGAGCCGCTGTAATAGCCCCTTCGTAATTTTTCATATAGAGTTTTACGCGAGCTTCAAGTGCAGCAACTGCAGCCGTATTCATATACTGTTTACCTACATTTTCAACACCTTCTTTAGCATAATATTCTTTAGCTTTCGTTATATCATCAAGAATCAGGCTATAATTTTGTTCTACACTGACTCTTGACACCTGTGAATAGGCAGGGACGGGTTCAGTAACGTTTACGATACCTAATGTCGTTTTGTTGGCTTCCGAATATGGCAAACCAAACATGTTAGTCAAATAGAAAGAGCAGAGGGCTTTAATTGCATAGGCTTGAGCGATGCATCCTTCCACTTCTGCCAGATCCCCCTTTGTTACTTCTTTAAATGAAGCACCTTCTTTAATGATACGTGCACAACGGTCGATAGCCCAATATCCGTATGCCCATATTTCTTCTATGTATGAATTAGTATCCAGTATCTGATAGCGGAAGATGTCATAGAAATGAGACGTTGCAACGGAATGTGAAGTGATATCCGTTGGCGCATCTCCAATTGCTAATACATCACGTCCCAGAAAACGATATGAACCTAATGTGTAATATACACCATTTAGAGCGTTCTGAAAATCTTGGGTAGTAACCAAGGCTTCTTCTGTCGGAACAGAAGTTGATGGCGTTTCTGTCAAGAAGTCATCGCATGCGGTGAATGAAATTGCCATCCAACCGGTTAATAAAGCAAATAATATTTTCTTCATTGTCATAAATTTCTAAAGTTATTTTTTTAGAAGCTAAGATTAAGACCGAACATGATATTTCTAGGTACAGGATATGCCCAAGACTGCATACCGGTAGATCTGGTTTGTGGATCAAATCCTATAAAATCTTTAGCAGTGATAGTGAACAAATTGTCAGCAGAGATATAAACTCTTAAATTGTCAATAGCCACCTTATTCATAAGGTTCTTCGGAAGAGTATATCCTAAAACCATGGATTTCATTCTTAAATAAGAACCATTCATTAAGAAACGGCTGGAATTAGTTTCTGCTCCCGAGTTGTCTCCAGCTACAAATTTGGGTACGTCGGTTATATCTCCCGGCTTTTGCCAGCGGTTGTCATAAACGTAGTTAGATACCGGGCCTAAGAAATAATGTCCAACCTGCATATCAAATGCAAATCCGGAGTTATATACTTTATTTCCCAAGGTGAAACTGGTATCAAAAGAGAAGTCAAAACCTTTGTATTTGAAATTCATTCCAAAGCCACCATAAAATTTAGGATCGGCAGAACCTACAATTCGCTGACCGGCCTCATTTACATTTTTTGTTTTCTCATCCCCTTCTTGTCCTTTATACCACATTGCTTCTCCTGTTTCAGGATCCACTCCTGCATATTCCGGCATATAGAACGTATTATACGCTTCACCAACTTTTCTGATAGTTAGAGTATTCTCAATTGGTTTTTCTGTAGCAAGTTTTATGATTTTATTTTTATTTGCCGTACCAGTGAAACGAACATCCCAACTGAAATCTTTATTTCTAAGTACGTTAGCGTTAATTAAGAATTCTATACCTTTGTTTTCCATCTCACCTACATTTTTCAGGATAGATCCGAATCCAGTTGTGTAAGAAAGTGGTACATCAAATATCATATCTTTTGTCCGTTGGTTATAATAGTCTACTTCGAGTGTCAGTCTTTCGAAGAAAACAGCATGGATACCGATATCGGCTTTCGCAACAGTCTCCCATTTAAGATCCGGATTGGCTATTTGGTAAGGAATAGCTCCAGGTTTGCCATTATAAGAATATCCATAATTATACAATCCCATTGCTGCATAATAACCAATATCCTGATTACCTACAGTTCCATAACTACCTCTGATAGTCAAATCTGTCAACCAATTTTTGGTATTTTCCATAAAGCTTTCGTTAGAGATTCGGTATTTTGCTCCTATAGACCAAAAAGGAGCCCATTTGTTGTTTACACCAAATCTTGACGAGCCGTCATAACGGAAACTGCCTGACAGATAATATTTATCATTCAAGTTATATTCTGCATTCATAAAGAATGAAGAAAGAGTGCTTGCTTTGGTTGAAGATCCCGCCCCTGTTGGCTTGGAAGCATTGTCCAATTCAAAAACAGCATCACTAGGATATCCACTGGCAGCTGCATAAATTGTTCTATAAGATATTTTCTGTGCTTCTTGTCCCAACAACACATTCAAATGATGCATGTCTTTGAAAGTGCGGTTGAAGTTTACGGTATTGGTAATGGTCAAGGTTGTTGCTCTTTCCTGGTTTCTTTGACCAAGCATACCACTACCGGAATATTGAGGATTATAAATTGAACTGTAAAAGAACTCGTCCAAGTCAATCAAGCTCAATCCTGCATTTGTCTTCCATGTTAAGCCATCAATAATATTATAAGTAAAATATGGATTCACAACCAATGTAATCTGCTTTTGATTGCGTTTATCACCTTTTTCTTTATCGTTAATAGCTACAGGATTATAATTAACATTTGTATTATATGTTCCGTCTTCATTGCGCACCTGTTCAAACGGACGGATGTCATATACTGCTACAATAGGATTAGTATATTGGCTTTCAGTCATAGTGTTGTTTATATCGGAGAGTGCTCCATTCACAGAAAGTCCATATCCTATCCGTCCGCTTTTTCCATCTAAACTAATACGTCCGCTATAGCGTTTCATTCCAGTTCCGATGACGATACCTGTATTCTGAAAATATCCTCCACTAATATAATAGCGCAAATTTTCATTCCCACCTTGAGCACTGATATCATATTCTTGTGAAAAACCATTTTGCAGAATCTCCTTCAGCCAATCCACACTCTTGATATTTTGCGTCAAGTCCACATTATACCAATCCATAACATAGGCATTCAGCCATTCAGCAGAAGTCATGCCATCCTCACCGTCATATCCTGCATTTGTTAGTCCTTCGGTCCAGATCTCTTTGTATTTATCCAGATTTGTCGTACGATAATTATGATCTATCTTACCTACAAAACTAGTTCCGACTTTTGCATTCACATTAAAACGCGCTTTTCCCAGACTACCTTTTTTAGTAGTAACTACAATTACTCCATTCGCTGCACGAGCTCCATAAATAGCTGTAGCTGTAGCATCTTTCAAAACTGTGATGGACTCAATGTCGTTAGGATTGATATTAGCCATCGGACTTGCCGCCATATCCCCTGTTCCGGCTTTGTTATAAGCCCCCATTTTGTCTGTGTAAATGGCAATACCATCAATTACGTATAAAGGTTCAGTTCCAGAGTTCATTGAACCAACCCCACGAATAGTAGTAGAAGCATATGCACCAGGTTGTCCAGTCAAGCTATTTACTTGTAAACCAGCTACTGATCCTTCCAAAGACTTCATAAAGTTTGCATCTGTTTTTTTCATCAAGTCCTTGTTATCCACCGTTTGGGCAGATCCCGTAAATGCCGCTTTTTTAGTTACCCCATATCCGGTTACCACAACCTCATCTATTAGCTGTGCATCAGATTTGAGAACCACTCGCAAATTGGGCTTTATCACCACTTCTTGTGTCTGCATACCAATATACGAAATCTGCAAAGTCTTTGCAGAACTTGGTACATTCGACAAATTAAAATTACCATCTACATCTGTGATTGTACCCAGAGTGGTACCTTTTACCAACACAGAAGCGCCAACAACTGGCTGCCCGTCTTCTTCAGAAATCACAACGCCTGTGACCTTTTGAGTCTGGGCAGTTACTAGGCCTATGCCCACAAAAAGGCATGCCAATAACAGCATTAATTTTCTTTTCATAAATTCTCTCTTAAAGTTTAACTTTACATTATTTGTATCTTTACTCTAACAATTTGCAAATATATTAATAAAACTGAAACTAGCAATTATATTAATAAAAAAAGGTTGCAAATATAACATTTTGTTATTTTACAAGCTGTATTTATGCCGATAAGCATATTTTTTTCAACCAAAAGCTTTGATTGCTAAAACAGCAATTGACACTTTGCATAAGCAAAATGCCTCTTTTAATATTTCTTTTACTCGTTTTTAGTCATAAAACACCTTTAAAAGCCATTCTTTTTGCTTTTTTCGTGAAAAAGCGAATAAAAAAGTGGCATTTAATTTAAAGTTTTGTGAATACCAAGTGATTTGAAGATTTATTTTTTAGAGATATTAATGCTTATTCGCCTCTGATATAGCACAGAATTACGTCTAATTTGTTCTATTATTAATTAAAAAATGAAAGTATGGAAAAGATCAGTTACAACCTTGTGTTTAACAGAAAGAAGAGATTGAATAAAAGAGGAATGGCATTAGTTCAGGTAGAAGCCTATCTGAACAGGAAAAAGATGTATTTCTCCACCAAAATATATCTCAAACCGGAACAGTGGGATGCCAAACGAAAAATGGTGAAGAATCATCCTAATGCGAATGTTTTGAATCGTATGTTATATGAAAATATAGCAGCTATTGAGCAAACAGAACTTGGACTATGGCAACAGGGAAAGTCCATATCGTTAGATTTATTAAAAAATTCTATTGATAAACCTCTAAGCAATGGAAGGTCGTTTTTGACTTTTTTTAAAGAGGAGATAGCCAATTCTTCTTTGAAAGAAAGTACCCGTCAAAATCACCTTTCCACGCTTGAATTACTTCAGGAGTTCAAGAAAGAGGTATTATTTACCGATTTGACATTTGAGTTTGTGTCTTCATTTGATAATTATCTGCAATCTAAAGGTTATCACCTTAATACTATTGCCAAGCACATGAAGCATCTGAAACGATATATTAATGTTGCAATAAATAAGGAGTATATGGATATACAGAAGTATGCCTTTAGAAAATATAAAATTAAAAGTATAGAAGGAAGCCATACACACTTAGCTCCGGAAGAGTTACACAAATTTGAGAATTTGCAGCTGACTGGAAGATATACGAGACTGCAAAAAACAAAAGATGCTTTTTTATTTTGCTGTTATGCTGGATTACGATATTCTGATTTCACTAATCTGACCTCTGCAAATATTGTTGAGTTCCATCAGGAGACTTGGATAATATACAAATCTGTCAAAACAGGTATGGAGGTACGCCTTCCTTTATATTTATTATTTGAGGGTAAAGGAATCCAGATATTGCAACGCTATAAAGATGACCTCAATAGTTTTTTCAAGTTGAAAGACAATTCTAATATTAATAAGGAATTAAACATATTGGCAGGCTTGGCTAAAATTGATAAACGTGTATCGTTTCACACCGCCCGTCATACAAATGCTACCTTATTATTATATAATGGTGCCAATATAACTACTGTACAAAAACTGTTAGGACATAAAAGTGTAAAGACCACGCAGGTATATGCGAATATAATGGATATTACAGTGGTGCGTGATCTTGAGAAAACTGCCTCATCAAAAAAATAATAATAAGCACAAAAACTAAACGAAAGTGTTCTGTTTTTAAGATTTGGTTATAGAAATGGAAGGTATAATTTTCTCTAATAGAAGAAAGTGTGTATAATTAAATGAAAGAATATGCAATATAAGTTCCGAAAACGCATATATATAATCTAAAGATACATCATAATTACGAATATTATCACTCGTCCCATTTAAAGGAATAAAACGTTCCTTTAAAAGGAACGAGTCATTGGTCGTAGAGAAGCCCTTGCTTTCTTTAAAAGGAAAGGATTAAAAGCTAATTTATAAACTTGACAGCCTCTAATAGCTATTAAAATCCGGCATTTGGGGTTCTTTCATTTTAGCATCAGATAAATGATAAATACCTCTTTTTGCATAATTAGATGTAATTACACAATCTCTTTGATACAGAAAAAGCATATAACCATCCAATATAAATATTCATCAATCATATTCTCTGCGATTTTGGAGGATATTTGAATCCACCCCTGCATATTTTAAAATATACAGTAATAAAATATGCATTTTTTCATCTGGAGTTTTTCTTTTTCTTAGATTACCGTTTGCTAATGAATATATTATTATAGTCAATAATTATTGGATATAATTTAGAACAAGAAAACCATCTTCAACAGTTAAGATGGAAATAAGTTTTAGCTTATATCATATAAGATAAGAACTTAAATAATTAATTAATAGATGGTTATGCCCTATTTTTGATAGAAATCTGGTATCATAAATCAGTAAATTAATATGTTTGGTAGGTGCTTAATATATTGATAATCTGCATAATAACTACAACAAAAATTTATTTCCGAAGGAAAGCAAACATCATATATATTGTTAGTAATCAACATATTATAGTTGTATTTAGTTCTGCAAAGACTTTGCAGATTTCGTATATCGGAATGCAAACACAAGAAGTGGCTATTAAACCTAAACTGAAAATCGTCTTAAAGTCTGATACAGAGGTGCTTGATGAGGTGATTGTTACAGCTTACGGTACTTCTACCAAAGGAACTTTTACCGGATCTGCTTCCGTGATGAAAGCTGATAAGATTGAAAAGCGTCAGGTTTCCAATGTATCTAATGCGTTAGCTGGTGCAGTAGCCGGTGTACAGATTTTGAGTGATAATGGTCAGCCGGGCGAGTCTGCCAAAGTTCGTATCCGTGGTGTTGGGTCAATCAATGCAGGTATGGAACCTTTATATGTAGTGGATGGAGTTCCCTATGATGGAGATTTGTCTTCCATAAACTCTGCTGATATTGAAACGATGACAGTATTAAAAGATGCTGCTTCTACTGCATTGTATGGTGCTCGTGGTGCCAATGGTATCATTATGATTACTACTAAAAGAGGTACCTCCGGTAAAGCTCGTATTAACTTCGATGCTAAATGGGGTGCTAACTCACGGGCAATTAAGACATATGATGTAATGACTAGCCCGAAAAATTATATTGAAACTGCCTATCAGTCAATTTATAATTCTCAGATAAGCTTGGGATACTCTCCTGAAGATGCTAATATCAGAGCAAATAAGATTCTTCCGTCCGAAGCTTCCGGTGGTTTGGGATATCAGGTATATACAACGGCTCCGGGTGAGTTATTGGTTGGTTCCAATGGTAAACTGAATCCGAATGCTACTTTGGGTTACTCTGACGGTCAATATTACTATACTCCGGATAATTGGGCAGATGAAACTTTCCAGAATAATCTTCGTCAGGAATATAATCTGAGTGCATCCGGTGGTAGTGATAAAGGAACTTATTATTTCGCTTTCGGATACTTGGATGACCAGGGAGTCATTTCCGGTTCAGGTTTCAAACGTCTTAATGGTCGTTTTAAAGGAGATTATAAGCTGTATAGCTGGTTGAAAATTGGAGCTAATGTTAGCTATGTCAATACAGAGAGCCGCTACCCGGGAGATCAGGATGCAAATGCTACCGCTTCTTCAGGAAACGCCTTCTATATAGCAAACAATATGGCACCTATCTATCCTTTGTATGTTCGTGGTGCTGACAAGCAGATTCTATTGAACAACGGACGTAAAGTGTATGACTATGGAGACGGACAGAGTACAAACTTCTCTCGTTCTTTCATGTCAATCGCTAACCCTTCCGGTGACTTGATTTATAATAAGAGAGAATATTTGAGTGACGTAATAAACGCTAACTGGTTTGCAGAGATAACTCCTATCACAGGTTTGACAATATCTGCACGCTACGGTTTGAATATCGACAATACCCGTCAAAATGAAATGGGTAATGCATATATGGGACAGTCTGCTTCTTATGGTGGTACTGCTTATCAGGCTGCTATTCGTACTTATGGATTTGACCAGCAGTATGTTGCAAATTATCAATTTGCACTTAAAGATGTACATCACTTCGATGTAACAGCCGGTTATGATGGTTATTCCTATGAATATACACTGTTGGAAGGTAGTGGACAGAATCTATATAATCCGGAAAGCTTCTATTTGGGTAATGTGATTGATAAATTCACGATAGGTGGCAAAAAGGACTTGTACTCAACAAAAGGTTTCTTTGGTCGTGTGAACTATTCATATAATGATACCTATTTTGGAAACGTTTCTTATCGTCGTGATGCTTCTTCCCGTTTTGCTCCGGAGAATCGTTGGGGTAACTTTTGGTCTGCAAGTGTGGCATGGATGTTGACTCGTGAAAGCTTCATGGAAGATATTACATGGGTGAATATGTTGAAATTCAAAGCCTCTTTCGGTCAGCAAGGTAATGATGATATTCTTTACCCGGGCGTTCTTCTGGAAAAGAACTACTATCCTTGGTTGGATCAATATAAGATGACTGGTGCTAATGGTACATTTGCCGATGGTACATTATTATATAAAGGTAACCCGGATATTACTTGGGAAACTTCTACTTCATACAATATCGGTGCCGATTTTGGTCTGTTCAACAATAAGTTGAATGGTAGTATTGAATACTTTGGCCGCAAATCAAAAGATATGCTTTACAATAGACCGACAGCCGGTAGCTTGGGATATACAGCAGTTCCGATGAATGTTGGTTCTATGACAAACTCTGGTGTTGAAATTGATTTGAATTATCAGATCATGGCCAATAAGAAATTTAATTGGAGTGTGAACCTGAACGCAACATTCGTTAAGAATAAGATTAATAAACTGCATCCTGACTTGAACGGAAAACTGATTGATAGTGACCGTATCTATGAAGAGGGAGAATCTATGTATCGTATGTATCTGGTAGATTACGCAGGCGTGGATGAAAAAACCGGAGAAGCCTTGTACTGGGCAAAGGATGATAATGGCAATGCAATTAAAACCTCGGAATATTCAACAGCTGAAAATTATAAAGTGGCTACTGATGATATGATGCCTACTGTCTACGGTGGTTTGGGTACAACATTTGAAGCTTACGGATTCGACGCTTCTATTCAGTTGTCTTATCAGTTGGGCGGTAAAATCTATGATACCGGTTACAGACGTCTGATGCACGGAGGTGCTTCAAGCAGTGCAGGATGGAACTGGCACAAAGACATATACAATGCCTGGACACCGGAAAATCCGACTTCCAATATTCCTCGTCTGAATGCAGGTGATAAATATACAAACTCTGCATCCACTCGTTGGTTGACAAGCTCTGACTATTTGAGTATCAACAATATTACTGTAGGATATACTCTGCCGCAACAACTGGTGAAGAAAGTCATGCTTGACAAAGTACGTGTATACTTCACTGCTGATAATGTTGCTTTGATCTCTGCACGTAAAGGTCTTGACCCGCGTCAGAGCTATATTTCGGCTACAACAGCACTTTATACTCCTATTCGTACGATTTCGGGAGGTATTAGTCTTACATTTTAATTGAACTACAAATCAAGAACTTAATATGAAAACAAAATATATTTTTGCTTCTCTTTTATTATCTTCTTTGGCTTTCACAGGTTGCGAAGACATGGATACATTGCCGGAAGGCAATATCGTAACTTCGAATCAGAAAGATGAGATTGGGAAGATAGACCCTACCAAGGTAGAGGCACGTGTTAATGCGATTTTTGCACAATTTAGTTTGATGACACCGAATAAAGGTGCGTTACAGCTTGAACGTCATAACGACTTTGGTTACCCCAGTGTAATGTTGTTTACTGATGCGAACGGTAATGACGTAGTGACTGATGATAACGGATACAACTGGATGGGGGATGAGCTTAGTTATACCGACCGTTCCCAGACATCGCTCAGCTGCCAGATTATATGGAACGATATGTATGCCATTATTTATGCAGCCAACAATGTAGCTAAAGAGATTGATCCTGCTACATCGGATGCAACGGAGCAATACTTTTTATCACAAGGATTAGGAGCACGTGCTTTCTCATATTGGGTATTGGCACAACTTTTCCAATTCAACTATAAGGGTAACGAAAGTAAACCTTGTGTACCGTTGATTACTGATAAAAATATGGAGGCTGCTGCTGATAACGGTTGCCCTCGCTCTACTGTTCAGGATGTATATACGCAGATTACAACAGACTTGACTGCTGCTGTAGATTTGCTTAAAAAAGCAGAGAGTGCAGGCGAAGAAAGAAAGGATAAACGCTATATCAGTCTTGCCGTTGCTTACGGATTACAGGCTCGTGTTTATTTGTCTATGCATGAATATGCGCAGGCAGCTACTGCAGCAGGTAATGCAATAGAGGCTGCTGCCAATGAGGGCATTAGTCCGGCTGGAATGACGGATGTCAATAAGCCTGCATTTTGGACTGTTAGCGAAAAGAACTGGATGTGGGGTATCATAGTCAATGAAACGGATGAAATTGTATCTTCCGGTATTGTGAACTGGCCGTCTCACATGGGGTCTTTGAATTTTGGATATGCAAACTTCTCCGGTGGTCTTCAAATTAGTAAATCATTATATAACCAGATACCAAATACCGATGTTCGAAAAGGCTGGTGGCTCGGAGGAGATTTGAAGTCTAAAAATCTATCTGCTTCCCAGCAGGCCATGGTAACAGGTTACGGTTATAAAGCATATACTCAAGTGAAATTTGCTCCTTATAATAATGTTCTTGAGACTTCTATTAATGCGAATGATATTCCTTTGATGCGCGTTGAAGAGATGTATTTGATTAAGGCGGAAGCAGAGGCTATGTCCGGACAAGATGGTAAGAAGACTTTGGAGGATTTTATTAAGAAATATCGTAATGAAAGCTATGTCGTTAGCAACTCTGATATTCAGGAAGAAGTATTCTTGCAACGTCGTATTGAACTTTGGGGTGAGGGTTTGAACTGGTTTGACGTGATGCGTTTGAATAAAGGTGTTGACCGTCGTGGAGCAGGATTCCCGAATGATAATATGATCTTTAATATTGCTCCGACTGATCCGATTTTATTGTGGCCTATTCCTCAAGCTGAAATTCAGGCAAACCAAGCTTTGTCAGCAGCCGATCAGAATCCTACATCAACGACTCCGAAACCTGTAGAGGATAAATAATAATTCTATTAATAATTTGAATCATATGAAACTAAATAAGTTCTTATTATATTTATTAATCGTTCCGGCTTTGTCTTTTGTAAGCTGTAGCGACTATGAAGATACTGAAGTGACGAGCCCGCAGGCAGATGAAAATGCTTTAGGTGCAAACTTTACTGCTGCTACTACTTCGGTTGTAGTACACCCGGATGAGAATAAATACCAACTGACGTTGAACCGTTTGAATACGAAAGAAGCGGTATCTGTTCCTGTAACTGTAAAATCCTGCTCGGAAATAGATGGAGTGAAATTTACAGAAGTTCCGACTGCGTTTTTATTTGCAAAAGGTGAATCTAAAGCGACTGTAGAATTGAAACTTAGTGATAAATGCAAATTTCAGGAAGTTTATAAGTTGACACTGTCACTGGGAGAGGGAAAAGATCATCCTTATGCATCCGGAACTTCTTCAACCGTTGTATCTGTGTCTAAGGACTATGATTGGGTAGAGATAGACCATCCTGTGGTTGTGGAAGCCAAATGGTATGATGGTGGAATTTTAGCACCTCTTGAATTTGCTTCCGACTATGAAGACGAGGATGGAAATCAATTATTCAGAATCAAAGCTCTTTATTCTGCTGCCGGAACGGCATCTACAGCTACAGGACATTTACAGTTCCTGTTGGATGAGAATTATGATGTTGTAAGCATGTTGTCTGTTGGTGATGCTTATAATCCAGAGAAGATTAACACCGGTGTAGTGGATAAGACTACGAAAGCACCTTATTACATGAACGTGAAATCTGCAGAGAAAACAAGCGAAGGCGCGTACGTCTTTACTTATGATGTTTTCTATTATGAGAATAACGTTGCGAAAAATAAAGTGGAAGGTGTAACGGCAACTCTCGATTATGATATAGCAGGTGCAATGGAAGAATAATATAGGATATTTTAAATCCTGAATGATACGAAAAAGAGGACAATAAAACATTGTCCTCTTTTTTTTTGTTATATTTGCGCCCACATTATTATATATAATAGAAGTAAAGAATGAAAGAATTTGTAATATCCGAAGCCAAAGTAGAAACAGCAGTGCTTGTAGGACTCATCACACAGACGCAGGATGAGCGTAAAACAAACGAGTATCTGGATGAACTGGCTTTCCTTGCCGAGACGGCTGGGGCGGAAGTTGTGAAACGATTTACACAGAAGTTGCCGACGGCTAACTCTGTGACTTATGTTGGAAAAGGAAAGTTGGAAGAAATCAGACAATATATCCATGACGAAGAGGAAGCAGAACGTGAAGTAGGAATGGTCATCTTTGATGACGAACTTTCTGCGAAACAGATTCGTAATATTGAAGCTGAACTGAAAGTGAAGATACTGGACCGTACTTCACTGATTCTTGATATATTTGCCATGCGTGCGCAGACAGCCAATGCGAAGACACAGGTAGAACTGGCACAGTATAAATATATGTTGCCACGTTTGCAGCGACTCTGGACTCACTTGGAACGCCAGGGAGGTGGTTCCGGTGCCGGTGGTGGTAAAGGTTCCGTGGGACTTCGTGGTCCGGGTGAAACACAGCTCGAGATGGACCGTCGTATCATCCTGAACCGTATGTCATTGCTTAAAGAACGTCTGGCAGACATTGACAAACAGAAAGCTACCCAGCGTAAGAATCGCGGACGTATGATACGTGTTGCACTGGTTGGTTACACCAATGTGGGAAAATCAACCATGATGAACCTTCTCTCAAAGAGCGAAGTGTTTGCAGAAAACAAACTGTTCGCAACGTTGGATACCACTGTACGCAAAGTGATTATCGATAATCTACCGTTCCTGTTGTCGGATACGGTAGGGTTTATTCGTAAGTTGCCTACCGATCTGGTAGAATCTTTCAAATCAACGTTGGATGAGGTGCGTGAAGCGGATCTGCTTGTACACGTAGTCGATATTTCCCACCCCGGATTTGAGGAACAGATTGAAGTGGTGAACAAAACACTGGCAGAGATTGGTGGCAGTGGCAAACCCATGATACTTGTATTTAACAAAATAGACGCTTACACCTACGTGGAGAAAGCGCCGGACGACCTTACCCCCCGAACAAAGGAAAACTTAACACTCGAAGAACTGATGAAGACGTGGATGGCAAAGATGGAGGACAACTGTCTCTTTATTTCCGCCCGCGAACGAATCAATATAGACGAACTGAAAAATGTAGTTTATCAGCGAGTGAAAGAATTACACGTTCAGAAATATCCCTATAACGATTTTCTTTATCAGACCTACGAAGAAGAAGAGGAAGAATAATCAATATGTCAAGCTGCGGATGTACCAATTTCTATGCAACACGCGTAGCCAATTGATACATCGGCATATGGGCACGTTAACACATTATTAAGATGAAAGACTATCGTAGATTGACTGAAGATGAGATACTTCAGTTGAAGAGCCAGTCATGTCTGGCCGATGATTGGGGAAATGTATCAGTGGCAGAGGGTTTTAATTGTGAGTACGTCCATCATACCCGTTTCTCGGGTGAAGTAAAACTGGGGGTATTCGAAGCTGAATTTACATTGCCGGGGGGAATCAAGAAACATTCGGGATTACGTCATGTGACGTTGCACAATGTGTCGGTGGGCGATAACTGCTGTATTGAGAATATACAGAACTATATTGCTAATTATGAGATTGGCAGTGACACCTTCATTGAGAATGTAGATATTATTTTAGTGGATAGGTTAAGCACTTTTGGTAATGGGGTAGAAGTGGCTGTCTTGAATGAAACAGGAGGCCGTGAGGTGTTGATGAACGATAAATTGTCTGCGCACCAGGCATATATTCTTGCACTGTACCGCCATCGTCCCGAGCTGATAAACCGTATGAAATCTATTGCGGATTATTATTCCAATAAACATGCTTCTGCTGTCGGCAGTATTGGCAATCATGTGATGATTCTCAATACAGGTTCGATTAAGAATGTCCGCATTGGCGATTACTGTCATATCTGTGGGACTTGCCGCTTATCCAATGGTAGCGTCAATAGTAATGTGACAGCACCTGTACATATCGGACATGGTGTAATCTGTGATGACTTTATCATCTCTTCCGGCTCTAAAGTGGATGACGGCACGATGTTGACTCGTTGTTTCGTCGGACAATCCTGTAAACTGGGACACAATTATTCCGCTTCCGATTCTTTATTTTTTAGTAATTGTCAGGGAGAGAATGGTGAGGCATGTGCTATTTTTGCAGGTCCTTTTACGGTGACACACCATAAATCTACTTTATTGATTGCCGGTATGTTCTCGTTTATGAATGCGGGTTCGGGGTCCAATCAGAGTAATCACATGTATAAGTTAGGTCCTATCCATCAGGGAACGATGGAGAGAGGAGCGAAGACCACTTCCGATTCATATATCCTGTGGCCGGCACGTGTCGGGGCTTTCTCTTTGGTAATGGGACGTCATGTTAATCATGCCGATACTTCCAATCTTCCTTTCTCTTACCTGATAGAGCAGCGGAATACCACTTATCTTGTTCCGGGAGTTAATTTGAGAAGTGTAGGTACTATCCGTGACGCACAGAAATGGCCAAAGCGTGATAAGCGAAAAGATCCGAACCGGCTGGATTATATCAATTATAACCTGCTGAGTCCTTATACCATTCAGAAGATGTTTAAAGGACGTTCCATTTTGAAAGAATTGAAACGTGTATCCGGTGAAACTTCAGAGATCTACTCCTACCAGAGTGCTAAAATCAAGAACTCTTCTCTGAATAACGGAATTCGTTTTTATGAAATCGCCATTCACAAGTTCTTGGGAAACTCCATCATAAAACGATTGGAGGGTATTAATTTCCAGACCAATGAAGAAATCCGTCAGCGACTGAAACCTGACACGGAAATCGGACTTGGCGAATGGGTGGATGTTTCCGGACTGATTGCTCCCAAGAGTGAAATCGACCGATTGTTGGATGGTATTGAGAATGGAACAGTCAATCGTTTGAAATCCATCAATGCAAGCTTTGCAGAAATGCACGAGAATTATTATACCTATGAATGGACATGGGCTTATCATAAGATTCAGGAATTCTACGGCCTGAATCCGGAAACGATTACAGCACAAGATATCATCGGTATCGTGAAAGCGTGGCAGCAAGCTGTTGTCGGATTGGATAAGATGGTATATGAGGATGCCAAGAAAGAATTTTCGTTGTCTTCCATGACCGGATTTGGTGCTGACGGCTCCCACGACGAAATGAAGCAGGATTTTGAGCAAGTACGCGGTGATTTCGAAAGTAATACCTTTGTGACTGCCGTCTTGAAACATATTGAAGATAAAACAGCTCTTGGAAACGAGTTAATCAAACGGATTGAAGCAATCGAATCATAATAGGAGTGGCAGATGGCGAACTGTGGATGATAAACAGGATATGATAAATAGCAAACTGTAAATAAAATAGTGAGCGGTGAACGGCAGATGTCAATGAATGGCATAGCTTGTTTACCGCTCGTTGTTTATTGTTTATGATTGTCTTTTGCTGTTCCTGCTTTTCTCCGTTATTCATTCTTAATTCTTCATTCATCATTCGCCATTCTTCATTCTTAATTACTACCTTTGCCACACTAACTAACATTACGTAATAAAATAAGAAACTTATGGCAACACCTCCGTTTAAGTATCAGTCCATGTTTGAAAAGGGAAAAGATACAACTGAGTATTATCTGCTTACAAAAGACTATGTATCAGTAAGCGAGTTTGAAGGAAATCCTATCCTGAAAATTGAGAAAGAAGGTTTGACTGCGATGGCTAATGCAGCTTTTCGTGATGTATCATTCATGCTTCGTCGTTCGCACAACGAACAAGTTGCTAAGATTCTGAGTGATCCGGAAGCAAGTGAAAACGATAAGTATGTGGCATTGACTTTCCTGCGTAACGCGGAAGTTGCTTCAAAAGGTGTACTTCCTTTCTGTCAGGACACTGGTACTGCTATTATCCATGGTGAAAAAGGACAGCAGGTATGGACTGGATATTCTGATGAAGAAGCGCTTTCACTGGGCGTATATAAAACATACACTGAAGAGAACCTGCGTTATTCACAGAATGCGCCTTTGAATATGTATGATGAGGTAAATACAAAATGTAACCTCCCTGCACAGATTGACATCGAAGCTACCGAAGGTATGGAATACGAATTCCTTTGCGTAACAAAAGGTGGTGGTTCTGCCAACAAGACATATTTGTATCAGGAAACAAAAGCGATCCTGAATCCCGGTACACTGGTTCCATTCCTGGTTGAAAAAATGAAAACATTGGGAACAGCCGCTTGCCCTCCTTATCATATCGCTTTCGTGATCGGTGGAACTTCTGCTGAAAAGAACTTATTGACAGTGAAGCTGGCTTCTACTCATTTCTATGATAACTTGCCGACTACTGGAAACGAATATGGCCGTGCATTCCGCGACATCGAACTGGAAAAAGAAGTTTTGGCAGAAGCTCACAAAATTGGATTGGGCGCGCAATTCGGAGGTAAATATCTTGCTCATGACGTACGTATCATCCGTTTGCCTCGTCACGGTGCTTCTTGTCCGGTAGGCTTGGGAGTATCTTGCTCTGCCGACCGTAACATCAAATGTAAAATCAATAAGGAAGGTATCTGGATTGAGAAACTGGATTCAAATCCGGGCGAACTTATTCCTGTAGAACTGCGTCAAGCAGGTGAAGGTGATGTTGTAAAGATCGACCTGAACCGTCCGATGCCTGAAATCCTGAAAGAGCTGACTAAATATCCGGTAGCTACTCGTCTGTCATTGAACGGAACGATCATCGTAGGTCGTGACATCGCCCATGCTAAACTGAAAGAACGTTTGGATCGCGGCGAAGACTTGCCACAATATATTAAGGATCATCCTATTTATTATGCAGGTCCGGCAAAAACTCCGGAAGGCATGGCTTGTGGTTCTATGGGTCCTACTACAGCAGGACGTATGGACTCTTATGTAGAACTGTTCCAAAGTCATGGCGGCAGCATGGTCATGTTGGCAAAAGGTAACCGTAGCCAGCAAGTGACAGATGCTTGTAAGAAATATGGTGGTTTCTATCTTGGCTCTATCGGAGGTCCGGCAGCTATCCTTGCACAGAATAACATCAAGAGCATCGAATGTGTGGAATATCCGGAATTGGGTATGGAAGCTATCTGGAAAATTGAAGTAGAAAACTTCCCTGCATTTATCTTGGTGGATGATAAGGGGAATGACTTCTTCAAACAGTTGAAACCGTGGAATTGCACAAAATAACCGGTTTTAACCTCTTGGGATAAAACTTTAAAAAGAGGCTGTAAATGCCCTGAATTTATAAAATCCCCTCACTCTGCAATGTAGTGAGGGGATTTCATCTTTTGAGGACTTAAAGACTTTCCGGATATTTATTTTTGTAGTGTAGATATCAGCCTTTCATCATTTGTGATTACTTATTCTGTTCTTTTTTCCATTTTTCATATCTCTTCAATACCTTACTACCATCTTTGTTATACCAACTATAACCATTCCGGCGCTCATGCCCGATTTCCGATATATCATATTTTTTAATGCCGTCACGGTCGCAGAAAAAAGGCCGGTTCGTTTCCAGTTCATAAAAACGTGCCCAGAGAGTTGGACAGTCTTCACAGGGAACCATACGATAGTCTTTTTTACCTTCGCTGTTAGTGAAATATTCCTTCTGTATTCCTTTTATTTTAGACTTTTGGAACCATTTGATTGCTCCTTCTATGGATTTTACAACTTCTGCGGATGGATTAGGAAGTGACATCAACAGCAATACAATATTGTCCGACTCTTGTCCGCTTAGTGACGGAAGTTCATAAGCACGTGCTTTGCAGGGTTCCAAAGTGACACGGTCGTGTTGTGCGCACCATACCGTTAATTCTCCATTTTGGCGCACCTGCGTTTTGAGTATACACTCTATACCTTTGTTAAATGCATTGCGTGCTTGTTCGCAGATATTGTCAGGAAGAAAAGTATATGGAGCTTTCTTTTCGTATATGCTCCGAAGTTGATTCATGACTCTCACCATTGCATTGTCATTGTAGGTGATTTGTACATAATAACCTTTGGGACGTGGATAAAATTGAGGCCATCCTCCGTTTTCATACTGCGATTTGAGCAGATATTGAATACCGTTCAGCACTCCTTCTTTATATTTCTCTTTCTGTGTAGCCAGGTAAAGTCGTGCCAGATATTCTATTTCTGTCGTGGTGGCATTGTTGTCAATGGTGCTTTGGTTGGTATCTTCTTTGGCTTTTAGTGCTGCCTTATATTCTTGTTCCGTCAGTTCTGCCGGCATATAGATATTCTTGGGCCAGCCTCCGGTAGTTTGTTGATACAGTAACACGTTATCACCAATGCGTTGGGCTTCTTCTGTCTTAAAAAAATCATCGTCAAATTTGGGAGCGATGTGTACCCATTCTTTGTAGTTTTGCTGTTTTCTGTAATCTGTTGCTTTTTGGGCTGAGGCATTTGTCAGGATAAAAAGTAATAGTAAGAAAAGACTTAGTTTTCTCATGGCTTTTATTATTTAATGTTTTTATGGTATGCAAATGTAGAAAGAAAGAAAAACAACGATATGTAATAACTGTTTTTTATGCAGTAAAAATTGGGTTAACCTTCCCGATAAGAAGATTAACCCAATAAAAAAATAAATGGAAACTACTTCCTTATTCCAGATACTTCGTAATCTTTCCGCTGATTTGCAACAGGGATATTTCGCAAAGTTTCGTATTGTATTCGGCAGAGAGGATGCGTTCCTCTGCATCTAACAAACTTTTTTGTGCTTCGCGCACTTCAAAACCGGAGAGGTCTCCCTGTATATAACGGTCCATGGCAATATCGTGGTTGTCCTTGGCGGTTATCAGGTTCTGACGTTCCAGATTCAACAATTGGAGATTGTTGCGATAGGCTTGCCATAGGTTACTAAGATCAGAGCGGAGTGCTAGCTCCATGTCCTGTCGTTCCAGACGACGATTTTTGAAAGCCAGACTCGCATTTCTCTTTTCGCGGCGGCGATTACCGTCGAATATATTAAAACCGACAGTTATTCCGGCATTGAAACCCAGTTCACCTCTTCTACTGTTTGCGTTGATGTCATACTTGTTGAACGTATATCCATATCCGGTATTTAATTTGAGATATGGATAGTTGCGTGAGTTTATTTTCTTGTAGTCCAATTGGGCAAGTACCGTGTTTTGATCGGCCTTAAGCAAAGAAGCATTGGTTGCTAACGTAGAATTCCACAAGTCATCAAATTGCAAGTCGCTGTGTACGTCGATGGTAGAGTCTTTGATAATAATGTTTTGATTGACGTTGTTGTTGGCCATTAGTTCATTCAACTGGATGCGTGAAGAATGGAGCAATTCCTGTTGTTTGATGTATTGGGCACTGTCTGCATTGAAATCCACTTTTGCCTGCTGATAATCCAGTCCTGAAAACTTACCAACCAGGTGACTAGCCTCGGCTATGCGTAAGCGCTCTTTGGAAAGCGACATTGCATAATGAAAGTTTTTCAGACGAATCTTCTGCTGGATAAAATTATAGTATTCGGAAGTCAGGGCAGCAATAAAATCCTCAATAGCGATACGGGTGTTGGTTTCTCCCTGACGTTCCAGTTCTTTCAACTGTTTGTAGGTGGTGCTGATATTGAATCCGTCGAAAATAGTCCAGTTGAGGTTAAGACCGACATTAACCGTCTGATCGTAGACTCCGTTATTCTTTGTTATTTCTCCGGTAGCACGCGCCTTGGTTTCAATATTGTCCAAGTTTCCGGTATATCCGGCAGAGAAGTCCAGTGTAGGCAGGTAACCCGCATTTCCCAGCGTTGCGTTGTTTTTGCTGATCTGCTCTTCGTTGTGGATGATACGTAAAGAGTAATTATTTTGCAATCCTTCTTCCAGACACTCCTTTAGAGTGAGGACTTGTGCCTTTGCAAAAGAGACTGATAAGAAGGCACATGCAATGGTTATATAAATGATGCGTTTCATGCAAATTCCTTTCTGTTTCATTCTTGTAATTTTTTGATTCGGTTAGTCGAAATGTAACTGTAAATAGCCGGTACAATGTACATCGTAAGCAGAGTGGATACGACCATACCACCCACCACTGCCGTACCCATGGCGATACGCTGGTTACAACCTTCTCCGGTGGCAAATGCCAGCGGAATAAGTCCCAAAACCGTAGAGGCGCTTGTCATCAGAATCGGACGGAGGCGTTGTAGTGCAGCATCTTTGATGGCGCTCATTTTATCCTCTCCGGCTTCCTGTTTCTGATTGGCAAATTCTACAATCAGGATACCGTTCTTTGCCACCAGACCGATCAGCATGATAATACCGATCTGACTGAAAATATTCATCGTAATATCTCCGAAATACATGAAGACCAAAGCTCCGGCAATAGCCAGTGGTACTGTCAACATGATAATCAGCGGATCTTTGAAACTTTCAAACTGGGCTGCCAGAATCAGGTAAATCAGAAGAATGGCCAGGATAAAGGCGAACATCAGACTGGAAGAACTTTCACGATATTCTTTCGAGTCTCCCGACAGGGCGGTGCGGAAAGTATCGTCCAGTGTTTCCTTGGCAATCTTATCCATCTCGTCCAAACCTTGCCCGATTGTTTTTCCATCTGCCAATCCTGCAGAAATCGTAGCTGACACAAAACGGTTATAGCGATATAACTTGGGAGGAGCAATACCGCTTTCCAACTCAATCAAGTTATCCAACTGAATCATATCCCCACTGTTGCTACGAACGTAAATTGCTTTCAAGTCGGCCGGCTTGTTTCGTTGCTGGCGGTTGATTTCACCAAGAATCTCATATTGCTTACCGTTCATATAGAAATATCCCATACGCTGACCGCTCAATCCATATTGCAGCGTTTGAGCAATATTTTTGGTACTTACTCCCATAATACTGGACTTGTCGCGGTTGATCTGGATACGTGCTTCCGGCTTACTGAACTTCAAATCGACGTCCGCCATCTGGAAGACAGGATTCTCATATACTTTAGCCATAAACTTAGGCAGCACTTCTTCCAACTTTTCCAAATTGGTAGCCTGAAGTACATATTGAACAGGCATACTTCCACGACGTCCACCAAAAGAAGACTGTTGTTGCACGAATGAACGCGCCATCGTTTTCTTCTGCACCGCTTTCGAAATCTTCTCGGCAACTTCCATCTGTGTGTAGTTACGGTCTTTCATGTCATGCAATGTGATACGCACGTTTCCGCTACCACTAGATACACGGGCAGTCACTGATTCCGCATCAGGAAGAATGGAGTCTACCAGCTGATTGATATCTTCCGTATAATCCCGGATATATTCATAAGTGACACCTTCTGCTCCTCGTGTATTGATACTGATTTGCGAACGGTCTTCAAGTGGAGCCATTTCCGCAGGAACTGCATTCCATAGAATACCAATCAGGCAAATCGTGATGAAAGTAAATGGGAGAGCGATCCAGCGTTTGCCGAGGAAAGCGGCAAGTGACCGACTGTATAGCCGGTTCATTCCTTCAAAGAATGGTTCTGTTTTGGCATAGAACCAACTCTGCTTTTCCCGTTTTATGAGCAATTTCGTTGCCAGCATCGGTGTGAAAGTCAATGCGGCAAATGAGGAAATAATAACCGAACCGGAAATTACGATACTGAACTCACGGAACAGTCGTCCCGTCATTCCGTCCATAAAGACGATCGGGAAGAATACCGCTACCAGTGTGATAGTCGTTGAAATAACGGCAAAGAAAATTTCTTTGGCTCCTTCTATGCCCGCTTCTTTCGGAGCCATTCCTTTCTCAATACGGATGTATATATTTTCCGTCATAACGATGGCATCATCTACCACCAGTCCCACCGATAGTACGATGGCGAGCATGGAAAGCACATTGATGGAGAATCCGGCCAGATACATGACGAAGAATGCACCGATGAGGGAGACAGGAATTACGATACAAGGCACCAATGTAACGCGCCAGTCACGCAGGAAGAGGAAGATAATGATGATTACGAGTACAAAAGCCTCATACACTGTTGACTTTACCTCATTGATAGACGCACGGATAAACTTGGTATTATCAAAACCGTAGTTATAGTGTACGTCTTCCGGCAAGTCCTTTTTCATCTGCTCCATACGCTGGTATACCGCATCCGCAATCTCAATATGGTTGGCTCCCGGCTGTGGGATAACAACGACGCCCACCATCGGAACACCGTTCATTTTCATATAACTCTTGATGTCGGCAGGTCCCAGTTCGGCACGTCCGATATCGCTGAAACGGACAATACGGTTATTCTCTTCTTTGATAATCAAATCATTGAATTCATCTGCGGTATGCATCAATCCCAGTGTTCGGATAGTCAGCTCGGTGGTATTTCCTTCGATACTACCGGAAGGAAGTTCCACATTCTCATTGTCTACGGCGTTTTTAACGTCGATAGGAGTGATTCCGTAGCCGGCCATTTTAACCGGGTCGAGCCAGAGACGCATGGAGTAACGCTTTTCCCCCCAGATAGATACACTACTTACATCGGAAATGGTCTGTAACTGTTCTTTTACAGTCAAGTCCGCTATTTCACTTAATTCCAACAGGGAACGTTTATCACTTTGAAGAGCAACCATCAGGATCGGTTGGGCATCGGCATCCGCTTTTGAGACAGTCGGAGGGTCACAGTCGCGAGGCAGATAACGTTGGGCACGTGAAACCTTGTCACGCACGTCGTTGGCTGCTGTTTCCAAATCGACGGACAACTCAAATTCTACTGTAATACGGCTTTGTCCCTGTTGACTCACACTGGACAAAGAACGGATACCGGGAATACCGTTGATATTCTGTTCCAACGGTTCGGTTATCTGGTTCTCGATAACATCGGCATTAGCTCCCGGATAAGAGCAACTCACGGAAATGATCGGATTATCCACTGACGGATATTCGCGGACACCCAGATAGTTGTATCCGATGAATCCGAAAAGGAGGATAATGATCGTTAATACTGTGGCTAATACCGGGCGACGTATACTTAATTCGGATATATTCATAGGGCGCTGGTATTATTAATCAATATTGTCAAGTGTGACTGCAAGTCCGGTGCGGAGCTGTAGTGTTCCTGAAGTAATGATTGTATCTCCTATGTGCAGCCCTCTTATTGCCTGTACTTCAGACGCCGTGCGGATGCCGGTAATAATATCCACCGGTTCGGCTTTTCCTGATTTATACAGATAGACTTTATCCTTACCCATTTCCGGCACGATTGCTTCTGTAGGGATGGCTATCGCATTAGGAATTTCTTCTTTTTTCAATAATACGCTTGCGTAACGGCCGGGAAGTAAGGTGTGATGAACATTCGGGTATAATGCACGAGCGGTAAATTGATGCAGATTCGGGTCGATAGCCGATTCTACAGCGTATACTTGTGCGCCGAAAGCATCCAACGTTCCTTCCACACTGAAGTTGAGGTTAGTTCCCTTCTTGATTTGCTTGGCATAACGTTCCGGTACGGAGAATTCCACTTTCAATGGAGCGATTTTAGTCAGTTTGGCAACCACTGTAGTCGGAGAGGCATACGTACCGACACTGACTTGTCGAAGTCCGATAATTCCGTCAAACGGAGCGCGAAGTTCAGTCAGTTCGATATTGGTTTTTATAATTTCTATGTCGGCGTTCAGGGTAGCTAAATCCGTCTTAACCTGTTCGTAGGCTTCTTTACTGACAGCATCCCGTTTCAACAAAGCGTCCTGACGGAATACACGGTCTTCTGCCAGTTTCAATTGTGAAACCAATCTTTGCAATTGCGCCTGTAACTGTCGGTCGTTTACCTTGGCTAGTAATTGACCTTTCTTTACAGCCGTTCCTTCTTCGAAGTTGATTTCTACAATTTTTCCCGAAGTCTCGAAAGATAAATCCACTTCTTCGTCGGGCAGAAGCACACCGGTAGTAGTAAACTCATCTGTCAGGGATTGCGGTTTTATGACCTTGGCATTTACATTTAGTACTTGTTTTCCTCTTTTCTGATTGCCGCTCATTACTTTGTCGGCGGCTGCTAGTTCGTCGTTTTTTTTCGGTAATTGTGAGTAGATTCCTCCACCGATGATTCCGGCACCAACAAGAATAATGATGCCCCACTTAGTCTTCTTATTCATGGTTTAGTATTGTATATAGCAATTATATTATATGTCATCAAAGATTAGACTTCTCCCAAAGGGAAAGGTTTAAAGAAGAAAAAAGTAAAAAAGAGTTAATCAGTAGGCAGCCCGGTATTTCCCTTCCTCTTTATCTTCCAACATATTTAGATAAGAGGTATAGCGGGATTCGCTGATGAGATGTTCTTCCACTGCTTTGCGTACGGCACATCCCGGTTCATGACGGTGGGTGCAGTTGCCATATTTGCAGTCGGCAGAAATTTTGAATATTTCAGGAAAATAGTGTCCGATCTCTTCTTCCTCCATATCGAATGTGCCGAAGCCTTTGATGCCCGGGGTGTCAATAATATAGCCGTTTCCTTCTACGGGAAACATCTCGGAGAAAGTGGTGGTATGCATTCCTTTGTTATGGTAAGAAGAAATCTCGCCGGTTCTGGTTTCTATGCCCGGCAGTATGGAATTGATAAGAGTTGATTTGCCGACTCCCGAATGTCCGGAGAATAAGGTGATTTTGCTTTCCAGAGCTTTCTTGATTTCCTCCACTCCATTACCGTTCTTTGCGGAAACTTTGAAGCAGGGATAGCCGATCTGTGTATATAAGTTGATGAGTGCGTCCAGATAGCGGAGTTCGTCCTCGTCGTAAGCATCTACCTTATTAAATACCAGTTTGACGGGAACACGATAGGCCTCTGCGGATGCGAGGAATCGATCAATAAAAATAGTGGAAGTTTCGGGATAATTGATCGTTACCACCAGCATACACTGATCGAGATTGGCGGCAAGGATGTGGGATTGTTTGGAAAGATTGGAAGAACGGCGAACGATGTAGTTCTTTCTATCTTCTATTTCGCTGATAAAAGCAGTGCCTTCCTGATTAAGTATAATCTGAACACGATCGCCTACTGCTACAGGATTAGTGCTGCGAATCCCTTTCAGTCGGAAATTACCTTTGATTTTACATTCGATAGATTGTCCGTCATCGGTTTTCACCTGATACCAACTACCCGTGTTTTTGATTACTAATCCCTTCATTTATTTAGTTGATAGTTAATAGTTGATAGTTGAGAATTGGTTGCATTATCCAGTAACTGCATAGTAACTATCAACTCTCAACTATCAATTCTCAACTAATTAAACAGTCATAATTTCTTTATCCTTTTCAGCCAGCATATCATCGATTTGCTTGATATACTTATCATGGATTTTTTGCAGTTTGGCTTCCGCATTCTTCTGTTCGTCTTCTGCCAATCCGTCTTTTACAGCTTTCTTCAGTGCGTCGATACCGTCACGACGAGCGTTACGTACACTAACTTTAGCCGTTTCACCTTCTCCTTTACACTGTTTTGCCAGTTGTTTACGACGTTCTTCCGTCAAAGGAGGAATACCGATACGGATCATTTCACCATTGTTTTCAGGCATGATACCGAGGTCAGAGTCGATGATTGCTTTTTCGATGACACGGAACATGCTTTTATCCCACGGCTTGATTACGATACTGCGGGCGTCCGGAGTAGTAATTGCTGCTACATTGCTGATAGGCACCATACTTCCGTAAGAATCTACGCGGATACCATCTAATAAGCGGGCACTCGCTTTTCCAGCGCGGATATGTGCCAGTGCTTCTTCCAGATACATGATGGCCATATCCATTTTTTCTTGTGCATTGTCAAGGCAAGTCTTTACGTCTACCATATTTTTTGAGATTTAAAATTGCATTTTGATTGATTAAGTAGCAAAAGTATATTATTTTTTGTTCATCTGCAACAGCATTCCCATCTTTTTTATGAGTGACTTACCGATGATAATTAAGGTAACAGCGGTGATAATCATTAAAATACCTACCATTAACCGGGGAGTCAGTTTTTCGTGAAACAGGAGAACACCGAAAAATAGAGCTGTTACCGGTTCCAGAGCACCCAATATGGCTGTTGGAGTAGATCCTATATAATGGATGGCTAGTGCGGTACAGATCAGAGATACGGCAGTTGGCAGAATGGCCAGTGTCAGCACGTCGGCCCAGAGCCAGACTGACGGTATTATTTGCAGTTCCGTACAAAAATTTAAACGGACGATATAAACCGATAGTCCGAACAAAATTGCGTAGAATGTGAGCTTGGTGGTCGGCAGGTTTTTCAGCGTCGAACGGTTCACACCTACTATATATATAGCATAAGAGAGTGAGGACAGCAGAACAAAGATAATTCCCAAAGTCGACAGCGGTTTGTTTCCGTCTCCCTGATAGAGCAAGGCGATACCAGAAAGTGCCAGCAGGATGGAAAAAACGGTAATTGCGGAAATCTTTTCTTTGAAGAATATCCCCATAATGACTGCTACCATCACCGGATAGACAAAGAGAATGGTAGAAGCAATACCGGCATCCATATAATTATAGCTCATAAACAAAAGTAGTGATGACAAAGAGAATAGCAATCCCATAATGACTAAGGGCAAGACGTCTGCCTTATGAAGCGCAAAAGACTGGTGCTGCATTTTCATCAGAATACCCAATACGATTGCCGCAAAGAAGTACCGGTAGAATAAAACGGTATCGACACTCATTCCGGCTGCATAGAGCGGAAGTGCAAAAAGAGGATTCATACCGTAGCTGGCAGCGGCAATCGCTCCATAGATAAAACCTTTGGTTTTGTTGGTCATTGTTTTGCTTTTTTTTAATGGCGTGCAAAAGTACGCAGTTCACCAATGATAAACAAGCGTTTAGGCGGTTGATAGTATAATTTAATCTTTCGTATGCTAAAAACTATTTCTTAGTAAAGAGGATACTAATCTTGTTTATGCATAAAATTAATCGTCTGACAGTTGTTAAACTTGCGTCTGACTACTGTTGAACTTTCGTCTGACAACTGTCAGACGAAAAAGAATCAACTGTCAGACGATTAATTTTATTCGATCGGGAGATTAGTTATACGTAGTCCGAGGGATAATTAACAGGCAATAGTCAATCAGGTTTTTGCATAAACACTTGCATATATCTTGGATTTTCCCGAATATTGTATCCGAATTATCGAAAAACACAGATGACCAAAGCTAACTTTCTTGTTATTTATTGCCTGTTTATATCGGGACTTTGTTGCATGGCAAATGTGACGAAGGATATCAATATGCGTTTTAAAGACGTGAGGCAAGGACTTTCGCATCAAACGGTCAATTGTTTCTATCAGGATGAATTCGGATTTTTATGGATTGGTACTCAAGACGGACTGAACCGCTTTGACGGTCGTAAATTTGAAGTCTTCAAACCGGATAACGCCAATCCCTATTCAATTAATATAAATAATATCCGGCAGGTTTGCGGAAACAAGGAAGGATTGCTTTTTATCCGTAGTTTGCAGAGTGTGACTCTTTATGACATGCGTTTGAACCGCTTTAAGGTGCTGCGTGAAGGAGAAGTTGCAGGAATCTGCTATGCGCACGACGCATTGTGGATAGCTACCGGAAAAGAAATCTACCGTTATCGTGATCTCGACCAAGCGCCCGAGTTATTCTTTTCATTCCCTTCGGACGGAGAAGATGTATTGATGAACAGTCTAATGGTTCGTCAGAATCAAACCGTGGTGGTGGGTACTTCTTCCAAGGGTATTTACTGTATCGATCAGGCTGCTCATATCACCCGTCATATTGATGTGGGGGCTGTTAATTCGATTACGGAAGACAGAAACGGGAGTATCTGGATAGCTACCAGAAATCGGGGACTTACCCGGTTGGAGGCAAATGGGGAGCTTACTCATTACAGATATAATAAAGTGGCTGATAATACAATCAACCATGATAATGTGCGTCATGTGACACAAGCCAATGATAGTCTTCTGTATATCGGAACTTACGCCGGTTTGCAGACTTTAAATCTCTCTACCGGAGAGTTTACGGATTATGAATATGACTTGAATGTGGAGGCAGCCGATATACGTTCCATCATTTCGATGCATTACGACACTTCGGGAACTTTATGGCTGGGCACTTTCTATCAGGGAATACAATATTATAATGTAGCGAATGATGCTTATCACTTTTACCGTTCGTCTACGGCTGTTGGCGGGCATTTGAATTCCTATATCATCAGTTCCATTGCCGAAGACTGTTCCGGGCGGATCTGGTTTGCAAGTGAAGGAAGTGGATTGAACTACTATGATAAATATGCCAAACGCTTTTTTCCGCTTAAACATTTATATGCTCAAGAGCTGTCTTTTAAGATTGTGAAGTCTTTGTATTATGAGAAAGAACCGGATTATCTTTGGGTAGCTTCGCTTTATCAGGGCATCAATCGGATTAACCTGTCGACCGGACATATAGAATCTATTACGGAAAATATCGATACTCCGGAAGGAAAAACAGTCGACAGGGCCTATAATCTGGTAAAAATGATAGAGTTTGCCGGTCATGATTCCTTATTGATAGCAGCCAAGGGTGGGCTGCTTGTATTGGATAAAAAACATCTCCGGTTACATCATTTCGAACATCCTTCTTTAGCTTCCAGACATTTGTCGCAGGTTTGGGATATGACGTTTGATAAAGAAGGGGATTTATGGCTGACCACTTCTTTTGATCTGATACGGGTCAATTTGAAAGCGGGTACTTCCCGTAGTTATCCTTTCTCCCAAATAGCGCAGAGCACGGCACAGCACCACATTAATCATATTCTATGTGATAGAAAAGGACGTATATGGCTGGGATCGACGGGATCGGGAATTTATCTATTCGATAAGAAGAAAGACACCTTTGTAGGATACGGAGCGAAGCAGGGATTGGAGAATGGATTTATCACCGGATTGGTAGAGAGTCCGCTGGACGGTTCCATTTATGTGGCAACGAATGGCGGTTTCTCTAAATTCAATCTAGCCACTACTACATTCGAGAACTATAACAGGCAGAGTGATTTTCCCTTGAATAACGTGAATGACGGAGGGCTGTACATTACGTCCGACCACGATATTTATGTCTGTGGACTGGCAGGTATCGTTTCCATAGCCCAGGAGAAACTGAACAAGCAGTCTGTGGATTATAATGTGTTCGTAAAACGAGTGCTTGTGGATAATACGGAAATACAACCACTTGATTCGTTGGGACTTATCAAGGAAACGGTATTGTATGAACATCAATTAGTATTGCCGCCCAGGTATTCTTCCGTCACTTTTGAGATAGCGAGCAATACCCTGAATAATATTTCCAATATCGGTCTGGAATATAAACTTGAAGGATTTGATAACGAATATATGAAGGCGGGAGATAATACGATGGTTACTTATACCAATCTTCATCCGGGGCGTTATACTTTTCATGTTCGTGGCGACCAGGTGGGCGTTCACGGTCAGGAAGCACCTTCCGTTAGTTTCGAGCTGATAGTGGAGGCTCCCGTTTATCAACGAGCATGGTTTATTTTGCTGATGATATTGGCAGGTATCCTTATTGCAGGCTATATTATCCGTATGTTCTGGATACGGAAAACCTTGCAACATTCTCTATTGGCCGAGAAACGGGAAAAAGAGTATATCGAAAATGTGAATCAGTCCAAACTACGTTTCTTTACCAATGTATCGCATGAGTTCCGTACTCCGTTAACGCTTATATCCAGTCAGCTTGAGATACTCCTGATGCATAAAGACATGATCCCCGAGGTGTATAATAAAATTTTGGAGATTTATAAGAACTCCCGCCGGATGAATAATCTGGTGGATGAAGTGATTGATATCCGTAAGCAGGATCAGGGATATCTGAAATTGAAAATTTCCAAAGAGAATATTGTTGCGGTGATAGAGGAGATTTGTTGTTCTTTCTATAGTTATGCGCAGCTGAATAAGATCGATCTCCGCTTTTCTTCCACTTTGAAAGAAGCGGATTTGTATATTGACAAGACGCAGATAGAGAAAGTATTCTATAATCTATTGTCCAATGCTTTTAAATATACGAAGCCCGGTGACTGGATTTCTGTAGAATTGGTAGCGGAAGGAGAGAATGACATTGTGATTTCAGTCAATAATCTAGGTGTCGGTATCGAAAAGTCCAAGATCAAACATGTATTTGAACGGTTTTGGCAGGATGACTCGGCAACAACTACACAGACAGTCAAAGGATCGGGTATCGGGTTGGCAATGGCGAAAGGAATTGTGGAATTGCATCAGGGAACTATCGGAGTGGAAAGTGAGCCGAATGGAATAACGTCTTTTATCGTTACTCTTCACCGGGATGCAAATGTGAATGTGGAAGCATCTTCCTCTGCAGATGAACGCGTTGCCGGACATTATGTAATAGAGCCTCAAGAAATCTCGGAAATGGTGAAGCCGGATAAAACGGTGAAAATACTGATTGTGGAGGATAACCCGGAGATGCGTAAGGTGTTGGCACAGATTTTTGAACAAATATATGATGTATATACGGCTGCCGACGGGCAGGAAGGATTGGAGCAGGCTTCTTCACTACAACCACAGATGATTGTGAGTGATATTATGATGCCCGTTATGTCCGGCCTGGAGATGTGCGAGAAGTTGAAAAGCAATTTGCAGACCAGCCATATTCCTGTGGTATTGCTGACTGCCCGCAACCGGGAAGAACATACCTTAGAGGGCTTGCAGACGGGAGCGGATGATTATATCTCCAAACCTTTCAATATCAAGATATTGGTGGCCCGTTGCAACAATATCATCCAGACTCGTAAACTGCTCCAGCAGCGGTTTGCCCGGAATGATGAACCTAAAGTGGAAGACCTTCCGTTTAATCCGATCGATAAAAAGATGCTGATGGATGCTACGGCGATTGTGGAATCTTATATTGATAACGCAGACTTTGACGTAGCCACTTTTGCACGTGAGATGTGCATGAGCAGAACTTTGCTTTTCACCAAACTGAAAGCATTGACCGGACAGACCCCGAATGACTTTATTTTATCTTTGAGACTGAAAAAGGCAACAGAAAAATTAATCAATGATCCCAATGCCCTGATTGCTGATATAGCATTTGATTACGGTTTTTCTAATCCAAGTTATTTTATCCGATGTTTTAAGAATGCTTATGATATTACTCCGGCTGCTTACCGGAGGAAATACACAAACGCTTAATATATAGCGTCTTATGTATTTGTCTCCTGGTGAGAATTGTACTATTTGAACTTTTATACGGACGATTCTATTATTCGAAATCACTAATTATTTGGATTTTTGCGCTGTAATCATTCAAATTATTACATAGTATGAAAAACATCGTAATTAAATGGGCTGTGTTCCTGACAGCCTTTCTTATCTCTTTAGAGGTTAGTGCTCAAAACGTCAGAGTTTCTGGAGTTGTGACAGACGCACTTGGACCAATCCCCGGAGCTAATATTATGGAGGAGGGGACTACTAACGGTACAGTGACGGATGTAAATGGAAAATATTCAATCAGTGTATCTGCAAAATCTACCCTTGTTTTCTCTTGTATAGGATATAAGGAACAGAAGATACGTGTCGGTACGAAAACGGTACTGAATGTGGATATGGTAGAAGAGTCGAAAATGCTCGATGAATTAGTCGTTGTCGGCTATGGCGTTCAGCGTAAAAGTGACGTGGCAACTTCGGTAGCCTCGGTCAAAGCGGATGAAATGAAAACCTTTCCTGCCGGCAATGTGGCTGATATGCTGCGTGGACGTGCCGCAGGTGTGAATGTAACGAGTAGTTCCGGACGTCCGGGATCGACTCCTTCGATTACCATTCGCGGTTCCCGTTCTATCAGTGCGGACAATGCTCCTTTATATATCATAGATGGTTCTCCTTCCAGTGCAACGGAGTTTAGCACGTTGAGTGCGGACGATATTGAGTCGGTTGAAATTCTGAAGGATGCTGCGTCGCAGGCTATTTATGGGGCACGTGCCAGTGACGGTGTGGTATTGGTAACTACCAAGCGCGGTAAAGCCGGAAAGGTGGAAGTCAGTTATAATGGTTATCTGGGTATCCAGTCTCTCTGGAGGAATTTTGATTTCTATTCTCCCGAAGAATATATGCAGCTTCGCCGTGAAGCGAAGGCACATGATAAGGGAATTGTTGATGCACGTGAGATTTCGATAGCCGAGGCATTGGAAGACGAGGTTATGCAGCGGGTATGGGCCAGCGGAAAGTTTATCGACTGGGAAAAAGAAATGTTCAGAAATGCAATTTACCATAATCATGATGTCAGTGTACGTGGAGGAACAGAGAAAATCAAAGTATCGGCAGGTGCCAACTATTTTGACCAACAGGGAATGGTGGTTACCGGATCGGGATACCAGAAGTTTTCTTTAAGGTTGAATCTGGACTTTGAAATATCAAAGTGGATTAGTTTTGGCATCAATTCTTCTTATGCGATGACTAAACAGGATCGTGAGGATGGTAACTTTAATGATTTTATTACCAGTTCCCCATTGGCGGAAATATATGATGTGGATGGTAAATATACAAAGTATATCAACTCGGAAGGAAATTATAATCCTTTGTACCGTGCTCAACATTACGGACGTGAAGTATCCCGTGATAATTACCGCCTGAACTTTTTTATGGATGTGAAGCCTTTCAAGGGATTCAATTATCGTCTGAATACTTCCGTTTATAATCAGACATCTGAAGACGGTTCCTATAAAGATTCCCAATATCCGGGAGGCGGAGGAACAGCTGTGCTCGACGAATCACGCACGCAGAACTGGCTGGTTGAGAATATTGTGACTTATAAAGTGCCTATCCGCAATAAGAAACATCAGTTGACGTTGACCGGTGTGCAGTCTGTCGACCATAATGGCTCGAAGTCTATCGGCTATTCAGTAGAGAATCTTCCGGTAGATAAAGACTGGAATTTCATTTCTCAAGGTGAGTTTACAGGCAAGCCCCGTCGTCAGTTTAATGAAAATAATCTGGTGTCGTTCATGGCTCGTGCACAGTATTCGCTTTTAGACCGTTATCTGTTGAATGTGGCTGTTCGTCGCGACGGTTCCAGCCGTTTCGGAAAAGAAAATAAATGGGGTACATTCCCGTCAGCTGCTTTTGCCTGGCGTGTCAATCAGGAGAATTTCCTGAAAGATGTGTCGTGGATTGATAACCTGAAACTACGTGTCAGTTATGGTATTGTTGGTAATCAGAACGGTATCGGCAATTACACTACTTTGGGGCTGGCAGATAATAAAGGATATGAGTTTGGAGATACTTTCCAGATGGGATATTTGCCGGGTAAGGAGCTTTCTAACCCGAACCTGAAATGGGAACAGTCTGCAACGGCTAATTTAGGTGTTGATTTTAGTTTCTTCAATGGTCGCCTGAATGGTACGGTGGAATATTACAATACGCATACGAAAGATTTATTGGTGGAACGCTCTTTGAATGCATCACTTGGATATACCACTATGCTGGATAATCTGGGAAAGACAAAATCCAGTGGTATCGATCTTTCTTTAAATGGTGATGTGATACGTACGAAAGAGTTTACCTGGTCGCTTGGAACTAATTTCAGTATGTATAAGAATGAAATTGTCCGTATTGACGATACGCTCGATGAAAATGGTAAACCCGCCAGTCAGGTAGCACAGGGATGGATTATCGGAGAACCGATCAATGTATATTATGATTATCTGGTAGACGGAATTTTTCAGTATGATGATTTTGATATCACTCGTGACGGTACAGGGAATCTGGTATATACGCTGAAAAATACCTACGACAGTAACAGTGACGGTGTAGCCGACAGCCCGATTGATTACGGTGGCGCTATTGAACCGGGTATGGTTAAGGTACGTGATAACAATGGAGATGGAAGGATCACGGCAGATGACAGAGTGCCTATCCGGAAAGATCCGAAGTTTACCGTCTCTCTTTCTTCCACATGGAACTGGAAAGGATTTGATTTATTCATGGATTGGTATGGAGTTTCCGGCAGAAAGATAAAGAATAGTTATTTGTATGACTATAATTCCGGAGGTTCTTTGCGTGGAAAATTGAATGGAGTGAAGGTGGATTATTGGACTCCGTTCAATCCGTCGAACGAATTCCCGCGTCCTTCTTATAGCGCAGACCCTGCTTATTTGAGTGCCATCGCTATTCAGGATGCATCTTATATCCGTTTACGCACCTTACAATTGGGATATACTTTCCCGGTCAGACTATTGAAGAATACTCCGATTCATAAATTGCGTCTGTATGCAACTGCTACTAACTTGCTGACATTTACGGAATTTAAGTCTTATAGTCCCGAACTGACTCCCGGGTCTTATCCGGAGTCCAGACAATATGTATTTGGTGTCAATGTTTCATTCTAAAATAAAGAATCCTTATGAAAAAGTTAATATATACAGCCTTTGTCATCTGCGGAATGTTGACCGCTTCCTGCTCGGATTTATTAAATCTGGAATCAAAGACAGATGTGACGAACAATTATCTGTTCACTACTCCCGAAGGGTTGAATACAGCTGTTACAGGTCTGTACTCCCTGGCTCGTGAATTGCCGGGTGGAGCGGATAATAATGAATCCAATCTGTACATCGTTACTATGTGTGACTTTAATACGGATATTGCGATACTTAGAGCAGGTGTTTCTACTTCAATCGGACGTTTGAATACGAGCTTTACTCCAAGTACTGGGGATGTCAATAAGTTCTGGAAACATCACTATGGTATTATTGGAAAAGCAAATGAAATTATTGTAGCCGCAGAAGCCCTGGGACTGGATGACAGCGATGTGCTCCATGCATGGAGTGAAGCGAAATTCTTCAGAGGACGGAGCTATTTTGAACTCTGGAAACGCTTTGACCGTCTTTATCTGAATATCACCCCGACCACCGTCGACAATCTGAAACGGGAATACAAACCTGCTTCTCACGAAGAACTGATGACGCTGATTACAACTGACTTGGACGATGCTATGAAAGGGCTGGACTGGTCGCTTCCTCAAAATAATGGAAATGTATTGTATGGACGGGTAACAAAAGCTACTGCCAAGCATGTTCGTGCACAGGTTGCCATGTGGGAGTCAGATTGGGATACAGCCATTGAGGAATGTGAGGATATCTTTAAGCAGGAAGGCATCTACTCGATGGAAAAGAAAGCCGAGAATGTATTTAATGGGGCAGATTTGAAATCTCCGGAAGTGTTATGGAGTTTCCAATATTCACAAAACTTGGGTGGAGGTGGTTCCGGAACTCCGGTTGCCGGACATCGTGTCTCTATTCAAACCACTACCCGAATCAATAAAATTTCAGGTTGTATCAATACGGCCGATCAGGGTGGATATGGTTGGGGACGTATTTATCCGAATACCTATCTGTTGAGTCTGTACGATCAGGTAAAAGATACGCGATATAATGAGTTGTTTGTTCACCGTTTCAAATACAATGACCCTACTTCTCCTAAATATGGAGAATTGATTCCTCTTACACAGAGTTCCAGCTATTGTGAAACACTGCATTTTATGTCGAAAAAATACTTTGACCAATGGACGATGGCTGATAATCCGGACCGGACAACAGGTTTCAAGGATCTGATTGTCTATCGACTGGCAGAAACTTACTTAATGGCGGCAGAGGCATATATGCGTCGTGACGGAGGTATGAGTACGGATGCTTTGCGCTGTTACAATAAAACATGGGAACGTGCGGGAAATGATAAATTTGCAGGTCCTCTGACACAGGATATACTTTTGGATGAATATGCCCGTGAGTTGAATTTTGAAGGCGTTCGCTGGCCTTTGTTGAAACGTTTGGGACTCTTGGGCGAAAGAGTGAAAGCGCATTATGGCGAGACGAAGGCTGAAAACCCTTATCTGGATAAAGATTATGCGGAATGCCGTACCAGTTTTGTGGTTGGAAAGCACGAATGTTGGCCTATTCCACAGGAACAGATTGACTTGATGGGGAAAGAGAATTTCCCACAGAATGAGAACTGGTATTAAGCGATTGATTATCTGTAAAACATGAATGAATATGAAAAAAATAATATACTTCTTATTGATTTTAAATCTGGGGTTACTTTCCTGTGTCGATGATGCATCGGTACGCGTGATGCCTGAATTTAATTGTAAAGATACAAAAGTAAATTTGGCGAAAGCGGCGGGTTCTTCTGTTACGTCGCTGTTATATACCAATGTCGGTCAGGTTGTTGCACAGTACGAAGCAGAATGGCTTTCTGTAGATGTAAGTTCAAAAAGTGTTGTCTACACGGCCTTGACACAAAATGATGGTGAAGATGCAAGAACGGCTGTCGTGAAACTGACTTGCGGCTCATATACAGTAGAAGTGACGGTTACCCAGGATTCTAAAGAACCGGATCTTTCTTTGAAGATAGGACAAAGTGTGGATGAGGGTATCGGTATGATTTTCTGGGTGGATCCTTCGGATAATATGGTAGGAAAAGCGGTTTCAGTGAAACGTCAGGGAGGGAATCCTTTTGAGGCTTCTGTGATGCCTCATAGTGCACTTTCCACCGTCAACGGATATGCTAATTCTGCCTTGTTCACTTCTCCGTCGGCAAATGATGCGGTAGCATATTGCCAGTCGTTGGGTGACGGGTGGTATCTGCCTGCCCGCGATGAATTATGGGAATTGTTTGATACCTATAATGGTGTTGGACATACTGATCCGGATTTTGTTTCAGCCGTACCTGATAAACTGACGGAAGTAGAGAAGGCGGCACGTGCTGCATTTGATAAGATGTTGACTGATTTACAAGGTGATGTGATGAACGAGGCTGCCGGTTCGGGTAATGGCGAAAGCTATTGGTCGAGTACGGAAAACGCAGCAGGTAATCAGGCTTATTGGGTACGTTTCGGTAAATCGGGAGCTGATGCAGGAAATAAAACAGCTACCAACCGTTTTGTAAGATGTATGCGTACAATCGGTGATTATACTTATCCTGAAGAACCGGCAACATTGACGGTTAATCCAAATCCTGTGACATTGGAAGGAGCTAATGAAGCGGAAGCAAATGTGACATTGACATCCAATAAAACGGTATTTAGTGTGGCTTTGGCAAATGATTCCTGGCTTTCGTATACTATTTCGGGCACAACAGTTACGTTCAAGGCAAAATCTAAAAATACCACTGGCGATGTTCGTACGATTGTTGCTACGGTTACAGCCGGTACTGGCACAGCCGCTACTAAGTCGGTGGAGGTAACGGTGAATCAGAATGTTGCGGCTGAAGGAGGCGCTTCTCTCGAGTTAAGCACAAATGCCGTGACTATTACTCCTGATGCTGTGACGAAATCAGAAGGAATAACGATGATTTCTGATGAAACAGAATTTACAGTAAATATAACTGATGAGTCTTGGGTGAAAGCGTATGTTGATATAACAAGTAAAACTCTTTATTTCTGGACATTATCGCCTAATTTGAATAGTTCTAACCGGGTAACGACTGCTACAGTAATAGCCGGAAGCGGAGCGAATGCACCTAAACAGGAAGTTACTATTACACAAAGAGGGCTTTTAAGTTCCGAGTTTGCGGTGGGACAGGTGATTGCGGATAATGGTTCGTTAAAAGGGGGCATTGTGTTCTGGGTAGATGGCACTAATCGCGGTAAAGCTAAGATTATGTCGTTGGACAGAGAGAGTCTGGCATGGTCTACGGCAAGCTCTCCGGCTTCTACCGGTTTAACTTTATCCAATGACAATGGCCTGGCAAATACTACTGCGTTGGCAGCATTGCCGAATGCAGCAGAAATGCCCGCTCTTAAATATTGTATGGATAAAGGTTCCGGATGGTATTGGCCTACGAGAACGGATTTGGAACAGATGTTTGAAACTTATAATGGGACTGCAGTGGCAGATGCAACGGAGAATAACCCGGATGCGATTACTGATTTTGAGAAAGCAAACCGTACAGCTTGGGATCAAGTGATTACTGGTGCAGGAGGAACTATCATGAATACGGCAGCAGCATCTGCTACCGGAGATTCTTATTGGGCTAGTCGTGAAACGTCGAGCGGTACAAGCGCATTTTATGTACGTTTTGGAAAACCGCTTGCCTGGGATAAATCGAATGCTAAAAAAGACGGTAAAAGATTTGTTCGTGCAGTCCGTTCAATCTCGAAATAATGGTATTAGGTATGTATAAGGTATATCAAAAAATAATTTTAGCCTGTTTGTTACTGGTTATGACCGGCACGGTTTATAGTCAGCGTGTGACGCAAACGATTAATGATGGTTGGAAGTTCTCCCTCTTTGAGGGAGACGCGTCCACTGCTGACTTTGATATTTCCGGTTGGACTGATGTTTCCATTCCTCATACATGGAATGCAAAAGATGCAGATGATGAAATTCCCGGTTATTTCCGGGGAAAAGGCTGGTACAGGAAAGTGGTGACAGTGGAGGAACTGATTCCCGAACAAAGAGTCTATCTTAGTTTTGAGGGAGCCAATCAAGAAACGAATGTGTTTGTGAATGGAACGTTTGTTGGAAATCATAAAGGTGGTTATTCCGCTTTTACGTTTGACGTGACTGATTATGTTCATGCCGGACGCAATCTGATAGCTGTGAGCGTTGACAACTCGCATCATCCGGATATTGCTCCTCTTTCAGCGGACTTTACTTTCTTCGGGGGAATCTATCGGGATGTTTATCTGGTGTATACTTCTCCTGTGCAACTGTCTACTACTCATTACGCTTCTAGTGGGGTGTATCTCAAAGCATCGAAGATTACGGATTTGCAAGCAGATATTTCAGTAAAGACATTCTTGTCTAATGCTTTGAAGAGTAATCAATCATTGATTCTTGAAACGGAGATTTTGGATGCAGATGGTAATAGAGTAGCACTTTCACAAAAGAAAGTAAATGTGAAGGCAGAAGAAAAGAATGTAGCTTTTGAATCGCTCATGGCTATTACGCAGCCTAAACGTTGGGATGTAGACTCTCCTTATATGTATAAGGTATATAGCCGTCTGAAGAATAAAAAAGAGGAGGTGCTCGATTGTGTTGTCAATCCGCTGGGAATTCGTGAATATCGTTTTGATGCGGAGAAAGGTTTTTTCTTGAATGGGAAATATCGGAAATTGATTGGTACCAGTCGGCATCAGGATTACAAAGGAATGGGAAATGCTTTGCGGGATGAAATGCATATCCGGGATGTACAGTTGAGTAAGGATATGGGAAGTAATTTCCTGCGAGTGGCTCATTATCCGCAAGATCCGGTTGTGATGCAGATGTGTGATAAGTTAGGGCTATTGACTTCGGTTGAAATTCCAGTAGTGAATGCCATCACTCAAAGTAAGGCATTTATGGAAAATTGCGTGGAACAGGTGACAGAGATGGTTTGTCAGAACTATAATTATCCATCTGTTATTATTTGGGCTTATATGAATGAAGTGCTTTTGCGTCCTCCTTTTAATCCGGAAAATAGGACGGAACGGGCGGACTACATGACATTCCTTCATCAAATAGCTTCGGCGATTGAGGCGCAGATCAGAAGTCTGGATTCGGAACACTATACCATGTTGCCTTGTCATTCTACTTCTCAAATCTATCAGGAAGCAGGAATTGCAGAATTACCGATGCTATTGGGTTTTAATCTTTATAATGGATGGTATGGTGGTAGCTTGAGTGGATTTGAAGAGAAACTGGAAGAACTTCACAGGGAGTTTCCTCACAAACCGTTGCTCATTACCGAATATGGGGCGGATGTGGATACTCGTATTCACTCTTTTTCGCCGATGCGGTTTGATTTTAGTTGTGAATTTGGTTCCATCTACCACGAACATTACTTGCCTGAAATTCTAAAGAGGGATTATATCGTGGGAGCTATGGTTTGGAACTTGAATGATTTTTATTCCGAAGCCAGAAGAAACGCTATGCCTCATGTGAACAATAAAGGGTTGGTAAGTACGGATAGAGAACGTAAAGATGGATATTATCTTTATCAGGCTTATCTGAAAGAGGCACCTGTCCTGCACATTGCTTCTAAATCGTGGAAGAACAGGGCAGGAGCCAGTCGGGATGGAAAGAGCTGTATGCAACCTTTGAAGGTGTATACCAATGCAGATAAGGTGGAAGTCTTTTTAAATGGAAAGAGTTTGGGAGTATATCCGGTATCGGATAAGGTCGTTTCTGTGGATATTCCTTTTGTCAACGGAGAAAATGTGGTAGATGCTGTAATTGAAAAAGAGGGACGCGAATATCGTGACCAGTATGTTTGCAATTTCCAATGTGTCAATGTGAAGAACGGCTTTACGGAAGTCAATGTATTACTGGGTGCTCAACGTTATTTCGAGGATCGGACAGCAGAACTGTGTTGGATACCGGAACAGGCTTATGAAAAAGGCTCATGGGGATATATTGGCGGAGAAGTGGCTCCGAACAAGACTCGTTACGGTTCTTTGCCTGCCAGCGACACTGATATACTGGGAACGGATCAGGATCCTATCTTTCAGACGCAACGGGTAGGTATTGAGGCCTTTAAAGCGGATGTGCCGGATGGTGTCTATGCTGTATATTTGTATTGGACGGAACTTACTTCTGAAAATAAGAGAGAGGCTTTGGTGTATAATTTAGGAAATGATGTGGTGAAAGAGGAGTATGCAAACCGGGTATTTTCTGTGGATATAAATGGGGTATCTGTTGCCGGGCAAATGAATATTGCAGAAGAATACGGTTCCGAACGTGCGGTCATTAAAAAGTATATTGTTCCGGTTTCACAGGGAAAAGGGCTTGTCGTTCGTTTTGGAGCGGTAGAGTCTGTGCCTATTTTAAATGCAATACGAATCGTAAAAGAATATTAGAAGATGAAAAATAGTATAGTTATATTGTTTTTACTGCTGTTATCCCAGTTGGGTTATGGGCAGGGACGTACATTTAAGGTCACTGCCCGTCCGTGGGTGAAAGGACAGAAAGATCTTCCATGGAAGGAGTATGATACCCGTACCATTGCTCAATTGGATGGTTTTAAAGCTACTGATAAAGTGCATGTAAATGAGTATGGAAGTGATTGGGATGCTCCGAAACACCGGGCTACTGGATTTTTTAGAGTAGAACGTATTGGAAATCGTTGGTGGATGATTGATCCCGACGGATATCGGCATTTGCAGAAAGTGGTGGTTGGAGTACGTTTGGGGACTTCCGAACGCAATAAACAAGCGATGCTGGACAAATTTGGTACGGAAGAAAAATGGATCGAAAGAACAGCACAGATGATTCATTCACTGGGCTTTTCCGGTACGGGCTCTTGGAGTAACGAAGAGGCGATTGCTTCTTACAATGCATCCCACAAGGAGGTCTTGACCCGCTCAATCATTCTCAACTTGATGAGCGGATATGGTAAGAAACGGGGAGGAACTTATCAGTTGCCTGGTAACACGGGATATCCTAATCAGTGTATTTTCGTTTTTGACCCGGAATTCGAGACTTATTGCGATGAGATGGCACAAAAACTGGTTGCGAATAAAATGGATAAAAACATCATTGGTTATTTTTCGGATAATGAACTTCCGTTCGGACCCAAGAATCTGGAAGGTTATCTGACTTTACAGAACCCTGGTGATCCGGGAAGAGTGTATGCGGAATCCTGGTTGAAAAAGCAGGGAATTACTTCGCAACAAATAACCGATGAGCACCGGGAGGAGTTTGCAGGGGTGGTAGCTGAACGATATTATAAAGTAGTATCGGAAGCGATTCGGAAGTATGATCCCAATCATCTCTATCTGGGTAGTCGTTTACATGGAAAACCGAAGTTTATCCGCCAGATTGTGGAAGCGGCAGGCAGGTATTGTGATGTTGTTGCAATTAATTACTATGGAGCGTGGACGCCGAGTGAAAAGACCATGAAACATTGGGGAGAATGGGCTCAAAAGCCTTTCATCATTACGGAATTTTATACGAAAGGAATGGATTCCGGACTGGCGAATACGACAGGAGCAGGTTTTACCGTTCAAACTCAACAGGAGCGTGGATATGCCTATCAGCATTTTGTTTTAGGATTATTGGAAAGTGGAAATTGTGTCGGATGGCACTGGTTTCGTTATCAGGATAATGATCCGACAGCAAAAGGGGCAGATCCTTCGAACCTGGACTCTAACAAGGGACTGATAGATAATGAATACAATCTTTATAAACCGTTGGCCGATGCTATGAAAGAATTGAATATCAATGCCTATCGTTTGGCCGACTGGTTCGATCAACAATCAAATAACAATCAATAAAATACACACCATGAAAAAAATATTTATACTGGGAGCTTTACTGTTTATAACTTCTATTCCTATGGTTTCTTGTACGGATGATGATGATAAGGATCCTAATTTTATGCCTCCTGATATAGTGATGGGTGGGGGAGATGTGGAGTCGGAATACCCGGCAGATTTACCCGTTCCTGGAGCCTCTGTGGTATATGCTCCGTCATTAAATGCCAATATGTATCGCCCTATCAGTGTCAAGTATTCCAGTGCTTATCCTCCCATATCCAGTTGGACAACGGGGAATACACGTATTATTGCTTATATGGATGGATATAAACCGGCTATTAAGACATTGAAAGCGTATCAGGAGTCGGTGAATAAATATGGAAGTTCGACAACGCTTCCGAAACAAGCAGCTACGGGCAGGTTTTATACGAAGAAGATAGATGGACGTTGGTGGTTGGTTGATCCAGAAGGTTGTTTACATCTGGAACGCAGTGCGACTTCTTTGCGTAAGGGGACTTCCAGTCGTAATAAAGCGGCTTGGAATAGTAGGTTTGGAACTGATGAGAAATGGCTGTCTACTACTCAACGTGAATTGAGCGAGATTGGCTTTCATGGTACAGGTGCCTTCTGTACAGGTACTTATTCACTGATTCAGACTCATAATGCTTCCAATCCGAGCAGTCCGTTGACTTTGGCGCCTTCATTTGCTTTTCTAAGCCAGTTCAAGAGTGCGAAGTCTTATAATTATCCCGGAGGAAGCGATGATAATGCTGCAGGTCTTGTGTTTTATAATGGATGGGCCGAATGGTGTGATTCATATTTGGCAGGTAGTGCTTTCGCAGATTATTTGCGTGATCCTAATGTCTTGGGGTTCTTTTCGGATAATGAGATAAACTTCTCTTCAAACAGTTCCCGGATTTTGGATCGTTTCCTGGCTATCAACAGTTCGAATGATCCGGCTTATGTTGCGGCAAAAGGCTTTATGGATTCCAAGGGCGTGCAAAGTGTGACGGATGCCTTGAATAATGAGTTTGCAGGCATCGTAGCAGAGAAATATTATAAAGCAGTGAAAGAGGCAGTGATGAAAGTAGATGATAAGCTGCTTTATCTGGGGACTCGATTGCATGGAACTCCTAAATATATGGAGGGAGTGATGAGAGCTGCCGGAAAATATTGTGATGTTATTTCTATCAACTATTATAGTCGTTGGAGTCCCGAACTGACAACAGCGATTGCAGACTGGGCAAGTTGGGCGGATAAGCCGTTTCTTGTAAGTGAGTTTTATACGAAAGGGGTGGAGGATTCCGATCTGAATAACCAGTCGGGAGCCGGGTATTCTGTTCCTACACAAAATGAGAGGGCTTATGCTTATCAGCATTTTACATTAGGATTGCTTGAGGCTAAGAATTGTATCGGATGGCATTGGTTTAAATATCAGGATGATGATGGTACGGATAATTCGTCGAAACCTGCCAATAAGGGTCTTTATGATAACTCTTATCAGTTGTTTCCTTATTTATCTTTCTTTGCCCGCGAATTGAATTTTAATGCGTATGATTTGATCCAGTATTTTGATAAATAGGTATTCGTTTCGATATAATATTTGAAAAGAAAGACAAAGTGCGAATCTCGCTGTATAGCTTTGATAAAAACTACTATTGCAAAATTCGCACTTTTTATTTTCTGATTAGTTGTGTACTAACGTACCTATCTCTTCTCCGCTGATTACTTTCTTTAAGTTACCTACTGTGTCCATATCAAATACAACGATAGGCAGGTTATTTTCTTTGCACATACAGGTCGCAGTTAAATCCATAACTTTCAGACCACGTTTCAACACTTCATCATACGTAATATCATCGAATTTGGTTGCGGTAGGATCTTTTTCAGGATCAGCTGTGTAAATGCCATCTACGCGAGTACCTTTCAGCATAACGTCTGCTTCGATTTCTATTCCTCTAAGTGAAGAACCGGTATCTGTAGTAAAGAAAGGATTTCCTGTTCCTGCAGACATGATGACCACTTCACCGTTTTCCATACATTCGATGGCTTTCCATTTACTGTAGAATTCACCGATAGGTTCCATCCGTACTGCTGTCAATACACGTGCTTTTACACCGGTAGCCACAAGAGCAGAACTTAGAGCGAGGCTATTGATAACGGTAGCCAACATTCCCATTTGGTCACCTTTCACACGGTCAAAACCTTTATTAGCTCCGCTTAATCCGCGGAATATATTACCTCCTCCGATGACGATACCAATCTGTACCCCTTGTTCGTGGATTTCTTTGATTTGTTGAGCATATTCTGCCAGTCTTTTTTCGTCAATGCCGTATTGCTTTTCGCCCATCAAGCTCTCTCCACTGAGCTTTAGTAAGATTCTTTTATACTTTGCCATACCTTTTGCTTTTTATTGTTTGCCGCAAATATAGAGATAATTTATCGGATAGCCTCACTGGGATGCGATTACTTTTTTCATTATTTGCCTTCCCAAAAAGGTTTGTACAACCCCTCTCAGGGAAAGATAAATGAGAAAAGCCAGCCACAGGGCGTGATTTCCCAGGAGAGGATGGAAAGCGTAATATACTCCGAAGAAGCTGGCGGAAGCGACTAACATGGAGTAAAGCATCTGCCGGGTAGCGGTGGCACCAATAAATACTCCATCCCACAGGAAAGCAGAAAAGCCAGCTAGCGGAATGATAAGTGCCCAGTAAAAATAAGTGTCTGAAGCGTTGATTACTGAAGTGTCATTGGTTAGTAGGCCAAGAAATTCTTTTCCACCGATTGCATAAAGGATGGTGAATATCAATGAAAGACCCAATCCCCAATAGAAAAGGTGATGTACTGTGTTGCGTAAGGCTGTTTGATTCTTGGCACCTATGTAACGGCCGGCCAGTGCTTCACCGGCATAAGCAAATCCGTCCATGATGTAAGAAAACAGAGTGAATAGTTGCATGAGCAAGGTGTTTACGGCTAATACAATTTCTCCTTGGGCGGCTCCTGCAGAGGTGAAAAACATGGTGACTACAACCAGGCAAAGGGTACGGAAGAAGATGTCCCGGTTGACTTGGAAGAAACGGTACATGGCTTGTTTCTGTATAATTTCTTTCCATACGATCCGCTTTCTTAGTGCACTATAATAGCGCATATATAGCAATATGGCCATGAAGAAACCTGCATATTGGGCTATTAAAGTTCCTGTTGCCACTCCTGCCACTTTCATATCCAGCAAGTAGACAAAGGATAGGCTGGCTACAATATTGACAATGTTTTGAGTAATAGCGATATACATGGGAAAGCGTGAATTCTGCATTCCGATAAACCAACCGGCGAATCCATAAAGTCCTAATGTGGCGGGAGCTCCCCAGATACAGATATAGAAATAAGTAGTTGCCAGTTGCTCGACTTCCGGTGTGGTTTGTATCAGAGTGAATGCCAATTTCAGGATAGGGTATTGGAGTATCAACAGGCAAAGAGCTATAAACAATCCTACGCCAACGGAACGTAACAGTAACCGGGTGATTTCATTTAGATCATGCTGCCCATACGCTTGTGAGGTCATGCCACTCGTCCCCATGCGTAGGAATCCGAAAATCCAATAGATAATATTAAACAACATTCCCCCTACAGCGATGGCTCCAATGTAGGCCGGAGAACCGAGGTGTCCTACGATGGTAACATCGATAAGTCCCAGTAGCGGGACGGTAATATTTGATATAATCGATGGTATGGCTATCCGTAATATTCGTCTGTTTTCGGAGGATTGTTTTTTATCTATCATTTTATAGAAACACTTTTATCAAATTGATTGTTCTTTTCGTCCACAAAGGTACATTTTTAATTTTTTTGTTGTATCTTTGTGAATCACGAACTAAATAGCAATCAGATGGATTATGAGGACCTTAACTATTTTTTTTATCTCTTTATTCTCACTGCCGCTGGCGCTGAATGCACAGTCGGTTGATGAGATGTTGCAGAAAATATCTGCCGCCATTGAGGCTGGGCAGAATGGACAGGCTGTGAGCTATTTCCGACAGACTATTCCTCTGAATATAGACCGTACGGAAATGTATTATTGGACGAATGTGGATAAGAATAGTGAAATTAGCTCCAAACTGGCTACTGAATTAGCTCTCGCCTATAAAAAGAAACGGAATTACGACAAAGCTTATTTGTTCTACAAAGAGTTGCTGCAAAAGGACCCAAATAATGTAGATTGTTTGGAAACATGTGCGGAAATGCAAGTGTGCCGCGGACAAGAAAAAGACGCTTTGCGTATGTACGAAAAAATATTGCAACTCGATGCGGATAATCTGGCTGCTAATATCTTTTTAGGAAACTATTATTATTTGATGGCAGAGCAGGAGAAGAAAAAGTTAGAAACGGATTACAAAAAACTTCCTTCTCCCACTAAAATGCAGTATGCTCGCTATCGGGATGGATTATCGAAGTTGTTTACTACCCGGTATGAGAAAGCGCGTAACTCTTTACAGAAAGTTGTTCTACGTTTTCCATCGACAGAAGCTCAAAAGACATTGGATAAGATATTGAGAATAGAAAAAGAGGTGAATCGCTAGGTGGTTCACCTCTTTTTCTATTCTCAAGGTATTTTTATTCCATCTCAATCGGACAAAGTAGCACTCCACCAGTAGTATGGCGATCTATCGATTGATATATAGGTTGGCTTCTTTGTATTGTTTGAGACGACATTGTTATGTTTCTTGTATTCCGATTGGTTCCCGTTATCAGAGTAATGGCCTTGTTTAACATAAACTCATCAGAGCTGCCTAAAGGGAGCAAAGTGTCTTCTGGATTTTGGGCTAAATTAAACTCGTTCCAATCGTAATCGGGGGTAAATCCGGCACTATAGTCTGAATGTACAGCATTGGTAACTTTTGTAGTAATAGGCCAATACGCCCATTCATATTGATCATCTGAATACTTCTGCATTCCGACATTTTTCCCTTCTGTTAATTCACCGATGAGTATGATATTCATGAAGGGTTCCAAACTGCTGATAACCAATTCTGAGGATGATGCGGTATTTTCACTTGTTAAGATATAAATGCGATTAGAATTAAGCTTCAAATAGCCTGTCGTTCCTCCAGTTTCCGTATTGAAATATCTGGTGTGTGTCACTTTCCCTTTGTTGTTGGAAAAAATACCAAAGACTTTATCTTTGTACTCTTCGGAAATCAAAAGTCCTGCTAGCATATTGGCCGAATGTTCATAACCGCCCCCGTTATAGCGCAAATCTAATACAAATTCGTTCACTCCTTTTGATTGGAAATCGGCAAATATGGTTTTCATTTCTTCATCATAAGTACGATCATCTACGCCCGTTGGCCCCGGAGTGAAATGGTTGTAAACCAGATAGCCTATTTTCTTATCTCCAAACGTAAGTACGTCATGATAATATAACGGATTATCTTCGACTGCCGTAGAAGCTCCTATGGCAATTGTCTTAGTTTCTGAATTGTGTTTTATAATCCATTGAGAAGCAGAACCATTCAATAGGGCCTTGTAATTTCCTTCTTTTATATTATTTTTTCCATCTATACCTATAATCCAATCTCCTCGTTCCAAACCGGCTGCATGTGCAGGGCTATTGGGTAGAATATACACTACTCGGGCATAATAATATCCTAAAGGTTTGTTATTTCCATCTACTATATTAAACAATGTAAATTCCATTCCATAGGTATTGTCTGCATCAATACTGGTACGTGTTTTATAATCTTTATTCTTCTCCATGTAAGAATAGTAGTAGAGGTGTTTTCCATTCCTTGTTTTGCCATCGTTCAGACTGAGCAATGAATAAAAGAAAGTTTCAGGGTCGGCTGTGTAATCTATTTTGTTAGTTGCTGGTAACTCATTATACCATAAATAATCGTTACGCAATTTTTTCTCTATCCAATGATTTATGCTAAGATCCGTATCATCATCGTCTCCTTTTATCGAATCTGTATCATCATCTGAACAAGACACGCTAAATAAACAAAGGAATATTCCTATCCATATATGTAGGCCGAATTGAGCTTTCGTCATTTTTCTCATTTTTTATAAGGTTGCTAATTCACAAATATATTTATTTTTTCAACACAATGTAGCAATAATAGTTTGTTAAGTGATGATTATTTCAGTAAATATTCCACCTCCTTAAACATATAGCCTCTTTTGTTTAGTATTTCATCTTCCAGTATTAATCTTCCTTCGGGTTCTACACAAATGATTCGTGCAAGAAATTCACCGTTGGCATCTTTAAAACGATGCATTCCTTCCTTTCTGAAAAGAGACATTTCATATTGGCAGACTATTGATTCCGTATTGCCTTTTTTAAGTAAACTATAATAAGATTGGATACGCAATATGATGTTCTTCAGTATTTCAAATAGATCGAACTCTTTTCCTGTAATTTGTCGCAGTGAAACAGGATTAGGGGCAAAACTGTGAAACGTTTCCTGATTAATATTGATTCCAATCCCTGCTATACTTTGACTGATGTTCCGTCCCATCAGGTCATTTTCTATCAATATTCCACATATTTTCTTTTCTTTCCAATAAATATCGTTCGGCCATTTGATAGAGATATCGGTGGTATAGGTATCCAGTTCTTCCTTAATAGCCAAAGAAATAATCTGTGAAATGAGAAACTGGCGTCGTGCTTCCAGGAATTCAGGGAAGATGACGATGCTGAAAAGAAGATTCTTACCGGAATCTGATTCCCAAGAGTTGCCGCGTTGTCCACGACCGGAAGTCTGAAAGTCGGCGACTACGACAGTGAGTTCTTCCACTTTTTGTTTAGAACAGAGAGACTGCAGATAGTTGTTGGTAGAATTAGTCTCGCTGATATGAATCAATGGAACCGGGAATATATCAGGGGAGGGCATCATATTCTGCGCGTAACTTTTTAGTAAATTTCTTGATTACCTCATCATAAGAGTGATCGATAAGTTCTTTCATCAGTTTATCGTCTACGTCACTCTCAAAACGAACACTGTTCCAGTATTTTTTATTAAAATGATAAGCTCCTTCAATTCCTGAATAATGTTCGCGTAGTTCGATCGCTTTTTCCGGATCACATTTCAATGCGATGTGATTGGCTTCTTCCAAATCGATGAGAGCAAACATTTTGTTCATCACCTTGACAACAAGTGATACATCATCGAAAGGGAAAGACTCGGTAACTCCTTTCTTGTTGAGGCAGTATTCTCTGACAGTTTCTACATTCATAATGATTCGATTATATAATAACTCTATGTATTCTGCATCTTCTGTAGTGAACTTTAATATAAAGGAGGATAAAATGCTTCCTCTATGTGTTCAACCTTGAAATTTATCTCATCGCCTACTATCGTAATGATATCAAAGCGTACAGGAGAGTCAATCTGAAACAATCTGATATAGGTATCCGCTGCGCGTACCGTACGTCTTATTTTAGGTAAATCAACAGCATCTTCCGGCTCTGCAAACAGAGTATTACTGCGGGTTTTCACTTCTATTACAATCAGTTCATTATCCTTTGCTGCTACAATGTCCAGTTCGAAATGTCCTTTTCTCCAGTTCCGGTCACGGATGAGATACCCCTTCTGTTCAAGATAAGCTACGGCGGCATTTTCTCCGGCTTTTCCTAAATCATTATGTTTAGCCATCTTTTTTTGCAAATTTACTGCTTTTATTCTTTGTATTTACAGAAGTAAAAGTAATTTTGCAGAAGATATGAGAAAAAGGAGTAAGAAGTGCCTGAAAATGCATGTCGAGTGTACCAAAAGGGAACGACGGATGAGCATTTTATTGAGCGACGAAGAACAGCTGATTGTAGATCGTTATCTTGAGAAATATAAGATAACGAACAAGTCACGTTGGCTTCGTGAAACGATTCTCATGTTTATTCATAAGAATATGGAAGAAGATTATCCAACCCTTTTTGGTGAACACGACATGAGACGATAGGGGGATAATAAAAATAATAGATTCAAAATTAAAGGGTGGAATGCTGGACGATATTTACTTCATGAAACAAGCTTTGATAGAGGCAGGAAAGGCTGCCGAGCGGGGGGAAGTTCCCGTTGGAGCTGTCGTGGTTTGTAAGGAGCGGATTATCGCACGTGCCCATAATCTCACAGAAACATTGAATGATGTAACGGCTCATGCCGAGATGCAGGCTATTACAGCTGCTGCCAATGTGCTTGGTGGCAAGTACTTGAACGAATGTACCCTGTATGTCACGGTTGAACCTTGCGTAATGTGTGCCGGAGCTATTGCTTGGGCACAGACTGGTAAACTTGTATTTGGCGCTGAAGATGAAAAACGCGGCTATCAGAAATATGCCGGTTCGGCTCTACATCCTAAAACGGTGGTTGTAAAAGGGGTAATGGCTGACGAATGTGCTACACTAATGAAAGAGTTCTTTGCTGCGAAACGAAAATAAAAGCAGTATCCTGTTTTATTTGATTTCCTCAAAATCTACATATTCACCATCGTCCTGGGTGAATATTTTTTTATGTCTTTTCTCCGGAACATTCTCGGAATATATTTCCTCTTCATCATCATTTGAACGGCTATCTCTTTGACCATAGTCCTGTTGGCTTGTACGTCCCGATTCCGTTTGTTTCGGGCGTGATGAAGAAGATCCACGTCCTAATCCGAAAATCGTTCTTAGTATGAAGCCGACAATAGAAAGGCCAAATACGAAAATGGCAATAATAAAAATGAGTATGAATAAAAGTATATGCATCGGGCTATGATTTTTATGTTGTTACTTCGATAAAACTCATAGTACAACAAACGTGCCAAGAGATTGTTTATTTACTTTTTCTTGTAAAAAGTGAAAGTAAAATATACCATACAATGATGGCGGCAAAGCTACTGATTCCAAGAAATATAAGAAGAGGAATGCAGATAATCAGGAATATAAAACTGATTTTGTTGTCATTCCATGACAGATTTTTAAATTTCAGCGAAAACATCGGTATTTCTGATACCAGCAGTCCGGAAAACAGACAGACAAGTATAAGAAGGTAGACAGGATGGCAGTTGTCTGATATCAGGAAGTCATGTGCACCCGCCACTAAAGAACCCCAGAACAGAGCGTTGGCGGGAACCGGAAGTCCCACAAAAGAACTGGTCTGTCGCGTGTCATTATTGAATTTAGCCAGGCGCAATGCTGAAAAAACAGAAATCAAGAATGCCAAATAAGGTAGGTAAGGAGCGATGAACTCCATACTTGCCGGATAATACATTTCTTTGAACAGAGAGAATACGATCAGTGAAGGAGCAACTCCAAAACTGACATCATCTGCCAATGAGTCCAAGTCTTTTCCGATAATGGAATGTGCGTTGAGCATACGAGCCAACAATCCGTCGAAGAAATCGAAAATGGAACTTAAAGCAATGAAAAGTAGTGCCAGCTCATATTTGGCTTCAAAAGCCATGACGCAGGCAATACAACCGGAGAAAAGGTTCAGGCAGGTTACGGTATTCGGAATACTGTTTTTAATAACGTTTGTCATTGTGACAGAATTATTTAAGTTTGGCGATAACCGTTTGGTTACCGGTCGTTAATTGTCCCATGCTGACACATACTTCTGTGCCAATGGGTAAATACACATCCACACGGGAACCGAATTTGATAAATCCCATGTGTTCGTCAATATAACATTCTTCTCCTACTTCAGCGTAGGTGACAATACGGCGTGCCACTGCTCCGGCAATTTGCCGGGTGAGTACTTCCACTCCTTCCGGAGTTTCGATTACTACCGTAGAACGTTCGTTTTCTGTGCTGGCTTTCGGCAGCCATGCTTTCATGAAGTTTCCATTATGATGTGCTACCTTTTTAATGGTACCGTCCACCGGATACCAGTTGGCATGTACATTCACAATGCTCATGAAGATGGATATCATTAACCGGCGGTCATGGAAATATTCGTTTTCATCGACTTCCTCGATAACGACGATTTTTCCATCGGCGGGTGCTACGACAATCTTTTCAGTGTCCTGTCCGAAGAGACGGATCGGACATCGAAAGAAATTCACCATCAGCAGATAGACTGCTATACTCGCTACTGCTACCACATAAAATGGTATTTTGCAATCGATCCCCCAATAAAGAGCCGCATTAATCAATAGCAATAGCAAGAAGCTAGCCCATAATATATGTGTTCCTTCGCGGTGAATACGTATTTTCTTCAATTTCTTTAGTCGGCCCATGAATGCTGTTTAATGATATTGTCTGCAAAAATATACTTAATTTAAAAATTCAGCAAGTAAATGAGCATAGAAATGCGAATGTTGATAACTTTTTGAGGATTATTTTTGTTTATAACCCGGGAGGTAGTAATTTTATGCCTTCAAATTAACTACTTATCATTATGCAGGATTTCGTTCATTTACATGTCCATACTCAATATTCTCTGTTGGATGGTCAGGCTAGCGTAGCTCGTCTGGTTGATAAAGCTATGAAGAATGGGATGAAGGGTATAGCCGTGACCGATCATGGAAATATGTTCGGTATCAAGGAATTTACGAACTACGTCAATAAGAAGAACAGCGGTCCGAAAGGTGAAGTCAAGGACCTGAAGAAGCGAATTGCAGGAATTGAGGCCGGCACGATAGAGTGCGAGGATAAAGAGGCGGAGATTGCTGCTTGCAAAACTAAGATCGTGGAAGCGGAAAACAAACTATTCAAACCGATCATCGGTTGTGAAATGTATGTGGCACGCCGTACCATGGACCTGAAAGAAGGCAAGCCCGACCAGAGTGGTTATCACCTGATCGTATTGGCTAAGAATGAAACTGGTTATCACAACCTTATTAAATTAGTATCGCACGCGTGGACGCGCGGTTATTATATGCGTCCGCGTACTGACCGTAGCGAACTCGAAAAATATCACGAAGGACTTATTATTTGTTCAGCCTGTCTCGGTGGTGAGGTGCCGAAGCGGATTACTGCCGGGCAATTTGCCGAAGCGGAGGAAGCAATACAATGGTATAAGAACTTGTTTGGCGATGACTACTATCTGGAGTTGCAACGTCATAAAGCGACTGTTCCCCGTGCCAATCACGAATGCTACCCGTTGCAGGTGAATGTGAACAAACATTTGATAGAGTATGCTAAGAAATTCAATGTCAAACTGATTTGTACGAATGACGTTCACTTTGTAGACGAAGAGAATGCGGAAGCGCACGACCGTTTGATCTGTTTGAGTACCGGTAAGGATTTGGATGATCCTACCCGTATGCTTTATACCAAACAGGAATGGATGAAGACACGCGAAGAGATGAACGAACTCTTTGCCGACGTGCCCGAAGCATTGAGCAATACACTGGAGATTCTTGATAAGGTAGAATACTACTCGATCGACCATGCACCTATCATGCCGACTTTCGCCATTCCCGAAGATTTCGGAACAGAGGAGGGGTATCGGGCGAAGTTTACAGAAAAAGACTTGTTCGACGAGTTTACTCAAGATGAACATGGTAATGTGGTATTAAGTGAAGAGGATGCGAAAGCAAAAATTAAACGCTTGGGTGGTTATGATAAACTTTATCGTATAAAACTTGAAGGAGATTATTTGGCAAAACTGGCTTTTGACGGAGCTAAAAGAATTTATGGTGAACCTCTAACGGAAGAAGTCAAAGAACGAATGAACTTCGAATTGTACATCATGAAAACGATGGGTTTCCCCGGATACTTCTTGATTGTACAGGACTTTATCAATGCGGCACGTAAGGAACTGGGTGTGTCGGTGGGTCCGGGACGTGGTTCGGCAGCAGGTTCAGCAGTGGCTTATTGTTTGGGTATTACGAAGATAGACCCTATCCAATATGATTTGCTGTTTGAACGTTTCTTGAATCCAGACCGTATTTCCTTGCCCGATATTGATGTGGACTTTGATGATGACGGTCGTGGTGAGGTACTTCGTTGGGTGACAAATAAATATGGTCAGGAAAAAGTTGCTCATATTATTACGTATGGTACTATGGCGACAAAGATGGCTATCAAGGATGTCGCGCGTGTACAAAAGCTACCTTTGTCAGAATCCGATCGTTTGTGTAAACTGGTTCCTGACAAGATTCCTGACAAGAAACTTAATTTGCCGAATGCCATTGCTTATGTTCCCGAATTGCAAGCAGCGGAAGCGTCATCTGATCCTCTATTGCGGGATACGATCAAGTATGCCAAAATGCTTGAAGGCAACGTGCGTGGTACAGGTGTACATGCTTGCGGTACGATTATTTGCCGTGATGATATTACTGACTGGGTACCTGTCAGCACTGCTGATGATAAGGAAACGGGCGAAAAGATGCTTGTTACCCAGTATGAAGGCTCGGTGATTGAAGATACTGGGTTGATTAAGATGGACTTCCTCGGTCTGAAAACTTTGTCTATCATCAAAGAAGCTGTTGAAAATATCCGTTTAAGTCGTAATGTTGAAGTGGATGTCGATGCGATAGATATTTCTGATCCGGCTACTTATAAATTATATAGTGACGGACGTACGATTGGTACATTCCAGTTTGAATCTGCTGGTATGCAGAAGTACCTGCGCGAATTGCAGCCTTCTACATTCGAAGATTTGATTGCCATGAATGCCCTTTATCGTCCGGGACCGATGGATTATATCCCTGATTTTATTGATCGTAAACATGGACGCAAGCCGATTGAGTATGATATTCCTGTAATGGAAAAGTACTTGAAGGATACGTATGGTATCACGGTCTATCAGGAACAGGTGATGCTTCTGTCACGTTTATTGGCAGACTTTACTCGTGGTGAGTCTGATGCGCTCCGTAAAGCGATGGGTAAGAAGTTGCGTGACAAGCTGGACCACATGAAACCTAAGTTTATTGAAGGTGGGCGTAAGAACGGACATGACCCGAAAGTGCTTGAGAAGATTTGGACAGACTGGGAAAAATTCGCGTCTTATGCTTTCAATAAATCACATGCTACTTGTTATTCGTGGGTAGCTTACCAAACAGCCTATCTAAAAGCAAATTACCCTCCTGAATATATGGCTGCTGTGATGAGCCGAAGCTTGTCGAACATTACTGATATCACGAAACTGATGGACGAATGTAAAGCAATGGGTATTCAGACGCTGGGACCGGATGTGAATGAAAGTAACCTGAAGTTTACCGTAAACCATGACGGTGATATTCGTTTCGGACTTGGTGCTGTCAAAGGTGTAGGTGAAGCTGCTGTACAAAGCATAATGGAGGAACGGCGTAAGAATGGTCCTTTTCTCGGTATATTCGACTTTGTGCAACGTGTCAACCTGAATGCCTGCAACAAAAAGAATATGGAATGTCTGGCATTAGCCGGAGGGTTTGATAGTTTTCCTGAACTGAAACGGGAACAATATTTTGCTGTAAATTCTAAAGGTGAGGTATTTCTGGAAACATTGATGCGTTATGGTAACCGCTATCAAGCAGATAAGGCAGCTGCTGTCAATTCTTTGTTCGGTGGTGAAAACGTTATTGATGTTGCAACTCCTGAAATTCCTCAAGGTGTAGAACGTTGGAGTGATCTTGATCGTCTGAATCGTGAGCGTGATTTGGTCGGTATCTATCTTTCTGCTCATCCGTTGGATGAATTTTCTATCGTATTGGAACATGTCTGCAATACACGGATGGCGGATTTGGAAGATAAAGCTGCACTTGTTGGTCGTGAAATAACGATGGGAGGAATTGTAACTAGTGTTCGTCGTGGAGTTAGCAAGAACGGAAATCCGTATGGTATTGCCAAGATTGAGGACTATTCCGGTTCTACTGAAATCCCATTCTGGGGAAATGACTGGGTGACTTATCAGGGATATCTCAATGAAGGAACGTTCTTGTATATCAAGGCTCGCTGTCAAGCCAAACAATGGCGGCAGGATGAATTGGAAGTGAAAATCACCTCTATGGAGCTTCTTCCCGATGTGAAAGAAGAACTGGTGCAGAAGATCACGATTATCATTCCTCTGTCAGTCTTGAACTCGGCTTTGGTTACTGAACTTGCCACTCTGACTAAGGAACATCCGGGAAATACGGAATTGTATTTTAAAGTGACGGATGATGCCGATGTAAGCCACATGTCAATTGATTTGATTTCCCGTCCGATTAAGCTTTCGGTGGGGCGGGATTTAATAACATATTTAAAGGAACGTCCGGAACTGGGATTTCATATAAATTGATTATTGGTGATTTATGGCGTTTTGAAATAAGAATTTTGCTTTGTCTATTTCTTTATGGAACAAAGATAAGGAGGTTAATTTAAAATTTAGAAAAATAATAAAAGAGACAATGTTGTAGAAAACATAGTCTCTTTTTATTTATATAGTTGTGTGCTATTTTTTCAATCTTTGTTATCCTTTTTTCGATTTACGATACTCACGTGGAGACATCCCCATGATTTTGCTGAATAACCGGGAGAAATAATAGGTATCTTCTATACCTATTTTATAGCATATCTGATTAATTTTCATATCAGTAGTGTCGAGTAGCTGGCAGGATTGCTGTATCTTTAATAAGTTGAAATAGGTCAAAGGACTATGGCCTGTTTTCTTTTTGAACAACAGGGAGAAGTGGGAAGGAGAATATCCGATCTGATCGGCTATATCTTGTAGGCTAAGATGCTTTTCCATATTCTCTTTCATATAATGAATAGCCAGTTCGCTTACATTTTCATCTTCTGCTGCATCATTATTTGCAGTTGCATTGCGAAATTGTTGTATATATCGCAATGTTCCCAAATAAAAATGAAACATAGAGAATGCATAACGCAGGTTCTCATTACTATAACCATTCTTCAAAGTATTGAATATCTCTTCAAATAAATTGATTCGTGTACTGATGCGTGAATGCGATTCAGGTTGGATATCCATTGGGCGGCTTGCCTCTTGAGCGTAAAAGGGAGCGAGAATACCTTTAAAGTGTATCCAGTAAATAGTCCATGGATACGATTTGTCGGAAGCATAGGCATGGGGAACTCCCGCAGGGAGGATAAAATACTGGTTGGCGGATACGGTATATTCCTGATTGCCGATGCGATACCATCCGGCCCCGTCTATGCAATAGATGAATACATACTGGTTGATAGGCTCTTTCCGTTCCCGGAAGTGATGCTTGGCTTTCGGATAATATCCGATGTCAGTAATGTGTAGCATGGAGGTAAGAGGGTCTTCTTCCATTTTGTCAACGATAATGCGGGGAAGCACTAAAGCTCTTTCTCCGGTAAATCCATCTTTCAACTTTACCATAATCTCATAGTATATGATTCGACTGTTCTGCGCAAATATATAACAATGTATCTTATCTATCAAATAAACTGCAAAAAATAAGATTGTCCATCTTTATCGAATGAAATTCTATTTTTTATGCTCTTGACATGCTCTATCTTTGCAGTATCAATTAATCAATCTTCTAATGGTATGAAAAGTTATAATAAAAAGTTTGTCTATTTTATATGTTTAGTCTCTGCGATGGGCGGACTTCTCTTTGGCTACGACTGGGTGGTGATAGGGGGAGCGAAGCCTTTCTATGAACTCTATTTCGATATTGCCGATGTACCCGCCATGCAGGGACTTGCCATGAGCGTGGCTTTGCTCGGTTGTTTGATTGGCGCTATGGTGGCAGGCATGATGGCAGACCGTTATGGACGTAAGCCTCTCCTGATAATTTCTGCTTTCATATTCTTGTCTTCAGCTTATGCTACCGGAGCGTTTTCCGCATTTAGTTGGTTTTTGGCAGCCCGTTTTTTAGGTGGCATCGGAATCGGAATTGCTTCGGGACTTTCTCCCATGTATATTGCCGAAGTAGCTCCTACGTCAATTAGGGGAAAACTCGTTTCGCTGAATCAATTGACGATTGTACTCGGTATCCTGGGCGCTCAAATCACTAACTGGCTGATTGCAGAACCTATTCCTGCAGACTTTTCTCCTGTGGATATTTGTGCTTCATGGAACGGGCAGATGGGATGGCGATGGATGTTTTGGGCGGCTGCCTTCCCTGCTGCGATATTCTTGTTGTTGGCATGTTTCATCCCCGAAAGTCCCCGCTGGCTGGCGATGAAAGGAAAAGAAGAGAAAGCATGGAATGTGCTTAGTAAAATAGGTGGTGATGATTATGCCGATCAGGAACTTCGCTTGGTGGAAGAAACCGGTTCTTCGAAGTCGGAAGGAGGATTGCGGTTATTGTTTAGCCGTCCGTTCCGCAAGGTACTTGTTTTAGGCATTATTGTGGCTGTATTCCAGCAATGGTGCGGTACGAATGTAATCTTCAATTATGCGCAGGAGATATTCCAGTCTGCAGGGTATTCGTTGGGAGATGTTCTCTTTAATATTGTGGTGACAGGTGTGGCGAATGTAGTTTTTACTTTTGTGGCTATCTATACAGTCGAACGCTTGGGACGTCGCGCTCTGATGCTTTTGGGTGCCGGAGGGCTGGCTGGCATTTATCTCATTCTCGGCACTTGCTATTTCTTCGAGGTAAGCGGATTCTTTATGGTGGTACTTGTTGTGCTGGCTATCGCTTGCTATGCAATGTCCCTGGGGCCTATCACTTGGGTGCTGCTTGCCGAAATCTTCCCGAACCGGGTGCGTGCCGTTGCAATGGCAACCTGTACATTTGCTTTGTGGGTAGGTAGTTTCACGCTGACATACACTTTCCCGTTACTGAATAATTTCTTGGGAAGCAGTGGTACATTCTGGATTTATGCAGTCATTTGTGCTGTCGGCTATTTGTTCTTCTTCCGTGCGTTGCCCGAAACGAAAGGCAAATCACTGGAAGCATTGGAAAAGGATTTAATCAAATAAAAAAAACAACAGGTTGGCAAATTAACAAGTAAGTAAATAGGTATTGGATAACATCATCAATCAGGCAGGGAGAATGTAAAATCTCCCTGTCCCTGACCCTCTTTGTCTCTTGATCTCTTTGTCAACGAATACAAAAACAAATTTATAATCAATAATACGATGGTAAAAGCATGGAAAGAAAAGGTGGTTATACCTACTTATGAAGTAGGCAAACCGGAGAAGAATCCAATATTCTTGGAGAAACGCGTATATCAAGGCAGTAGCGGGGTGGTCTATCCTTATCCTGTGATTGAATCGATGTCTGATGAGAAAGTGGATAAGGAATACAATGCTATTTTTATCGAAAACGAATACATTAAGGTCATGATTCTGCCCGAACTGGGCGGACGTGTACAAATGGCATACGATAAAATTAGAGAACGTCATTTCATTTATTATAATCATGTGATAAAGCCTGCTTTGGTAGGGCTTGCCGGACCGTGGATTTCAGGCGGCATTGAGTTTAACTGGCCTCAACATCACCGCCCCAGCACCTACATGCCTGTAGATACGACTATTGAGGAAAATGCTGACGGAAGTGTCACGGTATGGGTGAATGAAATGGAACGTATGTTTCATCAGAAAGGAATGGCAGGTTTTACGCTTCGTCCGGGACATGCTTTTCTTGAAATCAAGGGAGTACTTTACAATCGTACTGAAGTACCGCAGACCTTCCTGTGGTGGGCAAACCCTGCCGTAGCGGTGAACGACTACTATCAGAGCGTATTCCCGCCCGATATCAATGCCGTTTTCGACCATGGAAAGCGTGCCGTATCCAGTTTCCCCATCGCAACGGGTACTTACTACAAGATGGATTATTCTGCCGGAGTAGATATCTCGAACTATAAGAATATCAAGGTTCCTACTTCCTATATGGCTGTCAACTCCCGCTTTAACTTTGAGGGTGGATATGAGAATGATACTCGTGCCGGCATGCTTCATGTAGCGAACCACCACATTTCTCCGGGCAAGAAACAGTGGACGTGGGGAAACGGCGACTTTGGCCGCGCATGGGACCGCAACCTGACGGACGAAGACGGGCCGTACATTGAACTGATGGCAGGTGTCTATACCGAAAATCAACCGGACTTTACCTGGCTCCAACCTTACGAAGAAAAGAGCTTCGTTCAATATTTCCTGCCTTACCGGGAATTGGGAGTGGTGAAGAATGCCAGCAGGGATTTGCTGATGAATATTGAACCGGAAGGGGAGGACAGCGTTCGCTTCAAGATATTTGCTACTTCGTGCCAAACGGTAAATGTTGTCTTGAAAGGTGAAGACGGGAAAATATATTATAGCAAGGAAGTGACTATCACTCCGGAAGAATTGCTGGATGAAACGGTAAATGTGAATGGTGAGAAGCTCGACAAACTGATTCTTGAAATCACGGCAAACGGAAGGGAATTACTTTATTGGCATGCAGAACCGGAAGAAGTGAAACCTATTCCCGACGCTGCTGAAGCAGCCCTGCTCCCGGAAGAAATAAAGACTACTGAACAGCTTTATCTGACCGGCTTACACTTGGAACAGTACAGACACGCCACATACAATCCCGTAGAATACTACGAAGAAGCATTGCGCCGTGATCCGATTGATGTGCGTAATAACAATGCGCTTGGTCTGTGGTATATCCGTAAAGGCCGTTTCCATAAAGCGGAGCAATACTTGCTTACAGCCGTAAAGACCTTACAGAAACGTAATCCGAATCCATACGACGGAGAACCGATCTATAATCTCGGTCTTGCCTTGAAATACCAGAGACGATACAATGAGGCTTACGACCGTTTCTATAAATCTTGTTGGAATGCCGCCTGGCAGGATGCGGGATACTTTGCCTGCGCGCAGATTTCTACCATGCAAAGTCGTTTGGAAGATGCCTTAGACGAAATAGACCGTTCGCTTATCCGCAACTGGCATAATCATAAAGCCCGCGCTCTGAAAACTGCTATTCTCCGCCGGATGGGCAGAACCGAAGAAGCCCTGCAACTGATTGAAGACTCATTGGCTATTGATAAATTCAACTTTGGCTGTCGTTATGAGAAGTATCTGATAACGAACGTAGTCGACGAATTGTCTGTCATGAAAGAGATGATGCGTGGAGAACCTCACAACTATGATGAAATAGCTCTTGACTATTGTGCCGCAGGTTGTTGGCAGGAAGCTGCTTCCTTATGGAATATAGCCATTGCCGAAGGTATTGTTACACCAATGACTTACTATTATCTGGGCTGGTGTCTGCACCAGGGGGGACTTTCCGGAGTGAAACAGGCATTTGCCGATGCAGTCAAAGCTTGCCCCGATTACTGTTTTCCCAACCGTTTGGAAGCAATTCTTGCCTTGCAATGTGCTATGGTACAGAATCCGGACGATGCAAGAGCTCCTTACTATTTGGGTAATCTGTATTACGACAAGCGCCAGTACGACCTGGCTATGGAAGCATGGGAAACTTCCGCAAGACTGGACGGTAGCTTTCCGACCGTATGGCGTAACCTGGCTTTGGCATTCTTCAACAAGAAAAATGAGGAAGCGAAAGCCATCGAATGTATGGAACGTGCTTTCCGCCTTGACACAACCGATGCACGTATCTTGATGGAACTCGATCAACTTTACAAGCGTGTCCGTCGTTCGCACAAAGAGCGCCTAGCTTTCCTGCAACAATATCCTGAACTTATTAAGCAGCGTGATGACCTGATACTGGAAGAAATCACCTTGTTGAATCAGACAGGAGAGTACGAAAAGGCGAAAACGGTATTGGATGCACATAACTTCCATCCCTGGGAGGGTGGCGAAGGAAAAGTGCCTGCCCAATATCAACTGGCTCGTGTGGAATTGGCAAAGAAAGCATTAACTGCCGGTGAGAATAAAGAAGCAATATCATTATTGGAAGAATGTCTGGAATATCCGCATCATCTTGGTGAAGGCAAATTGTATGGTGCACAGGAGAATGATTTTTATTACTTCCTGGGTTGTGCTTACGAAGGATTGGGACAACATGACAAGGCTGTGGAATGTTGGGAACAGGCAATCATCGGACCTACCGAACCGGCTGCCGCCATGTACTACAATGATGCGAAACCTGATAAAATATTCTATCAAGGTCTGGCGTTATTGAAACTCGGGCGCATGGATGAGGCTAACGGCCGCTTTCATAAATTGACTTCTTATGGAGAAAAACATTTGTTTGACAAGATTAAAATGGATTATTTTGCAGTGTCGCTACCCGACTTGTTGATTTGGGAGGATGACTTGACGATAAGGAACGTAATTCACTGCAAATATATGATGGCATTAGGATATTGGGGACTGAACCAGAAGGAGAAATCCGTCCGGTTATTGAGTGAGGTAGAAAGATTGGACATTAATCATCAGGGTATTCAGGCTTTCAGGAGCCTGATAGGGTAAGACAACTTAGTGGCGATGTGTAATTTTAAGCATCGTCACAAGTTCCTTTTTATATAAACCTTAAATAGCAATGACATGAGAAATATTAAAAACGGTTTAATCATGAAAATCACAGGCTTTATTGTAATTAGCTTTTCCATTGTGTGCAGTACGGCTGCTTGTTCGGACGACCCGGTAGCAGTCGCTAACCCAGAACCAGCTGTTACAGTGGTGAAAGTACCTAACGGAAGTTTTGAAGAAAACGCTGCCGAAACAGCTTCTCCTAAAGGCTGGACAGTAAGCGGGGACTATTCTGCCGCAAAAGTGGTACAAGGGGGATGTGAAGGCAACTATGCTTTACATTATCGAGCAACTTCGTCATATACAGTATCCACCCGCCAGACTGTCAACGGTTTGGAAGATGGTTTTTATGACCTTGAATTCTATTATAAGAGTACCGGAGGACAAATATCCTGTTATGTGGCAGCCGGCACTGATACTAAGAAAATGACTTCATTACAAGCATCTCCTTCTACCTGGGTTCGCTCTTATGTACGCGGGATAAAAGTGGAAAACGGTAAATGTGATATTGAAATCCACAGCGAATCGGCTGAAGCAAACTGGAGCCGCTTTGACGGACTGCGTTTGAAGAAAACAGAAAAGGAATTTAATCTGCTGAAAGGCGGTGATATCTCACAACTGACTTATGTAGAGCAGATGGGTGGCAAATTCTCTGAGAACGGAGAAGAAAAAGACTGTATCGAAATATTGAAGAATAATGGTTTCAACATTGTCCGTCTCCGTCTGTACAATGACCCGGGAAATCCGGACTATTCTCCTTCCAACCGTTTGCCCGCAGGTATTTCAGGGCCGGAAGATATTTTGCGGCTGGCAAAAAGAGCCAAACAGGCCGGTATGCAGATTCTGCTGACTTTCCATTATAGTGATTACTGGACAAATGGAGAAGACCAGAACAAACCGCACGAGTGGGAAGGGCTTGACTTTGAAGGACTGAAAAAAGCGCTCTATGATTTTACCTTTGATTTCATGAACAAGATGAAAGCACAGGGTACGACTCCCGAATTTGTTGCGTTGGGTAATGAGACACAAGCCGGCATGTTATATCCGGATGGAAGTTGTGACAATTTTGTGCAGCTTTCCGAACTATTCAATACAGGTTATGATGCGGTGAAAGCTGTATCACCGGATTCAAAGGTAGTTATCCACTCGAATGCTGCCGGAGATAAAGACCAGTACAACTGGTATTATGGTGAACTGAAAAACAGAAACACAAAGTATGATATAATCGGTGCTTCCTACTATCCTTTCTGGACAGAAAAAACAGCAGGGCAAATTCGTGAATGGGCGGATTATATTACAGCCAAATTTGATAAGGATATTTTGATTATGGAAACAGGATATAGCTGGGACAAGACTTTGCCGGATAATACTCCGGGGCAGTTGGCGCACAATGGGCCGTATCCTGATTTCTCTCCGCTCGGACAGAAGAACTTCATGCTTGAACTTATTAAAGAAATTAAGCAGGCTAAAGACTGCCGCATACTTGGTTTTCTTTATTGGGATCCTATCTTCATCGAAGTGGAAGGTATGGGATGGGAACTGGGTGCCAAGAATTATGTGAGCAACACCACTCTGTTTGATTTTGAAGGGAATAGATTGGAAGCATTGGATGCATTCAAATATAACAACTAAAAGGAAGATACCATGAAGAATATTTTAAGTAGATTCGGAAAAATCAGTTTGTTGTTGGCATTTATGTATTTTGTTGTCGGTTGCGATGATGATAAGGAAGATGTGGCTCCCGGTCTTTATGTAATGAGTGATGAGATAGAGACATTTCCCGGTGACACCGTTTTGGTATCAGGAACCGCATCTAATTATGTAGGATTGGAAAGCGTTACGTTAAGTTGTGAACAATGGGGGATTCATAAGGTATATGAACTGGGCGGGCAAAAGCCTAAAGTCTTTAATTATAATTATCAACTCATTGTGCCGAAAAACGCTAGTTTTGAAGAACATTTATTGATTACTATCCGGGACGTAGACGGTCGGGAAAGCAAGAAAAATGTGTTGCTGACTTATGTAGCGGATATGGAGAGTCCAGTTATGCAAACTCAACTACCGTCGCGGATAGCAGTGGATTTCGACGCAGTTGCAAATAAAGGAAGTTGGAATCTGAATGTGAAGTTCACCGATGACCGCGAGTTGAAAGATATTCGTCTTCAAATCCCCAGTATGCAAATAGATGAGACGGTAAAAGTAACCGGGCGTAGTGGAGAATTGAAACGTACTATTGATTTTACTACGGGAGAATTTCCTGTCACTTTGATGATAACGGATGCCGGAGGTAATGAAACTGTTGTCACTACTACGGTTGTTGTTATGTTGGCAGAGGAGGAAGAGCCATTCGAAGATTACCCTGTAATGTGGGTGGTTAATGCTTCAGAAAAAGCTGACGACTATCTCGACGGTTACTATGCACCGATGACCCGCAAGGGAGAATACCAATATGAAGGAAAAATTTATGCAGACAAGGCGAACTTTCAAATCTATTTTACGGCGGAGAAGACAATGGACGGTGACCTCTTCGGTGTAAGTCCTTATGTTAATTCAAAACTGATGAATAACAATGGTTATGTGGTACCTGTTACGGTTGCTGAGTCAGGTTATTATGGCGTTTGGATTGATTTGCAGGCACATACTTATAGTATGTGGAAACTGGAACCTTCAGCGACAACCTATACGGGCTCGCTTACCGTGTCCGGCTGTGGCTTCAGTGATTTTGCCGATTGGGGTACGCCTGCTACAGAGATGGTGCGCAATGGATATCGTTATACCTCTACCTTGCACCAAATCGGCAGTTATTCAAGTACGCGCCAATACTATGCAGCCCGTGTGTCCGACTGGGGATATGTTCTCCGCTATTGGGGTGATGCGACTGGATGCGGCTGGTGGGAAGATACCACAAGCGCAGGTGGTGGAGTGGCAAGCTATGCAAGCGATTATGACGGTGTGGTGCAAATCACCTTCGATACAGCTATTCTTTGGGCTACAATCAAGAAAATAACAGAATAAAAAGAGAGCAACTATGAAAACAATATATTCAATATGTGTGAGGACAGGATTCTTTTTTACCTTCCTGTTGTTGGCAACTTCACTGATGGCACAAAATATCCAAGTGAAGGGACTGGTGAAAGACCCGGCTGGTGAAGCTATTATTGGTGCGAGTGTAGTGGTGAAAGGTACTACCAACGGCTCCATTACGGATTTGGACGGTAAGTTCAGTCTGTCTGACGTACCTTCGGGAGCAACGATTACCGTTTCTTATATCGGTTACCTCTCTCAAGAGAAGAAAGTATCCGCTACACCCATGGAGTTTATTCTGAAAGAAGACACTAAAACATTGGATGAAATTGTAGTAGTCGGTTATGGTACGACTAAAAAGAGCAGTATCTCTGGTGCGGTGGCTTCCGTAAAAGCTGATGAATTACCGACGGCTGCATCAGCTTCGGTAGGTTCCATGCTGCGTGGACGTTCGTCAGGAATGAATATCACACAAAACAGTGCCAATCCAGGTGGTTCGATGAATATCTCCATTCGTGGTGGACTTTCAGGACAAAGTCCGTTGATTGTCATTGACGGTGTGCCGCAGTTGTCAACAAAAACAGTGACAACAGGAACGGCATATAGTGGTGGTGAGAAAGACAATGCTCTGATTAACCTCAATCCCAATGACATTGAGACGATTGATATTTTGAAAGATGCATCAGCAGCGGCTATTTACGGTTCGGATGCTTCGGGTGGTGTGATTCTGATTACCACTAAACGAGGAAAAACAGGTAAGCCCGACATCTCTTATTCCGGTTCGGTTGCTTTCCAGTATATCAAGGATGCACCGGATTTCCTGAATGCGCGTGATTTTATGATTGAACAGAATAAAGTGTTTGATGAACTGGGGCGTGGGGATGAAAAGAAATATACTGATAGGCAGATTGCTAATTTCGTAGGCGACGGAACAGACTGGATGGATGAAGTAACCCGTGTAGGTATCGTTAATGAACATAATCTTTCGGTTTCTGCCGGTACGGACGCCACTAAATACTTGTTCTCATTGAGTTATTATGACCACCAGGGAATTGCCAAAAATAATTCGATGAACCGTATTACCGGACGTTTGAATGTTGACCAGACTATCAACCGTATGTTGAAAGCCGGTATTAATTCCACTTTCTCACAGATAAAGTATCACGATGTACCGTTGGGTGATGCCCGAAATGATAATTCAGCGTTGATATATTCGGCTATGACATTTATTCCTACCGTACCGGTACGTGATGAAGAGGGTAAATATTCCGTAAATCCGATTCGTGACATCTATCCGAATCCGGTTTCATTATTGGATATTACCGACCAGACAGTGAGCCGCGACCTTTTTGTCAGTGGTTATCTGGAATTCCGACCAATCAAAGATTTGCTGATAAAGGCTACTGTCGGTTTCGATATGAAAGATGTGCAGGCCGACCAATATATTCCCACCACGACCAAAAAGGGATATAGTGTGGACGGTCAGGCTTCCAAGCAAAATGCGAAATCGCAAATGAACCTGTTCAATGTGATTGCCAATTACACGAAAGTGTTCAATGAAATACATGACGTGAACCTGATGGCTGGTTTTGAATACAAGAAGTCGTCTTGGGAAGGGATGGGTATCGTCGCTTCACAATTCCCATACGACGGCTCTTTGATGAACAATATCGGGACAAGTGAGCAGGAAAAACCGACTATCAGCTCGTATAAGGGAGCTAGTGAAATGGCTTCATTCCTTGCACGTTTGAATTATTCGCTGGCATCTAAATATATCTTGACTGTCAATCTCCGCATAGACGGTTCGTCCAACTTCTCAAAGGAGCATCAATGGGGCACTTTCCCGGGAGTATCGGCAGCCTGGCGTATGAATGAAGAAAACTGGCTGAAGGATATCGGTTGGTTGAGCAACCTGAAACTCCGTGCAGGTGTGGGACAAACCGGTAATGCAGGCAACCTCACCGGTATCAATACTTATTATAAAGTTTCACAAGGCGCATTTGCACCTAACGGAAGCTTGGTAAACGGTATGGCTATCTCCAAACTGGGCAATGATAAATTGAAATGGGAGACACTGACCGACTATAACTTCGGTATTGATTTCGGTTTCTTCAACAACCGTCTGTCCGGGTCTGTCGACCTCTACCAACGTCTGCGTAAGGATGTCATTTTAGAGAAAAATTTGATGTCCTATCAGGAAGTGAAGACGATAGATTACAATTCAGCGACCGTTTACCGTGCCCGTGGTATAGATATCGGTATCCACAGTGTAAATTTCGATAATAAGAACTTTGGCTGGACTACCGACATCAATTTCTCCTATTACCGCAATCACACAACGAAACGTGACCCGGACTTCATTCCTGCTGTCTATCAGGATTATGTGGAAAGATGGGACAACATCTACGGATACAGGACGAATGGCCTGATTCAGATGGACCAGACTTATAACCATCTGCAGAAATCCGGCGCCGGAGCTATTCTGTATCAGGATTTGAATGGTTACCAACTCGATGAGAAGGGCGAAAAGATGCGAGATAGTGAAGGACGTTATATCCGAACAGCGGGAGAGGATGGCGTGCTCGACGAAGCTGACATGGTGGTATTGGCAAATAGTACCCCGATTCCTTTCAGTATCAATAATACTTTCCGCTGGAAAAACTGGGATGCCAACATCTACATCTATGGTTCGCTGAATGGATGGAAGGTGAACGACATTAAGTTACAGTCCATCTATGGTATCGAAGACATAACGTATGGCGTCAATGTTTTGGATGAGGTGAAGAACCGTTGGTCGCCTGCCAATCCTATGGGTACATTGCCGGGTGTGGCGGAAGCTTCTTCGGGCGTTGACCCCAAGAAAAGTGACTTTTTCCTCGAAAAGGCTTGGTATCTGCGTTTGGATAATGTGTCAATCGGTTATACTTTCCCTGCCCAATGGCTTAAGAATAAGATTCGTTCAGTCAGGCTGTATGCCGCGGGGCGCAATCTGGCCGTATTTACTCCTTATAAGGGAATGGATCCTGAAACTGGAAATGGTATCGGAGCTTATCCGAATCAGTCTTCATTTGCTATTGGTCTGGATGTGAAATTCTAATATATACTGGGTATGAAAACAATGAAATATATAGCAACAGTCTTGATGCTGTTATCGATGACTTCCTGTGAACTGGAACGTTTGGACTATACCGAAATCTCTCCGGAAAACTTCTTTAAGACGGAGACTGACTTGAAACTGGCGGTAAATTCGCTCTACTATGATTTTAACCCCGGTGATTTCAAAGCTGTTTATTCAGCGGATTATATGGGATATCAAGTAATAGGTGATATGACGACTGATGTGCTTTGGTGTTGCTGGGCGTGGGAGTCAGATGAACTTTATTTCCAACAGTGGTATGCTACTGTGGGAGGCAGTATTCAGAATCATGCTTATTCGAATTTCGAGCGTTATAATTTTCTTTCGAAAGCACGTAATACCATTCGTCGTATTGAGAACTCTCCGGTGAGTGAAGACGCAAAAACGCTTTATTCGGGTGAGGCGAAGGCTTTGCGCGGATGGATGGGGCTTTACCTTTATGATATGTTCGGTCCTGTGCCGGTGGCTTCGGATGAGGTACTGGACGACCCGCAGACTTTTGTTTATCTTCCCCGTCTGACGGAAGAAGAATATGACGCAATGATGGAAGCGGACTTGCGGGATGCAATTCGTGATTTACCCGAAGTGGCGGAGGCACGCGGACGTATGACGAAAGGGGCGGCACGTATGATTCTGTTGAAATATTACATGATAAAAGGCTACTTTGATAAAGCGGAAACTTTAGCTCGTGAATTGTTGGAGATGGAAGGACGTGTGTACAGCCTGCAACCTGATTATAACTATATCTTCTCCAAAGAGGGAATAGGCAACAATGAGGTGATTCTGCAACTGGCTTGCAACAATACTGCCAGTTGGTACTCCAACTACATGACTGCCGAAGTGCTTCCCGCCGATTATCCTTGGGCTGAAAAGGCAACCGGTTGGGGTGGCTATGTAATGCCTTGGGATTTTTATGGCACATTTGAAGAAGGAGACTTGCGTCTGAAGAACGTAGTGACTGCTTATACGAATAAAAATGGAGAAAAGATAGACCGCTCAAATAGCAGTCAGTTGGCAAAGGGTGCGCTACCCTTGAAATACGGTATGGATCCGGATATGAAAGACGGACAAAGCGGCATTGACGTGGTTATCTATCGCTACGCTGATGTGCTGTTGACACTTGCCGAGTGTATCAACCGTAATGAGGGCAGTCCTACAACGGAAGCCATTGGTTTGGTAAACCGTGTACGCAAGCGTGCCGGATTGTCGGAACTGGATGACGCTCAAACAGCTTCCGGTGAAGCCTTCAATGAAGCCATCCTTCTGGAGCGCGGTCATGAGTTCTATCTCGAAGGGCTTCGCCGTCAAGATTTGATTCGCTTTGGAAAGTATGTGGAATATGCCAATAACCGCATTGATGCCATTAATAAATCCGAAGGACGCGGCTACTTCAATGTACACGAAGGACACAACCGTTTCTGGATTCCGCAGAGTTTCATTGATGAGTCCAAAGGGGCTATCAAGCAAAATGATTATGATAGATAGTAAATAGTAGTAAGTAGATAAACCATGAAATATATATTCTTATATATCCTTGCCTGCCTGTTTACGGTAAATGCGGTAGCGCAAAGTATCAAACCGACTGTTGCGGTCTTGGGCGATTCATATTCTACCTTTGAAAAGTATATACCGGACACCAATAAAACGTATTACACAACTACCGATTGGTCTAAGACAGGGGTAGTGAATGTGAAACAGACGTGGTGGTGGCAGGTCATCAAGAAAGCCGGTTTCAAGTTGGGAGCAAACGACTCCTATAGCGGGGCTACTGTATCCTATTCGGGATATAATGACGAGGACTATGCCGACCGTTCATTTATTACAAGGGTTCCCCGTTTGGGGAATCCTGATATCATCCTCATCTTCGGTGGAATCAATGACAATTGGGCAGACACTCCTATCGGTGAGTACAAATATGGAGATTTCAAGCGTGCCGATCTGTATACCTATCGTCCTGCATTGGCTAAATTGATAGAGTTGGCTCAAGAGCATTATCCCAATGTGACGCTTTACTTTATCATCAGTGATGACTTGAAAACGGAGATTGTGGAATCGACCAAGGTTGTTTGCGAACATTACGGAATAAAATACGTACAACTGCAAGGAATCGAGAAAGAAAGCGGGCATCCTACTGTAAAAGGAATGGAAACAATTGCGAATCAAGTATTGACTCTGATTAAATAAGAATTACATCATTAAAAACACATATTATGAAGAAGAAAATTTATGCAGCTTTAGCGTTTGCTCTATATGCAACCACTTTTCATGCACAGCAGATTTATGAGCTTTCCGCTCCGGCGAAAGAGAAGACTATATATATGGGACACCTCAAGATGGGGGGCAGTAACCCGTCGGGTGGAAATATTTCCGTAAACAGCTATTATATGTCTATCGACGGAAAGCCTGTGATACCTGTTATGGGAGAGTTCCACTTTACCCGTTATCCCCGTGCACAGTGGGAACAGGAGATTGTAAAGATGAAAGCCGGTGGGGTGAATGTATTGCCAACCTATATTTTCTGGGGATTACATGAGGAAGAGGAAGGCAAGTTCTGCTGGAGCGGCAATAAAGACTTACGCCATTTTATAGAACTTTGCAAGAAACATGACATGCCGGTCATCGTACGTATCGGCCCTTTCTGTCACGGTGAAATACGTAACGGCTCCATACCCGACTGGCTTTTCGCCCGTCCGGTGGATGTACGCAGCAATCAGCCTCTATACCTCTCTTATGTAAAAAGACTTTATGGAGAGATAGGCCGGCAACTGCAAGGATTGTATTATAAGGATGGCGGTCCGATCATCGGTTGCCAGTTGGAAAATGAGATGCAGCATTCTGCATCTCCTTGGGGAGTGAATTATCCCGGTGAACCGTTGGATTTTACTGTGGCAAGTTATGACATTGACTATGCTATGATTGGCGTAAGTGTAATGGATAAGAAAGTCACTACCGCCGAACTTGGGGAGGAACACATGCGTACCCTTAAAAGAATGGCACAGGAAGAAGGTATTATCACTCCGTTCTATACAGCCACCGGCTGGGGAAACGCAGCTGTTATTGACAATGAAGCAATTCCTGTGACATCCGCCTACACCTATCCTTTTTGGGAAGAACCGAGAATGTCGCCTTTCTGTATGTTCAAAGATATACACCGTGTGCCTGATTATGCTCCGGTGCGTTATGATGCGGAACGATTCCCCTCGTTCTGTGCGGAAATGGGTGCAGGAATACAGATGATTTACCGACGCAGACCTATCGTTACGGCACGTGCAGCACAGGCGTTGATGATTCGTACACTCGGTAGCGGAAGCAACGGCATCGGATATTATATGTATCACGGAGGAAGCACTCCGCTACGTCAGGATAATATAGGAAGTTATCAGGACGAACCGATGGGGATGCCCAAAATCTCCTATGATTTCCAGGCTCCTCTTGGCGAATTCGGACTGGAACATCCGTCTTATCGTTACCTGCGCACCATCCATTCGTTTCTTGCCGATTTCGGCAGTAATCTTGCTCCCATGGAAACCGTATTACCGGAAGGTTGGGAAAAGATGACACCCGAAAATCGTGATGACCTGCGTTATGCTGCCCGGATGAAAGATGACAGCGGATTCATTTTCATGATAAACTTTCAGGACCATGATACATTGCGGCATGATATGGACGGTCTGCAACTGCAATTGAATCTTCGGAATGAAACACTGCGCATACCTGAACAGGGAACTTTTACATTGCCGAAAGATGAAAGCATGATTCTGCCATTCAACTTGATGCTCGGAAGTGCCAGACTCCGTTATGCTACGGCACAACCTCTGATGAAAATCAATGATAACGGTATCGACCATTATATTTTCTTCGCCCCGGAAGGTATGAAACCGGAGTATTGTTTTGATGCCCGCACCGTCAAAGGTAAGGCTAAATACGCCGTCACAAGCGGTCTGAAAAGTACTATTACTGTCACACCTCGCAACGGTAAGAAAATAAAAATTACGACACTGAATCATGAACAGGCACTCAATGCCATCAAGGTGGATGGGCAACTATTGATAACGACAGCTACCGTATTACCGACGGCAGAAGGTATCACCCTGCAACAACTTGGAAATAACGCCTTTGATTATATCTTGTACCCTTCGGCAAAAGGATGGCAATCACAAACAGTGCAGGTTCAGCCTGTCAGCCCCGAATGTCGTGTAGAGAAGATAACCACTCGTCGTATTACCGTAGCTTTCAGTGATACCGTTCATACCCCGCAAGTGAATGAATACTTCATGAAGATAGATTACACGGGTGATGTGGCAATGGCCTTCCTCGGTGGAAAAATGGTACAGGATGAATTCTGGCATGCCCAACCATGGATGATTGGTCTTAACCGCCATAAAGAGATGATGAACAAAGAAGCTATGTCGTTCTACTTCCGTCCTTTACGTTCGGATGCTACCTGTCTGCAAGATTTGCCCCAGTCTGCCATTCCTGATTTTAAAGGAAATAACCAGGTGCTTGAGATTAAGAACGTGGAAATTATCCCCCAATATCAATTGAGGATAAATAACTAGTTTATCATTTTATGAGGAAAAGCTTATTTACATTATTAATAACTCTTCTCGGCACAATATCCCATTGTGCCGAGAAGGTCTATATGGACAAACAAGGCGTGATACGTTGGACGGAAAACCGTAAGGAAGTAGCCTTGTTCGGTGCCAATTATTGCCTGCCTTCTGCTTGCGATTTTCGTGCAGCAGATTATGTGGGCGGCGATCGAAAGCAAATGATTGTGGAAGACCTGGAACATTTCAAGCGAATGAACTGGGACGGATTACGTCTCTGCTTTTGGGGAGACTATCAGAATACGGATCGTGAGGGAAATTTGCTGGAGAATGAACATTTGCATCTGTTGGACTATCTGATTGCCGAAGCGGATAAACGGGATATTTATATGTTGCTTAGCCCTATCGTGACCTATAATTCACAATGGCCGGAAATGAGTGATACAACAAATACCGGTCTGGCCAAATATTATCCTAAAAATACACTTATACACGACGAGGAAGCTATTCGTGCACAGGAAAATTACATGAAGCAACTGCTCAATCATCGTAATCCTTACACTGGTCGCTGCCTGAAGGATGAGCCGAACATATTGTTTGTCGAGCTAATCAACGAACCTACCCAATTTCCGGAAGACATTCCAGGTATGGTGCGTTATATCAACCGGATGTGCAAGGCAATCCGGAGTACTGGTTGTAAGAAGTTGACTTTCTATAATGTCAGCCAAGACTTCCGTGTGGCTCCTGCTATTCGGAAATCGGATATACAAGGTTCTACTCACGCTTGGTATCCGAGTGCGTTGAATAACAATTATTCCATTGAAGGAAACGGCTTGTTGTTCGTAGACCGTTACGAGCAGATGCTTTATCCTGATTTACGCGGAAAAGCAAAAATCGTTTATGAATTTGACGCAACGGATATGGCTTCCGGTTTTATGTTCCCGGCTATGGCGCGTGAGTTCCGTAGGGGCGGTATCCAGTTTGCTGCCATCTTTTCTTATGATATGCTGCGTACAGCCCCGATGAATTTAGGTTGGCAGACTCATTTTTTCAATATGGTCTTTACTCCTTCAAAGGCAGTAAGCAGTATGATTGCCGCTGAAGTGATGCGTCGTATCCCGCGTGGCAAACACTTCGGGTATTATCCGGATAACAGAACTTTCGACGATTTCCGGGTGAGTTACGATGAACAGTTGAGTGAATTGAACTCCGGAGATATGTTCTATTATTCAAATACTACGTCTACCCGTCCCAAAAATCTGGCAGCATTGAAGCATATTGCTGGGGTTGGTTCTTCTCCGGTAGTCCGTTATTCGGGAACAGGTATTTATTTTCTTGACAAACAGGATGATAATACTTGGCAACTGGAAATCTACCCTGATATAATGGATATAGATGATCCTTATAAAATGCTGAATAAACACAGGGTGTCAAGAAAATCAGCGTACAATGAACGGAACATTCAAATACAGCTTCCCGGTCTGGAAACTGAAATGGTTGTATTGCCCGGAAAATATCTGCTATCAGATGGAAAGATAGTTAGCAGGGAAGAACTTCCTGCCAAAGATTTCTATCAGACTCCGATGAAAGAGTGGAAAATAGCCAATCATACATGGCCGGAGTTTACTGCTGATAAAGAGGTGACATTCCGGTGTGAGGTGTTCGGCCCCAAACGTCCTCAACAGGTAGATGTTTATCTGATGCTGAAACCTTGGGGATGCAAGCGCATACCGATGACGGCGGAAGACGGCTTCTTCTATACGGCGAAAGCCGATATAAGCTGGCTTGCTAAGGGGGATTATGAGTATCATTTCGGCATAGATACGGGAGATGATACAATCTTGTTTCCGGAAAAGACGTATTGCACTCCCGAACGGTGGGACTATTATGAACAAGCTACTTACGCCATGCGTCTGATAAACGAAACAACTCCTTTGTCTCTTTTAGGACCACAGGACAATTGGAAGCATATCCGTCGTACACGCACGTTCAGGAGCCCCGAATCACAATTTAGCTCGGTAGTATCAGGACCGGAATTGCTGCCTGCCTTTCAGCTTTCTGTTCCTGATTTGGAGAAAAAGGAAGATTATATAGCTCCTTGTGATGTGACTTTTTCCCATTATATAGGTGATCGGATAACTTGTCGGAGTAAAAGTAAGACGGCTCCTGCATATATTCGTATTCGCGCTTATGGATTGAACAATACTGATAAAGCCATTTGCAATTTTGTAGATAAAGAGGGAAGAGGATATGGTGCTGCGTTTAATTTGAAAGCTGACGCATCGGATATCCTGATTCCGGTATCCGACCTTGTACCGACTAAGGCGGCTATGTTACCGCAGGATTGGCCGGGAGTGAATCCTTATTGGTATCCGGCTTCTGCACAAGAGAATAATGGTATTGCGTTGGATTGGAAGATTATCGACTTTGTTCAAGTTTCACTTCGAGAGGAATTGTACAATATCGGAAATCAGAAGAATAAGGGAGTTGTTGTAGAAAGGATTGATTTATTATTTCAGTGATAGTTGACTGATATCTGAATGATATGCTTGTCATTGCTTCATATTTACCATAATAGTTAATTATTTAAGGTTCATTTTTAGGGGTGAAATTAGACTTTTCCAGTAAATGGATGATTCTCAATGATTATTATAAAACTTCCAATTAAAGTCTATCACAATAGGATAAATTGATTATATTTGTGGCGAGAATAAGCTAACGAAATAACGTTTAATAATTAATACTTAAAAAATGGCTTTAGAAATTACAGACAGCAACTATAAAGAGGTTCTTGCAGAAGGAAAACCGGTTGTTGTAGATTTTTGGGCTCCTTGGTGTGGCCCTTGTAAGATGGTGGCTCCTATCATTGAAGAATTGGCTGCGGAGTTTGAAGGACAAGTAATCATCGGTAAGTGCGATGTAGACGAAAATGGTGATATGGCTGCTGAATATGGTATCCGTAATATTCCTACTGTATTGTTTTTCAAGAACGGTGAAATAGTAGACAAACAGGTAGGTGCAGTTGGCAAACCGGTATTCGCAGAAAAGGTGAAGAAGCTTTTATAGTCGATAATACTTAATACTTATCACTTAATACTTAAAAAAATGGGACTGGAAGACGATTTTTTATTAGCAGATGCCGATGACGAAAAGACCATCGAGTTTATCAAAAACTATCTGCCTCAAGAACTGAAAGAGAAGTTCTCGGACGATGAATTGTATTATTTTCTCGATTTAATCGACGAGTATTACTCTGAAAGTGGTATTCTCGACGCTCAACCCGATGAAGACGGCTATGTCAACATCGATTTGGAAGAGGTTGTGGCTTACATTGTAAAAGAAGCCAAAAAGGATGAGATAGGGGAATACGATCCTGAAGAAGTCCTCTTTGTGGTTCAGGGAGAAATGGAATACGGAAACTCTCTGGGACAGGTGGACTAAACGACGTCCGGTCTCATTGCAGATAAAATTAAGATAAGGGGTGTGCTCTGTGAGTATACCCCTTTTTTGTGCGGTGCTTTTTCTCAAACATTCTTATGCCTATGAGAAAAAGTTCTCACTACAATGAGAAAAAATACTCATTGGGATGAGAATTAATTCTCACTATGGTGAGAATAATCCCTTGCCTGAATAGTCTGAAACAGCGTATTTTGATTATATTTCTTCCAATGCATAATACTGATAATCGCGAAGTATCGTCTGAAGAAATTTCTCCTGATTACCCTCACGGGGAGTAACGGAAAGTAATTCCTGTACTTTTTTGGCAAGTGCCGTGATACGTCTTGCCCGGTCTTTTTCGCTGGATTCCAAAGTCCGGGTAATTACATTCACTTGTTCGAGAGATAAATCAGCCGACTGGGGATATACCGGATGATAATTTTGGGTCAGATAGTCGAATTCATCCAGGCTGACATGTATCTTACGATAGTTTTTCTCTTTAATCACCATAGTACCGGCAGCTAGATCCCCTAATCGTTGATTGTTCTTATTCAATAAAACGACCAGAAGTCCAAGGCCACTTGTGATGGGACCATCAATTGGGAAAAGAAGCCATCGTAACAGATAAGAGCCGATGCTTGGAGTAGAACCGTCTACTTTTACGACACGGATATTGATGAGTTTTTTGCCAAAACTTTGTCCGTGATTGAACATCTCGCAAAGAAAAGAATAACCGAGAATCGGTAAATAAACGACGCACAGAAAAAAGAACAAACTGAATCCTGACGGTAAACTTAATTTAGACAAGAGCGTAATAGTGGACAAGATGTAAAGCCCGATCAGAAAATAATCGATGATTAAAGCCATCAGTCGTTCGCCGATACTGGCGGGCGTTTGGCTGATACGAACGAATTGTCCGGTTATTATCGTAGATTCTGTCATTTCAGGTTAAACATTTTTAGGATTCCGTTGCAAATATATCATAATTCTCTTATTTTTGCTTCCGGTTTCGGACAAAACTTATCCGAAATCTATTGAAAAGCATGAAAGAAGTAACGTTTATTCGTCGGAACATTGAAAAATGGAAGGAGACAGAGAAAGTTGTGGAGCGGGCGGCAAGTCTGTCCCCCGACCAACTAGCCGATGCGTATACGGACTTGACAGCTGACCTGGCATTTGCCCAAACACATTTCCCAACTTCCCGTATTACTATTTATCTGAATAATCTGGCTTCAGCGTTGCACAACGAAATCTACCGCAATAAACGCGAGAAGTGGACACGGATTATTACTTTCTGGACACAGGAAGTGCCACGAACCATGCACGATGCACGGCGCGAATTATTGACCTCCTTTTTGATTTTTGTTGCCAGCGCATTAATCGGCGTATTATCAGCAGCGAATGACCCGGATTTTGTCCGGCTGATATTGGGAAACGGTTATGTGGATATGACACTCGACAATATTGCCAATGGGGAGCCGATGGCCGTATATAATGGTTCTTCCGAAGTGCCGATGTTCTTGGGCATTACACTTAATAACGTGATGGTCTCTTTCAACTGCTTTGCAATGGGATTGCTGACTAGTTTTGGAACAGGGTATATGCTTCTCTCCAATGGTATCATGGTAGGAGCTTTTCAAACATTCTTTTATCAACACGATTTGTTGTGGGAATCCAGTCTAGCCATCTGGTTGCACGGAACGCTTGAGATTTGGGCAATTATCGTGGCCGGTGCCGCCGGATTGGCTTTGGGCAACGGCTGGTTGTTCCCCGGCACCTATTCCCGCTTGGAATCTTTCAGAAGAGGAGCGAAGCGAGGCTTGAAAATAGTGATCGGCACTGTTCCGGTGTTCATTATGGCAGGCTTTATAGAAGGTTTTCTTACCCGGCACACAGAGCTTCCCGATGTGTTGAGGCTTGGCGTGATATTCACTTCTCTGGCATTTATTATATTCTACTATATTTATTTACCAAATAGAAAAAAACATGGAATCACAGAAACCTAAGATTGCGATGTACGTGAAACGTCCTTTCGGTGAGAAGTTGAACGCTTCTTTTGATTTTATAAAAGAGAATTGGAAACAATTGTTTAAGTATTCAACTTATCTGATACTTCCTATATGCTTAATTCAAGCTGCAAACTTTAGCGGTTTAATGGGAAGTATGACAGATCTTACTGCCATGCAGGCGTCCGGAGGAATAAGTGATAATCCTTTAGCTGCTCTGGGACCTTCATTTGCACTGAATTATGCAGGAGTTATCTTTTTTTCATGTTTGGGAGCTTTGCTGATGACTTCTTTGGTTTATGCGATGGTTCGATTGTATAATGAACGGGAAGAACGTCTGAACGGGATTGTATTCGGTGATATTAAATCGTTGTTGCTCCGCAATATTAAAAGACTGTTTTTGATGGGGATTGCCTGCAGCTTCTTATTCATCTTTGCTGTGGTTATTGTTGTCTTGTTGGCTGTGTTAACACCTTTCACACTCATTCTGACCATCCCGCTTTTATTCGCATTTATGGTTCCTTTGGCATTAATGGCTCCCATCTACTTATTTGAAGATATTTCGTTAGGTGAGGCATTTGCAAAAACATTCCGGTTGGGATTTGCAACCTGGGGCGGCGTCTTTCTGGTTTTAATGGTGATGGGACTTATTGCCAGTGTATTACAAGGAATCGTTTCTATACCCTGGTATGTGATCTATATTGTAAAAATGGTCTTCACGATGAGTGACGGAGGTGCAACCTCTTCATCAGTCGGACTGAACTTTGCGCAGTATTTGTTCTCTATCCTGATGCTGTATGGTTCTTACTTGTCGGCTATATTCAGTATCGTCGGTCTGGTTTATCAGTATGGTCATGCATCGGAAGTGGTGGACAGCATAACGGTAGAAAGTGATATTGATAATTTTGATAAACTCTAAAGCAAACCTCTACTAGATGAATCTCACTTCCCCGGCTGATACACTAGTTTGTGATACGGCGCAGATTGCCCTCTGGCAGTCTGATCCGGCATACAACTATAACCGTGAACTGATTACTCCGGAGATGAATGTCTTTGAGTGGATCAGTCGGCAGTTTGGGGAGTTGTTGCGTAAAATATTCGGCAGTCATTTTGCTGAAGAGTATTCAGGGCTTATTCTGGTATGTATTGCCATTCTTCTTTTGTTGCTGATTGTTTGGTTCGTCTATCGGAAACGCCCGGAATTGTTTATGGTCTCGCATAAAAATGCGTTGCCTTATACAGTTGAAGAAGACACCATTTACGGAGTAGATTTTCCGGGAGGGATTGCGGAAGCGCTTTCCCGTCAGAATTACCGGGAAGCAGTACGTTTGCTCTATCTGCAAACTTTGAAACAACTTAGTGACGCTGAACGTATTGACTGGCAACTTTATAAAACGCCTACCCAGTATATTAATGAAGTCCGGCTACCGGCTTTCAGGCAACTGACCAATCATTTCCTGCGGGTACGTTATGGCAACTTTGAGGCAACGGAAGAACTCTTCCGGGTAATGCAGACCCTACAGGGAGAAATAGGGAAAGGAGGCGTCTCATGAAAGGAAGTCGCTGGTTCATTGTCTTTATTGTCGCTTTTCTATTCATCATGTTTGCAATAGAATATCATTTGCCGAAGAATTTTGTGTGGAAGCCCACTTTCGGACATCATGACGAGCAACCTTTCGGATGTGCAGTATTCGATAGTGTATTGTCTTCTTCTTTGCCACAGGGCTACACTTTTTCGAGGAAAAGTCTCTATCAATTGGAGCAGGAAGATACGACGCAACGCAAAGGTATATTGGTTATCTCTGATAATTTGCGATTGTCGGACGTCGATGTAAACGCTCTGTTGAAAATGGCGGAACGCGGAGATAAGATCATGTTGGTGAGTACCTTGTTCGGCAGATATTTGGAAGATACCTTGCAGTTCAGGTCTTACTATTCTTACTTCAGTCCGATGGCTTTGAAGAAATATGCAACTTCATTTATGAAAAAAGATAGCTTGCATTGGATAGGAGATTCGACGGTTTATCCCCGTCAGACTTTCTATTTTTATCCCCAGTTGTGTTCCTCTTATTTTTGGGGAGATTCACTTCCGGAAAGGGTGTTGGCACAAAGAGTTTTTGAGTCGAATGAGTTCCGGTATGAAACCGAGGCGGACTCGTTGACAACGGATAGTCTTGTTTATATGCCTGTAGCGATGTCCCGTCGGTGGGGGAAAGGAGAAGTTATTTTAGTTTCCACTCCTTTGATTTTTACCAATTACGGAATGTTGGACGGCAAAAATGCAACCTATATCTTCCGTTTGTTGTCGCAGATGGGGAAGCTTCCCATCGTTCGCACGGAGGGGTATATGAAAGAAACTGCACAGGTGCAGCAATCACCTTTCCGTTATTTTCTGGCACATCAGCCGCTTCGTTGGGCTTTGTATCTGACGATGATTACCATCATACTCTTTATGATATTCACAGCGAAGAGGCGGCAACGGGTGATCCCTGTTATTCACGAGCCGGCGAATAAATCTCTTGAATTTACCGAACTGATAGGCACGCTTTACTTTCAGAAGAAAGACCATGCGGATTTAGTTCGCAAGAAGTTTTCCTATTTGGCCGAAGAACTGCGGAGAGAGATTCAAGTGGATATTGAAGAAGTGGCCGACGATGAACGCTCTTTCCACCGGATTGCCCGGAAAACCGGAATGGATGCCGGAGAGATTGCGGAATTTATCCGCGAAGTCAGACCCGTGATTTACGGAGGACGTGTTATTGATGCGGAGCAGATGAAGGTATATATCGATAAAATGAATGAAATAATCAATCATATCTAAAGAAGAAATTTATGGAAGAGAATACAGAACAGCGAGTAGATTTAACTCTCTTTTCCGAGAAGATACAAGAGTTGAAAGACCGGATTGCTTCCGTCATAGTAGGGCAGGAGCAGACAGTGGATTTGGTACTGACGGCAATTTTGGCGAATGGACACGTATTGATAGAAGGTGTTCCGGGAGTTGCGAAGACACTGTTGGCCCGTCTGACAGCTCGTCTGATTGATGCAGACTTCAGTCGTGTTCAGTTCACTCCGGACTTAATGCCAAGTGACGTATTAGGTACGACTGTGTTTAATATGAAAACGAATGGTTTTGATTTTCATCAGGGACCGATTTTTGCGGATATTGTATTGGTCGATGAAATCAACCGTGCTCCTGCCAAGACACAAGCTGCCTTGTTTGAGGTAATGGAAGAGCGCCAGATCAGTATTGATGGAACGACTCACCGGATGGGAGATCTTTATACGATTTTGGCTACCCAGAATCCGGTAGAGCAGGAGGGAACATACAAACTTCCCGAAGCACAGCTCGACCGTTTTCTGATGAAGATAACGATGGATTATCCTTCATTGGAAGAGGAAGTGAATATTCTGGAACGTCATCATACCAATGCCGCATTGGTGAAGTTGGACGACATCACTCCCGCTATTACCAAAGAAGAACTGCTGTCGCTTCGTGCTTTCATGAATCAAGTATTCGTAGACCGCACGTTACTTCAATATATCGCATTGATTGTGCAGCAGACCCGTACCAGTAAGGCCGTATATTTGGGAGCTTCTCCACGTGCATCTGTAGCCATGCTGCAATCGTCAAAAGCGTATGCTCTTTTGCAGGGACGTGATTTTGTGACACCGGAAGATATCAAGTTTGTAGCTCCTTATGTGCTTCAGCACCGTCTGATCCTGACTGCGGAAGCTGAAATGGAAGGCTATTCACCGGTGAAAGTGACACAACGCTTAATTGATAAAGTGGAAGTACCAAAATGAAAAGATTTATGATTTATGAATTCAGATTTATGATTTGGGCTGCGCGTTGAATGTCCGACCCTATTCATAACAAAAATCGAAGAAATCATAAATCGTAAATTATAAACTGTACGTAAATTGTAAATTGTAAGTTGAAGAAATTATAAATCATAAATCATAAATCATAAATCATTTGTTTCTAACTCGTCGTTTCTATATTGCCCTTGTCCTGGTTATCCTGTTGTTGGGTAGCGGATATGTTTTTGCTCCGTTCTTTGTTATCGGGCAGTGGGCACTCTTTGTCTTGCTTTTGGTGGTACTGGCAGACGTATATTCTCTTTATCGTATTCGTGGAATCCGTGCTTTCCGTCAGTGTGCCGACCGTTTCTCTAATGGCGACGAAAATGAAGTAAGTATTCGAGTAGAAAGTAGTTATCCGCATCCTGTATCTTTAGAAATCATAGATGAGATCCCTTTTATCTTTCAGAAACGTGATGTCGACTTTCAGGTGAAGCTTGGAGCAAACGAGGGAAAAACAGTTACCTATCGTCTTCGACCTACTCATCGTGGCGTTTACTCTTTCGGTCATATCAGAGTTTTTGTGACCGGAAAAATCGGCTTTATATCCCGGCGCTATACTTGTGCAGAACCTTTGGATATCAAAGTGTACCCGTCATATCTGATGCTCCATCAATATGAATTGCTGGCAATAAGTGATAATCTGACAGAATTGGGAATAAAACGTATTCGCCGGGTTGGGCATCATACGGAGTTTGAGCAGATTAAAGAGTATGTAAAGGGGGATGATTACCGTACGATTAACTGGAAAGCAAGTGCCCGCCGGCATGAACTTATGGTGAATGTGTACCAAGACGAACGTTCACAGCAGATTTATAATGTGATCGATAAAGGTAGAGTGATGCAGCAAGCTTTCCGTGGAATGACCTTGCTGGATTATGCAATTAATGCTTCGCTGGTGCTTTCGTATGTTGCCATGCGGAAAGAAGATAAAGCCGGATTAGTGACTTTCGATGAACACTTCGATACTTTCGTGCCTGCTTCCAAGCAACCGGGATATATGCAGACATTGCTGGAAAGTCTTTATAGCCAGCAGACCACTTTCGGGGAGACAGACTTCTCGGCTCTTTGCGTTCATTTGAACAAACATGTCAGTAAGCGTAGCCTGCTGGTACTATATACTAACTTCTCGAGCATAGGAGGAATGAACCGTCAATTATCTTACCTGAAACAACTAAACCGCCAACACCGTTTGCTCGTAGTCTTTTTTGAAGATGTCGATTTGAAGGAATATATCGCCCAACCGGCAAAAGATACGGAAAGCTACTATCGTCACGTGATTGCAGAAAAGTTCGCTTACGAGAAGCGGCTGATTGTATCTACTTTGAAACAACATGGAATCTATTCTTTATTAACTACACCGGAGAATCTTTCGATTGATGTGATTAATAAGTATCTGGAGATGAAATCACGACAACTACTATGATAAGTCTTTTATAATTTGTTCAACTGTCTCTTTTAAAGGAGGAAGATGTTTTCTTCTTTAAGCGTATATTCCATCTCTTGCTATTCTTTGGGAAATAAGTGAACGGAGGTTTTTACGCAAACGAAGGAGGTCTATTTTGCAGTTACATATACGTTCCAGTTCTTCTTTAATATCAAACATAATAAAAGGGTCCGGATCCTTTAGTTCAACAAAAACATCCAAATCACTCTCTTCATGTTGCTCTCCACGGGCAACAGAACCAAAAATACCAATAGAAATAATTCCATATTTCTCGGCAAACTGTTGTTTGAATTGGCGAATTTTTGTAAGATATTCATTGGTTGTTTTCACTTTTCTATCCTCCTTTCATACAAAAATAGTAAAAAATGGGAAGAAAACAAAAGGATTCTCTTAAAAACATATTATCCTCCTATGGCTTTCCGTGTTTCCACAAAGAAGAATACAGCCATTCCAATGATGATAATTCCCAGTATTCCATAGAAGAGTCGTGCTCGGTTGCGTCCTACATTCCGGACAATGGTTTGTGCGTTGCGCGTTGTAAAGAACCAGTCCCAGTTCAGCAATGACGCCAGCAGGGAGACGATTCCTGCCAGCGCAAAGATTCCTTGTACGATATATTGTCCGGTCATAGTCTGATTACTCTATTTCCGTTTTCCAGTTCTTCAATCGTTACTTTTACGGCATTTCCCGGAAGTAGTTCTTCTACCAGTTCCGGCCATTCGATAAAGCAGAGAGCGCCACTGTAGAAATAGTCTTCGTAACCCATGTCGTACACTTCGCTTAGCTTCTTGATGCGGTAAAAATCAAAGTGATAGATTAACTCTCCGGTTTCGTCCGAACGGTATTCGTTGACAATAGCAAAAGTAGGAGAAGTGATAACATCCGTTACGCCCAATGCTTCGCAAAGTGCTTTGACGAATGTCGTTTTGCCGGCACCCATCTTTCCGTATAAAGCAAATACAGTGTTGTCGCCCATAGCAGCGATAAATTCACGGGCTGCTTCATGGATACTTTCCAGTGATTGAATTTTGATTTCCATATACTATCTATTATTATGACTTTTTCCTGCAACAACTCTTTCCGATTTTACAAACGGCGTAAATCAAGATAGAGAAGAATATGATGGAAGCTCCCGAAGGGACTTTCCAGTGATAAGAAATAAATAATCCACCCAAGCAGCCCAAGAAACCGATGCCGATTGATAACCAGATAATCTTCTTGAAACTATAGGTGAACAAGTTGGCTGTCATCTGTGGAATGGTGAGAAGAGAAATGGCCAATACGATGCCTACCATTCGCAGGCAGGCTACAATGGTCAGTGCGATGAACATCATCAGTACATATTCAAAAATCTCTACCGGAATCTTTTGCGAACGTGCAAACTCACGGTCAAAGGCAATATATACGATAGGGCGGATAAACAGATAAAAGAATCCGGTCAGTATGAGTGCCAATATGCCGAGCATCCATAAGTCGATTTGGTTGATGGTCAGTATATTGCCGAAGAGGTAAGCCGACAGGTCGGGCGCAAATCCCGGTGACAGGAAGCTGAACATAATTCCGAGTGCCATCCCTAACGTCCAGAATACTGCAATGGCAGAATCTTCGCGCATATCTTTCCGTCTGCTAAGCCATTCGACGCCAAAAGCAGATAATACCGAGAATACGGCTGCCGATAGTATCGGGGAAATTCCGGCAAACAATCCTAACCCGATTCCTCCGAAAGAAGCATGAGTGATTCCTCCGCTGATAAATACCAGGCGGCGGGTTACGATATATGTACCGATAATCCCACAGGCAATGCTTGCCAGCAGACTTCCCAATAGGGCGTGTTGAAAGAATGTATATTGTAGTAAATCCATCACATCACCTGTCATCTGCCTTTTTTACTTCTATGTTTCTTCTTTCTCCGATAATCAGAAAAACTTCGTCTTTGAGATCATCCGGTAGTTCAATGCCACGGAGCTGAAGGCTACGCACCCATCCGGCCACTTCTACATCCAGTGTCGTATACAATACATCCCGAAACATTTCTGTTTCTTCTTCTGTGTACGCATCTCCTGCCTTGCCAATGAACTGGTCCAGTTCTTCGTCATCGTAATATTCTATCTTTTTGCTGACAGCTGCCAGCAGGCTATCCCGTTCGCATACTTCGTGTTGTCCGCAGCATTCCACATCTACTTCCTTCACTTCCGGCATACGGTCCAGTTCGCCCTTTTCTATTTTCTTTTGCAGTCTTTTGTTGCGGATAATTCCGGCTATCAGCGCAATGACACCCAGCAACACCAGACTTATAATAAGTATCCACATGACAATATAACAGTTACCAATCAATTTTGTGCAAAGTTACTTATAAATTTGTATTCTATCGTGTATGCTATCTATTTCTTTCGTACTTTTGTATGTTACTAACTCAAATATAAGATGAAAAGACAGAGTATATTATTCGTTCGGAGTATGTGGGTGGTTATCTTATTCACTACCCTTGCTGCCTGTAAAGATACGGATAACAGAGTGTTTGGAGATGATTTTGAATTTCCGGCATTGACAGATGAAAACACAATTCGCTTTACTGTGAATGTTGTAGGAGACTGGCGGCAATTGGACATTGTAGCAAGTGGGGGACGAATGGTGATAGATTGGGGAAACGGTCGTATACAGAAAATAGAAGACCCTTCTTCAATGAGTGGCGGAGTGGTATATAGATATGGAAATAAAGGATTATATGAAGTGAGGATTTGGGCTGAAGAGCTGCAGCTTATCGATATAAGTGGTTTGCTTCTTCCTTTGAGTCATCTTTATTTGGGAAATATGCCGCGAATGAAATCTCTGGCTTTGAATAGCATTTCTGATACTCGCGAATTGGATTTGAATACCTTCTGTCCTAATGTGGAAAGTATTAATATCGGTAGTTTCGCTGATTTGGAGCATTTGGAGATTGAGGATTGTTTCCGATTGCGATCTATACAAGTTTATTCTAATCCAAAATTGACTTCAATAGAGTTTGGTAGTCATCCGGAAGCGGAAAGTTTATATTGTTCTTATAATGGTTTTTCTTCCCTTTCCCTTAAAAGCTTGCCGGCATTGCGCGATATTGATTTGAGTTCTAATGAAGTATTGTCACATCTGGAATTGAACGAGAAGACTTCAATTTCTGCGATATTGATACAAGGATGTGCTTTCCAATCAATTACTGATATATTGAAATGTTGCCCTTCTTTAAGGGAATTAAGTTGCTCATACAACAAATTGACCGAACTTGATCTGTCCGATAACTCTAATATTAGTGAATTGCGTTGTGAACATAATCAGCTAACTCGTTTAATGGTACCGCAAGGAAGTCTGTTAGAGCATCTTTATTGTCACTCGAATCAATTAGATGAGGATGCCTTGAATACACTGTTTGATTCCTTGGGTCAAGTGCTGGAACCTGCTATTTATTATCCGACTCCTCCCCGGCAATATCGGATTTCTTTTAATGATAATCCGGGAGCAGATGATTGTAATAGAAATATCTTGAATGATAAAAACTGGATAGTTGAAAATAAGTAAAGTATGGACGATTGTTTCTTAAATCTTATATAGATCATGAAGAAAAACATTCTGCTTCTCTCTTTTTTGTGTAATTTTTCATTGTTGTTATCTGCCCAAACTAACGTAGAAAAAGGGTTGCAGAGTATCAACCGTTCCTCTGCCGAAGCTACTATCAACTTTTTGGCTAGTGATGAATTGCAAGGCCGTGAGGCAGGTTTTCATGGTTCACGTGTGACCTCGGAGTATATTGCTTCTTTATTACAATGGATGGGAGTATCACCTTTGGCTGACAGCTATTTCCAGCCTTTTGATGCTTACCGTAAAGAACGTCAGAAAAAAGGACGTCTGGAAGTGCATCCTGATTCCATAGCTAAACTGAAACAGGAAGTTCATCAGAAGCTTTCCATGAGGAGTGTATTGGGAATGATTCCCGGTAAAAATACCAAAGAATATGTGATTGTGGGGGCTCACTTCGACCATTTAGGTATTGATCCTGCACTTGATGGCGATCAAATATACAATGGTGCTGACGATAATGCTTCCGGTGTATCGGCAGTGCTGCAAATTGCAAGAGCCTTTTTAGCCAGTGGACAGCAACCCGAAAGAAATGTAATCTTTGCTTTTTGGGATGGAGAAGAAAAAGGACTGCTTGGCTCTAAATATTTTGTACAAACTTGTCCTTTCCTATCTCAAATCAAAGGCTATCTGAACTTTGACATGATTGGCCGTAACAACAAACCTCAACAACCCAAACAGGTCGTTTATTTCTATACATCCGCCCACCCGGTCTTTGGGGATTGGTTGAAAGAGGATATCAGAAAATACGGTTTGCAATTGGAACCGGATTACCGCGCTTGGGAAAATCCGATAGGAGGAAGTGATAATGGTTCGTTTGCCAAAGTAGGTATTCCGATTATCTGGTATCATACGGACGGGCATCCTGATTATCACCAGCCTTCCGATCATGCCGACCGATTGAATTGGGATAAGATAGTAGAAATCACCAAAGCCTCTTTTCTCAATATGTGGAAGATGGCAAATGAGAAGTCCTTTTAATGAAGCAGATAAAATACAATCCTGATAATTAACGGGAAAAGTCAGGATTGTATTTCTTATTTTTTGAGTATTCTTTTTAAATAGTCGATAGGTGGCAAATTCACAGTCTCAAAACTTCCTTTATAAAATACAGCAAAATTATTAAAAACACACGGTAACTCTTTTGCTTTCTGTAGCGTATCTACCTGAATAAAAGAAACAGGGACATCATTTGTTTCACAATATTGTTTGATCATTTCAATGTATTTATAGATATAGGGGCATTGCATATCATAATAAATCGTCAGTTCCTCACTTTCTATTTTCAGATTCTTGGCATTTGGCGCGAACTTCGGTACTGTTCCGTCAAAAGAAAGAGCAAGCAATTCATATCCGTTATCGGTAGTGTCAACCACCTCAAAGCCAAATTTCTTTGCAAATGATTGGTCGGAAAGCCAGCTCTTCTGTTTTTTTGCCCCGAGCATGCAAATGCCGGATCTACCTTTTTCTTTGGCATCGGCTATACAATACTCTATTAATGTTTTCCCATATCCGTTTCCTCGGGGACTACCTAACACCCATAAACAATACAGATAATAATAGTTGTCGCCGATGACGGGAACCCAAGCTGTTTCAAGAGGGGCATATTCAATAAAAACCGTAGCTTTGGCGTTTAACTTTCTAAAGACATGGCCTTCATTCAGCCGGTCGGAAAGCCATTGCCGCTTTGCTTCAATACCAGGATGAGACTTTTTGCTGCGGATAATGCAGCATAAATGCTCATTAGAAAGATTTTTTGTTGTTAAGTTTGTAAAATCAGTATTCATATGCACCTTTGTTTCAAGTTAGATATTATCAATCGGATAGTGTAGTAATTGTAATACTTGATTAGCCCGGTTGACAGATAAGCAAATACAAATGTAGTGAATTTTGCGGATAATCTCTGTTGGGTGGCTATGGAAATCACAAAGGCCTTTTATACATCTACAGAGGATGTTGAACGGGAACTCATGCAAATGTAAAACTTCATTGCCTAACTTAGAATTAGATTGACCGCAGTTCTACCTAATCTGAAGCGAGACAATGAAGTTTATAAAAATAAAAAGATAACAGATATATAATATTAAGGTCGATATATTTGTAAACTCAAAGAGTTGTTCTTTTATCTTTTTATTATTCTACAGGTTGTGCGCCGGTGTCGCCTTCAATCTTCCATCCCGGGTTCTGATAAACGACTGAACTTGTAAAATCATTCTTATCCGAGGCTGTCTGACGAAATACAGCCATACCTATCGGATTCAGATAATGAGCAGGTGTAAAGAGGAATCCATTCTGCCCGGCAATCAGATTATTCTTCGTGATTTTTTCGTATGGAAGAATATATTTGCTTAAAGCAGATGAGGACATATTACCTTCTGCCGGATCTACTTTACATAAATCTGCCAGTTGCGTTTCATAGTTGCTTCCCCAGTATAGCATACCTTCTACACGGTAAGGTTTGGATATCAACTGGTCGCATGCACGCCAGCGTTTCAAATCTTCCCAGCGCAAAGCTTCTGCACAAAGTTCGTTACGGCGTTCACGGCGGATATTATATAACGTCGCGTCTATCAATTGGCCATGAGAATAAGCACCGAAATCGCCTTTAGCCTCTTCGCTCATCTGTGTTGCAGCGATTGTCTTATTATAGTCTTCGTCCACTTTGGCGCGTCGGCGTAAAGCTTTCCAATATCCGTCGGCTGTTCCGTCGATTCTACCATTTTTTTCATACGAAGCTTCCATGTAAATCAACATGGCTTCTGCCGCACGGAAAACAATACCACCTGATGTTCCCGCACTATGGTCATTTGCCATGTGACTGGAGTAGTGTTTGCCTTTTTTGATGATGAATCCGGTTGTTGCCAAACTTCCTTTATCGCCATAAATGAAACGGATTGAGCAATAACTGGGAGTTCCGTCATCACCGTAATAATTCACATCACCTTTATTTTCGGTGTTGGCATCACCCGGCTTTTTGGTAAAGATAACAATGCGTGAATCACGATTCTGTAAAGTGGAATTTACTCCTTCTCTCTCCCAATCGGGATTATAACCGGAACCGGCTGCATAGATGGGAAGCCCATTGCGCATCAGGAACGAATTGACCATGCCACGAGTCCATCCGGAACCACCGCCATTGCGTGCCAACTCCATTTGCAAGTTGTTGGTTACCAATCCTTCCTTGAACTGTTTCCACATCAGTATTTCATCATATCCTTCCATGTTTTCATCGCAGAACATGGTGTAGTAAGGATTGATGGAAACCAGACTGGCGTTCATACCTTCGGGGGTATCGGTATTGTCTGCCAGTTTTCCGACGATATAGTCGCCTACCACTTTTGATGACTTCATTGCTTCATCAAGAAAATAAGCCACTTCTGTATCATTATTAAAACCGCTTACATCTGCGGGATTACCCGGCCATCCTTTTCCACCGGGTACAAAAGCTGTTCCTTTGTGATACTTTTCCCAAGTTGCTTCGAAGAGGGCAACGCGTGCACGTAGCAAGTGAGCTACGTTTTTGCTGATGCGATTCTTGCCACCGGGACTTTTATCAAGCAACAATTCTGTTGCTTTTTGCAAATCGTCCAGAATGAAGCGTGCTACCTTATTACGCGGCTGGCGCTTGCTGGATTCCACCAAAGTCTCTTCTATGTCGGGCAATGCAGTAGTGATAATAGGCAGATCTCCTAAAGAAACCAATAATTTATAATAATTGTATGCCCGGATCACGTACATTTCTCCGATATAATGCTTCACATTATCCTGATTGCCGGTAATAGTGCCTGCTTCGAATTTCGGTAAAGTATTATCAAAGAAATAGTTGCAGGTTCGTATTTTGCTCCAGTCCCATTCGCCTTCACCAGACGGCACCTTCTTTTGCCCGGGTATCCAAAAGGCCGGTGAGTCACCACTGGCTTGGTTATCAGTATCATTATCTTTGCCGAAGAAATTGATGCCATACGCATCGGTCACTGTTTCAAATGGGTAAGCATTGATTGTGTATGCAGCCAGATCACTTTCGGATGCAAAATATTTTTCGGGAATTACTTTATCCAGTGGTTCCCTGTCGAGAAAATCATTGCAACTGGTCAGTCCGCCCAATAGCAATGTTCCTATTGTCAAAAGTTTGATATGTTTTTTCATAATCGTTTATCATTTAAAATGTTGCACTTAAACCGAATGATACAGTCTTGGATAGCGGATAGGTACATCCGTCCCAGTTGCCTATGCCAACAGTTTCGGGGTCAAACGTATCGGCCAGACTGGTAATAGTAAATAAATTCTCTGCTGAAACAAAGAATCGCAGATTGTTTACGCAGAATTTCTCTGTCAAAGATTTAGGTAATGTATAACCTAAAGTAACGTTTTTCAGACGGCAGTAAGCCGCATTTTGCAAATATCGGGTCTGTGGATTACGGTTTCTATCATTCTCGAGGGGACGCGGATAATAACCTGCCAGGTTAGCTCCTAGCGGATTAGTCGTATCTTCTCCACGGAAATAGTCCAGATGAGGTTTGAAGAAGTTGGTTTGCCAGTAGCCTACTGCTCCCCAGAACATTGTAGAGCCACTTCCCGGCATATAATCACGTTTCATTGTTCCTTGGAAGAATAATTTAAGGTCGAACCCTTTCCAGGCGGCATCCAGATTCAAACCAAAGTTGTAGCGTGGGGTACTGTTGCCTATTTTTTTCAAATCACCATGATCTGCCAGCGTTTTGTTACCCCTGCTGATCTGGCCGTCACCGTTCAAATCCGCATACATGATGTCACCTGCTCCCCAACCGGAACCGAGTACATCTTGTGCGCCATTGGGCATACCGGCCAAATGATCTTTCATCTCTTGATCGGTCTTTGCGATGCCAATCGTTTGGAATCCCCATATATCACCTACGTGAGCACCTGCATAATACGTATTATTATTGTCTTTATCTAAAATTGTGTTTGACGGGTTGGGGTATTTATCAATAACCACTTGATTGTCTGACAAAGATAAGGTAACTCCATACTTAAAGTCGCGTATCTGGTCGCGCCAGTTCACCTGTATTTCCCAACCTTTGGAAGTCATATCGAGGTTGTTTACTTTGGGAACGGCAATACCTAGGAGGTTGGGTAGTTCGGGAGCGGGGCCTACCATGTTTTTAGATTTACGTTGGAAGTAGTCGAATGTCACATTCAAACGATTGTTGAGCATGGATAAGTCGAAACCTAAATCCAATGTTTGTGTCTTTTCCCACGTCAACAAAGAAGATACCAGTGCAGATTCTTTGGAAATATTTGGTTTTGCACCGTTTACCAGCCAACTGCCTAGTGCGTAATTGCCCCATTGGTCTTTGTTAATATCAATAGTTCGATAGAATGGATACCAGTTATCTGTGTTTTGGTTGCCCAATTCACCCCATGAACCACGTATCTTGAATGTGCTGATTAAATCGGTCAGGTCTTCAAAAAATGCTTCACGAGCCATGTTCCATCCTAAGGAGAATGATGGGAACAGATTCCAGCGGTTATCTCGAAGGAAACGTGAAGTGCCGTCATATCTCATATTTACTTCAGCCAGATAACGTCCTTTGTAGTCGTAATTAACACGTCCGAAGAAGCCGGCTGTAGCCCATTCGGAGTACCCTCCTCTGTTTTGTGCATTTGTCTGCGTGGTGTTCAAGGTAGCCACTTCCGACATGATACCGTCTTGGGAAGCGGTAATATCACGTTGTTTGAATAGTTCGCTCTGAAAACCCAGCATCACTTTAAAGTTGTGTCCGCTTTCTAATGATTTGCCGTATTCGGTAAAGATGTTCGGATTGAAAAAATTACTTTTATAAGCATATTCTGTAACGCTGGAAGTTTGATTGGCAATAATGTAGGGATTTTTACTCACATCATAACCATAAACGGTTTGATAATCGGTATGGTCGAAATTATAGTTGGAACGGTAGTTCAGTTCTACGTTAATTTTCCAGTCTTTGATGGGTTCCACGATGAAAGCAAGCTGGTGTGCCATCACGTCTTTTTGTGATTTATATCGGCCTCCTTCTGTTAATTGGTAAATCTTGGATTCGACAGTATAGAATCCGTTTGGGTCTACTACCGGAATGACAGGCCAGTAGCGGCATACATCGAAATAGAATACATTACTTTTGATATCGCCTCCGGCAAATGAAGGAGCTTCATAATCCGTCCGGTTAAAACGCATACTATAGCTTATTTTCAACCATTTGGTTAAGTCCGCATTGATTTTTGCAGTAAAGGAGTAGCGTTGTTTGTTATCATCTCCAAACTTCAAGAGACCTCCTTGGTCCAGATAATTCGCAGAAAGATAATATTGTATTTTATCCGTTCCACCATTTACGCTCAATGAATGCTCGTGGGTAAAGCTATTACCAAATAACGTTTTTAACCAGTCGGTATTGCCGGTAGGCATCACGTCTTGCCGTTGGGGATCATCGAATGAATTCCATCTTCCCGCATCGGTCGGCCACATATATTGTGTGCTTTTTCCTGCCTGAAAATCCAGAATTTGTTGAAGTTTGGTGGTACTATACATGGGAGTCTGTCCACCATTAGTTAACTGGTCATTGACTGCCAGAGCAAAATTGTATGAATCTGCCATTTCAGGCATATTCAAGGGAGATACAAAACGGAAGTTGTTATTATAGTTAACTACCGTTTTTCCCGACTTACCTTTCTTCGTTGTAATCAGGATGACTCCACCTGGTGCCCGCGAGCCATAAATGGAGGAAGCGGCTGCATCTTTCAGTACAGAAATATTCTCAATATCCTGTGGATTGATAGCGTTCATGTCTCCCTCCATACCGTCAATGAGCACCAATGGTTCTACCTTTGAACCAGCTCCAATTGTTCCAACACCACGAATATTGAATTTTTTGTCTGAACCTAAGGAGCCACCACCATCACCAGTAGAGATATTCATACCCGGAACCATACCTTGCAAAGCTTCTATGGTAGAGTTAACGGGACGTGCCGAAATTTCTTTTGCTCCTACCGTAGATACAGATCCTGTTACATTCACTTTCTTTTGTGTGCCAAAAGCAACCACAACAACTTCATCCAATGTTTGTGTATTGTCTTTAAGGATGATATTCAATGATTGTCCTGTGAATTTGATTTCTTGAGTCTGATAACCAACAAAAGAGACTACAATAATATCTCCGGTTTTTACATTGTTTAAAGAGAAGTCACCGTTGATTCCGGTGATTGTACCGTTCGTCGTACCTTTGGCTACGACGGATGCACCGATGATGGTTTCACCTGCTGCATCTTTTACTACACCCTTACAAGTAGTACCCTGTTGTACAACGGAAACTTTTAGAGTGCTTTCACCAGTTTCCGGATAAGCTGCTTCTACTGACATTGTCAGTAGGAACAACAACATACTAACTGACTTTAGTTGTTTTAACATAGCATTGAATTTAAAGTTTTTCCTAGAATCTGGAATTACTTTTAATAAGTTCTTTCAGAACTTATTCCGTGCGTAAAACGTTGGATTCAAAGCCTTAAAATAAAAAAAAGAGTCTTCTTTTAAGCGATCTTTTCTACTTGTTTTATACCCATTTTATATCTATTTCGTACCTGTTTGTGTTAGATGAAATAATAAGGATGATGAAAATAAACAAGTTGTTTCATTTCAATATGAAGATAAAATACGGCTTTTGGTATTCTTGCAAAGAAAAAACGAATGAGAATTTGATATTATTTTTGAAAATAGATGCTATGTATTAAAATATATTATATATTTGTGCCGTTAATTCTAATTTTATAAACCATCCTAGTTCTGAAAGAACTTATTTTTTCATCATTGATTACTGAACTTTAAAAGTGTCCTACAATTGTAAGAGAGCTGTTTATTTGTGAGTTAGCTATTATCATTAATATGATTTCCGTACAGACTTATATACATAACTAGAATTTGGTAGATACCAATATCTGTATAAACAGTTGGGGCAGGTGTTTTTTCATTAGATTTACTTAGACAAATATGTGTTGGCTATGGAGTATCTATCATTACATCCGGCAATAAATAGCAGATGGCAACAGTCGAAATAGAATAGTTACATATCTCCATCTTTTGGAAATGAAAGCTACTTTTTTCTTTTTAGAAATAGCCTTTTTAATTTGTTTCACAGCTTTATCAACGGGAGTAACCCAGAATAATCCTTCTCCTTTTGCCATAGCGGTGTCTACAAATCCGGGACGAATATCGGTAGTGTAAATAGAATAAGGAGATTTAGTTGCTTTTTGTCGTAATCCTTCCATATAGTTGATTTGATATGCTTTCGACGCATTGTAGGCGGGAGCGATGCCACTGCCGCGTGTACCTCCAACAGAGGAAATAGTAACCAGATGCCCGCTTTTTTGCCGTTCGAAATATCGGAATCCCCAGTCTGCGATGTTGGTAAAGCCTATTACGTTGGTTAATAGAGTAGGCTCTTCCAGTTGGTAGGATAGCTCAGGGTTTAGTTCCCCGGTTCCGGCACAGATAATCAGTATATCCATTCCACCCATCTTTTGAGTGAGCGTTTCAAGAGATGAAATAGCAGCTTGTGTATCAGTGATGTCACATACTTGATAGAATAGTTTGTCTTTGTCTTGGGTACATACCTCCTTTAACAAATTCTCTCTACGACCGGTAATGCCGATAAGATAATCTTCTTGAGAATAGGCTTCTGCCAATCCACGACCGATGCCGGAGGTTGCACCTATAATTATAATCTTCTTCATGAAATACAATCAAATTTTTTGTTTATCTGCAAAAGTAGGGGTAGAGAATAAATAAAACCTTGATTGAAATCAAGATATTATTTTTGTACGATTTTTCTTCGGATACGGCTTAAGGTTTCGGGACGAATCAAAAGATAAGAAGCCAGTTCTTTTAATGTAATCAGTTTCAGTAAATTGGGACAACGGTTGATAATTTCGAGATAACGTTCTTCCGGTGTCAGGCTGTACATTGAAATCATCCGGTCGTAGACTTCCCACAGCAAAGTTTCTGCAATGCGACGTCCCAATTTTTGGTGAGCGTCGTTGGTATCGTAGAAGTCTGCCATTTGCTGATAATTGATTACGTATACCGAGCAGTCACACAAGGCTTGTATATCTACATTTGATTTATCCTGTAACTGAAAAGCCGGATAGTTGCCAACAAAAGAATGATCGAAAGTATAGCCTACAATGCTGTTTTCGCCTACACTGTTGGTGCAACAGTACCGGAAAGAACCGGAACTGACGAACCCCATTATCCTGCATACTTCTCCCTGGCGGGAAAAGTAGTCTCCTTTCTTATAAAAAGTTTGCTTCCCCTGTTGCAATACAAAATCTACAATAGGTGAGTAGTTGATGTGGGAAGTATATTTGTTGAAATCTTCCACAGCGTATCGGAATCAGCCTTCGTTTATAACTTGAAATCCAGCCTGTTTCAAATCTTCCCAGTATCCGGGATATGATTTGGTAACGACTTGTGGGTCAGCAATGAGCAAATTGGGATGGCAGATAACTGCCGGTGCAAACGCCATTGCCATTCGATGGTCTTCATAGGTTTCAATCATCGGGATTTCTTCCGGTTCACATCGTTCGCCATTCCACATTAATATACTGTCATTTTCTTCCTCGATCACATATCCCAGCTTTTTAAGCTCGGCTCGCAGGGCGGCAATACGGTCAGTCTCTTTTATTTTCAGGCTTTGTAATCCGGTGAAACGGAAAGGGATATTCAGCAAGGCACAAGTAACGACAAACGTCTGTGCCAAGTCCGGAATATCGACAAAGTCCTCTTCCAGCCTTTCCGGCGCTTTGCCTGTTTTTTTCAGTTTCACACCTTGCGATGTAAATTCGGTAGTTATACCTAAGCGTGAGAAAACTTCCGCTCCCCGACTATCTCCCTGATAACTGTTATGAAACAACCCCAATAATTCAATTTCTGCTTTGGGAGATAAGGCGGCAATCTGATACCAATAGGAAGCTGCGCTCCAGTCACTTTCCACTTTGAAAGGAATGCTCTGATAAAGTTGTGGAGCAACGGATATGCTATTGGGAGAAGTCCATGCGGCTTTGGCTCCAAAGTCCTGCATCAGTTGCAATGTAAGATTGATATAAGGGCGGGAAATAATCTCTCCGCTTAAATGCAAAGTCAAACCGTCTTTGAGTGCCGGACCTATCATCAATAGAGCAGATATATATTGGGAACTTACATTTCCTTTCAAGGTTATTTCATTTCCTTTCAACTCTGCCCCTTTGATACATAAGGGAGGATATCCTTCATGGTGGACATACTCTATTTCAGCTCCTAATTCCCGGAGCGCATTGACTAGTATCTGTATCGGGCGTTGCTGCATACGGGCTGTTCCTGTGATTGTCCGTTCCCCCGGAGTCACACTTAAATAGGCGGTAAGGAAACGCATAGCAGTGCCCGCAGCCATAATGTCAATCGTCTCTTTCCCTTCGGTGAGAGCTTTTATCATCACCTGTGTATCGTCGCAATCGGACAGGTTTTCAGGAGGATAAATACCTTTGCCCAGCGCATTGATGATTAATGCACGATTACTGATACTTTTAGAAGCCGGCAACTGGATAGTTGCTGTTACTACTGAAGGAGGGATGAGTTTATAGAGCATCATTTCTATCTTCTTTGGTTTCGAACGACAAAAATAGTCATTTTTCTTTGATTCTCTCTTTGGAGGAACTAATATTAGCATTATAAACAATATAGATAGTGATATTATTGGTATAGAAATGTATAGGTCTTTGTTACGAAATTAAGGATTATTGTTTTATATTATTTTGATTGATAATGTGTTAGCAGTTTTGTTATAAAACGGTATTTTTGTGTTATAGTATTATATGCGAAAAGCCTACCTTTGGGCATATCAAAATTGATTGGTTCAATTATCATAACTTAAAATTAGTTACTATGAACAAGAAAAAGGCACAATGGAAGAGGATGTATTTACCTCTTATTCTTCTTTTGTTTGGAATCCTTCCTATGATTGCTCAAACAGTCAAAATAGAAGGAAAAGTTGTCGATGCCAATGGAGAGGGGCTTCCGGGCGTCACAGTTTCGTTAAAGGGAACTACAAATGGAACTGTAACAGATCTTAGTGGTTCATATCAATTAAGTATGCCTCAAACTAAACAGGCTATACTTGTTTTTTCTTATGTAGGATATAAAACTACGGAAATAACACTTAGTAATTATCAAAAAAGATACGATGTGACAATGTATGAAACATCAGAAGCTTTAGATGAAGTAGTAGTGGTAGCTTATGGAGTACAGAAAAAAGCGAATTTAACAGGTGCGGTAGCTTCGGTGTATGTGGATGATATAAAAGATATTCCTGTATCGAATACATCTAGTTTACTTCAAGGACGCTTAAGCGGAGTAACTGTGAGTAGTTTTTCTGCTCAACCGGGAAAGGAGGATGATGTTGAGATTCGTATTCGAGGTATCGGTACCTTCGGTAACAGTAATCCGCTCGTTTTGATTGATGGAGTAGAAGGAAGCCTTAGTAGTGTGTCTCCAAATGATATTGAGAATATTTCAGTGTTGAAGGATGCAGCTTCTGCTGCAATTTATGGTGTAAGAGCTGCGAATGGAGTAATTCTAATTACTACCAAACGTGGAACAGAGGCTAATAATAAGCTTTCTTATAGCGGTTCATTTGGTGTACAGAAGGCTACTGTTCTGCCATCTTATATAGACTCTTGGAAATGGGCTACTTTGTTTAATGAAGAAAATAATGCGTTAGGTGGAGATGCTCCCCAACGTAATTATACAGCTGACATGATTGAGAAGATGAAGAATGGCTCTGATCCTGAACATTTCGCTAATACAAATTGGATGAAAGAAATCTTTAGATCAGCTCTGATACAGAATCATTATTTGTCAATGACAGGGGGCGGACAGAATTCAAAATACATGGCTTCTATCGGATATATGAATCAACAAGGGATTATGAAAGGGACAGATACGGAAAGAGTGAATTTCCGATTGAATGCAGATACCAAATATCTGAATATAATAACCTTGGGAATGAATGCAGCTGGTAGTTACCAAACAGTGACAGAACCTTTGGGGGGTACTTGGAATATTTTTAATCAAGTTGTAGATCATACCCGTCCTACTATTCCTGTAAAATATGATAATGGCTATTGGGGGCAATATGATGGAAATCCACAATTTCCCAGTTATCAGACTAACCCGTTGGAACAAACTACGTTCCCTACTGATCAGAATATATACAAATTTGATGGTAAGGTATTTTTAGATATTGAACCAATCAAAAATCTGCATATAAAGTCAAGTTTTGCATATCAATATAGTTCTTCTAATTATTCGGCTTTTGAACCTACACATAATCATTATAAGGCTGATGGTACTTTTACTACAACAGGTATCGCGGCATTAGAAGAACAACGTATTTTGCAACAGCAATGGATTAATGAGAATATTATCACTTATAATTTTAGTATTGCCGATGACCATTCGTTTGGCCTGCTTGTCGGCGAGTCTACTCAGTTTAATGGAAATAAATATTCGGAAGCTAAAGGGGAGAACTTTTTGACGAATACCGTACATGCCATGGATGTAGCACAAAATACATCTGCTTATGGACGCGAGGAGAAAGCTACACTACGTTCTTTCTTCGGGAGAATAAATTATGCTTATAAGAATCGTTATTTATTGGAGGCTAATCTTCGTCGGGACGAATCGTCAAGGATACCGAAGAAAAACCGCGTAGGTTATTTCCCTTCTGTATCTGCCGGATGGAATATTGCAGAAGAAGTCTTTTTGCAGGATCAACATATTCTGAATACTTTGAAATTACGTGCAAGTTGGGGTAAATTAGGAAATCAGGATATTGGCTATTATCCGTATGCTCAAACATATACATTAGGAAAGAATAATTATGTGTGGGGAGATGATAAAATCTTAGGGGCAGCTCTTGCCAGCGCAGCTAATCCTGATATAAAATGGGAGACCACGACTACCACAAATGTCGGATTGGATGTAGTACTATTGAATAATAAATTTAATTTGACTTTTGACTATTTTAATAAAGTCTCTTCAGATATATTACTCCAGTTACCTATAAGTGCAATCATCGGTGTTGATGAGGCACCCTATGTCAATGCTGCGAAAGTAAAAAACAGAGGATGGGAACTTAGTCTAGGTTATAATGATCGTTGGAATGATTTTACATTTGGTGCTAACTTTAACATAAGTCAGGTAAAAAATGAAATAGTTAGTGTCAGCGGACGTGAAGATTGGATTGATGAATGGACAATTAATCTGGCAGGACATCCTATTGGTGCATATTATGGTTATGTAACAGATGGATTATATACATCGCAAGAACAAATAGATAGTGCCCCGGTAGGTTTTGGCAATCCTCGTATTGGTGATGTTCGTTTTTTGGATATTAGTGGTCCGGATGGAAAACCTGATGGTGAAATTACAGATCTTGACCGTACAGTTATAGGAAATCCATTTCCCAAAATTACCTATGGTTTGAATCTTACTGCCGGATATAAGAACTTTGATTTTTCTGTATTCTTGCAAGGAGTAGGTAAAGTAGATCGTATTATGATGGATTATCCGACAGTGGGCGGTGGAGCTACGGAAGCTATGTGGAATAGATTCCATGAAACGGAAAATCCGTCCGGTACTTATCCTAAACTGGGTAATGTGGCATATAATTCTTTGCCTTCTTCTTTTTGGATTGAGAATGCTTCTTATCTTAGAATGAAGAATATTGAGTTAGGGTATTCTTTCCCGAAAAATTGGTTAAGTAAGGCAAGGATACAAGGATTGAGAATCTATATTTCTGCTCAAAATCTGTTTACTATTACTGGTGTTGATAATTATGATCCGGAAAAATATGCGACAGACAGCCGTAACTCCACGTATCCGAATGCAAAAACATTCTCTGTGGGATTAAATATCAATTTATAAATCTTAATACAGCATTTCATTATGAAAAGGATAAAAACACAGTTAGCAATACTCATGTTGGGCTTGAGTGCTTTTTTGCTTTCTTGCTCAGACTTTTTAGATCAGGAGAATCCATCCGTTGTTTCTGTAGATACATATTGGAATAATAAGGAAGAAGCGGAAGCAATGTTGGCAGGCTGTTATAATGTGCTTCAGCAACAAGGATTGTATTATAATTATTATAATAGTTGTGATCCGCGAGCTTTGGACGGATTTGGAACTACAGACGGAAATAGTGGATGGTGGTTTTGGTCACCGGCAGAAATGGCATTAAGTTGGGGAAATCAATCACCTTCTCATGAGTTGGTAGATGTAGTTTGGAAAGCATGTTATAAGGGTATAGCCAGATGTAATGAGGTAATTTACTATGTCCCTCAGATGGGAGAAGAAAAGATTACACAAGCAGATGCGGATCGAATTTTAGGAGAAGCAAAGTTCTTGCGTGCATTTTATTATAACTATCTGACTTCATTATTTCGGGATGTGCCTCTTTCTAAAGAACCTACTTTAACAGGATATATACCTATAAGTTCAAAAGCGGATATTGTAGATTTTATAACGCAAGAGCTGAAAGGGGTTGCAGAGTCGGATGTTCTTCCGGTCACTGTGGCAGCAGAGGAGCGTGGAAGGGCAACCAAAGGAGCTGCGTGGGCTTTGTTATGCCGCATTTATTTATATAATGAAAAATGGATAGAAGCGGCAGAAGCTGCAAAAGAAGTGATGACTTTAGGGTATGAGTTAGAAAATGATTACCTAACTTTATTCAGTGAGGCAGGTAACACAAGTAAAGAAGTGATTTTTTCGGTGAGATTTAGTGCAACTGCAGATGGAACAGATAATCAAATGAGAGGTTTTCTTTCTACTCGTAATAATGAGGATTTCTTTACTCCTATTGTTGTTAACCAAAATTTGATGGATGAATATTATGATATAAATGGAAACTCGATAGCAGAATCTTCATATTCGACGGATGAATTGAAGGAAGCGGAAAACAGAGATCCAAGATGGAGATATAATTTTGTTTTTAAGAAAGCTGATGATGGCGGAATAACAGGATATATTAATAAATATCAGGATTATACAGTGACAGAGAAGAATGCCGATAATCAAGATTATTATGTGATACGTTATGCGGATGTACTTTTAATGCGTGCTGAAGCATTGGCAATGGTAAATAGTAGTGGAAATAAGACTGAAATAGAAGGATTAATTAATCAGATTCGTGATCGTGTAAGTGTTGGAATGCCCCATGTAACGGATGCGGAAATAACGAATGCAGGAGGGCTCCTTAATGTTATTAAGCACGAACGTAGAGTGGAATTGGCATTTGAAGGACATCGTTATTTTGATTTGAGACGTTGGGGAGAGTATAACAAACTTACCGAATACAACTATATAGGTGAGACAAAATCTCATGTATGGCCTATTCCTCAAGGGGAGCTGGATAATAATAAATCTTTGGTTCAGGCCGCCGAATGGGGTGGTAAATGATAAATGAAAAGAGGATGTGTTAAAAGCTTGTCATCTTCCATTTTTGCTAATAATGCATCCTCCAATTTACATTGAATAGATTTAAGTAAACTCTTCTTTTAAAGCGACAAAGATGAAATATAAATATATCATATTATTCCTTTCACTTACTGTAGGACTGGCAGGGTGTAATAAGAAAATTGAAATCTCTCGTATGGTATCATTTGATGAACAATGGTTGTTTCATTATGGTGATGTGGAAGATGGAGAAAAGAAGATGTTGGATGACTCTCAATGGAGAAAATTGGATATACCTCATGATTGGACTATTGAGGATATTCCAGGTACTACTTCTCCTTTTGATTCTACAGTAGTCAATGGCGTATCTTCCGGCTTTACACGAGGAGGAATAGGATGGTATAGAAAACATTTTGTTGTAGATGAATCCCAGCTCGGAAAAAGATTTTATATCCGTTTTGATGGTGTTTATATGAATGTTGATATTTGGGTCAACGAACAGTATGTTGGTAATCAGTACTATGGATATTCTACATTTGGATATGATATTACGGATTTTATAAAGCCGGGTGAAACCAATTTGGTGGCGGTGCAGGTAAAGACAGAGACTGTGACTTCTCGTTGGTATTCAGGATCCGGTATTTATCGCCATGTATGGTTGGTTACCACTTCTCCTTTGTGTATTGATAATTATGGTACGGTTATTACGACTCCGCTTGTTTCAGATCAAAAAGCTGATGTGGTTATAACTTCAACTTTGGTGAATTATACAGGTAAAGATACTAAAGCAGTTGTCAGGCAAAAAATAGTAGATAAGGATAAAAAGATTGTTGCCCAAGGAGAAAAAGAGTGTAAAATAAGAAAAGGAGAGAAAGTTGCTGTACCACAGAATTTAACGGTTGTGCATCCGTTATTGTGGTCAGTAGATTCTCCGAACTTGTATTCTCTTGTTACGGAAGTGATACAAGACGGTGATAGGATAGATTGTACAGAGGAAACTTTTGGAATACGTTCCATACAATTTGATGCGCAAAGAGGGTTTCTACTAAATGGGAAAGTATTAAAATTAAAAGGAGGTTGTATTCATCACGATAATGGACCTTTAGGAGCAATGGCGTTTGATCGGGCAGAGGAACGAAAAGTGGAATTGCATAAAGCTGCAGGATTCAATGCTCTCCGTATGGCACATAACCCTCCATCACCGGCATTACTAGATGCATGTGATCGTTTGGGAATATTGGTTATTGACGAAGCTTTTGATGTTTGGAGGTATGGACATTTTAAAGAAGATTATTCGAAACATTTTGATATTTTATGGAAGGAAGACTTAAAGAAAATGATTTTACGGGACCGTAATCACCCTTCTGTTATCATGTGGAGTATCGGTAATGAAATAAAGTATAATGAGACAGAAGAAATGGCATTATTATCTGGAAAGTTGGCGGACTATGTGCGTTCTATAGATAATACACGACCTGTAACTGCAGGGGTAAACGCTGTATCAGAAAAGAAAGATGCGTATCTGAACACTTTGGATGTTGCGGGTTATAACTATTCTCCGAAAGAATATGTGTCAGGACATCAACGCCATCCTGAACAATTGATCTATGCGTCAGAATCATACTCAAGTGAAGCGTATGATTATTGGAAAGCTGTAGAAAAATATAATTGGATGATCGGTGATTTCGTATGGACTTCATTTGATTATATCGGGGAAGCAAGCATTGGTTGGAATGGATATTATCTGGAACAAAGTTTTTATCCATGGTATATGGCTTATTGCGGGGATATTGATATGTGTGGTATAAGACGTCCGCAATCATATTATAGAGAGACTTTGTGGAGCGGTAAACCTATTACTTATATTAGTGTAACTCCTCCTGTTCCTTCATTTCCATTGAATCCAAGAAAAGAACTTTGGAGTGTATGGGATTGGCCGGATGAAATTGATTCCTGGAATTTTGAGGGATATGAAGGTAAAGTGTTATCAGTGTGGGTATATACCCAATGTGATGAGGTGGAACTTTTTTTTAATGGCGAATCACTCGGACGTAAAAACAATACTGACATAACAAAAAATAAGTTAGGCTGGAAAGTTCCTTATCAGAAGGGAGTATTAGAAGCTAAAGGGTATGTCGATGGTAAAGAAGTGACTACTTCTATATTAAAAACAGCAGGTTCTCCTGTAGATATACAATTGACTGCTGATAAATCAGTACTATCGCCTAATGGTCAAGACTTGAGTTATATATCTGTGGCATTGGTTGATGCTGAAGGTTCTATCAGTCCTGTTGCAGATGATCTTGTGCACTTTGATGTTTCGGGTGAAGGTACATTGATAGCTGTTGCCAACTCAAATCCGATGAGTACGGAAAGTTTTCGGACAACATACCGTAAGGCATGGAGAGGGAATTGTCTCGCGATATTAAAATCTGGGAAAAAGGCAGGTAGCATTCATTTGAAAGTGCGGGTGGATGGCTTGCCTCAAAAAGAGATAATTATCAAAGTCAAATAAAGGAATGATGAAATTAGGGAGGTATTTTATAACATCTATGGTATGTGGGATTTTTCTTGTTGCGTGTTCGGCACAACGGGATAACCAGATACGTAAGCTGAGGTTTGATGATAATTGGTGTTTTCATTATGGAGATATGCCGGTTTCTGTCGTGTTTCATTCGGATACGGTGCAATGGAAAGCTGTTGATATACCGCATGACTGGAGTATAGAAATGCCTTTTGTAAAAAGTGAAGGAGGGATAGCGGTTGGGCAAACACAAGGTGGAACTGGCTGGTATCGCAAAATATTTAAAATATCCGAAACAGAGCCATCCGAGCGTAAATTGCTCTATTTTGAGGGGGTGTACATGGAATCGGAAATCTGGCTAAATGGGAAAAAGGTCTTTTATCACCCGTACGGGTATACTTCATTCTATTGTGATATTACAGAATTATGCAATCCTTCCGGACAAGAAAATGTTCTGGCAGTGAAGGTTAAGAATGAAGGTGAGAATAGTCGTTGGTATTCGGGGAGCGGCATATATCGTCATGTCTGGTTGGTGACTACCGGGCGATTACATCTGCATGAGTGGGGAGTATTTGTTACGACTGAAATCTTTTCGGGAAACAGGGCAAAAGTGAATGTTGCCGTTGACGTTTCTAATCAGTCTGATAAAAATACAGATGCGGTTCTTCATGTGACCATTAGAAATGATAAAGGAGAAGTTGTTGGTGAAGACACCTCAACATGTACATTGAATGAAGATAGAACAGAAACGGTATATCATTCAATCTTAGTGGATAAACCACAATTATGGTCAATGGATACTCCTGTTCTTTATACTGCTGATATAAAATTGCTTTCAGATGGAATATACAAAGATGTATTATCTATCCCTTTCGGAATTCGCAGTATTTCTTTTTCTGCAAAAGAAGGTTTTCTGTTGAATGGTGTTCCGGTTAAATTGAAAGGAGGATGTGTACACCACGATAATGGATTATTGGGGGCGGTAGCTATCGATCGGGCGGAAGAAAGAAAAGTAGAATTGTTGAAAGCAAACGGATTTAACGCTGTGCGGTGTGCTCATAATCCGCCTTCAGAAAAGTTTTTGGATGCTTGTGACCGTTTGGGACTTTTAGTAATCGATGAGGCTTTTGACCAATGGCAGAAACCTAAAAACAAGAATGATTATCATCGTTTTTTCAATGAATGGAGTGAAATAGATTTAGCGTCTATGATACTTCGTGACCGTAATCATCCGTCTGTTATTATGTGGAGTATCGGTAATGAAATACAGGAACGATCGGATTCAGTCGGAGTGGAAATTGCTCAAAAACTGAAAAGTATAGTGAAGAAATATGATGCTACACGTCCTGTTACAGCAGCAATAAATGATTATTGGGATAACCCGACTTTAAAATGGGAGGCTTCTTTCAACGCTTTTGCTCCTCTTGACGTCTGTGGCTACAACTACATGTGGTGGGAATATGAGAATGATTCCAAAAGTTATCCTGAACGAATAATATACGGGAGTGAAACCACTGCAATGGAGCGGGCGGTGAACTGGGATTTGGTGGAGAAATATCCTAATATCATTGGTGATTTTATATGGACTGCTATTGATTATCTGGGTGAATCCGGTATCGGACATGCTATAAATGTGAATAAAGGAAGTAAGAATCCACCACAATTCTTGGATTGGCCATGGTTTAATGCATGGTGTGGTGATATTGATATTTGTGGTTATCGGAAACCACAAACGGCTTTACGCGATATTTTGTGGGGAAATAAAAAAATAGCCATGCTTGTACACCTTCCTATTCCGGAAGGACAAGAGGAAAGAGTTAGCTATTGGGGATGGCCGGATGAAGAATCTAGTTGGAACTGGAAAGGAAATGAAGGAAAGGAAATGAATGTGAAGGTATATTCCCGATATTCCTCGGTGCGATTGTATTTGAATGACATGTTATTGGGGGAAAAGAGTATCGTTGGTGAAGGACTTGATAAATATTCAGCACAGTTCAAAGTGAAATATATTCCGGGAATCTTAAAAGCTGTTGGAGTAGATGCCGGTGTTGAAAGAGAAGAGTGTATATTGATAACATCTGGAATTCCGGTAGAAATAGATGTAAAAGCGGATCGGTCCATTTTACAGGATACGAAGAATGATCTTTCTTATGTCCGGATTGAATTGGTTGATAAAGAAGGTAATATTGTTTCCGATCAGGATTGTAAAGTTGAATTGAGCATAAGTGGGAAAGGGCGAATCTTGTCTGCCGGCAATGCTTGCCCTACGGATATGGAAAGTTTTCGTTCATTAAGTCCTATGACTTACAAAGGAAGGGCTTTGGCGATTCTTCAACCGAAAGGAGGGAAAGGATGCATGAGGCTGACTATCAAGACAGAGAAATACGGCAAAAAGACCATTACTATAAATGTAGAATGAGAATGAGTGATATATTTTTGAAAATAAGCTTATTTTTTCTTCTGTATAGTGCTCTTAACACGGAGACTTACGGAATAAATGTAACGGAGGCTTCTCTCTATGAGGTGAGTATTAACGGAGTAAATAAGCCTGTTAAGACTTACCGGCAATTTGATATTCCGGTACATGCTGTTCATACTGTTTTAGATGCACGGTCAGCTTGTATAAAAATAAAAATCAAGGAAAAAATCTGTAGTTATCAGATAAGCCCGCTGAGCCGTGAACTGAAAGGGGAAGTCACAGGAAAAGAACTTGTTTTCAGCGTAGATAAACCGGAGTATCTAATTATAAAGATTAATGAATTAGCATATTTATTCTTGATGATAGATAATCCGTTGAAGGATATACGACCAAATAAGGAAATGCACATTCGGAACGTATTGGACTTTGGTGTCGATAGAACTGGTAGGAATTTGTCTACTTTTTTATTTCAGAAAGCCATTAATGAGACCGCACGAAAAGGTGAGGTACTTTATATTCCGGAGGGGGTATATGTGACTGGACAATTGAACCTGGTAAAGGATGCTGTCATATATTTGGCTGACGGAGCGTGTATTAAGGCTAGTATTAATGCGGATGATTTTCCTGATAAGGCATTACTGTATATAAATCATGCCAGTAATATAAAAATAATAGGATATGGAACAATTGACGGATCCGGATATACCGGATTGCGTAAGAATGGCGGACAAGGGTGCCATCTGATATATATGTATGAATGTCAAAATATTGAAATTGATGGTCCTTTATTGCTTGATCCCTGTTTTTGGAATGTAAGGGCATTTAAATCAAAGGAAGTACATTTGAGAAATATAAAAATATTGAATAATAGACCTTATGAAAATTGGAATAATACAGATGGTATTGATTTCGACTCTTCTATTGATTGTTCTGTTAATAATGCTATTCTTCATTGTGGAGATGATAATTTGGTTGTGAAAGGATTAGATAGTGAGCGGGTGTTTAATACGGAAAATATATTGTTTGAGAAAGTGGTTACTTTAAGTAATTCTGCTGCAACAAAGATTGGAACGGAAACTTGTGTAGAGTATTTTAAGAACATAGTATTTAAAAATATTGATATAGTAAAGTGTAAACGTGCTATGGTGATTAATGCCTATGATTCGGCGTATGTAAAAAATATCGTTTTTGAAAATATAAATGTGGAGGCTTTTGATTATAAAGGTGTGGAAGTACCACGGATTATCGACTTTGAGATAACAGATACTTCATGGCGTCCATGTCTCGGAAATTGCAGGATTGATGGGGTGAAAATCAGGGATATTCATATTTATCCTGATGTTCAGAAAGTGTGTTCACAACTTCTTGGAAAATCGGAACCGTATTCAATAAGAGGCGTTTCTATAGAGAATTTACGAATTGGAAGGCATTTAGTTCATCGTCTGGAAGATATGAATCTAAAGATAAATGAATATGTTTTTGATTGCGAGATAAAGCCATGAGATTGATAATATTAAAAAAGAATGAGTATGCATAAAAAGAATTTATTGTTTTACAGTTTATTTGCTTGTTTGTTTGTTTTCTATATTAGTGCATGTACGCGAACACACCATTCTGGAATTGTTCCGGGCGCTGTTTGGTATGATACGGAAGGCAATCCTATCAATGCCCATGGTGGAGGAATCATGTATCATGACGGAGTATATTATTGGTATGGTGAATATAAAGGAGATTCTACCTATCTTCTTGATTGGGTGAAAACTTGGGAGTGTTGGCGTGCTGATGCTGGAGGAATATCCTGTTATTCTTCTAAAGATCTTGTGAATTGGAGTTTTGAAGGGATTGTTTTGCCAACTGTACCACAGGATACCCAGTCTGATCTGCATCCTTCACAAGTGATCGAACGTCCTAAAGTTATTTATAATGATAAAACGAAAAAATTTGTGATGTGGATGCATATTGAAAGTCCGGATTATGAAAAAGCACATGCTGGTGTGGCTATTAGCGATTCTCCAACCGGTTTGTTTACATATCTTGGCTCTTTTAAACCGAATGGGGGAGATAGTCGTGATCAGACTATTTTCAAAGATGACGACGGGCGAGCTTATCAGATTTATGCATCAGAATGGAATAATACATTATATATTGGTTTGTTGAATGATGAGTATACACAACATACAGGTGTGTATACCCGTAACTTCATCAATCAATCTCGTGAAGCTCCGGCTGTGTTTAAATATCAGGGGAAATATTACTTGATTAGTTCCGGGTGTACGGGTTGGGATCCTAATGTTGCGGAGTGTGCAGTTGCAGATTCTATGCTTGGTGAATGGAAGGTAATAGGAAATCCTTGTACAGGCGAAGGAGCTGATAGTACCTATTATGCACAAAGTACTTTTGTTTTTCCAATTGCCAGCCGGAAAGGACAGTTTGTTGCAATGTTCGATCGTTGGAATAAGGCAGATTTGATAGATTCGCGTTATATTTGGTTACCTCTTACATTTCAGAATGATGAACCTGTAATAGAGTGGAAAAAGGAATGGACTTTAGATTAGGAGGATGGAAAGTATGAAAATAATAAGATTTATTTCTCTTTTTTTTCTATTGGGGAGTTTACATGCAGATTTGTTTGCGATAGACTTATCGGATTTTAAGACACCTTTATCGACAGGACTTAAACAGCCATTGACTGTTTATAATAATTGGTCGGCCTATGATGAACTGTCTGATAATATTCCACAAACTGAAGATTTGTGTTTGAAAATGCTTGATGAAATGATTCGTTTGAAAAAGAGAGGAGTGAAATTGGATTGTTATTTGATGGATGCATTCTGGTTTGATGTAGACGGAGGCTATCGGATCTGGAATAAAAAAAATTGGCCTGACGGACCCGGAAAATGGTTGGAGAAATGTAAGGAAAATGGGATAATTCCTGGTCTTTGGTTTTCAACAAATTTGATTCAAAGTGGAGGAAAACCTATGCTGAATCCGATTCCGGAATGGAACGGTTCCCAAACTTCAGACCGGTCTATCCTAAGCCTTTTTGAGGGTGGTTATTTGGATCATCTTATGGAGACATTGCAAATATATACAGATATGGGGTTTGGAGTCTTTAAATTTGACTTTGCGTATTTTGAAGCAGCAACTGATGATGCGAAAGCAACCATGCTTCCAACAGAGATTATAGAAGCTAATAAACAAGCTTTTATCAGGGCTGTTAAGAAATTCAGGATAAAAAATCCGAATGTGATTTTTATTGCTTATAATGGTTTTGGGGGAGATATGGAGAATACAGTGACTCCTTTCCGTAAAACTGTTGATCCCCGTTGGTTGGAAATATTTGATACGTTATATTCGGGAGATCCGCGGTTCTCGGATGTGCCGATGATGAATGTTTGGCGTTCACAGGATTTGTATAGCGATCATATGGTGCAGCAGTTTGCTTTCAATGGATTGCCTTTGTCCCGTATTGACAACTGTTCTTTTATGATAGGAAAAACGGGGACTTGTTATAATAGAGGGATTGCGGCTTGGAAAAGTTCGTTGGTATTGAATTTGGCCCGTGGCGGTTGGCTGAATGTATATCATGGAAATATTGATTTATTGAACGATATAAATGCCGGTTGGTTTGCTAAAGCACAGAAGATGTATTTGCAGTTACAACAGTTTGGACAAATTTCTCTTATTGGAGGAATTCCCGGTAAGACGCAAGTTTATGGATATAAGGCGATATCTGTGGATGGTTGTTTGTTAACAATGGTTAACCCTTCCCAACGCGTATCTGAGGTGGAATTGCCTACGGATACTTATGGACAGGGACGTATTCTTTTTACGGATAAAGGATTTACTCCTCAACTGAATACAGGAAAATTAACTCTGGGAGCAGAACAAATGGCAGTAATTGGATTTGGACGATATGCTTCTAAGCAATATGATTTGGGAATTGAGGAAGATGTGGTAATACCTCGTCAGATTGAGCAGTTAGTTGTATCTCCACAGATAAAAGATACACATATTGTGGAATTTCAGATAACAAACTTTTCTGATAAATTACGTATTGTTTTCAGTCAACTTGATCAGGATAGAAAACCGTTTCGCTCTTGGGGCGGTGGGTTACCGGATGGGATTAAGATGAATGAATATCTTACAATCAGCGTAAAACAAGGAAATAAGGATATTCCGATAAAAATTAATTATGATAAGGTTATTTGGAGTGGATTGTCATGGGGAACCGGCGAAATTGATAAAAAAGATTTGCAATCAAATTCTCCTTTGAAGATAAGTTGTTGGTCGAAAGAGGGAGAAAGCAAGAATTTTAAGATTGATGTCTATAATGTAGTCTATTAAAATATAAAGAACATGAGGATACTGAAATTATTGATTGTATTGTTTGCGTTTACAAATTTTTCATTTGCTGCGCAGAACTTGAAATTGGCTGCTATCTTTTCTGATAATATGGTGTTGCAACAACAGACACGGACACCCATATGGGGATGGACGGAAAAAGGTACTAAAGTGAGAGTGACAACCTCATGGAATAATCAAACTTATGAGGTAGTGACAGATAAAGACGGTAAATGGATACTTAATGTGATAACTCCGGTTGCAGGTGGTCCTTATACCATTACAATCAATGGTTTGGAGACTGTAGAATTGAAGAATGTGTATGTTGGCGAAGTTTGGCTTGCGAGCGGACAATCAAACATGAGTATGAAGTTGAAAGGATATAAACATCAGCCTGTGATTGGCTCGACTGATGCGATCCTTCAATCGAAAGGAAAGAAAATTCATTTCATAAATATTCCTGAATTGGCGGCATATAAACCTTTGAATGACATAGAGAATACTAAATGGGAAGTTGCATCATTAGCTACTACAGGCGAGTGTAGTGCTGTCTGTTGGTTTTTTGCTGATTTATTAAACCAGCAACTGGATGTACCGATTGGCATTATTAATGCTAGCTATGGAGGATCTAATGTGGAAGCTTGGATGTCAGAAACAGCTTGTAATGAATTTGAAGATATTGTAGTGCCTCCGAAGAGTGATGAAACTTCACCGTGGATAGGAAATGTAGCAACTTTATTGTATAATGGTATGATCCACCCGATAGAGAGATATGGAATTAAGGGGTTATTATGGTATCAGGGAGAATCCAATATATTTAATGTACCTCGTTATGCTCCATCTGTAGCAGCAATGGTGAAAGATTGGAGGGTAAAATGGCATCAGGGGGACTTTCCTTTCTATTTTGTACAAATTGCCCCTTATGATTATAAAGAGTGGAATTTTTTCACTCCTCAATGGCCGGAAATTTCAGCTTATCAACGGGAAGCCCAACTGAAAACACAGGCTTTGGTTTCTAATAGTGCGATGGCTGTAACATTAGATGTGGGAACAGAATTTCAAATTCATTCTCCATATAAGAAAGAGGTCGGACAGCGTTTGGCTTTTTTGGCGTTGGCTAAAACCTATGGAAAGACTGGTTTTGAATGTGAAAGTCCCGAATATGATCGTATGGAAGTGAAGGGAGATAAAGCAATTATTTATTTTTCCAAACAGTTTATGGGACTTACTAGCTATGGGAAGCAATTAACCCTTTTTGAGATTGCCGGTGATAACAAGGTCTTTGTAAAAGCCGATGCTTATATTGATGAAGGAGAAGGAACGGTAGTCGTATCTAGTCGATTGGTAAAAGAACCGAAGGCCGTGCGTTATGCATTTAAGGACTATGTTTCTGCCGAACTTTTTGGAACGGGAGGATTACCTGTTTCTTCTTTTAGAACGGATGATTGGGAATGAACAACTGATTAATAAGAAACAATTGATAATTATGAAATCCATTTTTAAAGCTTTGGTGTTGTCATTAATAGTCTGTTTGGTAGCATGTACCCAGCAGATAACGACCACTAATTATTATTTTGATCCAGTAAATGGTAGTGATGCTAATAGTGGAATTAGTCCAGGGCAAGCATTTAAAAGTTTGACTAAATTAAATAGCTTGCATGTGAATGCCGGTGACAGTATTTTGTTAAAAGCAGGAAGTATATTTACGGAAAAACTGTATTTTTCGGGTAAAGGAGAACTTGGTAAGCCCATTGTGATAAGTAAATATGGTGGAGAAAATATGCCGCATATAAAAGGAGATGCGACTTATTTAGAAATGGTCCATATCTATAATTCGGAGCATATTGTCATTCGTGATCTGGAAATATCTAATAAAGGAAAGAAAATACGTCCTCGTTTGAGCGGATTGTTTGTTGAAGTATATAATTATGGAAAGGCGGAAGATATAACGATAGATAATTTATTTATCCATGATGTTTATGGTTCGCTTATTAAAGGTGAAGGTCATGAACACGAAGATGCGGGAGGGGGACAGGCCATGATGTTGAGAAACTTCAGGGATGATGGAACGGATTCCATTCCTTCGTATTTTGATGGCTTGTTGGTACAGAATTGTTTGTTGAAAGATTCTCAACGCAATGGTATAATTATGTGGGGAAATTGGATTCGAAAACAATGGCTGCCGAATTTGAATGTTGTTATTCGTAATAATGTATTGGATGGTATACCGGGAGATGGGATTGTGCCTACGGCATGTGATGGGGCAATTGTAGAATATAATGTGATGAAGAATTGTCCTCTTACTCTACCTGCCACAGAAGCCTGTGACGGTATATGGCCTTTTTCAAGTGATAATACAATAGTGCAGTATAATGTAGTGAGCGGACATAAATCCCAAACAGATGGTTATGGGTTCGATTCGGATTATAACTGTCGTAACTCATTGTTTCAGTTTAATTTGAGTGACAATAATGAAGGAGGTTTTTTGTTGCTTTGTAATTCAGGTGGATGGCCGGAAGATTGGAGTGCAGGAAATACCGGCACAGTAGTGAAATATAATATTAGTATTAATGATGGTATAAGAAAACATATTGTACGGGAAAAAAAGACGGAACATTATTCGCCGATTATCCATATCACCGGTCCTACCCGTAACAGCACTATAAAAAAGAATTTATTTTATGTTTGTGAAAAGGAACTGCCGCAGATGGATAAGCGTCTTGTACATTCGGATGACTGGCGGGGATATGCGGACAGTACTTATTTTCAAAACAACTATATTTTTGTGGAGGAGCCGAACAAGGCTTTTGATGCTACTCGGTCAACTAACAATTTTATAAAGGATAATTTATATGTAGGTCCACTACAATATGAAGGTGGTGGATTCCGGCAATATGATGGTGGGTTTGACAAAAAAATGTGGTATGATCCTAAAGATGAAAATTGGGATAAACTTATTGAATTTGTAAAGAATAAGACGGTAGTAATCAATGGACAGGAGTTACCAGTATTGGAAATAATCGGGTATAATTAACTATATCATTTATGTCATATTAAAAAAGATACTTATATTGGCATTAGATGGATTGTATTTTCTTTCATTTTAATTCTGATCTGTATGAAACGTTGGATATTTGTACTATCTGTTTGGTTAATATCGTCACTTTCTGTTGCACAGGAGGCTATTCATTATACAACGATGAATGGTTTGTCGGGTATTGACGTGACTGCTATTTGCGAGAATGAGAATTTTTTATGGATAGCTACTAATGACGGTCTGAATCGTTTTGATGGAAAAACGTTCAAGATATATAGAAGTGATAGTACAACTAAAAATAGTCTGACGGAGAATAATATAGAAACTTTGATGTTTGATTCGAACGGACTTTTATGGATTGGATTGAAAACAGGAGGAGTAGATATATTCAATCCACGGAAAAACAAATTTACCCATATTAGTGAAGTTGTAAAAGATTATCCTCAACGGGTGATTTCTATTTATGAGGATTCACGGGGTAATATTTGGTTGGGAAGTTGGGAAGAAGGATTATATCAGCTGATTCCTACAAAGTCTGGTGAACTGTCATATCAGGTTACGAAGCATTATCCACGTAATATCGTGTCAAGTATTGTGGAAAAACCGGCAGGGAAATTGTGGATAGGGACTTATTATGGTTATTTCTTATATGATATAGAACAAAAGAAAGATATTAAGCTTGATGGAAATCATTATGCTGTTACTCAATTCTTGGATACGGGTGAAAAGAATGCTTTGTGGTTTTCTACATGGGAAGATGGGTTGTGCAAGGTTGAGTGGGATGAAATGTTTTCTGTCGTAACTAAGAAAGCAGTATCTAAGGATCAGGGTGATATTTATCGGATTTTTCCATTCGCGGATAATAAACTTTATTTGGGAACGTGGGGAGATGGAGTTAAGCTTACAGATATGCAGTCACATGTTTTTCCGGAGTCTTTACCGATAAATGCCCCTGTCATATTATCTTTTTTCCGAGATCGATATAATAAGTTATGGATTGGAACTTATGGTACTGGCTTATATTGTTTGAACGATAAACAACGGGGAATTTCAAACCTGTCTCCTATTAACGATAAAAAGGCGGCTGCTTATGTTTTGAAGGAATTTGATAATCAGAATCTACTCTTGGGAACTCAAGGGGACGGGCTTTATTTGTATGACCTCAAAAAACGTTATTTTCATCCTTTGTCGATGAAAAATACAGGTAGCTTTTTCCATCAATATATATTGTCTTTGTATAAAGACGGCGAAGTATTGGTTGTCGGCAATGATGATACGGGTATTCAATATGCTCCGTTGAATGGAAATAATGCTGATAATTTTCATTTACGTACCTATTATGTAGATAAGAATTTTGGGAAAGTGACTTCTATATTCAGAAGCAGTGATTCTATTTTTTGGATTGGAACTAAACAATTTGGATTATATTCGATGAAGTTTGATCCGATAAATGAGACTTTTACGGAATGTGTACACTATGACTCGTTTGGAATGGATGAGATAACCGGCTTTGCGGAAACGGCGGATAATAAGATTTGGGTTTCGTCGCATAGTGGGATTTATTTATTTAATCCAATGACCAGGAAAGCACAAAAAATAGAGAAGAATATATCAGAAATGGTTTATAGCTTGGCGGATGATCGTAAAAACAACTGTTTATGGTTAGGTACTTCCGGCGGGTTGAGGAGACTGGACTATTCGGGTGAAATTAAAGTGGAACCTCCTTTTTTTACAGAAATGTTACCGGAAGGAGCTATTCGTGATGTGATAACAGATACGGAAAATAACCTTTGGTTTTCAGTTTCTAATCGTGTTTTTTGTTATATTAATGATAAGAAGGAATTAAAGGAAATCAATCTTGGAGCGATAAATACACAGATTTTATATTCTTCTGCTTGTTGTCAAATAGATAATAAACAATACATTGTATTTGGAGGAGCTGATAATCTATTGTTTATTGATTCACAGAAAGTATTGAATCAGCCGAATCATACAAAAATACTATTGACGGAATTGCAAATAGATCATCAGGTGGTGAAAGTCGGGCAAAAAGTTTATGGTAAGGTGATATTGGATCAGGCTACCGAATATACGAATTCCATCACTTTATCTCATCTCTGTAAATGGATTAGTTTGTCGTTCACGGAGATAGGATGGGATAATTATCATAATAGTTATCAATACCGGATCAAAGGTTTTACCGAAGATTGGCAATATTTGGATTTGTCAAAGCCAATCACATTTTCCCAATTGCCGCCGGGGAATTATACCTTGTTGATTCGTCCTACTACGATGGTATTTGGGGATCGTGATGAGACATTCTGGAGTTTGGGGATTATGATTACTCCTCCATGGTGGCAAACGAATATCTTTTATTTCTCTTTAGTTGTAATGATTTTGTTGCTACTGGCCGGATTGTTTTTTATTATCAGGAATTATTATAAAAAGCGTCAATTACGCCGGCTTCATGAAATAGAAAAAAGAAAAAAAGAGGAATTGTTACAGGAAAAAGAAAGTTTTTTTACTGGATTATCACATGACCTATTGACGTCTTTTTCTCTGATATTAGCTCCTGTCAGCGATTTATTGAGGGATAAGGAGATGAATGAAGATCAAAAAGAGAAACTGAATATCATATCAAAAAACGCAGATTTTCTTTCGGATATATTTAGTACGATTCTTGATTTTAAACGGGTTGAACTAATGGACAAGGAAGTAAAGGAGAAACCTGTAGAATTGGTTGCTTTTATCCGGATTATAGTAAATGCTTTTGATTATTTAGCTAAATCCAGCGGCATTGATCTGTCGTATCATTCAGAGGTTTCTAATTTGGTGGTTGTTATTGATACGATCAAATTAGAACGGATTCTTTATAATCTGATCAGTAATGCTCTTAAGTTTACAAAAGAGGGAGGGACGGTGGAAGTTGTTCTTTCTTGTACGAAGTCTTCCGAATACTTTTCTATACAAGTAAAAGATACAGGTATAGGAATTAAACATCAGAATAAAAGTAAAGTTTTTGAGAAGTTTTACCGAGAAGATGAGAGTAATAATTCATGCGGGCTTGGACTTGGTTTGTATACTACACGTAAATTTCTGCAAGTAATGGGAGGCGATGTGACAATTGATTCTGTAGTAGGGAGGGGAACTACGATCATAGTTACATTGCCGGCCAAGAGGGTAGAAATAATGCCTGAAAAGGAAGAATCTGACATCGATAGTATAGTTACCGTGTTGCTTGTGGAAGATAATATTCAGATGCAAGATTATTTAAGAAAGAAGTTAGCGGCTCATTTCGATGTTGCAGTAGCCTCTAATGGGGTTGAAGCGATGGAGTTTATTAAAAATAATTTGCCGGAACTTGTTATTTCGGATGTTATGATGCCGGAGATGGATGGACTGGCTCTTTGTTCGACTGTTAAAAATAACTCGATGTATTCTGATATTTTTGTGGTTTTGTTATCTGCCAAGTCATCATCAGAGGATGAAATATTGGGATATAAAGCAGGGGCGGATTTCTATCTGAAAAAGCCGTTTGATCCGGATATATTGATAAATCAGATGAAGAATGTGTACACAACCCGTCAACAACGTAGAAAACAAATTATTTCTGACCTGCTGTCACCCCAGGACAAAAATACAGACTTTCATCCTAAGAATGATTTTTTGAGCAAAGCTATCAAAATTATTGAAGAACATATTATGAATGAGAATTTTAAAATTGATGAATTCGCTGCAGAGATGAATTTAAGTAAAACTGTTCTTCATCGTAAGTTTAAATTGATGATTGGAGAGACTCCTAATGTATTTATAAGAAACATACGTTTGAGAAAAGCTGCAAATATGCTTAAAACGACCAATCTTTCTATTTCGGAAATAGCTTATATGACAGGATTCAGTCAGGCTCACTATTTTATTAAATGTTTCAAGGAGTTATATAAAGATACTCCGAAGAATTTTAGGCAACACAATCAATCAGAGGAAAATAATGAAAATTAATAAGGATCGATATATGAAAAAAGGAAATGTAAGATGTATATTTAGCATTTTGGTCTGCCTGCTTTTAGGTGCAAAGGTATATCATATGCATGCTCATCAACATGATTATAGTAAGGAGATTGAGACTTTATTGTCACGGATGACGTTGGAGGAAAAAATCGGTCAGATGAATCAAGTGAACTTTGATAGTTTGAGTGATGAATTACTTCAGCAGGTTGAAAACGGAGAAATTGGTTCTTTTCTAAATGTAACTGATCCGAAAGTAATAAATATCTTGCAAAAGGCTGCAGAAAAAAGTAAGCATAAAATTCCTTTGATTATTGCGCGTGACGTGATACATGGGTATAAGACCATTTTTCCTGTTCCTTTGGGGCAGGCAGCTTCTTTTGAACCGGCAATTGCAGAAACTGGTGCCCGGATAGCTGCCGTGGAAGCTTCGGAACATGGCATCAAATGGACCTTTGCTCCTATGATAGATATAGCTCGTGATGCTCGTTGGGGGAGGATTGCCGAAAGTTTGGGAGAAGATCCCTTTCTGTCTTCTCTGATGGGGGAAGCGATGGTGAAAGGATTTCAAGGGAGAGATTTGACGGCTCCGACTGCTATTGCTGCTTGTGCAAAACATTTTGTCGGCTATGGTGCTGCAGAGGGAGGAAGAGATTATAATAGTACAAGTATTACTCCCTATGCTTTAAGAAATACCTATCTGGTACCTTTTCAGAAGGCGATTGATGCAGGTGTGCTTACAGTGATGACTTCATTTAATGATAATGATGGGATTCCATCTTCCGGCAACAAATATCTTTTAAAGGAGATTCTAAGAAAAGAGATGAGGTTTAGTGGATTGATCGTTTCGGACTGGAATTCTGTAGGTGAGATGATTACGCATGGATTTGCTGTTGATGGGAAAGATGCGGCACGGCTTGCCGCCAGTGCAGGATTGAATATGGAGATGAATACAGGATTATATGTCAAGTATTTAAAGAGGCTTGTTGAAGAGGGTAGAATATCAATATCCGATATAGATGCTTCTGTACGCTATATATTGAATGTGAAGTTTTGTTTAGGATTGTTTGACAACCGCTATTTGAATATATCGAAAGAGAGCGCTATTTATTCGGAGAAACATTTGCAGGCTGCCAGAGAAGCGGCGGTGAAGTCTGCTATATTATTAAAGAATGATAATCATACTTTGCCGCTAAGAGAAATCCGGAAGATTGCGATTATAGGACCTATGGCAGATGCTCCTTACGATCAGTTGGGGACATGGGTTTTTGATGGAGAACCGGAACATACGGTAACTCCTATTGGAGCGTTAAGAGACTATACGGAATATAAGGACATTCAATTTGTGTATGAGCCTATTTTACGGAAATCTACGGATAATGATACGGTTAACTTTAGGAAAATTCGACAAACAGTTGAAACTGCAGATGCTGCAATTGTCTTTTTAGGTGAGGAATCAAGGCTTTCAGGAGAGGCTCATTCCTTGTCAGATATTAATTTGATTGGTTGTCAATCTGATTTATTGAGAGAAGTAAAGAAGGTTGGTAAGCCTGTGGTTACTGTTATTATGGCGGGAAGACCGTTGACTATTGAACGGGATTTGCCTTATACGGATGCATTGTTATATTGTTTTCATCCGGGAACAATGGGAGGCCCGGCTATCTGGGATTTATTATTCGGCCGGGCTAATCCTAGTGGTAAACTGCCAGTTACATTTGTGAGGGAGGTTGGGCAAATTCCTTTATATTACAATCATAATAATACAGGACGTCCTGCTCCTGACCATGCAAAAACACTTTATGATAAATCGGGGGAGAAACAGAGTTCGGTAGGAGATGTTTCTTTTTATTTAGATTCGGGAAAAGAACCGTTGTTTCCGTTTGGTTATGGGTTATCCTATAGTGAGTTTAAATATTCCGGTTTATCACTTTCTTCAAAGAAGATTGGAATGAAAGGATCTCTTGTGATAAGTGTTACATTGAAAAATACAGGTAATATGGATGGAACCGAAGTTGTTCAGTTGTATGTAAGAGATAGAGTTGGTTCTATTATTCGTCCGGTGAAAGAACTGAAAGGGTTCCAGCGTGTTAACTTGAAAGCTGGTGAGAGTAAAGTGGTTCGGTTTGTTTTATCACCTGATGATTTATCTTTTTATGGTATGGATATGATACGTAAGCCTGAACCGGGGTATTATACTGTTTGGGTGGGGGGAAGTAGTAATACTGATTTGCAGGAGACTTTTCTATTGGAATGATATATTTGACTGTTTTTATGGTAATTTGTTACGGGGAAGCTTTATATTTGTCCGGTAGTATAAAATTGTCAATATGAAAATACCGAATATACGTTTACTCAACCAACAGTTATTAAGTCCTCTTTTCTCTCAACCCAAGGAACTTGTGTCCTGGATGGGAGCTATGCAGGCACAGAATTATTCCATGGTGAAATGGGCAGTAGGAATGCGTTTGAAGTCGGCAACGATTCAAACTGTGGAAAAAGCACTGCGTGACGGTGAAATCCTGCGGACTCATGTAATGCGTCCGACATGGCATCTCGTAGCAGCAGAAGATATCCGGTGGATGTTGAAACTTTCCGCCGGGCGTATTATATCTGCTAATGAGTCTTATGCGAAAGGACATGACTTGGAAATTTCTGAAGAACTCTATACGAAAAGTCATAATCTGTTGGAGAAAATTCTTTGTGGGAAGAAAAGCCTGACGAGGCAGGAGATTGCCGAGCATTTTAACCGTTCGGGGATTGTAGCGGATAATCATCGTATGACCCGCTTTATGGCTTGTGCGGAGCAGGTGGGGATTGTATGTAGTGGGGAAGATAAAGGAAGTAAATGTACGTATGCGCTTTTGGAAGAGCGTGTTCCGCCGATGCCGGAATTGACCAAAGATGAATCTTTGGCTCGTTTGGCTAGAAGCTATTTTCGTAGTCATGCTCCTGCTGTTTTGCAAGATTTTGTCTGGTGGTCGGGGCTGCCTATTACAGATGCACGTCAAGCTATTTATTTGATTGATTCGGAATTAACAGCAGAAGAATGGAATGGACAGACATGGTATATTCATGAAGACTGCCGGACTCGTGGAAAAGTTACCGGCAGTTTGCATCTTCTTCCTTCTTATGATGAATATTTGCTTGGCTATAAAGACCGGACAGACGTTTTGCCTAAAGAGCATTACTCGAAAGCATTTACCAATAATGGTCTGTTTTATCCGATTGTTCTTCATGAGGGACAAGTGATAGGAAACTGGGATAAGTCTGTTAAAAAGAGAGGCTCATTGATAGAACATTCATGGTTCCGGTTGGATGATTGTGTTGATGAAGGTGCGTTGGATCGTGAGAAAGATAAGTATATACGGTTTTGGCGATAATATGAGAAAACGTATATTTTATCGTTGTATAATTTCATATATGCAGGATATATTTAGGCATGAGTTGAAAATGAGAAGGATTTGCTGTTTTCGAATTTAGAAAAGAAATAAATCGATTGCGTTTTGGGACAATTTGTTTTAGTCTGTATTTTTTATAGAATAGATGTATAGAACTTACCTTTGTTTTGTCTCAAATTGATATGTGGAGTGTTGGCTGTTTCAGGTGTAGGTTAGCTCTGGGATAGCACTTAAAATAAAGTTTTATATGCTCCTTTTAAAGGAATAAAGTGTTTCTCACCGATCAATGAATCGTTCCTTTAAAAGGAACTGGTTATTCCTTTTAAAGAAACGATTGTCAATAAGTTTATTTATAGTGTATCTTTTGACTGTTTTTATGTAAAAAACTCCTCTGGAACTGTATATTCTTGCATTATTTTATACAACAGAACTGCTGGAAGAGGAAATCCGTGTGATGCTATTTATACTCATCATATTAAAAATAGAACATTTAAAGTAAGATATACTACCATATTTATAGTATAAAGAGCTTTCTCTCTATTTAAATAAATAGCATCAGGACTGATTTTTATTTGTTTATTTGCCTTTTTGCCCATTCCAGTCTTCGTTGATCGGCTAATGGAGTCACTTTAAATTCTTCGAATGTAGCGGTGAACCCTTTCCCGTCCGGACAAGCTCCCATTAATCCTACCATGACAGGACAATTATCTTGCAACCAACAAGTGCGCATCATAATATATTCTTTATCATCACGTGAGAAAAATATTTCTACTGCATCCAGGCGACGGACTGCTTTTATCCATATAGAGCGGGGAGCATCCGGCAATTGTACTACACTCCAGTCACTGGTTCGGTGTGTAACTACGGCACTTACATTCTGTTTGCCATCAACGTATTCCACACCTGCTTTTATCCAGTTCTCATGGTCGATGCGCAGCATTAATCCCATTTGGTCAAAGGTGGTGACATAGTTGCCGGTTATCTTTACTTTGGCTTCAAATTCTCCACCATAAGTCGCATAATAGAAAGGTCCGTCGTCCACTGTGAATCCATAATGAGAAATCCTCCAAAAGTCTGTTTTTGCAGGAACATCCATCACTAAGGTTTTGCTATCTTTTATTTCCCACTGTTGAGGCTCGTTCAGCCAGTTCATCTTATTCAAACTTTGTGCCATAGAAGAAGTTGCTACTGCCATAAAGGCTATTGACATGATTTTGATTTTTAAATGTTTCATGATCATTTCTAATTTGATTATCTTTATCTTTGTGGTGCAAAGATAGGTCATACCTCCGTGTGCAACAATACTGAATAATAACCATTTTATAAGATGGACGTATTACAAAAGGAAATAGATGAAGTTTATGCGACACAACTGATAGCCGATGAAATATTGGACAATGGAGTTGTAGAGCAACATCAACGCTTTATTCATTCATTGACGGAGATTAATGGTGGATGTGCTGTTATTTCAGATCTTTCGAATAGGAAAAGTTACATTGCCGTTCATCCTTGGGCGCATTTTCTAGGGTTGACTCCCGAAGAAGCTGCTTTAAGTGTGATTGATTCTATGGATGAAGATTGTATTTATCGGCGTATTCATCCTGAAGACTTGGTAGAAAAGCGGTTATTGGAGTATCAGTTTTTTCAGAAGACCTTTTCGATGTCTTCCGAAGAACGGTTGAAGTACCGGGGAAGATGCAGAATACGTATGATGAATGAGAAAGGAGTCTATCAGTATATTGATAATTTAGTGCAGATTATGGAAAATACTCCTTCCGGAAGTGTATGGTTGATTTTTTGTCTTTATACCTTGTCTGCAGATCAACGAACGGAGCAGGGGATATATCCCACTATTACCCATATGGAACGTGGAGAAGTCGAAATGCTCTTTCTTTCGGAAGAACATCGCAATATCCTATCCGAACGCGAAAAGGAAATACTTCGCTGTATACGTAAAGGACTATCTAGTAAAGAAATTGCAGCTGCCCTTTATATTAGTGTGAATACAGTCAATCGACACCGCCAGAATATTTTGGAGAAACTCTCTGTCGGTAATTCGATAGAAGCGTGTCGGGCTGCTGAATTGATGAAACTGTTGGATTTGTAATCCAATAAGATGGCATTGTTCACTGATTTCTTTCTTCAGATTTAAAGCTTATCTGAAGAAAGAACAGAACTTATTTAAAACAAAAGTAGCAACTCATCAAATCTTTTCACCTGTTTCAGATGGTCATGTGTGAATGTGTCTACTACTTCGTGTTTCCACATCACTTCAAAAGGAATATGTATACCATATCCTCCCAGCGATAGAACAGGTTGAATGTCCGATTTCAGAGAATTGCCAATCATGACAAATTCGGAAGGAGCAATCTGTAAGATATTCAACATTCGTTGATATTCTTTCTCTGTTTTATCGGACATCACTTCAATGTGATCGAAATAAGAGGCTAATCCGGAACGTTCCAGCTTATTCTCCTGATCGAGTAAGTCTCCTTTAGTGGCAACTACTAATTTGTATTTACCCTTCTCTTTCAACACTTTAAGCGTTTCTTTTACTCCCGGCAATAGTTCAATAGGCATTTTTAGTAATGATTTGCCTAATTCAATAATATGTTGGATGTCTGTACCTGAAATCTTTTGTCCACTCACATGCAAAGCTGTCTCTACCATAGAAATGGTGAAGGCTTTGGCTCCATAGCCGAGATATTTCAGATTATTCATTTCTGTTTGAAATAAAGCGGCTGAAATATCTTCAGAAGTGCCATAAGGCTTTAATAGGTCTGTATATTGTTTCTCTATTTCCTGGAAAAAAGGTTCATTGCTCCACAAGGTATCGTCTGCATCAAAAGCAATGACTTTAATAAGTTCTTTCATCGGTTTTCGTCGTTAATGGTGAATTTTAGATTATATGTTTGGTATTTCGTCGGGTGCAAAGTTACAATAAAAAGAGGAATAAAGGCAGACGGTTTGTTTTTAGAACCGAATCTCCATTTAATTTCATAGAAATCTCTATCTTTGTTACTCGTTTTTTTGAGTTTGAATTTTAATTGGATATACAATAATGAAAATAGGAGATAAAGTACGCTTTCTTAGTGAGGTAGGCGGTGGAATCGTCACTGGATTCCAGGGAAAGGATTTTGTGTTGGTGGAAGATGCGGATGGATTTGATATTCCGATGCCGATACGTGAGTGTGTAGTGATTGAAACGGATGACTATAATTTGAAGCGTAAACCGACTTCTTCTGCTCCGAAACAAGAGGGACCTGCTAAACCGGTAAAACCGGAGATGCCCGTCATTCAACGCCAGCCGGAAGTGAAGGGGGGAGATACGCTGAATGTATTTCTGGCTTATGTGCCTGAAGATGCAAAGGCTATGATGACTACTCCTTTCGAGACTTATTTGGTAAATGATAGCAATTATTATTTGTATTACACTTATTTGAGTGCAGAAGGAAAAGCCTGGAAGAACCGTTCGCACGGGTTGGTGGAACCTAATACGAAATTGCTGTTAGAGGAGTTTACAAAAGATGTACTGAATGATATGGAGCGGGTGGCCGTTCAGTTGATTGCTTTCAAAGATGGTAAGCCTGCGGCTATCAAACCGGCTGTCAGTGTGGAAATACGGATTGATACCGTGAAGTTCTATAAACTTCATACCTTTAGCGATTCTGATTTCTTCGAAGAACCGGCGTTGATTTATGACATTGTGAAAGATGATATGCCTACCAAGCAAGTATATGTTTCGGCAGAAGAACTTCAAGAGGCTTTGCTGCAGAAGAAATCTGTAGATAAGCCCAGATCACAACCTATTGTGAAACCGAATCATGCTCATGGTGGAAAGAGTGAGATTGTTGAAATAGATCTTCATATCGACTCTCTACTGGATGATACTCAAGGAATGGGTAATGCTGAAATACTGAACTATCAATTGGATAAGTTTCGCGAAGTGATGGAAGTCTATAAGAACAAACGTGAGCAGAAGATTGTCTTTATTCACGGCAAAGGAGATGGTGTGCTTCGGAAAGCTATCGTTGATGAATTGAAACGGAAATATAGTAATTGCCGTTATCAGGATGCTTCTTTCCAGGAATATGGATTTGGAGCTACGATGGTGACTATTAAATAATGGGATAAAAAAAGTGGAAGCCCAAACTGGCTTCCACCCTCTCTCTCTTTTGCATATTACTCATTTTACTTATTCAGTTCAATACCTTTATTCTGTAAAGTGATGTTCATCAATGCGGCATACTTGGCATACTGTTCAGCACTAAGAGTCTTTCTCATCAGCTTCAAGTTACCATAAACAGCGTTACGCAATTTAGCTTCTTTATCTTTCTTTGCTGTTGTGGCTCTTGACATCTGTTCGGAGAAATAATCGCAGATGTTTGCAACCTCTTCACTCTGAACTGAATTCAAGTTCAAATATTTACCTAATTTACTAACATTGATGTTACCTTCCCATTTTGCAGTTGTAGGTTGATTTCCGGCTGCAAATGTTGTAGCAGCAAGGCAGAGCGCTGCCACTAATGTTAATCCTAAACGTTTCATAATACCTACTTTTTTAATTGTTATACCTAAAAACTATTCCTAAAAACAAATCTAATACCTATTGAAAATTAGTCTAAGCGCTTAGTTTTTTCTTTTTACCTATGCAAATATAAGAATATGTTTTATAGCATAAAAATAAAGAAAAGGAAAAGATTCTATTTAGCCTCATTTCTTGATGTAAGTCAAGAGATGATATGCTTTTTGATACAAAAACGGTTCTTTATGAAACATATTTGTAATACGTGTGCGAAAACGATAGTGGAAATAATCTGCTTTTTAGGATTTATTCCTATTAAAATGATATTGAGCAAAGGAACGTGACTAGGAAAGGAACACTGAAATCAACAACAAAACCATGGAAAATGGAAATGATTACAAATTCTTTTCCCGAATATCGGGTAATAATAGGAAGAGTGGTATCCATTGTAGTGGCTCCACCAACAGAAATAGGGGCTAGCTTTCCGAAATACTTCACTAATAATGGCGCACACAGCAAAGCGATGATTTCACGCATGATATTGGAAAGTAACGCAATAGTTCCCAATTCGGGACCTTTGTATTCGGTAATGAAAATGCTGGAAAGTGAATAATAGCCAAATCCGGCTCCGACTGCCATACAGTCTAAAGGACCTCGTTGGCTCATAAAGGCTCCTGCTACGGCGCAACCTGCTAATGTGCCAATGATCGTCATGATGGGAAGGAATACAAGCCGCGGATTCAGGGAGCGAAAACTCTTCAAAGTATTCGGATCATTGCCGATACTGATGCCTACGCAGAACATGAGTCCGCAGAGGGCATAGTAACTGAGCTTGCTGTCGGTGAAGTCGTATGGAATAAGATGATAAACTCCACAAAGAGTACCGATAATGAAGAAAGAGACGATAATCAAACTACCTTTCATGCTTTTGTCTCCTTTCCTCTATTCCATCTATATAATAGGTACCATAATCCCCAGGCACATAACGTACTTCCTGCAACGGCAGCTACAGTGATGATAATAGCTTCCAGTCCGAGAGTATGCAAACCTTTGATAATAGATTCGTTACCTCCTACATCTATTCCGAGAAGAAAGAGGAGAATCCATATAAGAAGAGTTATTATCTTGTGTATCCATGATAGTCTTTTACTGCGTAACAAGTAGCCAAGAAGCATGCCTGTCAGCATAATTCCAATAATGATAAACATAGTTAGTGTCTGCTTTTTGGCTGCAAAGATAGTATTAAATGTATATCCCGACTAATCTCCTCCACGATTTCTTTCGTAGCCATTGACAAACATTCGGTCATATCATCCAGGCAAGCGGCATTGGCGGACGGTGAATCTTCGAATCTTTGCGCTTTGGTAGTTTGCTGATATTCTGTAGAGTAGGTTTTATCAAGCAGGCAATCTTCCTTTTGAGTGAGGCGGATAGAAATGGCAAGACTGGAAGCTGCCGGGCGAATTTTGTTATTGACAACCTCCAACATTTCTCCCTCAAACCAAGGGATACTTGACTGGTTGAGTTTGATTCTGGCACACGTCTCATTCTTTCTGATTTTTACTTCCAGCCGATAGGCGGAATCGGGAATCATTTTTCCTTTCTGATTATCTATCAGATGACAGCAGGTGCTACTGTTACATTCGGTAAGCAGTGCCTCCGTCAGAAATTCCCGATAGAGTTGGGTGAGAGAAGACTCTCCTAACCGAAGATGGAAAAGCTCACCCTCATAGTTATATAGCAGTAGCGGAATATATGCAGACTTTTTTCGTTTCACACTGGTGTAATAATCCATGTTGGAGTAGTCGATGAAGTCCAGATATACGGTTTGATCTGCTTTCTCCTGATAGATAGGAGAAGTGAGCTCGTAATACAAGCTGGATTTTAAGGCTTGTATCTCCCTTAGCATACTCCGGCTGCTTCGGCAGGAACAGAACAGCGGTAATGCGATGAGTATAAATAGTAGGTGATGAGTTTTCATATCCATGGCTTTTCTATATGAATGATTTTGCTTGTCTCCGTACTGATCCCGACAATCCCGACCCCTCCGTGCACATTGCCGGGATATTTGATTGGTTCGTTTATTGTCTCATCATAAGCGTCGGAATCTGCCAGGTTGAGTGCTTTCAGATAGTAATATTCGGTTTCTGTAATGCTTAACAGACGCACAATAATATCCATCTTTACATTCGTTCCATATTTGGAAAGCCCCTCAACATTTGTCTGGTTGTAAACTGTCATGGTATAAGATGTATTTTTGAATCGTGAGTCGTCAAACACCCCATATATATTCTTTACAGTGTCGAACATGCCATTATCTTCGTCATCGCTGTTGGTAGGCTGTCCGTCCGTCAACACAACATCTTCGCGAGATATAAAATGATAACGGTGTGTGGTTTGAGTGACATATTCGCCTATTTCATTATTATAGTCTTTCACTGTCATTTGCTTATCCATGATAAGTCGATAGAAATTATTTTCGTTGGGGCGATCTTTGATGTTGATTTTATATCGGAGATAATTCTGTGTATAATAATACTGTGTCAGTGGAACAGTGACCGTATCGATATCAGTTATTTCGTGGGGACGTTGTGGAACGGTAACTTCAGCCCATGCGTGATACTGTCCGTCGTCAGTGAGAGCGTCGATACGTACTACATCTCCGGGAGAGAACTTGCCGGAAATGTTGAAGCGGCATTGCATATCTCCTTCCGCCTGGGGTGGGAGCGGACGTAAACTTTCTGACAACTGTCCGTTAACACGTACTTCCACGGTGGCTTTTTCTGCATGAGTGGCGTATCCTCTTCCCGTGAAATTGAGGTAAAGAACATTGGTCAGACTATCTGCGTTGATTAGTGCGTTCATCACTAGTTTGGGGGGATTGTCCTTTACACTAAACGGGAGTTCGTTTTCGCAAGATACTGTTGTCAGTAATGCTATTAACTGGATAAATGGATAATATATACGAGTTCTCATAATGGGTTTAGAATCTATAAGTGTAAGTGAATGATGGAATTAATGGAAGTATAGTATACTTCTTGATAATCGGTTTGTAGGGATCGTTTTTGCTGGTGCTGCGATATACGAAGGTAGGATTCATCGCATTATATGCATTATACAGACTGATATTCCAGGTACGCATACCATGTTTGGTCTTTTTGTTGAAATTGACTCCCACATTCAACCGGTGACTGGCTGGTAACCGGTAATTATTACGATGCTCCACATACGAAGCTTCTCCGATGGTGGGTGAAGTTATGCCTGAATCAAAATAATCTCCATATCCATATCCTCCTCCAAATCCGTTGTTTGTGCCGTCGCTAGGACGGATGACAGCGGTTTTCTCTTCGGGGATTGTACTTGTTCCGCCTGTATAGAACACCCAGGAAGCACCGATGTCGATACGTTCGCTGAATTTATGGTTGATTGTCAGGTTGATATTGTGTCTTCGGTCATATTTATATGGAAACCGTTCACCGTTGTTGATACCGCCTTTGGCAAACTGACGATCACTTTTGGACAAAGTGTAGGACAACCATCCCGTCGTTTTTCCAAGTGTCTTCTGTGCCATAAACTCAATACCTGCCGAACGTCCCTTGCCCATTTCCACTTTATTTTCCCAACCGGCAGAAGAACCGAAGAAGCTGACTCCTTCCTTATACTCCAATACATTATACATATCTTTATAATAGCCTTCTACCGAGAATTCCCATCCCTCGATTCCCGTATAGTATCCGCCTAATGAATATTGGTGAGAGCGCATCGGTTTGATTTTTTTAGTCACGGGAACCCATAAGTCCGTAGGCATTGCGATTGGCATGGATGATAACAGATGTACGTATTGGCTCATTTGTGTATAAGAGGTTTTCAGAGTTACGTCTTTTCCTAGTTGATAACGGGCGGAAACTCGTGGCTGCAAAGAAGAATAACTCTGCTTCTGTACCTGAAACAAGGAGAAGTGTAATCCGAGATTCAGACGTAGACGGTCATTCACCTTGATGTTGTCTTCCAGGTAAGCCGATAGCTCATGTCCGTAAATCCGGCTGTTGGCGATGCTGTGGTAAGTGGTGTCGCGATCTACTTTGTCTCCTGTTTTTTCGGAGATTTTGGATGTCATGACCTCCGGACGGAACCGATGATAGATATATCCTGTACCAAATTTAATGTGGTGTGCGGGAGACGGGTTATAATCGAAATCGATCTGATAGCTCCAGTCATTGATTCCCGAACGATAATCGGCTGAATATCGGTTGATTATCGAAGCTCCCATGCTGTTAGCATATTTATTGTTATTGTATGAGTTGACGTCGAATAAATAGTTGTTGTAAGAGACGGTTGTGTTGCTGAACAGACGGTTGTTGAATATATAGTTCCATCTGGCGGAAACAATGGTATTTCCCCAATTCATTGTGCTTCCATCCTTGGAGTCGGTATCTCCATCATAATTGGCGGCAAAATGATCTTTTCCATTGTAAACGCTTAGATAGATACGGCTCCGGTCGGAGAATTTATGATTGATTTTGGCATTGATGTCATAAAAGTAATAACCATATTCTTCATCATTCGGCATAAATGGCTTGGCGATGAGATCGACATACGAACGTCTGGCGGAAATGTTGAAAGAGGTTTTTCCTTTCACAATCGGGCCTTCCAGATTGATTTTGCTGGTTAGTAATCCGATACTAAGCGTACCGTGGTATTTCTGCATGTCTCCGTCATTGGTGCGGACATCAATGACGGAAGAAAGACGTCCGCCGAAACGTGCCGGAAAGGAGCTTTTGAATAGTGTTACCTTTTTGACGGCCTCTGGAGTAAAAACCGAAAAGAATCCGAACATGTGGTCTACGTTGTATACAGGAGTTCCATCCAGTAGAATAAGATTCTGGTCCGGACTGCCGCCGCGTATATACAGTCCGGCTGAACCGTCTACTCCTGCCTGTACGCCAGGCATCAGCTGGATGGCTTTCATGACATCTGCTTCTCCCAGTATGCTCGGCGTATTTTTAATCTGTGTCATCGGAATTTCGATAGAGCCCATCTGGGTAGCTACGGTGCCCGTTTCAGTTTTATCGGAAACGATCACTACCTCTTGCAACTGCGTGTTTCCCTGCATACGGATATTCAGCAATGTATCTTGTGAGAGCGTAAAATGATGCGCTTCTGTGGCATAACCCAGATAGGAGAAACGCAGTTCGGTTTCTCCTTCGGGCAAAGTGATGCTGTAAAAACCGTAAGGATTGGTGGTTGTTCCTTGATTCTGATGACTCTCAATGATATTGGTTCCAATCAACGTCTCGGAAGACGTTCCATCCGTGACATATCCGCTGATAGTGAACTTACGGCCTACGGTTTTTGATTCTTTTTTCTTTTGCAGTAGAATATGGCGGCCGGTGAACTGATAACTGATCTGCTCATTCTTGAATACGAGGTCAAGTATTTCACGCAATGGCTTATCCTTTACCTGCAAATTGATTTTATGTTTGATGATAATTTCCTCGCTATAGATAAAAGAATATCCGGTTGAGTTTTCAATCCGCTTGACGAATTCTTTTAGTGTGGCGTTTCGTAGTGTCAGCGAAAGCCGGGCTTCCGCATTTTGTGCATATATTTGAGTAGTGATAAGGAGTGCCACCCCTATCAGAACAATGGTTCTGACAGGGAAGCGACCTTGGAATATTATATTCATCTTAGTCTGGTTTAGCAGTGATAATAATCTGTTTATTGTTTTGTGAGTAGTTGAAATAACCGGCATTATGTAATACAGATAAAATAGTTGCCAGATCTTCTCCATCGCGGAATCGTGCTGTGATCCGGTAATTTTGCAAAGTTGTATCGGCTATCTGGATCGTCGCTCCGAATGAGTTGGACAGTTCGCGGGCAATCTCCTGTAAAGGCAGGTCGTCGAATATAAACTCTCCTTGTCGCCAGGAAATTTCATCTTCTGCATTCTCTAAAACCTTGCGGGTGAGTTTTTCTTCTACCTTATTATATATAGCAATCTCGTTAGGCTTCAAAACCATACGAACAGATTTACTTTTATTGCTGACTGCTACCGAGCCGGACAATAATGTTGTCTTTACATCCGGATTGTCATGATATGCATCTACATTGAAATGGGTTCCCAGCACCTGAACGTCAATCGTTTCAGTCTGCACGATAAACGGATGCTTTGGGTCCTTGCTTACTTCAAAATAGGCTTCTCCATTTAGCTCCACTTCCCGTTTGTCCGATTGGAACTTTTCCGGATAAGAAAGCGAAGAATAATGGTTGAGCGTGACGGAACTACCATCAGGGAGGCGGACAGAACGTGTCTCTGCCAGAGTGGAAATCGTTTGTATTGCAGCAGGTTGCATATATAAATAAGCTGTCCATACCGATAGGCAAAGTAGAGCTACTGCTGCTGCCGAGAAGGTGCGTATCAAAGTCAGATGCCGGGTATGCGACTTCAGTCTTTTTTCTAGTTCCGGGTAACTGGCTGCTGCTGAAAAACGCCCTCGCGGTGAACGCGTGGAAGCAATGAGCTGATTCAGTATTTCTTCTAATTCCGTATCGGTGTGTTTCATATTTTTTCTGTATTACTCTTGATCCATTATTTTCGTTTCAACAGAATGGTCAGTTTGCTGATTCCTCCTTCTTTCCATTGAGGAGTGCAGGATAAAGTGACATTCTGTTTATTCAATACCATCTGTTTGGGATAGATTTTAATGATAGTCGTAGCCGACTTCTTACCCGCTTTGATGATTACTTTCTTTTCCGTCAGTTGTATGACTGCTGCTTGCCCTGTTACCGGAGGAGGTGCGGCAAGTACTACCGTCCGGTCTTCTTTCGCTTTCTCCATCGCCACAATTTTAATTTCCAATTCACACTCTGATTTGTTTCCTTCACATTCTACTGTTTCCTTCGAATGTTCGAATCCTGCATAGTCTTTGGGCAAATTGTCGTTGTCATTGTTGCATGAGAACAGGCACAGGCAAGTTGATAGAAGAACAAGGATTCCAATGTTTGCGTCATTTAGCTTTTTCATTTTTCTGTCTTTTTTAGTGATTGATTTATTTGTTGATAAAGACCGGAGGGTGACAGAAACTCCCTACGCTCTTTTTCTAAATAATTGTTAATCTATTTCTGCCCGGCTAATCATTTCTTTGAGTCGTGTGATTGCTTTCTGAAGTTGTGCATCCACTGTATTCATGCTGATACCTAATTCTTCCGCTACTTGTGCATAACTTTGTTTTTCTTCGCGGATGCGAATGAATACTTCCCTGCAACGTTCCGGAAGCCGGTCGAGTGCCTTTACGTAAAGAGCAAATAATTCTTCACTAATGAGTGATTCTTCCGGTGAATAGCTCTGTTCCTGTGGCTCCGGCAGAGAATCGGGATGAATGTAAGTGTGTTTTGATTCTTTTTCCAGATAATTGAGCGAAGCATTCTTGACGAGAATGAAACAATAATCTTCAATGTTTCTCACATCAAGTAAATTGCTACGCTGTTTCCATAGTTTCAGAAATACGTCGAGAACGATTTCCTGCGACCATTCTTCCTGCTTCACGTAGTAGTAGGCTATGCGGAAGAGGCGGTCGTAAGTCATGTTGTAAAAGTCTCGGAAAGCAGTTTGCGAATCCAGTTCTTTCATTTGCCGCAATAACTTTCTTACTTCTGATTCGGTCATCGGCTTTTTGTCTGTTTGGTTAGTCTACCCAAAGTAAATCACTCATTATACTGTCGGAGATGAAAATACCTTCACGAGTCAAGCGTAAGGCTCCATCGTGTTCTTCCAGTTTCCCATTTTTCAGATAAGGCGCAGCCATTCTCTGGCAATACTCCCACATCTCATTGCCGAACATCTGTTTCAGCTTTTCTATAGGTGTTCCCCATACAGTACGTATGGTAGTGATAATAAATTCATTGTAGCGGGTCGTCTGATCCAGATACTCTATTTCGAAAGCACGGCTGTTTTCCTCTATACCTTTTATATATGTATCGATGGAAGAAACATTCCATTCCCGTGTTATCCCGTCAAAAGAATGTGCCGACGGTCCGCACCCCAGATAAGGTATTCCTTTCCAGTAAGAACTGTTGTGACGAGAGTACTTGCCTGGACGGCAGAAATTCGAAATTTCATAATGTTCAAATTCTGCTTTCTGCAAATGCTCTATCAGTAATGTGAAAAATTCTAAACTGGAGTCTTCGTCTACCTCGGATATCTGATGCTGTTTTAACATATTATATATAGGTGTATCTTCCTCATAAATCAAGTGATAGGCGGAGATATGTTCTACATTCAGACTGATAGCCTGGCGGAGATCGTTTTCCCATCGTTCTTTTGTTTCTCCGGGCAATCCATAAATTAGGTCGATACTGATGTTTTGGAAATCGGCTTTTCGGCATCTGTCAATTGCTTCGATGGCTGTACGGGCATTGTGGCGGCGTCTCAATAGTTTGAGCGTAGCGTCATCAAAAGTCTGTATTCCCATGCTAAGGCGGTTGAAAGGAAGTGAGGAAAGCATTTCCAGATATTCCTGTGATAAATCATCCGGATTAGCTTCCAGCGTGATTTCCTGGCAATGATTTAATCCGTAGTGCTTCCGGATAGTATCAAATATCAGTTCGAAATCTTCTTTTTCCAGTTGAGACGGGGTTCCGCCACCGAAATAAACAGTTTCTATATCTTCTCCTTTCAGGTATTCTTTACGCATCGCCAACTCCCGGCAGAGAGCCTGTACATAACGGGTTTTGAGTTCGCTGCGAGTGGTTGAGTAGAAGTCGCAGTAGATGCAGCGCGTTTTGCAAAAAGGAATATGAAGATAGATACCTGCCATAGCTATGCTGTTTGGGTTTGTGGGTGTAAAAGTAAGACTATTATTAGATATATCAAAAAAGCTGTTGACGGAAATTATTTATAGTGGGGCAGGAATACGCTAAATAGATAATTCTCCCATCGATTAGTAGAAGATAATTTCCTGCAATGCTGAATTTAAGATCTTTTCTTTTATAAATAAGATTTGAACTTGTAGCCGGGTTTTCGTTTGACAGTTGTCAAGCGATAGAATGACAATTGTTGAACTATCGCTTGACAACTGTCAAACGAAAACTGATTAGGTAACGGGGGAACTATTGTATGAAAGGAAAACAACTAAAAATAACATCGTGCCGGATTACTCATTGCAACTATGAAATTAGTTTATAGCCATGCGAAAATAATTTTTAACCCGATTCGAAAATGTTCATGTTAAAGATGTGTTACATAACATTGTTTAGTAACACTGCCATAAGTGTTGCTTTTCCCCCAATTAATCCCTAATTTGCGCATCACAAAATTAATGGTATGTGAGAAACATACTGAGTAATTACTAAAATCTTATATATTATGAAAGTATATCAGACTAATGAAATCAAGAACATTGCCTTGTTGGGAAGTTCTGGCTCTGGGAAAACCACTCTCGTGGAAGCGATGCTTTTCGAGAGTGGTGTTATAAAACGTCGCGGATCTGTTGCCGCAAAAAATACTGTTAGCGACTATTTCCCTGTTGAACAAGAGTATGGTTACTCCGTTTTCTCCACCGTTCTCCATGTAGAATGGAATAACAAAAAACTTAATATTATTGACTGTCCGGGATCGGACGACTTCGTAGGCAGCACAGTGACTGCACTAAATGTGACCGACACAGCAATCATTCTTCTCAATGGCCAATACGGCGTCGAAGTCGGTACACAAAATCACTTCCGTTATACAGAAAAGCTGAATAAACCTGTTATTTTTCTAGTCAACCAGCTTGATAATGAAAAATGCGATTATGATAATATCCTCGAACAGCTGAAAGAGGCTTATGGCTCTAAGGTTGTTCCTATCCAATATCCAATAGCTACCGGTCCGGGCTTTAATGCGCTGATTGACGTGCTGTTGATGAAGAAATATTCGTGGAAACCCGAAGGAGGGGCTCCGACTATCGAAGATATTCCGGCAGAAGAAATGGATAAGGCTATGGAAATGCACAAAGCATTGGTAGAAGCTGCTGCCGAGAATGATGAAAATCTGATGGAGAAATTTTTCGAACAAGATTCCCTGTCAGAAGACGAAATGCGTGAAGGTATCCGTAAGGGATTGATCGCCAGAGGTATGTTCCCCGTATTCTGCGTCTGTGGAGGTAAGGATATGGGCGTTCGCCGCTTGATGGAATTCTTGGGTAACGTTGTTCCTTTTGTTTCTGAAATGCCGAAGGTACAGAATACCGAAGGTAAAGAAGTGGCTCCGGATACTAACGGACCGGAATCCCTTTATTTCTTCAAGACTAGCGTGGAGCCGCATATCGGTGAAGTTTCCTATTTCAAAGTGATGAGCGGTAAAGTTCATGAAGGAGACGACTTGCTGAATGCCGACCGTGGTTCGAAGGAACGTATTGCGCAGATTTATGTGGTAGCCGGTGGTAACCGCGTCAAGGTGGAAGAACTGCAAGCCGGTGATATCGGTGCTGCTGTGAAACTGAAAGATGTGAAAACCGGTAATACGCTGAACGGTAAGGATTGCGACTATAAATTCAACTTTATCAAATATCCGAATTCTAAATATACCCGTGCTATCAAGCCAGTGAATGAAGCGGATGTGGAAAAGATGATGAGTATTCTGAACCGTATGCGTGAGGAAGATCCTACCTGGGTGATCGAACAGTCAAAGGAGTTGAAACAGACTTTGGTACACGGTCAGGGAGAATTCCATCTTCGTACCTTGAAATGGCGTTTGGAAAACAACGAAAAACTTCAGGTAAAATATGAAGAACCGAAGATTCCGTATCGTGAAACGATTACAAAGGCTGCCCGTGCCGACTATCGTCATAAGAAACAGTCCGGTGGTGCCGGTCAGTTTGGTGAAGTTCACCTGATTGTAGAACCTTATAAAGAAGGTATGCCTGTGCCCGATACGTATAAGTTCAATGGACAGGAATTTAAGATTACCGTGAGAGGTACGGAAGAAATACCATTGGAATGGGGTGGTAAACTGGTGTTTATCAACAGTATCGTCGGTGGGTCTATCGATGCGCGCTTCCTGCCTGCTATTATGAAAGGTATTATGTCTCGTATGGAGCAAGGTCCGTTGACGGGTTCGTATGCTCGTGACGTGCGTGTCATTGTTTACGATGGTAAGATGCACCCGGTAGATTCTAATGAAATCTCCTTTATGCTTGCCGGACGTAACGCCTTTAGTGAAGCCTTCAAGAACGCCGGTCCGAAAATTCTGGAACCGATTTATGATGTGGAAGTGTTTGTTCCGTCTGATAGGATGGGAGATGTGATGGGAGATCTTCAGGGACGTCGTGCCATGATTATGGGTATGAGTAGCGAAAAAGGTTTTGAGAAACTGGTTGCTAAAGTTCCTTTGAAAGAAATGTCGTCCTACTCTACAGCTCTTAGCTCACTCACCGGCGGACGTGCTTCGTTTATTATGAAGTTCTCTAGTTATGAGCTTGTTCCGGCAGATGTTCAGGATAAGTTGATGAAAGACTTTGAGGCTAAGCAAGTAGAAGAATAAAGATAAATGATAGTTGATAAATGATATGTGATAGTTGATTGAAAATTCGCTATTTACTATCTGTTGGTTATAAACTATCAACTTAAACGTTAAAACTGTTCCCTTTTTTAAGTAAAAGGGGACAGTTTTTGTTTAACTATGATTAATAAAGATAGAAAAACGCAAGGAAAAGATTTAATTTTTTATTAAATTTGCAAACCAAAGGAGAGGTTTTGTTGTTGTAGTAATCAGAATACAACCTAAATAGCTCCTTACGGTTAATTTCCGGGAAGTTCCGGTTAAATCAAGTTAATGCATTAGGAGTGTTAATTAGGGAGTGTTAATTTTGTTGCTATGAAGAAGTCAACAATTTGGATATTAGGTATTGTAATGGGGCTTTCCTTCCTTAGCCTGCTGTATTTGCAGGTTAGTTATATCGAGGAAATGATGAAAACCCGTAAGGAACAGTTTGATTCGGCTGTACGCAATAGCCTGGATCAGGTTTCCAAGGATGTGGAATATGCAGAGACCAGACGTTGGTTGATCGAAGATATTTCAGAAGCGGAAAGAAAAGCACTGATTGCGAATAACGCTTCCATACAACAAGACAACTTGATTCAGCAAACGCAACGGTTCACGGTGAAATCTAAGGATGGAAAGGTATATTCGGATTTTGAGCTGAAAGTGATGACCACCAAGCCCTCCGAGCTTCCAAAGGCTATGATTTCTCCTTACAGGGGAACAAAGACTATTCCGGAAACTTCGCGTTCATTAGTGGAAGCCATCAAGAATCGGTATATGTATCAACGGGCGTTACTCGATGAAGTGGCCTGGCAGATGATTTATCGGGGAAGTGACAAATCGATTGGAGACAGAGTACGGTTCAAAGAACTGGATGACTATCTGAAATCGAGCTTATATAATAATAGTATAGACTTGCCTTATCACTTTACGGTGATTGACAAAGACGGTAGGGAAGTCTATCGTTGTGCGGATTATGAGGCAAAGGGAAGTGAGGACGCTTATCAGCAGGCATTGTTCAAGAATGATCCGCCTGCAAAAATGAGCATATTGAAAGTGCACTTTCCTGGTAAGAAAGATTATATCTTTGACTCAATAAGTTTCATGATTCCGTCGTTGATATTTACGCTGGTATTGTTAGTGACATTCATCTTTACGATTTATATCGTATTCCGGCAAAAGAAACTGACGGAAATGAAGAATGACTTTATCAATAATATGACGCACGAATTTAAAACACCGATATCTACCATTTCATTGGCAGCGCAGATGTTGAAAGATCCCGCGGTAGGAAAATCACCGCAGATGTTCCAGCATATATCGGGAGTGATAAATGATGAAACCAAGCGCTTGCGCTTCCAGGTGGAAAAGGTGCTCCAGATGTCGATGTTCGAACGTCAGAAGGCAACTTTGAAGATGAAGGAGATTGATGCGAATGAATTAATTTCAGGAGTTGTCAATACCTTTGCGCTGAAAGTGGAACGGTATAATGGTAAGATAACATCGAACCTTGAGGCCACCGATCCTGTTATATTTGCAGATGAGATGCATATCACGAATGTAATCTTTAATCTGATGGATAACGCGGTGAAATATAAGAAACCGGAAGAGGATCTGGAACTGAAAGTGAGAACGTGGAATGAGTCGGGTAAACTGATGATTTCGATACAGGATAACGGTATCGGTATCAAAAAGGAGAACCTGAAAAAGATATTTGAAAAGTTCTATCGTGTACATACGGGTAATCTGCACGATGTGAAGGGCTTTGGACTGGGATTGGCTTATGTGAGAAAAATTATATTGGATCATAAGGGAACCATCCGGGCGGAAAGCGACCTGAACGTGGGAACTAAATTTATTATTGCATTACCTTTATTAAAAAATAATTGATATGGACGAGAAACTGCGTATTTTATTATGCGAGGATGACGAAAATCTTGGCATGCTTTTAAGAGAATATCTACAGGCAAAAGGTTATTCTGCTGAGTTATATCCTGATGGAGAAGCCGGTTATAAGGCTTTCTTGAAGAATAAATATGACTTGTGCGTGTTTGACGTAATGATGCCTAAAAAAGACGGCTTCACACTGGCACAGGATGTCCGTGCAGCAAATGCTGAAATTCCTATTATCTTCCTGACTGCTAAAACGCTGAAAGAAGATATCCTGGAAGGATTTAAAATCGGTGCGGATGATTATATCACCAAACCGTTTAGTATGGAAGAATTGACGTTCAGAATTGAAGCAATCTTGAGACGTGTTCGTGGAAAGAAGAACAAAGAAAGCAATATCTATAAGATTGGTAAGTTTACTTTCGATACACAGAAACAAATTCTGTCGTCAGAAGGCAAACAGACTAAACTGACTACCAAAGAATCTGAACTGCTCGGATTGCTTTGTGCGCATGCAAATGAGATTTTGCAACGTGACTTTGCTTTGAAAACGATCTGGATCGACGATAACTATTTCAATGCCCGTAGTATGGACGTGTATATCACGAAACTACGTAAGCATCTGAAAGAAGATGATTCTATCGAGATTATCAATATCCACGGAAAAGGCTATAAGCTGATTACCCCGGAAGTTGAATCTTAATAATCGCATTTGAGATGACTACAAATAAAAAATCCCGGAAACATTCGTTTCCGGGATTTTTTATTGATTTTTGCGAAATTAATCAGCGATCTTCTTATTAATAACAATATAAGAAATGAGTCCCAGTACTACAAGTACTACAGAAGTACCCAGAATGGCGTTGTTATTTACATTACCTGTAAATGAACAACCCAACAGGATGACTACTCCGGCCAAGATTAATATCAATCCTAAGTTCTTTAATAAGCCTTTCATGCGTGTGTATTTTAATAGATTATAATATTCCAGTCACAAATTAAAGCATAATTCTTTAATGGGCGAAATTATTTGGATAAAAATTCCATTATAAATGCACGATTTAGTGGATTTTATGATTTTAAGATCTGTTCTTCTGCTTAATCTTTCGTATTATAGAATACCTTTTTCAGTACCTCCTGCCCAATGCTCAATTCGTCGAGGGTGATGCCATGAAGAGCCTCTTTCAGAGTCTGGCCGGCAATGACGCGCGCTTTTTCTTCCAGTTCTTTTCCGTCTTTAGTCAGGTGGATCAAATTGGTACGGCGGTCTTTTTTATCGGAAATGCGCACAACGAGATGCTGCCGTTCCATATTGTCTATCAAGCGGGTCATGCTGGGTTTGTCTTTAAAAGTTGCATTACACAACTCTTGTTGTGTAACACCGTCTTTTTCCCACAAAAAAATGAGTACCGTCCATTGCTCCGGACTGATTTCCAGCCCGTTCTGACGGAAGTTACGGTACAGCTTACGGTTGATTGCCGCGGAAACTTTGCCATTTAGTATGGCGAATATAAGCCGGATATCGAAATTAAATTGCTCTATCATGAAATTATTGTTTAAACAACTTTGCAAAGGTAAGTCACTTCCCGGATAAATCCTATCTTCGGATACAAAAAAAGATTAAATATTTGTAGTTCAAAATAAAATGTCTAACTTTGCACCCGCATTTAAAATCAAATAATTTATTTATTTAATTAAACGAAGTATGAATCAATACGAAACCGTTTTCATTTTAACTCCCGTTTTGTCTGATGTTCAGATGAAGGAAGCGGTAGAAAAATTCAAAGGCGTTCTTCAAGCTGAAGGTGCTGAGATTATCAATGAAGAAAACTGGGGACTGAAGAAATTGGCTTACCCAATTCAGAAGAAGTCTACAGGTTTTTACCAACTGATTGAGTTCAATGCAGATCCTACTGTAATTGACAAGCTGGAACTTAATTTCCGTCGTGATGAACGCGTAATCCGTTTCTTGACTTTCAAGATGGATAAGTATGCTGCTGAATACGCTGCAAAAAGAAGAAGTGTTAAATCAAACAAAAAGGAGGATTAATCATGGCACAACAAGTTCAATCAGAAATCAGATATTTGACTCCGCCGTCAGTAGATGTTAAGAAGAAAAAATACTGCCGTTTCAAAAAGAGTGGTATTAGGTATATCGACTACAAAGATCCTGAATTCTTGAAGAAATTCTTGAATGAACAAGGAAAAATCCTTCCGCGTCGTATTACAGGTACTTCTTTGAAGTTCCAACGTCGTATCGCGCAGGCTGTGAAGAGAGCTCGTCACTTGGCATTGCTGCCTTATGTAACTGACATGATGAAATAAGAAGGAGGAAAAGTATGGAAATTATATTGAAAGAAGACGTAGTAAACTTGGGTTATAAGAACGATATCGTAAACGTGAAATCCGGATACGGTCGTAATTATCTGATCCCGACTGGAAAAGCTGTCATCGCTTCTCCTTCTGCAAAGAAAATGTTGGCTGAAGAACTGAAACAGCGCGCTCACAAACTTGAGAAAATCAAGAAAGATGCTGAGGCTATGGCTGCTAAGTTGGAAGGTGTTTCTTTGACTATTGCAACTAAAGTTAGCTCAACCGGTACTATCTTCGGTTCTGTTGGTAACATCCAGATCGCTGAGGCTTTGTCTAAGCTAGGTCATGAAGTTGACAGAAAGATCATCGTTGTAAAAGACGCTGTGAAAGAAGTTGGTAGCTATAAGGCTATTGTTAAGCTTCACAAGGAAGTTTCGGTAGAAATTCCTTTCGAAGTAGTTGCTGAATAAGAGCAAATTTACTTCATATACAAAAAGCGATTTGTTCTGAATGGATGAATCGCTTTTTTTGTTATCTTTGCTATTACTATTATGAAATTCAACTGTTGTTTTCTGAAGAAGAGGTTTTTGCTTCTGCTGATTGCTTTGGGAATTGGCAGTGTTCTTTATGCGAATGATGAGTTGAAATTATTGACGGATTCTTTGCGTAGAGTGATAGATGAAAAGCATGTCTTTGTTAAAGAGAAAGAGGATCGGATAAACCGGATAAAATGTATGTTGAAAAGTCCTGGTTTGACTCTTGAAGGAGAATATAGAATCAATCTACGGTTATATAACGAATATAAAAAATTTCATATTGATTCCGCTATTCATTATGTTGATCGCAATATTGAGATTTCCCGTCAGTTGAATAGACCTTATTTCACCAACCAGTCGTCTTTACATCTTAGTCTTTTATATTCGATGTGTGGCAGGTTCCGTGAAGCGGAGATTATTTTGAAAAGTATAAAAACTTCAGAACTTCCCAGAGATTTATTAATAAACTATTATCAAACTTATTCCAGTTTCTGGGGGCATTATTCTATTTCTGTTGCCAACAATCTGTATGGAAAGCAACAATCTGCTTATCAGGATTCACTGTTTGCTCTCATAGATCACACTTCTTGGGATTACCGGATGTCACAAGCTTCTTATTATATCTGGCGTGATACCTTAAAATCGAAGGAAATTTTTAAAGAATTGTTGGATATTGAGGAGGTGGGAACGCCTAATTATGCCATGATTACTCATTCGTATTCCAGGTTATGCCACCATCAGAAGAAATATGATGAGGAAAAAAAATATCTGATATTGTCGGCGATTGCTGATACACGGAATGCAACGCGTGAAAATGCCTCTCTTCAATCTCTTGCGTTGATACAATACGAAGAAAAGAATCTAGCCGATGCTTTTAAGTTTACACAATCCGCTATTGATGATGTAATTTCTTCTGGTATTCATTTCCGCGCAATTGAAATCTATAAATTTAATTCTATTATCAACACTGCCTATCAGGCGGAACAGGCTAAATCAAGATCGCATCTGACTACTTTTCTTATTTCTACAAGCGTTATCCTTTTCCTTTTGATTCTGCTCGTTGTTTTTATCTATATTCAGATGAAGAAAACGTTGAAAATAAAGCAGGCATTGGCGCAAAGTAATGAAGAACTTCTGCGGCTGAACAATAAACTGAATAATATGAACAGCCAGTTGAATGACACCAATAATCAGTTGTATGAAATTAATGGCATAAAGGAATATTATATAGCCGAATTTTTCGATGTGTGCTTTAGTTATATCCACAAAATGGAGAAATACCAGAATATGCTGTATAAAATAGCTATTAATAAGTACTATGACGAGTTGATTAAGAAGCTGAAGTCGTCTGCGCTTATTGATGAAGAGCTTAGTGCACTGTATGCCCGTTTCGATAAGGTCTTTTTAGGTTTGTATCCTACTTTTGTTTCAGATTTTAATGCTTTATTGAAAGATGAAGAGAAGATTATTTTAAAACCGGATGCTTTATTGAATAGGGAACTTCGTATTTATGCTTTATTACGCTTGGGTATTACGGATAGTGGGAAGATAGCGAACTTCCTCCGGTGCTCTACAAGTACGGTTTATAATTATCGTACGAAGATGAGAAATAAAGCTGCTGTCGACAGAGATGAATTTGAGAACGAAATTATGAAAATTAGTTCAACTCAAGAGACATAATTATCATTTTACTGTTGCCCCCCTTTCCAAATCATCTACATTTTTTGGATATACTTGAAGCACTAAGTATTTGATTAATAGGATAAAACGCTAATTTAATATCTACATAAAGTAGTGTAAGTCAAATAAGCCGTTATTTATTTGGCTAGATTTGCAATATCAGTTTTTTACTCATCAGCTTGATGGTGAAAATTGATACTTCATCTATTATTTGTACTTAAATTCACTATGTTTTATTATGAACACGCAATCTTCAGTAGACACGAGAATTAAAGTTGGAATTATCGGTTTCGGTAGAATGGGAAGATTCTATTGGGAAGCGATGACAAAAAGTGGGCGATGGAATATTGCTTATATTTGCGATACAGATCCGGAATCACGTCAATTGGCTAAGAAGTTATCTCCTGAATCTCTTATAGTAGAAGATAATCAAAAAGTTTTTGAGGATGAAAGTGTACAGGTAGTCGGTCTTTTCACTTTGGCCGACTCGCGGATGGAACAAATAGAAAAAGCTATTCGCTACGGCAAGCACATTATTTCAGAAAAACCTATTGCAGATACCATGGAAAATGAGTGGAAGGTCGTGGAAATGACAGAAAATGCCAACCTCATTTCTGCGGTAAACTTGTATCTGCGGAATTCCTGGTACCATAATCTAATGAAAGAGTATATCGAGCAAGGAGAAATCGGAGAATTGGCTATTATCCGTATTTGCCACATGACTCCCGGTTTGGCGCCGGGCGAAGGTCATGAGTATGAGGGGCCGGCTTTCCATGATTGTGGAATGCACTATGTCGATATTACCCGTTGGTATGCAGGCTGTGATTATAGAACATGGAATGCTCAGGGAGTGAATATGTGGAATTATAAAGATCCTTGGTGGGTACAATGTCACGGAACTTTCCAAAATGGCGTAGTCTTCGATATTACTCAGGGTTTTGTTTATGGACAATTATCTAAAGACCAGACACATAATTCGTATGTGGATATTATAGGTACAAAAGGAGTTGTGCGTATGACGCATGACTTCAATACTGCTGTTGTCGATCTGCACGGTGTCAATCAGACCATTCGTGTGGAGAAGCCTTTCGGTGGCAAGAATATAGACGTATTGTGCGACCTGTTTGCTGATTCGGTAGAAACCGGAAAACGCAGTTCCCGCTTACCGTCCATGCGCGATTCGGCCATTGCATCCGAATATGCGTGGACATTCTTGAAAGACACACGCAAACACGATTTGCCTGCTATTGGTAATTTGCGCACTCTGGAGCAAATACGCGAGCGAAGAAGAAACATGAAAAATGGATATGGATTGTTGCATGGCAACCTTCCAAAGATTATTAACCCTTAAATAAATAAAATCATGTCAAACATTTCGAGGAGAAAGTTTCTCAAAACGGGGGCTGCTGCTTTAGCCGGCATTACTATTGCTCCCAGTACTATTTTAGGTATGAGCCACGGGCATATTTCGCCTACTGACAAACTGAATCTTGCAGCCGTGGGTATTGGTGGTATGGGACATGCCAATATTAATCACGTAAAGGGCACTGAAAATATTGTGGCTCTTTGTGATGTGGATTGGAAGTATGCAAAAGGTGTGTTCGACGAATTCCCCAAGGCTAAAAAATACTGGGACTATCGTAAGATGTATGAAGAAATGGGTAAATCTATCGACGGTGTGATTATTGCAACTGCCGATCATACTCATGCTATCATCACTGCTGATGCAATGACAATGGGAAAGCACGTGTACTGTCAGAAGCCGTTGACCCACTCTGTTTATGAATCTCGTTTATTGACAAATTTAGCTGCTTCAACAGGTGTTGTTACTCAGATGGGTAATCAGGGTTCATCGGATGAAGGTACGGATTTGGTATGCGAATGGATTTGGAATGGTGAAATCGGTGATATAACTAAGGTGGAATGTGCGACAGACCGTCCTATTTGGCCGCAAGGATTGAATGTTCCTGAAAAGGTTGATAAAATTCCTAGCACATTGAATTGGGATTTGTTTACAGGTCCTGCTAAAATGAATCCTTACAATGCTATTTATCATCCTTGGAACTGGCGTGGATGGTGGGATTATGGAACAGGTGCATTAGGCGATATGGCTTGCCATATTTTGCATCAGCCGTTTAGAGCATTGAAATTGCAATATCCTACTAAAGTGGAAGGGTCATCTACTTTATTGTTGAATGCTTGTGCTCCGCAGGCACAGCATGTGAAAATGATTTTCCCTGCTCGTGAAAATATGCCGAAAGTAGCTATGCCTGAAGTGGAAGTACATTGGTACGATGGCGGTATGATGCCTGAACGTCCGAAAGGATTCCCGGAAGGAAAACAACTGATGCAGAGTGGTGGTGGTTTGACTATTTTCCACGGAACGAAAGATACTTTGATTTGCGGATGTTATGGACAGAATCCTTGGTTGCTTTCTGGTCGTAAACCAAATGCGCCAAAGGTTTGTCGTCGTGTTCCCAATGCTATGAACGGTGGTCACGAGATGGACTGGGTACGTGCATGTAAAGAAAATAAATCTAACCGTATCATGACTAAGTCTGATTTCTCAGAAGCCGGACCAATGAATGAAATGGTGGCAATGGGTGTATTGGCTATTCGTTTGCAAGCGCTGAATAAGACTCTTGAATGGGATGGAGCTAACATGTGCTTTACGAATATCGGTGATAACGAAACGATCCGTACCGTTATCAAAGACGGATTCAAGATTCATGATGGTCATCCGACATTTGACAAGACATGGACTGATCCGATTAATGCGAAACAGTTTGCTGCTGAATTAGTGAAACATACTTATCGTGACGGCTGGAGACTGCCTGATATGCCGAGATAAATTAGAAATTAAAGATAAAAAATTAAATCGTTATTATCATGAAAAAAGTATTTTATCCATTAGCTTGTTGTTGTCTTGCTGCAGGAGTTTTTGCTTCTTGCGGTGGTCAGAAAAAAGCAAATGCTCAGGAAGAACCGAGCAAAGTTGCATTGTCTTACTCTAAATCATTGAAAGCACCGGAAACTGATAGTTTGAATCTGCCTGTTGACGAAAATGGTTATATCACAATCTTTGATGGTGAAACATTTAACGGATGGCGTGGTTATGGAAAAGACCGTGTTCCTACTAAATGGACAATCGAAGATGGCTGTATCAAATTCAACGGTTCTGGCGGCGGTGAAGCTCAAGACGGTGATGGTGGTGACTTGATCTTTGCTCACAAATTTAAAAACTTCGAGTTGGAATTGGAATGGAAGGTTGCTAAAGGTAGCAATTCAGGTATTCTATATTTAGCTCAGGAAGTTACTTCTAAAGACAAAGATGGTAATGATGTGCTTGAACCTATTTATATTTCCGCACCTGAATATCAGATCCTGGATAATGCCAATCATCCGGATGCTAAATTGGGTAAAGATAACAATCGTCAGTCGGCTTCTTTGTATGACATGATTCCGGCAGTTCCTCAAAACTCTAAACCGTTTGGCGAATGGAACAAGGCTAAGATTATGGTTTATAAAGGTACAGTGGTTCATGGACAAAACGATGAAAACGTACTTGAATATCATTTGTGGACAAAACAATGGACTGATATGTTGCAGGCAAGTAAGTTCAGCGAAGATAAATGGCCTTTGGCATTTGAATTGCTGAATAACTGTGGTGGCGAAAATCACGAAGGTTTCATCGGTTTGCAAGATCACGGTGATGATGTTTGGTTCCGCAACATCCGCGTGAAGGTTTTGGACTAATCAAATAGTAATAAGAAGGCACGGGTTACACGTATTTCACGTTTTTTTGAATGGCGATTGCCATAGAGTAACCGTGAAGTCTGTGTAATCCGTGCCTGTTTTTTCTATATAAATCTAATAATTGTAATCCCCTGATATCTATTATATGAAAACAAAAATTTATTTATGTGCGTTGGCTGCTCTTTTCATGATTCCACAGGCAATGACGGCACAAACTAAGAAGAAAGCTAAAAAAGAAGTAGCTATTCAACTCTATTCTGTCAGAGATATATTGAATAAGGTAGACAATAAAAATGGTAAGTGTGACCCCACTTATACTGCTCTTCTGAAGAAATTGGCAAACATGGGATATACCGGTGTTGAAGCTGCCAATTATAACAACGGTAAATTTTATGACCGGACTCCCCAACAGTTTAAGAAAGATGTCGAATCGGCAGGATTAAAAGTTTTGTCTTCACATTGTACCAGACAATTGTCCAAAGAAGAATTGGCTTCCGGTGACTTGTCAGAGTCTCTTCAATGGTGGGATCAGTGTATTGCCGATCATAAAGCTGCAGGAATGAAGTACATCGTAGCTCCTTGGATGGATGTTCCAAAAACGCTTAAAGATTTGAATACATATTGCACTTATTTTAATGAGATAGGCAAACGTTGCAAACAACAAGGTTTGTCATTTGGATATCATAATCACGCTCATGAATTTCAGAAAGTAGAAGATAAAGTAATGTATGATTATATGCTGGAACATACGAATCCTGAATATGTCTTCTTCCAGATGGACCTTTATTGGGTAGTTCGCGGACAAAACAGTCCTGTTGATTATTTTAATAAATATCCCGGCCGCTTCAAGATATTCCATGTTAAGGATCACAGAGAGATCGGACAAAGCGGAATGGTAGGTTTTGACGCTATCTTTAAGAATGCAAAAACTGCAGGTGTTAACTATCTCGTTGCTGAAATCGAGGGTTATAGTATGCCGGTAGAAGAGAGTGTGGAAGTGAGCTTGGATTATTTGTTGGACGCTCCTTTTGTGAAGAGTTCATACGCTAAATAGCGTGTGAATTGCTAAAATTGAAGCATAAAAAAAGTCTGTGCATGCTTTTGCATGGCAGACTTTCAATTCTCTCTAAGCTGTTTCTGAATTATTCAGCTACAGTTTCAGTTGCAGTGCTATCAGCATTCAAAGAATCTGCTGCTGCGGCTGCTGCTTGTTCAGCTTCAAGAGCTGCTGCTTCTACTGCTGCGATTGAGTCAGCGATACGGATAGAATCTGCAGTTGCTTTTGCTGCGTCAGCTGCTTTGTTACCACATGATGCGAATGATACTGCTACGATAGCTACGGCCATCAAAACTAATTTTTTCATTTTCTTTGCTTTTTAAAAACGTAATACAATCAATTGCTTTATTAAAACGCTGCAAAGTTATGTACTTTTTCAATATGTTGTTCTCGAAATACCAACTTTTTTTATAATTTTTTTTGTAACTAGCTACTTTTCTCCCTTTTTCGTATGTTTTAGAACATGCTAATCGACAGCAATACTGTTATATAGGTATCTTTTTATGCTTCTTTTGGGAGTTTTTTCAAATTCCGTAGGATAAAGTTGGATTCTGCTGATTTTTTCATAAGCGGCTACATTGCTGTTCAGATTCTTAAGATTTTCATCCATGATTGTTTTCAGGTTATTCGGATTGTTTAATCCGAGAGAATCCAACGCTTCATAATCGGCATAAACGAGTGCTACTAATTTTTTGTTGCGTTCGATAACGAGACTTTCAAGAATGAAAGGCAGGTTATTCAGTTTTGTTTCCAACTCTTCGGGGAAGATGTTCTGTCCGCTTGAACTTAAGATCATGGTCTTGAGGCGTCCCCGGATGAAAATATTTCCGTTGCTGTCCATGGAACCGAGATCACCGGTGCGTAGCCAGCCGTCCTGCGTGAATACTTCCTGCGTTGCTTCCTGATTCTTGTAATAGCCCACCATCACATTCTCTCCCCGAACCTGGATTTCTCCGGTTTCTGCTTCAGGGTTTTCTTTATAGATACGTGCTTCCATTATATCCAGAATCTTTCCGGAAGAGCCTAGTACAAATTCATCCCAAGGGGCATAGCTGATTAGTGGCCCACATTCCGTCATACCGTAACCTATAGTAAAAGGGAATTTAATTTTGTAGAAGAATTCTTCTACTTCCTTGTCCATAGCGGCACCGCCGATAATGATTTCCTTAAACCGGCCTCCCAGTGCATCAATTAGTCTTTTGCGTATCTGGTTGTAGATTTGGGTGTCGAGCAGAGGAATATTGAGTGCCCACTTCATTCCTTTTTTATTAATGAGCGGCTGGATAATATTCTTATATATCTTTTCGATTACTAGCGGGACAGTAATTATAAGGTTAGGTTTCACTTCTTCAAAAGCTTTCATTATAATCTTGGGAGAAGGTGTTTTTCCAAGCAAAGTGACGTGAGTGCCGACAGCGGTCGCTGTCAGAAAGTCAAATGCACAACCGTATGCGTGAGCGAGGGGAAGGAAAGACAGCACTTTATCCCCCTTTTTAAGGAGTTCGGTACGAATACCAAAAGTGACGTTACCGGCAAGATTGTTTCCTGTCAGCATTACACCTTTACTGAAACCAGTGGTTCCGGAAGTGTAGTTTAACAGCATCACTTTATCATTGGATAAAGTGGTATACTGAACATCTTCACGGGTAAATCCTTTCGGATACAAAGAATGCATCTCTTTATCGGTATTTTTCAGAAACTTCTGTATGGTTTCTCCGTCACGCTGATAAAGACACCGGAAATCGGTCAGTGAGAATACGCCTCGTAATCCGGCTAATTTTTCCTCTTCCAGATTGTCCCAAATGCTGTCGCTGGTGAACAGAAATACAGATTCGGAATGATTGACGATATGATGAACATCGTTGGGGGTAAAGTCTTGAAGGATGGGAACAATGATTGCTCCATACGTGATGGTTGCCATATAGGCGATGCACCAGTGAGCGTTGTTTTTGCCGATAACTGAAATCTTATCCCCTCTGCGGAGGCTACAATGTTTGAATAACAGATGTAAACGGGCGATTTTTTCAGCTACCTCCCCATAAGTATATTGGGTATCTTCTCCATAATCTGTGTAACAAGGTAGATCCCAATTTTCACGAAAACTATTTTCGTATAGTTTAATGAAATTCTCTTTAATCATTGCACGTTTTTTAGTGAATTGTGCAAAAATAGGAATAAACTTTCGTATCCAAAAGCGTTTTACTAATAATAATGTGTAACTTTGCAAAGTTAATGTGTTTATAACAGCTTATGATAGATACCACTGTATTTCAAAATAAGACAGCCGTTTATTATACTTTAGGCTGCAAATTAAATTTTTCAGAGACTTCAACTATTGGTAAAATTCTGCGTGAGGTAGGAGTTCGGACTGCGCGTAAAGGAGAGAAAGCTGATATCTGTGTGGTAAATACCTGTTCGGTGACGGAGATGGCGGATAAGAAATGCCGGCAAGCGATTCATCGTCTGGTAAAACAACACCCTGGTGCTTTTGTGATAGTGACCGGATGTTATGCGCAATTGAAGCCCGGTGATGTGGCAAAGATAGATGGAGTGGACGTAGTGTTGGGAGCGGAACAGAAAGGAGAATTGCTTCAATATCTGGGCGACCTCCAAAAGCATGAAAAAGGAGAAGCTATCACTACGACGACCAAAGATATCCGTTCATTCTCTCCCTCGTGTTCACGGGGAGACCGTACCCGTTTCTTTTTGAAGGTGCAGGATGGATGCGATTACTTTTGTTCTTATTGCACGATTCCTTTTGCCCGGGGACGAAGTCGTAACGGGACTATTGCTTCCATGGTTGAACAGGCCCGTCAAGCGGCTGCCGAGGGAGGAAAAGAAATTGTTCTGACCGGAGTGAATATCGGAGACTTTGGCAAAACAACAGGAGAGAGTTTCTTTGATTTAGTAAAAGCATTGGATCAGGTTGAAGGAATCGAACGTTATCGTATCTCTTCCATAGAACCCAATCTGTTGACTGATGCGATTATTGAGTTTGTGTCTCACTCCCGCAGTTTTATGCCTCATTTTCATATCCCTTTGCAATCCGGTTGTGATGAGGTTTTGCAGCTAATGCGCCGTCGTTATGACACTGCTCTTTTTGCTTCGAAAGTAAGGAAGGTAAAAGAGGTGATGCCGGATGCTTTTATCGGAGTGGACGTGATTGTGGGAACCCGTGGAGAAACGCCCGAATACTTTGAACAGGCTTATCAGTTTATTGATGGACTGGATGTGACGCAGTTGCATGTGTTTAGCTATTCCGAACGTCCTGGAACGCAAGCCTTAAAAATAGAATATGTGGTTTCTCCGGAAGAGAAGCATCAGCGTAGTCAACGTCTGTTGACACTATCGGACCAAAAGACACAGGCTTTTTACGCGCGTCATATCGGGCAGGTAATGCCGGTGCTGATGGAAAAATCGAAGACAGGTGTTCCGATGCATGGATTTACGGAGAATTATATCCGTGTAGAGGTGGAAAATGATGATTCACTGGATAATCGGGTGGTTAACGTACGCCTGGGAGACTTTAATGAAGAGAGGACGGCACTTAAAAGTACAATTTTGATATAAGTATGAGATCCAAACTTATCTATTGGCTGGTATATAGTGGAATGTGGTTGTTTTCGGCACTTCCGTTCCGGGTTTTGTATATGCTCTCGGATCTTAATTGTCTGTTGATGTATCGTATTGGGAAATATCGCCGGAGAGTGGTTCGGGGAAACTTGCTTAGATCGTTCCCGGAAAAAACAGATGCGGAGAGATTGCAGATAGAGCGTAAATTTTATCGTTATCTGTCGGATTATATGCTTGAGGATTTGAAATTGTTGCATATGTCTGCCGAAGAGCTTTGTGCAAGAATGACTTATAAGAATACGGAGCAATATCTGGAACTAACTGAAAAGTATGGAGGTATTATAGTAATGATTCCTCATTACGCCAATTATGAGTGGTTAATAGGTATGGGATCAATCATGAAACCGGAAGATGTCCCTGTGCAAGTTTATAAACCATTGAGAGACAAATATCTGGACGAATTATTTAAACGTATTCGTTCTCGTTTCGGGGGATATAATATCCCGAAACATTCTACAGCACGTGAAATTATTAAGTTGAAACGTGATGGGAAAAAGATGGTAGTTGGGCTGATTACCGATCAATGGCCCAGTGGGTATGATAAATACTGGACTACTTTTTTGGGGCAGGAGACGGCTTTCCTGGATGGTGCGGAGCGTATTGCTAAAATGATGAACTTTCCTGTTTTTTATTGTGAGCTTAGTAAGAAGCGTAGAGGGTATTGTGAAGCGGAGTTCAAGTTAATGACGGAAACACCGAAAGAAACAAGAGAAGGAGAAATCACAGAAATGTTTGCCCATAGGTTGGAGCAAACGATTCGCAGGGAACCGGCATACTGGTTATGGTCTCATAAACGCTGGAAATTAACTAAAGAAGAGGCTGATCAGCTGGAACAGGAGGAATTGAATAAGAAGAAAGAATAATGATGAAGGTTTCAGTTGTAATCTTGAATTGGAACGGGTGCGATATGCTTCGTACTTTTCTTCCGTCCGTCGTCCGCTATTCAGAGGGGGAGGGGGTTGAGGTCTGTGTAGCTGACAATGGCTCTACGGACACTTCTGTGAGTTTGCTTCAACAGGAATTTCCTTCTGTCAGAACGATTGTGCTCGACCAAAATTATGGCTTTGCCGATGGATATAATTGGGCATTGCAGCAGGTCGACGCAGAATATGTAGTTCTTTTGAATTCAGATGTCGAGGTGACGGAGCATTGGCTGGAACCAATGATTGCTTATTTGGATGCTCATCCGGAGGTGGCTGCGTGTCAGCCGAAGATACGAAGTCAACGACAAAAAGAATATTTTGAATATGCCGGAGCGGCTGGTGGCTTTATTGATAAATATGGTTATCCTTTCTGCAGGGGGCGTATAATGGGAGTTGTGGAGAAGGATGAAGGCCAATATGATACGGTGATTCCTGTTTTTTGGGCAACGGGGGCAGCGTTGTTTATCCGGCACACTGATTATGTGAATGTAGGAGGATTGGATGGACGTTTTTTTGCTCACATGGAAGAAATAGATTTGTGCTGGCGACTTCGTTCGCGAAATCGTGAGATTGTCTGTGTACCTCAAAGTATTGTCTATCATGTAGGAGGAGCTACTCTTAAAAAAGAGAATCCTCGTAAGACTTTTCTTAATTTCCGTAATAATCTTGTCATGCTCTATAAGAATCTTCCACAGAAGGAGTTAAATAAAGTGATGCGTATCCGGGCCTGTCTCGATTATGTGGCAGCGTTTAATTTCTTGTTGCAAGGGCACTGGGACAATGCTCGTGCTGTGATACGTGCGCGGAAAGAGTATAAACAACTATGTCCGTCATTTTCTTTATCCCGTGAAGAGAATATGAGAAAAAAAACTTTGAATCCGATACCTGAACGGACAAAAAGTAGTATCTTGTGGCAGTTTTATGCGAGAGGATGCAAACGGTTCTCTCAATTGTCGGATTTTAAAAGGATAGCAAATGGAATCAAAGGTTAGAAGAGGCATCGGGCTGGTAGCACACGATGCAATGAAAAAAGACCTCATCGAATGGGTGCTATGGAACTCGGAACTGTTGATGGGTAATAAATTCTACTGTACGGGTACTACAGGTACTTTGATATTGGAAGCATTGAAGGAGAAACATCCTGATGAAGAGTGGGATTTTACGATTTTAAAATCAGGTCCGTTAGGTGGTGACCAACAGATGGGGTCACGTATTGTGGATGGGCAGATTGATTATCTCTTTTTCTTCACGGATCCCATGACACTGCAACCGCATGATACGGATGTGAAAGCATTAACCCGTTTGGCCGGTGTAGAAAATATAGTTTTCTGTTGTAACCGTTCTACGGCAGATCATATTATTTCCAGTCCGTTATTTATGGATCCTGATTACGAACGTATTCATCCGGACTATTCCAGTTATACGAAACGTTTCCAGGATAAACCTGTGGTGACGGAGGCTGTAGAATCGGTAAATAGAAGAAAAAAGAAGAGAAAATAAGCCGGTAGTTTACGGCTGTGAAAATAGAAGCAGATCTTGCTTAAAAAGGAATGCAGATGATACGGATTACTTTATTAATATCGTATTATCTGCATTTCGTCATTTATGTTTCATTTCCAACTGTGATATTTTATTTCCTGCTGCAGTGTAGCTCAATTCCTGCGGACTCTATATCTGCTCCCATCGGTGGGTTTCGTTTGGAAAGCCGGAGTTCGATTTCTTCAATACAGGGGAATTGGTCAAAGAGTTTTTGTATAATCCGTCCGCTAACGTGTTCCAGCAATTTTGAGGGAACAGCCATTTCATTTTCTATCACCTGATGTACTTCAGCATAGTTGACGGTGTCGGTAACTTCATCTGTCCGGGCAGCTTTGCTGATATCTACTTTCAGTTTCAGGTCAATGAGATATTCATTTCCAATCAGATTTTCTTGCGGTGCAACTCCGTGATAGGCGTAACAACGAATTTCTTTCAAAAGAATATAGCTACTGTTTATCTTCATATACTGTCTTTTTAGTGTGATCATGTTTGATTTTTAACAGGTCTTTCTGCGCAACCATTTGTGGAATCACTTTTAGAAAGACGGGGGTGAGCAAAATGCAGATGCTTAGTGTTATAAGCAAAAGTACGCTTGCCTGTGCCCAACTATTGTGAATATAACGGCTGACTAATGGACCTAAAAAATGAAGTATCGGTCCATGGATACTTAAGGTGATAATTGAATATCGTCCCAAGTAAGAAACAACCTTTATCTTCTTCACTTTTTTGCAAAGTAACATAATCATAAATATTCCTGCAAACGCAGCGATATATACTTGAAAAATATTTCCCGTATAATTGTTGGTACGCATCCCCAATGTAGTAGCGGTAAAGTACATTACCACCAGTGCCAATACAACAAAAACCGGTATCAGTTTGTCGAAACGATGGCTGGGATATAGAAAGAAATTATACCGTCGGATCCAGAAACCGGCCACATAGAAGGGGAGGGCAGTCATGGAAACATCTATATACAGGGGTAACTCTATCTGTAATTTTCCGAGATAAAATCCTGCACAACCAATCAGAATTGTCACAGCGAACATGACAGGCAGATGCTTTTCACGCAGAAAGTGAATTAGATAAAATAGGATATTACAATTGAATAATGCGAGTAGAAACCAGATCGGTGGATTGAACTTGATAAGGTCGTGTCCATGAAATACAACTAAGAGTTCATTCCATGACACAGGCAGTTGAAATACCCCCGGAGCAATCTTCCAAACAATGTATTTCATTAGAAATGCACTTAGATAGAAGAAAAGAAAAGGAATAATCAATTTGTTTATTTTTCGCAGGATGAATCCGAACAGGCCTTCGTATGATTTGAAAAACACTCCCGAGATAAAGAAGTAAAGCGGCATGCGGAAACAGGATAACATCGAATTCGTATCCAGTTGTTCGAAGGCTCCTCCAACATGTGCCATTACCACAAGGATAATGCAGACTCCTTTGGTTAAGTCCACAAAATCAATACGTCTGCTCTGGTTGCCTTCCATTATCTCTTTTAATTTCTCTTTTTCGGCGCAAAGATACTTTATAAATCGGAATAAAAAGAGGAACATTGAAAAAATAAACGAATGATGCGAAAAGCGAAAAAGTATGATATATAGTAATGATATTATTGCGAAAAAAACGGTTGACTATGTTTTGAAACTCCTTATTTTACCTCTGTTATCAATATATCCTTGAAAAACGAATGACGCGGATCACATAGATTTTTGGCGTTCTTAATCTAGTGTTATCCGCGTCGGTAGTGTCCGGAAAATATCCTTTTAGAAAGTTACTTGTATCTTTTATTCTATTTATTCGGATCTCTTCCTGTGTATTTAATCAATTCGCTAATCTTATCATTAAGTGTTTTTGCTTTCATCAACTGCTCCAGAGTGAGATGCATCCGGTATCTCCAGTAGTTTCGTGGATTGGATGGAACATTAATTCGCTCTTCCGCCACATTCGGATTTCTCCATTTTCCGTCTATCGATAACCAATCCTGGAAAGACAAGATACAGAGAATGGAATTACTGTTGAGATGGTTGCGTACGATTTCCTCGCACAACTCTGGGGTGGCAGTTGTCGGTGCAACTCCATAATGTCCTAACGTTGCATTATAGTAACGTTGGGTCTGTTGATAATCTTCTTCCCACCAGCCACGCAACGTAGACATATCGTGAGTGGAGATTGTGCAGACAGACCGGTACGGATATTCATTTAAATGCCCGAATTCATACATCGGATTCTTAGGCATCCGCTGAATTTCCAGACTAAGAATCCGGAGATCATTCATCACCGACGACACACAAGCAGGAATCATCCCCAAATCTTCTCCACAAACCAACATGCGGGTTGACTGTGTCAGTTGAGGTAACTTCTTCATTGCTTGCTGATACCAGAACTCGTTGTGCCGATGATAATAATACTGGTCGTATAGTTTGTTAAACGCATTTTTATCTTCTTCGTTCAGAGACCGGAATACGAAATCCCGTTGCACACCGATGCGCGGGTGGTATTTACTTTCCTCTTTCTTATCCGCAACAAATAAGACGTTACTGATTAATGAATAAAGCCCTTCCCGAATCCACACACTATCTTCATCATTTCTACCGGCGAAGAATTGCTCTACCTCCCGTTGTGTTTCGAATCCCGGTTTCATCCGATAAAGTCCGGAGTTATCAACCGATTCAAGGAAATCTTGTTTGACTAAATGGGTATGCGGTCCGAACAACTGTCCGAGGAAAGATTCATGGATGAATGGTAGCAGATATTCATCCCGGAACGTTAGGCCATAACTTTCGATTTCTTCCCGGCTCATCGGTAAAGAAGGATCAAACTGACCTAACAGTCCGTGTACAGCGTGCATTGGTATTTCCCAAATACGGAAGAACCCGAGGATATGATCGATCCGGTAAGCATCGAAGTATTCCGCCATTTTCTGAAAACGCTTCATCCACCAGCGGTATCCGTCTTTTTCCATGACATCCCAGTTGTATGTGGGGAATCCCCAGTTTTGCCCGTTGATCGAGAAATCATCGGGCGGAGCACCCGCTTGTCCGTCGAGATTGAAGTAATGAGGTTCTGTCCAGGCTTCCACGCTGTTGCGGCTGATGCCAATCGGAATATCCCCCTTTAATACAACACCGTGTTGGCGGGCATATTCGGTTGCAGACAACAACTGCAGGTGCAGATGATACTGGATATAATAATACAACGAAATGTGAGGATAATCTGCCGTTCCCGGTTGGCACATTTTTTCTATATCTTCCGCTTGGTAAACAGAGTGTCGCGGCCATTTGCGGAAATTGGGCGTTTTGTAGGCATCGCGCAGATAACTAAAGACTGCATAAGGTTGCAGCCATTCCTTGTTTGTTTCAAAGAAATCTTTGAAACCTTTGGAAGCCAATACCTTTTCTCCTTCCTGTCGGAACAGTAAGTTGAAAAACTCCCATTTAGTTTGGTTGACCGCTTCGTAGTCAATAGCAGGGAGGCTGTTCAGTTCCTTTTGTTTCTTGCTGAATTTCGATGCCGCTTCTTTATCTTTCAGAGTTCCCATTTGCCTGATATCCGCATACATCGGATGGAAAGCATAAATAGAAATGCTGTTATAAGGATAAGAGTCCGTCCATGCATGAGTCATGGTGGTGTCGTTGACCGGTAAAATCTGAATAACTTTCTGACGAGTATTTACTGCCCAGTCGACCATACGTTTCAAGTCGCCGAAATCACCTACTCCGAAACTTTTCTCTGATTTTAAAGAAAATACGGGTATAGCGATTCCTGCCCCTTTCCATGCGGGAATGTCGAAATAAGCATATCGGTCGGAAATCACGAGCGTTTCGTTGGTCTTCAGTTCCGGGTCTGCCAGATAGCGGTTAGGGTTTTTCTCCCAGCAGTCTGCTTTCTTTTCCTGTTTGTTGTAGAGGATGAATTTATATTCCAGCGGATATTTTAGTTTGCTGGCGTCCAGCTCTATCTGCCATTCCGGGAAATTGGTATCACTCATCAGCACCGCTTTCTCCGGGTCCCAGTGACCTAATGATTTCTGGTTGCCACAAATTGCCAGGCAATAATCTTTATTGATACGTGGGGCGTAGGCCTTGATAACCAGTCCCTTCTTATATCTTTGCGGGATATTCTCTTTTTCAGGATGTGCCAGTAAAGCTTCTGTAAAAGCAGAACTATAAAGATACAGTTGTTCCGGAATATTTTTCCAGCAATCATTGATTCTGTATATCTTCCTGGAGCTTCCTGATAAGAAAATAGATCTCGGAAAACTGTCCCATTCCTTGCGGATAACTATTCCGTTTTGCTCTATCTGATAGCTATAATGGATGGTCATCCCTTCTTGAGGGACTTCAAGCTCAAGTTCTGCCGTCCAATAGATACCATCGGTGGTGTGTAAAGGAATTGATTCCGGAAATAAGCCGGAAATCCTTACTTCTTCTCCCCAATTGGTGCGGTATTCAATATTAAATGATAGAATCATATATATTAGATTTTGATTGTATATGTAAGACACTGCAAGTATAAGACATTTTTTTGAATAAAAAATAAAAGGAGCCGCACCGGACTCCTTTTAATCTTTTGTTTATATATTAATTAACATACGTAGGACTATTATCCACATCTGGAAGCGCCGCAAGTAGTACAAATCAGACAGCCTTCCTGATAAACCAATGTCTCGTTGCCACAGTTCGGGCACTTCTTACCTTTGGCTTCCGTTCCATCCTGAATATACTTCTTCAATGCACGTTCTACACCGTTTTTCCAAGTGTTGATACTTTCACTGTTCAATTGCAGAGAACCAACCAGTTTGATAACCTGTTCAATCGGCATCCGGTAGCGAAGCACGCCGGAAATCAATTTTGCATAGTTCCAGTATTCCTTGTTGAACTTCTCTGACAATCCTTCAATGGTCGTCTTATATCCGCGTTTGTTCTCGAATTGGAAGTCGTAACGTTTGGTGCCGTCTTCATCCACATTTTTGATGATACGTCCGCAAGTTACGCTCTTAGGCAGCAAGATACCTTCGTCGTCGTCTTGCAAACCAGTGAATATTTCATAGGGGTGTCCGTCCAATAATCCGACAAAAGCTACCCATTTTTCCTTGTTGTTCTGGAAACGGACAACGTCTGCTTCCAATATTCTCGGACGTACCTCTACAACTGTAGGCGGTTTGCAAGGAGGAAGTCCTTCTTTCTTGTCTTTATCCGATTTCGTAGAGATCAGCACTCCGGAGCGTGAACCGTCACGATATACGGTACAACCTTTACAGCCGGATTTCCATGCTTCTACATACAGTCGGTTTACTAAATCCTCGTCCACATCGTTCGGCAGATTGATGGTTACGCTGATAGAGTGGTCTACCCATTTCTGGATTCTTCCCTGCATCTTCACCTTCATCAACCAGTCGACATCGTTAGAAGTCGCTTTGTAATAAGGAGATTTGGCAACCAGTTCGTCAATCTCTTCCTGGGTGTAACGTCTGGCCGGATCGTATCCGTTAGCTTCCATCCAGGTAACAAATTTATGATGGAATACGATGTATTCTTCAAATGCGTCCCCTGTTTCGTCTACAAAGTCTACATGTACATTCGTATCGTTCGGGTTCACCTTTCTTCTACGTTTGTAAACAGGCAGGAATACAGGCTCGATACCCGAAGTGGTCTGCGTCATCAAACTGGTCGTTCCGGTTGGAGCAATCGTCAGGCAGGCAATGTTACGGCGACCATATTTCTTCATGTCCTCATATAGTTTCGGATCAGCTGCTGCCAGGCGTTGGATGAACGGATTGTTCTGTTCACGTTCGCTATTGTATATTTCGAAGGCACCGCGTTCTTTGGCCATTTCCACTGAAGAACGATAGGCACCGAGAGCTACTGTCTTGTGTACTTTTTCAGAGAATTCCGTTGCTTCTTCCGTTCCGTAACGCAATCCTAATGCAGCAAGCATATCACCTTCTGCAGTGATCCCTACGCCGGTACGACGACCTTGTCCGCTCTTCTTATAGATTTTCTCCCAAAGTGCACGTTCCGCATGTTTCACTTCTTCGTTTTCCGGATCTTCGTCAATCTTGGTCATGATACGTTCGATCTTCTCTAGTTCGAGGTCGATAATATCGTCCATGATCCGTTGAGCGAGAGCCACGTGTTTTTGGAACAGGTCGAAATCAAAATAAGCATCCGGTTTGAACGGATTTACCACATAAGAATATAGATTGATAGCCAATAAGCGGCAAGAATCGTAAGGACATAGAGGGATTTCTCCGCATGGGTTGGTAGATACCGTTCTGTAACCCAGGTCTGCATAACAATCAGGCACAGATTCACGGATAATCGTATCCCAGAACAAAACGCCCGGTTCTGCCGATTTCCATGCATTGTGAACGATTTTCTTCCACAAGGTAGAAGCGTCGATTTCCTTGGTGAATGTAGGTTGGGCAGAGTCGATAGGATATTGCTGTACATACGGCTTTTCGTCTACGGCAGCCTGCATGAAAGCGTCGTCCAACTTGACAGAAACGTTTGCTCCGGTCACTTTGCCTTCGGTCATCTTGGCATCAATGAATGCTTCCGAATCCGGATGCTTGATAGACACGCTCAACATCAATGCACCGCGACGTCCGTCTTGAGCTACTTCACGAGTGGAATTCGAATATCGTTCCATGAACGGAACAAGACCGGTAGAAGTCAACGCCGAGTTTTTAACGGGAGAACCTTTCGGACGGATGTGTGATAAGTCATGACCTACACCACCGCGTCTTTTCATTAGTTGTACCTGTTCTTCGTCGATTTTGATGATAGCGCCATAAGAGTCGGCTGCACCGTCCACTCCGATAACGAAGCAGTTGGATAGTGAAGCAACCTGGTAGTCGTTACCGATTCCTGTCATCGGGCTACCTTGGGGGACGATGTACTTGAAGTGATCCAGTAAATCATACAGTTCTTTTGCTGTCAACGCATTCGGATACTTCGATTCTACGCGTGCCACTTCATTTGCAATTCTCCAATGCATGTCTTCCGGGGATTTTTCATAGATATTACCGAAAGAATCCTTTACTGCGTATTTGTTTACCCAAACCCTTGCAGCAAGCTCGTCGCCTTGAAAATATCGTAAAGATTCTTCATAGGCTTCGTCGTAAGAATAAATCTGTTTTTCCACGATTCAATTTGTGTTAAATCTCGTTTTTAATAAGTAATATGTAGAAGTTTACTTATCGTTAACAAATGTAGGCGCAAAGCTAAGAATGTTTTTTCATCTATCAAAATAAAAATGAATTAATTTATTAACAGGTTGCAAGTTTTCCATTTGTTTATGCTAAGTATTTGATAAACAGATAAAATTGAAATTTGTTCAAAGGTTAAAGTTCTCCAAAAAGAAAACTATTCTATTCTGCTAGTGTGGTGGAATATTTTTTTCTTTTTATATCTTTGCAAAAAAAAGATATGTTTGAAACCGTAAAAAACAGAAGAACTATCCGGAAATATCTGCCTAAAGATATAAATCCGATTTTGTTAAATGATTTGCTTGAAACCTCTTTCCGTGCTTCTACGATGGGTGGGATGCAACTTTATAGTGTGATTGTGACCCGTGATGCGGAAATGAAAGAGAAACTTTCGCCTGCTCATTTCAATCAGCCGATGGTAAAAAATGCTCCGGTCGTATTGACTTTTTGTGCTGATTTCCGTCGTTTCAGCAAATGGTGTGAACAGCGGAAAGCTGTGCCGGGCTACGATAATTTAATGTCTTTTATGAATGCGTCTATGGATACTTTGCTTGTTGCGCAGACTTTTTGTACGCTGGCGGAAGAAGCAGGACTCGGCATTTGTTATTTGGGAACTACCACTTATAATCCACAAATGATTATTGATACCCTCCAACTCCCCGAACTGGTATTCCCTCTCACCACAATAACGGTAGGCTATCCGGACGGTATTCCCGCACAAGTAGACCGTTTGCCTTTGGAAGCTGCCGTGCACGATGAAAAATATCACGACTATACACCGGAAGAAATAGATAAACTCTATGCCTACAAAGAATCGTTGCCGGAAAACAAGCAGTTTATCGAAGAAAATAAAAAAGAAACATTGGCTCAAGTCTTTACGGACGTGCGTTACACAAAGAAAGATAACGAATTTATGTCCGAAAACCTATTGAAAGTACTTCGCCAGCAAGGATTCTTGAAATAAGTATTAAGTATTTTTCAAGTATTAAGTATAAAGTATTAAGTATTATCCATGCGGACAGGCTTTATTATGCGGTTTCGCACCAGGGTAATACTTAATACTTTATACTTAATACTTGATTTCAGTTTCTCTTTTTCAGTAACGATTCTATTTCCTGTACTTCTGCACTAAAGCTTTTGTCCACCTCCAATTGTCCTTTTACGGTTTTGCAGGCGTGAAGTACCGTTGCGTGGTCTTTGTTACCGATAAACTTACCTATCTTAGAAGTTGAAAAGTCTGTGTGGTTTTTAGCTAGATACATGGCAATCTGTCGTGCTTGAACGACTTCCCTTTTTCTGGATTTTGTATGTATGGCAGACGGTTCCAGATCAAAATGCTTGCATACCACTTTGAGGATATCATCGATGGTAACCGCTTTCGTTTCGTTATGAACCACGCCATGTACAATGTGTTGTGCCAGATCCAAATCTATTTCTTTGTTGAAAATAGTGGAACGAGCCATGATGGCAATGACGATACCTTCCAGATCGCGTACACTTTCATTCACATTTTCGGCAATATAATCGATCACTTCCGGCGGGAATTGCAATCCGTCGCGGTGTATCTTGTTACGTAGAATGTTTTTGCGAAGTTCTACCGTCGGCTTTTCAAGCTCGGCTACCATACCCCATTTGAAACGGGTCAGGAGGCGTTCTTCAATACCTTGCAACAATACAGGAGCACGGTCTGAAGTTAATATAAGCTGTTTGCCGTTCTGGTGTAAATGATTGAAGATATGGAAGAAGTTGTTTTGAGTCTTGGTGACACCGGCAAACTCCTGAATATCATCAATGATTAATACATCAATCGTCTGATAAAAATTAATAAAGTCGTTGGTCGTGTTATTGCGTACAGAATCCGTATATTGTACCTGGAACAAATGTGCCGAAACGTACAATACTCTTTTCTCTGGATAAATTTCTTTGATTTTCGTGCCTATTGCGTTTGCCAGGTGCGTCTTTCCTACTCCGGATGCTCCATAAAGGAATAACGGATTGAAAGCAGTCCCTCCCGGTTTTTGTGCTACGGCTTCCGCCACACTTCTTGAAAGTTTATTGCTGTATCCTTCAATGAAGTTCTCAAAATTATAATTGGGATTCAAATGCGGGTCCAAATCCTGAACGGCAGGGGCCTGTAGGAAGCTGGGAGCTTTGTTTCCTCCACTTATACTTTTAGGGGTAACAGCGGTAGAACGATTGCTTGCTTCGAGATTCACGGTTTGATTCGGAATCGAAGTCTTGTCCACCATGACGTTGTACATCAACTTGGTGCCTTCGCCAATGACCTTATATAATGTCTTGCGTATTAGATCTACAAATCTCTCTTCCAGAATTTCATAGAAAAACTGGCTCGGGATCTGTAAGATCAAAGTTTTGTCCTCATATTTCAACGGAACAATAGGGGCAAACCAAGTATTATATGTCGTCTCAGGAACATTGTCTTTAATTACGTCGAGACAGCGGTTCCAAAGTACGACATGATTTGATTCAATCATAGTAACTTTTAATACATTTATTAATTAAGCAAAACTTCTACGTTTGCAAAATTGGGAATCTTATTCGGAAAAAACAAATCTATTTTTTCTTGTTTTTTTCATGCGAACAATAATGTGTTTACTTTCAATGACTTATGTATTTGTTGTCGGACACTGTCAGCTAACCCTCTCTTGCGATTTTGTAAGTATCTGTATATTAATGTCTTATATGCTTAGATTTAGCGTTTTTCTCATCTTTGTACGTTTGTACGGGAATATTATTTCGGTTTATAGATAGACATTTGAAGAGCAATCTACTTTCTTTTGAAAGCTCCTTGTTATTTAGATGAAATCTATATAACAAGAATTTGCTACTTATCTTTCTTGCCGAATAATGAGAAGTGAACGTACCGTTTCGGATGCTCTTTCAGGTCCTCTAATAAGCTGGCTGCATTTTCTGTTGTAGCGTTCAGATTATTGTATAAAGTCGGGTCGTTGAAGAGCAGGCCGAGCGTGTTGTCTTTGCTGTTTAATTTCTCTGTAAGTATTTTTACGTTAGCCAGTGTTTCGTCTATTTTTTTGAAAGTGGCTGCATAATCTATTTCTTTCAAATTTCCGCTGATGACCACAAAGTTGTCTCCGATGGTATTCAGTTTACTTGTGAGTTGAGGAATATCGTTGCTCATTAGTCCTTTCACTTGTGAACTGACTACTGCCAGGTTGGCGGTTGTTTTTTCTATTGAGCGCAGAGTGGCAGGAATGCTCTTGTCACCTAAGATATTATTTAGGGAGATGAGGATAGAGTCCAACTTAGGCAGCATCTCTTCCACTTTCGGTATCAGTTTTGCTGCGCTTTCCATCATGCCGTTGTTCATTGTGCCGGGGATAGTATCTCCTACGGCATATTTTTCACGTGGGTTGTTTGCCAGGAGAATATTCATACGTACGCCTCCCATAAGTTCGGATACGAGTTCGGCGGTACTTCCTTTAGGAATCCGCAACTCGGTGTCCAGTTCTACTTCAACAATCACATTTCCGGGTTTGGCATAATCATAATAGATGTCACGTACAATACCTACACGGACACCGTCGGCAAATACCGGGCTTGATTTAGTGAGTCCGTTTACGTTTTCAAATTTGGCATAGAAATAGCTGGAAGGCTGAAACATGTGTATACCTTTCAGCCAGTTGATTCCATATATAAGCACACATAGTGCAACGATACCTGCAATACCTATTCTGACTTCTTTTGTAATGTACTTCATTTTATCTTTTTATTTATTTTTTCTTTTCTTGAATTCGGCAATCGCTTCATTGACGTTCATTTTCTCACCGTTCCGGAAAGCGACGATGAAGGCGTCTTTGAATTGTGCCGTAATGGTGCGCTTTGTACGCAACACTTTGTTGTAATCGGCGGCGGCTCCATACGTATATTTGTATATTCCCCCTTCCTTATAATAATCTACGTCTTTCAGTCCTTTCAGCCGTTTGTCGTTTTTGGCGAGAGGCTTGGAAGCAGTGAGTATCTGTATCTTAAACGTAATTTCACTGTCATTGGTTGCGCTTTCTGCCACAATTGGGCGCTTTGGTGCTGTTTTGGCTGTTGCAGCAGGTTTGGTTTTTGCTTCGGCTAGTAATTCTTGCTGTTGAGGAGCTGTGTTTATGCTTTCAGTATCCTTTTGGGCAATTTTCGGGGCGTTGTCCTCTTCCTGCTCGGTTGGGAGATTCGTTTTGCTGACTCCCGTAAGGCGTAACTCATGTTCTCGCTTGTAATTCAGGAAAGCCCGGTAAATACCTTTGGCCATACTTCCGGCCCCTTCTTCGGAATTCAGATAGCGTTCTTCTTCCGGAGTAGAAATAAATCCTAATTCTATAAGAATGCTTGGCATCGCACTTGCTTTTAAGACGAGGAATCCAGCTTGATGCACTCCCCGGTCTGCCCGTTTACAGGTTTGGCGGAACTGTTTTTGCATCAGCGAGGCCAAGTGTACGCTCTGCTCCATATATTTGTCCTGCATGAACTCAAATATAATATATGATTCGGCAGAGTTCGGATTGAAACCGGCATATCTTGTTTTATAATCACTTTCGTAGAGGATAACGGAGTTCTCCCGCTTGGCAACTTCCAGGTTAGCGTCTGATTTGGCCAAACCCAGCGTCCAGGTTGAAGCCCCTTTGGCTGTACGGTTGTTTGCCAGTGCGTTGGTGTGAATGGAAATAAAGAGATCCGCCTTTGCGTTGTTTGCAATTTCTGCCCGTCGGTCCAAAGGAATAAAGACATCTTTGCTACGGGTGTAGATCACTTTGACGTCGTCGCAGTTTCTCTTGATTAGATTTCCCACTTTCAGGGCAACGTTCAAATTGATATTTTTCTCTTTCGAGATTTTGCCTATAGCACCAGGATCATGTCCACCATGTCCGGCGTCAATAACTACTACGAAATCCTTCCCCCATAAGTGGTTGGTACATGAGGGTAGAAAAAGTAGCCAGAGGCAAATAAATATGTATAATATGTACGGTCTATTCAGTTTCATATCTATAATACGGTGCAAATGTAGTAGAAATTTGTAGAAAACTCATGATTTGCCATTAAGTTTTGTGTTTTTTTCGGTTTAATGATAGCTTTTTTCCCTAAATCTCCGTTACTTTGTGCTTCGAAGTTAAAATGTACGACGATGCTTAAGTTTTTGAAGAATTGGACGTTACCTATTGCTATGCTGGTAGGTGCTGTGGGTTATCCACTGTTTATCAGTCTTTCTTTCCTGACTCCTTATCTTATTTTTACGATGTTGCTATTGACCTTCTGTAAGGTATCTCCTCGTGATTTGAAGCTAAAACCTCTTCATATGTGGTTGTTATTGATTCAGATTGGTGGAGCGTTGGCTGCTTATCTGTTGCTTTATCGCTTTGATAAAATTGTAGCAGAAGGAGTGATGGTTTGCATTATTTGTCCAACGGCTACGGCTGCTGCGGTGATTACTTCCAAGTTGGGAGGGAGTGCGGCCAGTCTGACTACTTATACATTGATAGCAAATATTGGAGCGGCTATTGCTGTGCCCATTCTTTTTCCTTTGGTGGAGGTCCATCCTGATGTCACTTTTTGGGAGGCGTTTCTTGTTATTTTGGGTAAGGTATTTCCGTTGTTAATTTGTCCTTTTTTGGTTGCCTGGTTGTTGAGCAAGTGTTTGCCGAAAGTACATCAGAAGTTATTGGGTTATCATGAACTTGCTTTTTATTTGTGGGCTGTATCTTTAGCTATCGTAACTGCGCAAACATTGTATTCTTTGCTCAATGACCCGGCGGATGGTTTTACGGAAATCATGATTGCTGTCGGAGCACTGATTGCCTGTTGTTTGCAGTTCTTTTTGGGGAAGACAATCGGCTCGATTTATAATGACCGTATCAGTGGTGGGCAAGCACTTGGACAAAAGAATACAATTCTGGCTATTTGGATGGCGCATACCTATTTGAATCCATTGTCTTCTGTGGCTCCCGGTTCGTATGTGTTGTGGCAGAATATAATCAATTCGTGGCAGTTGTGGAAAAAGAGAAAGAGATAAAATAGTGAATAATTAGGGATTATATGATTACTATAAGGATAGCTTTAAATACGGATATAGAGGAAATTCAGTCTCTATATCGAAACACAGTGTTAGTGATAAACAGGCGTGACTATTCACAGGCCGAGGTTGAAGATTGGGCATCGTGCGGAGATGATCCTTCTAAAATAGAGGGTATGATAAAAACTCACTATTTTATTGTTGCTGTTAATCGGCAATCTGAAATCGTCGGTTTTTCATCCATTACACCTCAGGGCTATTTGCATTCAATGTTTATTCATAAGGATTTTCAGGGCAAAGGTGTTGCTACACTATTGTTGAATGAGATAGAACGTTATGCCGTCGCAGCCGGGATTACGCGGATTACCTCTGAAGTGAGTATAACAGCCCGTTCATTTTTTGAAAAGCGAGGGTATATAGTAGAAGTAGAGCAAAAACGCAGGGCTAATCAGCTGTCTCTTACTAACTATTGGATGGCCAAAAGCCTTGTATGATGAAAATTTATAATGGTCGTGTCCCGGCATGTGGCGTGTTTTGTGGTGGGTGTCCTACCTATACACGGCAAAAAATCCTTGTCTGGGAGCGCAATTGAATAGTGCACGCTGTGAAAAATGTAAAACATTCCCCAACACAAGACATCGGAGCTGAAAATGAAAACGATGGAAAGAATATTTGAAATAAAAGACCTGAAAGCACTGGAAGACTTTTTGCAATCTCAAACAGAAACCCGTTCTTTCTTTGTCAGACTTTTGACTACAATATCATAGGATTTGCTTACGAGTTCTTTGATCTTATCATCAGATACGTCTTGATTGAAATAAACGCTGATCCAATATTTCTTATTCATGTGCCAGCCTGGTTTTATACCGGCATATTCAGTTTGCAGTTCTTCAGATTCGTCAGGGTTACATTTGATGCAACAAAAATCGAAAATCTCAATGTTAACGAAACAAAACCATTTGTCCGCAACATAAAAGCATAGAACGTCACGGCTATATTGGTCGGGTACATTGGGAAAAGGCATCTTCTCGTGAACTCCTTTAAAAGACAGACAATATTCTCTAAATTCTTCTATATTCATTTCACTTTTTTATGTTCGGTTATCTATGCAAAAATAGTTAGAATAAGGGAGTGGACAACCATCTTTCTATGAAAATATTCAGGTGAGATGTGTTTTCATGTCCTTTATTTGGTTAGTCGACTTCTTCGGATGGATAGTTGATCTTAAAAACTACTTGACGCTCCACCGCCACCGCTATGTCCACCACCAAAACTGCCGCTACTACTTCTACTACTGCTTCTGCCACTACTACTGTGACTATTACTAGAACTGTCACTATTGGGGGGTGTCTTGCGGGGGATCTTCTGTGTTGTCTGCTTTTTATCTCCGCACATCAGGCAAAGATAGTCGGCAACCTCCAATCCGGCATCGGAATATGTGGGCTCTTTAATTGTTTTCCACGGGCTGATACGCTTGGAAGCAATGGTATGGCATTGATTACACATCCTATATTCGCTTATGGTGATAGATTTATACCGTAAAAGCCAGCCGCAGGAAGTACATTGATAAATACGGTGGATAGCAGAACCTAGTTTGTGTTCCATTTGTTCGGAAGCAGATAATAAAGGGGTTGCAAGCTCATTGGGTAAAAGTTGTAAAGCTACAGCTTTGCAAGAGTCGCAGGTCTTACTCTGCAAAATAACACGTTGTTTTTGGTAGAACTTGTACCATAAGGATGCCGCAATAAGTGCAGGCCAGACCGGAAAAAACAATACAAGACATCCAAGTGGGCTGTAATGTGTCAGGACTTTGATTGCTGCTAATGCTGAACTGTCTTTGGGGCGAGCTTTGTTTACTTTCATGCGATAAGTGAGAACATTTACCAGTATCAAGAATATCCAAAGCATGAGCGGTTGATTTGCCAGAAAATTCCACAACGTATTGCTGGCACTTTTCCAGTAATTATCAGAAGTGCCTTGAGAAACGGGCTCATAGTCGCTTCCATAAAGCACCAATGTTACAGCCCGGACTCCCTCTGTTATTCCTCTGTCAAAGTCGTTTTTTCTAAACCACGGAACCATTTCATTCTGTTGAATGCGAAAGCATAAAGCGTCGGGAAGTACTCCTTCCAAACCGTATCCGGTTGCGAAAGTGACTTTACGTTGATCGAGCACTAAAAGAATCAGTAATCCGTTGTCGTCCGCTTTCTTTCCGATGCCCCAGTGTTCAAAAAGCTTGTGGGCAAACTCTGCCGGAATATCTTCACCGATAGAAGGGAGTGCAACAACTGTCACTTCAATACTCAATGAATCTTCTAACTGTGACAACATATTATTTATTTCCCACACATAACTTTCATCCAATATCTGATTCGGATTGCTGACCCAATTGGAAGAGCTTTCATTACGCGGATTGGGGACATCTGTTACTTTATAAATATCTACTGTTTGTTCGTGCTCTAAAGCCAATGCAAAAGCATGACTACCAAAGGTATAACAGAAAACAAGAAGTAATATCCGGACTATTCCCCTGAAACTTTTTTGTGTTTTATCTTTCATTATTGTGTTATTAACTGATTGTTCTTAGAGTAGAAAATAACTATCATAACTCTCATTCTTTTTGCTAATATAGTTATTATCTGATGAATAAGAATGATAGATGTTTCTGAAATTTTGTATCTATCATACTTTCTTCATGAAATATGGGTATCTATCATACTTATTCTTTTAATTATAAGTGGTTTATAAAAATGAATGAGAGTATGATACTAGTTTTTTACTCATAGAGAAGATGTTTTTTTCTAATCTCTTTGTAATCCTGTAACTCCTTTTGCCAACTATTCCGGATAGCCTCTTCCGATTCTCCTTTGAGGATAGCCTTGCGTACGCTGTCAGTTCCCATCAGCAAATCAAACCATCGGGCACGGGAGAAGAAGGCTGCGCTTTCACCGGATAAGCGATAAAAGTTCAAGAAGTAGCGGAGTGTAAATCCGTTCACATCGGTTACATTCCGGAGGTCTTCCCCATAGCAGGTGATACCTTTGTGCATCGGGTTTTTGTCAAAACCGGGTAAGGAGCGGGGAGTAAAAGTGAAACTTCCGTATTTCTTATTAGGTGCGCCTAATACTTGGAAAGGAAAAGTTGTTCCCCGTCCTACGCTGACGCGGGTAGCTTCAAAAGGACAGAGTGAAGCATACAATCGGATAGACTGATCGTTCGGGAGGTTGGGCGACGGTTTGATGGGGAGTGAATAAGGCTCTCCATGTTTCCACCCGGTCATTGGAATTACCTTTAATGAACAAGGATTTTTCTTGTTGGCAATCCATCCTTCCCCGTTTATCATCTGTGCCAGTTCGCCGATAGTACATCCGTGAAGTACAGGAATGGGAAGCATGCCGACAAAGCTCCGGTAAGCAGGTTTGAGTATCGGACCATCCACATAGTCGCACGGATTGGGGCGATCCAGTACAATCATTTCTTTCTTGTTCTCTGCACAAGCATCCATCACATAATACATCGTGCTTATATAGGTATAAAAGCGTGCCCCTACATCCTGAATGTCGAATAAGATCACGTCAACATCTTTTAGTTGGGTGGCAGACGGCTTTTTGTTATCACCATAAAGCGATACGATAGGAATACCGGTGCGGGAATCTTTTCCGTCTTTTACCGTTTCACCTGCATCCGCGTTACCGCGGAAACCATGTTCGGGGGCAAATGCTTTGACTACCCGGACGTCTCTCCTTAATAAGGTATCGAGAAGATGAACCCGCTTTGCTCCCACGACAGAAGTGTGGTTGACTACCATTCCGATGCGTTTTCCTTTCAGCAACGGCATATATTGATCCATTTGTTCTGCTCCCGTGACAATTTGACTGCTTACACGCATTGGTGACAACATAATGAACAGAAATATAAGAATGAAGGAAGCTCGAGTTTGCATATCGGTAATTTTTTTTGTAATATTGCACAAAAATATTAATTTCTCATCAAGAGAGCAAAAAATAAAGCACATGAATCCATACGAAATCATTGATAAATATTATCCGGAAAATACGCAGCAGAGACAAATTTTAGTAATTCATAGTCTGGCGGTGTCCGGAAAAGCAATGAAAATGCTGGATGCTCATCCCGAATTGCGTTTAAACCGGAGTTTTGTGAAAGAAGCTGCTCTGTTGCATGATATTGGTATTTTTCAGACCGATGCTCCCACCATTCAGTGCTTTGGCACTCATCCTTATATCGCCCACGGATATTTGGGAGCTGAAATCTTGCGGGCGGAAGGTTTCCCCCAACACGCATTGGTGTGCGAACGCCATACGGGAGCCGGACTCTCGTTGGAAGATATCATTGCCCAGCAGCTCCCCGTTCCTCATCGTGAGATGCTGCCCATTACCCTGGAAGAGCAATTGATTTGCTTTGCGGATAAATTCTTTTCTAAAACCCATCTGGATGAAGAGAAAACTGTGGAAAAAGCGCGGCAAAGTATTGCAAAATATGGTGAAGAAGGCCTAAGCCGTTTTGATAGATGGTGTTCTCTCTTTTTATAGCACTAAAAAATAATTAAATAACGAAGATTCTAACTCATATTTGGTGAAGATTGTGTACTTTTGCCACTTCAAGCGTAAACTATTAGTTAATGGCGCCATTGAAAGCAAAAATACTTATATCATTCATACTGCTGATTGTCTTACTGATGCTTCCCGATGAGGCTACGTCTCAGCGTCGAAGAAGAGGAATGATTGCCTCCAATACCGCACAAACGGATTCCCTTCAGGGAAATGATTCGTTGAAAGCAGATACGGTAACGGTACGCATTGATTCCATCGCACCGGTAAAGAAGAAACAACCACTCGATGCACCGGTTGTTTATGAATCCAACGACTCCACTGTCTTTACTTTGGGAGGAGCTGCTACACTTTATGGTAGCGGAAAAGTTAATTATCAGAACATCGAACTCGCTGCGGAAGTTATTTCGATGAATCTGGATAGTAGTACTGTGCATGCTTACGGTATCAAGGATACTACCGGAGTGGAAAAAGGTAAACCGGTATTTAAAGAAGGAGATACCTCTTATGATACGGAAACCATCCGATATAATTTCAAAACCAAAAAAGCGGGAATTACCGATATCGTCACCCAGCAGGGAGAAGGATATGTGACTGGAAGCAAGGCGAAGAAAGGAGCTAATGATGAAATTTTTATGGAGCATGGGCGTTATACAACCTGCGATCATCATGACCATCCTCACTTCTATATGCAGCTGACGAGAGCTAAAGTGCGTCCTAAAAAGAATGTGGTGACAGGACCTGCCTATCTGGTTGTGGAAGATGTGCCTTTGCCGTTGGCCGTACCGTTCTTTTTCTTCCCGTTCTCCAGCAGTTATTCTTCCGGTTTCATTATGCCGACTTATATGGATGACTCCAGTCGTGGTTTCGGTCTGGCAGAAGGAGGATATTACTTTGCCATCAGTGATATTATGGACTTGAAGATGACGGGTGATATCTTCACGAAAGGGTCATGGAGATTATCCGGATTGACAAACTATAATAAACGCTATAAATATTCCGGTACGCTGCAAGCGGACTATCAGGTTACCAAAACGGGAGATAAAGGTATGCCGGACTATACAGTTGCTAAGGACTTTAAGGTAGTATGGAACCATCGCCAGGATGCTAAAGCCAGTCCGAACAGTACATTCTCCGCTAGTGTAAACTTCTCAACCAGTAGTTATGAACGTTCCAATATCAACAACCTTTATAATTCGCAGTTGTTGACTCAAAATACCAAAACATCAAGTATCAGTTATTCTCGTAGTTTCCCTGATATCGGTCTGACTTTATCCGGAACCACCAATATCGCACAGACGATGCGTGACTCTTCTATTGCGGTCACTTTGCCTGACTTGAATATCACATTAAGCCGTTTGTTCCCGTTCAAACGTAAGAAGGCGGCGGGGGCTGAACGCTGGTACGAAAAGATTTCCATTAGCTATACGGGACGTTTGACAAACAGTATCCGTACAAAAGACGACCGTCTGTTTAAAGCCGGACTAAGCGAATGGGAAAATGCGATGAATCATAACATTCCCATCAGTGCTACTTTTACGTTATTCAAATATTTGCAGGTTTCTCCTTCGGTCAATTATACAGAACGTTGGTATACTCGTAAGATCAATCAGCAATATAATGAGGTCGATCATAAGTTGGAGGCATTGCCGGGTGATACGTTAAACGGTTTTTACCGGGTATCCAATTATTCGGCAAGTTTGAGCTTGAGTACGAAATTGTATGGTATGTACAAACCTCTTTTTGCTAAAAAGAAAGAGATACAGATTCGTCACGTATTCACACCGCAGGTAAGTCTTAGCGGTGCTCCGGGATTCAGTAAGTATTGGGAAGAATATACCGATTATAATGGCAATACGCAATATTATTCTCCTTTCACCGGTCAACCTTATGGCGTACCTTCGCGGGAAGGATCGGGAACGGTCAGCTTCTCTATTTCTAATAACTTAGAGATGAAATATTACGATGCAAAGAAAGATACGCTTAAAAAGGTTAGTCTGATTGATGAATTGGGAGCAAGTATGTCTTATAATATGGCTGCCAAAGAGAGGCCTTGGAGTGATTTAAGCATGAACCTACGTTTGAAACTGACTAAGAATTATACGTTTAACATGAACGCATCGTTCGCTACGTATGCTTATACATTCGATAAAAGTGGTAATGTAGTAACTAGTAACCGTACAGAATGGTCGTATGGTCGTTTTGGACGTTTCCAGGGATATGGTTCTTCTTTCAACTATACCTTTAATAATGACACATGGAAGAAATGGTTCGGTCCGAAAGAGGAGGATGAAAAAGGGAAAGATAAGAATAAGTCGGAGGATAGCGACGATGAGGAATCCGATGGAACGGAAGGAGACGGTACTACGCCTAAGAAAGTAGAGAAAGCACAGGCTGACCCGGATGGTTATCAGGTATTTAAGATGCCTTGGTCATTGAGTCTTAGCTATTCGTTTAATATCCGTGAAGATAGAACGAAGCCTATCAACCGTTATTCCATGCGATATCCTTATACTTATACGCATAATATCAATGCAAACGGAAATATAAAGATTTCTAATAACTGGTCGCTCTCATTCAACTCGGGTTATGATTTTCAAGCAAAAGAGATTACCCAGACTTCTTGTACAATATCCCGTGACTTGCACTGTTTCAACTTGTCCGCCAGTCTTTCTCCTTTCGGACGTTGGAAGTATTACAATGTTACAATCCGTGCGAATGCAAGTATTCTGCAAGACTTGAAGTATGAGCAGAGAAGTCAGACGCAAAGTAACATTCAGTGGTATTAAAGGGGAAACGATAATGAATGTTTAGCGATAACGTAAAGAGTAAGCGATAGAGCATAAAATAAAAACAATGAGCGGTGAACAACTAATGCAATATAAATGCATATCTTGTTCACCGCTCATTGTTTTTATTTCACTGTTATCTATCTACCATGCGATTTCTGTTTCTCCATGTGCTTTTAGATAATCGTTTGTACGGCTGAAATGTTTGTTTCCGAAGAAGCCGTTGTAAGCAGAAAGAGGAGAGGGATGGGCGGAAGTGAGTACCAAGTGTTTGTTGCGGTCGATAAACGCTCCTTTCTTTTGAGCGTATGATCCCCACAGGATAAATACCAGGTTTTCTTTTTCTTCTGCCAGGGCACGGATTGCAGCATCAGTAAATGTTTCCCAGCCACGGTTCTGGTGTGAACCAGCTTGGTGAGCACGTACGGTCAGCGTAGCGTTGAGCAACAATACTCCCTGTTCTGCCCAGCGAGTCAGATTTCCCGTAGCAGGGGCATCTGTGCCGATGTCGGCTTTGATTTCTTTGAATATATTCACTAATGAAGGGGGAAAAGGCACTCCGTCGTTTACAGAGAAACAGAGACCATGCGCTTGTCCCGGTCCATGGTAAGGATCTTGTCCTATAATTACAACTTTCACTTTGTCGAAAGGACAAAGGTTGAAAGCATTGAAGATCAGTTTTCCCGGAGGGAAGATCTGATACTGGCTATATTCGCTTTTGACGAAATCGGTCAGTGTGCGAAAGTAGTCTTTTTCGAATTCGGGTTCTAAATGTGCTTTCCAGCTTTCTTCAATTTGTACATTCATAGTTTGTTATATAAGGTGTATTTCAAGTTCTTCACATTCCTTGCGCATATCTTCGGGCCAGATGCTGGCTTGTATTTCTCCGATGTGAGCTTTGCGAAGGTAGAACATACACAAGCGGGATTGTCCGATACCTCCTCCGATAGACAGGGGAAGGGTGTCATTCATCAATCGCTTGTGGAAATAAAGTTCCAGTCTTTTTTCTTCTTTTTCTTCTTTTAACTGACGTTGCAAGGCTTCTTTGTCTACACGGATTCCCATCGATGATAATTCGATGGAGCGTTGCAGTACATTGTCCCACAATAGGAGGTCGCCGTTTAGTCCGGGCAGGTCGTTCAGTCCTTTGGTAGTGTAGTCGTCGTAGTCCGGTGCGCGTCCGTCGTGCTTCTTGCCATCACCAAGTTGACAGCCTATTCCTATGATAAACACAGCTCCATATTTCTGACAGATGGCATGTTCGCGACATTTAGGTTCCAGGTTCGGATAAAGCTGGCGCAATTCCTCTGAATGAATGAAATGTAGCTTTTGTGGCAGGCAAGGTTTGATTTGCGGATACATTTCATATACCATATATTCTGTACGGATCATAGCCGCATAAATACGGTTGACGATTTCCTTTAGGAAGTTCACAGTCCGGTCTTCATTGGTGATGACACGTTCCCAGTCCCACTGGTCTACGTAGAGAGAATGCAGGTTGCCCAGTTCTTCGTCTGACCGAATAGCATTCATATCCGTATAAATACCATATCCCGGTTCGATGTGATAGTCAGCTAAGGTCAACCTTTTCCATTTAGCCAATGAATGAACCACTTCGGCTTGCGCATCGCCCAGATCTTTGATTGGGAAAGAAACAGGTCGTTCTATTCCATTCAAATCATCATTGATACCCATTCCTTTCAATACGAAAAGAGGGGCAGTCACACGTCTAAGGCGTAGTTCGGATGACAAGTTTAATTGGAAGAACTCTTTTATTTGCTTGATTCCCAACTCGGTCTGTTTGAGGTCGAGTAGCGGCTTATAGTTCTTAGGTTTTATCAAGTAACTCATAGGTTTGTTAAATGTTAATTGTCGGCAAAGATAGGAATAAAATTGATATATGTAATGGATGTTCTCTAAAAGATTGTCAATTTGATAAAGTAAATGCTCTAAAGCGTTTCAAAATAACAGTCTTCTAATATAGGGAAGTACCTTAAGAACTATAAAAAAAGGAGAATCATTAGGAAGATGAGAAGATTTTTTATACTTTTGTCCTCGCATTTAGAAAGAATGGCCCCGTAGCTTAGTGAATAGAGCGTCAGATTCCGGTTCTGAAGGTCGTGCGTTTGAATCGCACCGGGGTCACAGAAAAATCCCTTGATAATCAGTTGATTATTGAGGGATTTCTTCTTTGTTATACCTTGTAGAACTGGGTTTAAAATGGCATATTTACCTCTTGTAGTTGATAGCTGTTGGTTAATTGTTGGTGGAAAATATGATACCTAACATGTTGACATTCAAGGCGGAAATCAGAAAGAATGAAATGAAAGTTGGTGGAACTTTCAATGTGAAGATTAGAGTAACCTATAACAGAGAGGTTAAGAGGTTGGCTACTCATATCTTTGTAAGAACAGAAGACCTGACTAAGGACTTCAAGTTAAAGAATCCAAAGTACATCAAGGAAGCTGACAAATTGGTCAGATACTATGAAGAGTTATGCATGGGGCTTCCATTAGAGGCTTCCAATTTAACCTTAAGTGATGTACTTGATTATATCCAGAAAGAGAAGGAAAAGAATACTCCTATTGACTTTATCCAGTTCTGCAAAGACTGGTTAACAACTACAGAGGTCAAAGGTAAGAGGAATTATCAAACTACCCTTAATACCTTCATTGCCTTCTTAGGAAAGGATAAACTGAATACCAACCAAGTTACCAAGTTGTTAATGATGGAGTTCATGGAATACCTTCACAAGAAAAGGGCTAAACAGGTGGCAGAACTCCAGAGGAAAGGCAAGAGAATACCTTCCAATAGAATGGTATCTTTATACATGGGGAGTATCAGGCATCTATTCAATGAAGCCAAGAAGAAGTATAATGACTATGACAGGAATGTCATTAGAATACCAAATTCACCTTTTGAGAATTTGGAGATACCAAAGCAAGAAGCAACTAGGAAGAGAGCATTATCAGTAGAGTTAATCAAGAAGATATGGGAACTGCCTTATATCATCAATACCAATGGCAGGGAAAGGTTGTGCCCTTTTAACTTAGCCAAGGATTGTTTCATTCTCTCCTTCTGCCTAATAGGGATGAACTCTGCTGACTTGTACAACTGTACTGAAATGGAAGGTGGTTCAATTACTTATTACAGGACTAAGACTACAGACAGGAGACTTGACAAGGCTAAGATGAAAGTAGATGTTCTTCCTATCCTGTTACCTTTAATGAAGAAATATGAAGATTACACCCAGAAGAAGGTGTTCTGCTTCTATCACCTCTATTCTACTTTCAAGAACTTCAACAGAGCCATCAATCTTGGGCTAAAGCAGATTGGCAAGATACTAAAAATTGATGATTTGGAGTACTATGCTGCAAGGCACTCATGGGCTACATTAGCTGTTAACAAGGTAGGTATTGATAAGTACACTGTTCATGCTGCATTGAATCATATTGATGAGGCTATGAAGGTCACTGACATCTACATTGAAAGGGACTTCAAGATAGAGAATGAAGCTAACAAGAAGGTGGTTGAGTATGTATTTAGCAATCATAATGAGTAGTCTTGTCCAAAAGTGAAATAAGTTTAACACAAAAGAACCTCTGTAATTGATTAAATTATGGAGGCTCTTTAGTATATTTGTTCACTTACAATCTATATACTAACTACAAACTAAGTGAGATATGAGCAAAGAAGATGAACTGGCAAAAGAACAAGCAGAAGTAGTACCTAATACCTATGGTGACTTACATGATGCACCTGTAGAATATATTGGAGAAGGAGCAGGCATTAAAACCATACCTCAAGACACAGTAATAACTAGTTTGGATAACTTACTATTTGGCAGACCACCAGAAGTAATAAGAGAAGAAGTTGGTGACTCCTTCTGGAATCTGGCTGACTTCATAGATAAAATGCCTCATGGCATTGTAGACAAACAGATACCCGGCATTGGAGCTACTACACTTGAGATAAACTCAAAGAGAAACTCAATCATAGTCTTTCCTACTAAGGCTCTGGCTTATGGTAAACACTCAAAGCATCCTAATACATTATATGTAGGTAGTGAGATTAAAGGTGAAAAGGTCACTAATCAGCAGATTGAGGAATACTTGGCTAAAGATGGATACAAGAAACTTCTAGTAGTTGCAGACAGTCTAGGTAGACTATTAGGTATCATAGGAAAAAACTACAAGGACTACTTCCTTATGATTGATGAGGTTGATGTTCTCCAGACTGACAACAACTTTAGACCTCAATTGGAGAATGTGATTGACTACTACCTTATGTTCCCATCAAAGAACAGATGTATGGTAACAGCTACTATGAAGGAGTTCAGCAATCCACACTTAAAGACTGAATGTAGATTTCCTATAACATGGCAATACAATACCCATAGAAATATAGACTTACTACATACAGACAATATCACACAGGCTGTCATAGAAAAGGTTATCTCTCATCCTACAGAGAAGATATTCATTGCCTATAACTCCATACTCCAGATAAGGAATATTATAGCATCACTAGATGAAGAAACCAGAAAGGAATGTGCTATCCTATGTAGTGAGGCATCCATAAAGGAAGCAGGAGAATACTTTGCACCCAAATTAGGAGACAATGATACCTTACCTGCTAGGATTAACTTTGCCACCTGTTGCTACTTCACTGGTATAGATATAGAGGATAGTTACCATCTAATCACTGTATCAGATGTAAGAAGAAGCCACTCAATGTTAACCTTAGATAGGATGACACAAATACATGGTAGATGCAGAAAGGTCAATGGGATACTTAGTGAAACTATCATATATAATACCTTAGGATATGTATCAGTAATGGAAAGTATGGATAGCTATACAGTCACCCTCTTAAATAAAGCTAAGAAGGTGCTCAAAGTAATAGAATCAGCAGATAATATCATGCAAGGTGACCATACCCTAACTGATCTGTTTGCAATGGTCAAAGAAGCCATAAGAGAGAAAGCACAAGAAAGAATTGCGGGAAATGAGTTAATTAACTTGACTAGAAAGGATGTATATGGAAAGGATGTACCTGCCTACCTCAACATAGACTACATCATTGAAAGAACCGAGTTATATGCCTCATACTTCATGCCTGAAACACTGAAAGAAGTACTAAGTAAACAGGTTAAAATCATTAGCTACAAATCCCTGAACTATGATGTATCCCCAGAGCAAAGTAGCATAGAAAAGGCTAATAAGGATGCACAGAACAAACTAACAGACAGCAATATCCAAGATGCCATAAAATACATCAAAACATTATCAACCACAGGACAGTTGAATGATAATACCTTGTACTCATATACTAGACATTGCAGAAGTAAAACTAAGATATTCTTAGAGAGATTCATCAAGCTATATAGGTATGTTGACCTTGATAGTCTGCTACATCAACTATGGGAAAGTAGAACAAGTAACAGTGTAGTCTTCAAGAACCTCAATAATACAGTCATGTACTGGGCACTAGATGAAGAGCATCCTTTCAAAGTTGCTATAAGAAGAAGTCTCACCTTAAATAAGAGCTATTCAGCAAGTGAGATACAAGAGATATTAGCTCCTATAGTTCAGTATCATCTACATAAGGTACTGAAACCAAGAAAGTATGTAGTCTTATTGAAAAGTATGTATGCTACTGATAGAACATCTAGGAATAAATACACCATCAGAGGAGAGAATCCAAGAGGTTTTAAAGAACATACTGGCAGGATAGCTACCAAGGAGAATAATTTGTTAAAGCTACTTATGTTATAGAAAGTTAATAAACAACTAAATAAATGATAAGGATGTTGGTATTACAGATATTATTTGCTATATTTACACATGATAATCAGGTAGTTATAGAGTGATTCACCTCTAATATGACATTAACTATCAACAGAACCAACCTTAGGGTCAAATATCACCCTATACTAATTACCTTTAGTCCTTTATTGCTGTAGGTAATTAGTATGGAGTGGATTTTGACCCCTCTAAAACAAGAATTAATGACAACAGCAAAACCATACACTATCATCCCCATTGAAGCTTGCAGGTACTTCAATCCAAAGCAGCTCTACCTGTTAGCAGGTCTGTATATCAATGCCCATTACCAAAGAGGAAGTAACTACATGACAACAGATACTACTTTCAGCCAGTTGTCAGAGCTTACAGGAGTAAACACAGATTATATCAAGGATTCCTTTATCCCCAGACTAAAGGAACTAGAAGATAAAGGATATAGAGTAGAAACTATACAGCAGCAAAGAGAGATTAGAAGGAATATTTATTATCTACCCAATCCTACTAAGAATTTCAGGATTATATGGGCAGAGTTATTCAGTGACAGTTCTTTAACTCCTGAAGAAAAAGGAGTTATGATAGGGTTATACTGCCTTTGTGTTAACAATGAGTTCAGGATAGACCTATCAGATAAACTCATTTATAGTCACTTGGATATGGCAAAGAACACATATAAAAAGTATAGAGACCTACTGATTGAAAAGAAAGTGATCTGGCCTTCCTATGATGTTCCAATGAAACTAGTATGGACTGAACACATGGAAGCTAAAGTCCTTCTGTACCCTCATTTGGGTTACAATACTTGGATAGACAAAGTTACATCAGATGTACCAGATGATGATGAAATCAAGCATTACCTTGATACTATTAATGATGAATGAATGATACATACCCCAATACCCCCTGTTTTCACACCAGAAGGCAGGGGCTTTCTATATCTGTACATAACTAATATATAGCACTCCCTACTGTCATCTGATATACTGTCTCCCTGATATTTTTAATTTTTATTTTCAATTTCTGTAAACTTGATACCTACAAGTGCACTCTAAGTCACAAAGTCTCCCTCCCCTTACCTTAGGAGTGGGATATCCCCCTCTGCAACAATAATAAAAATACAATTATGGAAAAGTTAAAGTTCTTAGAGACAGTGACAGTGAATGAGTTCAAGGCTCAAAAGGGAGTAAGCAAGATTGAGATTAAGCAGAATCCTCATACAGGTAAGTGCTTCTTTGTTTATGGCTGTGAAACTGGTGCAGTTAGTGACAAGTTCCTTAATGGAGAGGTTACCAATCCTGTTATCTCCCAAGTATGTTCACCTGATACAGGTGACATGTTTTATATGCTGCATCAGAGAGGTGAAGGTGGAGCTATGACACTGGCAACTCTATGATGGGTATCAATGTTGACCTCAAGGAGGCAAGTTTATTAGGACTTGCTTCCTTTTTTCTTTATAGACTGTGTATAACAATTAATCCTATTCAGATATGTTGAACTTAAGAGTTTCATCCAAGAAGCAGGCTAAAATTAAGCTTGCTTTACAAGGTTGTGCAGGTAGTGGAAAGACCTATTCTGCATTGCTTTTAGCTTATGGTTTATGCAATGACTGGACTAAGATAGCCATCATTGACAGTGAACATGGAAGTGCTGACCTTTATGCTCACTTAGGTGCTTATAATGTATTAAGTCTAAGTGATAATTTTACACCTGAAACATACATGGAAGCCATTGGTATATGTGAAGGTGCAGGTATGGAAGTTATCATCATTGACAGCATCTCACAGTGCTGGGATGCCTTGTTAGAATATCATGCAGGTCTACAAGGAAATAGCTTCACCAATTGGCAGAAGGTGACACCCAGAATCAATGCTTTTATGCAGAAAGTATTGCAGTCTGGAAGCCATGTAATATGCACTATGAGATGCAAACAGGACTATGTTCTAAGTGAGAAGAATGGTAAGATGATACCGGAGAAAGTAGGACTTAAAGCAGTCATGAGAGATGGTATAGATTATGAGTTTACCATAGTCTTTGACATCAACATGAAGCACCAGACTATTGCATCTAAAGACAGGACAAACCTGTTCATAGGTAAGCCAGACTTTACCATTACACCTGCTACAGGACAAATCATATTAGATTGGTGTAATGATGGTGTCAATCTGGAGATGATAAGAAGTAAGATTAACAGCAGTAAAACCATTGAAGAACTGACTGCCATCTATCATGCTTATCCAGAATGGTATCAGCAGTTAACATCTGACTTCATGCAGAAGAAAGCAGCACTTCAGGTACAAAAGAATCAACCAACTATTAACTATACCCCTAATTACATTAGATATGGAAATAATGCAGTTGCAGCCAGTCAGAGCTAATCTGATATACCCTAATAGAAATAAGGCAGATAACCCTTATATTCAAACAGTTGAGCCAATAGAAATCACTAACACAGGCATTGTATCAACAAATCCTGTAGAAGCTGAACCAATAAGCACCAGAGAAGGTAATAAATTACCATTTATTGAAGCTAATACAAAGGAAGTAACCATGCAGTACCTCAAGGAAGAATGTATTACACCTGTGTTCTCTAAAGATAATGAGGTTACTATATCACACTCCAGTTTCATTGAAACTGTATGGGATGCAGCTAATAAGGTGTTCTCCAATGAGGGAATAGAAGAACCTGCCATCAGGGTAAGCCATGTTATCAAAGGCAGAATACCAGAAGCTATTCATAAACCAGTGAATCAACTACTGGAATCTGACAAAACCATTTACTTTGAGAGAATGATGTTCTGCTTTGAGATACCTACTATATATGAAGATATTGCAGGTAACAGACTGAATTTAACCATAGGTGGAGTTAGAGCTTATAACCATGAGAACCTCTACAGCAAGAAGGGTGTAGAGAAGTTCAAGGTATTCATTGGCTTCAAGAACTTAGTCTGCTGTAACATGTGTGTATCAACAGATGGTTACAGGTCAGAATTAAAGGTTATGAGTACAACTGAACTATTCAATGCAGTGATGAGGCTGTTCCAAGAGTACAATATAGCCAAGCACTTGTATTACATGTCAGCCTACAAGGATACTTATATGAGAGAGTCCCAATTTGCCCAGTTCTTAGGCAGATGCAGATTATATCAGTTCTTGCCTGTAGACCAGAAGAAGAAGTTACCACAGATGCTAATGACTGATACCCAGATAGGATTAGTTGCCAAAGCATATTACAATGATGATAACTTTAGCACTCTTCTGGACAGCAGGGAAATCAGCATGTGGAATGTGTACAACTTATTAACTGGAGCTAATAAAAGTAGCTACATTGATAACTTCTTGGACAGGTCACTTAATGCCACCCAATTGGCAGAAGGACTTAATAAGGCTTTATATGGTGAAAGTGAATATAGTTGGTTCATTAATTAGTGCATCTTATGGACAGTATAATGAATGTAGCAGAGGTTCAATTGAGCTATAAAAGCAATGTCAAATCATCAACTAGATACAAGATAAATAGCTCACAGGATGCCTATGAACTATTGGCAAAGTACTTCCCTGATGACACAATAGAATACAAGGAAAGCTTTAAAGTATTGCTACTTAATCAGTCTAACAAAGTACTAGGTATAGTACCTATTTCAGAAGGTGGAATCTCTGCAACTTATGTAGATGTAAGGCTGATATTACAAGCTGCCTTACTGGCTAATGCAACACAGGTAATATTGGCACATAATCACCCTTCTGGAAGCATGAAACCCAGTACTCTGGATGATGCTTTGACTGAAAAAGTAAGGAAGGTGGCTGAACTCATGGAGATTCATGTAGCAGACCATATAATCTTAAGTCCAGAGAAGGAATACTACTCCTATCATGATGAAGGAAAGCTATAAACATTTAACCTTCTAAGGTCTACAATATCCTACCTTCTATTAAATCCATCCCCCTCTGCTGTTATTATACCATTATGATGGGAAATTTCCCCAGCCTCACTTTCTTGCATATTATATATACAAAGTAAGTGATGCAGAATGGCAAATCAGGGGATAGTTTAATAGAGGTTGACTGCCTCTTCTAATATAGGTTGAGGGTATTTGATTACAGGGTAAAGAGAAGTACTGCTATAATAACTTAACCACTTGAGGTTCGGTGAAGTATGTAAACATGAACTACATTAGTAGTTAGTAGGTTAGACTAAATTAAATATTGATTGAATTATGTGTGAGATTATCTTGATTCTAGTGGGGTTTGTCCTCACTAGTATGATACTTAAGGATTAAGAGGTTATATGCCTCTTACTATGTGTTTTATTGTTGTTGATAGCCCTAGTTCATCATGGACTGGGGCTTTAACTAGTGTATATATGACAGCATTAGATATGATATTACAGTGGCTATTATTGATAGTAACTGGTGCTCTATTTATCAGTTTTGCATATAGAAAGTGAATAATTAAGTCTACCTTTGTGCAATAAGGATATAAGCCTACACCTATGGTACTAATATGACTTGAAACCTATCAAATTATGATAGTCAGATGATGAAGTATGACTAGAAAGTTCTATCTTTGTAGCTGTATCAACTAAATGACAACTAATGAAATAGAAGTTTAACAAGACATATTAGATAAAGAAGTGTCAGCTTCTTACTTGTGACAGTCCTAAAATTACCACCTTGAAGACTAACAATCACAGCAGTAAGTAGTGGATACTCATACCATTAGGTGTGGGCTTCCCTTATATTGTGTGATTGTAGGTATGTGGTAATACCTTGGACTCCCAATAAGGTTAGGCTCACATCTTCTTTTTGTAGTATGGCTACAAAAGGAAATACCATGAAATATTATTATGTATTATTACTAACATTAGTTATTGTATCTTGTAACAGCAACCAACAGAAATCCTCCTCATCTAATAAGGAGACACCTCAACTTAGCACTGCCCAAGATTCAGTACCAGAAGGTTGGTACAATGAAACACTCACCCCTTATACAGGTAAAGATAAAGCTGAAAAGAATATGATCAGCCAAATGAATACCTACAATCAAGCCTTGTTGAGAGGAGATATAAATAATGCTTCCCTATACATATATCCTGATGTTATTAAATATTGTAAGAAGTACTATCCAGAATTATCTGATAGAGCTATTATACAAACCTTATATAAGGATATGTCAGAAATGTATCACACTTTAAAGACCACCTATGATGAGAAAGGCATTGATTACAACATCATAGTTAGTAACATAACTAACAGGGTAGCAGACAAGGAGTATATCATTATCACATTTGAAGTGGTAGGTGTACTTACACAAGGAGAGAAGTGCATTCACGACAACCCAGAAACTAATATAGGTGTATCACATAATAAAGGTAAGAATTGGACATTCCTTGCCCTTACTGATGATGTTCCTAATATATTAAGGATGAGGTTTGATGAAGAGATAATTAACAAAATAATGAATTACTAGAATTTAAAATTATGGAAATTAGGAATTTAAGCCAGGAGGAAGAGCAGAAGCTCTGTAGATTAAGGGATATGATAGTTTTAGCTTTGTCTGGAGATGGAATTTTATCAGCAGAAGAAGAGCTATGTATCAAAACTGTAATGACTATGAAATCTATAAAGTTAGACTATGTTGAATTGGTACTATCAGACCCTTTTGCTATCAAGGATAGTTATCCAACTACACATAAAGAGAAGCTAGAATACTTAGCAGACATAGTACAACTTATGATGTCTGATAATAAATGCCCCATTAAAGAAATAAAATACTGTGAAGCCATTTCAGATAAACTTGGTCTTAGCAGAGATGATTTGAGCACATGTGTAGAAGCTTGGTCTTTTGACTACCCAAAAGCAGCAGATGATTATGTTGCTAATGGTGGAATAATAGTGAGATGATTATGTGGTGGATAATAGTTATAGGAATAATAGTATTCATCATCTATAGACTTACCAAAGAGCATGATGAATATGTAGATAAACACATTACCAGCTTTGGTGGAATGAGGGTTAAGTACAAACCCCTAATAGATTACTTAATTGAACCACAAGGAGCTAGAATAGTTAAAGAAGCCAATGAATATATTGTTATATCTTCTTCTTGTTGGACAGTAAATATCAACTATTCTGCTGGAGATTTAATCATCTCTTTGAAAGGAAGCATGCCACTTATAGGGCAGTTCTCCAAGAAATGGACATATCCTTCAGGATACCCACAAGATAAAATGATAGGGGAAATGGAGAACTATATGACTTGGCTAATGGAAGAATATCAGAGACTAAGTAAAGGTTAAGATATGGAATATCATCTTTCCTTTGGATTACATAAAGCTAAATTGCCCATTATCCCTATTGAGATAAAGGAGCAATATCTTTGCTTCATCTTAGATACTGGAAGCACCTGTAATCTGATAGACAGTACTGTAGTAGAATATTTCAAGGATATAGTAGAACCAGTTGGTGACTATTGTATCAGTGGAATAGAAGGAACTAAGCACAAGGTAGATATGATTACTCTGCCTTTTAACTTTGAAGGTCAGGTTTATAAGCCCAGATTCTGTGTAAGACCCTTACTGGATGCTTTTAAAAGCATTGAGGATGAAAGTGGAATACAAGTACATGGCTTGCTTGGTACTGACTTCTTACTGGAAAACCAGTGGATTGTTGACTTTAGAACATTGACACTAATTCATTAACCCAATACAACACTACTATGCCAAATCCAGAACCTAACAAGTGGGCTGGTATCCTGTTGATAGCAGGTACAGCCTTACTAATCATCATCATGGTGATACTGACAATCATAGCTAGTTCTCATATGTAAGAAGAAAAAGGCAAATGAAGTATTTCAAGTAAGTTACTTTGAATACTTGCAACCCTGACCTTATTAAAGCTCTGATAGGGTATTTACACTCATGCCTACTTATACCAAATGGACATCTATTGAATGACACTTTAAACTAATTAAGTTATGAAACAGAAGCAAGTAACTTAGCACATCTAAGTGCTATTGGTAGCATGTTACTAGCATAATAGTAATGCTACCATTGTTGGTTAATAGTTGGTTGACCAACCCCAAAAGAGATTATTATAGGACTAGCAGCTACATGATTTACAGGAACTTATAGACTAGATTCCGGTTCTGAAGGTCGTGCGTTTGAATCGCACCGGGGTCACAGAAAAAAAACGCAATTACTTCATCTGTTAGTAGTTGCGTTTTTTGTTTTCTATTTATTCTTCTTTCGGGCGGGAAGTGCAGACTAATTGTTTGTTGGTGTTAGCCGGATTATTTATATCATCATAGAATTCCCAGTCTCTTTCTAGCCTTTTAGCTACATCAATTCCTTCTGTATAATAGATATATTCTTTCTTTGCTACATCAAAAATGCCATAAGAAAGAATATCCTTCTCTTTTCCTTCCTTGTCTTTATAAGTGTTCTTGACCAATAATATTTTATATTTTCCGTCTTCCCGAACGCTGTATTCTTTATTGGCTTGAAGAGTGTATGTGCCGGAAACATCTGTCATATTGGAAGCGGTTGGCTCCATTTCTACAACAATGTTTGTAGGCTCTTTTGAGGCTGGAGTGTCTGTGGAGTCATCATTGCAGGCAAACAGCAAAACAACTAATAGTAAATTAAGCAATTTCATCTTTGTATTTTTATAGGTTCTTGATTTTTTCTTAATCTATAATGTGTTCAATCAAAATTATTTCTTGCACAAATGTACAACTTTTGCATGATATAAAGGTCGTAATAGATAGATAATTGTGTTCCCTGTTATTATTTACAGTTGCATAATTTAGTCTAAAGAGAATAAAAAGTTGTTTTAGCTGATTGATTTCCCATAGAAAATGCTAACTTTGTAACGATGAAGAAGTAAACAATAATATGTTGATATAGTATGTTCATAGCTTTCCAGATGTAGACATTTGACGATAAATTATATTAATCCCAATAAATATAAATAAGAATGGAAGAAGCTAGAAAAAAGAAATGGGGCAGTGTTGCGCTGATTATCGGAGCTATTGCTTTTATCATTATTATGATTTACTTTACAGTTATTTCAAGTCTCAACATGTAAAACAGATCATTATGGCGTTGAAAAATTAAAGCTTGGACATTTCGTTTGAATCTGTCCAAGCTTGTTTTTTATGGTTCCGGATGATTGACCGGCAATATGGTAACGCTTTCTCTTTAGCTTCTTGAAACCTGAAGTCCCTTATCAGAAAGAGTCATTTCTACAAAACGAGCACGAGGATTGGGGGCTTGTTCCGTCAGTATCCGTCGGATTTGTCCGGCTGCTTGCGGGTCTTTGGCTACCATATATAAATAGCCTCCGCCACCTGCACCGGGGAGTTTGTATCCCAGGGTGTAATCCTTGATTTTTTCGATAATGGCTGCTACTGCCGGTGGATTGGTTCCGCAGTCTAATGCCTGGTTCTGTATCCAGGTTTTGCCGACCAAACGACCGAAACTCTCGAAATTACTTCGTAAAATGGCTTCACTCATATCCATTGCATGAGCTTTCATTTCGGCCAGCAAGCTTAGATGCGGACCGGAATTGAGGAACATGGAACTGACGATCTCTGCCAAAATACTTTTAGCAGTACGAGTAATTCCCGTATAATATAACAGATGACAGTCGCGGTAATCAGGATGAACAAAGAGCTGATCGGGTAACCAACGTACTAATGGATTCTGTTCGAAACCAGCTTCGGATTGAAGCAACTTAATACCGGAAAAGACACCGCCATATTGATCTTGCCAACCTCCTCCAGTGGTCAGGAGCTGTTCTAATACTAATGTGTAACTACATATATCATTTTTATCCCAAGCCAATCCGCAGAAATCATTGATTGCTCCGAGCACGGTAGATGCCAGTATGGAACTGGTTCCCAAGCCAGAGCCCGCAGGAATAGCAGCCAGCAGAGTAATTTCGATTCCTGAACCGAAATCTTCCAGCTGTTTAGCTAAAGAAGGATAAGATTCCGTAGAGAATGCCGGTGCAAAGCCCGCCAATGTAAGGGCGGCTTTCGGAATAGAGAATGGAGAACCTACCTTTTTATAATCTTGCAGTTCCTCGTAATTCCTTATCACTTCCATTGCACCCATGTCGATAGAGCGAAGAGTGATGTGATATTCCTTGCATGGTTTCACATATACTTGTAGCGGTGGTTGACCGTTTAGTTCGATAGCAAGATTTACAACACTTCCCCCTGAATAAAGAGAGTAGGGAGGTGTGTCCGCCCATCCTCCGGCCACATCGATACGCACAGGACTACGTCCCCATACGATTTGATCGGAATAAACGTTGAGTATGGGATGGCTCTTTCGTTCGCTCATTACCCCCAATAAACCGTCGCGAAGCAGTTGAAAGGCTGCCTGTTCCTCTTTGGCACAATCCTTGTCTTTACGTAGTTTCATGATACGTGCACGAAGCATCCGGTTGTGTATCCGTAACATGGGGGCAGCATCTTCTTTCAAGACGTCAGGCATGTCCAGATTGAAACGTACAAATTCATTTGCGGCATCCAGCAAATCGAGTTGATAGAATACGCTCTTCTCATAATTGGCCGCCAATCCTTTCCAGTTCTCCTTGCGGAAAGCATTGCGCTGTTCGTAAAGGCGCTTGAGGTTGGCACTTGCGGATATTTCGTCTGCAGAAACTTTTTCTGCTTTCAACCAAAGTTTTTTCCCTTCTTCCAGTTGTGGCTCCGAGGTCATCCAGCGTACTAATATGCCTAAATCTTCCACAGAAGCCACTTTGGGGAAGATGGATGCCGATTGTAAATCATCTGTACGCCCTTTTGTATCCTCCCAGGTAATTCCTCTATCTTCCATCCAACGGGTAAAAGGAACATTAAGGTAAGTAGTCGTTATTTTGTCCAACGCTCCTTTGAATACATCATCCAATCCATACGGACGCGCAACAAACTCATTCTCACCGATAGGAATAATGTCGATGCAAACCCCATCCGGCAAATTTATGCTCCACTGGTTTTCAGGAACTCCTGTAATAATCTGGCGGGAACCTAATTTCCATTCTTTTCCCACATGGCTATTCTCAATCCATAAATTGGCGTTGTCGGCAGAAAGAGAAACTTGTGTGATGGAATTCTGTATGAAGATAGCCGGATTTGGCTTTACTTTCCGGTGCATGATTCTTCTTTGGTCCCGTACCTTGTCCTGTATGGCTAAAGTAGAAGAAATCAGTTCGTGACTTGTGCCGTAATGGTAGAATTCTCCACCCGGCAACGGCAATATAGCTACGGATAACTGATTGATTTCTTCATCTTTCGTTTTAGGATGCTCTCCCAAAGCCAAACCATAGTCCGAGTATAAGTCATAATAAGTAATATCCTTCGTACCTTCTTTCAATGACCGTTTCATCAATACTTCTATGGCGCGGTCACTCAAAATCCAGATGCCGATATCCATCAGGAAAAGATGAGTTTTCGACAATCCTTCCAACTCTTCCAAAGAAGGTTTCTGCAACATGAAATCGAGCACCTCCGGTTTTTTCCGGTCGGAAACAAACACGCCATGATGAGTTGCCAATGAAGGATTCACCCACAGCCCGTAGCATACTACATCTGCGTTCGGAATATCCTGAAGGGGTTTTTCCGAACGGATATATACGTCTCCGCTAGCAATCAGTGTATTCAGACCGGCCGGAGCCTGATTCATAATCCTTTCATAGAGCGGGAGCTGCAATGATAACAGATTCTGTCCCAGTTTTTGTCCTCTTTCCCAACTGAAGATCGGGATAGGAGTTAATATTTTGCCGGAAGGGCCGTAACTGGGTAGCCGACGGCTTTGTCCGCCTGCATGGAGCAATATTCTTTTTTCATGTCCTATCCAGTTGCTGAAAGACTCTTGTGGAGCGAATGTCTGATGACAAGCTTGCAATAACCACGTAGTTCCCCCACCGGAGCCTAGTTTGCTCCCTATGGGGTCTGATGTACAAAACCAATCGGTATGGCTAACTTCTTCCAGTTTGTGGAAGCAATGGATCAAGTTGGGTGGTAAAGATAATAACTTTTGCATAGTAGAATCTGCGTTGGCTTAGATAAAATCTAAGCGAATTAAACTCCCGTAAAAATACTATTTATATTCCTGCTTTTCAATATTTTCCTCCTGTTTTGAAGAATAAATTTTCTTTTCAGCTTTTAGATGTCCTTTTCAAATAGCATATCCCATTGATCGCTTAGTGCCTGCATGGATGGCAGTAATAAATCAGCTCCGGCATCCAGCAACACTTGCCCGTTTAAAGGACCCGTATTGACCGCTATGGTGAAAATACCCGCGTTGTGTCCGGCTTCTACTCCTAACGGAGCATTTTCTACTACAACAGCTTCATCTGCTTTGATCCCTCCTTTTTTCAAAGCTATCAAATACGGCTCGGGATTGGGTTTGCCATATTTTACATCGAACGCTGTAACCATCAGTTCTTTGTGAAACATTCCCGGATAGTTGTGTTCCAGCCGTTCGAGCAGGGATAATTGACCGGAGCCGGTGACCACCATCGGAATCAGCCCGTCCTTCTTCACTTTTTGCAGTAACTCCCATGCACCGGGCATAGGCTTTGCTTCGGGATATGAATTGAACAAAACACTTTTCTCCTGATAGATACTTTCTATCTCCTCCTGTGTGGCTTCTCTACCCAATTCACGTTGAAAAACAATGTTGATTGTAGAGGCTCCTGTCCGTCCTTCATGCATATATGCTTCTTCGCGACTAAGAGTGAGCCCATGAGATTTCATTACTTTATGCCAGGCTTCCGAATGATAAGGCATAGAGTCAAAGAGTACGCCGTCCATGTCAAACAGGACGGCTTTCAGTTTCTTTTTCATACTTTGTACGTTGCGGAATCTTTTTAAGATGATATTTTATTTTTTTATGAGCATTTTCTTCAGATCAGACACGGGAATAACTACATCGTATTGTTTCCCGGAATCCTTGCCGATATATCTGTAGGTAATATTTTTATTGTTCTCCACGCAGGTTTTTATGAATATCTGGGTGGCAGGATCGGTCTGACTTGCCAGCGTTGACACAATACCCTCTTTCACTTCAGCTGCGTTTTCTTCAATCTGGCTGATAGGACACAACTCTTCGTCCACACTGCATATATAAACAACCGATTCACCTATGATTTCGATTTTTTCGACAACGACTTCTTCACTGGCCTGCATTGGAAATTGCAGATTCGCCATTTTCAGTTGCGCTTCAAGCTTTGTCTGTCCGCTTTGTGCTGGGTCGGCATTTGTATTGATAACCTCTTTCAATTCTTCGGCAGTAAGTTCGCAAACCGCTTGTTCGCCCGACTTATTCCCTACAAATATCATGTGTAATCCGGAATTACACTTAGCCATCAACTTCAGCATTTCCTTTACATCAGCAGCCGGATTCTGAAACATCATTTTGATAGATGATTTCATGCTTTCCGGATTATCTTTCAAAATCTTAATATTGGTAATTTCCTCGTTCATGTTGAGAGTGTACACTACGTTATCCCCGTCGTAGATGATACTGGTAATATTGCCGACTTCTCCCATGTTCAGCGGACACTGTTTGTTGGCTATTCCGATTACAGTTTTGAGTTTGGCTTCCTGACAGCCGGTCATGACTATCATTAGCAATGATACGCTACATAGTAGCATGAGTCCACTGGACTTCTTTAATAAATTTCCTGCCATTCTATTTGTTTTTTTAAGTTTGATTCGCTTCATCTACAACTGTATACGAGGCAAAGATAACGATAAAAAATGAGAGATAAGTTAGAAAAGGAAGATAGTTGCAAATGATGCTCCCAAGCGATTAACTACATAATTATTTGCTGTTTAGAAGAATATGTGTATTTTTGTAACGTTATAAACTCGACGATAGCATGAAAAAGAGAGTATTATTGTTGCTACCATTGTTTTTAGGCGCCTGCTCTGATAGTGGGGAAAGTCCTGTTATCAAGATAGAAAAGCTTTATGCGAAGATCGAATCGGACGGTGAAAATACCAGTTCCGATGAAAAAGACTATGCGAATCAGAGGGAGGAACTGCCCGCCTTGAAAGTGGGAGATGAAGTGAAAGCCTTTCTGCTTTTGGATGGAAATGGGGCAGAACTGAAAACCTTTAAACTTCAGAATGACGATGAAGTGGATACCAAACTCTTTTATGAGCAAACAGAAGTATCTACAGAGGGAAATCTGACAGATGTGGAAAAAGGACAGCTTCGTTTTAAGGATGGGGTGTCAAAAGCCAAAATTATGGTGATTGCGACCATTAAACAGGTAGATAAGAACGGTGATGTGAAATTAGAGTTCTATCTTTCTTCCAAAGCCGAATGTGAAGGAGCACAGGAAGAAATCGGTTTGAAGACGAAAGTGGAAGATGAGAAGTAGAAGTGGTGAGCAGTAAACGGTACAACGGGCAATAAGCGGTACAATCGGAAACTGCAACCAATTGAATATAATAATGAACGGTGAACAAATCCATGCATATAGCATAGTTGTTCACCGTTCATTGTTTATAGTTTACCGTTTATAAAACGTTCTTGATTTATAGTTTTGCACGGATTGCTTTGGATTCCTCTTCATAACCCGGTTTGTCCAGCAAGGCAAACATATTCTTTTTGTATGCTTCCACACCCGGTTGGTTGAATGGGTTCACGCCTAGCAAATAACCGCTGATACCACAAGCCTTTTCGAAGAAATAAAGCAGACCACCGATGTTGTATTCGCTCAATTCCGGAAGTACAATACGCATATTAGGTACGCCACCGTCTACATGAGCCAGCTGTGTTCCCAGTTCGGCCATCTTGTTCACTTCGTCCACACGTTTGCCGGCTAAGAAGTTCAAGCCATCCAGATTTGCTTCGTCAGAAGGAACTTCCAGTTTGTGGTTAACCTTCTCTACTGAAATCACAGTTTCGAAGATAGAACGTTCGCCTTCCTGAATCCATTGACCCATAGAATGAAGGTCTGTAGAGAAATCTACCGATGCGGGGAAGATACCCTTATTATCTTTTCCTTCCGATTCTCCGTAAAGCTGTTTCCACCATTCGCTTACATAGTGCAGTTTCGGGCAGAAGTTAACGAGGATTTCGATCTTCTTGCCATTTCTGTACAACTCATTGCGGGTAGCAGCATAAATAGCAGCCGGGTTTTCAGCAAATGCAACGTTCGATCCGCATGCTTTTTCCATATCGGCAGCACCGGCAACCAGTTTGTCAATATCGAATCCGGCTACTGCGATAGGCAGCAAACCAACCGGAGTCAGTACAGAGAAACGTCCGCCTACGTTGTCAGGAATGATAAATGTTTTATATCCTTCTTTGTCAGCTGTAACACGGGCAGCACCTTTTTTAGCGTCCGTCACTGCAACGATTACTTTCTTTGCTGTTTCTTTGCCGCGCTGATCTTCGCATTGCTTTTTCAGCAAACGGAAAGCAAGAGCAGTTTCGGTGGTAGTTCCTGATTTAGAAATATTGATGACACCGAATTTCTTATCTTTCAGATATTCAGTCAGTTCATACAGATAATCTTCGCTGATATTGTGTCCTGCATAGATCATGACAGGAGCCGTTTTCTTTTCCTGCAACCAAGTGAAGCTGTTAGACAAAGCTTCGATTACGGCACGGGCACCCAGATAGCTGCCACCGATACCGGCAACGATTACTACTTCACAGTTATCTCTTAACACTTTTGCTGTAGCGTTCAGGTCGGCCAAGTGTTCTTTAGTGATAGAAGAAGGCAAATGCAACCATCCTAAAAAGTCATTACCTTTGCCTGTACCTTTTTCAAGCATTTCCTGTGCGGCTTTTACTTCAGCTTCGTAAGCAAAAACCTTTTCTTTGGAGATAAATCCAAATGTCTTTTCAATGTTTAAACTAATCATATCGTTCTTGTTTAAAGATTATCTAAAAGAGTCAGTCAGCAATTTAATCTCGATCATTGGTGAGATACGTTCGTACAGGATGTTGTATACAGCGTCCAGTATCGGCATATTGACATGATGATGCTTATTGATTTCTTTGATACATTTCGTACCATAGTAACCCTCTGCAATCATTTCCATTTCAATTTGCGCACTCTTCACGGAATACCCTTTACCTATCATCGTTCCGAAAGTCCGGTTACGGCTAAAGTTGGAGTAGCCGGTCACCAATAAATCCCCCAGATAAACAGATTCATCCACGTTTCTGTTCAACGGATGCACCGTGTTCAGGAAACGATTCATCTCCTGAATGGCGTTAGAGATCAATACAGCCTGGAAGTTATCGCCATATTTCAGTCCGCTACAGATACCGGCAGCAATGGCATACACGTTTTTGAGTACTGAACTGTATTCGATACCCGCCACGTCATCACTGACAGATGTTTTGATGAAGCTGCTTCCCAGACGGCGTGCGAAGATACGTGCCTTGTCTTTATCAGGGCAGGCGATAGTCAGGTAGGAGAGGCGTTCCAAAGCCACTTCTTCTGCGTGGCAGGGACCTGCAAGGACTGCTATGTTTTCTGGTGGCACACCATATTCTTTTGTGAAGTATTCCGATACAATAACGTTGTCATCGGGTACGATTCCTTTGATAGCGGTGATGATAAACTTATCTTTTATCTTGGTTTTCAGCTTTTTCAGATGTGCCTTCAGATAAGGAGAGGGAGTGACGAAGATCAGCGTATCCGATTCTTTCACAACATCGTTGATGTTGGAACTGAAAGTGATGCGTCTCGTATCAAATTTCACTCCTGTCAGATAAGCCGGATTGTGCCCTAATCGTTTAAAATCGGCAATGCGGTCGTCTCGCCGCATGTACCAATTGATAGAGTCTTCCTGGGCTAGACACATTTTTGCAATGGCTGTAGCCCAACTTCCTCCGCCCATTATCGCTATCTTGCCGGGTAATTTCATTTGTATGGATTTGGATGAAGAACTTATTAAATTTTCTGTATCCACTCAGTTACGTCGTTTACCGACGGATTGGTCAGTTCTAATTTATATTTCTTGTTAATGCTGCAGATGTCCTGGTGCAGCTTCTGCGGATTGACATCTTTCATGTCGGCAACTGTGTTGTAACCGGCTTTTTGAATCACCGGAACCCAGTCTTCTGCGATTCCCAATTCCATGTATTTGGCAGCAGCGTCTTTTTTCACTACTTTTTCCGGGCGCATTTGCGGGAAGAACAATACTTCCTGAATGGTAGTCTGTCCGGTCATTAACATCACCAGACGGTCGATACCGATACCGATACCCGATGTAGGAGGCATACCATATTGTAAAGCGCGCAGGAAGTCCTGATCGATAATCATCGCTTCGTCGTCTCCCTTGTCGGCCAAACGCATCTGCTCTTTGAAACGTTCTTCCTGATCCAGTGGGTCGTTCAATTCCGAGTAGGCATTAGCCAGTTCTTTACCGTTCACCATCAGTTCGAAACGCTCGGTCAGTCCCGGTTTAGAGCGGTGCATCTTGGTCAGCGGAGACATTTCAACCGGATAATCGGTGATGAAAGTCGGCTGGATATATGTACCTTCGCAGAATTCTCCGAAGATTTCATCAATCAGCTTGCCTTTCCCCATCGTCTCGTCAATTTCCTCCATTTTCAATTCTTTGCAAACTTGGCGGATTTCTTCTTCGCTCTTGCCGTTCAGGTCATATCCTGTCTTTTCTTTGATAGCATCCAGGATGGGCAGACGGCGGTAAGGAGCTTTAAAGTTGATGGTTTTTCCGTCAACCACTGTTTCTGTGCTACCGTTTACTGCGATACAAATACGTTCCAACAACTTTTCGGTGAAATTCATCATCCAGTTGTAATCCTTATATTGTACGTAGAGTTCCATACAAGTGAACTCCGGGTTATGGGTTTTGTCCATACCCTCGTTACGGAAATTCTTACCTATTTCATATACACCTTCAAAACCACCTACGATCAGTCGCTTCAGATAAAGTTCTGTTGCGATACGCAGGTAAAGATCCATGTCCAGTGAGTTGTGGTGAGTGATGAACGGGCGTGCGCTTGCTCCACCGGCAATAGATTGCAGGATGGGAGTTTCCACTTCCGTGTAACCGGCTTCGTCCAAAGCATTGCGCAAAGTTTTCACTACAGTGGCACGTTTCAGGAATGTTTCTTTGATACCGTCGTTAACTACCAGGTCCACATAGCGTTGGCGATAACGGAGTTCGGGATCTTCAAAAGAATCGTAAGCTACCCCGTCTTTGTATTTAACGATAGGCAACGGTTTGATAGACTTTGCAAGTACAGTCAGTTTCTTAGCATGGATACTGATTTCACCCATTTGTGTGCGGAACACGAAACCTTCGATACCGATAAAGTCACCTAAGTCGAGCAGGCGTTTGAATACAGAGTTGTACAGTTCCTTGTCTTCTCCCGGGCAGATATCATCGCGGGTGATGTACACCTGGATGCGACCTTTAGAGTCTTGCAATTCAACGAAAGATGCTTTACCCATCACGCGGCGGCTCATGATACGGCCGGCTACGGAAACTTGGCGTGGCTCCTCGTCGTCTTTAAATTCAGCTTTAATATCTGTAGAGAAAGCATTGGTTACATACTCTGCTGCAGGGTATGGATCAATACCCATCGCACGAAGCTCATTCAGGCTGTTGCGTCGAATGATTTCCTGTTCACTTAGTTCTAATATATTCATTTCGTTACGTATTAACTCAATTTTGGAGGCAAAAATACGAAACTTTTCTCATATATCCTGTAATCCACCTCTTTTTTGTATCTTTGCTGCCTCAAACTAATAGGTATGACAGGACAAAAGACACCCACTGCGTTGGGTACGGAAAAGATTGGGAAGCTTTTAATGCAGTATGCCATTCCGGCAATTATCGCCATGACGGCGTCTTCTCTTTACAATATGGTAGATAGTATTTTTATCGGTCACGGGGTAGGTGCGATGGCTATTTCCGGGTTGGCATTAACTTTCCCGCTAATGAATCTTGCCGCAGCTTTCGGCTCGTTGGTCGGTGTCGGTGCGGCTACATTGATTTCGGTGAAGCTGGGACAGAAAGATTATGATACCGCACAGCGGGTTTTGGGAAATGTGTTTGTATTAAACCTTATTATAGGTATCTCTTTTACGGTAATCGTTCTTCCTTTTCTCGATCCGATACTTTACTTTTTCGGAGGAAGCGATGAAACGGTGAAGTATGCCCGTGAATTTATGCAGGTTATCTTGCTCGGAAATGTGGTTACCCATTTATATCTGGGGCTGAATGCAGTGCTCCGTGCTTCGGGCCATCCGCAGAAAGCGATGATGGCAACAATAACGACAGTGATAATCAATGTATTGCTTGCTCCATTGTTTATTTTTGTATTCGACTGGGGAATCCGTGGGGCGGCTACGGCTACGGTTTGTGCGCAGTTGATTGCATTGGTCTGGCAGCTTCATCTGTTCTGCCGCAAAGATGAACTGATACGGTTGAAAAAGGGGATTTTTCGTTTGAAACGGAAAATCGTGTTGGATTCGCTGGCTATTGGTATGTCTCCCTTTCTGATGAATATGGCGTCTTGCTTTATTGTGATTCTGATTAATCAGGGATTAAAAGAGCATGGAGGTGATTTGGCGATCGGTGCATTCGGTATTGTTAATCGTATTGTTTTTTTCTTTATTATGATTGTATTGGGACTAAACCAAGGGATGCAGCCCATTGCGGGATATAATTTTGGTGCGAAGCTCTATCCTCGTGTGACGGAAGTACTGAAAGTAACCATTTGTTGTGCAACTGTAGTGACAACGATTGGTTTCCTGATAGGTATGTTTATTCCAGAAATCGTATCTTCCATCTTTACTTCGGACGAAGAGTTAATCAGCATTGCTTCTAAAGGTTTTCGTATTGTGGTATTTTTCTACCCGATTGTTGGGTTTCAGATGGTAGCTTCCAACTTCTTCCAGAGTATTGGAATGGCAAGTAAAGCCATTTTCTTGTCGCTGACGCGGCAGATGTTATTTCTCGTTCCCTGTTTATTGATTCTACCTCACTATTATGGACAAATGGGCGTTTGGGCCAGTATGCCTGTGGCAGATTTGGCGGCTAGTCTTATATCCGGAGGAATGTTGTGGTGGCAGTTCCGGCAGTTTAAGAAAGTAGCTTAATACATAGGATAGCAGGTAAATAGTAAAGGCTGGTTATTGAGAAATTCACTCAATAACCGGCTTTTACTATTGATACATTGTTCACATTTAGTAAGCACATGACAATTTGTATAATTCGCTTCCTGCCAATAAGAAAGCACCTACGCCATATACATCTGTTGCATCGAAACCGGCAGCTTTGGGTGCGGCACCAACAGGTTGTATATATCCCAATTTTCCATCAGAATGAACAGCTTTTACTAATGATTGCCAACCTTTTTCAAGTACAGGTTTGTAGGTTCGTTGGGGCAGGTAGCCATTACGGATTCCCCAGGCAATGCCAAAACACATAAAGGCAGAGCAACTATTTTCGGGCATATTATACGAATCAGGATCTAGTAAGCTGGTGCGCCAGTCCCCGTCTTTGCATTGAGTTTTACGAACTGCTTCCGCCATTTCAGTAAATAGCCGGATATAGTAGCTACGTGAAGAACAGTTGAGAGGCAAATTGTCAACAATAAGAGGAAGTCCGGCAAATACCCAACCGTTACCTCTTCCCCAGAATTGTTTGCTACCATTTTTCTCACGGAGGGGAATTCGTTTATTATCTCTATAAAAAAGATGTTCTTCCTTGTCATATAGTGAGTCTACACACTCTATATATTCACTGTCCATATAATTCAGAAAGATTTTATCTCCGGTTATCGTGTATAGAGCCGCATAAACCGGAGGTGCCATAAACAAGGCGTCCGACCATGACCAACGTTCCGTTGTTCCCACAGCATCTGTCTTTTGTAGCGGAGCTTTCGAAGGATGGGAAGCCACATAATAAGCGCGTTCCATTACCGGTTGTAGCATACGCTTATCATCAAATCTGCGATACATCTCGATGAATGCTTGCCCCACACAAATATCATCGGCATGATATACACGGTTCCACATATTCCACTTATGCTTTTCGCCGATAGTACGGATAAAGTCATAGCAAGATTGATTTCCCGAGACTTTTCCCCATTCTGTCATTCCACGATACAGGGCGCCGTTTGTCCAGTCCAGCGGATTATGTTTTACTTCGTTGTGATGGGTAATTTGCCATTCGGATACGGCATTACAAACTTTGGTAATATCTTCTTTCTCCATCTTTGATGAAAAAAGTTGTTGAGCATTCAGGCTACAATTTATTGATACTAAAAATAAGGCAAGAATCTTTTTCATTTATCATCTATTTTATCGGGGTTCTATAATTTTATTGCTTTATCCAATTTTACATTCGGATTACCTGACCAAATCTTTTTCCCTGTCCATTCCGCATAAGGGGCACTCCAGAATTCATCAGTAGCGGGAAGTCCCAATGCTGTGAATACAGTAGAGCATAAATACAGGCTGCCAGTAGAAATGTATCTTTCAGCGATTGAAGGTTGATGTCCGGCAAACCCTAAAGTCAGCCATCCATGTTCGTCGAAATTCCCTTTTATAGCCATGTGCCTTTTTATGACAGCAGTTAGTCCGCATCGGACTTGTGACTTGGTAATGGTAGTTGGTAGCAAATCATTAAGAGCTGCTGTTGAAAGTACATGGAATGTTCCAAAACGGTATGCTATAGAACGGCCGATTACAGGGTATGCTCCATCCGGAGAAATCATTCTTTCTTGTTGTTCGGCATATCTGGAGAAACGTAGCTGTTCTTTTTTATAAAGGTCGGTTTCGCCTTTGTTATGTTTCTGCATGATTTCCAGAATATCCAGGAGCATTGGATGAATGACAAAACTGTTATAATAGTCCATATGTAAGTTCATTCCGTCACCATACCAGCTATCGCCTTTATACCATTCTTTGAACCGCATAATAGCATACTCTATGGGATGCATATTACATTTACCAGTCAATTCCAGCAGGGTAGCTTCAACCATAGCAGAAAAGAGTAACCAGTTACTTTCTACCGGCTTAATCTTACTTACTTGTTGTAAAGCGTTCAGGATATTCTTTTGGGTTTCAGCTGATAGTTTACTCCATATTTGTTTCGGGGAACGCAGCAGTCCTTGGCAAAAGAACGCAGTATCTACCAGAGGTTGCCGGGTGACTGTAAAATTCAGATAATCCGGAGATTGGGGATTGAATCCGTGATTGATGGACTCAATCATCAGGCGGATGTATTTCTCACGTATTTGTCCTTCTTGTGTATTGTCCGGGCCGAGTTCCAGCCAAGGAGCTATTCCTACAAACAAGCGTCCTAAAGCTTCCAGATGAGTGGTACGTGCATTGGATGGATTAGGCACACCGGAGATTGTTTCTACAGGCATGTTCTTTTTTAGTTCTCCTTTACTCATGCTATTCAATAATGGGTCGGCAATTTGAGATAATATGTTGACCCAATATATCCTGTCTTCCTGCCTTGAAGTTGTTTGTGAATAACCTGTGAGATTAAACATCAGAAAGGCAACAATTAAAATACTATATCTCATGATTTTATTTTATGGTTTAATAAACTTGTCTATTGGGAAATCTATACCGCCAAATGCTTTTATACTTGTCCATGGTTCAACTGGATTACACCAAAAAGGGTCATTGGCAGGGAGTCCTAAGGGCAGGAAGCCTAATGAGCACAGATAAACGCAAGGAGTAGACAGATAAATATCTCCTAGTTCCGGTTGTTCACCACAAACTCCGATCGTCAGCCAACCTTCTTTATCGAAAGTCCCCGGCTGTTCAAAAAGACGCTTAAGCATGGCTGTCATGGCTCCACGTACTTGTCCGGGCTTCAATGATTCCGGAAGTTTTCCGAATAAGGCGCATGCTCCCAAAACTTGGAATGCTGCTGAACGGTAACTGACAGAACGGCCTAGTACCGGATAGCTGCCATCGGGAGCTATCATGCGCTCTTGAATTTCGGCATAACGAATAAATCGTATCCATTCTTCATTCAGAAATGACTGGACGGCCGGCCTCTGTTTTACTGTCACTTTCAGGATTTGCAGTAACATAGGATGGATAACATAGCTATTATAATAATCTAAATGAAAATCTGCCCCATCTCCATAAACGCCATCTCCTTTATACCATTCTTTATGAGAAGTCAAGGCTCTTTCTACTGTCGGAAAATTCCATTCTCCGGAAAATTCTTTTAATCCGCACTCCACCATGGCAGAAAATAACAACCAATTGTTATTTCCCGGTTTCATCGTACGGGTCGATTTCCACTGTTCAATGAGTCTTTTGCGGGTGGTGTCATCCAGATTTCTCCATAACTGTGTAGGTGCTTGCAATAACCCTTGTATTAAGAAAGCACTGTTTACTAATATCTGACGGGTAGCTGTGCTGTTGAAATAATCATTAGATTCCGGGTTTACAGAGTTTGCCAGAGCCTTGCACGTCATTTTAATATATTTTTCACGTAGCTTGCCTTCCGGAGTATTGTCCGGTCCGAGTTCCAACCACGGTGCTATTCCTGCGATGGTTCTGCCTACAGCCTCCATGTGAGTGATAAACTCCCGACTGCTTGCCAAAGCTGATGACGAACGCCCGACAGGAATACTTTTTTTCAGTTGGTCTTTGCTAAGATTGCTTATCACCGGATCAGCTATTTTTACGAGTGTCTGAATCCAATATTGTCTGTCATTATTAAGAGTATCATGTATTTGTGAATATGGCATAGTAGAAGTTGATTGATACTTCTTCATCATTTCCTGCAGCTCTTTTACTTTGTCCGGATATTGTAGATGAAGATTATTCGATTCTCCGATATCTTGTTTTAGATTAAACAATTCGGGAACATCTCCTTTTTTGAACTTACTATTACCAGTTTTAGGCAAATAGACCCAATCACCTTTGCGTATACCGTGAACTTCACCACCTTTTACATAAACATATTCGTCACGTAACCGTAGAGAAGGATTTTTGAGAAAGGATGAAATATTTATACCGTCAATCTTTTGTTTGAAAGATTGGCAACCTGCATAGTGCATGATTGTAGGGAAAAGGTCGATGCTGGCAACTATTGCGTCACTAGTTACACCAGCAGGTATACTCCCTTTCCAACGGATGATACAAGGAACTCTGACGCCTCCTTCATAATAAGAGAACTTGCCGCCTCGTAAGGGCTCAGCGGAACCTCCGTCTTCTTTGAAAGACAACCACGGTCCGTTATCCGATGCGAAAATAACTAAAGTGTTTTCTGCTAATTTCTTTTTGTCAAGGTAATCGAGTAAACGGCCTACATTCCAATCAATTTCTTCTACAACATCACCGTAGAGTCCTCGTTTGCTTTTACCTTTAAATTGCTCGGAGGCAAATAATGGTACATGAGGCATTGATGGGGTGATATAGACGAAGAAAGGTTGCTCCGGATTATTTTCTATAAAATCTATGGCATGATCAAAATAACGTCGGGTGGTAGTAGACTGGTCGCAGGGATACTCAATAATTTTATCTCCTTCAAATAGTGGAGAAGCGTTGTTCAACCTTTTTTTTATATCTGCTCTACTGGAAGTCCTCACAAATTCCTGGTCTTCTTTCGCTTTTGACAAATTATAGCCTTCTCTGAAGGTTACATTGGAAGCAAATTGCTGGGAAGGGCCGATATACATATCATTACTGTATGGTATGCCATAGTAGTAGTCAAATCCTTGATCTGTGGGTAAATGTCCCTTTAAATCACCTAAATGCCATTTGCCAAAGCAACCGGTTGTGTAACCTTGCTCTTTCAATGCTTCGGCTAAAGTGATTTCTTCCGAAGGCATGCCTTTAGATTCGGGAAAAAATACCCCTTTTACTCCATTCCGTGTATTTAATCTGCCGGTCAGAAGTCCCGCACGTGAAGCGCTTGATACAGAAGATGATACGTAAAAATCTGTCAACTTTATGCCTTCCTTTGCCATGCGGTCAATAAAGGGTGTCTGTATCAATGGCGAACCATAACAACCAAGATCCTGGTAACCCTGATCGTCTGTGAAAATAATCACAACATTAGGCTTCTGCCGGGCTTGCAATAGCCCGGCAGAAAAGAGTAGGGGATAAATAAGCAGTTTTTTGTCCATATCTTTTTATTCAGAGATAACGATGCCTTCTGTAATTCCACTGTCATTATAGCTGTCAACTCGGTAATGATACTGTACGCCTTTGGTAAGGATGTGGAGCTGTAAATCGGTCGTTTCTTTATCTTTGACCTGGATACATTGATTAAGAAAATCGGGCTGATAACCAAAGCGAACAAGATAACCATCAGCATCGGATACTTTATTCCAGCTAAGCGAAGCATATCTTTCATCGTCTTTGTTTCTTTTTACTGACAGTTCTTTAACTATTTCCGGTTTGTCCGAATAGCCGAAACCGAACACACGCAAATCCAATAAAGCAAACTTGCCCTCTTTGGGAGTATGGACATTCTCTATTTTAACAAAAGAAGTTTCTATCGGCTTAGGGAATTCAACATATTCATGTGGTATGGCAACCATGTTCTTTGATTTATCCACTATTAGTTTCCAATCTCTTCCATTGTCGGATACGTACAGCTTATAAGCGTGATAATCTGTTTCTTTGGGAGCATCAGGGTTTATGTCTTGTTCAGCAAAGTTTATCTGAACGGAATTCATACGAATCTTCTTGCCTAAGTCCATTACGAAATATTCACCTACTTTGCCACTTGTAGCCGACCACCAGGTACGAACATTTTCATCCACTGCCTTTTCCGGTTCGAAACCCGGTAATGAAGAAGACGCTGTACTCTTTTTATGATATGATTGGAGCATCCAGCCAAAAGCGGAAATATCTTGAGGATTGAATTTTTTTTGAGGTAGTGACATGGGATAATCCCCTAAAACAGTATGGGTTCTCATTCTTCCTTTATCATCAAAAGAAACAGGGAATAAACCTATTCTTCTTTCAAATTCGTCATGATTACCTACCCACATGGAGGTGACTTGCCACCAATTTTCGTATTTGTCTTTAAATACACAACTATGTCCGGCTCCTCCGATAAAACCACCGACTTTTAGAGATACAGGATTATAAGGTTGTTCTATAAAGCCACCATTTACACTATCACTCTCCAGAACAACGTCGCAATACCAATTGCAGATAGTGCCTGGAGTGGCATATTGCAAGTAGTATTTATTTTTGTTCTTCACGATCCATGCGCCTTCAGGACATGGTACTTTGGAAAATTTTCCCTGCCAGGCAGAGGCATCAATTTCATCATACAGTTCTCTACGCCCAAAATGATAGCCGGATTTACACTGATTGATATCTGTTATATATTCTCTCAAGACCTTTTTTGAGCCTTCTATCTCTTTGAATGTGGCAGGATCTACTTCGAAGAAAGTAGTAGATTGAGTTCCACCTAAACCATAATAGAAAAAAAAGCGCCCATTGTCAATAAATAGACAAGGATCGGCCATCCGTCTTACTTCACCACATTTTTCCCATTTTCCATTTTCCGGATCGGATGTGCGAATGACATCTACCGTTTTCTTGGTACGGTCTCTGGTAAAATTAACGAAGTATACATAGTTTTCGTCGGCTGCCACGGCTGGTGCTACATAATGATCGACATCAAGAGCGGACGTCTTTACCTCTGGATTAAAGTATATATTCTTCCATGTGATTAAATCGTCAGATACGCGATAGCCACCAATGTCCATCGTGGTAAACAAGTAGTATTTGTTTTTAAACAATACGATAACAGGGTCAGCTGCGGAACGGGCTTTCTTTTCTCTTATCTGAAAGTTTCCCCAACCATAATCCAGATTCATCGGATTACAGAAGGTGTTTTGTTTTTCAGCAGACTTGTTCACCGAGCAGGAAAACAAAGTAAGTGAAGCGAATAAAATAGATAATATATTTCTCATATACAGTACTAAGATTAATAAATACTCTGTTTCATTTTATAACCGAAATATTTTCAGTTATTCTTTTAATATCTTTCATCAACAAGTGTTGCAAGCGTCTTTTTGTTGTTGCATAAGCAGAGTCTGCACTTTTATCTGACATCTCACCCGGATCAATCGAAATGTCCATCAAACTCTCTTTTTTGTTGCCACGTGTGAAAGTTGTATACTTGTAACGCCCGTCATTAATTTGATAACCAGAACTAGACTCTATAATAATATAATCACGATCAATTTTATTGGTTTCTCCTGTCAAAATTGGCTTTAATGATTTGCCGGACAAATTTTCGGGTATAGGAATCCCAGCTAAATCACAAATCGTAGGCACTAGATCTATTCCGCACGTCAAGTTTATTGAGTCCACTATATTTTTTTTCACTTTCGGACCCGAAATAATAAGTGGAGTACGGGTAGCCTCTTCCAATAACTGACTTTTAAATACAAGACCATGTGATTGGTTCATTTCTCCGTGGTCTGAAGTGAATACAACTATTGTATTATCTGCTAGACCAGATTCTTCCAGTGCAGCAAGAACTCGTCCGATTTGTTGCTCCACATCTTCTACGAGTCGGCAATACATCCAACGGTAGAAGGCCCATTGTTCCTCTGTCCAATTTCGGGAGCCGGAGCCAATTTCCTTTATTTCAGCATATGCTCCGTTAGGTTCTGTATTACCCGGCACAGGGGGAACTTGCGAACGATATTCTTCATCACTTAATGTTTTACGTAATTCTATATACTTTTGTGTAGCAGCTATTTGATGAGGGCGCAACTTGTTTGGAAATCTGGGATCAAAACCAGCACCATAACAAATATCATGTGGGTTCATAAATGATAGATATAGAAAGAACGGTTCATCTGCTTTGGGATTATAGTTCATAAAAAACTTTTTAGCAAAGTTTGCTGGACCTGCATTGTAATCAGTTCCATTTTGCGTAAATCCATAGTCTTCGATATTTGTCTTTCCACAATAGAAGCCTGCATATCCGGAATAAAGTGTTTTATATCCGGCATTACGAAAGATATTTCCTATAGAGCTTTTTCGTGCAGCAGGCAATACGGCCAAAGTATCTGGTTGGCTAGAATTATTTGTATATCCAATTTCACCGGCAAAACGTCCTGTTACCATTGCAAAACGTGATGGCATAGAGACTGGATTTGCACAGTAATTACGTTCAAAACGAACTCCATTACTGGCTAGGCGATCTAATGAAGGGGTATTAACATAATGGTTACCTACACAACTTAACATATCGTATCTTTGTTGATCGGTCATTATAAAAAGAATATTCGGCTTCTTATATTCTTTTGCTTGTGTATAAGAAGTGAGAAACATTACACTGACCTCACATAGTAATATACCTGCTACTTTTATCATAAGTGTTTAAATTTTCTCTTCTATTTTTTTAAAGCTTTATCTACGTCCAGATCAATACCGGCCCAGCCTTTTTTACAGGTCCAATCTGCAGAAGGAGAAGACCAAAACTCGTCAGACTCCGGTAAACCAAGAGCGATAAATACGGCTGCACATAGATACAGACTGCCTGTCGATATGTATGTTTCACCGATATGGGGTTGATATCCGGCAAAACCTACTCGTAGCCAGCCTTCAGGATTAAATGTTCCGGGTGCATTAACCTGACGATTGATGATAGCGGATAAAGCGGATCTTACTTGAGCCGGCTTTACCCTTTCAGGAAGTAATTTTCTGTAGGCAACATCAGACAATGCATGAAAAGCACCGAATCGATAAGCCAATGAACGACCTACTATTGGAAATGTACCTTCGGGTGATATCAGTCTTTCTTGTTGTTCGGCATAGCGTGCATAACGTTCGAGTTCAAGATCATAAGGTATAGAGCTTTCTATACCGTTTTTTTTCATTATTTCCAAAACTTCGACCATCATGGGATGTATGACGAAGCTATTGTAATAATCTAGGTGAAAATCAGCACCATCACCATACCAACCGTCCCCTTTATACCATTGTGCAAAACGATCGCAAGCGTATTTTACACGCTCATATTCCCATTCACCGGTAAATTCTTTCAAGGCAGCCTCCACCATTGCTGAGAAAAATAGCCAATTGGTTTCAGAAGGTTTTATCACTCTCGATGATTTAAGTTCCTTAATGACTCGTTCTTGAGTCGTTTTATCAAGTTTGTCCCATAATTGCGTGCGTGCTCTTAGCAAGCCGTGAGCAAGAAATGCAGCATCGACTAATGGTTGGCGTCCGTTATTGAAGTTCAGATAATCAGGAGATTGTGGATTTACTCCATTAGAAATGGATTTCAAGGCTAAATCAATATATTCAGCACGTAGTTTACCTTCTATTGTATTGTCTGGTCCTAACTCCAACCATGTTGAAATTCCGGTGATTAATCTTCCTAAAGCCTCCAAATGCGTAACTTCTTTTCTTTTTTGCATATCAGCAGCGATAGATTCAACTGGCATATTCTTCCGAAGTTCCCCTTTTGCCATATTCGTTAACAGTGGGTAAGAAATGCGATGGAGTGAACTTAACCAGAGAGAACGGTCCGAATTCTCCGAAAAAGCTGTTATTGTTTCAACTACCGGACGATTTTCCAGTAGGTTTTTATATCTGATTAATGCCTCTATAAAATAATAGTCTGCATAAGTCAGAGGGGCATCAATTTCATATTGTTTAGCCATGAAGCCCGTACAATGTTTGATAATATAATGGTTATTATCACCTACTTTTTTTGCGCGATAAGCAGGAGAAGCTAACGATTTTATCTGTTGTTCGGCTATTGTGAGGAACTGTTTGCTTAGTTCCCCTTCTACATAAGTGCTCAATTCTACATAGGCTGATGCCATGATGGCACCGGCAGAGGCATCACGGTCTTCTTTGGGAATATTGGGAGCATCGAAATCCCAATAAGGAATCTTATCCTTAGGCAGACGCGGATGATTCATAATGAACTTACCAATCTTAATAGCGTGATCCAAATACTCCTTTTTACTAGTCTGCCGATACATCATTGTAAAGCCATATAAGCCCCATGCTTGACCACGTGACCAAGAAGACTGATCGTTCACTCCCTGGTGTGTTACTTGATTCAGCACTTTTCCCGTAATCGTGTCATAGCTTACCACATGGTATGAACTTCCATCAGGGCGGAAATGATTAATCATTGTCCGGTCTGCATGCGATTTGGCCATATTATAATAGGTGTTGTCTCCGGTTAGGGAAGAGGCTACGTTGAGTAGTTCCAAATTCATCATGTTATCAATGATAACAGAGAATTGCCATTTTTTACTATTCCAGGAACGGGTGCATCCTGTTACCGGATGAAAACGGGTCGACAATGATTTGGCAGCTGTCTCTATTACTTCCCTATATGTTTCATTGTGCGTGAGACGATACCCATTTCCAAAACTGCAATTGATGATAAAACCAACATCATGGTTACTGGTTGTATATTTCTGTTTTTCCACACGTGAAGTCATCTCTTCTGCGGCAGCCCTTATCTGCGGGTCATTACTATATTCGTAACAATACCAAAGGGTACCCGGATAAAAGCCACTTGTCCACCAGGCAGATTCGCATGTAATCATCTTGCCATTTTCCGCTGTTCTCGGAAGTATGCCTTTTTGATCTTTCATCTCGTAGAACATGGACATTGACTGTTTGACAGAAAAATTAAGAGCGTCATCAATGACTTTCTTCATGCCCTTTGTCACTGTCCCTGCCGCACAGGTAAAACTGACCAGCAGAGTCAGACTTATAATTAATATTTTCTTTCTATTTTTCATTACCATCACTTTAAAGGATTTATACTTGTTCCTTTTATTATAAACTTATTCTATTTGTCGAAATACTCAATTAGATTATAGACATTGTAATTTACTTCCTGCATAAACTTGCCCAAGTAAGGATACATCTCATAATGATTGTCATACACTCCTTTATTAGCCGGTTTTCCGCTGTTATCTGTACCGTCGTCATCCTGATACTTGAACCAATGCCATCCCACGCAATTTTTTGCTTCAAGCAATCCCAGCGTAAAATGTTGATAAGCATATGCGCGATCGTTCTGAGTCGGAACCGTGAATCCGGCTCCTGATAGATTATTCAAATCGGAATCTTGTCCTTTTGTATAAAATTCGGTAACTAGGAATGGGGCATCTGTCCATTCTCCCCAATTTTTAACATATGAGTCCAGTTCCGGGCTCCAACGACTGTAGTAATTGATGGATATGATGTCACAGTATTTACCTGCGGCGGCCACTACATCTTTCATATATTTGGGAGTACCGTGCAGGCGTGTGCCTAGATACATCATGTCCGGGTCAGCTTCCTTAATGGCATCCTTTACTCCTTTATAGTAAATTTCGGCTAACCGACCTGCAAATTCACTGTTCAGGTTATCAGTCACCCCCGTTGCTCCTTTCTCATCCATAAATTTCTTTGCTGCTAGATAGGCTACTTCAGTTTTATCTGTAAGTGCCAGAAAACGGTCTAAAATTCTGGAATTCTGTGATGAGAAGTTGATCTCATTGTCCGAGAAGAAACCCAATACGTTAGCATCCTGCAAATAAGGAGCTAAAGACGTATTTACATATTTCTTACAAAAATCTGCCCAGTCATCATAAAGTACCAGTCCCAATTCATTATCCGATGTGTTGCCTGGATAAGTATGACCATTTTGCGACCTGAATTGTCCTAAAAATCCGAATGAAGGAGTCAACGTTAACGGAGAATTAGGAATGGAAGAATTATGAGTTTGAATCTTTCCATATGTATTCGTGCAAAAGGCTCCTGTACCGTGAAAACCGATACTAGCCAATTCGGCTTGTGATGTTGCTATCCATTTGGCGTCAGTGCCAAAACGTTTGTTCCATGCTTCCTTATTGCGTGCCGAAGAACCGTAACGCATGGAAGTGACACTTCTCTCATAATGTGGATAACCTTCAGGGTCGATAATCCACCAACGACCGTTCACCTTTTTTACATAAAAACGCCCTGTGGCTTGTTGTTTGGTTCCTGCAATGAAACTGCCATACTTATTTGTAATGGCTTTGTAGTCACTTTCAGATTTAATGGTAGGTTTGTATTCTCCCATGTATGCGACAATACGGGTATTACTCTCCGTCCATTTAGTCACTGGTGGAAATTCATTGGAATACTTAACTTTTATCGGACGATAAGGCTTGCCTAAGAGTGAAGGACTGTAAGGCTGCATTTCTCCGGGAGTCGGTAATCCTTCAATGATGTCATTGTTACCTGTGTCGTCAGTAATAACAACATCCGGCGGCATAAAATTAGGATCTTTCACTACATAATCCGTACACGAAGCGAGTATAATAGCATGGCAAACTAACAATGCTTTGATATAGAATGAATAAACTTTCATAATTGTCTTCTTTAAGGGATTTTACTTGGAAATTTTTCGAATACAACGTACATATCGTGCAGGAGATTTGGCATATTTGGCACCAGTCAAACCGGGATTCCACTGTCCGAAACGTACATAGAATACTTTTGAAGCATCATCCGCTTCCGTACTGGTGAAATAGCTGTCACCAGCGGTATTGTCAGCCTTTACATTCATAACATCACCTCCATTATCAGTGAGGATTTTATCCCAGGCTGCCCGAGCGTCTTTTTCTTCCTGTTTGATAGCATCAGGCTTCAGCCCGCTACTTTGTGAGGGCCCGCCGTTATATGCATTAAATACCGCTTCCATTTCATTTCTTGCAGGTAGATACCAACCGTCTTTACAATATTCCAGAATCGGAATATTAGCAGCTATGCCACTCTCTCTCATCTTTTGAGTATTAGCTTCACCATCTTCCTGATCTGTTAAACCTAATGCGTCTGTAAATCCTTCGTTAGCCCAATTTATGGCAGTGGCGCTACGCTTTAAAGACAGAATTTTAGCATTGTTACCCTCTACCCAAAATACGATACCGCCTTCAGCCAGTTCTGTACCACCATCCATTTTTACAAAATCTCCTATTTGAAAAGCAGCAACTTCCGTCTGTTCTTTCTGTTGTCTTATGGTTACTGTCGCTGTGGCTTGAGCATCGCCGTTGCCGGCTGTTATTGTTACGATGGCTGTACGAGCTTCGTCACTGTTGTTCTTAGACAAAGCTGTAATTTTAATTTTATCTCCATTCTGTTCTGCAGAAAGCCATGTATTGCCGTTACCTTCAATGACGTATGCAAACGACGGTTTGTTTGTACTAACTGTGACATCTGCTGTAGCCCCTTCTTCACTTGTCAGTTCTACCTGCATTGGTGAAACAGATAAGGTCGCTGGTTCTTCGGGGAATTTATAGTCACCGATTATTTTCATGGCACGTACAAAACGGCTTGTACCTGTCTTGGCACCATAATCCATTCCATATTTTCCAAAACGTACATAGCGTGCTTTCTGTCCGTCTTCGTTTTCCGTACTCGACCAGTAACTTTCTCCGTTACCGTTTTCAGCGGCTGCGTTTATTACTGCCCCTCCAAGGTCGGTTAAATTTTTATCAAATGTAGCACGGGAAGCCTTTTCTGCATCACTGATTTGATTTGGGGTAGCATTTGTAAATCCATTGTCGCGTGCTATTCCGTTATAGATATCAAACAAATGTCCTAATTCTTCAGATGCAGGTAGATACCATCCCTCTCCCAGATTTGTGCATAGAGCAGCTGCGTCATTGTTGCTGGCATCAGTATACAGAGCTGTATTTTCGATACCATTTACCATGGAGAAAGCATTGTGCAATTTAATGGATGCTTCAAACGGATTACCGCCCCAACGTTCTAGTGAAATGGCCTTACCTGCTTCTTGATTATCCGGATCAACCCAGAATATCATTCCAAGGCCATCTTCCGTTAATTGTCCGACTTTTAATGTCTTCACTTCCGACTCGTCTTTCGCTAACTGGTTTACCGTCACCTCCATAGAGAATTCTCCGGCATTTAACTTGACGGTGGCAGAGCGCACTTCACCGGTTTCGTTAGTCGTAAGGGCTGTATAGATGATACGCTGTTTATTGGCATCTACCGAGAGCCAGCTGGCATTGTAGTCAGCTGTCACTTCATTTGCTGTAGTGGATATTACCACTGTTTTTGAGGAACCTTCATTTTTGTAGAGTTCAACCTCTGTTCCGCTATTATTAAATTCAGGCATGATTCTTACTTCACCATACTCTTTACAAGAGGTTAATATCATACTCAGAATCAACGAAATCAATGTTAGTCTTTTCATACTACGATTCTTTTACAGATTTATAAATTAAAATCAGTTTCTTTTTATTTCCAAGGATCACTTTGCGGAAAGACATTAGTTCCCATCAAGTCAATCTGTGTTTGTGGAATAGGCCATGTTTCATGCTTGCCTAATACAAAGTTCTGACGACATTCGGCATAGTCTTTATCTAGATACGGGTCTTCCAGCATAAGGTCACCTCCATGTTGACGAACGCGTTCGCCTAAAATACCAAGACGTTTTAACAATGACCAGCGTACTCCTTCGAAGTGTAGTTCGCGGGCATATTCATCCAGGAGCATATTGAGGGTTAATGGACCGTTTTCATGAGTATTACCTGCTCTTTCCCAAGTTTTGTTGTAGTATTCTATAGCTTGGGGACTGTCGCCACCATCACGGTGGAAATAGGCTTCACTACACATTAAATAAGTTTCGGCTAAACGATAAACAATCAGGTCTTTGAAACTGGTTGTTCGGTCTGGTTGTGTCGCATTGGTCCATTGGTCAAAGTGTTTCTTTGACATCGGGTGCAGTCTTTCCATATAACCTGCCGCCTTACCATATAAATCTTTAGGGATTTCCTGTCCATAATTAGGTTTACTTTGGTCATTATAGTAAAAAGTATGGATGAAAAGATCTTTATAACGATTGTCTTTTTCTTTATCATACAGACTGAACAAATAGGTGTTTGGATAAACACGTCCCCATCCATATCCTCCTTGGGCAGCTTCAAATGTACAATCCGGATTAGCCTGGGAACGGGTAGTGGTAATAATTGCGGCACGGTGTCCCATCAATGGGGTACCGGTTCCGCCTCCACCCATATTTTCAGAAAACTGATAAGACCATAAAACTTCGGCGGAACGCATGTCCGCACTGTTGAATACATCCCCTGTTTTGGACATCATAGAGTACATTGTTCCATCTCTGAATATATCCTCGCACTCTTCAATTGCCTTATCATAGTCTTTTTCCCACATGGCCACCTGTGCTCTCACGTGTTTGGCTGTAGCTTTGGTAACACGACCATAGTCATTATTGGGTATTCCCCATTCGAGTGCATTGACAGCATCATCCAAATCTGTCTTGATCTGAGTAAATATCTGTTCTGTGGAAACCGGATGAAAATCACGTTCCAAATTATCTACTGTAGTAGGAATTGTATTCAAATAGAGACGTTCAAAACGTTTCCATAGTTCAAAATATGCACGTCCACGGAAGAATTTAGCTTCACCCCATGCTCGGGTAGTCACAGGATCGTCAAATCCTAGTTGTTCGGCTCCGGTGATAATCTCATTGGCTTTGCCAATGATGAAATAATAGTGTTGCCAGAATGATTCTACATCACTGTTATTGGGCATGAAATTTTGTAGTTTTGCGATTGCGGTACTTGTTCCTGCACGAAAAGCCATAATATCAGTGCTGTAATCACACATCGTTACTATGTAGAGGTTGCTACCACCGCTTCCGTCTCCTTTGGCTAATTCTCTGTCCAAGCTATACAATCCTATCGCTGCGCGATACAGTCCGTCAGGGGAGGTGGTCAGATAATCAGTAGTAATATCTGTTTTTGATTTGAGGTTCAGGAAATCTTCACAAGAAGACAATAGAGTAATGGAAGATACTGCCAAAGCTGCTATATATAATTTATTTTTCATATTCTGCGGGGTTTTATTAGAATGAAACATTAATTCCAAATACATACTGTTTTGATTCAGGATATGCACCCGGTGTCAACTCCGGACTATAAGACAAAAAGTCTGTAAATGTCAGAAGATTGGTTGCTGTAGCATATACTCTTAATTTCTGTAGCTGGAGTTTCTTTATCCAAGTTGTCGGGAAAGTATATCCCAGCTGTAAGGTGCGTAAGCGGATATAAGAAGCATCCTGAATTGCCAGGGAACCATGATAAGTGACATTTGTGTTATGACTAGGTCGTGGAAATTCGTTTGAAGGGTTGAATGGAGTCCAGTAATTCACCTTCACGCCGTTTAGTTTTCCCTGTAAAGAACCACCGCTATTGGATTCGGAGAGATAGCCATTTCTGATTTTACGACCGGACACACCATACCAATCCATATAGAAATCAAAACCTTTCCATTTGAGAGTTGTATTTAGGGAGAGTGTGAAGTCCGGATCTCTGGAGATAGGTGTACGGTCATCTGCATTTATTTTTCCATCGCCATTTACATCCTTTATTTTTACAGATCCCGGAGCAACATTATCTTCGCGTGTCAAGGCTTTATCAGCTATACCATCGCCATCGGTATCAATTGTCGGTTTCAATGTATATTCCAATTTGCCATAAGCATTTCGTTTGATATCGAAATCTTCATACTGATAGATACCGTCCGGTAAATAGTCATAATAAACATGTATAGGTTTACCTACAAACCAACTATTACCCGGTTGGCTCAACGGTTTACCGTTTTCATCGACCTGATTGTCAATCTTTACTATTTCATTAGCATACTGACTGAAATTAGCTCCTAAACTCCATGTGAAATTCTTTGTACGGAAGACGTCGCCGTTGATACTGATATCAATACCATGTGATTTGGTTTCTCCCAAATTATCAAGCATCTGTTCATATCCTAAGACGGAGTTTATTTCACGCTTAACGATCAAGTCTGTCGTTCGGGTATTATAGTATTCAATTGTACCTGACAAACGATTGTTGAAGAAGCCAAAATCAAGACCTATATTGGCTGTGCGTGATTGTTCCCACTTTAAATTAGGGTTTGAAAGCTCTTTTCCTGGAAGATAACCCATGTATGAGTTGTCACCGAATTCATAGCGTTCTTGATCAGTTAAACCAAGTGTTGTATAGTTGCCAATTCCATTTTGGTTACCTACAATGCCATAACTCAAACGAAGTTTTAAATTATCGATCCATGACACATTACGCAGGAAACTCTCTTCGTTTGCACGCCATGCCAGGGCGAGAGAAGGGAATGTACCCCATTTGTTGTTCTTGCCGAAGCGGCTTGAACCATCTCGTCTGATAGCTACATTCATAATGTATCTATCCATAAAGATGTAAGAAGCACGTCCCATGAAAGATACCAAGTTATTTTCAGAGAATGTTCTCGTAGGTGTGCCGGAAAATTGGCCGTTGGATATAAAATCCCAATCCATATCTACAGGTAAGTCACTGGTGGCATATCCCAGTCCTTTCGTTTGAGAATGGTCTACTGACTGTACGGCAGTAAGCGTCAGTTTATGCTGTTGTTTTTTTATCGGAACCTCATAAGTGAAGATGTTTTCTATCAGATAATTTCTCTGTTCGTTATTGGTTAGTTTGGCAGTTGCTCCTCCACCGGGATAATTGACACCTTTCACTTCTCCATCTTCCTGCTGTCTGTTATAGAAAGAAGTATTTAAACGATAATTAAATCCTTTGAAAGGTTTCAATTCCAGGAAGATATTGACACGGTAGCTGTTATTCGTTATTTCGCGTGCATAATTCTGTGCTCTGTAAAGTGGGTTAACATCGTTAGCAGTATCGATATATTTAGTATAACTACCATCTGCATTATATACTTTAGCCAGCGGAGTACGGGTAATGAACTCCGTAAAATTTCCATCTTCACGTTCACTTTTGGATAATGCGTAGGAAGTATTCACTCCGAAACTAGCCCATTTATTCACTTTATAGTCTACATTTAGGCGGAAAGCTGCTTTTTTATATCCCGAGCCGGTCGTTACCATACCGTCTTGATCAAAGTAATTGAGGCCGGCTGAAACACGGAGTTTGTCAGTTCCGCCACGTACGGTTAAATCATGGTTCTGGTAAAGAGCATTCTTCAACATCAGATCTTCCCAGTTGACAAACTCTCCATTCGCCCAGACTTCACTCATTATTTCGTCGCTCAAAGCTTCTGCAACAGAGATTTCGCGGGCGTCAATAATGCCTTTATCGTTTGCCATTGCTTCTCTTCGAAGCATCATATATTCTTGTGGAGAATAAAAATCGAAGTTACGCCATAAAGACTGAATACCTACATAACCGTTATAATTCACTTCCATTTTACCTTGCATACCACGTTTGGTTGTTACAAGAATTACACCGTCGCTGGCCCGTGCACCATAAATGGCTTGAGAAGCTGCATCTTTCAGAATTTCGATAGACTCAATGCTTTCCGCACTTAAGGTACTGAATTCTTCACTACTTGATACTGAACCGTCAATAACATACAATGGCGTGTTTTGTGCACTGATAGAACGGTTTCCACGGATGGTGATGGTAGGAGCAGATCCGGGTCTGCCTGATGAACTTGTTACATTAACTCCCGCCACACGTCCACGGAGCATATCTCCCACATTCCCTGCCGGGAAACTTTTCATCTCATCGGTCTTGACGGAAGCAACGGAAGTAGCGATATCGCTTTTCTTTTGATAACCGTAACCCACTACCACGATTTCTTCCAGTAATTTAGAGTCTTCGGACATGGTTACATCGATAACTTTCCGGTTACCTACTTTATGCTCTTGATCTGCATAACCTATATAGGAGAATACAAGTGTGGCATTAGAAGGTACCTCAATAGAATATTTTCCATTCATATCGGTAATCACACCGGTGGTACCTCCTTTCACATGGACATTCACTCCAATCAATGGGCTTTGTGCGTCAGACACAACACCTGTCACTCGTACATTTTGCGCATGTATGCCTACCATAATCATTAGGAAAATAGCCGGCAAGATTAGTTTTAATTGATTGTTTTTCATTTATACATAAGATTTAATTATTGAATAAGCTGAACAAAAGTCTTCAAAAAAAGAAATATAATATAAGAGGATTGTACGAAAAGAGAGTAAAATCATACGGTTACCTGGTTTATGTTACCAAATCGATAATATCGGCTTATGATTAGACTCTTTTGTATCCAAATAGCAACTTTTACCATTGTCCGAATCATCGCCCAATTGCCGGAGCTCCCTTATCAGTACGAAAGTGATCTCTTTCTGCTTACACTTACGTATCAGTTTAGTAACATCGAGCTGATGATATGAAGCATTTTTATCGACTACGATTTCTCCCGCTACATGTGCGGTGTTCCCTACTTGGGTTATACGCATCTGTTCCCTATCCAGATTAGGAGCGTTATTCCAATTTAAGGACACTTCATTCCAATCGCAGTTGTCTAAGGCATAGACATGGAAACGATATGAATACTTGTCCGACGAATTACCATAAATTTGCAGTAGTGCCGCATTTATATTATCTACTTTGGACAAGTCGAATTTGATGTAGCTGACCTGATTGTGATTAATCTGTGAAGCGTTCATTTCTATACTCATCTTTTTTATTTTGCCAAAGTTCTTTTCGCTATTACTGCCACTTTTTATAGTGGCATCTGCTGTAGCAGTCAAAGTGTAGGGTGTACTTTGGCAAGCGGGGATAGTAAGAAGCATCACACTTTGAGCCGGTAGTTCGAACGATAGTTGTCCGTTTTCAGAAATTTCTTTTGACCACACCACTTCGCCATAGGCATTCGCACTTACTTCTTCGGCAAATACCTTTGTACCGGTGGGGAGGTTTAATGATTTTAAATCCAAAGTCAGTGTGTTTGGCGAGAGTTTACGTTGTACAAGCCATATATAATATCGCATTTCTTTCGGGTTGTAAGAGGTTAATGCATCTACCTCATTATCGGGAACTGATTTCACTGTTTCCAATAGCGGTCGTTCGTCCTTAAAACCTTTTGCAAAAAGCCGGACTACCTGTCCTGTCCGCTGAATACCACTTATATCATAAGATTCCGGGATGTTTTTTACTGATTCTTCATCAAACAATTTTATCTCCCTCACCTTGATACTACCCTTATCAGTAGCAATAAAACGAATTCTCGAACTTGTCACAGGAGTCTTAAATAGAAAGAAAGATTGCGTATAGCGAGCATTGTTTTCAATAGTTTCTTCAATATCTTTCCAACCTGTGCCCTCCCAATATTGCAACCGGAAATTCTTCACGCGGTCCGGACCTGTGTAGACTCCGTATTCCGAGCCAGTATATACCACGGCCGCACCCAAAGAATAACTCTTTCCCAAATCTATTTCGAGGCATTTCTTTTCGTCTGTATTCACAGATGTCCACATGGAGGCATCAGTCTTGTTGCCGTCGGTGATCACTTTCACTTGTGCAGGATGTGAAGAAGTCAAATCAATGACTTTCTTCCCCAATGCTACGTTATTGTAAGCATCTTCTACGATTCTCTTGCCTTGCCAAATAAAATGATGTCCCGATTTAATACCACGCGGATAGGTGTTGCTGGTTGTGTTGGCAAATTTGAAGGCCCACATACCATACCCTTGGTTAAGAGTATTGTTGGTGTATTCACCTGCCCATTCGGTAAATAGGGAAGGGGAGTCCATCGTCTCGTATTTGTCAATGAGATAGGCATTCATCCAACGCCCGGTTTCAGTATACACTATCGGAAGAGAGCGCTTTAAAGGATGATTATCTACTATGATTTTCCGTATGTCTGAAACCTTGGATACATATCCTGCTGCCGGAAGATTATAAGAGTGTGTAGAGAATATGTCCAGCAAGTCTCTGTCAGAAGGTAATCCCCAATAATCGATGCGCAGGCTTTTCACAACTTCCGCCCACCAGTTAGCGTTGGAGCCTGCCGTGACAGGACTTACAAAACGTGATTTCAGATGCTTCCCATAGAGTTTGTTTACATCCTGTATAGCACAATATATAGCATCTGACACAATTTTCATGGCATCTACATATTGTGTGATTTTCATCGGACCGGAATGTCGGTGATTAGGTTCGTTTTGCATGGCGAACATTGTCACGTCACCCGTTTTGGCTGCGTAAAATGCCAGGGCATAAAAGCGTTGCCATTGTTTCCATTTATTGCTCCATGTATGGTCAAAGTCTGTTGAATTCATCTGTAGGACTACATCTATGTTCAAGCGTTTCAATTCAAGTAAAGCATATTCAAACACCATTGAATTGGTGGAGAATTGTTGCTTACGGCATCTTTCCAGAATCAGTTTCCATTTGATGAAGTTATTTTTTTCCGGACTACTTCGTAATTCATGTTTGTACGCTTCAAACTCTTCTAGTGTATTCAAGTTCTTCTGATAATTTACTGCCTCTTCGGGTACGTAATCATTCATGGATGTCCATACGCGTAAACTGTTTACATTAGAATATTCAAGCCAACCTGAGATGTTGCTGCCGGGCATATAATATCCTTGATTGTAAGCTACATATTTCATGGTATTGCCTATCACATCTTTATTGACTGTTACAAGCATGTCTTTAGGAAATTCTTTATGAACTCTATCTGGCAATTCATTCTGTATAACAGGAACAATCATATTTTTCTTTTCTTTGCCATATACTTCAAACTCATTGATGGTAACAGGTTCCCCATCAGTAGAGATTAGTCGAAGCTGGAAAGTAGTGAGTTGTGGGGTAAATGTAAATTCGATTTTATCCAACCGGTTCTCCGTACATTCCGTATTAGGCAAGTCTGTCCAGTTTGCATCGTCCCAATACTGAATTTTGAAGTTCTTCATCGCCCAGAAGCCGGGAGCTTGTCCTTTCTCTTGTTCCGTCTTTTCCGGTTCAGGAATTCCCGTGTAGATAACTATCCTGTCGATATCATAATATTTTTGCAAATTAAGATCCAGCATATGCGGGGTACGAGCGCCTTTGGCACTTGTCCAGGAAGATTTGCGCGAAATAATTCCGTCGGTTACATTGGATGCAGGAAATTCTTTTTGTTGTGAAGAAGCTATTACCGGTTTGTGTAATGCCACATTCACATTATCAGCAGATATACCCACGAAAGGTATAACCATGGCTCCATAAACTAAAACCAAACATTTTCTTAGGTACATAAATCTTTTGTATTTTATGGTATGTATTTATTCTTCGGAGTAACAAGCCTTATAAGCTGCGTCTGCATATCTTCGGCCCAGGATTATTTGGCTGTCTGCACTGAAGTGAGGATCATTCTCGTCAATCAAGGGAACTAGTTCTTTGGATGACACACAATAAGAATAAGGAATATGTTGGGGAACTGTTCGTAGCATTTCATTGAATGTTTCTGATGTGCCGTTTATCCTCCATTCTGCCAATTCACCTACAATGAACGGGAGTCTTGCATTATTTAAATCTTTGCGCAAATTGGCTACCAGTTCTTGTAGTTTCAATATATATGTCTCTGGGGCATTACTGTCGCTTTCTCCCTGATGCCAGATAATGGCTTTCAGTGTACCGAACTTCATTGCCTGACGTATACGTGACAGAGCTTCATCATAATAATTGTCTTTTGCCCCTTTCATCCAAGAGTTGATAGAACTGCCTCCGCGAGCATTTACTACCAGTCCTAGCGGACGCCCCGTTTTATTTGTAATTGCTTTTGCGAATGAATAAGCAGGGCCCACTCCTTGCAAATCCAATCGTTTGCGAATCGTAGAATATTTGTTCAAAGGATTGCGTGCCGATTCCATCCCGCCAACGGGAGTAAGCAGATACGTATTTTTAATGTTACCTTTGTAGTTATCTGTGATGTATCCCCGTCCTGCCATATTAGACTGGCCGATGAAAAGAAACAAATCAAGGTCAGGTAGTACCGGCTCCGGATTAACATATACGCCTTCTGTTACTAACCGATACTTGTCTGTACGGAAAGGAAATGCCGGAAAACCTTCTTTATTAAATAAGTTCATATCGGCACTATTCACCCAGAGGTAACGGACATCTACGGGAGTTGTCACCAGATTATTTTTCACCTTTACTTGATTTTTGCCTACGATGATTGCTTCAGCGGGATAGAATTTACCATCTTTACCTGCAACAGTGAAACCTGAAAGTGTTGCTGCATTGTCTTTGCTAACGAGTCCTGTACCGGCATTGGCAAAATCAAGTAACAAAGATCCATCGGTAGTTTTCGTCATCTTCTTGAATTCCGGCCCCTGGCAAACAACTTTTTTACCATAAACTTTTCCTAGTGCTAATTGAGACAACCGCCAGCCTACTGTGTCTTTCACTATGGGATGAATGTCTTTCGGATTACCCTGATCGAAAGCGACAACCATTGCTGTATTTTTTACATGGTGCGAGGTGAGGTATTGCGCTTCACGTAGTTCATACCAATAACGTGTTTTCGTTTCGAATCTGGGTAACTGAATAAAGAGAAACGGAATATCTCCCTGTCCCCAAGCAGTTCTCCATTCATTTATCATGGCAGGAAACAATTTGCGGTATTGCGCTCCGCGGGCTGTGTTTGATTCTCCCTGATAAAAGAGGAAACCTTTCAATGTGTAAGGAATAACAGTGTTTAGCATTGTCTCGGACAATCCTATCGGTCTATGGAAATTCTTTCTTCCCATAGGTTCCACCGGTTTGTCTATATACTTTTTTTGTTCCGCGTTCAACTGGTGATACTCTGCCAGACTTGAAACATAACGGTTGTATAGTTTTTCGTACCCGTCCGACCCGTAAGAATTCACTATACTGTCATAATGCTGTACTATCGGCCGGAAGTCTTTGTCCGACATCAGCAGTGACCTGCTTGTCCAGGCCTCCACTGTGGTTCCTCCAACCGGAGTCTGAATGATACCGATAGGAATATTCAACTCTTTATGTATGTTCCTGGAAAAATAATAAGCGATAGCAGAAAACTCCGGTGCTGTCTGCGGTGAACATACCCTCCATGATGCTTTGGACACTTCATGTTCCGGGTAGAATTTCCTCGGCACTTTATAATAACGTATTTGTGGATAGTCGGCCGAACTAATCTCTTTTTGAGCATCTTTTACTCTGCGCAAAGCGAATTCCATGTTCGACTGACCACCCGCCAACCATACGTCACCTATTAAAACATCTTGAAAACTAACCTTATTATTACCGTTTATAATATCTAATTTATAGGGCCCTCCGGCTTCTCCGGTCTTCAATGTCACTTGCCATTTTCCCTGAATGGCTTTTACTTTCCGAAGCTGCCCTGCAAACCGGACCTCAACCAGTGAACCGTTTTGGGCTTCTCCCCATATCTTTATTATGGCATTTCGCTGTAATACCATGTGGTCCGTAAAGACATCTGCTACCGTAAATCCGTCAGTTGCAAAGGATAGTATTGTTATCAGTGATAAAAATAAAGAAAATAATATGCGTTTCATAGTTTGCCTGATTATAAATTCATTGGCAAATATCCTGCTTTTGTATATGATACGATATAAGAATCGTTCTTTTAAGAAGCAACATTGTACGGAAGTTACTTTTGGGTTTTCTTTATTATAGTCTTTAATAATATGGTACGCCTGTCTCCTTTCAGCGTCACTTTCATCTTGTTTTTCAGATGAGAGATATTCGTTCTGATAATCAACTGTTGTTTGGGTTGGATGATATACTTTTCCCATGTTCCATCCGTGACCGAAAGACTGATGTTAAGAGGCTCGTCTACCGGATTCTCCAATACAGTAACCATCGTCTTTGCCTTTCGGGGAAGTGCCAGATAAAAGTAACCTTCGCCAACGGTTGAAGATGTATCGACAATGGGGCTACCTCCACGTGAGAAAGTAAATGGAGCCATCGGACGTCTGCCGTATGTGACATATTGCACTCCCGGTTTCGAATTCCAGCCTCCGTAGGAGCCTGCATATTGATATCCATATTCATCAACCTGCACTTTATACTTCGGCAGTTCTTCCTGTCCTTTTGGAATGATAGGAATCGTATTCACCATCAAACCGTTACATGGAGCATTAACTATCCCCCGTTCAGAGGCATAGTCTCCCCAAATAATGGAATCGTTTACGGCTACATACTGTTCATGCTTCTTATTGACAGCCATATACTGAATTATGTTGGAAAGAAGTTTGTCGGCTACAGGATCTACTTCGCAATGGTCTATCAAGTCAAATCCGGATAAAAGGATGGAACCTTTCCCCACAAACAACTCGGATAAAGCTGTACCAGCCAGGGCACGGCTATAGTTGGCGAGAATTGCCACATCCTCTATTGAGGACGATTGCAACTCATAACCCGTATTTACAGGATAGATGGCCGGGAAGCCATTCTTCGACTCATCATAAGAAGTATAGTCAGCCCATAGCCTGAACATACGTGGATTCAATCCACTGAAAATCGGATGATAAGGACGTTCCAGATTGATATTCATGCCATCTTTGTATGCCAGAGACGGTGACAGATAAACCGGATCGTTATTACTATGTTCCAGGAATTTTACTTTTACGGGCAACCAGGATGAGTTGAAAGTGGTTTGATTCTGTTCAAGGCAAATAATGCGACCGCCTTTATTGACATACGCTTTTAATTCTTCGGTTTGTCTGTCAAGGTTATCATCCCACGAATCTTTACCGATGACAAATGTGGAGTGCATAGGGAGTTTTGGCAATGAGGATGCCATTTTCACGGAATATCCCTTTCTTTGTAAACAGTTTAATGTTTGTTGTTCCGGGGTAGTGTCATATACAAAAACTGTTGTTTCTGTATCAGCCGGGTTGTTCCAATCCTTTCCGGCAATAAATAATTCGCTTTCGTTATATGACACCTTTTTGTCTTTGGAATAAATCTCTCCTTTTAATAGATAATCTCCAGTGGGTAGATTCTGTGGGATATTGATAGTGAGAGGTAATTTATCGGTTCCATAATAAGGGACAAACGGGAATTCATTTTCTCCCGATATTACTTTCTTGCCTTCATGCTCAATCCACCAATGCAGGCGGGCATTGCTCAATCCATTACCGTAATCATCGTCATTCACTACGTGTGCCACTACCGATAGCTTCTTTCCTGCATATATTTGTGATTGCCAGTTTTCCCAACTCAATAGTATGGGTTGATAACTAAGTTGATATTGCCTGGCGACCGGTTTGGGCTTCATCTCGGCAAAAGAACTTACTCCGTCCCAATGGTGAAATACAATGGTGAAAGGCATGGTGCCAGCCAGACAATCATTCTGGCTTCTCAAGCGGCGGAATAGCTCCGTCGCATTTTTCAGAACAAATGCCTGATAGGCCATGGCGGCTTCTGCTTGTTCCGCATCAGGCAAATGTCCTGTCCAACACTTTTGAGAACCGGGTTGCTTGGTTCTCGAACAAAGGTTAAAGCGTCCGTCTATACCGGTATAGTTACCCACACATTCTGTGAAGGTAATGGGCTGTACTTTTCCCGGATTTTGCCACATATCCTTGTCGCGCATATTCAGGTAGGTGAGGAAAGAGTTATAGTACCATCCCCAATACCTGTGTACGTCATAGATATCTGCTGATTTCCCTAGACCATAGCCGGCATTACAAATATACAAACGGGTACTATCCCATTTTTTAAGTTCTTGATACATTCGAGTAAGAAAATCCCTGTATAAGTCACCTACCTTTCCTTCGTAGGGCATTTCATTGGATAAAATATAAATTACGACAGAAGGATGGGAGGTAAACGGACCTAAATCTATTTCCTTATAGGTTTTAAGTGATAATTCAAAATCTGTTGGAGGAGCTGTTTTTGTTGCGTGTTTAGGACGACCGTACCGACCGGCGAATATCATCATTCCTTCTTCGTCGCATACATCCATCCAGTTTTGGTTGTCGGGGATACGAATGATATTGATATGAAGGCTTTTCATATATCGCACATAGTCACGTGCAAACTCTTTACTTTGCTCCAGTTGTTCCGGTATGCCGCGTTCCGGTGGGTTTATGGCATTGCCCCGCAGGTAGATTGGTTTGTCGTTTAAATAGAAGACACCGTTATGCATCTCAAATTTTCTGAATCCTATTCTCTTCTGAAAAGTCTGCTTTCCTGCTTTTAGTGTAAGGTCATAAAGTACAGGCGAAACCGGACTCCATAATTTCGGAGTTAATTGATCTGTAGCCAGTATAACTGTCGTATCGGTTTTATGATTAAAGAGATATTCTTTTGAAAAGTTGCATAGTTTCTCTTTATTCTGTGAGCCGACAATGGTGGCATCAAGCAATAAATGTTCACCCGCTTCTGCCGATAAAGTCACTTCTATTTTGACACTATTGTCAGAAGTAATAGGAGTTATTCTTTGAATATCGGCAGCAACCGATAATAATGGGAATAACAGACAAAAAGCACCTAATAGTTTTGTTCTCATAGTATTATTATTGTATTAAAATAGATTATAAATTTATTCCGTGATTCCCTTTTGGAACTGTGCCGGTGTTATCCCGAACAGTTCTCTGAATCGTTTAATGAAATAACTTGGAGAATTGAAACCTACTTCATAAGCTATTTCCGAAATCGTCTTAGTATCTGACTGAATAAGCAGCATTTGTGCTTTTTTCAACCTGACGTTTAAAATAAAATCATTCGGCGTCTGTCCTGTTATTCCTTTTAGTTTCAGGAATAACTTGGTACGTCCGATGTTTAAAGCCTGTGCGAACATATTCACATCAAAATCGGGATTATCGATGTTCTGTTCAATACAGGTCACACATTGTTCCATAAATTGCTGGTCGGCACCATTAGTTGCCAAAATATCTACATTGTTATCCATTTGTTTAGCATATTTTTTCTGTAACAGCTTTCTGCCGTTCACCAGGTTATTACAACGCATAAACAAATGTTTCACATTAAAAGGTTTAGTGATATAGTCATCTGCGCCCATTTTTAACCCTTGTATAGTAAATTCTTCCGCAGTCTGTGCTGTGAGCAGTATGACAGGTATGTGCGAAGTTTCAAAATTACTTTTTATCATCCGGCACATTTCTATTCCGGACATCTTGGGCATCATGATGTCACTAAGCACAATATCAGGTTGCACTTCTTTGGTTTTTTCAAAACCTTCTTCACCGTCTTGGGCTTCATAAACCGAGTATACTTTGGAGAATAAACGTACTAACAGCTCTCGTAATTCTTCGTTATCTTCGACAATCAGTATTTTACTCGAAGGTTCTTCTGTCCTGTCAGAATTTTCATCCTCCGGTATCTCTTCCGTTATTTTTTCATCATCCATCTTCAGTAATGAAATGCAGTATGAATCAATATCAGGAGTCTCCACTTTTTGTGAAGCCGAAATATGGCTGTCTCCCAAAGGTAACTCAACGACAAATGTCGTCCCTTTTCCTTCCCGGCTTCGGGCACCGATTTTTCCTTTATGCGCTTCGATAATACTTTTTGCAAGCGCCAGTCCAATGCCTGTGCCTTTCTGGTTGTCCAGACTGTCTACTTGATAGAAACGGTCGAATATCTTATTCAGATTTTCCTCGGCAATGCCTATTCCTGTATCTGAAATAAGTATCATAACGCTGTTTTCATACTCTTGTACCGATAATGAAACCGTACCTCCCAAAGGTGTATATTTAAAAGCGTTCGACAACAAGTTATAAATAACCTTTTCCAGTTGCACTACATCAAACCATACATCCAGCGAACGATCTTTATTAAAGTATTCGAAAATAATCTGTTTGCCTCTGGCGTATTCCTTGAAAGACAGATAGATTTCCTCCAGAAACGAATAAATATCCTGCTTGCTGTATTTAAACTTCTCGAATCCCTGTTCTTGTTTTCTAAAATCAAGAAGTTCGGTAATTAAACGTTTCATACGTAGCGTATTTCTATGTATGCCTACTAATTTGCCGTATACCAACGGTTGAATATCATTCCGTTCCATTAGCATTTCCAACTGACTTACAATCAGAGTAAGCGGAGTACGGAATTCATGTGATATATTGGTGAAAAAGCGGAGTTTTGACTGGTTCAGTTCTTCTATCTGCTTTTTTTCTTTCTTCTCATATTCGAGTGAGGCCCTCAATTTTAATTTGGAAGAATAGAAACTTACTATTATGTATATAGAAATAATTATTATAATGCCATAAAGGCAGTACGCCCATGTTGATTTATAGAAAGGTGGTTTTATCACAATATCTATCTCCTTACAAATACTTTCTCTTCCGGAGTATTCTTCAGAGCTTTTTATTATTAGCTTGTATTTACCCGGATTCAGGTTTGTGTAAGTGATCCCTTTGCGATAACCGGCACTCATCCAGTCTTTATCAAACCCTTCCAGTTTATAGTAAATCCGATTTCTTAATACTGATACATAGTTTGATAACGAAAAATTAACTGTGATGATGGAGTGATTATGGTTCAGGGTGATTTGTGGTTGATATAAGATTGACTCGGAAAGGATGCCGGAGCCGTCATTGGGTAGTATGAGTTTATTGTTAACTTCCAATGAAGTAAAGTTCAGCTGATAAGGTTTAACATAAGAATTCAGTTCTTTTTCGAAGAAAGAGATCATCATCTTAGGTCCGGATAGGAATATTTCATTATCATGGGCGACAAACAATCCGTAAGGATTCAATGCTGTCATCGGAAAACCATTTTGTTTGTTATAGTTATAAAACCGTTCGTTTTCCATGTCAAACCGTGAAAAGCCCTGATTGCTTGCTATCAAAAGATAACCTGAAAGAGATTCGTTTATATCCAGAATATAATCGTTAATCAAATCTGAGTTTTGTGAGTTGAACGATTTGAATGTATTCGTTTCAGGTTGGTATAGAAATATCCCGTCTCCGGAAGAACCAGCCCATATATTCCCTTTTTTATCCTCGAAAAGCACGTTTATAAGGTTGCTTCCTATAACTTTTTCGGAAGTGTTGGGAACAAAATATTCATCCCGTTTATGAGTTGCTATATTATACTTTACCAGTCCCAAATAATAGGAAAACCACAAATTGTTATGCTTGTCGAGATGCATATCAATGATTTGCCTGTTGTTGAGTTTGCTATCCGTTAATAGTTTGGTACATTCTCCGGTTTCCGGATTAAATAAACCGATGCCGTTGTGGGTAGCCAGCAGCAAGTTTCCTTTATATGGAATAATTTTCCGGATTATATCATTAATCAATGTGTTCTTTTGGCCGGGAACATGTCTGTAGTTGGTAAACTTCTGTGTTTTCAAGTTTAACTTATCCAATCCTCCTTTTAACGTTCCTATCCATAGTATCTGATTCTTTTCATCCAGATATAAAGCTTGAATTGTATTGGATGCAAGTGAATTACTTTGGTTACTGTGTTTATATTCGATAAAACTCTTGGTCTTTCTATCGAGATAATTCACTCCTCCGCCTTCTGTTGCAATCCAAATACCACCTTTGGAGTCCTCTTTCATTCTTCCGGCAAAAGGGGATGTCAATTTACCTTTTTGTGATTCATCGGGATAATAGTAGGTGTAGATTTCATAATCGGGATTGAATAGATTGATTCCACCGTAGTAGGTACCTATCCAGAAAGTGCCCTGCTGATCTTTCATCATACAAATGATGGAAGAATTACTTAAGCTGTAAGGCTTGTTGTCTTCGCTGTAATGAGTAATATTGTTGGTGGTATCCAGTTTGTCCAAACCTTTAAAAGTGCCTATCCAATAATTGCCCTGATTGTCTTCAACAATACAACGGATATAATTGCTGGAAAGTCTGTTTTTATAAGGTCCGTCCTTATAGTTGATTTGTACGCCATTTCTGTCCAGACGGAAAAGTCCGTCATCCTTAGTTCCTACCCAAATATTCTTTTTGGAATCTTCATAAATACAGGTTATATCTTTCTCGGGAAGATAATTAAGCCATTTCTTATTACTATCTATTATGTACAAGCCTTTATTCATCGTTCCTACATACAGGTTGCCTTCATGATCTTCAGTGACGCATGATATGCGTACACTGTCCAGGTGGTAATAATACTCTAGTTTATCTTCTTTTCGGTTGTATGTAAACAATGAATCTCTCGTACAAACCCATAACCGGGAGTTACCGTAGTCAATGGCCTGGATATTGTTGTTACGGATAGTATGGAAAATGTTTTTTCTGATATCATATTCTACTACAGCATACTTGCAACGGATATAAATATGACCGTTTTTATCGCCACAGATAGTACCTATATTATTATTGTACAAGCTGTTTTTATCATTCTCTATCGGGCGGAATATATGGAAATCAGTACCGTTGTATCGATTCAGACCATCTTTGGTTCCTATCCAGATAATACCGAATTCATCTTGATAAATAGACGTGACTGTGGGTTGTGAAATGCCATTTTCTACTCCGATCGCTTGGAAGTGTATATTTTGTCCAAACGAAAGAGTAGAAATTAATAATAAAAGAAATGGAATATACTTCTTATACATACAATGGACTCCTTTAATACAAAACAAACTTATGAATTATTTTCGGAGTATACCAAGTAAAACAGCTTGTTTAACTAATGCAATCTTCCTGAAATAATCGGTTGGTAACAAAGGTAGTGTTGGGTAGTCGTTTTTAATATAAGAATAGGACGATTATATATCAATATTGTACGCAATCGGCGAATAATCCTTTTCTATTGATTATATTCCAATTCAGATTATTGTAATATCAAAAAAGAACAGAATTTTGTTTTGCTGACTCAAGAAGGCAACAAGCCTGTCTTCTTGTTCCGATATTCTTTAGGAGATATACCGACATACTGCTTGAAATATTTCCCGAAGAATGATTGTGTGGGGAAGTTGAGTTTGGTTGCTATTTCCTTAATACTTAAATCGGTATTATCGAGCAGATATTTAGCTTCTGTAATGACATTCTGTATAATCCACTGCAAAGCACTGCTCCCTGATTTCTCCTTGATGACAGAAGAAAAATATCGGGCGGACAAGCATTGCTTGTCTGCATAAAAAGTAACATCACGTTCCTGACGATAATATCGATAAAGGGTAATCATGAAATTTTGGAAGATCTTATCCTTTTTATCCTGTGGCAGTGGTGTTTGGGGTTCGTTACTGAAATAAATGTTTAATAACTCATAGCATATCACCTGTCCCCAGGACTTGATTAATTCAGAAATTAAATGTTGTTTCTGACGGGAACTGTTACAGACACTCTCCCTGTTAATTCGTTTTTCTACAGATTTGAGTAAGTTCTCTACAAATGTATATTGCTCTTCAGAGAGCGACAGGCAGGGATTTTCCCGCAAATAAAGCAAATTTTCTGAGTTAGCTACTTTGTTTACTATTGGTATGACATAATCCAGGTCGACCTCTATCATGATTCCTTCGAGGTCAGCGCTCCTTTGGCGTATTTGTAGAAGATTGGCAGCTGTATATATAAAAAGATTCCTTTTATTAATCTGGTATGGTCTACCTCCCAACAGGATTTCCGCCTGTCCTTTTTGGCAGAGGAAAAGTCCGCATTGGTTGAATTCGGAAATAATGCATCCTTCTTTCATGGAAGTTTCTTCCGGAGATATTATAACATACTTAAATGGCGTCAGTGGTTCCATATTCCTTTTCGTTGAAATGAATTTCTTTACAAAGAAACAAACAAATAAATACAAATAGCAAACTATTTCGGCTTTTTATCTTGGATAACGTACAAATAGAACAATGTTTCGTCTAAATCAACCTTTCTCCTCATGTTTGCTTGGGATACTTTTGTAGCAACTAAATAACAAATGAAAATATGAGACGATTGGACTTCTTATTAATAGGTTTTTTAATAGTTCTGTTGACTTCGTGTGGGAAGCGTGTACAGAACGCAGGCACTAATCCGGCAGTGAAGATTGACACTGTACTTTCTGCTGACAAACAAATAGCTTTACAGTTTCCCGGACGGGTGAAAGCGGCACAAGATATAAGTTTGTCTTTCCGGGTGAGTGGTACTATTCAATATATGCATGTAAATGATGGTGCTTATGTGCGTAAAGGGCAACTATTGGCAGAATTGGATCCGACGGACTATCAGGTTCAGCTGGATGCAGCAGAAGCAGAATATCAAAGTGTAAAAGCGGAGGCGGAACGGGTGATGGCACTTTATAAGGAAAATGTGACGACACCGGATGCTAATGATAAGGCCGTGTACGGATTGAGACAGATTACTGCCAAATATAACCATGCCAAGGACCAGTTGTCATACACCCGTTTGTATGCTCCTTTTAGCGGATATGTCCAGAAACGCCTTTTTGATTCCCATGAAACGGTAGCTGCCGGTATGCCTGTTGTTTCCATCATTAGTGAGGGAAGTCCGGAAGTGGAAATTAATCTTCCGGCAGTAGAATATATCCGTCGACAGCAGTTCACCCGCTACTATTGCACATTCGATGTTTATCCTCATCAAAGATATGCTTTGGAACTGATTAGTGTCACGCCTAAGGCAAATGCCAATCAGTTGTACACCATGCGGCTTCAGCTGAAAAAAGAGGATAAGCAGGCTGCTCCTTCGCCCGGCATGAATACAATGGTTACTATCGAATGTAGTGAAGGAGATGTGCGTAACCTGTCGGTTCCCAGCGGAGCGATCCTTCGTGAGAACGGACGTACGAGTATTTTTCTTTATGATGCTTCCAGTCACGCTATTCGCTGTTGTGATGTGACAGTAACCCGTCTGCTTAGCGACGGCAGATGCCTGATTACTTCAGACGGAGCGAATCCCGGTGATTTGGTTGTCGCTTCGGGGGTGCATCATGTAAAAGAGGGAGAACAGGTGGAACCGCTTCTTCCGGCTGCTGAAACCAATGTGGGAGGACTGCTATGATTGATATTAGTAAATGGGCATTTGAGAACAAGAAGTTAATCTACTTCCTGATTGCCGTACTGATTGTAGGAGGAGCTTATTCCAGTTATGAAATGAGTAAACTGGAAGACCCTGAAATAACGGTAAAGCTTGCCATGGTAGTCACCACCTATCCCGGTGCGTCTGCGCATCAGGTAGAATTAGAGGTGACGGATGTACTGGAGAAGAATATTCGCTCCATGGGGAATATAGATAATGTGGAAAGTTATTCCTACAACGATCTCTCCCTGATTCAGGTAGAACTGAAAACGACTGTCAAAGAGACGGACGTAGAACAATGCTGGGATCTGTTGCGTCGTAAAGTGGCGAACGCACAGGCAGAACTTCCCGAAGGTGCCAGTCCTTCTATTGTAAAAGATGATTTTGGAAATGTTTACGGAATGTTTTTCGCTTTGACGGGTGACGGACTTTCCGACAGGGAACTGTCTGATTATTCAGAACTGGTGAAACGTGAAGTCAGCGAACTGGATGGGGTGGAACGCGTCGACTTATACGGTAAACGTCCCGAATGTATTAATATCTCTCTTTTGCAAGACCGGATGGCTAACTTGGGTGTGAAACCCGCCGAAGTGCTAGCCACATTGAACGGACAGAACCAAACGACTTATACTGGTTACTATGATAATGGCGATAATCGTATCCGGGTGACAGTCAGTGACAAGTTTAAGACGGTGGAGGATATCGGTCGTATGCTGATTCAGGGACATGATGCCGATCAGTTGCGGTTGAGTGATATAGCCCGTATTGAGAAAGATTATGAAGATCCTACCCGCAACGAATTGTTTTATGACCGTCAGCGTGCGATAGGAATAATGGTGGCCGCTTCTTCGGATGCCGACATTATCAAAGTGGGGCATCAAGTGGAAAAGAAATTGGAGCAACTGAAAGTCGAACGCCTTCCAGCGGGGGTAGAGTGCCATAAAGTTTTCTATCAGCCGGAACGTGTAGGCAGTTCGTTGGGGACGTTCATTCTTAATCTGATAGAATCTGTGATTATCGTAGTTGTTATTCTGATGATTGCTATGGGATTTAAGAGTGGGGTGATTATCGGTATCAGTTTGGTAGTGACGGTATTCGGTTCCTTTCTGTTCCTTTATTTTATGAACGGTACGATGCAGCGTGTTTCATTGGCTTCGTTCGTGCTTGCGATGGGGATGCTGGTGGATAATGCGATTGTTATCATCGACGGTATTTTGGTAGATTTGAAAGCCGGAAAGAGTCGGATGGAGGCAATGACTGCCATCGGACGGCAGACAGCGATGCCTTTGCTGGGAGCTACTCTGATTGCCATCATCGCTTTTCTTCCTATCTTTATGTCTCCTGATACGGCAGGCGTTTATACGCGCGATTTGTTTATCGTACTCGCTGTTTCCTTATTGCTTAGTTGGGTGCTGGCTTTGGTGCACGTCCCGTTGATGGCTGACCGGATTTTGCATCCGGAAATCTCTGCGGCAACTACTGCTGCCGGAAAACGTGTGTATGAAGGAAAGATTTATGCTGTGCTCCGTTCATTATTGAAATTCAGTCTGGCACATCGTTGGAGTTTTGTGTTTACAATGATTGCTTTGGTATTGCTTTCGGCTTTCAGTTATCGGTTTATGAAGCAGGGCTTTTTCCCGGATATGGTCTACGATCAGCTTTACATGGAATATAAATTGCCGGAAGGGACTAACTCCACTCGTGTAGCACGTGACTTGGAAGAAATCGAAGTTTACCTGAAAAAGCGTCCGGAAGTTACACACGTCACTACTTCTATCGGTGGTACACCTGCTCGTTATAACTTGGTGCGTAACGTAGCCAATCCTTCCTTATCTTACGGTGAACTGATTATCGACTTCACCTCTCCGGACGATTTGGTGGATAACATGGCGGAAATTCAACAATATCTTTCACAACATTATCCGGATGCTTACGTAAAGATGAACCGCTACAATCTGATGTTCAAAAAATATCCTATTGAAGCGCAATTTACCGGTCCTGATCCTGCTGTTTTGCATCAGTTGGCAGACAGTGCCCGCAAGATTATGGAGAATTGTCCGGATGTTTACCTGATTACTACGGACTGGGAACCACAGATCCCGGTGCTGACTATTGAGTATGACCAGCCTACGGCACGTGCTATCGGATTGAGCCGGAACGATGTAAGCCTATCTCTACTGACCGCTACCAGCGGCATCCCTATCGGGTCTTTCTACGAAGGTATTCACAAAGATAATATCTACTTGCGTTGCCTGGACGAACACGGAAATCCGATTGAAAACCTGGACAATACGCAGATATTCTCGTCTCTTCCTTCTCTGAACGGTTTGCTGACACAGGAAATGATGATGAAACTGAAGACAGGAACACTATCAAAAGAAGAACTGGTGGAAACGTTGATGGGAACAACTCCGTTAAAACAAATCAGTAAGCGGATTGATGTGAAGTGGGAAGATCCGGTGGTTCCCCGTTATAACGGCCAGCGTAGTCAACGGGTGCAATGTTCTCCTGTTCCGGGGGTAGAAACGGAGAAGGCGCGGCAATCCATTGCCACGCAGATTGAACAGATTCCGCTGCCTGACGGATATCGGCTTCAATGGCAAGGCGAGAGGAACGCCAGCACAAAGTCTATGCAATATCTGTTCAAGAATTTCCCGTTTGCTATCATTCTGATGATATCCATTCTAATCATGCTGTTCAAAGATTACCGGAAACCGGTTATCATCTTCTGTACTATTCCGCTGGTATTTGTCGGTGTTGTTGCTGTAATGCTGCTTACCGGGAAGACATTCAACTTTGTGGCTATCGTCGGTACATTGGGATTGATCGGCATGATTATTAAGAATGGTATTGTATTGATGGATGAGATCACTTTGCAGATTAATCAGGGAGTAGAACCTGTGACGGCATTGATAGACAGTTCGCAGAGTCGTCTCCGTCCCGTGATGATGGCTTCGCTGACTACGATTTTGGGAATGATTCCATTGTTGCCGGATGCCATGTTCGGTTCGTTGGCGGCTTCTATTATGGGTGGGTTGCTGTTCGGCACGTTGATAACGTTGCTTTTTATCCCGATTTTGTATGCATTATTCTTTCATATAAAAAAGACAGACAAATGAAAAAAGAAATTCTTGTAGCCATTAGTGTAGCGGGTGTATTGTTCGGCCTGTCGGTTTCTCTTGCTGCGCAAGAAAAACTAAGTCTGGCGCAATGCCGTGAAATGGCACTGAAATATAATAAGGATATGGCTGCCGCTAATAAGCAGACGGAAGCAGCCCGCTTGATGTCTCTTAGCTATAAGGCCAATTTTTTCCCTAATTTTACAGCGAACGGGACAGGTATTTATAGCACAGCGGATGGAAGTCTCGGAGTTCTGGGAGGAAACCTTCCGGTTTTCTTGCCCAATCCTGCTACCGGAGAACTGGTATCGAGCGGTTTCGCTTATTTTCCCGGACTGAATCTGGACTATAAGGTCGGAACTGTTTACTCGGGCGGTGTACAGGTGGAACAGCCTCTTTATATGGGAGGAAAAATCCGTGCCGCCTATAAAATGTCACTATTGGGAAAGGAAATGGCACATTTGAACGAAGCTTTAACTACTTCGGAAGTTATTCTGAATACAGATAAAGCATACGTGCAGTTAGTGAAAGCCAAGGAGATGAAAAAAGTAGCGGAAAAATATCACGCCTTACTGACGGAACTTTCCAAAAATGTAAAGAGTGCTCATCGACATGGCATGAAACCGCAAAATGATGTACTGAAAGTGCAAGTGAAGCTCAACGAGAGTGAACTTTCTTTGCGAAAGGCTGATAACGCCCTCCGTCTTGCAAGTATGAATCTTTGTCATTACATCGGCCGCCCTTTGACAGCACAGATTGATATATCCGATGATTTTCCGGAAGTGGAGCAGGAATGGAAAGTGCAGGTTTCTGATATTACCGCCCGTCCCGAATATGGAATCTTGAACAAACAAATAGCCATTGCCGAGCAGGAAGTAAAGCTGAATCGTAGTGAACTATTGCCGCGTATCGGCGTCAGAGGTAGTTATGATTATCTTCACGGATTGGAAGTCAATGATGAAACTTTGATGAAAAAGGGTGCTTTTTCCGTATTCCTGAATGTCTCTGTCCCTCTGTTTCATTTTGGCGAACGTACCAATAAAGTAAAGTCTGCCAAAGTGAAGTTGGAACAAGCTCGTCTTGAACAGGAAAATGTCAATGAAAAGATGTTGCTGGAGTTGATGCAAGCTGCCAATAATCTGGATGAGGCCCGGTTGGAAACGGAGCTTTCCGAACGTTCGCTGGAACAGGCAGAGGAGAATATGAAAGTCAGTGGTAAGCAATATGAAGTGGGACTGGAAACTCTTTCGGATTATCTGGAAGCACAAGTGCTTTGGCAGCAGGCTTATCAGACGAAAGTGGATGCCCATTTCCAATTGTATGTGAATTATGTGGCTTATTTGAAAGCGGCAGGACAACTGCAATGATAAAACCAGTATTCTGGACATCCTTATGGAATGTCCAGAATACTGGTGATGATTTGTACCTGTCGGGGAGTAAAAGTTCGTGTACGCGGATGATAACCTGTGGCAGTCAATAACCGGAGCAGTTCTTTATTTATTTTAATCCATTTGGTGAATATGCGTATGGCGCAACGGGGTGTAATGTTCGGATTGTACATACAAGCCAATTCCTTTTTCTTATAAGTTTTAATGCGAAACGGAATTTCTTCCTCTTCTGATGGCAATTCTTTCATGTTGATATTTTAATGTTTTAAGATGTTGTAAAGATACAAAATAAAAAAGGCGTTGTCAAGTCTTTTACAGGAATACTTTGGGAAACAGTATCCGCCCGTAGGCGGGTACTGTTTTCCTGCTTTTAAAGGCTGATGATTAGTCTTATGCTGCCGGGTCCGGTGCTTCTCCTTTGCCGTCATCCGGGTTTGGATTCGGGTTGGGATCCGGTTGCTCCGGGCTGATGGAACCATCATCGGAAGCCACCGCTTTTTGAACACTGACTTTACTTAGCATCTCTTTGAATTTGTAGCCCGGAGTGAAAATGATTTTCACTCTGCGTATCGTATCGCTATCTACATCTTTTTCAGCATCCTGACTTTCGCAATTCATACCTGGACGGAAGCATCCGAAATCTCCTAATTGAACAGAGATGCCTTTTCTAAGGTTGAGATTCAATGTATCGATCAAAGCATCGAGTACAAATTTCACTGCTCCACTGGGAACCATTCCAACTTTAGTGATTTCCTCACACAAATCTCTGAAATCCACCGTATTGGTGATTACATTTTGTGCTACATATTTTTCAGCTTTAGTTTTATCAAAGCCGAATGTTCTTTTTTTAATGACGTATCTAAGTGCCATAGTTTTTTGTTTTTTTTAATTAGTTACTTTACTTATCAATTCTCTTTGTGATCACGATGCAAAGATACTATGGGCACTTTCCGGGGAGGTGCTTTAACGATCCTAGATGTACGTACTTTGATTCACTTTTATTTATTCTGTTTGTATGATTCTGATTTATAGATTCTTAGATGTTCTACTTTAATAGCCATTTCCAAATAGGGAGTATTTCAATCAGTTTCACGATACTCAAATGTTCTTGATAATCATAAAATATGCCGAAAAACGATGAACGTTGCAAGAATAAACACTATATTTGTACATATTACACTAAGATAATAGAGGTATAGTATGCTACATTCAAGCCAATCAGCCCCCGTTGTTGATGGCAAAGTCATGGAGTTTGTGATTTTTGCCATTGAGAGTGCCGCCCAGAAGTTGGGTATTCCGGCTCCTACTCTCTATAACCGTTTGGAAAAACTGAATCTTATCCGTCAATACCTGATAAGTGGATATGACATGCTTCACACCCAGAGTCGTGAGTACATAGCCGATACGTTGGTAGAAGCTCTTGAAAACTGGGAAGCCCATTATAAAGAAAAAGGAGAATCTGTATGAAGGTCTATCATGGTAGTACGCAGGCCGTAGAGTATCCTTTGGTCGGTGTCGGACGCGAAAACCTCGACTTTGGTAAAGGATTCTCAATCAACGTCTCATTGACGAGTGTCTCTCTTTCAAAGAATATGTAACAATAAAATAAACTGCGTTTATGATAGATGTATTAGTATGGAATAAATACACTCGTGTGGTGATGCAATTAGCGGAGCGTTTGAATATTTCTCCCGAAAAAGCATTGCACTTGTTCTATAATAGTAAGGTATATGCATTGCTTCTTAATAAACAATATCCGCTTATAACGTTGAGTGATGCCTACATCACTGATGAAATCATACTTGAGTTACAACAGCAATAATCTTGTTGTGGCTCTTAATTCTGTGTTCCAAGAGTTTATACCTTTATATATACAGTCAACTTTCCAACCCCTTCTTTCCGTATTATTCCGTCAGTGATAAAGGAATTTAATTCTTCAATAGCTACTTTTTTATTTCGTCCTGTCAGATGGCTATAATCTGTCCGGCTGATGAATAGGTGATTTTCCAAATATGTGTTGAGGCGCTCGCGACACGTCTCACGGGAGATACTATTTTTCTTAGGGCGTGTGATAGATTCTCCTCGTTGCAGCCTCATTTTGTCGCCTACTTCTTTCTTGAATGGACGACTTGCGCGGAAATTAATATTTTTCATTTGGACAGACGCTGCCCGAATTTCTTTTTTATCTTTAACCGGCGGACATTGCAACGATGTAGAGAAGAATCCGAAGTTTCCCATTTCTACATTCCAGCCGTCGGCTAGTAAATCCCGTGCTTCATTGGCAAAGGCTTCCATGGCTCCTGCCAATAAACTTCTGCTGATACCGGTAAATTTGTGGACACGATCCAGAAACTCTTCTTTATCTACGGTTCCTTTGGAGACAATACGGGCATGTAGCGGTTGTTTCTCTCCGTCAGGTGACGGTGGATTTTCAAATAAGTCATATAAAGCACTCATATTCTATTATTAATGGATTAATTACTACTATTAATTCGTTCTACCAAGGTTATTCTTTAGTTCTACCTTGGTTATCGTTTGGTTCGACCATGGTATTTGTTTAGTTCTACCTAGGTGGAACGAATTGTTATTTGCTACAAAAGTAGGTAGTTTATGTAAGAGAGAGGTGCTTTAATTGTAGAGTGGTTTCTTATTTGAATAAGATAACTTCGTTATAACTTGCACTTCCTGATTTATTCAATTACTTTTGTAGCGTATAAACCCAAAGAAAGGAGTTGTATAAGTATGGCAAGACCAATTAAGGAAACTCCGATACTTTTCGGAGAAGATGCTCGGCGATTTGAAGAACGGATGAAAGAGAAGCGTAGTGAAACGCCGGAGCAGCGGGAAAAAAGGTTGAAAGACTATGAACTGGCAATGAAAATCTTTAAAAAATAAAATACGAACCTTTTCTTTATCGGGAAGCTTTGTTAGCTGTAAGTAATGTACTTGAAAATAAAACGGGTTGTCGCTTTTTAACTGTAGATGCGTATGCAGCAGCTGTTCCTTTTTATGAGAAAAATGGGTTTATTCCTTTGAATAATGAAGATGTGGATTCTGCTACACGTTTGCTTTATTTTGACTTGAATGATATTGTGCTCTAGATTAGAGCAGCTTTATTAAATATTTTGTTTTGTATACGAGACAAAATGGTGTGCCCCTTATTTTATATACGAAACAAAAAACTTATTGAAACCTGCCTTTTTTATATACATACGTTTTAATTATACAATCATCATTCGTTTTCTTTTCTAAACATTTATAACTCTCTCTTGTTATTTTCCGAAAAGTATTTGTACCTTTGTCATTGGAACGTAGCATGCCGTTTTATGGTATGCGATTGTGCGTTTCCTCGGCTAGTAGGAAATTGTAACGGATTTTTTAATGCATGCTGGGAAGACGCCTGTACTTCTATGACTTCTCATAGGGTACGGGCTGTCTGCCCGTATGCATTGGGTAGCCGTTACTACCTCCTACTAGCGGGATGTGACAGCTCCGTACTCTTTTATAATAAAAGGTACGGGACTAGTTAATATTATTAATCTAGTTCCGTTTTTTTATGTCAAATTGGCTCACAACAAAACAGATGTCTGAAAGACACGGCATCCAGGAGACGATTCTTAGAAATTGGGCAAATCTTGGATACATTACGAGTTCCCGAATCAACGATCAGTTGTTTTTGGATGATGAGAGTTTGGATGCTTATCTGGAAGCTCACAAAAGACTTGGTTTAGAAGCAGGTTACCTTTCTAAAATCGTAGAAGAAAAGAAACTGGAACGGGACTTTATCATTTCAAAATACGATGATCTACTATATGTATTGAGAACACAGAAGACTTGTAAACCTCTATATGAAATAATCATTCGTGAACTGGCAGCATTGATTCTTCACCCTGTTACCCGCGATATCTTCTATTCAATTTCTACAGGAGAATCAGTAGCGAAAGTGGCTGATCGGCATCGAATTACCTATGGGAAGACATTGCAAATGTATAACTCTATACTTAAAGGGTTGAAACTGAAAAAAGATATATTGGCTACTTATCGAAAGCGTGCTATCGATGCTCGTTTTTTATCCTTGGCAGACAATAATAAGAATATAAATGTTGGGCAGGAGGAGTGGATACTTCAATTGCCTGTTTGTAAAGTAGCTGATACCCGGTTGGCTAATATCTTGTATAATCAAGATGTTCGAACGGTGAAAGATTTGTTGGATATAGTATCGGGAAGAGGTTGGAAAAGTCTGTTGAGAATAGAAGGAGTAGGAAAAACTTCCTACTATCATTTATTATCCAAACTTCAGATGATAGGTGTTGTGGATGAAAGTCTGGATCGGATTCTTGCCGGATGCTCTAATGGTAAGTTCGATAATAAATGACGGGTAGGACATAATTATGGAAAGAGAGATGATATAAAGAGGTTATTTTAAAGGAAAGATAGAAATTTCAACTTCTAAAATAGCCTCCTTATATTATATATGTATGAACATACGGTCTATCTTTCTGCCTCTATTGTATAAGTAAAGCTGTCTGCCCGATAATACCCGACGTTGTATTCAATAGGTACTCCGTTCACATCATAAACAAATCTTCTCCTTATTAATATAGGGTCATTGGATTTTATCTCCAGTTTCTCTGCAATAAATTCCCCTGCAAGTCTGGCTGAAATCTCCTCCTTGCTGGTCTTTACCACTATATTATATTGGGTTTCCAGCATTTCGTATAATGGGCGTGTATAATCTTCCTCTCCGGTTAGTGGAATATTGGGGTTGAAATAAGAGATGAAGTAAACAAACGGATATTCTTTTTTTCCTCTGACACGCTCCATCACTACACAGCGAGTGTCGGGATTGGAACCTAAATCAAAGAATGTGCCGATTTCTTCGGTTGGACGCTTTAAACTGATATGCAGCTCGAAATTGCGAATCTCGATACCTAACATCTTCATCTCCTGTGAGAAACTAAGCCAGTTCTTTACTCCGCCTACGATACCTTTCTTTACTACCTTCGTTCCGTAACCTTTCTTTCGCACCAAAAGCCCCTCAAACACGAGTTTGTTGATAGCTTGTCTTAATGTGTTCCTTGAAATGTGTAATTGTTCAGACAATTCGACCTCGTTGGGAAATAGCTTCCCGTTTTTGTACTCTTCAGATTCTATGAGTCTTCTTAGTATCTCTTCTGCCTGAATATGAAGCGGTTTATCACTATTATGATCTAATTTCATATCTATTCTGATTGGTTTATTTTCAGCAAATATAAGATTTATCAAAAAATAATCCAAGTTTTGTTTGGAATAAAAATAAAATCTATATATTTGCACAATTGAAAGTATGTATGAACATATAAAATTTAAAAACGCTATAAACATGAGAAAAGCTAATTATGATAAATTTCCTTCTACGAAGCTGACGGGGATGCTTGTTCAGGGTTGGGATAGTATCATTTCTATGTTAAAAAAGAAAATGGATGCAAGAAAAGTGCTGGCTGTGGATTTATATACAGGAGTATATGAAGAAGAAGTGCTGGATGCTTTTTCAAAAGAATTCTCCGGAAGAGTGATGAATGTACGTGATTTGATGAAACCGGAAAAAGAAATTCAAACGTTGACAGAACGCTTCATGACTGAAGATGTGTTATTCGGCTATGTTACCAATTTGAAGCTGGAAGATTATTTGGATGCGGATAAGGTGGCTGCTGCACGGAAGCAAATCAGTGAAGCGAAAGAAACCATTGTAATCATAGGTACGGGAGCTGCTGTTGTTGCTCCGCAGGATGCGATGGTAGTTTATGCGGATATGGCACGTTGGGAAATCCAACAACGTTTCCGCCGGCATGAGGTAAAAGCTTTAGGTATAGACAATCGGAACGATGCTGTTTCTTTGCAATACAAGAGAGGGTATTTCAACGATTGGAGAGTATGTGATAGGTATAAGGAAAGATTGTTTGACAGGGTAGAATTCTGGATTGACACCCATGTGGCCGGGACACCGAAGATGATTGATAAGGATACTTTCTTTAAAGGGGTAGAGGCAACGGTGAACACACCGTTCCGGGTAGTTCCTTTCTTCGATCCGGCTCCCTGGGGTGGTCAATGGATGAAAGAGGTTTGCGACCTGGATCGTGAACGCGAAAATTTCGGCTGGTGCTTTGACTGTGTACCTGAAGAGAACAGCCTTTATTTTGAAGTGAACGGAGTACGCTTTGAGCTGCCTTCGGTTGATTTGGTTTTACTGAAAAGTAAAGAGTTGCTTGGTGAACCGGTGGAGGCACGCTTTGGAAAAGACTTCCCTATTCGTTTCGACTTTTTGGATACGATGGGCGGAGGTAATTTGAGTTTGCAGGTACATCCTACTACTCAATTTATCCGTGACAGCTTCGGTATGTACTACACGCAGGATGAAAGTTACTACATGGTAGACGCGGAAGAAGATGCCGTCGTTTATCTGGGAGTGAAGACAGGAGTGGACAAAGAGGCGATGATCGGCGATTTGCGTAAAGCACAAAAAGGTGAACTGGTGTTTGACGCAGAAAAATACGTAAATAAGATTCCGACGAAGAAACACGACCACTTCCTGATCCCGGGAGGAACCGTTCATTGTTCCGGTGCCAACAGTATGGTGCTTGAAATCAGCTCGACTCCGAACCTCTTTACTTTCAAACTATGGGACTGGCAACGCTTGGGACTGGATGGAAAACCGCGTCCGATCAATGTGGAACGTGGTAAATGCGTAATCAACTGGAACCGGGATACGGAATATGTGAATGAACATCTTCGCAACCAGTTCAAGGAGGTTGCTTCCGGAGAAGGCTGGATAGAAGAACGTACCGGATTGCATCCGAACGAATTTATCGAAACCCGCCGTCACCGTTTCTCATCACCGGTATTGCATCATACAAACGATAGTGTAAATGTACTGAATCTGTTGGAGGGAGAAGAGGCCGTAGTTGAGAGTCCTACTCATGCTTTTGAACCTTTCGTGGTACATTATGCCGAAACATTTATCATTCCTGCCGGGGTGAAAGAATATACCATTGCCCCGTATGGTAAATCTGCAGGAAAAGAATGTGTAACGATCAAAGCTTACGTACGCTTTTAATAATGAAATAAATCATCTAATATCTTGAGAACTATGTATGAACATGATGAACGAATCGTAATGACGCTCGATGCGGGAGGCACTAATTTCGTGTTTTCAGCCATACAAGGCTGTCGCGAAATAGTGGAACCTATTTGCCTTCCGGCAGCGTCCGACGACTTGGAGCGTTGCTTGTCTGTTCTTGTAGAAGGTTTCCTGGAAGTTGAAAAACGATTGCCGAAACTTCCGGTAGCTATCAGTTTTGCTTTCCCCGGGCCTGCTGACTATGAGCATGGAATTATTGGTGACTTGCCTAACTTCCCGGCCTTCAGGGGAGGAGTGGCACTTGGACCTTATTTGAGGGAACAGTTTGGTATTCCGGTTTTTATTAATAATGACGGTAATTTGTTTGCTTATGGCGAAGCCTTGGCAGGCACTTTGCCCGAAGTGAATAAACGCCTGAAAGAAGCAGGCAGCAGTAAGGTATATAAGAACCTGCTCGGAATTACGCTGGGTACAGGGTTTGGTGCCGGAGTGGTGATTGACAGCCGGTTACTGACCGGAGACAACGGTTGCGGCGGCGACGTCTGGATTATGCGGAATAAGAAATATCCCGAAATGATCGCGGAAGAAAGTGTCAGCATCAGGGCTGTCAGGCGAGTATATCAGGAATTGACCGGAAAGGATGCTTCTTCTTTGACTCCCAAAGATATATATGATATTGCCGAAGGGACCGCAGAGGGAGATCAGCAGGCTGCTGTCCGGAGTTTTAACGAACTGGGAGAGATGGCCGGTGATGCTATCATCCGTGCATTGAATATTGTTGATGGCTTGGTAGTGATTGGCGGAGGAGTGGCCGGAGCGGCTAAATACATACTTCCGGGAATCATGAATGAGATGAATCGGCAGATCGGCACATTTGCAGGAGCTTCTTTCCCTTGTTTGCAGATGGAGGTGTTCAATCTGTCCGAAAAAGAGGCATTTGATAAATTTCTGGAGGAAAAAGACAAGATGGTGAAAATACCATTTTCGGAGAGAGAGGTGCATTATGCCTGTCACAAGAAAATAGGCATTGCTGTTTCTACATTAGGAGCAAGCAGAGCCGTTGCTTTAGGGGCTTATTCCTTTGCTTTGTCCCAACTTAATATCTTATAATATATGATAACTCTTCTATTAATTCAAATATAAAATGTTATGAAACAATCTAATCTATTGAACGCGCAATTTGCCCGCCGGCTTTTCAGAACGGCATTTTCGAGTTGGCAATTATTGGCTGTTATGTTGATTGTTTGTATGAATGTGGCTGTTGGTTCCAAACTGTATGCGCAATCTAATACAATCGCAGTGAAAGGTAAGGTAATGGCAGACGGGGAACCCGTGATTGGGGCTACCGTGCTGGTGAAAGGTGTATCTACGGGTACGGCTACGGATATGGATGGAAATTTTTCACTGAATGTTGCTTCAAAAGCGGTATTGGTAGTTTCCTCAATTGGATATGAAACACAGGAAGTTCCGGTGAACGGCCGCCAGTTTATCAATGTGGTGTTGAAGTCGGATGTGGTTGCTTTGAAAGATGTGGTAGTAGTGGGTTACGGCGTGCAGAAGAAAGTCAACCTGACAGGAGCTGTGTCTTCTGTTTCTACGGATGAATTGGAAGGAAAGCCGATTTCCAATGTATTGGAAGCGATGCAGGGAACGACTCCCGGTTTGGTTATTCAGCAGGGAAGTTCTACTCCGGGTAGTGTACCTTCTATTAATATCCGTGGATTGAATACGATGAACAACAATGATCCGTTGGTGATTATTGACGGAATTGAAGGATCGCTGGGCAATTTGAATCCGGCTGATATTGAGCAGATTTCTATTTTGAAAGATGCTTCTTCTACTGCTATTTATGGTTCACGTGCTTCCAATGGTGTGGTACTTGTCACTACCAAGAAAGGAAAAGCCGGTAAGGTAGAAATCTCTTATGATTTTATGTATGGTGTTCAGCAACCTACTTCATTGCCTAAGATAGCAGACTCGTGGGTATATGCTGAACTGTATAATGAAGCGGCTGTTAATTCGGGAAGAGCTGCAAAATTCACTCCCGAGCAGATTGCGCAATATAGAAATGGTGGTCCGAATGTAAATTGGGTGAAAGAACTTTATAATCGTAATTCTCCTCAAAGTTCACACAATGTTTCGATGACAGGCGGTAACGATCAGTTGTCTTATATGGCTTCTTTGGGTTATTTGGATCAGAGTAGTATGTTCAAGGGACCTGATTATGGTTATAAACGCTACAATGCACGTCTGAATGTAAGCCATAAGGTGACGAATAACTTTACATTGAATTTGACTTCTCAATTTGCCCGTAATGATATTAAAGAACATGCTTACTGGACGGAATGGATTATCGAGCAGGCAAACCGTATGCCGCCGATTTACCCGATCAAGAATGAGGATGGTAGTTATAATTATCCTGCCGGAAGTAACTCAAACGGTTTGCAGCGTTTGGAAGAAGGCGGTTATCGCCAGAATGTGAATGATGAATTATTGGGAACCATACAAGCCGAATGGGAAGTATATAAAGGACTGAAACTGATCGGAAGTGCCGGTGGACGTGTGTGGAATAATAATCTGCATGAGAACCGGAAGGCCTTCGAAGGTACGGGAGATAGTGAAAATAAGTTGACCGAGCAATTCTATCGTTCTAAAAATATCACTACCAATCTTATGGTGACTTATAATACGAAAATAGGGAAACACTCTATCGGTGGATTATTAGGATATGCTTATGAGGGTTTCTCTGAAAAGCAGTTCTCTACTAGTCGTTTGACGGAGGATTCTAAATATGATATTTTTGTAGGTGATTTGAGTGGGGATAAAGTTAGCAATGGTGGTTCGGCAAGTGACTGGGCTATCTATTCCGGTTTTGCTAGAGCCACTTATAATTATGATGAGAAATATCTGCTGGAATTTAATATCCGTAATGACTATTCTTCTTATTTTGCGAAAGGAAACCGTTCGGGAGTCTTCCCTTCTTTCTCTGCAGGATGGCGTATTTCGGAAGAAAAATTCTGGTCTGTATTGAAACCGTATGTTCCTTCTCTGAAAATCAGAGGTTCTTGGGGATTGGTAGGTAATAACCGGATTGGTGCTTATCAATATATGCAAACGGTGTCTGTAACTAACGGTATCAGCTTCGGAGATAAACTGGCACAGACTGCTACATTTGCTTCTGCAAATCCCGATCTGAAGTGGGAAACTACCCGTATGGCTAATATCGGTTTTGAATTGGGATTATTGAATAATGACTTGAATATTACTTTTGACTGTTTTAATAACCGCACAAAAGATATTTTGGTGAATTTACCGGTTCCCGGACTGTTTGGTAATGGTGCGCCTATTCAGAATGCTGGTAAAGTAGAAACGAGGGGATGGGAGTTGTCAGTGAGCTATCGCTTGAAGACTGGCCCAGTAGTGCATAACTTCTCCGGAAATATTTCGGATAGCTTTAATGAAGTAATAGATACACGCGGTACGGAAATTATCGGTGGTTCGGATGTACAGACCATTATTAAGGAAGGTTATCCTTTGTATTCTTATTATGCATATCGTTCAGACGGATTTTTCCAGAATGAGGAAGAATGTCAGAAAGGACCGCACCTGGAAGGCATTACACCGAAACCGGGAGATATCCGCTATCTGGATAAAAATGGCGATGGTGTGATTAAACCGGATGATGACCGCTTTATCGTAGGTAATGATTTTCCGAGATATACTTTCGGCTTTACTTATGGGCTGGAATATAAAGGCTTTGATTTCTCGATGATGTGGCAAGGAGTGGGAAGACGTAACAAATGGATGCGTGGTGAATCTGTTGAGGCTTTCCATAATAATAATGAAGGTCCGGTAATGGATTTCCATCAGGATCGTTGGACTCCGAATAATCCGGATGCTACTTATCCCCGTCTGACAATGGGAGCAGAATCGGCTAATAATGCTGCAAAATCAGATTTCTGGATTCAGGACGCTAAATATTTGCGTCTGAAAAATGCGCAGATCGGATATACTTTCCCACAGCAATGGATGAAAAAACTCTATGTCAAGAATTTGAGAATTTTTGCCAGCGTGCAGAATCCGTTGACTTTCACGAAGATGAAAGGTGGATGGGACCCGGAATATACCGGAGACGGCAGTGGTCGTGCTTATCCTGTGGCAAGAGTATATTCATTTGGACTTAATGTTAAATTTTAAACTGTACCGTGATGAAAACAACTATAAAGAATTTGATTTTATCTGCTGTTTTGGTAGTGGGCGGTGCCTCTTGTGTTGACTTGGATACGGCACCGTATGACAGAGAAACGGACTTGACTTATTGGGAAGAAGATCCTGAAGCAGCTGTCAAGGCGTTGAATAATTGCTATACGTATTTGGGAAATATGGACGAACAGCTTTATAGTGAAGCTATGACGGACAATGCATATACCAAACAACCTAATGATTTTACACAAAATATTGGTAATGGTTCATATTCTACAGCCGACTCTTACGTGAAACAGGTTTGGGACGGACGTTATACGGGTATCCGTATGTGCAACCAGTTGCTCGAAAATATTGACCGGGTTCCTGATTTAGATCCGGAATTGAAGAAACGTTATATCGGTGAGGCTAAAGTGCTTCGTGCTTATAATTATTATGAATTGTATACGAAGTTCGGAGATGTGCCTTATACAACGAAAGTGCTTTCTATTAAGGAAAGTATGTCTATCGCACGTACAGATAGAGCTACTGTCATTGCTAATATGTTGGCGGATTTGGATGAAGTGATTAACGGTAATTACCTGCCGGCTTCTTATGATGCGGATAATAAAGGACGGATTACCCGTTGGGCGGCAATGGCTATCAAAGCTAAAATTTATCTGTTCGAAGGTAACTGGACGCAAGTGAAAAATATCACGTCCACCATTATGACGGAGGGAGGTTTTAGGCTCTTTGGAAGTTATGCAGGATTGTTTGAGATTGCTAATGAATACAACTCTGAAGTAATTTTGGATGCACAGTATCGTCCGACCAGCCGTGAACATCAGATGATGTATGCTTTCCTGCCACCTTCATTGGGGGGATATTCCCAGCTTTCTCCTTTGCAGGAGTTGGTAGACAGTTATATTATGCTAGATGGAAAAACAATAAGAGAAACAGGAACATCGTTTGACGAAAGTAATCCGTATGCTAATCGTGATCCACGTTTGAAAGCAACAGTGATGTATACTGGGAACTCATATACGTTGGCTGACGGAACAGAAGTCGTTATCAACTGTGAGAAAGGAGAAGGTAAAGATGGATACGGTGTAGGATCGGATTGTTCGGCTACCGGTTATTATATCAAGAAATACTGGGATAATACGTATCGTGCTACTCTTTATTCCGGTTTGAATCCGATTTTGATTCGTTATGCTGATATTCTATTGATGAATGCGGAAGCATTGGCAGAGTTAGGTGAACTGGATAAGACGGCTTGGGATGCAACTATTAAACCAATTCGTGATAGAGCCGGATTTACACTTGCTTCGGCAGTGGAATTCCCGGAAGGAGCTTCTAAAGATAAACTGATTGAGATTGTACGGAATGAACGTCGTTCGGAACTGGCATTGGAGGGTCATCGTCATAAGGATATTATCCGTTGGAGAATTGCGGATGATGTATTGAACGGATGGTGTCACGGATTGAAGACGAATGAAGTGGTAGGTACGGATAACGGATATGTTCGGGTTGAAAATAGAGCTTTTAATGCAAATAAACATTATTTGTGGCCTATACCACAGGCTGAACGTGACTTGAATGGTAATTTGGTGCAGAATCCGAATTGGTAATTGGTTTAACGACTCAAAAAGGAACGATTATGAAAAAGATATTATTAATATGTTCAGTATTTCTGGCAATGGTATCCTGTCAGGAAGATTATGAATTGAATGCGGATTTTACAGTCCCTACGGAATTGAATTCCCCTGCCTCTATCCAGTTGGATGTGTCATCTTCAGTACCTGTTGTGCTGTCATGGTCCGGAGGCGGTGCGGCAGACGGCGGAATTGTATTGTACGAGGTTTTGTTTGACAAGGCAGACGGAGACTTTTCAAAACCACTGGCTACAATGAAAAGTGATTTGGGAGCCAATCCCAGTTTGTCGATTACTCATGCGGCTATTAATACGATTGCCAGAAATGCTGGTATTTATCCTTTGGGAACAGGGGATATTAAATGGACAGTGACTGCTTCGAAAGGAGGAGTGGTGAAGAAGTCCGATAAGGTGGCTAATATCACTGTGACTCGTGGGGAGGGAATTGATAATATTCCGGCAGAATTGTATTTATATGGTTCGGCTACGGAGAACAATGGACAAGGCGGAATTCCGTTCCGTTGTGTAGAAGAGGGAGTTTTCCAGATTTATACAAAATTGTCTGCTGGAAATATCTCATTTAAGTCTGCTACGACAGGTGAAACATTCAGTTATTATATTGATGACAGTTCGAAGTTGAGAGAGGGTGATGGTGAAACGGCAGTAACTGCTTCCGAAGAGGTAACCCGTCTGACTGTAAACTTTAATACAATGGCTATGACGACAGAAAAAATAGGTTCTTCTGTTCGTTGTATTTGGGGAGCGACATTTGCTGATATAGCTGTATTGCAATATGTTGGTAATGGCAAATTTGTAGGAGAGGGCGATATTCGCTTCCTAGATCCTTCTAAACCGGAAACAAATCCTCCTAGTTGGTTGACTTATATAGAAGAGCGTTATTACTTTATAGCTCAAGTGAATGGTGGTGACATGTGTTGGGGCAGAGGTGATGGCGTGAGTGCCGAGCGCCCGGTAGGTGGAGAACCTGCTTCTTTCTATGCCTTGTACGAGTATCAATGGAGTCAATGGGAGCACCTATGGAAAATGAAAGGTAGCTTGGATTATACACATGCAACTATCACTATTGATACAAATGCAGATGGATTAATGATGCATACGTTTACTAATGTGACTCCGATTAATTAATAAAACTAAGTTATGAAAAAGATAAAGACTATTTTAGCTATCCTTCCGGCACTATTGTTCTCCTGTGCCGGAGATGACGTAGAGAAATATATCCCGCCTACACCGATTGCTCCGTCAGAACCCGGAGAGGAGGTCGTTTATCATAAACGTGCCAAAGAGCAGTTTGACTTGATTAATCAGTGCTACCGGATCAATAGTGGGGCAACAGAAGGACTGTATAATGAAAATTATCCTAAGAAAGACGGGGATAATTCCGCTTCTTTCTTGTGGCCGTATGACGGACTGGTTTCCGGAGCAGCAGCTTTGCATGCTTTAGGTTATGATGTGAATTATGCGGATATGGTAGACCGGTTTGAAGTTTATTATCGTACTCCTAATGGAACTGTGGGTGGTTATGGCTCTCAAACCAATGGTACTACCGGTAGTGGAACACGTTTTTATGATGATAATTCTATTGTGGGGATTGAACTGGTAGAGGCCTTTAATTTGCTAAATAATCAAGATTATGTGACGAAAGCTAAAAGAATCGTTGAGTTCCTGCAAGCTGGTGAAGATGATACGTTTGGAGGAGGCCTTTGGTGGAATGAAGACCAGAAAGGACAGCAGGGAGTTGGTGATTCGAATAAACCGACATGCGCTAATGGATATGCAACGTTATTCTTGCTTGAATATTATTCTGTATGTCCTCAAGAGGAAAAAGCGGATGTGTTGGCTCTGGCAAAACGTTTATATGCTTGGACGTTGACTAACTTGCGTGATCCGGAAGATGGCTGTTACTGGAATGATAAACAAGCAGACGGATCCATTAATAAAACAAAATGGACTTACAATACAGGTGTGATGATTTCTAACGGAGTCCGTTTATACAAAATAACGGGTGAGCAGACTTATCTGGACAGTGCCATTGCTTCTTCCGAAGGTGCGTATAATTATTTTGTACGTCCGCTTAATGGGCTGGCATTGGCTTATCCCGATCATGATCCTTGGTTCACAACAAAACTGATCCGTGCATTTATTGATATTGAGCCTTACTATAAAAATGCAGGCAATTATATCAAAACATTCATCAACTTTCTGGATTATGCATACGAAAATGCCCGTTTATCAAACGGACTGTTCTATGAAGACTGGACAGGAGCAACTCCAAAACGTGCTGAACAGTTGTTGATGCAGGATGCTGCGCTCGAATCTTTGGGAATGATTGCTTTGTACAAAGGAGAAACAGTGACAGAGGAATAGGATATGAATAGTAAAATTAGAAATATAGCTTTATTTGTATCGACGGTATTCGTGCTTCTTTCTTGTGCCGGAGAATCAAAAACGACTCCGAATAAAGATAAGGCAGAAGAAATGTTTCAGCGTGTTTGGGAACTCTACCGGGTTCCCAAATACGGCCTCTTCTCTGAATATTACCCAAGCAGTCATCGTCCTGATCTGACTTATTTTAATGATTCCACCCGGCAAGCGCAGGAAGTTTCTTATCTGTGGCCTATGAGTGGTGTCTTTTCTTCGGCAGTGTTGATGGCTGCCATCGAACCGGAGAAATATACGGTTTATGTCGATTCGATGGTGATGGCGATGGAACGTTACTATGATACAACGCGTGTTCCTTTTGGTTATCAGGCTTACCCTGTTCAGTTTGGAAAGGTAGACCGCTATTATGATGACAATGGTTTGGTGGGTATTGATTATATTGATTCTTACCTGGTAACTAAAAATCCTCATTATCTGGAGAAAGCGAAACAGGTATTGACCTTTATTTTAAGTGGCTGGGATGAGAACTTTGAAGGAGCTGTTTCCTGGCTGGAAGGAGTGAAAGATCAGAAACCTGCTTGTTCTAACGGAAAAGCGATGGTGTTGGCTTTAAAACTTTATGAAGCAACTAAAGATGAGTATTATCTGGAGGTGGGAAAGAAGTTCTATCATTGGATTGATAAATATCTGAAAGATCCGGAAAGAGGAGTCGTTTGGAATTCATGGCTAACAACGACTTCAGCAGTATGCCCGGATTTGTATACTTACAATACGGGTACTTTGTTACAAGCAGCTGTAGCTTTATATAATTATACGGGTGAGAAGGCATATCTGGATAATGCTAAATTTTTGGCAGAAGGAAGCTACAAAGTGTTTTTTAAGTATACGGAAGACGGTATTCCTTATATTGCAGATTTGCCTTGGTTTAATTTGGTTTTGTTTAGAGGGTATCACGATCTGTACAATGTTACGGGGGATTCAAAGTATGTGGATACGATGATAAAAGGACTGGATTATGCTTGGGATCATGCACGCGATCAGGCCGGATTGATGTATCATGACTGGACAGGGCGGACTGATGAAAAACGCCGACCGAAATGGTTGTTGGATGCTTCGTGTGTGCCGGAATATTATGCACGTGTGGCGATGATTAAAGGAGAAGTTAAAACAGAAAAATAAATAAATGATGAAATTAAAATGGATAGGTAGCCTGTTGATTCTGGCAGGTGTTGTAGGGTGCAAGACACCTGATCGTCCCAATCTTGTAGAATACGTAAATCCTAATATCGGAACTGTACATAGTCGTTGGTTCTTTTACACACCGGCTGCCGAGCCCTTCGGTTTAGCTAAGCTGGGTGCATCTACAAACGGCACGTACGGAAATAATCAAGGTTGGGAGGCTGTAGGTTATGAGGACGGTCATACTTCTATTGATGGTTTTCCCTGCTTGCACGAGTTTCAGATAGGAGGAATTTCACTGATGCCTGTTACGGGAGAAGTGAAAACAAACCCCGGAAAGCTGGAAGAACCGGATAAAGGTTTCCGTTCCCGCTTTGATAAAAAAGATGAAACTGCACGTCCGGGATATTATTCTGTGTTATTAAAGGATTATCAGGTAAAGGCTGAACTTACTGCTACGGCTCGTGTCGGATTCCAGCGTTATACATTCCCGGAATCGGAGAATGCCCATATATTGTTTAATATCGGCAATCGCCAGGGCGAAAGTGGAGCTGTGCGTGATGCGTACATCAGACAGGTAGATGGAAATACTATTGAAGGTTATGTGATTACAGAGCCGGAATATGTGAAGAAATATCAGGCAGGTGCCTCGGTTGCCATGTATTTTTATGCAAAATTGGACCGTGCGCCGGAATCTGTCGAAGTTTTCTATCAAGATAGTGCTTTGATGGCTTGTAATGAAATAAAAGGGCCGGGTGCTATCATGTGTCTGAATTATAAAACAAAGAAAGACGAGATAGTCAATGTAAAAATAGGTTTATCGTATACTTCCATAGAAAATGCGAAAGTGAATTTGGAATCGGAGGCGAAAGACTTGGCTTTTGATGAGGCTATGAAAGCGACTACGGATAAATGGAATGAGTCTTTGAGCCGCATCTTGGTTTCCGGAGGTACGGAAGATAGCAAAATCAAATTCTATACCGGGTTGTATCATGCATTATTGGGTAGAGGGCTTGCCAGCGATGTCAACGGAGCTTATCCTAAAAATGACGGTACCATTGGTCAGATACCTTTGACTAAGGATGGTAAACCGGAATATAATCACTATAATACGGATGCGGTTTGGGGAGCTTACTGGAATCTGACTTCTCTTTGGGCATTGGCATATCCGGAGTACTATAATGACTTTGTAAACAGTCAGTTGCTAGTGTATAAAGATGCCGGTTGGCTAGGGGATGGTATTGCCACCAGCAAGTATGTTTCCGGAGTGGGAACCAATATGGTGAGCATCACTTTAGCGGGTGCTTATAATAGCGGAATTCGTAACTTTGATGTGGAAACAGCTTATCAGGCAGCCTTGAAGAATGAATTAGGCTGGGAAGGCCGCATTGAAGGGGCAGGCAAGATGGATGTGAAACAGTTTGTAGAGAGAGGGTATGTGCCTTATGAGAACAGTGTTCATTTCGGTACACATCCGGAAGGTTCGAGCTTCTCCGTATCTCACACATTAGAATATAGTTTTAGTGCTTATGCAGTGGCTCAATGGGCAAAAGCTTTGGGACGTACGGAAGATTATAAGCGTTTGATGGAGCTTTCTGCAGGTTGGGAAAAGTTGTTTGATGATTCGCTGAAGATGATTCGTCCGAGAGTACCCAATGGTGAGTTTATTGATAACTTTAATCCATTGGAATCATGGAGAGGTTTTCAGGAAGGGAATGCAATGCAATATACTTTCTTTGTACCGCAGAATCCGGCTCGTTTGATTGAAAAAGTCGGCAAAGATGAGTTTAACAATCGGTTGGATTCTATCTTCACAGAAGCCCGTAAGTCGATTTTTGGTGGTGGGAAAGTAGTAAATGCTTTCTCTGGTTTACAGAGCCCTTATAATCACGGAAACCAGCCCAGTCTTCATATTTCCTGGTTGTTTAATTTCTCCGGTAAGCCTTACCTGACACAGAAATGGACGCGTTTGATCTGTGATGAGTTTTATGGAACAAACGGAGAACATGGTTATGGTTATGGTCAGGATGAAGACCAGGGACAGTTAGGAGCCTGGTATGTGATGGCAGCAATGGGATTGTTCGATGTACAGGGAGGAGCTTGTGAACGGCCGACTTTCCAGATGGGCAGTCCATTGTTTGATAAGATTGAAATTAAACTTAGTCCGGTGAATGCAACTGGAAAAACGTTTGTGATTGAAACGACAGGTAATACCCCGGATGCATATTATGTACAGTCGGCTACGCTGAATGGCAAACCATTGGAACAGTGCTGGTTGTACCGGGATGAACTCTATAAAGGTGGGACATTGAAACTCACAATGGGAAATCAACCGAATGAGAAATGGGGAGTGGAAAATCCGCCTCATTGTTCTGAATAAACAGCTTATTTTCCTCGGTGTCGATGTTGCTTGACAGGACACCGGGGATTTTACATTTTATAATATAGTGGGTTAAACATGAAAACACAAAATTCTATTTATGCCGCCCTTCCCGTTCTTTTCGGGTTCTTTGTAATGGGCTTCTGTGACATAGTCGGTATTTCGTCCGATTATGTTCAACGTACTTTCGACTGGTCTCCCGTGATGACGGGATTTGTTCCTTCATTGGTTTTTATCTGGTTCCTGTTTTTAGGTATTCCTGTTGGAAATCAGATGAACAAATGGGGACGTAAAAATACGGTTTTACTTAGTATGGGAATAACGGTAGTGGGTATGCTGCTGCCATTAGTCGTTTATAACAGTGCGACTTGTATGATAGCTTATGCTCTTTTGGGAATTGGCAATGCCATTTTACAGGTTTCATTGAATCCGTTATTGAGTAATGTGGTAACCAGCCAACGTTTGCTGACAAGTAGTTTGACGGCAGGACAAGTGATTAAAGCTGTGTCTTCTCTCGTCGGGCCGGAGATTGTGTTGCTGGCTGTAGCACATTTTGGAGATGACAAATGGTATTATTGTTTTCCTATATTAGGCTTTATCACGTTATTGTCTGCCATTTGGCTGATGGCTACACCTGTTAAACGGGAAGCTTCCAGTGCCGCAACCCAACAACTTTCTATCAGTGATACTTTTTCTTTGTTGAAGGATAAAACGATTCTGTTGTTGTTTCTGGGTATCTTTTTTATTGTGGGAGTAGATGTTGCTACCAACTTTATTAGCTCCAAACTGATGGCGGAACGATTTGACTGGACGGCAGAACAAGTGAAGTTTGCCCCACAGGTTTATTTTTTAAGCCGTACGGTAGGTGCTTTGCTGGGTGCTTTCTTGTTAGCCCGTATTGCTGAAATGAAATATTTCCGTGTGAATATTGTTGCCTGTATTTTCTCTTTGCTTATTCTGGCCTTTGTAAAAAATGATATGGTGAATCTGATTTGTATCGGTGCTGTCGGCTTCTTTGCCTCATCCGTATTTTCTATCATTTATTCGATGGCTTTACAGGCAAGGCCGGAAAAAGCAAACCAAATTTCAGGATTGATGATTACTGCTGTTGCCGGTGGCGGAGTAGTTACCCCGGTGATTGGGTTTGCAATAGGAACAGTAGGTGTTATTGGAGGCGTTTTTGTTACTTTAGCTTGTGTGTGTTATTTGACTTATTGTGCTTTTGGGGTGAAGACCGCGAAAGCGTAGTATTATTGCGGAGAAGATGCTATCTTCGCCCGAATCCTACTTAGCGACTGCGGAGTTATCCACAAGTAAGACGCAATATGTTTTAAAGGTACATATTGCAATAATTCCGGAGTCTCTTTGATAAGGTTGAGATAGCGTTCTTTAGCCCGTGGGCTTCCCGAGCTGATAAGCCAGTTCTCCTGTTGAAGAAACTGATGATCCATGAGGCGGAGCCCCAAATTAGCGAGTCCGATGGATGAGGCGAATAGCTGATTCAGAGCTGTTCGGGAAATACAATAGGCCACACTGTCACACATGACCTCAATATTTATTAATGAGTAGGCATTATCTACATAGCCCCAGACGGAGAAAGCAGCTTCTCCGTCTGAAGCAAACCAGATGGTAGTATCCACTCCGTCTTTATGATAATAGGCTCGCCATATTCCTGTCTTGATAAAATAAAGATTACAGTTCTTTGTCCCCTCGCGTACTATTAAATCTCTCTTTTTGAAATGTACCTCTTCCATACAGTTCAGTAGAGACTGTACATCGGTTTCTGATACCTTGTATCTATCGCAAAGTTTTTCAATGAATGTTCTCATATTGCAAAGATACTTATCGTCGGCAGACAATGAAACGATCTTTCAAATAAATTCCGAAAATATAGAAAGTGGTTAATAACTCTGCCAATGGTACGGCTAGCCAGATACCCGGTATACCCAATACCGGAGGGAGCGCAAAGAATCCCATCAACATAAATACGACTCCCCGGAGAAGAGTGATAATTGTTGCCCGCTGACCTCTTTCGACACTCTGATAATAACCAATGCCAATCATGTTGACGGCAAAGAAAATGAATCCTACTCCGAAATAAGGAAGCCCGTTTACTGCTATATCAAATGCAGCGTAGCTGCGGTCAATGAATAACGAAACGATGTCTTGGCAGCATAGTACGGTAAGAATGAAAAAGCTGATACCGCAGATTAAAGCGGTCCGAATGGCGAGATGCAGTGTCTTTCGTACACGCTCGGGTTGTCCGGCTCCGAAGTTATAGCTGATAATCGGCTGTGCGGATTGTGCAATGGCATTATAGACCATGAAGATGATAGGGAAGAAGTAACAGGCAATACTGAATGCTGCCACTCCGTCTTCACCGAGATGGCGGATGAAAACGTAGTTCCCCAGAAACATCATACAGGCAATGGAGGCTTCACTGATAAAAGCAGAACTTCCCAGTTTAATCATATAACCGATGTTGCGAAGAGTCAGTAACAGACTTTTGATACTTAACTTTATCCGGCATAGATGGAGGGTACGAGAGAAACGGAGTAAGTAAATCAGTGTCATCAACCCTCCCACGACAGTTCCCAGACTGGTGGCAAAAGCTGCTCCCATTATTCCCCAACCAAGTTCGAAGATGAATATATAATCCAGTATGATATTGAGTATGGCTGCAACCGCATTACACATCATGGCATAGGTGGGTGAACCGTCCAGACGGATGCAGAACATACCTATATTTAAGACTTCGTAGAATACGAGAAAAGGAATGTACCATGCCATATATTCTACAGCTAACGGCAACAATCGGTCCGAACTACCTAATAATCTGGCTAATGGCTCTATAAAATAAAGGCACAGAGCAGACAGGATAAGTATGAGCAATGCGGAAAAAGCAATTGCCTGAGTGATATTAATACTTGCTACTTTGCGTTTTCCCTGAGATAAATGAATGGAAGCCACCACCGAAGCTCCCACTCCGAACATCAGTCCGATACCCGCTGCGATCATAAAAAGCGGTGCAGTGATATTTACTGCCGCCAGCGCGTCACTGCCAATTCCTTTTCCTACAAATATCCCGTCCGTAATAACGAACAGAGCCGAGAATACCATCCCAAGTACCGTAGGAATTAGTAACTTACGGAACAACGTGGAGATGTTCATACTGCCGAAATCAATACTATCTTTCATAACTTTCTACCTTTGTCGTTGAAAATGGCGACAAAGGTAGGGTTATGGGAGGAGATAAAAATTACCATTTGGTAATTTTTATCTCTATATTTAATAGGGAAAAGAATCTCTTATGTATATTCTATCAATTATTTGAGCATGTTGAAATCCTTTATTCCAAAAACTTCAGTGGATATTTCACCCAACCAACCGCTTTTACTATTAACACCCACTTGTACTTTGATAAAATCAATGTACTTCAGGTTTGCATCCTTACCGTCGAAAGTTACAGCATGGGATATCTTGAAATGATTGTCAGACGGTCCGGCATTATAGTTGTCATCATCTGTCAGACGATCAATGGCACTGAAATTATCAGCATATCCCCATTCATAACTATCATTTACCCAATAAGTACCATTACCGGATTGATCGTAATTACGCTCTTTCAGGCGAGTACCTCGCAAAGTATATTGTTTTTCCTTTACCCAGGCGGGATAATAATAATCTTGCCGGTGAAAAGCACCCAGATAATCAATAGACCCACTTTGACCATGATTGTCTGTCCATGGGGTGGGAAGCTGAATACCAGTTGGTTTATGATAGGTGACGGCATAGTCCTGCCAGGTTTCGGCTTTCCCATATTCGGACCCGCGCAATTCATACCAAGTGTCATTAGGTAACCCATCACCATTTTCGTCCTGCATTACCCATACAATTCCCGGTTCTGACGAACCATCAAAAGCGTTTCCTGTAATAGCGATGTTGTAATCTCCATCATTCACGATACTATGATCGAATCCAACGATGATGTATCCACCGAATCCGCCTAGGGAAACATAAGCCGTCTGATTGATTCGTTCTTCTGCATAGGTGCAGGCTTCTGCCATAGTTGTTGTGGTATGATTCTCATTGATGAATTGACCGGGAGCCGGTAAATATTCATATACTCTGTTCATTGACGCAGAACTTGTGGCGCTAATCTTCCGCTGGTATGTTCCTGCGGGAGGGCAAACATTGACTTTTAATGTTTGCGTAGCGAGTATATATGAGTTCTTCATTTCGACCTTTACCGTGTGTTCTCCCTGCTGCTCGGATGTAAACAGATAAGTATCATTTTCTCCGGATTGCACTTGTTCATTGTCCACGGTCCATGTATAGACTGCATCCAGTGCATTATTCACGTCAACCGGTTTGATACGGATAGTTCTGCCGGCTGACATGTTATATTCCGTTTGCAGGAATGTCCAGTTGAAATCTACTTGATCCGGTGAACAAACTTCTACTTTGAAAGTTACTTCGTCATCGCCATCTTCATTGTGAGTAGCAAAACGAACCTGATATTCGCCAAGTTCGGTTGTGGGGAGAGTACAGGTTAATTCGCTCGAAATATCTTCACCGTTTATTTGCCAGGAGTAACTGGTTTCCAGAAAAGAATCTACTATGGGTGTAATGGTTAGTTCAGAGCCTTGAAGCACTTTGAAACCTTTGTCGGCATCCGCAATAGAGATAGTCGGTACATCAAGTTGAAAGACATCGATACGTATCTCTTTTTCTGTTGTCCCTCCAGCATTGGTGGCAGAAATCAGAATGAAATACCTGCCTGCTTCATCGGCTGAAAATGTCAGGGTGGAAGCGGTACAGATACTCTTTCCATCTATTGTCCAGTTAAAGGTCGTTTCCGAATCGGTATTTTCATAAATGGGAGCGATGGTTATCTCCCGACCAATTTTTGTTTTATAGATGGGGGATTCTTCTTTCAAGGTAATGACAGGAGCGGAAAGAAGAGGAGAGTCCTCCTCTTCTTTCACGCATGATATTAATGCTAACAGAACAAATAAAAAAAGTATAATATGTTTCATTAGAATCTCACTGCTACATCATCATAACAGAAATAAGCCGGTTGGCTAAAACCGTAACCATTATCATTGCTCCCTGTGACATTGAAATCAATCTTTACTACCTTGCCCAGAGCTGATAAATCCCATTTGCTCCATTCCAGAATGTTACCAGTTTTTCCTACCAGATAAAATTCAGGTTTAGTTTTAACTTCGTTACCGTCTTCATCATAACCGATAGCGACCAGTTTTACCCAATCATCTTCCCCGGCAGGTGCAGTCAGTCCGTTGCCATTGGCTACACAATTGGCGAGATAAGTTGTCATTGTCACGTACATATGATCTACTACACGAGCTACTCCATCTCCAAAGTAAATGTAGGGTAAGTTTTCGGAAGCATAACCGGAGTTATCTGTATAGCCATAATGTACACAGAAATTCTTAGAGCCGTTATGCCCTCCATTTCCTGTTGCCGGATCTTTGTAATAAACCGCCAACTGGTATTGAAAACCTCCATGAGTCAAATCCATATCTACATAGTTGGATATAGCGTGTCCACCTCCCCAATAACAGGTAGTGCCCCAATTCGTTGGGAACTCATGTTGGAGTAATGTATTGTTTTCATCATACCAATTATAGTCTGAAGGGCCCATTCCTGATTGTCCATAAAGTAACGGACCGCCATATTGAGGATTGTCAATTAATGAAGACCAGTCGCTTTTGCCTATATAATTGCCTGTACCTTTATAATCGGAGTCTTCAAAAGATAACCCTTTTAAAGTATATGCAGAAGCATAAACGAATAATCGCTGAATTTTTGTTAGTCCTTGTTTATTAAATAACTGGATTTTAATGACAGCTTCATTTTCTGATACGGAAGCAGGGGCGGTAATGGAAAGTTTGGTATAGCTCATTTTTATTGTCCATCCTTCCGGTGCATGGACGATGAAGTCTGCCACGTTAGTGAGTTGTAATTCAAATGATTTGGTTTGGTTAAAAGTGAAATATTCAACGCTTCCCATATCAGTGACTTTCATAACCGAATTAGTTGTTTTTGGCAGCATGAACGAAGTGTTTTTTTCATCTGCCAAAGTAATGATAACAACATCATTCTCCGTGTCATCTACTACCGACTTGAAGAAAGAATCCCCGTCCTTTCCCGTTGCTTTTACCGGTTTGCCATCTGTTCCATTCATGCGTTTAGCTCCTTCACCTGTATCAACCGTCCAATAGCCTTCACTGTCAACTCCCATGACAGGAGTTACACCTGTTACTCTCAATTTGTGTTCGGCATCCGGTAGCCATTCTGTAGTGCCATTAGTGGTGACTGTCCAGTAATATACTCCGTTTTCATCAGCTTTCACTCCAATCACAGGTGCATCTGTACCATTTGTTCCATTTTTGATAGATACTTTGCTTCCGTCATTGAAGGTCAGCGTGTAGCCTTCAGAGGTCTGTTCTGTATTCGTAATTATTTTCCCTTGATTTAATGCGTCTACCAAACTCTGTAAAGTTGTAATTTCAGAGTTCATTTTCTTGACTGTTGTTTCTAGTGTTTCTACTCGTCCGTCGAGATCATTGACTTTATCCCAGAGATCATCGTCATTGTAGCAACTGCATACTGTAACGACAGTGAGCAGTAAAAATAGAATTTTCTTCATTGCTTTTGTTTTTAATTATTAATAGAATTGTGAATTATTGAATCTCTTTTAGTTTCTTATCTGTAAAGGCAATATGTGCCGGAATGTCCCCCGTGATGACTGACCATTTCTTTTTTCCATCCCGGGAGAAACAGTATAATGTGCCGGGAGTCACATAGTCTTTGGCATCGGTGACGAAGAATTCACCTGTTTCCGGATTGATTGCTATTCCATAAGGTATCTTGATAGATTTTTCCGTACCATCTGTAATAAAATTGCGGGTATCAGTTTTCTTTGTTTTTGTATTATAGATAGCGTAAGAGACTGTCCAACTGTTGGTGTAATAACTCCATTCTGTACTGTATACATACAGTGAATCTCTGCAAATAGCCATTTCTGTATTGGGAAGAAGCGGTAATTCTTCGATTACTTTATCGGTATTGGAATCTATTACAAATGTTTCGGAGTAAGTGTCATAATAATCTCCCCGGGATGAGACATAAATATTTCCGTATTGGTCTAATTCCATTCTATGCAAATTGATTCCCACATCAATGGTTTTGATAACTTTGAATGTGTTCAAGTCGATGACGGATACCGTGCGGTCATAATTAGGTACGCGATACCCGCCGGAGTTGGCTACATAGAGTTTGTTGCCCACAATCACCATTTCTTCCGGCTGGTAGCCGACCACACAGGTATCCTTGACAGTCAGTGTGGTAGTGTCAACACGTGCTACATACCCCAGTCTGGCGTTGGGATCTATTTTGACAGGGCCTGCATACGAACTGACGTATGCATATTTATCTTTAAAGACGATATAACGGCAATTAGGTATGGAAATTTGCGTGATGTGTTTTGCTGTTTCTACATTCATCACTTCTACGAAATGAGAACAGTTGATGATGGCATATAACTTATTTCCATAGATTTGGATATCATTTCCCACATCCCCCAATTCTTGTACGACTCCCGGGTTCCGTTCCGCATAGATATTCTTATGATAGATACCGGTTTCGTAATCAAAGTAATCAAGGGTAGCCTTGTTGCTTCCCATATTTCCTTCATTGAGTAGAAAGAAACCTTTGACAGAGGTACCGCTTACTCCGGGGGTAACTTGGTTGGGAGTTGACGGAATAATGCGTTCATCTTCGCGACAAGAAGTCGATAGAAGAACAAAACAGATAATGATGGATAGAACAGATATTCTCATAACATGACGTTTAATTTGATTTTAAAACTTGTACCGGGCATAGGATAGCATTGCACTACTTCATATTGTTGATTGAAGATATTATTAATTTCTGCCGTTACACGTATTCTCGTTTTCTCCCATTGAAAAGTTTTGGATAGAGAAAAATCGTGGGTATACCAGGGCTGTGCATAGTTCTCCGGAATATTGGCGACTGCTTCATAGCGTTCACCTGTATAAATGAAACTATAGTTGCAGGACCATGTTTGATAACTTCCATTGAGGATGATGGAACCTCCATGCCAAGGTATATAAGGAATCTGACCTCCATACCATTCACTGGTAGGGTCGGTAAAATCCTGTGCCTTTTGATAGGTGTAATTGAAGAGAGTGCTAAGTTCCACCTTTCCGAAGCCCCATTCTCCTCGTATGGCTGCGTCTAATCCCCGAATTTCCACATGTCCGAGATTAATCATAGTCCAACGGAACTGGTTGGAGGTAGGCATGGCAATGATTTTATCATCTACTTCATTATAGTAACCATCTATTTGTAAGTCCAGGCTTTTCAGCCAATGGTTATTCCAGGTGTGAGAGAAAGTGATACCCACATCGTATTGGGTGGTATATTCTGGTTTTAAGTCCTTATTGCCTATAAAAGTATAATACAAATCATTGAGAGTTGGCATGCGAAAGACTTTCTTATAAAAGGCCCGTACATTCAGAGGGAGCTTGGTCAATGGTTGCCAGGTGGCTATGACAGACGGAGTGTATTTGTTTTTGGTGCCTGCATTGGCTCCTTTGGTACGTGTATTGTCATCGACATGAGTATATAACAGGCTCGCCTGCAACATGAGGCGGTTGAAGTCAAAGGACGTGGCAGCAGAAGTCAGGATTGTATTACGGGTTGGATAGACAAAATCTATGAGATCGGCCCGTAATGCATTCCATTGAAAATCGTTGGATAATGACATACTCCACCAGGGATAGATGGTGAATAAATGGGCGGCCGAAGCATAGATTTCTTGCTGTCGGTAGTGATTGTCTACGTACATGGTGGTGACATCCAGTCTGGGATCGGATAAATAGTGGAGATAGTCATAAGCATATTTTCCGTTGGCTAGCAGACTGTACCAAGGCTTAAAATAGTTTTGAAAAGAGCCTTGCACAAACAGATTGGTATCCCACTGCCGGTCCTGATGGCGAAACTTACCCGGTTCTTCTCTTACCGCAGCTCCGGGGTATCCCCGTTCCGAATTGTATAGGTATGCTTTGGCTTTCCATTCTCCTTTGGGGACTTTTCCGAAGAATGCATTCTCCAAACGTAACATTCTTACGTCTCCATTTTGACGAACAGCTGTTGTGTCGTAACCATCTTTCTTGGCGTATGTGAATTTATATCGTCCTGATGTATACATATACTCCGTACTGATGGAACTGCTTATTCGTTCGTTGAAACGATGTTCCCAAAGTAGTGACGGATTGATGGTAGAGAATGAACCGCCTTTCACCCCGATGTTCAGGTTGTTTTTCTTTTCCCCTTTGAATAGGGGTTTTCGTGTCTGCATATATATGGCACTTGCGGAACTATAATCTTTGGCAGGTTGGAAGATGGCACTTTTTTGACCATTATATAGTGAAATGACTTCCATATTATCTAATGAAAAACGGCCTAGATCGACGACTCCATTTTGCGCATTTCCTAATTCAATACCATCGTAAAATACTCCGACATGATGACTGCCCATACTTCGTATATTGACGGTTTTTAGTCCTCCAATACCTCCGTAATCTTTTATCTGTACTCCGGAAAAGTAGCGCAAAGCATCAGCAACGGAGTAAACATTGAGCTTCTCAAGTTCTTTGCCGGACAGAATCTGTACAGGAGACATCTTTTTTTGCATCCGGTTGCTGTAGATAGTAACTTCTTTGAGTTTGAGAAGTGTATCAGACAGAGAAGTCTGATGCCGAACCCTGGACTGGGAAATGGCCGGTAATGTGGTAAATAGAGATAGAATCAAACATAATATCCACCGTAAATGGATATAATGCTTATTGTATGAATGGACTTGAATAGAAAGCATGTCTTTTATTTTATAGGTATAAAAAAATCCGTTTGTTCAGATCTGAATTCAATCTACACAAACGGACATATAGCTATTATACCAAATAAAAGATAATTGCTTATTTTCTATTTGACTACTACCCGAAATCCCGCAGGTGTAAATCAGAGCATCAAGGCAGGTCTTCTGACTCATCCCATTTTGCAACGCCTTCCCAGATAAACTATCCAGTGACTTTTGTGTTGCAATTTTGCTCTTTGATTACAAGGAGCGGAGATTTACAGCAGCAGGTACTGTTGCCGGTTTACACGGCATTCCCTTTTCATTCCTTAACAACGCAAAAGTTGTTTAAGGAAACCTTAACGGCACAAAGTTAGAAAGTTTTTATTAATTAGTTTGTTTTATTCTAAAAAAATATCCTACTGACCAATAACAAATATTCCGGCATCTGATTCTGTTTTCCCCATTTGTTAATAATCAGTTGGATGGAAAAAGGATATATTAATATGTTATCCCAACGACAGAATCAATATTTGTGCCGTCAATACTCGCAGAAACATGGTGAGCGGATAGACCGTAGCGTAACCAACGGCAGGTGCATCACAGGAGGTCAGGTCATTGGAGTAAGCCAATGCCGGCGGATTGGTAGTAGAACCAGCCAGAACCCCGATAAGCGTGAAATAATTCAGCTTGCAATAATACCGTCCTACCAATCCTGTAATCAGAAGTGGCAGGATGGTTATGATTACTCCGTAGCCTACCCATATATATCCTCCGCCATGAATGACTGTGTCTACAAAGCCTTCGCCTGCTCCTAAACCTACGCAAGCGAGGAAGATGGAAATACCGATTTCACGAAGCATCAGGTTGGCACTCATGGTGGTATAAGTAATCAGCTTGTATTTCGGACCGAAACGGCTAATCAGGATAGAAACGATGAGCGGACCGCCTGCCAATCCTAGTTTCACAGGTTGCGGAATTCCGGGAAATGCGAAAGGAAGACTTCCCAGAATACATCCTAAAGCGATACCTATAAAGATAGGAATCAGGTTCGGATGATTTAAGCGTTTCATGGAGTTGCCAAGTACTTTCTCTGCATGGGCAACAGCCAGTTCGGAACCTACAATGGTGACACGGTCTCCCATTTGTAACTGTAATTGTGGAGAGGCTACCAAGTCTACTCCCGAACGATTGACGCGGGTGATGTTTGCTCCGAAGTTATTTCTGATTTTGAGTTGTGAAAGCGTTTTCCCGTTCAATTCCGGTTTAGTAATCAGGATACGGCGTGAAATGAGCTCTTTGTTCAGTTGTTCCCATTCCATTTTGATTTCCTTTCCGAAGAATATAGTGATTGCTTCCACGTCAATCGGGGTAGAGATCACTAATATGATATCCCCTACATGTAGAATTGTTTCGGAATTGACCAATTCGGTTTCTCCACCCTCGCGGTGTTTGATGCGGGAAATGACAAACTTACGGTTCAGTAACGGGCGGAGTTCTTTAATCCTGATGCCATCTACCGATTCGTTTCTCACTTCAATGGAGATAGGGCGTACGGTAAGTTCCTGGAGATGTCCCAGACCGACTTCTGCTTCTTTTTCTTCTTGAGCAGTATTGATGCGAAGGAGATATTTCAAAGCAAGCAGGGAAAGGATGATACCTACTACACCCAGCGGATAGCTGACAGCATATCCTAAAGCAATTTCGGGAGCATCTATGCCATTCAAATCACTGTTGGCCTGTTGTGCGGCTCCCAGTCCCGGAGTATTGGTGACGGCTCCGGACAAAATACCTACCATTGTGGTAATCGGAGTTCCGGTGGTGAAGTGCAGGATAATAGTAATGGTTACTCCTAATACTACTACGAGCATAGCTAGCATATTCAGGGTAAAGCCCCCCTTTTTGAATGCTGAAAAAAAGCCGGGTCCTACCTGCAAACCAATTGAGTAAACAAACAGAATCAATCCGAATTCTTTTAGAAAGTGGAGCAGGTGTTCGTCCAGATTCATGTTGAAATGACCGAATACGATTCCGACAAAGAGTATCCAGGTAACTCCTAGAGATACTCCCCGCACTTTGATTTTTGCAAGGATGATTCCAAACGCTATGGTTAGTGACAGAATCAGTACGGAGTGTGCCACTCCGCCGCCCCAAAGATTGGGGTAACCTTCAAATAAATTTCTTAGAACTTCCATTGTGATTATTATATGATGATATTTAGTTTAGCTAAAAGTACCCCCGGAGAAATCACTTCTGCGGGGATACGCACACATTGAGCATGACGGTCTAATGCCGTCCTTTTGATATTTTAGCTAGAGAGAATTTATCCTCCTTCAATCATTTCCGATGTCATGACTACTCGATTATTTTTTACAGTTTGCCATTTTCCTATCCCACGAGTAAAAACAGCTATAAAGGTATGAATGGCAGGTCTTCTGACTGACTCCCTTCCTGATTCCTTCCCGACCTTGACTATCTATACCCGGTCAGTGGTAAAAGTAAATATCAAGAAGTTGAATAGAGTTTCACAGCAGCGGGACTGTCCGGGATTTACACCCGATTCCCTTTTAATTCAGATAGTTGATATGGCTATCTGAAACCAATTCGGGGGCAAAGATAGCGAATTTATATAGAACCCAAATGAATGCTACCTATTTATTTTATACACAGTCTGATTCTTGTCGGATATCTGTTTGTTTATTTGATGCGTACTCTCATCTCCTGCACATCAAACGTGACGGATTCATTTCGGAAAAGTCTTTCTATATGTCCGCTGGCCACCATTTCCGGAGTAGGCAGAGTGTACATCTGCGGATTATCTATGAGCATGATGGAGTCGCAAAGCGATAAGGCGATGTCGAGGTCATGAGTGGAGAATAAGACACATTTTTTTTCTTCCTGTGCCAGTTTCTTTAAAAGCAAACAGAGCTCGTAGCGGTTAGGTAAGTCCAGGAAGGCGGTCGGTTCATCAAGCAGGATGACGGGAGTATCCTGTGCAAGAGCACGGGCAATCATAATTCGCTGACATTCGCCATCGGACATTTTATCCATTGTCTTTTCTGCATAACCGGACATACCGACTAGCTGCATAGCGTCATCCACCCGCTTTTGGTCTTCCGGTTGCAGTTGGCCGATCCAGTTGGTATAGGGAGCACGCCCTAAAGCTACTACATCTTTACAGCGGAGATTAGCGATACGTACTTTATCGGTGGTGACAAAGCTTATATTCCGGGCTAATTTTTCCGGTTTCAATGATGCTATGTTTTTTCCTTGCAGAGTAATCTCTCCTGATTGAGGCTTTTCCAGCCCCATCATAGCACGGAGCAGGGTGCTCTTTCCCGTTCCGTTACGTCCTAACAGGGCAACGAGTTGTCCGCCTGTGATTCGGGCATTTACCGTTTCCAACAGCGTGCGCTGTCCATATCCTAATGTCAGTTCTTTAAGTTCTATCATTTGAATCTACGCAAGTTTTTAGCAATTACCCATAAAATAACCGGAACACCTAGTAAGGCGGTGATGCAGTTAACCGGAAGTAGGAACTTCTTGGCGATGATGTCGCAGAGAAGCATGCTGATAAGCCCTGTCAGCATGGTGCCGGGGACCAGTATCCGGTGGTCAGCATTGTTGAATAGCAGTCGTGTGACATGCGGTACTGCCAGGCCGATAAATCCTACCGGACCACAGAAAGCGGTGACCGTTCCTGTCAGCAGTGCGGTAGAAACGAAGATGAACGTGCGTGAACGTTTAATGTTCATTCCCATCGTTCGTGCATAATTTTCACCGAGCAGTAACAGGTTCAGCGATTTGATACAGGCTACGGAAATTAGTAAACCGATACATAACATCGGTATCATAATTCCCAGTTGGGTGACTGTGATATGGCTAAGAGATCCCATTGACCAGAGTGTGAACATTTTCAGTTGTTCGGCAGAACTTAGGTATTGGAGTATCTGAATGATAGCGCCTGCTACGTAGCCTATCATAACTCCCATAATCAATACACCGAGAATGTTTTTTACTTTCCGGCTGATAATGGCTACTCCCAATAAGATTACGGCAGTTCCTACCCAGCCCGAGCCAACGATACCCAGCGACTGAAGAATTGGAAACTCCGCCCATCCAAGTAATGGAGCACCTAGTATGAACAGAGCTACGCCCAGTCCTGCACCGGAACTTACTCCCAACAGGTAAGGGTCTGCTAATGGATTCTGGAATACTGTTTGCATCTGTAAACCGCTAACGGAGAGTGCTATTCCTATTAAAGCCGCTACCACTACCCGTATGAAACGGATAGAAAGGAGAATATTCCGTGTCATTTCGTCACATTCGCCTCCGGTGAGTACAGCCCATACCTTGGTGATAGGAATATATGTATCTCCCGTTGCCATGTCTATCAGTAATAACAGTATGGCAACTATACCCAGTGTAATGAATAAAAAGGGAGTGCGTTTATCAGGCTGTTTCATTCCAGATGTCTGTAATAGTAAAGTGAATCGGATACGAGTTCGGGGTGAAAGATATGAATCAGGTCACGCAATACGACGTCGGGACGTACCACTGCAGATTCCCAGTAGTCATTACCTCCTGTCGGTGTTGTTCGTAAATTATTGTTGTAAACAGTTTTTTCGCGTACAGCTTTGGCGTCTACAAATTTAGGATTGACCGTCTTTAGTTCATCCAACGTAGAAGCCATGCCTACATTAATCCAGTAGTCGGCCTTTTGTATCAGTTTGTAAGCTGTTTCCAGTCCGATGGGAGTGGAACTGTTAGACTTGTTTTCTTGGTAGATGTAATCCGCACCCGCATCAGTTACCAATTGTGCCATGTAACTTTGTGTGGAAGGCATCACCCAACTGTCGTTCCACGGGGTATTGAGCATAACGGTAGGACGTTGTTCTACCGATTCGGTGAGCGCTTTCAAAACTTGATAACGTTTAGGGATTTCACGGAATATTTCGATGCCTTTTTCCCTGCTGTCTGTTAATTCGGCAAGAGCTACCAGCCATTCGGCTTTACCAAGCGGCGATTCCTCCAAATATTCTCCTACATACATATAAGGTATATACAGTTCTTTCAGTTTGTCTGTTACGGCAGTTTGCGCATCTCCGATACCGTATAACAGGACAACATCCGGTTTCAGTCCCAATAATAACTCATAATTCATTTCGGGGCCCATGTCCTTGATAGAATTTTTATGTGCGAGAATATATGGATTGGATACATAGTCGATGCCCGATACTCCGACAATTTTGTCCACTTGACCTAGAGCGTCGAACATGGCGATGTAGGAAGAAGCCATACATACGATACGTTTCGCTCCGGCAGGGATGGTAGGTCCGTTGAATCCGGCAGGTGCCTGTTCACCGTTGCGTGAAATGAAATAAGACACTTTTACGTCCTTGGCTCCCTGCCATGGATTGGAAACCTGAATAAGTGTGCTGGCGGCCTTGTCCGCACCCAGAATCTTGAATCCGGTAGCATATTCAGGTGTATAGACATCCTGTTTGAAAGCCTCGAGAGAAGTCTTCTTGTTGGATATACAACTAGCCAGGAAGAGAAGACATAGCCATGTGAGGATTGAAATAGGAGATTTCATCTTTATTCGTGTATCTTTTAAATGAATAAATAATTTTCGGTGTCTGAAGATTGACATTGTGGGGCAAAGATAAGTATCTTTGGAGATATTCTTTCTTTTTTTATTGCATTTTCTCCGAAATCATTCCTATTTATGTATCCTCCCCTTAGGCAGGCAGAATGGATTAAGTTTATCGGTCTGCTGATTACTTCAGAGAATTTCTGCACCTTAAAGATTCAGAAAAAATTTGGAGATGCTTTTTACCCTCGCACTCTCACCCATTGACTCAAACCGCTTATTCATCATAGTTACAGGTGTGAGGGTAAGAGTGAGAGTAGGGTGAGGGTAAACAGTTACTCTCACCCTGTCTCGTCTTGATTTGGTTGATAGGTTAAACCTGAAGTTTATAAGGATATAGTAAATCCATCGAAAGTATGTAGTTATTTGCAGAATCTATGCAGATAATGGCTTGTTCATATAGGTAAACACTTAGTTTCAAGTAGCGAAACATTTTGTTTCTCGGTGTGAAACACTTCGTTTCATTACTTGAAACATTTCGTTTCTCGGTGCGAAACACTTTGTCCCAAGTAATGAAATAAAGTGGAACTGCCGTCAACCGAAAATTCTCCAGTAAGTAATTATTAAACAGGGTGTGAGGGTAAAGACATCGCAAACTTATTAGAGATATCTACACCTGTTTGTTTACGGGCACTCTTGATATAGAAAAACTCCTCCGTAGGCAGGTACTGCCTGAAATGCTTCTTCCTGGTGAATCAACTTTGCATAAATCTGTGCGCAAATCAATACGCCGCCATGAGCAAATACTACTATATTTTCAGCCTCCTTTTGTTTGATTTCGTCTAAAAATGCGGCTACTCGTCTATATTGGTCGGCAAACGATTCTCCATTGGTTGTTTTTACATTCATGTAGTCGTCATACCAGCATTGGAGATTCGGGTCTTTGATTTTATTAAAATACTGCATTTCCCAATCTCCGAAATTAAGTTCCAGTATTCTTGGGTCACGGATGGCATCTCCGAATCCGCAATACTGTGCCAGACGGGTGCATCTGGATAGAGGGCTGGTGTAAGCCATATCAAAGTGAATGGATTCGATTTTAGCTTTGGTTACGGCTGCTTCTATCTCAAATGTAGGACGTAAAGGAACGTCTGACTGACCGTAACAAAGACCTTTAGGAACGTCGACAGAGGTATGTCTGATTAGATAAATATTCATAGGTTTACTTATTTTATATAGATAGACATCACTGCTCCCAGCCAGAAACTTATTTCGCTTAAGAGAAATAATGCACCGCAACAATCTCCGGTATATCCGTTCAGACGTCGTTTCATCATCCGGCAGATAAAGAAGAATACCAGAATGGGAAATATACATACGGGCCAGTAGCTTGGAGGAAGTAATAGGAGAGGCAGTATTCCACCCATCGCAGACATTACGATCTTCCCAAAATTCATTCTTGTATATACTGTTCCGGATTTGCTATCTTCTTCTTTACGTGCATAGGGCAGGTAATTGATGATATTGGAAGAAATGAATTTACTCCAGGTATCTCCGCTTAGTAATAAGAAAGGAGTAACTGCTAAGGGAAGTGCGACCAGTAGATTGTAAGCAAATAAATAATAGATGATTAATCCCAAAACTCCATAGCTTCCGATATGGGAATCTTTCATGATGCGTAACGTGCTTTCTCTGTTCGTCCCACCTCCGAATCCATCGAAGAAATCGGCCAATCCATCCTCATGCAATGCTCCTGTGATAAGTAAACGTGAAGTCAGTGCCAGGATTACGGCTACTCCGTGAGGTAGAATAGTACTGGCTCCCCAGAAAATCAATGCCATCATTCCCCCGGTCAGCCAGCCACTGAAACTCCAATAATTGACAACGTGTTTGAAACACTCCTGCGGAACTTCTTTTATTTTCCAGAAAGGCAATCGTGTAAAGAATATGAGGGCGGCAAGTATCTGGTTCATTTTAGAAATATTTAGTGATGGAAGCATGAGCAAATGAATCCATTTCATTCAGCATTTTCACAGCGGAATCCACAATGGGATAGGCACAAACGGAACCGCTTCCTTCTCCAAGTCTTAATCCGAGATTGAGTAGGGGACGTGCTCCGAGATAATCCAATAATAGCTTATGTCCGCTCTCGTCTCCCTGATGACCGAATATGGCGTAGCTCATCACTTCCGGATAAAGGCGTGAAGCGGCAAGAATACAATTGGTCATTATAAATCCATCAATTAAAATAACCATTCCCAGTTCTGCAGCTTTGAGCATTGCTCCTACGGCCATTACCATTTCGTAACCTCCGAAACGGCAGAGGATTTCTTCTGCGGAATGCTCTCCCGGATATTGTTCGAGAGATCTTTTCAGAACTTCGTATTTGTGGTTTATTCCCTGGTGATTGAGTCCGCTTCCTGCACCTACACATTGATCTAATGGGATTCCGGTGAAGCAAGTCATCCATAGAGAAGAGGACGAAGTATTTCCGATTCCCATTTCACCGAAGCTAATGATATTGCAGCCTTCCTGGTGAGAAGTGTCTACACATTGGGCACCATGCTCCAGGCAAAGTTCCATCTCTTCAGGTGTCATGGCTGCTTTATGAAGGAAATTGCGTGTTCCTTTTCCGACTTTCATGTTAATGATACCTTTTTCATAAGGTAAATCATAATCGACTCCTGCGTCTACAATTTTAAGAGTGAAACCGTGCTGTCGGCACAGGAAATTGATCCCTGCTCCCCCATGAAGAAAGTTGCTGATTTGTTGCCAGGTTACTTCTTTAGGAGATGGGCTGACTTTTTCTTCTACGATGCCATGATCTGCGGCAAAGATTATATTTTGAGGATGAGTTAATCGTGGAGAAAGGGATTGTTGGATCAGTCCGATTTGCAAAGCAATTTCTTCCAGTCTTCCAAGCGATCCTTTAGGCTTGGTCAGATTATTGATTTTGTCAATCAGAGCTTCTTTGATAGCTTCATCCGGCTTTTGAATATGAAACGTTTTCATGTTTATTTTATTTTTACGGGAATACCACTTGCCATGAGATATACATCGTCGGCATGCGATGCGATGTATTGATTGGTCCAACCTTGCAAGTCTGTGAATTTACGTTGCAGTTTGTTCTCGGAAACTCCCCCCCCAGCCAATCTCATTAGTTACAAATATGAAAGTGGCATCCTGCTGGGTAAATTTGTCGAATTCTTTTTTGACGGCTTCCAATGAGGAGGCAACGTTAGAATCAAACTCCATAAAGAAGTTAGTGCACCAAAGAGTTACACAATCTATCACTACGACTCTGCCCGCTACATTGTGACGGCTCAATTCTTTTTCTTCTTCTATATTTGTCCATTCAGGACCGCGGTTCTTTTGATGGCGTTCCACCCTTTTTCTGAATTCTTCGTCCCATATCTTGGCAGTGGCCAAGTAAACCGGTGACGTAGTAAGTTCATGCGCTTTTTTTTCCGCAAACGAACTTTTACCGGATCGTTGTCCTCCTGTGATTAGTATAATCCTTTTCATTAAGTTGCTGATTGAATAATGGATGGACAAAGGTATAAAAAATAACTCCGGGATTAACCGTTTTACGTAAAAGTTATTAACTTTGTCCCGATTTGTTTTAGATCAACATAAATATCAGACTTAACTACTATTAGATATGAACGCTTGTAAGTTAGTGGGATTGCTTTTGCTGCTACTTTGGGGACATACTGCTCTGTATGCTCAACAAGTGAGAACTGTGCGAGGAAGAGTGCAGACAATGGAAGCCGGCAGTAATGAGAAGCGGGCATTACCATCTGCCAGCATTGTTATTTTGGCGAAAAGCGATTCTGCCTTTATCAAGGGAATAACAAGTGATAAGAATGGGCGTTTCATTCTTAATTATCAACCGCAGAAGAAAAAGAAATACCTGTTGAAGGTCTCTTTTATGGGAATGCAATCTGTATACCGGGCACTGGAAGACTCTGTATCGGTGAATATCGGTACAGTGGTATTGAAAGATGATGATATTCAGATTAGTGAAGTGACGATAACGGGAAAATTGCAGGAAGTAGTGATGGAGGGAGATACTACGGTTATCAACGCTGCCGCTTTTAAAACTCGTGAAGGAGCTTATCTGGAAGATTTAGTGAAGCGTGTTCCCGGATTGGTATATAATAAGAAAGATAATTCGTTGACATACAACGGACAGCCCATCAGTGAAATCAATGTAAATGGCGAAGCTTTTTTCTCCGGAGATAAAAAGACGGCACTCGAAAATCTTCCGGCAGACCTGATTAGTAAGTTGAAAGTATATGATAAGAAATCGAAAGAAGAGGAGTTCACCGGAATTAGTTCAGGAGAAAAGAAATATGTACTTGACTTGCAGACTAAGGATGAATTGAATAAAACCTGGCTGACAAATGCAACGGTAGGATACGGGAATAACCAGAAGAAGGATTTCGAGGGGCAAGTGAATTATTTTAGTAAAGACGGAGATAATCTTTCTTTTATCGCACAGTCTACCAACAGATACCAGAATAGTACGTACAAGGATAATATCAACAATTCGGTAGGAATGAATATGACTCATAAATTCGGTAAGAAATTCTCCCTGACCGGAAGTGTGAACTATAATTTGAACCGGAACGGAAATCTTTCTTCCATTTATCAGGAACAGTATTTGCCGGCAGGTAATCAATACTCTGCGTCTACTAACGAAAGTAACTCTAAGGGGCGGTCGATTAGTTCTAACTTCATGGGAAGCTGGGAAGTAGATAAACGTACACGTATACATTTTACCGGTAATTTAGGAATCTCTCCTAATAGGAATGAAAACAGTAGCCAGAATGCATCTTTTGATGCTCCTCCCGGCATAAGTCATGAGAGCTTGTTTGATGACTTTGAATCTATTCCCCGGGATATAAAAGTGAATCGTAGTGAGAACCGGTCGCGTTCGGAGAATCAGTCGAACCGTTATAGCTGGATGATGAGTATTATGAGACGTCTGAATGAAAAAGGTACAACGCTGGCATTGAATATCCTGAACTCGGATTCGTGGGGAGATAATGAAAGTTTTTCGCTTTCTAAAACGACTTATTTCCGTCTTGAAGATAAATTGGGAAATGATTCGGTGCTTTTTCGTAACCAGTATTTGAAGTCGCCTCAAAAAAATAATTCATGGAGAGTCGGGATTACCTTTGCCCAGCCTATTGGCAAGAAGATGCATTTCCGGGTAGCATATAACTGGGATACTAACTATGAACGTGATAATCGTGATACGTATGAATTATCTTCTCTGACGAAGTCGGAAGTTTTTGGTGAACTGCCTCCCGACTATGAAGCAGGGTATGTGGATAGTTTGAGTAATCGGAGTCATAGTCGTACGAATGGCCATAATCTGGATGTGGGGCTTAATTACTCTGATGATACCTGGATGTTTAATGCCTCATTAGGGATGACTCCGCAAAAACGTGCCATTGAACGGAAAATGGGAAAGCTCTATGCGGACACTACCATGCATACTATCGACTTTCAGCCTATGATATGGGTGAATTGGAAAAAGAAAGAGGCCCGGATCACTTTCAATTATAGCGGTAGAACCCGGCAACCCTCCTTATCAGATTTAATGCCGCTGACGGATAACAGTAATCCGTTGTATATCACCCGGGGAAATCCGGATTTGAAACAGATGTTTTCTCATAGTGTCCGTGTGAGCTTTCAACATTCAAAAAAAGGTATATCTGCGAATATCGGCGGGCAGATGGAACAGAACAGTGTGACGCAGGTAGTGCTATATGATGCAAAAACCGGCGGACGTGAGACATCTCCTATTAATATTAACGGAAACTGGAATGTATATGGAAGTGCCAACTGGTGGAAGCGTCTGGGACATTTTTCCTTGCGGTTGGATATGAACGGTAATCATAGCAATCGTGTCAGTATGATTAATGAAGACAAGAGCCTCGAACCGAAGAAAAGTACGACACGTGATACCGGATTGGGGTGTGACGCGAATGTATCTTATCAGCCCACCTGGGGAGGTATTGATTTCTCTACTTCCTGGAATTATCAGTATTCGCTTAATTCTATCAATGATAACGATACCTATACGCGTAATTATAGTTTTCGTCTTGAAGGGTACGTTGATCTTCCTTTTGGCTTGCAATTACGGACTGACGGGGCTTATTCTTTCCGTAATGGTACGAATATCCGTAAAGGCGAAGATGACCAGATGTTGTGGAATGCAAGTGCCAGCTGGCGGTTCTTGAAAAAGAAAGAAGCGGAACTGTCTGCTTATTGGGCGGATATTCTCGGGAAGAGGAAAAGTTTCGGCCGTACGACTTCTTCTGATGGTTTTTATGAGTTCCGTAACCAGGAAATAAAAGGATATTTCATGGTCACTTTCAAATATAACTTTCGTTTGATGATGTGATTTTTAGAAAAAAGTCGTATGTTTGCTACAGAACCATAAAACAAAATGTACTATGAGCGGTAATTATGTTATCAATATCGGCCGTCAGTTAGGTAGCGGCGGAAAAGAAATAGGAGAGAAGTTGGCAGCCCGTTTGGGAATCAACTTCTACGACAAGGAACTGATTAATCTGGCTTCGGAGGAAAGTGGATTGTGTAAGGAGTTTTTTGAAAAGGCTGATGAAAAAGCCTCGCAGGGTATTATTGGCGGACTGTTCGGTATGCGTTTCCCTTTTATCAGTGAGGGAGCTATGCCATGTAACAACTGCTTGAGCAATGATGCCTTGTTCAAAGTACAGAGTGATGTGATCCGTCATCTGGCAGCAGAAAGATCTTGTGTCTTTGTAGGACGTTGCGCAGATTATATTCTGAGAGAGCATCCTCGTTGCGCTAATGTTTTTATTTCAGCCTCTAAAGAAGATCGCATAGCGCGGTTGTGTGGCATGCATCATATTGATGCGGAAGCTGCAGAAGAAATGATCGAAAAAGCGGATAAGAGACGTTCGGAATACTATAATTATTATAGCTATAAAACGTGGGGAGCAGCAGCTACTTATCATTTGTGCATCGATTCTTCTTCTTTGGGAATTGAAGAGACAGTGCGGTTCATTGAAGAATTTGTAGTAAAGAAACTGCAGCTTGTATGACAGGATAGAAAAGCAGATTGAAAAAATAAATAAAGCCGGCGTATTCCATTTGGATATAGCCGGTTTTATTGTTTATATGCTAAACTTGATTTACATCATTGCTAATAATATCATCTGTCCCGTCAGAATACGGAGGAACATTGATAACGGATAAACTGTAGAGTATCCCACTGCCGGAGCATCTCCGGAGGTTGTTTGATTGGCATAAGCCAATGCCGGTGGGTCGGTATTACTACCGGCTATCAATCCCATCAGGGTGAAGTAGTTTACCTTATAATATAATCTTGCGATGGTGCCGATGATAAGTAGCGGGATAACGGTGATAAGGAAACCGGAACCTACGTATAGTAATCCGTCTCCCTCGACTACCGTTTGCACGAAATTGGCACCGGCATCTATACCGACACTGGCAAGGAAGAGAACGATACCGATTTCACGAAGCATCAGGTTGGCACTCATGGTTGTATAAGTCACTAAATGCAGCTTATGACCGAAACGTCCAATAAGAATAGCCACTACCAGCGGTCCGCCTGCCAAACCTAATTTTAAAGGAGTCGGCATACCCGGGAATGCAATCGGAAGACTACCCAGAAGGATACCTAAGAAGATACCAACGAAGATCGTAACAATGTTCGGTGTATCCAAGCGTTTCAACTGATTACCCAGTACACCGGCAACACGTTCCACTGCATCTTGCTGTCCTACCACCATAACGCGGTCACCTACCTGAAGTATCAGATTCGGATCGGCAAACAGGTCCATACCGGAACGGTTGATACGAGTGACATTGACCCCATACATACTACGGAAGTGCATAGAACCTAATGTTTTACCATTAATTTCCGGTTTGGTAACCAGAATACGACGGGAAACCATTGGGAGGTCTTGTTTTTCCCAGTCGAGCTCCACTTCTTTTCCGATAAATACTACAATTGCAGGAGCGTCTTCTTCCGAGCAGACGATAAATAACTGGTCGCCTATATTAAACACTGTTTCATGGTCGGGAATACTTACATGACCATCATGGCGAATTCGGGAGCAAACGAACTTACGGCCCAGGAAATTCTTGATTTCAATCAGCGTTTTTCCACTAATTGATTCATTGCGAACTTCCAGGCTCATCATGTGAGGTTTGTGGTGTGAATCTCCACTTTGGATTTTCAGGCTTTCTTCTTCTTTCGCCATATTGACACGGAAGATGTAACGGATGGCAATGATAGAACCAATGATACCTACCACACCGAGGGGATAAGCACATGCATAACCTAGAGCAATCTGCGGACCGGTATAATGCAACTGATTCAGAGCCTCATTGGCAGCACCAAGTCCCGGAGTATTTGTCACTGCTCCGTAAAGGATACCTACCATCATCGGCAGTTCTACCCGGCCGTTCCAGAGGTAATAAAGCCCCAGTGCGACAGCAATATTTAACACTACGATGCCTACAGCCAACAGGTTTAATGTCATTCCTCCTTTTTTGAAAGAGGAGAAGAAAGATGGCCCCACCTGAAGACCGATACAGAATACGAACAAGATCAATCCGAATTCACGGATGAAATGTAGGATGTGTGTATCGGCTGTGAAGCCGAAATGTCCCATTAGGATGCCGGCAAACAAAACAAATGTGACGCCCAAAGAAACTCCGAATATCTTTATCTTACCAAGATACACGCCGGCAGCCACTACAAATGCGTAGAGGAGCACGATGTGAGCTACGGAGCTGGGGTCCCATAATAAACTTTGTAACCAATCCATAATATAGCAGTTTTTATAATGTTTTTCTAAAAACGAGTGCAAAATTACTCATAACATTGGAGCTAATCAAATAAAAGAAGAACTAAAAATGAAGAATTTCTATGCAGATTGTATGCACTTGACGAATCGGGGCGTCCTGTGCGAATTTTCCCTAAAAAAGAGATTCGTTTTAACTTATTGGTTATATTTGCAGGTCGAACGACTGACATTTAGAAAGAGATAGATAAAAATAAAGACAATATTAATCTTGTTTTAATTTTAAATAAACTATGGCAGACAAAAAAGAAAAACTCTTCTCAGACTTTTCTCCTGCCTCCACCGAACAATGGATGGAGAAGGTTACAGCCGATTTAAAAGGTGCTGATTTTGAGAAGAAGCTCGTTTGGAAAACAAACGAAGAGTTTAAAGTGAAACCTTTTTACCGGATGGAAGATCTGGAGGATTTAAAAACTACTGATGCACTTCCTGGAGAGTTCCCTTATTTAAGAGGAACTAAAAAAGACAACAATGCATGGTTGGTTCGTCAGGAAATTAGAGTAGAATGTCCGAAAGAAGCCAATGCGAAAGCACTGGATATCCTAAATAAGGGTGTTGACTCACTTTCTTTCCATGTGAAAGCAAAAGAACTTAATGCGGAATATATTGAAACACTGTTAAGTGATATTCAGGCAGAGTGTGTTGAACTGAATTTCTCAACCTGTCAGGGGCATGTGGTTGAGTTGGCTAATCTGCTGGTAGCTTATTTCCAGAAGAAAGATTATGATGTGAAGAAACTGAAAGGTTCTATCAACTATGATTTCTTCAACAAGATGCTGACTCGTGGCAAGGAGAAAGGTGATATGGTACAGACAGCCAAATCTTTGATTGAAGCCATTCAGCCGCTTCCTTTCTATCGTGTGCTGAATGTAAACGCTTTATCATTGAATAATGCAGGCGCTTATATTTCTCAGGAACTGGGCTATGCTCTGGCTTGGGGAAATGAATATATGGGTCAATTGACTGATGCCGGTATTCCTGCTGCCATAGTAGCTAAGAAAATCAAATTTAATTTTGGTATCAGTTCCAATTATTTCCTTGAAATAGCGAAATTCCGTGCGGCACGTTTGCTTTGGGCAAATATTGTAGCTTCTTACAATCCCGAATGTGTGCGTGATTGCGAGAATAAAGGTCCTAACGGAGAATGTCGTTGCGCAGCAAAAATGGCGGTTCATGCCGAAACTTCTACTTTCAATCTTACTTTGTTTGATGCACATGTAAATCTGCTTCGTACACAGACTGAAGCCATGAGTGCTGCATTAGGAGGCGTAGACTCTATGACGGTAACTCCGTTTGATAAGACTTATGAGACTCCGGACGAGTTCTCAGAACGCCTGGCTCGTAACCAACAACTGCTGCTGAAAGAAGAATCTCATTTTGATAAAGTGATCGACCCTGCTGCCGGTTCTTATTATATCGAGAATCTGACTGTGGCTATTGCAAAACAGGCTTGGGAACTCTTCCTTGCTGTAGAAGAAGCAGGTGGCTTCTATGCGGCATTGAAAGCAGGAACTGTTCAGGCTGCTGTGAATGAGAGCAACAAAGCTCGTCATAAAGCAGTTGCACAGCGTCGTGAAGTGCTGTTGGGTACCAACCAATTCCCGAACTTCAATGAAAAGGCTGGCAATAAGCAACCTGTTGAAGGTAAGTGTTGTTGCGGAGGTGACTCTCATACTTGCGAAAAAGAGGTGGATACTCTGGTGTTCGATCGTGCTGCCAGTCAGTTTGAAGCATTGCGTCTCGAAACAGAAGCATCAGGCAAACGTCCGAAAGCGTTCATGTTAACCATCGGAAATTTGGCAATGCGTCAGGCACGTGCTCAATATTCTTGTAACTTCCTGGCTTGTGCCGGTTATGAAGTGATTGATAATCTGGGATTTGAGACAGTAGAAGCAGGAGTAGAGGCAGCTATGGCTGCAAAAGCTGATATTGTTGTTATCTGTTCCAGCGATGATGAATATGCTGAATATGCAATTCCTGCTTTCAAAGCACTGAATGGTCGTGCTATGTTTATCGTTGCCGGTGCTCCGGCTTGTATGGACGACCTGAAAGCTGCAGGTATCGAAAACTTCATCCATGTTCGTGTCAATGTATTGGATACCTTGAAAGAGTTTAACGCTAAACTATTGAAGTAAGATGAGAAAAGATTTTAAAAACATCGATATATATGCCGCATTTCAGCCGACTAATGGTGCTGAATGGCAAAAGGCTAACGGTATCTCCGCTGACTGGAAAACACCGGAACACATTGAAGTGAAGCCTGTTTATACAAAAGAAGACCTCGAAGGAATGGAACACCTTGGCTATGCTGCCGGACTTCCTCCTTATCTGCGCGGTCCGTATTCAGTAATGTACACTCTTCGTCCCTGGACCATCCGCCAGTATGCCGGATTTTCTACCGCCGAAGAATCAAATGCATTTTATCGCCGTAATTTGGCTGCCGGTCAGAAAGGTTTGTCAGTGGCATTCGACTTGGCTACTCACCGCGGTTATGACCCCGATCACGAACGTGTAGTGGGTGACGTAGGTAAAGCCGGTGTATCTATCTGTTCATTGGAAAATATGAAAGTGCTGTTCGATGGTATCCCATTGAATAAGATGTCTGTGTCTATGACAATGAATGGAGCTGTACTTCCGATTATGGCATTCTATATCAATGCCGGTCTGGAACAAGGTGCTAAACTCGAAGAAATGGCCGGTACTATCCAGAATGATATTCTGAAAGAATTCATGGTGCGTAATACTTATATTTATCCGCCTGCATTCTCTATGAAGATTATTTCTGATATTTTCGAATACACTTCGCAGAAGATGCCTAAGTTCAACTCTATCTCTATCTCCGGTTATCACATGCAGGAAGCAGGCGCAACCGCGGATATCGAGCTAGCTTATACATTGGCCGATGGTTTGGAATATCTTCGTGCAGGAACGGCAGCAGGCATTGATATTGATGCATTTGCACCGCGTCTGTCTTTCTTCTGGGCGATTGGAACCAATCACTTTATGGAAATAGCCAAGATGCGTGCTGCACGTATGTTGTGGGCAAAGATTGTGAAACAATTCAATCCGAAGAACCCGAAATCACTGGCGTTGCGTACTCACTCGCAGACTTCCGGCTGGTCACTGACCGAACAGGATCCGTTCAATAACGTAGGACGTACCTGTATTGAGGCTATGGCTGCAGCTTTGGGGCATACTCAATCTTTGCATACCAATGCATTGGATGAGGCTATTGCTCTTCCAACAGATTTTTCTGCACGTATTGCACGTAATACACAGATTTACATTCAGGAAGAAACTTACATCTGCAAGAACGTTGACCCATGGGGTGGTTCTTACTATGTAGAATCTTTGACGAACGAACTGGCACACAAGGCTTGGGAGCATATTCAGGAAATTGAAAAACTGGGTGGTATGGCGAAAGCTATCGAAACAGGTATTCCAAAGATGCGTATCGAAGAAGCTGCTGCACGTACACAGGCTCGTATCGACAGTGGTCAGCAGACAATTGTCGGTGTGAACAAGTATCGTTTGGAAAAAGAAGCTCCGATTGATATTCTTGAAATTGATAATACTGCAGTCCGTCTTGAACAGATCGAAAACCTGAAACGTTTGAAAGATGGACGTAACCAGGCTGAAGTGGACAAAGCATTGGCAGCAATTACCGAATGTGTGAAGACTGGCAAGGGTAACTTGTTGGAATTGGCTGTGGAAGCAGCTCGTGTTCGCGCAACATTGGGTGAGATTTCTTATGCTTGCGAACAGATAGTAGGACGTTATAAAGCAATAATTAGAACGATATCAGGCGTGTATTCATCAGAAAGTAAAAACGATAGCGACTTCAAACGTGCTTGTGAACTGGCCGAGAAGTTCGCGAAGAAAGAGGGACGTCAACCTCGTATCATGGTTGCAAAGATGGGACAGGACGGTCACGACCGTGGTGCTAAAGTCGTAGCAACCGGTTATGCTGACTGTGGCTTCGATGTGGATATGGGACCGTTGTTCCAGACTCCGGCGGAAGCTGCTCGCGAGGCTGTTGAAAACGACGTTCATGTAGTAGGTGTTTCTTCACTGGCTGCCGGACATAAGACATTGGTTCCGCAAATTATTGAAGAACTGAAGAAACTGGGTCGCGAAGACATTGTAGTGATTGCCGGTGGTGTTATTCCTGCACAAGATTACGATTTCTTGTATAAGGCAGGTGTAGCTGCTATCTTCGGTCCGGGTACTCCGGTAGCGAAAGCTGCTTGTCAGATTCTGGAAATTTTGATGGATGAAGAATAACTTCTGAAATTATTTGAATCATATTTATACTCCCACCTTTTAGACCTGTTTGGGGTTAGAAGGTGGGATGTTTTTTTATTTATATTCTTTGTCTTCTCCTAATTTTGTCTATATTTGTCCAACTTTCATTGTAAAAAGACTTAATGAATGAATGGAAAGAGAGATGACATGGATGCCCGTTTTGAGCAATTTTATGCCGCTAATTTCCCCCGAGTCAAGAATTTTGCGCGGTTGTTGACCAAGTCGGAGGAGGATGCAGAAGATATTGCCCAAAATATATTTCTTAAGTTATGGACCCGTCCTGAATTGTGGGAGGGGCAGGAAACCATGACTAGTTATCTTTATACCGTGACCCGGAATGAAATATTCAATCTGTTCAAGCATCAGAAGGTAGAGCAGGAATATGAAGATAAAGTTTTGAAAGCACAGTTGTTGGGTGAACTTTGTGATGAAGATTCCTCCCTGTTAGAAAATCTATATTATAAAGAAGTGCTGCTGCTTATCAAGATGACGCTTAGTCAGTTGCCTGACCGCCGTAGACAGGTTTTTGAGATGAGTCGTTTTGAGGGGCTTTCTCATAAAGAAATAGCAGATAAATTACAAATCCCCTTACGTACAGTAGAAGATCATATCTATAAAACATTGACTGAACTTCGTAAAATGTTAATGTTTGTTATTCTATTCCGAATCTTCCCGTAGTTTTTCTTTCTGGATAGTGATATTTATGTAAGCGTTTTAAAATACAATAATAAATATCACTTTATGAAGAATTATATTTGCGACGTAATCGACCGCTATATTAAACATGACTATCCGGAGGAAGTCAATCAGGATTTTCGTACATGGTTGACTGACGAAGAGCGTGCCGACGAAAAAGAACATGAACTAAATAAACTTTGGGAGGCGACCGAAGCTGTCACAACTCCCGGTTATCGTGATTCTCTGGAACGGATGCATGAACTTACGGGAATCGGATCAAGACGACGGATTTATTCTTTACGTACCCGTTTAGTGGTTTGGCGGGTAGCGGCAGCTTTATTGATAACTGTTTCTTCTATTTCTATCTATCTGGCATTGCAGAACCGCCAGGCTCCGGACCTGTTGCAAGCATATATTCCTACAGCCGAGACACGAAATATAACTTTGCCGGACGGTACACAAGTGTTGATAAATTCTCAAAGTACTTTACTTTATCCACAGCAATTCACGGGTGATACACGATGTGTTTATCTGGTAGGAGAAGCCAATTTTAAAGTGAAGCGTGACGAAGAGCATCCTTTTATTGTGAAGTCCTCCGATTTTCAGGTGACCGCATTGGGAACAGAGTTCAATGTGACCGCTTATCCGGATGAAGACGAAGTGACGGCAACGTTGATTTCGGGAAAAGTGTTGGTAGAGTATAACGGACAGAAGAATCAGGAAGTTTTAAATCCGAACGAACAGCTGGCATATAATAAGCGCACTCGTTCCGGAAACGTAGTTCGTCCTGATATGCAGGATATCACAGCCTGGCAACGTGGTGAAATCGTATTTCGCAGCATGACGCTGGAGGAAATATTCACCCGTCTTGAACGTAAATACCCCTACACATTTGTTTACAGTTTCCGTAGTCTGAAAGGTGACCGTTTCAATCTTACTTTCGGGCAAAATGCTTCTATAGAAGAAATAATGGATATCGTTGCTCGTGTAACGGGGAATCTGAATTATCAGATTGTGGGAGACAAATGCTATGTTTCCGCTATCGCTGAAGGTACGTTACATTATCGGAGAACGAAATAAAAAATAAGATATACTGATATTAACCTTAAAACACATTGAGCCTATGCGGAAAAAATATCCGGGGGAAGCTGCAACCTTCCCCCGGATGTGAAATCGGAATTCTTACTATTAGCGTTAACCAGACGCTACTAAATTCGAGAATCTAACTTTATCTGTATAAACTAATACTAAGAAGATGCAGCAAATTTATGAATTTATAGCCAATAAGCAGACATTCAGCCGAGTATTTATGCTTTTTTTGTGCTGTCTGCTCCTTTCTACATCCATTTTTGCTCAAAATAGCAGTGCCCGGATTACGATCCATAAGAAAAATATATCGGTTATCGAGGCATTGAAAGAAGTGGAAAAACAAACGAAACTGTCCGTTGGCTACAACGAATCGCAGTTGAAAAACAAACCCTCCATCAATTTGGCGTTGGAAAAGGCTACGTTGGAGAGTTCTCTCAAAGAAATCCTTAGAAATACAGGATATACCTATCAGTTAAAAGGAAAATACGTAATCATCGTTCCGCAAGAAAAACAGGAAGTGGAAACCGCATCTGCCAAACGTATCACCGGACGTGTGCTGGATGATAACGGAGAACCTCTAATTGGGGTTAATGTACATGTTGAAGGAACGAGTGTCGGGTCTATCACGGACATGGACGGTAATTTTATACTCGAAGCTCCTGTAGGAAGCGTGTTGAGTATCAGTTATGTAGGTTATACTCCACAGACGGTAAAAGTGACTGGCCAGAATACGTATAGTGTGCAGCTGGTTTCAGATACAAAACTGTTGAGTGAAGTCGTTGTAACCGCACTTGGTATTAAACGCGAACAGAAAGCGTTGAGCTATAACGTACAACAAGTAAAGTCCGACGAACTGACTCAGATTAAGGATGCTAATTTTGTGAACAGCCTGAATGGTAAAGTAGCGGGAGTTACTATCAATACGAGTTCTTCCGGTGTCGGTGGGGCAAGCAGAGTGGTTATGCGTGGTACGAAGTCCATTGAACAGAGTAGCAATGCTTTGTACGTGATTGACGGTATTCCGATGTATAATTTCGGTGGCGGAGGTGACACGGAATTTGGCTCAAAAGGGGCCACCGAGGCAATTGCTGATATTAATCCGGAAGACATAGAAAGTATTTCCGTATTGACCGGAGCAGCGGCGGCCGCCCTTTATGGTAGTAATGCGGCGAATGGCGCGATTGTGATTACTACGAAAAAAGGACAGGTAGGCAAACTGCAAGTCGGTGTATCAAGTGGCATTGAATGGTTGAATGCTTTTAAGATGCCCGATTTCCAAGGACGTTATGGTACAGGAAGTAATGGTAAAACAGGAAATTCCAATATTTATAGCTGGGGACCAAAGCTGACCCCGGCTGCTCAAACAGGATATGAACCGGATGATTTTTTTGATACGGGTGCGGTATATACAAATTCCATTACGCTGTCTACCGGAACAGATAAAAATCAGACTTTCTTTTCTGCAGCTGCCGTCAATTCGGCAGGGATGGTTCCCAACAATAGGTATAACAGATATAATTTTACTTTCCGTAATACGACCAGTTTCTTGAATGATAAGATGAAACTGGATGTAAGTGCAAGCTATATTCTCCAGAACGACCGTAATATGACCAATCAGGGGCAGTACTCCAATCCATTGGTTTCTGCTTATCTTTTCCCTCGTGGAGACGATTTCTCTATCGTGAAGAATTTCGAGCGTTGGGATGAAGCGCGAAAGATCAGTGTACAGTTCTGGCCACAGGGCGAAGGTGACCTCCGTATGCAGAATCCTTATTGGATTGCTTACCGTAATCTCCGTCTGAACAACAAGAAACGTTATATGGCTTCGGCAGGTTTGAGTTACCAGATTCTTGACTGGCTGAACGTGGCAGGGCGTGTCCGCATCGACAATACTCATAGCGAATATGAAGGTAAACTCTATGCAAGCAGTAGTAATACGTTGACTGACGGTAGTACGCAGGGACATTATACGGTAAACAACGGACAATATTCACAGACGTATGCCGATGTGCTGGTGAACATCAACAAACGTATTCAGGATTTTACGATAGTTGCCAATATTGGTGCCAGTTATAGTGGAGTGACTAGTAAAGAATTGGGCTACGCCGGACCGATACGCGAAACGGGTATTCCTAATTTGTTCAATGTCTACGATCTTGACAACGCAAAGAAACGTGCTACGCAGGTAGGGTGGCGTGAAGCGACCGAGTCAGTTTTTGCCAGTGCCGAAGTAGGGTGGAAAAGTATGCTCTACCTCACCGTGACAGGACGTAACGACTGGGCTTCCCAGTTGACGCATTCTCCGCAGGCTTCTTTCTTCTATCCTTCCGTAGGACTTTCGGCAGTCATCACTGAAATGTTGAAACTGCCCGATTGGGTGGATTATCTTAAAGTACGCGGATCGTTTAGTTCTGTCGGTAATCCTTATCCGCGTTTTCTTACTTATCCTACTTACTCGTATGATGCCAATAAGCAAGACTGGAAATCGCAGACGAATTATCCCATTGGTAAATTATACCCCGAACGTACCGACTCGTGGGAGATAGGGTTGGATGCAACCTTATTTAAAGATTTCAAGTTGAGCGGATCATTCTATTACGCTAATACTTACAATCAGACATTCGACCCGCGGCTTCCCGTATCGTCGGGATACGATAAACTGTATGTGCAGACAGGATATGTACGTAACTACGGTTTTGAGGCTATGTTGTCTTATGGACATCGTTGGGGAGATTTCAGTTGGGACAGCAGTTTTACATTCTCGGCCAACAAGAATGAAATCGTAGAATTGGTAAAAGATTACGTTCATCCGGAAACGGGCAAGACATACAATGTGGATAAACTGGAACTCAAAACCGATGAAGGACGCGGATTCGGAAAGGCGAAATTTATCCTGAAAGAGGGTGGTACTTTGGGTGATCTTTATACACATGCCGATTTGAAACGTGATATTAACGGTAATATACTGATCGACGATAGCGGCAATGTGACAGCCATCGACAATGCAGGTGATATCAAGTTGGGAAGCGTACTTCCTAAGGCAAATCTGGCTTGGAATAATAGCTTTTCTTATAAAGGTATCAATGCCGGTTTCCTGTTGACAGCCCGTCTGGGAGGAATCGTTTATTCGGCAACACAGGCCTATCTTGATCTCTATGGAGTATCTGAAACCTCTGCTGCCGCGCGTGATGCCGGAGGGGTGTGGGTGAATGGGCGCAGCCGGGTGAATCCACAGAGTTTCTATGAGGTAGTAGCTTCGCAGAGCGGATTGCCTACTTACTATACTTATAGTGCTACCAACTTGCGACTGCAGGAGGCACATATCGGTTATACTATTCCGCGTCGCTGGCTAGGCAATGTTTGTGATATCAATGTATCCCTTGTGGGAAGAAATCTCTGGATGATCTACTGTAAAGCCCCTTTCGATCCTGAAGCAGTAGCTACTACGAACAACTATTATCAGGGAATCGACTACTTCATGATGCCGAGTACCCGGAATATAGGTTTCAATATAAAGATTAACTTCTAAATACTATGATGGACATGAAACGAATATATAACATTCTTCTGATAATGATCCTTTCATTATTTCTGCTCCCGTTGGGCGGTTGTTTCGACAGTGATATCAACCGGAGTATGTATGAAGCGGACGGAGAAGAAATGCAGCGTGAGAATCATATTGTCGGTGCTACGCTCAAAGGAATGCAGGGGTTGGTTATCCCTACACGTGAGCACCTTTACCAGTTTATGGATGCCATGGCAGGAGGAGCTTATGGTGGCTATCTGGAGGGAATCGTAGACACTTGGGTGATGAAATTCTCCACTTTCAATCCCGAACAGGGATGGCTGAAATCTCCATTTGCCGATCCGATCAAAGATATGTATCCGCAGTATCGTGATATGCTGAACAAGACGGATGATCCTGTGGCTTTAGCTTTCGGTAAAATCCTCCGTGTCTGTATCATGCATCGTGTGACGGATATTTATGGTCCGATTCCTTACTCGAAGATGATGGATAATGATAATTCGGGTGAAGATTTGGCTGTCCCTTATGATTCGCAGGAACAAGTATATACACAGATGCTGAAGGAACTGGAAGAAGCGGATAAAGTGCTGGAAGAAAATAAAGACTTGTCGTCCGAGGCTTTCCGCAAATTGGAAGATCTGTATTACGGAAATATTTCCAAATGGCGTAAGTTTGTACATTCCATGCAACTTCGTATTGCCATGCGTATGAGCTATGTCAATCCTACTGAAGCACAACGTATTGCTCAGGAGGCTGTGGAAGCCGGAGTGATTGAATCGAATGAGGATAACGCCATGCTTCATGTGGCGGAGAACCGTTCGGAATTGTTATTTAATAATTGGAATGACTACCGTATCAGTGCCGATTTGGTTTCTATTATGAAAGGTTATGAAGATCCGCGTTTGGATAAGATGTTTGTCAAAGGGGTGCAGACAGTCGATCAGGATGGCGAGAAAGTCGATGTATACGACTATTATGGTGTACGTATCGGCATATTCACCCAGAAGAAAGACGACATGATTAATCTTTACTCGAAGCAGGTGATTTCCAGCACCGACCCGTATCTCTGGATGAATGCGGCGGAGGTGACTTTCCTTCGTGCCGAAGGCGCGTTGCGTGGTTGGGATATGGGAGGTGATGCGCAGGCATTGTATGAAAAGGCGATTGCCCTTTCATTCGAAGAGCGCGGCGGAACCACCGGAGCGGACCGATATGTGAAGGATACAGAGAAAAAGCCTATAGACTATGTGAACCCGATGGACGGGGCTGATATAAAGTATAGTCATTCGGCTGTAAGCACCATTACGATTGCTTGGGAACCTGGAGCGGAGAATTTTGAACGGAACCTGGAGCGTATCATTACTCAAAAATGGATTGCAATATTCCCGCTGGGACTGGAAGCATGGGCGGAACATCGTCGTACGGGCTACCCGAAGTTGTTGCCTGCCGTGGAGAATAAAGACCCCAACAATAGTGTGAATGTAACGATCGGTCCCCGTCGTCTGCCTTTCCCTGCCGATGAATATACGGGGAATCCGAAATACATAGATCAAGCTGTACAAATGCTGAATGGTCCCGATGCCGCAGGAACTAAACTTTGGTGGGATAAGAAAGACCATTCCATTGAGAATAGTCAATCTTCAAACTAGAACGAACCTTTAAATCAATGAGATTATGAAATATAAATCAATCTTTAAGTTATGCCTACTGACTACTTTCCTGTCGGTTGCCACCATCAGTTGCGACGACTGGACGGAAATGGAAATACACGATAGTCAGGTGAATGGGTTTAAGGAACAGAATCCGCAAGAATATGCGGCATATACGCAGAATCTACGTGCGTATAAGGCAACGAAACACGCTGTCGTTTATGCCCGGTTAGATAATGCTCCAGAAGTATCTATCGGTGAGAAGGATTTTCTTCGTGCGTTGCCGGATAGTATCGATATAGTAACGATGCGTAATGCAGACCGTCTTTCCGAATATGACCGGGAGGATATGAAGTTGGTACGTGAGGATTATGGAACGAAGGTGCTTTACTATATAGATTGCACGGCTAAAGATAAACAGAATACCTCTATTACCTCTGCTGTTGAGGCAGTGCGTACAGGGACATTTGACGGGATTGCCCTCGGTTCGGAAGGCTCTGCGGTAGATGTTTCGGTGTTAAAGCCACTGGTAGATGCTTTGGGACAGACACCGTGTCTGTTAGTTTTTGAAGGTACCCCTTCATTGTTGCCGGAAGCGCAGCGCAGCCTTTTCAACTATTTCGTACTTGATATTTCCGCTGCATCCGATGAATATGATATAGAAACCTCCGTGCTCTATGCCACCGGATATGGCAAGGCCGCACCGGATCGTCTGCTGTTGGCCGTCACTCCTGACGGTACATTAACCGACAATAACGGAGTGACGCGCAATGCCATCGCCGGAGCTGCTTACGGTGTTCTCAATATGGAAACGCCATTGGGAGGTATTGCTATTTACAATATCTCTGCCGATTACTACGATACTGATATTATTTATAAACAGACCCGTGGAGGTATTCAATTCCTGAATCCTACTTCGGTTCATTAAACGATGTAAGCTATGAGAATACATAAACTCTATCAGTGCTTTGCAGCTGCAGTTTTGTTATTTCTGCCGGTTGCCTGTGATAATACGGATTACAGCGAAAAGTCACCATTCGATAATTCGGCATACCTGAATGTGGCTGCTAGTAAGAATACGGAAACTTTTACTTTTAATCGTAAAGTAACGAGCCAGACGAAAACGTTTACAGTGAAATTGTCATATCCTGCAGGGGATGATTCCAAGGTAAGTTTAAAGGTAGATCCTTCATTAGTCGGTGTATATAATGCGAAGAATGACACTCATTATGAGATGTTGCCTGCCGAACATTATCAATTATCGCAGGAGTCCGTTACAATTCCTGCCGGAAAAACGACTTCGGAAGACATCAGTATTCGATTCTTGAAACTCGACGAACTGGAGATTGACGCCACTTACCTCTGTCCGCTTTCTATTGGCGGGGCTGAAGGAGTGGGAGTAATGGACGGCTCACGCACAATGTATTATCTGGTGCGTCGCTCTAGTGCTATAACAACGGCAATGAATCTCAAGAATGTCTATGTTACCGTTCCAGGATTTGATAAGGGAAGTGCGACGGCGGATGTTGTGAATAATCTAAGCGCTGTGACGATGGAGGCGATTATACGGGTGAACACGTTTGACGAAGGCACCGAAATCTCTTCCATTATGGGCATTGAAATGTATCTTCAAATGCGTTTGGGAGACGCTAACTTCCCTCGCCAGCAGTTGCAGGTACAGACAACTTTTGGTAAATTTCCCGAAGCGAGCAAGACCAAACAACTGCAAGCCGGTGAATGGTATCATGTGGCGTTGACATGGGATTTGGCTACTAAGACTATCGCTTATTATGTAAACGGGCAGTTGCAGAGCATTAGTACCAATCATGGTAAAAGTGACCTGACTAGCATCAGTTTGGGTGATAAAGTGCCTGATGATGAATTTGGAAATGGTGGAGATCACAATTTCTACTTCGGTCGTTCTTATACAGAGTCACACGACTTGAGTCGTCAGTTTAACGGTGAAATCTGTGAAGCCCGTATCTGGAGCATAGCCCGTACACAAGAGCAGATTTGTCAGAATATGTATGATATTCCTAACCCGACCGAAGAACCTACTTTGTGTGCCTATTGGAAGTTCGATGAGGGAACAGGGTTGGAAGTGGAAGACCGGACTGGACATGGGAACAATGCGAAAGTGGTTCCTTATTGGAAAGCAAGCGACCACGTGGAAGCTTATAGTAAAACAGATGCCGAATTATGGCCTAGCGGAATAGAGGTTCCGAAGATTAACAATGAACAATAAGCTAAAAAGGAGATAAGTGATGAAAAAGATAATACAATATATGTGTACTGTAGCGGGGTTGCTGTTAATGCTCTTGTCTTGTCAGGACGATGCTATGATAATCAATCCCGATGTTACACATGGACAGTCAACTGAAGGTGTAGAAACTGCCAATGGTAAGGGTACTTTGAATAGTACGCTTTGCCCGGAGAGTAAGATTGTATTGCTCAGTATCGGAGATCCAACTTTGGAAGGACGTGATGAAACAGATTTAGGAAGGAAAGATGAACTTTGCCTTATCCTTCCAAAGCCACTTGAAAAGGATATTACTTTGAAGATTGCTATGGAGGATGCTTATGCAAATAATGAAACGATGAAAAATGGTGGCAGTTATACAAGCTTTGTAGTAGAGACATTCCGTAGAGAGTATAAAATAAAGACTCAAGGTTCTGATTTTAATATTCCAGGGAATAACGGATTAGGAAATACCTTATCGCTAAACGGAGGAAAAGAAGCCATTGTAACTATACGGGCGGGAGAACGGAAGTCAGAGAAGGTCGAATTGCTTTTTGAAAGAGAATATCTAAGTAGCAACTATACTTATCTTTTCCCGATTCAGGCTGTTGAGGTGGAAACAGGGGAACTTATTGATCAGATATATTACATCATTAGTCCTGTTGAAGATCAAAAGGAGATAGGAGAAAAGCCGGGCACTGTAATAGCTTACATAGACACGGAAGTCATGAATCCTTTGATTGCAGCTCAGTTTTCGCTTAGTGTCGATTTTTTTGATATGAGTGAAGGATTTGAGGAAACGAACATTTATAAAGGTCCCTTATTGGATATTTTGAATGTACGTACGGCTTTTTTGAAAGAAGTACAAGGACACGCGACACTGACCTATACGACTGATATGGAGTATGTACTGAAAAATCATAGTCACTATCTGCGGCCTATGCAAGAGAATGGGTTGAAAGTCTGTCTTGCCATTATGGGTGGCGGAACCGGATTGGGATTCGCAAACTTGACAGATGCACAAATTAGTGACTTTGCGGCACAAGTACAAACAGCTGTCAGCCTTTATGATTTAGATGGTATTAATCTTTGGGACAAAGGAGCAGGTTATGGCAAAGAGGGAGTGGCACCCATAAATGACACTTCATATGCCAAATTGATAAAAGCATTGAAAAATGCGATGCCGGGTAAATTGCTTACGTTAGTTGATACCCGTGAAACTACCGAAGCACTTTGTGATGAGCAAGCGGGCATCAGTGTAGGTAACTATCTGGATTACGCTTGGAGTTCGTTGGAAGACTTTTTAGCACCTTACGAACCTGATGCTACCATACGTCCTTTAGCTGGAATTCCGGAAAAGAAATATGGGACTATATTTCTCAGGGATATAGCCGCCATGTCTCAAGAGGAACAGGTGGACTTGATGGAAAATTCCATAATAGGCGAATATATGAACATGATGCGGTTTACTCCACTTAGTGGAACAGATGTGGTGGTGGGAGCAGATATCCCTTATATGGATTATGGAAAAGAGAGCGTATGGAATGATCCTTGGGCGACATGGATTTTATGTAAATATCCTGCGCCAGAAGATTTTTCAAGCTCCACAATGGCGCAAACAGAAGTACCATACTCGGTAAGAGATTATTATATGTTTCAGAAAGATTGGTAAATAAGTACATGGATTGAACATAAAGAAAAGGCTACATTATTTTAATTGCATCTTGTGTATGGAAAATAATGTAGCTTTGCAAGCAGTAACGAATTGTAATGCCTTTTGAAATGATGGATAAATTTATTTAGATATTCTTTATAAAATCTGGTTAGCTGACAACAAAGACGATAAGAGCGGTCGCCTCGAATCGCTATCGCTACTTTCTACGCCGGCACGAAACCTGATGTAGAAGGCGGTTCCGACTCCGGCGACAGAGGGGGAAGAGGCTCCCGCCCCTGTGACATAAATGTTTCTTAGACGATGGAGCATTGCTCTGTCAGCTTATGCAGAAAGGCTGCATAGCTCTATACATGCATCATGTATAGAGTTGTGCAGCCTTCGTGTATAGAGGGTTGTGCATGATAAGTGCATAACTCTGATATTTTTTCTTGTTTTGCTCTCTTTTTCATCAAAGACTCATGTATATAGCCATATTTGAGTTTAGTATTCAGCTATCTTTTTCGCAATATCTTTTTTATAGTACTAATTTATTGGTACTTTTGTCTCTACCGAAAGAAAAAATCGTCGATTATGGCAAGAATAACAATTCCATACGCAGTGACCGATTTCGCAGACCTTCGCGAACGTGGCTTCTATTATGTTGATAAGACAAATTATATTCCGGGACTTGAAGACTACAATGCTCCTGTTTTTCTCCGTCCCCGCCGTTTCGGGAAAAGTCTGCTCATCTCCAGCCGGCTCACTACTACGACCGTACAAAGGCGAATCGTTTTGAAGAACTCTTCGGCGGTACCTGGATTGGCGAACATCCTACGAAAGAGCATAATCAATATTTGGTGATTCGTTATGACTTCTCGGCTATGGTGATGGCGAATGATATGGAAGGACTGGCAAAGAACTTTGACGCCTTGAATTGCAGCCCTGTAGAAATAATGGTGAAGCATAATCGCGATTTGTTTGGTGATTTTCAATTTACCAATTGGGGGAATGCGTTCCAGATGCTTGAGGAAGCTCTTGCCTATATCCATTTGTACGGACTTCCCAAAGCCTATATTCTGATTGACGAATATGATAATTTCACCAATCAACTGCTTACTTCCTATAACGATCCACTTTATGAGAAAGTGACCACCAGCGACAGTTTTCTTCGTACCTTCTTTAAAGTGATAAAGAAAGGCATAGGCGAAGGTACTGTCCGTACCTGTTTCTGCACGGTGTATTGCCTATCACCATGGACGATTTGACTATCAGTTATAACATTGCGGAAATTCTTACCTTGGAACCGTCTTTCCTTAATATGCTTGGTTTCACCTATGAAGAAACGAAGACATACTTGCGTTATGTACTTGATAAATATACTCCCGGTGCAAGCGAAGAAAGTTTCGAGGAAATCTGGCAGCTGATTGTGAGCAACTACGACGGTTATCGTTTCAGCCCCATCGGCGAACGTCTTTTTAACTCCACTATCCTAACTTGTTTCCTTAAGAAATTTGCTGCTAATGCCGGAAGTATTCCGCCCTAACCGAACCGCTGTCGGAACATGTGGAGCAAGTGAAAGGCTATGCCGAAGACACGAAAAGGAAATTTCCCAATTATCATGTCCGTTCGTATGTAGTGTATATCTGTGCCAACAAAGGATGGAAATGCTGGGAAGTTTAGTATGAGCCATTTATGAAGTCGTATATGGGAGGTTGCAACTGTATGTTCCCGATTTTTTCCTTCTTCATGCGGTCAATGAGAAATAATCGTGTAACTTTGTAGACTGTTAGTGTAAAAAACAAGAAGAGAAAAAATGATAGTTTGCATAGCCGAAAAGCCATCAGTAGCACGCGATATAGCCGAAGTACTCGGCGCTCATACCAGAAAAGAAGGATATATAGAAGGAAACGGATACCAGGTGACCTGGACATTCGGGCATCTTTGTACCCTGAAAGAGCCGCATGAATACACGCCTAACTGGAAATCATGGAATTTAGGTAGCCTGCCAATGATTCCTCCACGTTTCGGCATCAAGTTGATAGAGAATCCTACCTACGAAAAACAATTCCACATTATCGAGGGACTGATGCAGAACGCAGATGAAATCATCAACTGCGGTGATGCCGGGCAAGAGGGAGAATTGATTCAGCGTTGGGTGATGCAGAAAGCAGGTGCACGCTGTCCGGTGAAACGTCTGTGGATTTCTTCATTGACAGAAGAAGCTATCCGGGAAGGGTTTGCGAAGCTGAAAGATCAGACAGATTTTCAGTCACTCTATGAAGCCGGACTTTCTCGTGCGATGGGTGACTGGCTATTAGGGATGAACGCCACCCGTCTTTACACCATTAAATACGGTCAAAATAAACAGGTACTCTCTATCGGTCGTGTACAGACACCGACTCTGGCACTGATTGTCAACCGTCAGTTGGAAATAGCTAATTTCGAACCCAAGCAATACTGGGAACTGAAAACCAACTATCGGGATACCACTTTTTCCGCACTTATCCGCAAAAGTGATGAAGAAATTGCTGCGGAAGAAGAAAAGAACGGTGGAAAAAAGAAAATAGATAATCCGGGTATCGACCCTATCGCTAACCGGGAAGAAGGCGAGGCATTGGTAGAACGCATAAAGGATCTTCCGTTTGTAGTCACTAGTGTTGGCAAGAAAGATGGGAGAGAGTTCGCCCCACGTTTGTTCGACTTGACTTCTCTTCAGGTAGAATGTAATAAGAAATTCGCTTATTCGGCTGATGAAACGCTGAAACTGATTCAGTCTCTTTATGAGAAGAAGGTAGCTACCTATCCGCGTGTTGATACTACTTTCTTGAGTGACGATATTTACCCGAAATGTCCTGCTATCCTGAAAGGACTCCGTGATTACGAAGTCTTGACAGCTCCGTTAGCCGGCACTACACTTCCTAAATCGAAAAAGGTATTTGACAACTCGAAAGTGACGGATCACCACGCCATTATCCCCACCGGAGTCTATGCTCAAAACCTGACGGATATGGAACGTCGTGTCTATGACTTGATAGCCCGTCGTTTTATAGCCGTATTCTATCCGGACTGTAAGATTTCTACTACTACCGTCATGGGAGAAGTGGATAAGATAGAATTCCGGGTGACCGGAAAACAAATCCTGGAACCGGGATGGCGTGTCGTGTTTGCCAAGGAAGTAAAAGACTCTACCGAAGAAAAAGAAGAAGAGGATGAAAATGTACTTCCTGCTTTTGTGAAGGGCGAAAGTGGTCCTCATATTCCGGACTTGAATGAAAAATGGACGCAGCCGCCTAGACCTTATACCGAAGCGACCTTGCTTCGTGCAATGGAAACAGCTGGAAAACTGGTGGATAATGATGAACTTCGTGATGCCTTGAAGGAGAATGGTATCGGCCGGCCGTCTACCCGTGCTGCCATCATTGAAACACTGTTCAAACGAAATTATATCCGTAAGGAGAGAAAGAACCTGATTGCCACCCCGACAGGAGTGGAGTTGGTGCAGCTCATTCACGAAGAATTATTGAAATCGGCGGAACTGACAGGTATTTGGGAAAAGAAGCTTCGCGAAATTGAAAAGAAGACATACGATGCCCGCCAGTTTCTCGAAGAACTGAAACAGATGGTTTCGGAAATAGTGATGAGTGTACTTTCTGATAATACAAACCGACGCATTACTATTCAGGATGCAGTAGCTGCAAAGGCTGAAGAGAAAGAAAAGAAAGAAACTAAAAAGCGAGAACGTAAACCGAGTGCACCGAAAGAAAAGAAACCGAAAACAGAAAAAGCGGTAAGTGAAGTGAGTTCTAATTCGGCACCTTCTCCGGCTCCGGTTACTACTCCTGCTTCAATTCCTTCTGCTACAGGTGATGTAGATACGTTTGTAGGTCAGCCATGTCCGCTTTGTGGTAAGGGAATTATTATTAAAGGAAAAACCGCTTACGGATGTTCGGAATGGAGAAATGGATGTACTTTCCGGAAAAATTTCTAATAGAAAAGGGATAAAAGTAAAAAGTCCGTCATATCACGAAGAGAGTGAGAGATGGAGGTGCTGCAATTAGCAGGTTAGATTTAATCTGCATGATATGAATGCGGCCTCTTTATTATGCTGTATTGAAATAAATTAAGTATGTTTGCATTCCAGGCAAATTTCCTATCTTACTATTGCTTTTTACTGATTTATTTTGTATCTTTAGTGGTTTTCATCCTTTCAGAGATAGATGGTCACCTTATAGAATGATTAATATCACCTTATAAAGTGACGTTTGTCATTCTATAAGGTGACTATTATCCCGTTGTAAGGTGACAACTACTTGAGTGCATAAAAGATTCTAGTTTTCTGCATAGAAAATCTTAAATCTATGCACTGAATAATCTTAAATACAATAAAGATTATGGAGATATTACTTTATGGAAGTAGAATATCTTACTCCATTTTTATACGAATTTTACTTCGTTCCATAGCTGTTATCTTGCGATTAATGTCTTCTTGTACTGGTGAATTTCATTTTATATACTGCCATACGATAACAAGGTAAAGTACACTGCTGAAAATAGTTAAGTGAAAAACTATTTGATTTGTTGAAAAATACTATATTTGTACACAACTCTAAATATTCTATTTATGAAACACGACTGTCAACCAAATCCCATTGATACGGATTATATGGTATTGGTGCATGATATGGTACGATTATCAGAACAAATAGCTCGAAATGTACACAATATGGGCAGGACTTGTATGTTTTGCTATCAATAAGTTATAAGCATGAACCGTTTTATAAACTACTACAAGAAGATATTCTCACAAGAGTATATGGATCGCACCATTTCGGGAGGTATCAAGTCGCAGCTCACCCTGTTACTCGTTACTATTGCTACGGTGCTGGCTATCTTCTTTATCATCGTGATGTTCTTTTCTATCCAATTGTATGGACATGAGGAATGGGGCGAAAGGCTCTGGGTGGTGTACAACAACTTTGTGGATCCTGGTAACCAAATGAACGAGACAGCTTGGTCCAGCAGGCTATTGCTGGGAATTGTTAGCTTTTCGGGATCCATTTTATTGGGCGGTGTGCTCATCTCTACCATTTCCAACATTATAGAGCGGCGTGTGGATGTAGTAAACACGGGGCGAATGACTTACCGCAACATAACTCAACATTATGTATTGATAGGCTTCAATGAACTATCTATCAATATGATACGCGAACTATATAACGAATGTTCTTCGGCACGTATCTTACTGATGAGCGGTATAGAGGCGGCAACGGTACGTCATCGCATACAGTCTGCCTTGCCCATCGAAATAGAGCGGCAAGTGCTTGTTTACTTTGGCAACATAGAGTCGATCGAAGAACTTCAGCGGTTGAACATAGCGAGCGCGAGTGAAGTGTATGTACTGGGTGATGAAGAACGTTGCGGACGCGATGCTAAAAATATAGCGATTGTGCATTTGGTAAGTGCTCTGCGTGGCAAATGCCCCGATGGCAAGGTGATGCCTGTGTATGTGCAGTTTGACAGTATCCCTTCATATTCTAACATACAGAAAATGAATCTGCCGCCGGAGGTGTTTTGCATTGAGGGGAAACCTAATATCTTTTTCCGTCCCTTTAACCTCCACGAGAATTTGGCGCGGCAACTATGGAGTCTCTATGCTGCCGATAGTGAAAGGTATTATGATCCGCTAGACTATCGCCCCATAAGCATAACGCAACAACCTGATGGAAGCTGGAATGCTACTAGCCAAGACTATGTGCATCTGGTTATTGTGGGATTCAATCGGATGGGACGCTCGTTGCTGCTTGAAGCACTACGTATCTGCCATTATGCCAATTACGATGACCGTCTGCCGACAGATGAACGCATACGTACCCGCATCACTTTAGTAGATCGAGAGATGGAGTCACAGAAAGACTACTTCAAAGCTCAATTTCCTTATATAGAGAGTCAGATAGACGACATAGAGGTCGAATATTGCCATGACGACATTTGTAGTACTGCTATGCGCACCCGTTTACAACAATGGGCACAAAATAAACACTGTATGCTTACAGTGGCTATTTGTGTGCATGATCCCGATTTGAGTCTCTCATTAGGGCTCAACTTGCCGCATGAGGTTTATCAGCATCAGTGTCGTGTACTTATCCGTCAGGATTTCAATAACGATTTGTCGTCGATAGTGGACGATGAGCAAGGGCGTTATCGTTATGTCAAGGTGTTCGGCATGGTAGACAGGGGAATGAAGAAAAACATTTTGCAGGATAAACTGGCTTTGTATGTGAATTATCTCTACGATTGTTGTTATACGGATGAAAGCCTCAAGCAGAAAGAGGTGTTGAAGAAGATGTATGAATCTTATGGCAACCACTCTGCCGACTTCATTTTGATGAATCACCAGGCACAGTATCTGTGGAATAAATTGAGCGAGCCGTTACGTTGGGCTAATCGCTATCAACTGGATGCCTATAGTGTATTTTGTCGTACGCTAGGCTACGGTATTAAGCGGAGCGAACGTTCGCCGGCACGCATATCCGAATCTATGTTCAATGAGAATCTACCGTCTCAAGTTTTGTGTCTGTTGGTGCGCATGGAGAAATACCGATGGAATGCCGAGCGTACAGTGGCTGGCTGGAGACGTGCCGAGGTGAAAGATAAAGTTTTCTTGCAACACCCTCTCATTATGCCTTTCAACGAATTGCTGCAAAAGTACCCCGAAGAGGTGGAGAAGGATGCCGACGTTATTCTTAATCTGCCTTATGTACTGGCATTGGGAGGATATGAACTTTATAAACTGGCCGATCAATAAGTCGACTTGACATTTGTATATAATAACAGTATTTAGAACAATGAGGAGCTAAAATAATACAGTGAATAATATGCTCCTCTTTTAATTTGGTAGTGACACTACCAACCGTAATCCGTAATCAATATCCCATCGTTGCGGGTTAACTCCGTAGCGGCTGGTGACTTTACAATATTTCTCGAAGGTATAATAACTACCTCCACGCAACACTTTATGCGTATCTTTTTCGCTTATAACCGGAGCGATGTTTCCGGTAAAAGGAACCTTTCTGTCATACCAGTCCATACACCATTCATATACGTTTCCACTCATGTCATAAAGTCCCAGTTCGTTGGGCTTCTTCGTCCCTGTTTCTTTGGACACGTAAGTATTATAATATTTTTCTCTAAACCAGGCAACCTGTTCTGCATTATTGCTGCCGGCATAGATGAAATTCTTGGTTTTTAGTCCCCCACGTGCTGCATATTCCCATTCTGCTTCGAAGGGGAGACGGAAGGGTAGACCGCTTAATTGAGAAAGTTTTTGGGTAAATCGTTGAGCGTTGAACCAATTGACTTGGTCTACCGGATAGTTACGTCTGTGTTGGTTAGAAGGATTTTCTCCCATAATGACATACCATTCATCCTGACTAACTTCATATCGGTTGATGAAAAAAGAGGCTACATCCACGGGATAGTTGTTGTTGTCTCCGAGATTGGCTGTACCACCTTCCACATAAACCATATTCCATAGTATATAGCGTATAACCTCTTTTTGTTCTTTATTTATTGTTGGCGACCAGTGCAAGGCTTTTTCCAATTTGGAGGGGAGAGTGTCAATAATACTTGCTTCTCTTCGACATTTATCGTAGTATCGTTGCCACACTTGTTGTTCTTGCGCTCTGCTTGATAATGCGATTCCTTGTAATAGAAAGCAAATGATTATAGTTTGTTTGGTGTACTCTTTTATCATGATAATTGTATGTTTATTTATTGGACGAACTAAAGTAGTAATGACTGCAATAGTAACACTTAAATTTATTTAATATTTTTCGCTAAGAAGTGATCTCTGTGATGGTAACCCTCATACGTTGAAAACCCAAAATTTCTTCCTGCATTGAATAAATGCCTTTTTTTCATTAAAATCCTCTTTCTTTTAGGCAATAATCGTGGCGCGTTTGTTATTTATAAATAAGAAGATTAATTATTTAAATAGAATGAACATGAAGAAAAAATTAGCAGGAGTTGCATTGGTGTTGGCTGTCGTCTCTTTGATGAGTATACAGCCTGTAGAAGCATGTACGCGTGCAGTGTATATAGGCCCTGACCAGATGGTGGTAACAGGACGTACAATGGACTGGAAGGAAGATATCATGACGAATATCTATGTATTTCCGCGTGGCATCCAACGTATGGGACATAACAAAGAGAAAACTGTGAACTGGACTTCCAAATATGGAAGTGTGATTGCTACAGGATATGATATAGGTACTTGTGACGGAATGAACGAGAAAGGATTAGTGGCTAGCCTGCTTTTCTTGCCGGAATCCATTTACTCTCTTCCCGGCGATACCCGTCCGGCAATGGGCATCAGCATTTGGACACAGTATGTGCTTGATAACTTTGCCACGGTACGCGAAGCGGTGGATGAATTGAAAAAGGAGACTTTCCGCATTGATGCTCCCCGTATGCCGAATGGAGGACCGGAGTCTACCTTACATCTGGCCATAACCGATGAAACAGGCAATACGGCTGTATTGGAATATTTGGATGGAAAATTGAGTATTCACGAAGGGAAAGAATACCGGGTGATGACAAATTCTCCCCGATATGACTATCAGTTGGCCATTAATGATTACTGGAAAGAAATCGGTGGCTTACAGATGTTACCGGGAACCAATCGGGCAAGCGACCGTTTTGTACGGGCTTCATTCTACATTCATGCTATTCCACAAATTGCGGATGCAAAGATTGCAGTTCCCAGCGTGTTGAGTGTGATGCGTAATGTTTCCGTGCCATTTGGTATTAATACACCGGAGAAGCCTTATATATCTTCTACCCGTTGGCGTTCCGTATCCGATCAGAAGAATAAGGTATATTATTTCGAATCTACCCTGACTCCGAATTTGTTTTGGCTGGATTTGAAGAAAATTGATTTTAGTCCGAAAGCCGGCATTAAGAAACTGTCTCTGACAAAGGGCGAAATTTATGCGGGTGATGCAGTGAAGGATTTGAAAGACAGCCAATCATTTACCTTCCTTTTCGAGACTCCGGTCATATAATTTGTCAGTGTGATAGATATATAAAAGAGTGGTGGACAAATGCTTGTAATCAAGCTTGTCCACCACTCTTTTATATGTATCGTTTATAACTTGATTGTTATTTATCCGCTTTATCGTCTGGCATATTCCTGATGAAACTCTATGACTGCCTCTATCCCTTTCCGGAAGATATCCAATGAGCAGTTCTCGTTCGGAGAATGGATCGCATTCGATTCGAGTCCAAATCCCATCAATACGGTTTTGATTCCCAATACCTGTTCGAAAGTAGAGATGATGGGAATACTTCCGCCACGGCGTACCGCCAACGGCTTTTTCCCGAAAGCGATCTCGAAACCTTTCTCTGCTGCCTGATAGGCAGGAAGTGAAATCGGGCACACATATCCTTGTCCCCCGTGCATGGGAGTCACTTTTACCTGTACTGTATCAGGCGCGATACTAAGAATATAATCTGCGAACATTTGCGAAATCTTATGGTGATCCTGATGCGGTACTAACCGGCAAGATACTTTAGCATAAGCCTTTGAAGGCAGTACGGTTTTAGAACCTTCTCCTGTATATCCGCCCCAAATGCCACATACGTCAAAAGACGGACGGCAACTGTTACGTTCCAATGTGCTATATCCTTTTTCTCCGAAAAGCTCTTTTACACCGATTGCTTCTTTGTATTTCTTTTCGTCAAAAGGAATATGGGCTATCATTTCCCGTTCGGTTTGCGGCACTTCTTCCACATCATCGTAGAATCCGGGAACAGTGATACGTCCGTCGGCATCCGTTACTTTGCTAATAATCTGGCAAAGCGCGTTGATCGGATTGGCTACCGCACCCCCGAAATGTCCGGAATGCAAGTCACGATTCGGTCCCGTCACTTCTATTTCCCAATAAGCCAGCCCGCGCAGACCAGTAGTCAATGAGGGCAGTTCAGCTCCTAGCATACTCGTATCCGACACCAGAATAACGTCTGCTTTCAGCAATTCTTTATGTTCTTCGCAGAAAGCTTCCAGACTGGGTGAACCTATTTCTTCTTCACCCTCGAAGATGAACTTCACATTATTCTTCAGTAATCCGTTTTTGACGAGATATTCAAATGCTTTCACCTGAATGAACGATTGTCCTTTGTCATCATCCGCTCCACGTGCCCAGATATGTCCGTCACGTATTTCCGGTTCAAACGGTTCGCTTTTCCAGAGTTCCAATGGTTCGGCCGGCATCACATCGTAATGAGCGTAGATTAATACAGTCTTTGCATCCGGGTTCACGATCTTTTGAGCGAAAACAACCGGATTGCCCTGTGAGGGCATTACCAATGCTTCGTCCACACCTGCTTCCAATAACAGCTGTGCCCAGCGTTCCGCACAAGCCAGCATATCGTCGTGGTGCTCCGGCAGAGCACTGATACTGGGAATGCGAATAAGGCTGAACAAGTCATCCATCATCTTTGGTTCGTGTGCTGCTATGTATTTCTGAATCTCGTTCATTAGAGTTGCGTCGTTTTATCCAGTAAGTAATAATCGAGTATGGTCATGGCGGCCATTGCTTCTACGATAGGTACGGCACGAGGTAATACACAAGCGTCATGACGTCCGCGTGCTTTCAGAGTGGTGTCGACGCCATCAATGTTGACAGTTTCCTGTTCCATCAGCAGCGTGGCAATCGGTTTGAACACTACACGGAAATAAATATCCTGACCATTACTCAATCCCCCCTGAATACCTCCGGAGTGATTGGTATGCGTCTCGATCCGTCCGTTATTGTTATAGAAAACATCGTTCTGTTCGGAACCTTTCATTTTCAAACCCTTGAATCCTTCACCGTATTCGAATGCTTTGGCAGCGTTGATGCTTAACATGGCGTTACCCAGGGCAGCATGAAGTTTACCGAAAACAGGTTGTCCCAATCCGATGGGGCATCCCTTAATGACACAGGTCAGTGTACCTCCGATGGTATCGCCTTCACCTTTTACCTTATATATAAGGTCTGCCATTTCTTTTGCTTTTTCAGGGTCCGGACAACGTACATCGTTGGTTTCTATCAGGTCGAAATTATAGTCCGAGTAAGTACCCTCAAGCTTGATAGGACCTACCTGTGAGGTATAGGCAGTGATATTGACTCCCAGTTGGCGGAGTGCCAGCTTAGCCAATGCACCGGCTACAACGCGCGAAATCGTTTCGCGTGCAGAGGAACGTCCGCCGCCGCGATGGTCACGGATTCCATACTTCACCGTGTATGTGTAATCAGCGTGTGAAGGACGATATACATTTTTCAGATTGTTGTAGTCATTGGGGTGTTGGTTTTCATTCCAAACGATAAAACCGATAGGACACCCGGTTGATTTCCCCTCAAAAATACCTGAAAGAAACTCTACTTTATCAGCTTCTTTGCGTGGGGTGGTAAGGATTGATTGTCCCGGACGACGGCGATTTAGTTCTTGTTGTACAAATTCTTCGTCGATGGTAATTCCTGATGGGAATCCGTCAATCACTCCTCCAATTCCTTTTCCATGAGACTCACCGAAACTTGTGAGTCGAAAGATATTGCCAAATGAATTAAACATAGTTGTGGCTTTTTTAAAATTACTATATGCAAATATAACAAAGTTTTCGGTAAGAAAGTTGCGAACTCGAAATAACTTCGAAAAAGGAAGCATATTGAACCTTTTTTCTTCTTTTTAGTTTATAAAGGACGAATTTATTGTAATAACTAAACCAAAGACGTATGAAAAAGAATCTATTGTATTTATTGGCATTGGTATGTTCTCTTACTCTCTTTGCTGCTTGTAGCAGTGATGACGACGATAGTGATAACAAGAATAATGAGAATCCTCCCGAAGAGGAAGCTGTGATAACGGCTCCGGATGTAATCGGAACGTATTGGGGAAATCTGGATATATCCATGATACCGGATGGCTCCGATCAGGAAATTGTCATCGGCGACGGAATAGAGAAGTTTATCACGCTTTCGCAGGTCAGTAATACGGAAGTGAAGATTGAACTGAAGGATTTTGAATTGTTCATCAACCAGCAGATATTAAAATTTGGAGATATTGTCATTGATAAATGTGAAGTGAAAAAGGGGGAAGGTATGTCTACATTCACCGGACAGCAAGATCTTACATTTGAAGGAGATGCTGCCTCTTTGGGTACTTGTCCTGTAACAGTTACGGGAACTGTAGAAGGTGGAAATGCAGACATGACTATTAATGTGAAAGTGCCTGCATTGCAACAGACGGTGAAAGTAACCTACTCCGGAGTGAAGCAGGTGGCAGAGCCTAGTGGGACTTAAAAAGCATACCCGAAACCTATATTCAAGTAGATGGGGTACATGGCAAAAGTGACTGTATTAAAATCGTTTTTAAATATATCATTCAATCCCCAGGTAAGATCGGCATACACATTGAGGTGCTTGAAGGCTCGCCATCCGGCTCCTATCTGTAATCCCCACTGGAAATGTCTCAAGTCGTCCGAGAAATCGTATGTTGCAATTTTACCGTCGGTAAACTCAACCTTCGGACCGGTGGGATTATCTTCCCGCAAATATCCTTCGTATACGTGACCTGAAAATTCTCTTGAAAGTAGATAGGAGAAATAAGGCCCGGCTTTGATGTTCCACCGGTTGGTTAGTTTGTAGGTAGCCATCAGAGGTATTGTCAGTCCGGCAGTATGTACTTTGGTTTTTACTCCGCCTGTCCATACTCCGCTGATTCTTTCACCTCCCTGCCCGAGAATCTCCATATTGTAATTCTTCACGGTGGCTTCGGTAGTCATTGCTTTGTTTTCAAGTCGCAATCCGACTATAATTCCGAGCTTGTTCTGAACGGCAATCCATTTGGTCACTTCACCTCCTATACTGATAGCTAATGTCGGGTTATATCCGTCAATGGAACGGATTTCCACCGGAAGAGGAAGCGGGGCTGTGCCGCCAATGCTGAAACCTGCTTTTATCTCATATTCCAGTCCGTGAAGGGCGGAACGGATCAGTGTTTCATTTCGATCAACCTGTGCATAGCCGGGGAGGGCTATTCCTATACAGGTTAGTAAACTGAATATATACGGATAGATTTTCATCGTTCTCGTTGTTATAAGGTTATTTAATTCCGTTCGTTTGATAACGTGCGCATTTTGTATGAGTACATTACTAGAGCACACTATCAGCGTATTTCTGTGGAAAATCCTTCATCGGAATTCCGCTAATTTTCCGAGTGATAGATTAACTCGGCCTCGTCGATTAGTAATGTACTCCCGATTGCTCCGTTAAAATGATCCCCTTCCAAGCTTGAGGTGAACACGATGGCTATGTTATATTTCCCATTCCTTAGTTTCTCCTTATCTATGAATTTTCCGGGAAGAGTGATGAAAGGAAGTTTAAAGTAAGTCCATTCATTCGTTTCTTTGGCATTATCAATCCGTGCTGTTGAAATCAGGTTCGGACTGGTGAATGCATTTGTTCCATCAAGAGTGGGAACGGATTCGCTCGTTTCGTACATGATGGCATATATGTCACAGATGTCCCGTTTCCCGTTCACGGGCTTTCCGCCCTCTGTAAACTGATCTCCCGCTTTGTATTTATAATAACCTGCCAGATAAGTGGGCACATGCCGGAAAGGAAGGCCGAATTTGGTCGCTTTCAGCGGATTGCTCATTGCGTTGCTCACATCGAAAGAACCGATAAACAGATTTCCTGCCGCAATAGGCATTCCTGCTATCTGACCGAAGAATCCGGTACTGCGTGTCACTAAAGAGAGGCATTTGCCGACTTTTCCGTCCGTTATTTGGAAAGTGGGATAATCATCGGCTGTTTTAGCTACTCCGGTCATGGCGTAGCCCGCATTTCCGCTGGCCCATTCCATGACGACTTTATCTCCTTCGCGTTCCACAAATATATAGTACTTCTTTCCGCCTAGTGTATCTTCGAAATTATAGTTCGTGGCAAGCTCCGTATCGATAACTGATACGATATATGTTTTCTTCCAAACACCGTCGGCGGCTGTGACAGTATATTCCTGTGGGGTACTGAAATTTCGTTCTGTACCGCTAAGCGGACTGATCGTAGCTCCCGGAGTCAGGGTAAATTCAGGCTTAAGTTCTGAAATATCAGTTCCCGGACCGACAAAGATTGAGATGGAATTATTATTAATGATAGGACTGGTTGTCATGGCTACTCCCGGTAGTATGCAACTTAATATGTCTGCTTCTGCATTGAGAGCTTCTTCGCGGATACAGGAAGAGGAAACAATAGCCAGTAGCAAATAGAAAATTACGTGTTTTGCTTTCATTTTTCTATCAATTCTTTCTGTTAAAGTTTAGTGTAGGGGAGATTTTATAACAATATGAGATTTTATTTGTTCATTATAGAATGTTGGAAAAGAAAGAATTTCCTATTTTTGTGGAACCAAAATTTATAAGTCCATGACTGAATCAGAAAGAAGGCAAATTATAGAATTGATTAAGAAAGAGGTCATTCCGGCTATTGGATGTACGGAACCTATCGCAGTGGCGCTTTGTGTAGCTAAAGCTGCCGAAACACTGGGAGCGAAACCGGAAAAGATAGAAGTCCTGTTAAGTGCTAATATATTAAAGAATGCCATGGGAGTCGGAATACCGGGAACTGGTATGGTCGGACTTCCCATAGCTGTTGCTTTGGGTGCGTTGATTGGCAAATCAGACTATCAGTTGGAGGTGTTGAGGGACTGTACGCCGGAAGCAGTGGAACAAGGAAAACTGTTCATCGCAGAAAAACGGATTTGTATTTCTCTAAAGGAAGAGATTACGGAAAAACTTTATATCGAAGTAATCTGTAAAACGGGAGATAAAACAGCTAAAGCCATCATTGCCGGTGGGCATACTACCTTTATATATATAGCCAGGGATGAACAAACGTTGCTCGACAAGCAACATACGGTCAGCGAGGAAGAGGAAGAGGCTTCGCCCGAATTAAACTTGCGTAAAGTCTATGACTTTGCACTGACTGCTCCGCTGGATGAGATCCGCTTCATCCTTGATACAGCCCGCTTGAACAAAGCTGCTGCCGAGCAAGCCTTTAAAGGTAACTACGGACATTCTTTAGGTAAAATGCTTCGGGGAACTTATGAGCATAAAGTGATGGGGGATAGCGTGTTTTCTCATATCCTCTCTTATACGTCAGCTGCTTGTGACGCCCGAATGGCCGGTGCTATGATTCCTGTCATGAGTAATTCCGGCAGCGGTAACCAAGGAATATCCGCTACACTCCCTGTTGTTGTTTTTGCCGAAGAAAACGGAAAGAACGAAGAGGAACTGATCCGTGCTTTAATGTTAAGCCATCTCACTGTTATATATATTAAACAAAGTTTGGGACGTTTGTCTGCTTTGTGTGGCTGTGTGGTAGCTGCCACAGGTTCCAGTTGTGGAATCACCTGGTTGATGGGAGGAAACTACAATCAGGTTGCCTTCGCCGTTCAAAACATGATTGCTAATCTGACAGGAATGATTTGTGACGGTGCAAAACCGAGTTGTGCTTTGAAAGTAACCACCGGAGTTTCGACAGCCGTATTATCTGCCATGATGGCAATGGAAGACCGTTGTGTGACTTCCGTGGAGGGAATTATCGACGAAGATGTAGATCAAAGTATCCGTAACTTGACAAGAATCGGCTCGCAAGCCATGAACGAAACGGATAAAATGGTGCTTGACATCATGACACACAAAGGATGCTGATTTTAAGTATTAGGTATCAAGTATTAAGTATTAGCCGGAATGACGGCATAAAAAAAGTATTAAGTATTAAAACTCCAGCTATATCAGCACGAAATTAATACTTAATACTTTATACTTAATGCTTCAATTAATGACAGTGTCCGCCTTCGCAACCGCAGTCGTCGCCACAGCCATCACCGCAGCTGTCGCATCCGCAACCGCAGCCATCACCACCACTCATCATTTTCACAAGTTCCTGAATTTCTTCGTTCGTAGCAGGACGGCTTTCCAGTATTTCACCTTCAAAGATCAGGTCAGCACCAGCCAACGGATGGTTGAGGTCAACTACTACAATATCCGGTTTGATTTCTACTACGCTGGCATTTACGCGTTGACCGTCACCAGTCATCAAAGGTACGATGTTACCTTCTTTAATACGTTCGCTGTCAAATTTGCCATCTATTTCAAATATATTTTTGGGGAGGTCAATGACGTGTTGTTCGTCATATTGTCCATAAGCCTTATCTGCCGGAATGGTAAAGTCAAATTTATCACCTTTAGAAAGAGCAGTTATTTGATTTTCGAAGTCTTCGAGTGTTGTTCCTAATCCTGAAATGAATTGAAAGGGATGTTCTGCTTTTGCTTCTTCGAACAACTCTTTTTCACCATCTTCCATTGTATATAGTTTGTATGCAACGGTAATGTACTTGTTTTCTACTGTTTCCATCTGATATTTTTTGTTTCTGATTAATAATTCCCGGTAATCCGGGGCGACAAAGATACGAATTATTTGCTTGTCCTCCGGTATAGGGAGGGTAAATTTCAGATTATTAAGTGCTTTTGTCAGAAAAAGAAGGTGGAGTGTGCACTTAGATAATAGTTGTAAATTCAACCTTTAAGTGATAAAATAGAGAAATAACACCTCTCTTTTCTTACAATTATTCGCTTTTAAGTGATTTTTTTCTTCGATTTGTTTGGATATAATAAAAAAGCCCTTACCTTTGCAGCACGAAAATAAAGAAAAGAAGATATGAATATGTTACATACATCTATTAACCTAGCAATCCTGCATATTATTCGCGTCGTGGTGGTCCCATCAAGAGCGTGAGAAAGGTTTTTGTGTTGTATGTGTTCGTACCATAAAAGATAGAATTTAGAGCCTTTCTCACTTGTGTGAGGAAGGCTCTTTAATTAAAAGATAGATTGAAATGAAAAAGCAATTACGCAGTTCGTTTAGTACACAAGGCCGTCGGATGGCGGGAGCCCGTGCGTTATGGGCAGCCAACGGCATGAAGAAGAATCAGATGGGTAAACCCATTATCGCTATCGTCAATTCGTTCACCCAGTTTGTTCCGGGACATGTGCATCTGCATGAAATCGGTCAGCTGGTGAAGGCAGAGATTGAGAAGCTGGGATGCTTCGCTGCGGAATTCAATACAATAGCTATCGACGACGGTATAGCAATGGGACATGATGGTATGCTTTACTCGCTTCCTTCACGTGACATCATTGCAGACAGTGTAGAATATATGGTTAATGCGCACAAGGCAGATGCAATGGTATGTATCAGCAATTGCGATAAGATTACTCCCGGAATGTTGATGGCGGCTATGCGTTTGAATATTCCTGCCGTATTTGTATCGGGCGGTCCGATGGAAGCCGGAGAATGGAATGGTCAGCACCTGGATTTGATCGACGCGATGATTAAATCGGCTGATGAAAGTGTCAGCGATCAGGAAGTAGCGAATATCGAGCAAAATGCTTGTCCTACTTGCGGATGTTGTTCCGGTATGTTTACCGCCAATTCAATGAACTGCCTGAATGAAGCAATCGGACTGGCTCTTCCCGGAAACGGAACCATCGTAGCTACACACGAGAATCGTACGCAGCTTTTCAAAGATGCAGCAGAACTGATCGTAAAAAATGCAAAGTTATATTATGAAGAAGGAGACGAAAGTGTGCTTCCTCGTAGCATTGCTACCCGTCAGGCTTTCTTGAATGCCATGACGCTGGATATAGCAATGGGTGGTTCTACTAATACAGTTCTTCACCTGTTGGCTATTGCTCATGAAGCAGAGGTAGATTTCAAGATGGATGATATCGATATGCTTTCCCGCAAGGCTCCTTGTCTCTGCAAGGTGGCTCCCAATACACAGAAATATCATATTCAGGATGTAAACCGTGCCGGTGGTATTATTGCTATCATGGATGAACTGGCAAAAGGCGGTCTGATAGATACATCTGTTCGACGGGTAGACGGAATGTCATTGGCGGAAGCTATTAATGAATATTCAATCACCAGCCCGAATGTAAGCGAAAAGGCAATTAAAAAATATTCGAGTGCAGCCGGAAATAGATTCAATCTCGTACTTGGTTCACAGGGCATGTACTATAAGGAACTGGATAAAGACCGTGCAAACGGATGTATCCGTGATTTGGAACATGCTTATAGCAAAGACGGTGGATTGGCCGTATTGAAAGGCAACATTGCCCAAGACGGTTGTGTGGTAAAAACAGCAGGTGTAGACGAAAGTATCTGGAAGTTTACCGGACCTGCCAAAGTATTTGATTCGCAAGAAGCAGCCTGTGAAGGCATCCTCGGAGGCCGAGTCGTCAGTGGCGATGTAGTCGTCATTACGCACGAAGGTCCGAAGGGTGGTCCCGGTATGCAGGAAATGCTTTATCCTACCTCTTATATCAAATCTCGTCATCTCGGAAAAGAATGTGCTTTGATTACCGACGGACGTTTCAGCGGTGGAACTTCCGGATTGAGTATCGGACATATTTCTCCTGAAGCGGCAGCTGGAGGCAATATCGGAAAAATTGTAGACGGAGACATTATCGAAATCGATATTCCGGCCCGGAAGATTAACGTGCGACTGACGGATGAAGAACTGGCGGCCCGTCCGATGACTCCTGTCACTCGTGACCGTTATGTACCGAAGAGCCTGAAGGCGTATGCCAGCATGGTAAGCTCTGCCGATAAGGGAGCAGTGAGATTAATCTGATATAGTTCATTTATCAACTATCAACTAATATGAAAGATTTAATAACAGGTGCAGAGGCTATGATGCGCTCCTTGGAACATCAGGGAGTGACTACCATCTTTGGTTACCCCGGTGGTTCTATTATGCCGGTATTCGATGCCTTGTACGATCATCAAAATATATTGAACCATATCTTGGTTCGTCACGAGCAGGGAGCCGCCCATGCCGCACAAGGTTATGCCCGTGTGTCGGGTGATGTAGGTGTTTGCCTGGTGACGAGCGGTCCCGGAGCAACCAATACGGTAACAGGCATTGCGGATGCGATGATCGATAGTACGCCTATCGTGGTGATTGCCGGACAGGTAGGAACAGGCTTTCTTGGGACCGATGCTTTTCAGGAAGTTGACTTGGTAGGTATTACCCAGCCAATCACTAAATGGAGTTATCAGATTCGCCGTGCGGAAGATGTAGCCTGGGCGGTAGCACGTGCGTTTTACATTGCCCGTAGTGGTCGTCCGGGGCCGGTGGTACTGGACTTTGCCAAAAATGCGCAAGTGGAGAAAACGAAATACGAACCAACGAAAGTCGATTTTATCCGTAGTTATGTTCCTGTTCCCGATACGGACGAGGAGACTGTACAGGCTGCTGCCGAACTGATTAATAACGCTGAACGTCCGCTTGTATTGGTTGGACAAGGTGTTGAACTGGGAAATGCACAGAGCGAATTGCGCGAGTTTATCGAAAAAGCGGATATGCCTGCGGGTTGTACGCTGCTCGGACTTTCGGCTTTGCCGACAGAACATCCGTTGAATAAAGGTATGTTGGGTATGCATGGCAATCTGGGACCGAATATCAATACCAATAAATGCGATGTGCTGATTGCTGTCGGTATGCGTTTTGACGACCGTGTGACCGGTAATTTGGCTACTTACGCCAAACAGGCGAAAGTGATTCATTTTGATATCGATCCTGCAGAAGTCAATAAGAATGTAAAGGTAGATGTAGCTGTTTTGGGAGATTGCAAGGAGACATTGGCTTCTGTGACTAAACTCCTGAAAAAGAAAACTCATACCGAATGGATTGATAGCTTCAAAGAATATGAGAAAGTAGAGGAAGAAAAAGTAATCCGCCCTGAACTTCACCCTGCAACAAACTCTTTGAGTATGGGAGAAGTGGTACGTGCGGTAAGCAATGCCACTCGACATGAAGCAGTTTTGGTAACAGATGTAGGTCAAAATCAGATGATATCTGCACGTTACTTCAAATATACGAAAGAACGCAGTATCATCACTTCCGGAGGACTTGGAACAATGGGCTTCGGGCTTCCCGCAGCTATCGGGGCAACTTTTGGAGCACCGGAACGTACTGTATGCGTATTTATGGGAGATGGCGGACTGCAAATGAATATTCAGGAGTTGGGTACGATTATGGAGCAGAAAGCTCCGGTGAAAATTATCTGCCTGAATAATAATTACCTCGGAAATGTACGCCAGTGGCAAGCTATGTTCTTCAATCGCCGCTATTCGTTTACTCCGATGTTGAATCCGGATTACATGAAGATTGCTTCGGCTTATGATATTCCTTCCAAACGTGCTTTCACCCGTGAAGAACTGAAAGAAGCTATTGCAGAAATGCTGGCGACAGATGGTCCGTTCCTGCTCGAAGCGTGCGTAGTGGAAGAAGGCAATGTTTTGCCGATGACTCCTCCGGGTGGTTCGGTCAATCAGATGCTGTTGGAATGCTAGGGGAAGTTGAATATTGAGAATGGAAGATTGAAAGTTCGCAATTAAAATTTAGGATTATGAGTGACAAGACATTATATACGATAATAGTTCATTCCGAAAATATAGCCGGATTGCTGAATCAGGTAACTGCTGTATTTACTCGTCGGCAAATCAACATCGAGAGTCTGAATGTATCTGCTTCTTCTATTAAAGGTGTACACAAGTATACGATTACAGCCTTGACGGATAAGGACACCATTGAGAAGGTAGTGAAACAGATCGAAAAGAAGATCGATGTGATTCAGGCACATTATTTCACCGAGGATGAAATATACTTCCATGAGATTGCACTATATAAGGTATCTACTCCTGCTTTTCAGGAAACTCCGGAAGCATCCAAGTTGATCCGCAGATACAATGCCCGTGTAGTGGAAGTTAATCCGGTATTTTCTATTGTCGAGAAAAATGGTATGAGCGAAGATATAACCTCACTCTACGGTGAACTGAAGGCTTTAAATTGTGTTTTGCAGTTTGTACGGTCGGGACGCGTAGCGATTACCACCAGTTGCTTTGAACGGGTGAACGAGTTTCTCGATGGACGGGAAGCCATGTATAACCAGAGTAAAAACCAACAAGAATAATGAGTGAAGAAAATAAAATAGGAACTTATCAGTTTGTGGCAGAGCCGTTCCATGTTGACTTTAACGGACGTCTGACTATGGGCGTACTGGGAAATCATCTATTGAATTGTGCTGGTTTTCACGCAAGTGACCGTGGCTTTGGTATTGCAACACTGAACGAGGATAATTACACATGGGTGCTTTCACGTCTAGCCATTGAGTTGGATGAAATGCCTTATCAGTATGAGAATTTCTCGGTTCAGACTTGGGTGGAAAATGTCTACCGCTTGTTTACGGACCGTAATTTTGCTATTATTGATAAGGATGGAAAGAAGATTGGCTACGCACGTTCCGTATGGGCAATGATTAATCTTAATACCCGCAAGCCTGCCGACTTGTTGACTTTGCATGGGGGAAGTATCGTAGACTATGTCTGTGATGAGCCTTGCCCGATTGAAAAGCCTTCACGTATCAAAGTGACAAGCGATCAGCCGATAGCTACCCTGACGGCAAAGTACAGTGATATAGATATCAATGGTCATGTAAACAGCATCCGTTACATCGAACATATCCTTGATTTGTTCCCGATTGAATTGTATAAGACCAAACGTATCCGTCGTTTTGAAATGGCGTATGTGGCGGAAAGCTATTTTGGTGATGAACTCTCTTTCTTCTGCGATGAAGTGAACGCAAACGAGTTTCACGTAGAAGTGAAGAAGAATGGCAACGAAGTTGTTTGCCGCTCGAAAGTGATATTTGAATAAATGTGAGAATATAAAATCAATTAATAACAGATGGCGTAAGTCATCAAAAACTAAAAACAAAAAGAAAATGGCACAGTTGAATTTTGGAGGTACTACTGAAACTGTAGTAATCCGTGACGAATTTCCATTGGAAAAAGCTCGTGAAGTATTGAAAAATGAAACAATCGCTGTAATCGGTTATGGCGTACAGGGTCCTGGACAGGCACTGAACTTGCGTGATAACGGTTTCAATGTAATCGTTGGTCAACGTGAAGGAAAAACATACGATAAGGCAGTAGCAGACGGATGGGTTCCGGGTGAAACTTTGTTCGGTATCGAAGAAGCTTGTGAGAAAGGTACTATTGTAATGTGTCTGTTGTCTGACGCAGCAGTAATGTCAGTATGGCCTACTATCAAGCCTTACCTGACTGCCGGAAAAGCTCTTTATTTCTCACACGGTTTTGCTATCACTTGGAACGACCGTACAGGTGTAGTTCCTCCTGCTGATATCGACGTTATCATGGTTGCTCCTAAAGGTTCGGGTACATCTTTGCGTACTATGTTCCTCGAAGGACGCGGCTTGAACTCTTCTTATGCTATCTATCAGGATGCTACAGGCAAGGCTTACGAAAGAACCATCGCACTGGGTATTGGTATCGGTTCCGGTTATCTGTTCGAAACAACTTTCCAACGTGAGGCTACTTCTGACCTGACAGGTGAACGTGGTTCATTGATGGGGGCTATCCAAGGTTTGTTGCTGGCACAGTACGAAGTATTGCGTGAAAACGGTCATAGTCCTTCTGAAGCATTCAATGAAACAGTGGAAGAACTGACACAGTCATTGATGCCGTTGTTTGCAAAGAACGGTATGGACTGGATGTACGCTAACTGTTCTACTACTGCTCAACGTGGTGCTCTTGATTGGATGGGCCCTTTCCACGACGCTATCAAACCGGTAGTTGAAAAGTTGTATCATAGCGTCAAGACTGGTAACGAAGCACAGATTTCTATCGATAGTAATTCACAACCTGATTATCGTGAAAAATTGAATGAAGAGCTCCGTCAACTACGTGAAAGCGAAATGTGGCAGACTGCTGTAACTGTTCGTAAACTTCGTCCGGAAAATAATTAAACTGGATAAATTATACAAGTTTCTAAAAGGGAGAGGGCTGTTTGCTTTCTCTCTTTTTTTGTTAAAAAGAGATTTAGAAATGAACAAATGAGGCTTGCCGAAATTTTTTTTCAAAAATATATTGATTATATGGACAAAAAATGCAAGTTTATGTTTATCTTTGCATCATCAGATAAAATAAACGAGAAGTATGAATTAACTTAACCAGCCCTGAAGAATGATTAACATCACTAAATAGATAAACGAATGACGCTGCTTTTGATTTTTCAGAAGTGGTGATTTAGTGTGTTTTACCTTTGTGGAAGTTGATATTTCTTTTTAAGATCTGTATTTGTATATTGAAAATAAAAGTCATTTATTGACTTCTTAAATAAAGAATAGTACTGATGTGAAATAAAATATTGTTTGTTTTGTTTGTGTTAAAACGAAGTGCGGTTTCGTGAGAAAGTGCACTTTGTTAAAAGGAGGATTAAATTTAATCCTCCTTTTTAATGAATAACATCAGTCTTTTATAGAAAGGATGTTTGGTAAGGGTGGAGGCATCTCCTAATATAACAAGCTTCATTCGTGCCCTTGTAATCGCTACATTCATTCTTCGCAAATCATTCAGGAAGCCAATCTGTCCATCCTCGTTGGCACGTACAAGACTGATGAAAATAACATCTCGCTCCTGTCCCTGAAAACCGTCTACCGTGTTTACGGTGATGAGGCTGCGGAAGGGACGTAAAAAGCTATTCCCTTTGATCTTTCCCCTCAAATATTGCACTTGCGCTTTGTAGGGTGAAATCAGACCGAAATCAATTCTTTCATCCAGTATCCGTTCTTTGCCGATACGTTCGATATATGCTTCCAGTTCCTGTAGTAATAGATTGGCTTCCTGCTTGTTGATGCGTCCGAAACTCTCGCCTACAAAATCTTCGTGAAAGTCCATTTCTGAAGTATCAATCCAGTTCATAGGAGTGTCAAAGTCAAGAATACCTCGGTAGCGTACTTCCGGGGCGGCTTCCAATTCTCCGTGGTAGAACCAGTCGGAAGGAAACTGCATGATGGCCTCGTGCATTCTGTACTGTACTTTTAGTAAAGAGACAGCAGAAGGCTTTAGCTGAACCACTTTTTCCATTAACGTGTGATCCAGTCCTCCACGAGCGGCTTCTATACATTTGATAGTCGGCGGAAGCTGGCAATGATCTCCTGCAAGGATGACACGGTCTGCCTTACGGATGGCAATCCAGCAGGCAGCTTCGAGGGCTTGTGCAGCTTCGTCGATGAATAAAGTCGAAAAACGACGTCCGTTGAGCAGGCGGTGGTTGCTGCTGACTAGGGTAGAAGCAATCACGCGGGCACTGTCGAAAAGATCGGCATTGATTTGTATTTCCAACTCCGTGGCGCGGTCGCGGAGACGACTCATGCGATTACGCATTCCTTCCCGTTCAGAATAACTCCCCCGGCGCATCCGGCTACCCATTTCGCGGATAGATTTACGAATTCCCCAAAGCTCCGGATAGGCAGGATGACTTTCAAACCGGCGTTCGTAGGTGGATGAAAGCATTTTGTCGTTGACTCGGGTTGGATTTCCAATGCGTAGCACGGGTACTCCCCGGTCTACCAGTTTCTCACAAATCCAGTCGACAGCCGTGTTGCTTTGCGCACAGACAAGCACTTGTGGTTCCCGGTGCAATGTTTCGTAAATCGCTTCGACAAGAGTCGTTGTCTTTCCGGTTCCCGGAGGACCGTGAACAATAGATACATCACGCGTACATAGCACCTTGTTGACTGCTGTTTCCTGTGTACTGTTCAGCCATGGGAAGCGGACAGGATATAATTCGCGGAATCCCGGCTTTTGGGGACCCAGCAAAATGTCGCGCAGTTCCGCCAGGCGGTTGTCTTTGGCGCGTATCGTGTCTTCCAGTGCCTCGAACATGGCCCGGTACGATGTTTCGTCAAAATAAAGTTGTACCCCCAGTATACCGTCAGTTTGCAGTTCCGCTAAAGCTCCCGCTCCGGGGAGTACAACGACCATTCGTTCTTCGTCGGCAAAGCTGACGGTAGCGATGAAATTCATGTACTTCACTTTTCCTTCGAATGACTGGTGGAAAAAGCAAACAGGACGGCCGAACTCAAAGGAATGCTCTATTTCTTTATTTTCGGTCCGTGTAATATCTATTACAAGCTGATTCAGCGAATTGTAGTAACTTCGACCAAGAGAGACAGGATACCAGCAGAGACCGCGCTTCACTTTACGGGCAACGCCCATTGTTTCGGTCTGCCGCTTAAATTCTTCCTTCTCATATTCATACTCCATCCGCAGGAGGAGTTGCTGTTGCTGAAGGTCTATAATGGGACTTTTCGGATTATTACTCATAATAGGCGCAAAGGTAACAAATCTTCGTTCCGGGTAGAAAAAATATTTCATTTTGTTAAACATTACTCGAACGCCGTTCGTTATTTTAATAGATAGACTAAAAAAACAAAAAGCAATATGGTATATGATGTGACTATGTTAGAAGCTTTCTACGCTGCTTATAAAGGAAAGGTAGAACACGTACGGGCTATACTGAAACGCCCTTTGACGTTGGCCGAGAAGATTTTGTATGTTCATCTGTATGATGTAGCCGATTTGAAAGATTACAAACGTGGGGAGGATTATGTGAATTTCCGTCCCGACCGTGTGGCTATGCAGGATGCAACTGCGCAGATGGCTTTGCTCCAATTTATGAATGCAGGTAAGGATCAGGTGGCTGTGCCTTCGACAGTGCATTGCGATCACTTGATACAGGCGTATAAAGGTGCAAAGGCGGATATTGCTACGGCAAGACTGACTAATGAAGAAGTATACGATTTCCTCCGTGATGTATCTTCCCGTTATGGCATTGGCTTCTGGAAACCGGGAGCAGGAATTATCCATCAGGTAGTGCTTGAAAACTATGCTTTCCCCGGCGGTATGATGGTGGGAACAGACTCTCATACGCCTAATGCAGGCGGACTGGGCATGGTGGCTATCGGTGTTGGTGGCGCGGATGCCGTGGATGTGATGACAGGAATGGAATGGGAGCTGAAAATGCCGAAGATTATCGGTGTTCGTCTGACCGGAAAACTAAGCGGTTGGACTTCTCCGAAAGACGTGATTCTGAAGCTGGCCGGCATCCTTACCGTAAAAGGAGGAACGAATGCTATTATCGAATATTTTGGTCCCGGAACCGAATCCCTTTCTGCTACCGGGAAAGCTACCATTTGCAATATGGGTGCCGAAGTTGGAGCTACTACCTCTTTATTCCCCTTTGACGGGCGCATGGCTACTTATTTGAGAGCTACCGGAAGAGATTGTGTAGTCGATTGGGCTGAATCTGTTGATGCAGATCTTCGTGCAGACGACATTGTGACCGACGAACCATCCAACTATTACGACCGTGTAATTGAAATAGATTTGTCAGAACTCGAACCTTATATAAACGGGCCGTTTACACCGGATGCCGCTACTCCTATCTCTGAATTTGCAGAAAAAGTGTTATTGAACGGCTACCCCCGTAAAATGGAGGTGGGCTTGATAGGTTCATGTACCAATTCTTCTTATCAGGATTTGAGCCGTGCAGCTTCTCTGGCAAAGCAGGTGACAGAAAAGAATTTGAGCGTCGCTTCTCCACTGATCGTCAATCCGGGTTCGGAGCAAATTCGGGCTACTGCCGAAAGAGACGGCATGATTGAAGCTTTTGAACGGCTGGGAGCCACGATTATGGCAAATGCTTGTGGACCTTGTATCGGTCAGTGGAAACGTGAGACGGACGATCCGACACGGAAAAACTCAATTGTCACCTCTTTCAATCGTAATTTTGCCAAACGCGCTGATGGTAATCCCAACACCTATGCGTTTGTAGCTTCTCCGGAGCTAACGATGGCGTTAACGATAGCCGGTGATCTCTGTTTCAACCCGTTGAAAGACAGATTGGTGAATCATAACGGAGAAAAAGTGAAACTCTCCGAGCCTGTAGGAGATGAACTTCCTTTGAAAGGTTTTGAACAGGGAAATGAGGGATATATTGCCCCCCACGGAGCAAAAACGGAAATCAGGGTAAAACCGGATTCCCAACGTCTCCAGCTTCTGACTCCTTTCCCGGCATGGGACGGACAAGACTTGCTGAACATGCCTTTATTGATTAAAGCACAGGGAAAATGTACTACCGACCATATCTCTATGGCAGGTCCGTGGCTCCGCTTCCGTGGACATTTGGAGAATATTTCCGACAATATGCTGATGGGAGCTGTCAATGCTTTCAATGGTGAAACGAACCGTGTTTGGAATCGTTCGACAAATACTTATGGAACAGTTTCCGGTACGGCAAAGATGTATAAATCCGAAGGTATTCCGTCTATTGTTGTTGCCGAAGAGAATTATGGAGAAGGTTCCAGCCGTGAACATGCAGCCATGGAACCACGCTTCCTCAATGTACGTGTCATTTTGGCTAAGAGTTTTGCCCGTATCCACGAAACAAACCTGAAAAAACAAGGAATGCTTGCTCTTACTTTTGTAGATAAAGCAGACTATGACAAAATTCGGGAACACGATCTTTTGTCCGTATCAGGCTTAGTCCATTTCGCACCGGGGCGCAATCTGACGATTATTCTTCATCACGAAGACGGAACGAAAGAAAGTTTTGAAGTGCAACATACCTATAATGAACAGCAGATAGCCTGGTTCCGTGCCGGTTCTGCCTTAAATGCAAGATAAAAAATGAGCAAAATAACCATGCAAACAGATGGTACGTTGTTGGTACCCGATGTGCCTACCGTACCTTATATTACCGGCGATGGAGTAGGAGCCGAAGTGACTCCTGCCATGCAAGCCGTAGTGGACACAGCTATCCGGAAAGCATACGGCGGCAAACGTCGTATCGAATGGAAAGAAGTGTTGGCGGGAGAACGTGCCTTCAACGCGACTGGTTCCTGGTTGCCGGATGAAACAATGGAAACCTTTCAGGAATACCTGGTAGGAATCAAAGGTCCGTTGACAACTCCTGTCGGAGGTGGAATCCGTTCGTTGAACGTAGCACTGCGTCAGACACTTGATTTATACGTCTGTCTTCGTCCGGTTCGTTGGTATCAGGGAGTACAGTCGCCTGTCAAATCACCGGAGAAAGTGAACATGTGTGTGTTCCGTGAAAATACGGAAGATATTTATGCAGGTATTGAATGGGAAGCCGGAACTCCGGAAGCTGAAAAGTTCTATCAATTCCTGAAAAATGAAATGGGGGTAACGAAAGTCCGTTTCCCGGAAACCTCTTCTTTCGGTGTGAAACCTGTATCACGTGAGGGTACGGATCGTCTTGTGCGTGCTGCCTGCCAGTATGCGCTCGACCATCATTTGCCTTCCGTAACGCTGGTGCATAAAGGGAATATCATGAAGTTTACCGAAGGTGGTTTCAAAAAATGGGGCTACGAACTGGCGCAACGTGAATTTGGCGATGCTTTGGCAGATGGCAGACTGGTGATAAAAGATTGCATTGCGGATGCTTTCTTACAAAATACACTCCTGATTCCCGAAGAATATTCCGTGATAGCCACCTTAAACCTCAACGGAGACTACGTTTCCGACCAACTGGCGGCCATGGTAGGCGGTATCGGCATCGCTCCGGGAGCAAATATCAACTACCAGACAGGTCATGCCATCTTTGAAGCGACTCACGGAACAGCTCCCAATATTGCGGGAAAAGATGTAGTGAACCCTTGTTCTATTATCCTTTCGGCAGTAATGATGCTCGAATATTTTGACTGGAAAGAAGCGGCTGCTCTGATAGAGAAAGCCTTGGAACAAAGCTTCCTGGACGCTCGTGCTACACACGATTTAGCTCGTTTTATGCCGAATGGAACCTCCCTCTCTACTTCCGCTTTCACTCGTGAGATCGTGGAAAGAATTGAAAAACAAAAGTAACGAATAAAAAACGAAGAAAGATGAAAAAAGAGTACTTGATTTACAAGCTTTCCGAGGAAATGAAGGAAGCTACCCGGATTGATACAGAATTGTTCTCCAAGTTTGATGTGAAGCGCGGATTGCGTAATGAAGACGGCACAGGTGTATTGGTAGGTTTAACCAGAATCGGTAATGTAGTAGGATATGAACGTGTTCCGGGTGGTGGACTGAAACCCATACCGGGAAAACTGTTCTATCGCGGTTATGATGTAGAAGATATTTCTCACGCTATAATCAAAGAGAAACGCTTTGGCTTCGAAGAAGTGGCTTACCTATTGCTTTCCGGACGTCTGCCGGATAAAGAAGAATTGCTTTCTTTCCGTGAGTTGATTAACGACAATATGCCGTTGGAACAGAAAACGAAAATGAACATCATCGAGTTGGAAGGAAACAACATCATGAATATTCTTTCACGCAGCGTACTCGAAATGTATCGTTTTGACTCAAATGCGGATGATACCTCCCGGGATAACTTGATGCGTCAGAGTATTGAACTGATTTCAAAGTTCCCCACTATCATCGCTTATGCTTATAATATGCTTCGTCATGCTACTTTCGGACGTTCTCTGCATATCCGACATCCGCAGGAAAAGCTCTCTATTGCCGAGAATTTCCTGTATATGCTGAAAAAAGACTATACCGAACTGGATGCACGCACCCTCGACCTATTGCTGATTCTTCAGGCAGAGCACGGTGGTGGTAATAACTCCACTTTCACCGTTCGCGTAACTTCTTCTACCGGAACAGATACTTATTCGGCCATCGCCGCTGGTATCGGTTCGCTGAAAGGTCCGCTTCACGGAGGTGCCAATATTCAGGTTGCCGACATGTTCCAGCACCTGAAGGAAAATATCAAAGACTGGACAAGTGTAGATGAGATAGACACTTACTACACCCGAATGTTGAACAAAGAAGTGTATAACAAAACCGGATTGATCTATGGTATCGGACATGCCGTTTATACGATCTCCGATCCCCGTGCTCTTCTGTTGAAAGAATTGGCTCGTGACCTTGCCCGTGAAAAAGGCAGAGAAACCGAATTTGCTTTCCTCGAACTGTTGGAAGAACGTGCCATCACTACTTTCGGACGGGTTAAAAACAACGGAAAGACAGTGTCCAGCAATATCGACTTCTATTCGGGCTTCGTGTATGAAATGATCGGTTTGCCGCAGGAAATCTTCACTCCACTGTTTGCCATGGCACGTATCGTAGGCTGGTGTGCACACCGCAATGAAGAATTGACCTTCGACGGTAAGCGGATTATCCGCCCGGCTTATAAAAATGTACTTGATGATTTGGCTTATATCCCAATTAAGAAACGCTGATAAGAACAAATCCTTTTATTGAATAGATAAGTAATCCCGGATGTGTGCCCGATCATTTCAGAAGCGCATCCGGGAAATTTTACATTTTCTCCTTTTTTATGTTCGTAAAAGAATGTACTTCAGATTCTTTCTATTTTTTGTATCGTCGTTTATCTCATTTTTGTTATTTTTGCGTGTTACAAAATAGATCGGTATGAGTATAGATACTTTTAATCTGTTTTTGGGGGTGATGAGCCTGATTGCTTTGTTTGTTTTTATCGCCCTTTACTTTGTGAAAGCCGGATATGGTATTTTCCGCACAGCATCGTGGGGCGTAGCTATCTCCAATAAACTAGCCTGGATATTGATGGAAGCTCCGGTTTTCGTGGTGATGTGCGTGATGTGGATCTATTCCGAACGTCGGTTCGAGCCGGTGATTTTCACTTTCTTCCTCTTCTTTCAAATTCACTATTTTCAGCGTGCTTTCATCTTCCCTTTACTATTGAAAGGGAAAAGTAAGATGCCGCTGGCAATCATGTCGATGGGAGTTCTTTTTAATTTGCTGAATGGCTATATGCAAGGAAAATGGATTTTCTATCTTGCTCCCGAAACGATGTATCAAGCCGATTGGTTCACTTCACCGTGGTTTATTATAGGCACACTGCTCTTCTTCGCAGGTATGCTGTTGAACTGGCAGTCGGATTATATCATCCGTCATTTGCGCAAACCGGGAGACACCCGGCATTATCTGCCTCAAAAAGGAATGTACCGTTATGTCACTTCCGCCAACTATTTCGGTGAGATAGTAGAATGGGCAGGTTGGGCGATACTCACTTGTTCACTTTCCGGCCTGGTCTTCCTTTGGTGGACGATTGCTAACCTTGTTCCCCGTGCCAACGCTATTTGGTGCCGTTACCGCGAAGAATTCGGAGACGCAGTGGGAGAACGGAAACGAGTGTTCCCTTTTCTTTATTAGGGGCGCTTTTCATCACGACTTACGTATGACTTAAATAAAATATCAACTACTATGGAATCTAAACTTTTTAGCCCGGTCACCTTTGGCCCTTTGACGCTGCGGAATCGAACAATCCGTTCGGCAGCTTTTGAGAGCATGTGTCCGGAGAATACTCCCACGCAGATGTTGCTGGATTATCATCGGTCGGTAGCTGCGGGGGGAGTGGGTATGACAACAGTGGCTTATGCTGCCGTGACGCAAAGCGGACTTTCTTTCGACCGTCAGTTGTGGTTGCGCCCGTCTATTATTCCCCGTTTACATGAATTGACAAAAGCCGTGCACGATGAAGGTGCCGCAGTAGGTATACAAATCGGGCATTGTGGAAATATGTCCCATAAAAATATATGTGGTGTCACTCCTATATCCGCATCTTCAGGCTTCAACCTCTATTCTCCTACGTTTGTGCGTGGAATGGAAAAAGAGGAGTTGCCGGAAATGGCGAAAGCGTATGGAAATGCAGTCAATCTGGCGAGGAAAGCCGGGTTTGACGCCGTTGAAGTACATGCGGGGCACGGCTATTTGATTAGTCAATTCCTGTCTCCCTACACCAATCATCGGAAAGATGAATATGGCGGTTCGCTCGAAAACCGGATGCGTTTTATGGATATGGTGATGGAAGAAGTGATGAAAGCGGCAGGCAGTGATATGGCAGTTTTCGTAAAAATGAATATGCGCGACGGCTTCAAAGGAGGAATGGAGATTGACGAATCCATACAAGTGGCCAAACGTCTGTTGGAACTTGGCGCTCATGGATTGGTGTTGAGTGGTGGTTTTGTCAGCAAAGCGCCGATGTATGTAATGAGAGGTGCCATGCCGATTCGTTCGATGTCTTACTATATGAATTGTTGGTGGCTGAAATACGGAGTCCGTATGTTTGGCAAATGGATGATACCCTCTGTACCCTTCAAAGAGGCCTATTTCCTTGAAGATGCACTGAAATTCCGTGCGGCTCTTCCGGATGCGCCGTTGATTTATGTCGGTGGTCTTGTTTCCCGTCAGAAAATAGATGAAGTGCTCGATTCCGGTTTTGATGCCGTGCAGATGGCAAGAGCATTACTGAACGAACCGGGATTCGTGAACCGGATGAAACAGGAGGAACAAGCACGCTGCAACTGTGGACATAGTAATTATTGCATAGGACGTATGTATACGATAGAAATGGCTTGTCATCAGCATTTGAAAGAACAAATCCCTTCCTCTTTACAAAAGGAGATTGATAAACTGGAGAAAAAATGAGTGAAATGAAATGGGCAATCATCACCGGTGCGGACGGAGGAATGGGAACAGAAATAACACGTGCCGTAGCCAAAGCCGGTTATCGAATCATAATGGCTTGTTATCATCCGAAGAAAGCGGAGGTTGTTCGTGAACGTTTGAGCAAGGAAACCGGAAACCCGGATTTAGAGGTTATGGCTATTGACTTATCTTCCATGCAATCCGTAGTTGCTTTTGCCAATCAAATTTTAGAAAGGAACCTTCCCATCTCTTTGTTGATGAATAATGCCGGAACAATGGAGACAGGTTTTCATACTACTTCCGAAGGATTCGAACGAACGGTAAGTGTGAACTACATGGGACCTTATCTGCTTACCCGGAAATTAATTCCGCTAATGGTGCGTGGAGCGCGTATCGTAAATATGGTTTCCTGTACATACGCAATCGGCAAGCTCGACTTCCCAGATTTCTTTCATAGAGGGAAAACGGGAACGTTTTGGAGGATTCCTGTTTACAGTAACACGAAGCTGGCTTTATTATTGTTTACTTTCGAACTTTCCGAGCAACTTCGAGAGAAGGGGATTAGCGTCAATGCTGCCGATCCGGGAATTGTTTCTACTGATATCATCACTATGCACAAGTGGTTCGATCCGTTGACGGATATTTTTTTCCGTCCTTTTATCCGTAAACCCAAGAAAGGGGCTTCTACGGCAATCGGTTTACTGTTGGACGAAAAGGAAGCCGGTGTGACAGGGCAACTGTATGTCAATAACCACCAGAAAAACTTGTCTGATAAATACACGAATCATGTGCAGAAAGAGCAGTTGTGGGAGATAACGGAACGTGCGTTGGCGGGTTGGCTGAAGTAGGGTTTCTTTTCTTTTTTTATTTAAATTATCCAGTATTTACTTATATATAGGTATTGTACATATCTATATACCTCATTTTTGTTGTCTTATTTTTACCAATAGATAGGGATTGTTTAGCACTTCTTTTTCTGCTTACCTTTGCATCGCTTTTAGAACAATGAAAAGGTTATAAAGTAAAAAGGAGATGAGCAATAAATATTTTTTGGTTTTTCTGGCATTCTTGTTTTCCGTATCCGTATATTCACAACATGGGCGTCATCGTAGTAGTTTAATTTCGGGCAGAGTGATGTCTACAGAAAAAGAAGTGGTGGATTTTGCGACAGTTTATCTGAAAGGAACCAACCAAGGATGCTATACAGATGAAAAAGGTATATATCATTTGAAAACTACAGCAGGTGAATATACACTCGTCGTTTCGGCTATCGGTTATCAAACGGTAGAAAAGAAAGTTAAATTAGCTAAGGGAGAAAGAATAAAAGTAAACGTCACTATCGCGCCGGCGGTAAAAGAACTGGGAGAGGTGCTGGTCACGACATCCGGAGTCGGCCGTGTGAATCAGTCTGCTTTTAATGCGGTAGCCATTGATGCGAAGAAATTGCATAACAGTACGCAGACTTTGGCGGGTGCACTGACTAAAGTGCCCGGTGTAAAACTCCGCGAATCAGGTGGAGTGGGGTCGGATATGCAATTGTATATCGATGGCTTTAGCGGAAAACATGTGAAAATCTTCATTGACGGCGTACCACAGGAAGGAGCCGGTGCTGCATTCGATTTGAACAATGTTCCTATTAATTTTGCCGACCGTATAGAAGTCTATAAAGGAGTGGTTCCCGTAGGATTCGGAACCGATGCCATTGGGGGAGTGGTTAATATTGTCACCAACAAACAACCCGGAAAGTGGTTTATGGATGCTTCCTATTCTTACGGATCATTTAATACTCATAAATCATACGTGCGCTTCGGACAAACGTTCAAGAATGGTTTTATGTATGAGGTCAATGCTTTTCAAAACTTTTCGGATAATGATTATTATGTAGATACTTACGTACGCGAATTTGAGATTAAAGAAGATGGAAGCGTACGTTTTCCGCCACTTGACAAAAATAAGATTTATCATCTGAAACGTTTTAATGACCAGTATCATAATGAAGCCGTGATTGGAAAAATCGGCCTGGTAGGAAAGAAATGGGCAGACCGTCTGGCGTTGAGTTTTAATTATTCCCATTTCTATAAAGAGATACAAACAGGCGTTTATCAAGATGTCGTGTTCGGTGAGAAATTTCGCAAAGGACATTCGTTGGTCCCTTCTTTAGAATATTACAAAAAGAACTTATTGGTGAAAAACCTGGATCTGCTGCTGACTGCCAATTACAATCATAATATCACCAACAATGTCGATACCGCTTCGCGGGCTTACAACTGGCGTGGAGATTTTTATGAAAAAGGCAGCCGGGGCGAACAGTCTTACCAGAACAGTGAATCTAAAAATAAAAACTGGAATGGGACGCTGAAGATGAATTACCATATCGGACAGGCGCATACGTTTACTTTCAGTCATGTAATCAGTGATTTTGAACGTACGAGCCGCTCTACCATCGGTGCTTCTTCCAAATTCACGGACTTTTCTATTCCTAAAATCACCCGTAAAAACGTCAGCGGGCTTTCTTACCGTCTGATGCCGTCGGACAGATGGAATGTGTCGGCATTTGCCAAATATTATCGGCAATACAACAAGGGACCGGTATCGCAGAATACGGATGGAATAGGCAATTATATCAATCTGTCTAATACGGCAAGCGCTCTTGGATATGGAGCGGCAGGTACCTATTTTATATGGAAAGATCTTCAGGTGAAACTTTCGTACGAAAAGGCTTTCCGCCTGCCGACCACGGACGAACTCTTTGGAGATGAAGATCTTGAAGCTGGCAAAATGAATCTGAAACCGGAGAAAAGTGATAATGTCAATTTGAGTTTCAGCTATAATCATCAGTTTGGCAAGCATGGATTGTATGCCGAGGCCGGTTTGATATATCGGGATACGAAAGATTATATAAAAAGAGGACTGGACGTATTGGGAGGAACAAGCTACGGATATTATGAGAACCACGGTCACGTAAGGACCAAAGGGTATAATTTGTCATTGCTTTATAGCTTCTCGCGTTGGTTTGATATAGGAGGAACATTCAATAGCATCGATACTCGTGATTACGAAAAGTTTCTGGCGGGTTCCTCTTTGCAAGAAAGCATGCACTATAAAGTGCGTATGCCGAATCTGCCCTATCGTTATGCTAATATCAATGCAAATTTTTATTGGAATGACCTGTTTGTCAAAGGAAATGTGTTGAGCATCGGCTATGATAGCTACTGGCAGCACGATTTTCCTCTTTACTGGGAGAATCTCGGAGATAAAGATTCAAAGAATATGGTGCCGGAACAGTTTTCTCATAATCTGTCTTTGTCCTACACCATGAAGAATGGACGTTATAATGTATCATTTGAATGTCGGAATTTCACCGATGCCCAACTGTTTGACAATTTTAGTCTGCAAAAAGCGGGGCGCGCATTCTATGGAAAGTTCAGAGTGTTTTTCGGTAAATAATAAGAGTAAGTTTTTAGTATCAATCAATAATAAAGAATATATGAAGAAGTTTTTATTACAGGCTTTTGCCGTAGCTTTTTGCTTGAGTAGCGGTGTGTTTGTGGCATCTTGCGACGATGATAATAATCCGGTGGATAACCCGCCAATTGATGGAGAAACAGCTTATGTGGTGGCTGCCACAACTGGTGAAGCAAGTTATTTGGTAGTAGCCAATTCTTTGGATGGTGGGACAGTGTCGACCCAAGGGAATGGAACCGAAGTGATTGGCGGTACCTATTGGGTATATAAAGGATTGGATTATGTGTTTGCTTTAGTTTATAATAAAGGTGGCGCAGGTACAGGAGCTTCCTATTATCTGGGGGCAGATGGTAAAATGAAAGAAAAGTACACATACACTTATAATCGTATCACGTCTTATGGAACCTGGGGGGATAAAGTGGTGACTGTTTCCACTGGGGACTCGAAAATAACAGATGAGGATCAGAATGTGGCTCAAGCATTGTTGTTCAACTATTTGGATGCGACCGATGGCAGTCAGGAAGAGGGTACCTTGCTTGCCGAAAATTACTTGGGTAATGGTGAAAAAGTTTCATGGGCAGGTCTGGTTGAAGCTAACAATAAGATTTATACATCTGTCATCCCAATGGGAATGAGTAAGTACGGTATTAAAAAATGGCCGGAAGCTGTGACAGATCAGGAACTTGTGACTAAGACTGACGGTGGTAGCGGCAGCGGTGCATATACAGTCGGTGTCATTCCTTCTACACAATACCCGGATAATGCTTACGTGGCAATTTATAGTGGCACGAACTTCAATGAGACTCCGGTGATTGCCAAGACTGATAAAATAGGCTATGCATGCGGTCGTATGCGTTCACAATATTATCAGACCATTTGGGCCGCTGATAATGGTGACGTCTATGTGTTCTCTCCCGGATATGGACGTACGGCAGTTTCATCTTCAGATTTGAAGAAGGTAACAGGACAGAAACCTTCGGGCGCAATGCGTATCAAAGCAGGTGCAACAGATTTCGATCCGGATTACTATGTGAACTTTGAAGAGATAGGCACTAAACATCCTATTTTCCGTTGCTGGCACATCTCTGAAGATTACTTCCTGCTTCAATTGTATAAAAAGGGAGCGGAAGATATGATTAATGGCGGTACAAGTGCAGATGTTAGCGAATTAGCTGTTTTCAAGGCGGAAGATCAGACGATTATGCCTGTTACAGGTCTGCCGGCTGACGGAAAGTTTGGTGGCGAGCCTTATGGAGAAAAAGGGTATGCTTATATGGCTGTCACTGTGACTACGGGCGAGAAACCGGCCTTCTATAAAATAGACGCAAAAACAGGCAAGGCAGTCAAAGGTTTGACGGTAGAGGCTGACGCTATCACTACGGTAGGTAAGATGGAATATCTTTCAAAATAATACAGTCGGTTAAATAGAGAATCTTTTGTAGATAAAAGCCTGCCGAGCGGAAAGCTTTGCAGGCTTTTTCAAGAAATAGGATTGAAAACATGAAAAAAATATTCAGAAAGATACATTTGTGGCTTTCCGTCCCTTTCGGACTGATAATAACTCTTGTCTGCTTCTCCGGTGCCATGCTGGTATTTGAAAATGAGGCGAATGAGTGGTTTCGACGCGACCTTTACTACGTAGAAACGGTAAAGGAGTCTCCTCTTCCTATGGATAAGTTGCTTGAAAAAGTGGCGACGACATTGCCTGACAGTGTAGCGGTGACCGGTGTCAGCATATCTTCTGATCCCGGACGTGCGTATCAGGTTAGTCTTTCCAAACCACGTCGTGCATCTTTGTATGTAGACCAGTATACGGGCGAAGTAAAAGGAAAAAGCGAGCGTAGCGGCTTTTTTATGTTTATGTTCCGAATGCATCGCTGGCTTCTGGATAGTATGAATCCGGGAAATGAAGGAATCTTTTGGGGCAAAATGATTGTAGGTGTCAGTACGCTTTTACTTGTTTTTGTACTGATTTCGGGAATTGTCATTTGGTGGCCGCGTACACGTAAAGCATTGAAGAATAGCCTGAAAATAACAGCAACAAAAGGTTGGAGAAGGTTTTGGTATGACTTGCATGTGGCAGGTGGAATGTATGCTCTGATCTTTCTACTGGCTATGGCACTGACGGGATTGACCTGGTCTTTTCCGTGGTATCGGACGGCTTTCTATAAGGTCTTCGGGGTAGAAGTACAGCAACGTGCCGCCCAAGGACATGAACAGAAAAGTGATGCTCAAAAGAGGGATACCAAACTGGCAGCCCATCGGGAAAAGAAAAGAGAAGGAAATGATGTACGAAAGGGTGAAAGAAGCAGACGTCCGGAAAACAATCACAGTGATATGTACTTGGTAACTTCACCATTCGTTTATTGGCAAGAGATTTATGATAAACTAAGACGTCAGAATCCGGAGTATAAGCAAATCAGTATTTCTTCTGGTACGGCAAGCGTGTCTTTCAACCGTTTCGGGAATCAGCGGGCATCTGATCGTTATTCTTTCAATACGGATAATGGTGAATTTACAGAAACAAGTCTTTATCAACATCAAGACAAGTCGGGAAAGATTCGTGGTTGGATTTATTCTGTGCATGTTGGTAACTGGGGAGGAATGTTTACTCGCATACTTACCTTTATTGCTGCCTTATTGGGGGCTGCACTACCACTGACTGGATATTATTTATGGATAAAAAGACTCATAAAGGTACGGAAATGAATGAAATTTTTTCCTACTATAAAGTTGAAAAACATAAAAACATCTGCCACCTGCAACGAAAAGCGTGTAATACGCTAATTAGTAGATAGTTGGAACGTTGCAGATACCTGTGGCAGATAGGTTGCAGATAAAGTATCTGCAACGCGTTATATAATCAAAGAAAAAGCCTTGATTCCTTTGTGCAAAGCTATGGGATAATTGGGGTGACTCTATGGAGAAATGGTGGTGTCTCTACGGGGAAACGACAGTATCCTTACGTGGAAACTGTAGTGTCCCGCCTTAGAAACTCTCGTTTCCTGCCGTGGAAATTGTAATTTCTAATGCCGGAAACGACAGTTCCCCGCCTGGAAACGGGAAGTTAATGTATACAATAAACTTTTGCACCCATGGAGAATTGGCTTTGCAAGGCTTATACTGTGTGGCAGATACTTTGATCTGCAACCTATCTGCAACAGTATCTGCAACGCTCTAACTATTTATCAACTAGTGTATTACACACTTTTCGTTGCAGGTGGCAGATGTTTTCATGTTTTTTCAACTTTATAGTAGGAGGATTACGCATCAAAATTAGGGTCGCAACCGTAAGTCATAAAACAAATTCACCTCTGTGTCCTCCGTGTCCTCTGTGGTGAAAAGAAGCATTGAATAAATGAAAGAAGAGCGGTGAATGATAAGGAAATCTCCTGTTCATCCACCGCTCTTTATCTTATATTATATACTGATATAAGCTGAACTCCTAAAAATAAAAAGATTAGATTGAAAGCTCTTTCAATACAGTGACAAGATCTCTCTTGATTGGTTTGTCATTCTTAATAGCCTTGCTAAACGGTACGTAAACGATTTCATCATGTTCGATTCCGATCATTACGTTACGTTGATCTTCCATAATAGCGTCGATAGCAGCAGCACCGAGGCGGCTTGCCAGGATACGGTCGTGGGCAGTCGGGCTACCACCACGTTGCAGGTGACCTAAGATCGTCACACGTACATCGTATTGCGGGTATTCGTTTTTCACACGTTCGGCATAATGCATGGCTCCTCCGGTCAGTTCGCTTTCGGCTACCAATACAATACTACTGTTTTTTGATTTACGGAATCCGTTCTTGATAAACTCTTCCAGTTGGTCGACTTCCGTACTGAATTCCGGAATAATAGCAGCTTCCGCTCCCGAAGCGATCGCTCCGTTCAGTGCAAGGAAACCGGCGTCACGTCCCATCACTTCTACAAAGAACAAACGTTCGTGTGAAGTGGCCGTGTCACGTATTTTATCCACAGCGTCCAATATCGTATTTAATGCAGTGTCATATCCGATAGTAGTATCTGTACCGTAAAGGTCATTATCAATAGTTCCCGGCAGTCCGATACACGGAACATCAAATTCCTGTGCAAAGATGCGTGCACCTGTCAGTGAACCGTCTCCACCAATGATAACCAAGGCATCAATGCCTTCTTTTTTCATATTATCATAAGCCAACTGGCGACCTTCCGGAGTCGTGAACTCTTTACAACGGGCTGTTTTCAAGATAGTACCACCCAACTGTATGATATTACTCACATTCTGACTCTTAAATTCTTTGATTTCACCTGTGACCAGACCTTTATAGCCTCTGTATATACCTTTGACTTGCAATCCATTGTAGATAGCTGCACGTGTCACTGCACGTATAGCAGCGTTCATTCCCGGAGCATCACCTCCGGAGGTCAAAATTCCGATACACTTAACTGTTCCCATATAACAATCTCTCATTAATTAGTTTGACGCGGCAAATGTACAATAAAAAGTTGAAAGCAGCGGTTATGAAGTTTTTTTTCGTATGAAGAAAACATTAAAAATGTTCAAATAGCCCTTTCTTGCTTTCTTTTTATTCATTCGTGTTACTTTGCCGTTTTTTCTTATGTTGCTTTGCTATTATTCTTTTATGAATAAAGCAATTATTCTTTGATAAGCGTCCGAATGTGATTGTAAATCTTCTCCATCAACCATTTCGGAGTAGAAGTCGCCCCACATACACCAATCGATTTTACGTTTTGAAGAAGAGAAGGATCGATTTCTTTCTCGTTATCTATCAAATGCGAATTAGCGTTCACCTTCAAACATTCTTCAAACAGCATCTTTCCGTTCGAACTCTTTTTGCCGCTGACGAAGAAGATCAAATCGTGTGTAGCCGCAAACTCCCGGAGCTTAGGCATACGGTTGGCAACCTGACGGCAGATAGTATCGTAATATTCGAAAGTCGCCTCCGGTGAAATATGTTGTTTGAAGTATTCTACGATTTCTTGAAACTCGTCCAGTGACTTGGTAGTCTGTGAGAAAAGGCGGATACTTTTGTTTAAATCCAGCTTTTTGGCTTCCTCTGCCTTTTCAATCACAATTGCCTTTCCGTCTGTCTGCCCTACCAGTCCCAACACTTCAGCGTGTCCGCTCTTGCCGTAGATGACAATTTGCTTTTCTTCGTCACTGTCTGCCAGATACCCTTGTCGGATGCGTTTCTGCAAACGTAATACAACCGGACAGGTCGCATCGATAATCTCGATCTTATTTTCACGGGCAATCATATAAGTTTCCGGTGGCTCGCCATGCGCCCGGAGCAATACTTTTGCATTTTTCAATTGCTTGAATTCTTCCCGATTGATGGTGATTAATCCCATCGTTTTCAGCCTGTCCACTTCCCGACTATTATGCACAATGTCTCCGAGGCAATAGAGTGTTTCTCCCTTTGCCAACTCTTCTTCTGCCTTATGAATGGCTGTCACCACACCAAAGCAGAAGCCGGAACCTTCGTCTATCTCTACCTTGATCATAAAACAAACTATTTACTTACCTTATTAAATTGTTCGAAAAGCCATTTTTTCTGCTCTTCAATCGATAAGTCGGTATTATCCAGGAGCAGCGCATCTTCTGCTTTGCGCAGCGGGCTTACTTCACGGTTTTGATCGATATAATCCCGTTGTTTCACATTTTCCAGAATCTCGTCGAAGCTGGCTTCCTGTCCCTTTGCTTTCAGCTCGTCATAACGGCGTTGAGCACGGATTTCGGGAGTGGCGGTTACAAATATTTTCAGTTCAGCATCCGGGAAAACAGTGGTACCTATGTCCCGGCCATCCATGACAATCCCCTTCTCATTTCCCATTGCTTGTTGTTGAGCTACCATTGCTTCACGTACGAAGTCGAGCGTACTGATAGGACTCACTTTGGAAGAAACCTCCATCGAACGGATTTTATTCTCTACATTCACACCGTTGAGATAAGTGTCGGGACGTCCGGTTTCCTTATTCAGCTGGAAAGATATACGAATGTTCTTGATTTCTTTTTTCAGTTTCTCCGTATCGATCACGTCTCCGTTGAAAATCCCGTTCTCTATACTATATAAAGTGACCGCACGATACATGGCTCCACTGTCAATGTAAATGTAACCCACTTCGCGGGCAAGATCTTTGGCCATTGTACTTTTTCCACAAGAGGAAAAGCCATCGATTGCAATTGTTATCTTTTTCATATTCAGTTCATCTGATTTGTTCGCCAAAGATACGGTAAATTTGAAAATCAACCATAAGTTTGCCGTTAAAAGGAGCAAGACAAGTACGAAAGAATTAAAAAAGTTAAAAAGCCGGATAAAAAGAGGCAAAGAGGGGAACGAATACATGAAAATGTACTATATTTGCCCGGAGACACATGAAAGGACACTTTTTTTTAATCATTATATTAATAAATTTATGGAAGTTAAAAAATCACCCAAGGCAGACCTGGAAGGCAAGAAGTCTACATGGTTGCTCGTTGGTTACGTGGTAGTTCTAGCTTTCATGTTCGTGGCGTTCGAATGGACCCAGCGTGACGTGAAGATAGATACAAGCCAGGCAGTAGCCGATGTCGTGTTTGAAGAGGAAATTATTCCTATTACCGAAACCCCTGAACAAGCAGCTCCACCACCACCTGAAGCTCCAAAGGTAGCAGAATTGCTGGAGATTGTGGATGATAAAGCTGATATTGAGGAAACAACAACTATTATCAATGAAGATAATCAAGCTCGTGTAGAAGTAAAATATGTGCCTGTACAAGTGGTTGAAGAAGAACCGGAAGAACAGACTATTTTCGAGGTTGTAGAAAATATGCCGGACTTCCCGGGCGGACAAGCAGCTTTGATGCAGTATCTGGCAAAAAATATTAAATATCCGACTATCGCACAGGAAAACGGAACTCAAGGACGTGTTATCGTACAGTTCGTTGTTAACAGAGACGGTAGTATCGTGGATGCGAAGGTTGTACGTAGCGTCGACCCGTATCTGGATAAAGAAGCCCTCCGTGTGATTAATACCATGCCGAAGTGGAAACCAGGTATGCAGCGCGGAAAACCGGTACGTGTTAAATTTACAGTTCCTGTGATGTTTAGATTGCAGTAATTTGTAACACTATAAATGGAGAGGCTGCTTTCGGCAGCCTCTTTTTATTCATTAATTTTTTTATTCATCATGTTTACAGCTTCTCAATTACTCGATAAGATAAATAATCATATTTCTGAAATCCAGTTTACCCGGACGCCGAAAGGACTTTATGAACCGATTGAATATATCCTTTCTCTGGGTGGGAAGCGGATACGTCCTGTATTAATGTTGATGGGATATAACTTGTATCGGGAGGATGTTGCGTCTATATACGATCCTGCCACTGCGATTGAAGTTTACCACAATCACACCTTGTTGCATGATGATTTGATGGATCGTTCGGATGTGCGCAGAGGGAAACCTACCGTGCACAAGGTCTGGAATGATAATACTGCTGTACTTTCGGGAGATGCTATGTTGATTCTGGCATTTCGGTATATGACGGGTTGTCCACCGGAACACCTGAAAGAAGTGATGGATTTATTCAGTTTGACTACACTCGAAATCTGTGAAGGACAGCAACTGGATATGGAATTTGAATCTCGCTGTGACGTTACAGAAGACGAATACATTGAAATGATTCGTTTGAAAACAGCCGTGTTGCTTGCGGGTAGTCTTAAAATAGGTGCAATTCTGGCAGGAGCGACTGCTGAAGATGCAGAAAATCTATATAATTTTGGAATGCATATTGGAGTAGCATTCCAGTTACAGGATGATTTGTTGGATGTATATGGTGATCCGGAAGTGTTCGGGAAGAAGATAGGTGGAGACATCCTCTGCAATAAAAAAACATATATGCTTATCAAAGCACTGAACCGTGCGGATGAAAAGCAGCATGCTGAATTGAATCGTTGGTTGAATGCGGAGGCTTTTCAACCTTCTGAAAAAATCGAAGCGGTAACTGAAATCTATAATCAGTTGAATATCCGCAATATTTGTGAAAGCAAAATGCGTGAATATTATACGTTCGCTATGGAAAGTCTGGCGGCGGTAGCTGTTGCGGAAGACAGAAAAAAAGAACTGAAGAATCTGGTGAAATTATTAATGTATCGTGAAATGTAGTTAAGTATCGGAGATATGCCTTATAGACGACTACCAAATACTGATCAAGCAAGAGTTCGGGCGCTGAAAGCGGCTGTCGAAAAGGGAGAGATGTATAATGTGCGTGACTTGGCTATTACATTGAAGACATTATTTGAAGCGCGTAACTTTTTGCATCGGTTTGAGGCAGCGCAAATTTATTATACCCAGTGCTACGATAATCAGTCGCGTGCCAGCCGTAAACATCAGATGAATGTGAAGACTGCCCGGCTGTATATCTCTCATTTTATTCAGGTGCTCAATTTGGCAGTGCTTCGTGATGAAATCAAGGTAACACATAAAGAGTTATATGGCTTGCCTGCTTCCAATACCGTACCAGACCTGTTGAGTGAAGCCTCACTGGTAGAGTGGGGGAAGAAAATAATCGAAGGCGAACAACTAAGGACCACTCAAGGTGGCATACCTATTTATAATCCGACTATTGCACGTGTGAAAGTGCATTATGATATTTTCCTGGATAGCTATGAACGGCAGAAGAACTATCAGGCATTAACCAATCGTAGTCTTGATGAACTGGCGTCCATGCGTGACCGTGCCGATGAATTGATTTTGGATATCTGGAACCAGGTAGAAGCAAAATATCAGGATGTCACTCCCAATGATACCCGATTAGAAAAATGCCGCGACTATGGACTGATATATTATTATCGCTCCAGCGAAAAAATAAAAGAAGAAAAAGAAATATCATGTTGATCGATACTCATTCTCATCTTTTTGTTGAAGAATTTACCGAAGACCTGCCATTGGTGATGGAACGTGCGCAGAAAGCGGGAGTTTCCTATATTTTTATGCCCAATATAGACAGTACGACCATTGATGCTATGTTGTCGGTTTGTAGGGATTATCCGGGATTTTGCTATCCGATGATCGGACTGCACCCTACTTCTGTCAATGAATCGTATGAACAGGAATTAGCGATTGTTCACAAATACTTGTCGACTTCCCGTGAGTTTGTGGCTATCGGAGAAATAGGTCTTGATCTTTATTGGGACAAGACTTTTCTGAAAGAGCAAATCTTGGTTTTTGAAAAGCAAATAGAGTGGGCGCTGGAATATGGTCTTCCCATTGTAATCCATTCAAGAGAAGCGTTTGAATATATATATAAGGTAATGGAACCCTATAAAAATACCTCTTTGACCGGCATTTTTCATAGTTTTACCGGGACATCGGAAGAAGCGGCGAAATTGTTGGAATTTGAAGGATTTATGTTAGGTATCAATGGAGTTGTAACTTTCAAGAAATCGACTTTGCCGGAGGCACTGCCGACTATACCTTTGGAACGTATTGTGCTTGAAACCGATTCTCCCTATTTGGCTCCTGTGCCGAACAGGGGAAAGAGGAATGAAAGTGCCAATGTGAGAGACACACTCATGAAGGTGGCGGATATTTATCAGAGGGATCCGGAGTATGTGGCACAGGTCACTTCTGTGAATGCGTTAAAAGTGTTCGGAATCCGCAAATAAGGTTCGAAAGGTTTTAAATTATATTAATTTGCAGTATTTATTCAAGATAAAAGGGGGAGAATGCTTCTTGAAAAGAAAAAAAAGAATACATTTGTAGCTGAAAATGCTGAAAACACAGAGGGAGAGATGCTCGAGTGGTTGAAGAGGCACGCCTGGAAAGCGTGTATACGCCAAAAGCGTATCCGGGGTTCGAATCCCCGTCTCTCCGCAGAAATGAAAGAGAGATGAGAAGTAAATACAATAATAATAATCAATTAATTAATCTTAAAAATTAGACACACAATGAAAAAGTTATTTGCAATTGTTGCTGTGATTGGGGCCTTCACTTTTGGCTCAATTCAACTTGCTCAGGCTCAAGACGCTCCTGCAGCAGAACAAACTGAACAACAAGCTGCTCCTGCCGCTGAAGCTACTACAGCTGCTGCTCCTGCTGCAGAAGAGGGTGGTATTCACAAGGAAATCAAAGTTAAATTCATCGAAGGTACTGCATCTTTCATGAGTTTGGTAGCTATCGCTTTGGTGATCGGTTTGGCTTTCTGTATTGAACGTATCATTTATTTGAGTTTGGCTGAAATCAACACAAAAAAATTCATGGCATCTATCGAAGCTGCTTTGGAAAAAGGTGATGTTGAAGCTGCTAAAGACATTGCTCGTAACACCAGAGGTCCGGTTGCTTCTATCTACTACCAAGGTTTGATGAGAATCGATCAAGGTATTGACGTAGTTGAGAAGTCAGTTGTATCTTATGGTGGTGTACAGGCAGGTTACCTTGAAAAAGGATGTTCTTGGATCACACTGTTTATCGCAATGGCTCCGTCACTCGGATTCTTGGGTACTGTAATCGGTATGGTGCAGGCATTTGATAAAATCCAGCAGGTAGGTGATATCTCTCCGACGGTTGTTGCAGGTGGTATGAAAGTTGCCTTGATTACAACTATCTTCGGTTTGATCGTAGCATTGATCCTTCAGGTATTCTACAACTATGTACTTGCTAAGATTGAAGCTCTGACTAGCGAAATGGAAGATTCTTCTATTTCTTTGTTAGACATGGTAATCAAATATAATTTGAAATACAAAAAATAATCGAAGATGAGTAAGTTAACATATAGAGCATCGTATTATGCACTTTATGCGATGTTTGCCATTATCCTGATCGTATTGTGCCTTTTCTTCTTAGGAGGAGATGCTACAGGCGATGCAGTGATTGCGGGAGTAGATCCCGAGATGTGGCAGCCGGCTCAAACAGACGCCTTACTTTATTTGATGTATGCTTTGTTTGGCGTTGCCATTGCAGCTACTATACTCGGTGCAATATTCCAATTTGGAGCAGCTTTGAAAGATAATCCGGCAAATGCTATCAAGTCTTTACTTGGTTTGGTTCTTTTAGTTGTTGTTTTAGTTGTAGCTTGGTCTATGGGTGACGGAACGCCAATGCAGATTCAAGGTTATAGCGGTACAGACAACGTTCCTTTTTGGCTGAAAATAACAGATATGTTCCTTTATTCTATTTACATCCTGTTGTTTGTAACAGTTGTTGCAATCATCGTGAGTGGCATAAAGAAGAAATTATCCTAATCAATTGAGTAATTCTCAATTAAATAAGTAATTACAATGGCAAGAGGAAAAAGAAAAGTTCCTGATATTAACTCAAGTTCTACGGCGGATATCGCTTTCTTGTTGCTGATCTTCTTCTTGATTACAACATCAATGGATACGGATCGTGGTTTGGCAAGACTTTTGCCTCCACCACCCGAAGATCAAGATCAGGATAATACTGATAAAATCAAAGAACGTAACGTATTGCAGGTATACTTGAATAAAGATGATGCTTTGATGTGCGGTAATGATTATATCGGTGTTGATCAGTTGAGAGAGAAAGCTAAAGAATTTATTGCTAACGTTGCTAACGCAGAACACATGCCTGAAAAAACACAAAAGAATGTAGAATTCTTCGGCACATATCTGGTTAATGACAAGCACGTAATTTCTTTGCAGAATGACCGTGGGTCTTCTTATCAGGCTTATATCAGCGTGCAGAACGAGTTGGTGGCTGCATACAATGAATTGAGAGACGAGTTGGCTCAGGAAAAATGGCAAAAGACATATGCGGAATTGAATGACGATCAGCAAAAAGCTATTCGTGAAATCTTCCCGCAACGAATTTCTGAAGCAGAACCTAAAAAATACGGAGAAAAAAAGAAGTAAGTAATGGGAAAATTTAATAAGACTGGTAAACGTGAAATGCCGGCATTGAATACTTCTTCGTTGCCTGACCTTATCTTTACCTTGTTGTTCTTCTTTATGATTGTAACAACAATGCGTGAGGTAACGTTAAAGGTACAGTTTACACTTCCGCAAGGTACTGAACTCGAAAAACTGGAGAAGAAATCGCTGGTAACATTCATCTATGTAGGGGAACCTACACAAGAATATCGCGCGAAAATGGGTACTGAAAGTCGTATTCAGCTGAACGACAGCTATGCTGAAGTTGGTGAAGTACAAGACTTCATTTTCCAGGAACGTGCAAGTATGAATGAAGGTGATGCAGCTAAAATGACTGTGTCTCTGAAAGTAGATCAAAAGACAAAGATGGGTATTATTACTGATGTAAAAAATGCTCTTAGAAAATCTTATGCTTTGAAGATTAACTATTCGGCTACGAAACGTGGTGAGAAGTAATTAGTTAATTCAATATATATAAAAAGGGCGTTCAATTCAAATTGAACGCCCTTTTTATATATACGTAGCTGGAGTAAGGTTTTCCATTTGTGAAACTAATTTCGAGCTGCTACCTAATTTAATTAGTTGTCTTTTACTCCATATACTTCTTTATGTATTCTCTTTTTGATTGTTTCAAAATCCTTTTCACAATCCAATTCTCCGTGTACCATTAAATACATGGGCAGAAAATCATCTCCGGGCTTGTAAGGAGGTTGGCTATAGTCTTTTTCCCACAGCGTAAAGCCTTGACGTTGATAAAAGCTGATACGTCGTTTTGCCATTTCCTCTATCGGACGTTCTACTTCCAATACGATCGGGCGTTTCAAATAATAGCACAAGTATTCCAGCGTGCGTTTTCCATAGCCTCCATTTCGCAGGGCAGGATTGGTTGCAAAGTGTTCTACATAGTAGAAACTGTCAAAATCCCAATAGGTAATGAAGCCGACTGGCAGGTCATCATCAAAGATGATGTTATTATGAAAGTTGCCCGTACGATCAGTGTACTCGCGCAGTTGTTCCAACTGACGGTACTCTTCCGGTGGAAACGAATCAATTAGAAGCTCTTCCATGAATTTGTAATGTTGCAGGTCCGACGTACTAATTGGTTGAAGTCTAATCATGAGGTTTGGGTTTTAAGTTTGACAATAATATAATTGTATTCCATTAAGGAACATAAAATTCAATCATTCGACGGATGGCACGTTGACAAACCGGACAAAACTCCGGATATTCGTTTGTTTTCATGCGACAGTCATAAGCCGGACGATAAATGCCTTTGGCAGAGTAGCCACCTCCTTCATATACTCCTACCGGATATTTCTGTTTTTCAGCAATAGGGGTCGGGATCGGGGTACCTGACGGAAGCATATCTTTCCATTTGGAAGCGAAGTTCACACGTGTTGAAATATTCTGTTCCCATGGTTCGATATCCAGCGGATAAGTATCTGTCATCACATCATCATCATAGAAATATTCGTCAGCTAATCCACCGAAACTGTGTCCGAATTCGTGTACGACTACCGGCTTGAACATCGGGTGATGGGCCGTGGTCAACGTATACGAATTGTATATTCCACCACCACCATATACATCCGTGTTAGCCAGGATAATGATATGTTCGTAGGGGATGCCTGCCAATGCATTATGGATAGACTTTACCCGGCTGGTAGTCAGATAACGGTCTGAGTAAAAAGTATCGAAATGGGAGTGAACCGCCGTTTTTTTCCACTGATTTTCGCGGGGAACACTGACACCACTGTCCGTAGAAGGACTGGCTACGGCAACAATATTAAATTTACCCTTCATGGAGCGGAACGGCTCATACGAAAACAAACTTTCGCAGGTACGTTGGGCATCCTGGTAGAAAATATCCATTTCTTTTTCTGTGTATCCTTCTGCAAGGATGGCAACATCTATGCAGTCTTTTTCGTTACCACTTTGAAGCATATACCGATGCGGAGTGACATGTGATACCCCCCGTTTATGAATCAATATATCATCCGGACGCACGATATGTTTATAGGTAGCCAATCTTTTTTTTCGCGGAGAATATAAAGTGACTTCTACCTCCACAGGCTGTTTAGGATAAGGAAGAAGGAAAGTATTCTCAAATCCTTTGGCTGTTTCTTTAGCTTCGTCTGTGGACAGCCACTCTTGAAACAAAGAAGAGAATGACGTTTTGTAGATACACTGTTTGCTGGCAAGGTCTTTCACTATAATTTGTCCGTTGCCTTCCAATGGAAGTTCCGAAAGATGATGTTGACGTCCTGCCCAGGTAGGAAGTTGTGATAGCTCATCCAGATAAATAGCCTGTTGTGTAGCATCCCCGGTAAAAATATAATCCACTCGCAATGTTTTGTTCTGAAAATAATCAGCAAAATTCTGTGCATAACTTCCTATAGAAGTACAGAAACACAGAATAATACAGCAAATATGTTTCATATTAATGGTATATTTATGTTTTTCGCAAAGGTACGAACTATTGTTGACTTATCCGCTTTCTGCAAATAAAAGTAATAGATTATAGTATTTGTTGTCGAAAAATCGCTAACTTTGCATAAAAGATTCATTGATAAAAACAATTTGATTCAAAAATGGGACATCATCAATTAGATGCTTTAGATGAGCAAATTCTGAAACTGATTGCAGGGAATGCGCGTATTCCTTTTTTGGAAGTAGCACGAGCATGTAATGTTTCCGGCGCTGCAATCCATCAGCGTATTCAGAAGCTTACTAATTTAGGTATATTAAAAGGTTCGGAATATGTCATCGACCCCGAGAAAATCGGATATGAGACTTGCGCTTATATTGGTATATATCTGAAAGATCCCGAATCCTTTGATTCGGTAACAAAAGCTTTAGAAGCTATCCCCGAAGTGGTGGAATGTCATTTCACTACCGGAAAATACGATATGTTTATCAAAATTTACGCAAAGAATAACCATCACTTATTGAGTATTATTCACGATAAGTTACAACCATTGGGTTTGGCGCGTACCGAGACATTAATCTCCTTCCATGAAGCCATTAAGCGGCAGATGCCAATCATGGTCGACATAGAAGATGAAGATTAATCGTTAGTCAGTATTCGTGGTTGAGGTGCGATAAGAATCGATTTTCTTATTTTCTCACGTAATCAACAAAAGCATAAGAGCAGAGATGTTTCTCATCCGCAAGATGAGCTTCTCTGCTTTTCTCTTGCCACAGCTCCTGGGATACTTCCGGAAAATAGGCGTCCGCTTCGGGAGCCGTACTGTTTATCTCTGTCAGGCAAAGTTCGTCAGCTAAAGAAAGAGCCTGCTGATAAATGCTTGCCCCTCCTATAATATAGATGTGTTCATCCTCCCGACAGCTTTTCAAAGCTGCTTCGAGTGAAGGAAAAACTTCCGCACCGGGACATACTGTATCCGGATTGGAAGATAAAACGATATTTCTGCGATTGGGCAATGCGCCTTTCGGTAATGACTCGAAAGTTTTGCGTCCCATAAGTATAGTGTTTCCGGTAGTTAATGCTTTGAAACGTTTCAAATCATTTGGTAACCAGAAAAGAAGTTTATTTTCGAAGCCTATAGCCATGTGGCGGTCTACGGCAGCAATGATTGATACTTTACTCATCTTTTTTACACGGCTACTGCTCCTGCAATATGCGGATGCGGATCATAGTTTACTAACTCGAAGTCCTCAAATTTAAAATCGAAGATGCTTTTCACGTCCGGATTGATTCTCATTTGTGGCAATGGGCGAGGTTCGCGTGATAATTGGAGCTTCACTTGTTCCAGATGGTTCAGGTAGATATGCGCATCACCAAAGGTGTGGACAAAATCTCCGGCTTTCAATCCCGTCACTTGTGCCATCATTTGCAGCAATAATGCGTATGAAGCAATATTAAAAGGAACACCAAGAAAAATATCAGCACTGCGTTGATACAGTTGCAGACTCAATCGTCCGTCTGCTACATAAAACTGAAAAAAAGCATGGCAGGGAGGCAAATTCATATTATTCAAATCTGCTACATTCCAAGCACTTACAATGATACGGCGTGAATCCGGATTATGTTTGATTGTTTCCACCACTTCACTGATCTGGTCGATAAATCCACCGTTATAGTCAGGCCATGAACGCCATTGGTAGCCATAGATATGCCCCAGGTCACCATTTTCATCCGCCCATTCGTTCCAAATACGTACTCCATGTTCCTGAAGGTATTTCACATTTGTATCTCCCTGCAGAAACCAAAGCAATTCGTATATGATTGATTTCAGATGCAGTTTTTTGGTTGTCAGGCACGGGAAGCCTTCATCAAGGTTAAAACGCATTTGATGACCGAAGATACTGATTGTTCCGGTTCCGGTACGATCATCTTTTTTCGTGCCTTCGGTAAGTACACGATTGAGTAAATCCAGATATTGTTTCATAATGAATAAGTTGCATAATCTGTGGTGAAAATGATTTTCCGTACAAAATTACAAAAATGGAGTGAATAAATTAGCAAACCAGCCGACGAACTTCTTCCATGGAGAACGCTTTTTCCAAAATTCCGGTGTCAGTTGGGTGCAATGCTCGATATCATTTCGAAACATATTATTCAATTCACCGGTTGTTTTTTTATCAAAAATGAAAGCGTTGGTTTCGTAGTCATATCGTAGACTGCGGCTGTTCAGGTTAGCAGTACCGACTGTACAGAACAAATCGTCTACCATCATTATTTTTGAATGGTGGAATCCTCCGTTGTACATATAGACAGTAGCTCCTCTTTTCATTAGTTTATGTAACTTGTAAAGTGCAGCATCCGGAGTAAACGGAATATCGGAAGCGGAGGAAACCATGATTGTTACATCTACTCCCCGGTCGATTGTACGGTTCAATGCCTTTTTGATGGAAGAGGTCGGTACAAAATAAGGATTAACAATATGAACATTCTTTTGTGCCGAGTAAATGCTCATGGCATAGGCATGACTCAACATACGGCTATTCTTTTTCGGAGTACGGTCTACAATTGCTACAACGATATTCGTGCTGTCTGTCTGTTCCTGATGTTGAGGAAAATAAGCTTCTCCTCCTATATTCTGTTTAGTCTCTTTGTTCCAGATAGTCAGGAAAATCTCCTGCAAATCATTGACGGCATCTCCTTCGATACGCATGTGCATATCACGCCAGGTTCCGATTTTGGGTAGTCCGTTGATATAATAATCCGCGATATTCATTCCGCCTGTATATGCTACTTTTCCATCGATAACAGCTATTTTACGATGATCCCGGTGAGCGGCGTGATTGATATAAGGGAAGGTGAACGGGTCAAACTTTACGATTTCGATTCCTTGTTCACGTATTTTTTTGAGATGTCTCTTTTTAAGCGGTTTATTGTTCGACCAGTTTCCGAAAGCATCAAACATAGCTCGTACTTCAACTCCTTCCTTCACTTTTTCGGCTAACAAAGTGAATAAAGTATTGGCAATGGAGTCATTTCGGAAGTTGAAATATTCCAGATGAACATGGTGTTTAGCTTCCCGGATGGCCTCAAATAAATCGATAAATTTCTCCCGCCCGCTTTTTAGCAGTTTTACTTTATTATTATCAGATATAGGGATTCCCGATTCTTCCAAGAAATGCAATACTAGGGAATCGCTTGTTAGTCCGATTGAGTCTCTGGGCTGCGTCATCAGACTGTCGATGACATCTGCCTGAACATGTAATAAAGGCAGGAACAGAAATAAAATAAATATACGTAACTTCAAAACTCTTCTCTCTATTTTAGTTTACAGAGCAACAAATATACAACATCTATGTTTGGGCTTACTTGGAGTGAAGGGTAGATTTATTATTGTTTAACACAAAAAGAGGGATAAAGAATTATTTAACTCAAGAATATAAAAGCCCGGGGAACTTATACTTCGGACTTTTAATCTGTATCTATTTTGTTTATGCCATAGAAGCTACCTTTCGTGTAGCCATGAATAATAGTACAACAGCTGCGATAATAATTGACTTCGGATCAAGGCTGGAAGTGCCATGATTAATCATACCGATAAATACTTCTCTTATGGTTTCCCAAGTTGCTTCCAATCCGCCTAACCATACAAAAAGTGCGGCCGCCACAGTCATCACGAAAGCGCTCCAGATACGAGCCAGGCGATTACTACGATCGGGTAAGTGGTGCATGACACGGCGACTGAATCCGTTATCTGCTATTTCCTGCTTGTTTTCTGCGAAGAAATCGCGCAAGAGCTTATCATTGTCTATTTCTGTCATAACCGTTTTGTTTTAAATACGTTGCTAATTTTTCTTTCCCGCGTGACAGATGGCTTTTCACTGTCCCTGACGGTACTCCTACAATCCCTGCAATTTTGTCGATGCTAATGTCCTCTATGTAGAACAACGTGATGCAGGTCCTTTCCACTTCTTTAAGCATTTTGAGTGACTGGTAGACATCCATTTTTTGCCCGATATTCTCCTGTTCGGTGCTGTTGATGGCGTCTATTTCTCTTGTATCCAAGTCGGCTGTCTCTTTCCGGCTGCGAATATAATCATAAAAAACATTATAAGCAATACGATACAGCCACGTAGAGAAACTTGACAAGTTCCGGAAAGAGGCAATGTTCGTATACGCTTTGATAAATGTATCTTGCGCAAGGTCGTCACTCAATTCGCTGTCGCCGCAAGTCAGGTTCAGGAAGAATCGCCGGATGGGCGACTGATACTCCTTCACCAACTGGTCAAAGGCCCTGGTGTTCTTGAACACCACGACCTGTGCGACTAACGATATATCATTGAGTTGGCTCATTTATTCTCGTCGTTCTTTTCTTCGTTTACTCCTTTGTCTTTCTCTTCGGATTCGGAAGGGATGATTTCGAAACTATCGGTTCTAACGCTATTCGGGTTCTTTTTTTCATCCTTATTACCCGTATACATCCGGGTAGCATTTGCGTCTTGAATCTGTTGTTTACTACCGATAATCCATTGTCCGATACCCATGAATGTAACGAGTAAGCCGATAGCTCCAATTCCAAATTCACCGGTGATTGCCCAGAGGAAGATGAAAAGACCGATACCCGTAAAGGTGTTCTTGATGCCTTGTGAACGCGAATCGACTGTTTTGGTTTCGCGGATAAACTCTGCCGGAAGCGGTTGGCCGGCAGCAAGTGCCTGTTCGGCAAGGCGATAACGTGCTTTCCGATTTTTATAACGGAAGAAGAAGATTACAAATAGAATGAATACCGGAAATCCGAATACGGCAACGATTGCTATGATTGCTACCAGAATACCTCCGCCGGCACTAACATTGTGGAAGGGGAAATCGCTGTCATCCGAATCGAATGTGAAGCTGGCTTTACCATGAGTGGTGCTAACATTACTTGAGTTTGCATTCACGTCTGCAGAATCAGCATCTGCTGTGTCTACACCAATCACTGTGACAGCAGTATTGTTTGTATTTGCTTTATTGTCTTTGGTCACAGTTACTTTTACTTTTCCGATGGAATCACGAACAACGGTAGTCTGGGCAACAGCCAGTGTGCAAGTGGTCAGTACAACCATCAATGCTAATAGAAAATTTTTCATATCAATAGTTCTTTAATTTATTTCTTTGTCTGTTAGACGTAGTTAATATCATAGAAAGTTGCAAAGAGACGAAATATTTTTGATATTTGCGGAAATTAATAAACGAAAGATGGAATTACCTGCTTCTTTTATAGACTACACCCGCGCTCTATTGGGCGATGAAGAATACGACAAACTGGCCGTTGCCCTCCAACAAGAACCACCGGTTAGCATCCGGTTGAATCAATTGAAAATCAATCATTCTTTATCGGATAAAGTACCTTGGTCTTCCGAAGGATTCTATTTGGAGGAACGTCCCACTTTCACGTTCGATCCCTTATTCCATGCAGGCTGTTATTATGTTCAGGAAGCTTCTTCCATGTTTGTGGAGCAGGTACTCCGGCAATATATCACGGGACCGGTGAAGATGTTGGATCTTTGTGCGGCTCCCGGTGGAAAATCGACTCATGCCCGTAGTGTACTTCCCGAAGGGAGTCTGTTGGTAGCCAATGAGGTAATCCGGAATCGTTCGCAGATTCTTGCTGAAAACCTGACGAAGTGGGGACATCCGGATGTGGTAGTGACCAATAATGATCCGGCAGATTTTTCAGCTTTACCCTCTTTCTTTGATGTGATTCTTACAGATGTTCCCTGTTCCGGTGAAGGTATGTTCCGTAAAGACCCGGTAGCTGTGGAAGAGTGGAGTCCCGAGAATGTGGAAATCTGTTGGCAACGCCAGCGACGGATTATTGCGGATATTTGGGATACGTTGAAGCCCGGAGGTATTCTTATATATAGTACGTGTACATTTAATACGAAAGAGGATGAAGAGAATGCACGTTGGATTCAACAAGAGTATGGAGGCGAACCGTTAACTGTGCAGGTGCAGGAGAATTGGAATATAACAGGAGACCTTTTGTCAGATAAAGGGGATCATTCTAAATCTTCTATTCCCGTCTATCATTTTTTCCCTCATAAGACGAAAGGTGAAGGCTTTTTTCTGGTGGCTTTTCGTAAGCCGGAGACGGAAGAAGAGATCCCAGTATCTTCTTTCGCCAAAGAGAAAGCTTTCAAGAAGAAGGATAAGAAAGGAACAGCAGCATCTTCTCCTGTATCGAAAGAATATCTGAATATGGCTAAAAGTTGGTTGAATGATGAAAATTCGGACAAGTATATTTTATTGGCGGAAGGAACAAATATCCGAGCTTTCTCACAGTACTATACTAATGAATTGGCGACGATGAAACAATGCCTGAAAATCGTGTCGGCAGGGATTGAAATAGGCGAAGTGAAAGGAAAGGATTTGATCCCTAACCATGCGTTGGCAATGTGTACCTCACTTTTATGCCGGGAAGCATTCGCTACGGAAGAAATAAGTTATGAACAGGCCATCACATATTTACGAAAAGAGGCTATTACCTTACCGGTAACAGCCCCTCGTGGATATGTTTTGCTTACTTATCGGCATATTCCTCTCGGATTTGTGAAGAACATCGGCAATCGTGCTAATAATCTTTATCCGCAAGAATGGCGCATCCGTAGTGGATACTTGCCGGAAAATATACGCATCTTATCAGAAGACGTTACTGATTAAGGCAGTATTCCCACAGGTATTTCCTGTTGGGAAAGACTAAAGCTAAGCTGTCTGCCTTTTCCGATTTCTGTGCCTTCAGCTATTTCTTCCAGCGTGTAGGAAGGAGGAGGTGCAGGTGATGTCCGCGTTTCTCCAATGGGCGGAGTGTTCCAGTTCAGATTTAGGCTTTTATCCAACCGATGAAATAAGTACGAGTTTCCCCATATTATGAATTTATGATCGGAAACAGGTGTTGCCATATCTTCCGAAAAAGTGAGGGTTAGTGTCATTTTCTTATCGTCTCCTTCTTCTTTTTCCAGTTTGTAACTTCCTTGGGTTATTAATTCAAGTCCGGATGAAAAGGCGGTCTGTTCTCCTTGTTTGAAAAAATAAGCATCCCGTGCGTGGTTGTTAATCAGAAAAATGTCGGAAATACCGGGTAGAAGATTCGCATCTCCGTTGGGTAAGTTAGACAAGTAGCTGCGTAGCAACTCCATATTTTCGTAATTATCGACCACCTTGATTGGTAAAGTGCAGGTTTCTTGTGTGGCGTTGTCTGTTACTGTCAGATAAGTCGTTCCGGTGAGGATACCGGTTACATAAATCATACGTCCGGCAGGTACTCCACTCCAGCCAGTTTCAGTTCCGGCACTTGCGATGCGTGTGTCTTTCACTGCAAGTGAGTAGTCACCATTTCCGCTTTCCAGGCCGAGGTAACGTCTGCCACCCATAGGTACTTCGTATTCACTGTTGTAAAAACGCAGTGGATTGTCGTCATCATCTTTACAGCCACTTAGTAGCGTAAGGATGCAGCATAACATGAATAAATAGAAATGTTTAGGTCTCATAATTCAGATTTTATGTTCGTTGCAAATGTAATGTATTGTTTTGAAATATCCAGTCGGAATTTGAAGAAAAAGAGAGGAGATATATTTAGGCACGAATTACACGGATTAACACTGTTGCTTTATAGTTATGACAATACTAAAGACCGTGAATTCTGTGTAATCCGTGCCTAATTTATTATATAAACATACTTATATAACTTAAAAATAGAAATTAGTATGTTCAGCGTAACCCATACCTAAAGGGTTTTTATGTACTATTTATAGCTTGCTTTTGTAAATCCGTGCCATTGCCTTTTGGTACTGATTTTCCAATTGCAGATAATTTTGATGACTTTGATAGATCACCGATACTTCAACGAAGTACTCGATCATACTAATTTGTCCACCTGTCAAAGCTTGTTTCAGCAATGCCAAATCTTGTTGAGACTGGAAAGTCTTGCTATATTCTTCCATTGAAGCATGCAGCGTTTTCGCTTCCCGGTAAAGTTGTGCCAATTCAGATTCCACTTGCAGTGTAGCATTATCCTTTTGCAAGTCGATGTTGAGTGCCTGCGCTTTAGCAATTTTCACCTTATTCCGATTTTCGAAAAGCGGGAAGGAAAAGCCCACCACTACACCGTTGAAAGGCACACCAGTCTCTGTATTCCGACGGTAGCCGAGTTCCAGCTTCGGCAGCCACTGGGATTTATTGACAGCAATCTGTTTACGGGCAACGAGGCTCTCGTTGCCTAGTGCCATTAAGGTACGGTCTGTAGCCATGACTTCTGATTTCAACATTTGGTAATCGCTTGGGAACGGTATAGCCGGATATTGATTTTCTTCGAAAACCACCGGAATATTACCATTCAGCGTATTCAGTTCCTGCTGCTTATTGCGAAGTGCCGTTTCGTTCAGAGACGCTTCCGTTTTGACATTCAACAGTTCCAAGTTGATTTTATTGGTTTCGAGAGCATTTGCATCCCCTGTTTGGAGACGTTTGGCGTACATTTTAGCAAGTTCTTCCGCATTGCGGAGACGTTCCTCCAAAATATGCTTTTGCTGACGAAGCATGATAATGTCCAGGCAAAGTTCTTTTGCCTGTAACAGTTTCTCCTGACGAAAAACATCCGACTGACTGTCAAGAGTTCCGGCTTTCAGACGGTTTAACTTGTTACGTGTGGCGTATAAACTAGGGAAATCAAAGCTTTGTGAAACAACCAGCTCACCGATTGTTTCGCTTTTATCTTTTGCTCCCCATAGATGCGCGTAAGAGAGAGTAGGATCAGGCAAGTTATTATCCGTTTTGGCTTCCAACTTCTGCGAGGTAATCAGTTGCTCGTTTGCCTGCAACTCCTTATTGTTCGTTTCGATATTCTTCAATACCTGTTCAATTCCGTTTTGGGCTTGCACTTCACCTATGGTTAAGAAAAGAAGTGCAGCGCTTATGGTCATGATTTGTTTCATTTCTAATTTCTTTATTTATTACAAGCTATTGTTGATAGATACTTTATGATAAGGCATCTATTTGTTTGACACCGGGGAACGACCCGTTCCTCACCGAGAAACACTTGTTTCCTCACCGGGGAACAATGGCTTTCTCACCGAGGAAAAATATCCCTCTCTACAGGCTTTTCTGGGCCTTTTTCCGATGCATCATCAGATAAACAATCGGAACGATAAAACCGTTCAAAAAAGTAGACGTTAATAATCCTCCTAGAATCACTTTTGCCATCGGACTCTGGATTTCGTTACCGGGCAAATCACCGGCAAGTGCCAATGGAATCAGTGCCAGTGCAGAAGACAATGCCGTCATTAAAATCGGATTCAGACGGTCGAGAGAACCTTGAATCACACTATCATATACATTCAAACCTTCTTCCTTTTGCAAATGATTGTAGTGACTGATGAGCAACATACCGTTACGGGTCGCAATACCGAATAAGGAAATGAAACCGATGATAGCCGGAATGCTGACTTCCCCTGTTGTAATCACCAAGGCAAAGACACCACCGATCAATGCCAGCGGAAGATTCAGCAAGATAACCCCGGATTCTTTCACACTGCGGAACTCATTGTACAGCAACAGGAAGATAACCACGATACTGATAAATGAAGTCAACGCTAATGTCCGGCTGGCAGCCTGCTCGCTTTCAAACTGTCCACCATACTCGATATGATAACCTTCGGGTAATTGTACCGATGTGTCGATACGTTTCTGAATATCATTCACAACACTGCGCAAATCACGATCGGCCACATTGGCGGAAATGACAATTTTACGTTTCACATTCTCGCGGTTGATCGTATTCGGACCCATGGCCGATACCACTTCCGCTACATAGCTCAAAGGAACTTTGCGGCCGTCGTTCGTGTCTACCATCAGGTTACGGATTTTCTCTATTTCATCCCGGGCATCATCCTTCACTTTTACGATCAGGTCAAAACTCTTGCCCTGTTCATACACTTGTGAGATCACTTTTCCAGCCAAAGCTACATTCACATATTCCGAAAATTCCGGCAGGGTAATACCGAACTTAGCCAGCATTTCCCGTTTAGGCTGTATTTTCAGCTGCGGACGTTCAATCTGTTGTTCCACGTTCAGGTCGGCAACACCGGGAATGTCACTGATCGCTCCTTTGATTTGATTACCGAGTGAAAACATCTTATTCAGATCGTCACCGAATAACTTGATAGCGATATTCGCTTTCGTACCCGATAGCATTGCGTCGATACGGTGGCTGATCGGTTGTCCGATTTCTATGTTTGCTCCGGTGATCGTACCTAATTTTTCACGTACATCAGCTACCAGTTCACTGCGCGAGCGGTCTTTCAATTCGAACGGAGCTTCTATTTCAGAAACATTGACTCCTAACGCATGTTCATCCAATTCGGCACGTCCCGTTTTCCGGGCTACCGTTTGTATTTCGGGAATTGTCATCAATAACTCTTCGGCACGATGTCCCATTTTGTTGCTTTCTTCCAGCGAAATACCTGGCAGAGAACTGATATTGATAGTAAACGATCCTTCATTGAACGAAGGAAGGAAGCTGCGTCCAAGTGTGAAAAACACTCCGAGGGCAACTACAAAAAGTCCGATTGTACTTCCGAGAGTCACACGTTTATGTGCCAGTACCCAAGTCAGTGCTTTTTCATAAATCCCTTTCATCCAGCGGGCAACAGGAGCTTCTTTCAGTTCCTTGTTCGTCTTATTGCTTCCTAATAGATAAGAGCAGAGTACCGGAGTCAGTGTCAGGGCAACTATCGTAGACGCAAACAGGGCCACGATAAAAGCAACACCTAGTGGAACCAACATTCTGCCTTCCATGCCGCTCAAGAAAAATAACGGAACAAAGCTGACTACGATAATCAACGTTGAATTAAGGATAGGCATGCGCACCTCTTTCGACGCATTGAATACCACTTCGAGCGTACTTAGTCTTTCTGCTTCCACTTTCAGGCGGTTCTCCCGCAGTCGTTTATATACGTTTTCCACATCGACAATAGCGTCGTCTACCAATGAACCGATAGCTATCGCCATACCTCCAAGGCTCATAGTGTTGATTGTCAGTCCCATGTAGTGTAAAGTCAGGATCGAAACAAGCAGGGAAAGAGGCAGTGTCACCAATGAGATCAGCGTAGTACGTACATTTGCCAGGAACAGGAAAAGCACGATGACAACGAAAATACCTCCTTCAAAGAGTGATTTCTTCACATTGCCGATGGAGCTTTCGATGAAGCGGCTTTGACGGAATATGTCCGTTGAAACTTTTACGTCCGGCGGCAGATTTTTCTGGAGGTCTTTCAGAGATGCTTCCAGTTTGTCCGTCAGTTCCAGTGTGCTGGTAGCCGGTTGCTTGGTAACAGTCATCAGGACGGCAGATTTGCCGCGTTCTGAAGCAGTACCCAGTTTCGGAGCCTTCGGGCCGATGGTTACGTTTGCAATATCTTCCAGCGTGACAGGGAAGTTATTCACTGTCTTTACTACCGCTTTGCCAAGTTGCTCTGTTTTCGAAGTGGAGAGTACGCCACGTACAATATATTCATTTCCGAATTCATAGAGCACACCTCCATTGGCATTTAGGTTCATATCCTGTGTTACAGCCATCACTTCTCCCATCGAGATGCCGTAATGACGCATCCGTTCGGGATCTAGCTGAATCTGATATTCTTTGATATCTCCTCCGAGCACAGCCACTTGTGCCACTCCTCCGGTAGACAGCAGGCGTGGACGGATGGTCCAGTCCGCAATCGTGCGAAGATCGAGCATGGAAGTGGAGTCGGCAGTCAGACCGACGATGAGCATTTCGCCTAAGATAGAAGACTGTGGTCCAAGAGTCGGTTTGCCGACATTGACCGGCAGCGATTCGCTGACCACCGCTAATTTCTCACTAACAATCTGACGAGCGAGATAAATATCCGTTCCCCAATCAAATTCTACCCAAACAACGGAAAATCCGTTAGTAGAGGAAGAGCGGACACGGCGCACACCCGTAGCTCCGTTTACGGCAGTTTCAACAGGAAAAGTAACGAGCTGTTCAACTTCTTCCGCAGCCATACCGTTCGCCTCGGTCATGATTACTACCGTAGGTGCATTTAGGTCGGGGAATACGTCTACTTCCGTGTGCATGGCGGTGTACGTTCCCGCAATAAGCAGGAGGATGGCCGCACAAACTACAACCAACCGGTTGTGTAGGGAGTAATGTATAATTTTATTAAGCATGATATTTCATTAATTGAGAGTTATAAATAACTTGATAGATGCGCCGCACAAAAAAACGGTTGCGACGCCTAGTCTCTTTAGTGTTCGTGGCTGTGTGCCGGGATTGCATTGCTTGCGCTTGCCAGTCGAACCTGATAAGCACCCTCGGTCACTACACGGTCGCCAGCCTTTACACCAGTTAGGATTTGAACGCTTTTGCCGTTGTCGGCTCCTATCGTTACTTCCTGTTTTTTATAACCCTCTTCGTCCAGTTGCAGATATATGAAGAATATGCCTTGTTCCTCTGTCAGCGCGGTGCGCGGAAGAGAAATCACGTTTTCCATTGCTGAAGAAAGCAGGAATACCTCCACAAATGAGCCGGGAATCACTTCCCCTTTGTTGTCGAACTCAAAAGTGACAGGCACATAAAAAGAATTGTCTCCGGCAGCTTTTCCGAAAGAGAGAAGTTTACCGTTCAATGCTTTCAACTCGTACACCTGATTATTATAAGGAGTCTGGAAATTGGCGGAACTGATGGTGCGGAGATACGGGTAATACTTTTCCGACACTTCGGCACGGAGGAAAAGACGACGGTTCTGCGTCACGCTTACCAGCGGTTGTCCGATTGTCACATAGTCACCTTCTTTCACGAGAATACTTTTCACATATCCGGCAATAGGAGCCGTAATGCTTTGGCCGATAGCCGAATGATTCTTAGAAAGAGCTTCGTAACTAAGACGGGCGTTTTCGTAACTTTGCTCCGCTTGTGCAAAATCCTTGTCGGATACAATCTTGTTTTTAACAAGCTCCTTCATACGTTCGTATTCCTTCTTGGATACCTCGTAGGCAATGCGGGCACGTTGCACCGGATCACCATCGGCGATATTCTTTGAAGAAATAGTGACTAGCGGAGTGCCGCTGCCGACGCTCATACCTTCCGTTACTTTTCCACGGAAAGATACCACGCCGGCTACTGTAGCTACGGCAACCGATTCATCCCCTTGAGCAGCCAGCACCTGTCCGCTGGTTTTAATCACTTGCTGGAAAGGTGCAGGTTCAATAACGCTCACCTTTACACCGGCTGCTTCAGCTTTCGCTTTCGGAAGAATGATTTCATCACTGTGGGCTTCGGCAGCTTCGTTGTATTCATCGGCTGCTTCATGATTGTGTTCTCCGCTACATTCGCCTTCATGGGAATGATCGGGTCCTTCTGCCTCGTGATTATGTCCTTCCGCGGCATGATCGTGTTCATCGTGTGTGTGTGTGACGGTACTATTATTACAGGATCCCAGCACGAATAAGCCCAGGATTCCCACGAAAATAAGTTTTTTCATAATGATATTTTCCTACTAAATTTTACTGTTTTCTTTTTACGCTACAAAGATAAGGTAGCGCAGATGCAACTAATTTGCATTTACGCTTTTACGCAAAAACAGAGTAGGGAGGGGCACGAAGAGAAGTGGTACGATGAGTATCCGTACCATGCAGAGAGTCTCGGTAAACGTAATAGTTTTTAATCCGTTTCTCTTGCGGTCGTAATAAATGCTCGATGATTACATCCGTGAATAAGGTAGCGATGAATACGTAATCCGGTCCGCTATCCGTATGTATGGATGGAGTGGGAGAGTAGAAACGAGTCATACATTCGCTGCTGCAACATGAGTCGTTTCCCGGGTGATGATGATGCGTGGGACATTGCTGTTCTACAGGCAAGTCCTGCTTCATGCAAATCATTCCGTTGGGGTGATGATGATGGGGAATAACCGCTGCCACCAACATAATAATGTTGATAAAAAACAGCAGAGTTACTATAATTCGTTTCTTCCCTTTCATCCTTTCTTTTAGAGGTTATCTGCTTTTCAGAGCTTCAAAGTGCAAATATACAAATACTTTTATTTCGCCTGTAGCCGATACCCTCTTTTTATTATTTATTATTTCTTTTCCAGTTCTTGCAACGAATCCATTTTCTTCTTTTCGAGGAACTCATAGATACCGCAAAGATGTTCCGTCACCTTTTGATTACCGAACTCATACACCTTGGTAACCAGCCCGTCAAGGAAGTCACGGTCGTGTGAAACGACGATCAGCGTACCATCAAAATCCAGCAATGCCTGTTTCAGAATATCTTTCGTTTTCATGTCCAGATGATTCGTCGGCTCATCTAAAATCAGGAGGTTGACAGGTTCCAGCAATAATTTAATCATAGCCAGACGGGTACGCTCTCCACCCGAAAGCACTTTGACCTTTTTCATCGATTCCTCGGGACCGCCAAACATAAACGCCCCCAGCAAATCACGAATCTTGTTCCGGATATCCCCTTTGGCTACATCGTCAATCGTTTGGAAAACCGTCAGGTTTTCATCCATCAGCGAAGCCTGATTTTGAGCGAAATATCCGATTTGCACATTATGTCCGAGAGTCAATGTACCGTCATGCTCAATCTCCTTCATGATACACTTCACGAGCGTAGACTTACCCTCACCGTTCTTACCAACGAAAGCTACCTTATCACCACGCTCAATCGTCAGATTAGCATTGCGGAATACCACTTTGTCTCCGTATGTCTTTCCAACACCCTCCATGATGACCGGGTAACTGCCCGAACGGGGTGAAGGCGGGAATTTCAGTCGCAATGCAGAAGTATCCTCCTCGTCCACTTCGAGCAATTCCAGCTTCTCCAGCATTTTGACACGGCTCTGCACCTGCAACGTCTTTGAATAAGTCCCCTTGAACCGTTCGATAAACTCCTTCGTTTCAGCAATAAACTTCTGCTGCTCGTCATAAGCCTTCTGTTGCTGTTCGCGGCGGTCCTTGCGTAGCTGCAAATATTGCGAGTAATTTACCTTGTAATCATAGATACGTCCCATCGTCACTTCGATGGTGCGTGTTGTAATATTATCCACGAATTTACGGTCGTGACTAATTACAATGACCGCTTTTCCATTATTAATAAGAAAATCCTCCAGCCATTGAATAGATTCGATATCCAGATGATTCGTCGGCTCATCGAGCAAGAGCACATCCGGTTTCTGCAACAGCAATTTGGCGAGTTCGATACGCATTCGCCATCCACCGCTGAAATCACTCGTCTGGCGTTGGAAATCTCCTCGGGTGAATCCTAATCCAAGCAATGCCTTTTCCACATCCTCTTCATAATTAGTAGCATCGATTGAATAAAACTTCTCGCTCAAGCTGGACACTTCCTCGATCAGCGCCATGTAACTGTCGCTCTCGTAGTCCGTCCGTGTTTCAAGCTCCTTGTTCAACTTTTCGATCTGCGCTTCCATCTCATGAAGATGTGAAAAAGCCTGTGCCGTTTCGTCAAACACTGTTCTTCCGTCTTCCGTCATCAGATGTTGAGGCAGGTATGCTACTACGCAATCTTTGGGTGCGGAAACTTTTCCACGTGTCGGTTGCCGTGCGCCTGCCAAAATCTTCAGCAGCGTACTTTTTCCAGCCCCGTTTTTGCCCATCAGAGCGATGCGGTCTTTTTCATTAATTACGAAAGAAATATCACTAAATAAAGCAGTGCCGCCAAACTCTACGGCTAGTCCGTCAACAGAAATCATACTATTCTTTTAAATTGAGGCGCAAAGATAGCGAAATATATGAATATTTTTTATACCTTGCGGGCTGAAAAGGAAGATAGCTCTAAAAAAACAGATAAAAAAAACAATATATAAGCGATATGGAAAGCGAACAAATGAATGAATTCAGACCTTTAATTTTGGTAGCTGAAGACGATGACAGCAACTTTAAATTAATCAAGGCTATCATAGGCAAAAAGTGTGATATCGAGTGGGCTAAAAATGGCCAGGAAATGGTGGAGTTGTTTCAGCAACACCAGCAAAGAGCCAAAGCAATGCTAATGGATATTAAGATGCCGGTGATGAACGGATTGGAAGCAACGAAGATAATTCGTGAATCTAACACAGAAATTCCTATTATCATGCAGACGGCTTATGCTTTTAGCTCGGATAAGGAAAATGCAATGAATGCAGGAGCAACTGAAGTATTAGTGAAACCTATCACCTTGGGTATTCTCCGCACTACGTTGAGTAAATATTTACCCGATTTGCAGTGGTAAGATTGATTCTTACGAGATTTTTTTTAGTTTATTAAAAAAGTGCTTAAGCGTTAAAAACGTAAAAGCATGGAAAAGAAGTATGATTGGGTAGAAAAATGGTATTACTCTAACTTCATCTAATGCATTTGGATAAAATAAAATAGGCGAACCTCACGGTTGGCCTATTTTTGTTCGTCTCTGTTAATTTGTTAGAGTACAGAAACGACTCTATGTAAAGTCTCTCCTTTGAGAGATTTTAAGTTCATTATTTGTTTCCGCCAGCCCACCATACGGCCTCGCTATATACGTACTGTCCATCACCGAAAGCAGCTTTCACTTCAGGATTTGCCAATACATCGTCTGCTCCATAACCGAAGCGCAATGGGAATTTACTGCTGTTCTGCGGGTTTTTCAGTACAATGAAGTTTTCTCCTGCACCTTTCAGACGGCGGTAGTCATTATAGGCTTCCAGTGATTCGCCGGATGCGCCGAAGAAAGCAAGATACTTTTGTATCATTGTCTCTTGCAGAGGGTTGGCATCGAATAACGGTTCCACTTCATCCGTGAAATAGGCTTCTGCCACATCTGCACCCAAATCGCTGTCACCATCATATATCCAAGTGTCTGCAGCATCTATAATTGAATTTCCCAGATTCTCGAATCCGGCAGTGACTGCATCTTTCAAAGCAGTCTTAGCTTCGCCCAGTCTGCCTCCCAAACGGCACAATGCTTCTGCTTCAAGGAATTTCACTTCGTGATAGCTGATTAAAAGAGTAGGAGCCGACATAGCCCATGATATCATCGACATACCATAATTATTCTGCAACTCTTGCGGAGTTCCGTTAGGAGCCGCTTTGATGCCTGCGATGTCCGTAGCTTGCGTAGCTCCGTATCCATAAGTGATATATCCGGTAGGATCAGGTTCCAGGAACGCTTGCGGTGCTCTGGGGTCATTGCGCTCAACGAACTTTTCAATCAGACTTGCACTAGCTGCTAAACTGTTGCGGCTGTAGCTGAAGGACCAAAGCGGATTCAATTGCGAATCAGCATCGTAAACGGCCAACTTACATTCTTCACTTGCGTTGGCAAATGATTTGCTCACATAAGTAAGAATATTCTGAAGATCTGTAGTCTTGTTGGCACTTTTATTGAGCAGACGCATTGTATAACGTGCTTTTAACGCATAGGCCGTTTTAAGCCACATACTTGCCTGTGTACTGGTGTTTGAACCATAGATCAAGTCTTTAGAACCGACTGCACCGGATAAGCCCGTATCTTTGGCAGTACCGTTATTCAGTAGAGTGATGGCATCATCCAGGTTCTGCATTACTTCCTGATAGATACTTTCCTGTGTATCCATTTTAGGTTGCATATACATCGGTGTACCGTCCGGATTGAGGATACCTGTCTGGCTATACGGTGTGTTTCCAAACACATCGGCTGCCACAGCTCCATTGTAGGCGAGCAGGATTTTAGCAATCGCTTCCGTCACTACGTTTCCTTTTTCCGAAGGATCTTCTTCGCATTTCTTGATAACGATTTTAGCATTCTTGATATTTGAGTACACGTTGATCCATGCATTGTTGTAGGTAGTAGCCGTTGTGGGCTCTCCGCTGCGTACTTCCGCGCGGTAAAGCTGGTTGGATATACCCGTTTCATGTTCTATGTAAACAGAAGAATAGAGCGAGAAATCCCCTCCTACAGTGCTGAATGCAGTACTTACGCCTAAGTCCGTAATTAAGAACTTAGCGGGCGCATCCAACGGATTGTTAGGGTTTTCATTGATTTTATCCATTGCGTCTTCCGTACAAGCAGAAGCAATGGTAGCAGTCAAGAAAGAAACTGCCAGCAATTTTCCTATTGATTTATATTTTTTCATTGTCTTGCAGATTAAAATTTAATGTTGAAACCAAAGCCGAAACTAGCTGTTTGCGGCATTGAATAATCTTCAAATGCTCCTGCCATGTTGTTGTTACCCTGACTGGCTTCCGGATCGAGGTCAGGCAATTGTGCCCAGATCAGAATGTTTCTGGCAAATGCGTTTACAGAAAGTTCAATCGAACGTTTTTGAAGAATTTTGTAGTTGACAGCCACTTCACGCAGTTTGATGAAAGAGTTGTCATATACAGAAGATTCGTCGATGTCGTTCAAACGGCTGTAATATACCTGTTGTGCGTTTGCACCTGTGATGGCGATATCGTTTTTAGTTCCATCAGTTTTGTAGCCGTCAAAGATGATAGTACCATCACGGTTTTCCGTTCTCTTGCTGACACCATAGTAGTCTGCCAGTCCGGTTGTCCTACTATACATCTGACCACCCTGTTTCCAATCGAGCACTGCGCTGATTGTACACTTCCATAAGCGTAATGTGGTGTTGAAGCCCATCAGGAAGTCCGGAGAAACCTTACCGATAACCTGTGCTTCACCAGCGATAGGTAAACCGTTTTCGTCTACCAGACGATTACCATTCGCATCTCTCTTGAAGCCTACACCGTAGATGACAGGGAATTTCTCACCTGCTGAAGCGCGTACCTGCGGAGTAACGTATCCTCCCAGAGAGATATTCTCCACACCTGGTGCCAGTTCATCTACGTAGTTGTCGATCTTCGTCCAGTTGAATGCAAAATCCCAGTTGATATTCTTCGTCCGGATTGGATTGAAGCCAAGAGTGAATTCATGCGTGTTGGTATGAATCTTACCACCGTTGGTGAGCAGTTTGCTAGCACCGGTAGAAGAAGCCAAAGGCACTTCAAAAATCTGGTCTTTAACGTTCTGGCGTGAGTACGTATAACTGAATGTGATTAAGTTATCGAGGAAGTTCACGTCAGCGCCCACTTCATACGAACGTGTATTCTGCGGTTTCAGTTTCGGGTCGAAAATCGTGTAGTACGGAGTATAGGCGGTAGTACCTTTCATCGGGTACATGATTGGAGTCAACGTATAGAATCCACCTCCATACGTAGGAGTAGAGTAGTAGTTTTCAAGGAAATCCCCTGCTTGTCCTACTTCCGCATACGATACTCTCAATTTGGCGTGATTAACTATATTGTTTTTCAATGCATCTAATTCCGTCAGGATAAAACCAGCCGAAATAGAAGGATAGAAGAAAGAGCGGTTGTTACGTGGCATATTGGATACATAGTCCTGACGTCCGGTGAGGGTCAGATAAAGCATATTTCTGTAAGAAGCCGATACGTTACCGAAGAATCCCACCGTACGGTTTTTCCATGTCTCTTCCTCTGTCTGTTGAGTAGTGGCGTTGTTGATGTGGTTCCATCCCGGGAAGTTGTAGTTCGTACCATATTCATAATACTTCTTTCTGTTGCTTTGGATAATTTCGTTACCCACTACCGCGTTCAGTCCCCAGTCTTCATTGATATGCCAGTCGTAGTTGATGGTCAGCAATGAGTTGTATGTAGCATTTGTCCAGCCGTAGTTCTCGATCTGTCCGCGACCGCCACCGGTGTTGCTACCATATCCGTAGCTGTCTACATAGTGAGTGGTGTAAGCATCCACACCAACCATGTATTTCGCGTTCAACTTGTGGTTCGTTGTGCCGAAATCAGTCTGATAGCTTGCATACACATTTCCGAAGAAGCGGTTGGTATCTTCCGTAAATTTGTTGTTTTCCATCGCCCAGTAAGCGTTGTCAAAGCTGCCACGGAAAGAATTCTGTGTGTACGGGTTACCGTCTACGTGACTTGGAATACCGGCCAGATCATAGCTGGGAGGAGCTGCGTAAACCGTTCTCAACAGACCGTTACCGGAAGTCACTGCCTTGTCGATAGAAGTAGTGATATAGTTAGCTGTAAATCCGGAACTCCAGTTGTTAGTCAGTTTCGTGTCAGCACTAACCTTTACATTATATCTGTCCATACCAGTGCTTGAGATAATACCGTCCTGATGTGTATTTCCCAATGAGATAGAGTAGGAGCTTTTGTCGAGCATCTGCGCTACATTCAATGAATTGCTCCAGGTGATTCCTGTGTCGAAGAAGTCTTTTGCATTGTCATACGCCTGTGGAGTAGCCCACGGGTCAAGACCGGCTGCTGCACGCTGGGGAACATAATATTTTCCCTGTTGCTTACCGAACTTCTGCGTGTATTCGTTATCTGTGTTACCTCCATACGTTGCGTCGTTTGGAAGTTCGGAAATCTTAGGTCCCCAAGACGTTCCCGAAGTAGTGCTGAATACTCCACCCGAACCTTGTGCGTATGTTTTCTGGAACTCCGGCAGACGACCGACTACATCGAAGCTGACATTAGAAGAGAAGCTAACCTGCGGTTTGCCTTTTTCCAGTCCTTTACCACTCTTGGTTGTGATGATAATCACACCATTGGAAGCGCGGATACCATAAAGTGCAGATGCAGCCTGTCCTTTCAAAATGTTGATACTTTCAATATCATTAGGGTCGATATCTACCGCACGGTTGGCGAAGTCCGCTCCGCTCACACTACCATTGTTCTGAATGTCTGTGCTAACATCCGGCGTACTGGTCACCGGCATTCCGTCAATAACGTAAAGCGGAGTGTTGTCACCCGAGAAAGAACGTGCACCACGGATAGTGATCTGTGAAGAAGCTCCCGGCATACCACTTGAAGGCTTCACGTCCAAACCGGACACCTTACCTTGCAACGCTCCCGCCAGATTAGAGTTGGCAGCTTGCGTCAGTTGATCCGATTTTACGTCCTGAACGGCGTAACCCAGTGCTTTTTTCTCGCGTGAGATACCCATGGCTGTCACCACAACCTCATCCAGTGCTTTCGCGTCGCTTTTCAAAACAATTTTTATCACTCCCGGTTTGATGGAAACGTCCTGCGAAATCATTCCTACATAAGAAACGCGCAAAGTTTTAGCAGAACTTGGTATGTAGAAGTTTCTGCCTTTATCATTGTTAATAGTTCTTTAACCCTTTTGAAGGTGCAAAATGATAAAAAGATACCGTTTTGGAGGCAATAATGTTCACTTTTCCTTGAAAAGCCTGATTTTGGTGCTATCTTTATGATAGAAATTATCTTTTAAAATATGCTAAATCGGAAAGGTGCTATTTTAACCTATCAGTTTTTGAATACTTCTTGCTTTCAAAACGATACTTTTTAGTTAAATACGTAACACTTTTTTCGGTTTGTCATAATTAGTGTTATCTTTGCAACCTGTTAGAGACAAAAAATCTGTTTATAGGTTAAATTTAAGAGAGAATTTATGAAAAGAAAATTGATGTTCTTAATGACCTTCCTTTTTATAGGTATAGGTCTAGTGACAGCGCAAACATCCAGAGTTACCGGTTTGGTTACCTCTGAAGAAGATGGGCAACCTGTCGTAGGTGCTTCAATATTGGTGAATGGCACTACCCTTGGTACTATCACTGATATTGACGGTAAGTTTACAATCACGAATGTACCAAGTTCTGCTAAGACTTATTGATTTTTCTTTCCTCCTTTCCTTCTGCTTTTTTTCTCCTATCTTGTTGTTTTTCAATGTTTTTGTTTCGGATTTTAAAAATTAACCTATTCTTCCGGTTTCTTTTATTGAAACTTCCTTTATCAATTTAGTAGTCTTTGCTTCTCATTGATTTTTGAGAAGGGATTAATATTCTACCCAAATTTTTAATAAATTTCCCGGTGTTTTTCTTTATCTAGGCGTTTTTAATATTCGTGTTTTGGAGGTATGAGTTAAATGTTACAATCTAATAGTGATTGAAATTATGAGTGATAGTAAAGAAGAATGCAAAAGACTGCAAGTATAAGTTGTCTGACACCCGGGTCTACTAACTAAAATAAAGGTAAAGCCATACTATTTAATTTGCATTAGAACAAATCAAATTTACGTCTTTGCAAAATGGGATTTTCAGCTTGTGTTATTTTATTCCGCCACGATCACTTTGATGTCATAACCTATGAAAAGTCCGCTCTCTATAACACCGGTGATTGCCTTCAGTTGTTCTTCGAGCGAAGAGTCGATGTAGTTGAAACGGGTGTCGAGGATAAAGTTGCCGTTTTCTGTAAAGATAGGTCCGTCTTTGCCACGAGCGGGACGAAGAACAATCTCCGAGGCACCCAGTCGCTGCAACTCATGCTCTACATAAGTCAGTGAGTCCGGAAAGACCTCTACAGGGATGGGAAATTTGCTTCCCAGCTGATTCACACGCTTGCTGGGGTCGATGATGATGAACGTTTTGCGGCTGCTTCTAATCAGTAGTTTCTCTTTGAACATCGCTCCGCCACGTCCCTTAATCAAGTTCTGTTGCGGATCTACTTCGTCCGCTCCGTCGAATGTCCAGTTGGGGCGTTTGTTCCAGAGGGTAGTTTGGGGGATGCCTAGCTGTATGCAGGTCATCGAGATTTCTTGTGAGGCGGGAATCACTTCGATATGCAAGTGCTCTTCACGAATTCGTCGTGAGAGTTCGAACAGAGTCAGGTAGACTGTAGAGCCGGAGCCGGCTCCTATCACATCTCCGTCTTTTGCCGTGGCGGCAATTTCACGGGCTACGTGTTCTTTTGCCTCCCGGTTGATGATGGAGTCCGACCATTGCAGGTGTTTTATCAGGTGATTTTTCCAATCCATAAATTTGCGTTCTAAATCGTTTTCGTTTTAAGTTCCTCTTTTCTATATAACGAATTTGTGAATCTGTTTGTTTGTTCGTTTCAAATTCAGAAGGAAAAAACTCATTAGCGGCAATTCAATCATTTAAATCGTTAATAAACGATTCGTTAATTTTTAACTTTATTGCGTTAAACGTTAACGAACCTCTGCTTTTTATTAAACCGTGTTATAAGTTAGGCTGCTTTGGCCTGAAAATTTGGAGATGACCGAAAAGTCCGTATCTTTGTACTGTGTTTTTCATAGTATTAGATTTAAGGTTAACAAAGATTGGCTGTCTGGGATAGATAGCCTTTTTTTTGTCCCTACCATTCCTTACAGAATCAGCCAGATGGCAATGATGTGCCCGATGCTGCCTCCCAGACAAAACAAGTGGAAAGTGGCATGCATATAGGGTTTGCGCAATGAATAAAAAACAGCTCCCACAATATACGAAACTCCTCCGCCAATCAGCCACCAAAAAGCGGTAGTGGCTCCCAGTTCTCCCAGATGATCTAACAAAGGTTTCATGGCTACCAATATACAGGCGCCCATACCTACGTAACAAGCCGTTTCGAGATTGCTGTGTTCTTTCAGCTTTTTGAAGCTAAGAATGAAACCGGCGATAGCCGACAGCCAGACGAAAGCGAAGATTCCCCATCCCCATCCGCCGGCATGCCGCAGAACGAGCAGGGTAAAAGGAGTGTAGGTTCCGGCAATGTGCAGGTAGATAGCTCCATGATCGAATTTGCGGAGCAGCTCTTTCAGCTTTCCCGGACGGCTGCCGTGATACCACGTAGAACTGATATAAGAGGAAAGCATCCCCGCCAGATAGACGGATACACAAGCAACTGCCCACTGCGGTTCCATATTCTCGGAAGCCTTTTCCAATAGGAAATATCCGGCCACGATTCCAAGCAGGATGCCTATTCCGTGGCTAAGGGTATTTGCCCATTCTTCTATATGATTGTATCGTTTGTTCTTCAATGTTCCTTTTTTTGAATGGTTAAGTCACAAAAAATGTTGAGTCGCAAAGATACTTTATTTTCTGTAAAGCGTTTCCCTCCTTATTCTTTTTTTAAAATGATTTTTCCTCCATATTGTCCTGCCACTTGCTTGCGGAAATCAATGAATGCCGCATATTCATTCGGACTGTAAACCCCTTTGCGCATAAACAATCGGTGAGTGATGTAGATTTCCTTATCTTTCACCTGAATACCGGAATGGAAACTGCCGAACTTGCTTTTCACGTCAAGCGGTTTCGGAAGTCCTTCGATTACATATCCTTCCGGCAGTTGGATGCGGATGCTGTCGGTATCTGTGTATCCGTAGTTGATGTAAATGGGATAGGTGCGCTTCGTCACAGGAGGAACACTGAATTCTTTTCGGAACACATTGGTGGGGATAAACAGACGGTTGCCCGTTTTATGCCCGTATTGATTGCTGGTGGCAGTGTAGTCGAAGGTGATAGACGGATTGGGCTCCTTGCACTCGCTGATTTGCAGGTTCTGAATATCGGCTTGGGATAAGTTGATGCTTGAACGGATGCGGTCTTTCTGTTTGTTAGGCTCCAGATAGACGATGCCTGCTTCATTCTCATATTGAAAAATCCGGGAGATTTCGTTCACCTCTATCCGTGCCTCGGCTGTGGGGGAGAGGGTGATGTTGGCAACGATGTGCTGTGTGTTCAGCGAGTCGGGATAGGTGGGCAGGCGATACATCTGGCCGCCGGTCGGTTCGATGAGTAAGGCGTCGTGTCCCGCAATGTCTTGGTGGACATAGCCGAAGGGAAGCGATGGATTTGTACATTCCAGCCAGAGCGTATCTTGGGGAAGCGGAACTTGCAGGATGACATGATTCATCTGGTTGGCACTGGAGAAGTCTGGTAGCAAGCGCTCGTTGGTGGTGCTGATGACTGTATAAGTGGAAGCAATTCCCAACTCTTTCAGCATGGCGCGGGTGTAATTGGACAATCCTTTACAGTCGCCGAATCCCGTGCGGCAAACATCGGCGGCGGCAATGGGCTGTAAACCTCCGATGCCTAGTTGGATGCTCACGTAACGGGTGGTTTTGGCCAGATAATCGTAGATTGCTTTCACCTTGTCCCGGTCGGTAGTGCAGCTGGCTGTCAGTTCGTGCAGCTTGGCGCGGAAAGGTTCGGTGAGCAGGTCGCGTCCGTCGAGCAGTTGGTATTGCCATTCTCCGTACTTTTGCCAGCTGCTCATATCGCCTTCCGACTTGTCGTACTTGAAAGCGGAGGGAGCAAAGTAGACACGTGGAAATAGCTCGGCGAAATCCGGACCGAAAGGTTCTTTGATGATGGGAGAGAGCTTGGAAGCGGTGGCTTCGATCACTTGTTGCCCGTCGGCTCCGGTGGACTCCTTCACTTCGATTTCTTTTCCCTGCGTGTTCAGTTCGCGGTATCTGCATCCTTGTCCTGCGGGCAGCTCGATCCGGTAAGTCGCTTTCTCCACTCCCTGGTTAAATTCTGCCTGCGGGACAAAAGGGAGATAACCGATCAGTCCGTTGTTGCATTTCATTTCCCATTCGTATTTCACTGTGAAAGGGAAAGAAGGATGATTACATTCGTAATAATAAAAATAATCGTCCGTGGTAAGCGAAGAGCTGTATTCACTTTTCTGTAGTTCGGATTTCTTTATCTTACGTACACTTTGTCCGGTGGCATTGAGGATTTCTCCGGAGAATTTCTGCAAAGAACGGAACATGTCACATCCGCAGAAGAAATGTGCAGCTTCCAACCCCTTACGGTTGAGGATGGTGATTGTCAGGCTCTCTTTTTCTATGGATTGGGTCATAGATTTGCAGAGAACCTCTGTGCGTGCTTCAACGATAACGGAATTGGCATCCTTGAGAATATCCTGTGCACATGCCGGCTGTATGTGCAGACTTAGGCAGATAAGGACACAGGACAGGCTGAATGCCCGATGTGTCATTTGCTTCAGGATGAGATAGCTGGAACGGATCATCGGTATAGATAGGTAAAGTTTATATTTTCTTGAGTACGATCAGCGCATTATTTTTCTCGATCACTTTAGTCCACAGTTCTTGTAGTTGTTTATATTGTTCGGAAAGGAATATATATCCCTTTAAGTGGAATACATAATTGAGCAGGATTGTATTTCCCTGTTTCTGAATCATATATTTGCATTGCAGGCCGTCTCCTTCCGACCGGATGGCTTGTGGTTGGGGGAGTTCTTCCACTTCGTAGCCTTCGGGGAGAGTCAGCGTAGACAACATCGTGAACTTGTACGGATATGGAAATTCGATGGGGAGCACCCGTTCCGTCTGGATAAACGGATTACTCTTTAGTTGCGGAAAGAGCATCGGATTGATATAAAGATGATTGTCCGTCCGGTTGACTTGCAAGACGAAATCGAATTCTTCTTCTATCAGTGCCCAGTCATTTTCTTGTTTTTTCACTTTCAGGTTGGTGACAGTGAGTTGCTCTTTCTGACTACTGATCTTGTTTTCGGGATTCGAGACGAGGCTGTCCTGCTTATGTTTTGCATTTGCCTGATACTCTACAGCTTCTTGTCCGTAAAGAACTGTGCTGCGATGTCCTTTCACCTGATCTCCTTCTATTCGGGCATCGATTTTCATGAAACTTTTGTTGTTGGAAAGAGCCATCACATTCACCCATTTATTCTCTTCTTTCTCTTTCCGGGAAAGGATGCGTGCTTTGTTTACAGACAATTCAAGCGGTAATATATTAAAGGCAGGTACGTCCATAGAACTGTCTAAAAATACATATTTTTGTTTGTTTATATCGTGGATAGCAACAAAGAACGTATTTAGTTTTTGCAGAGAAGGAAAGTTGTACGGCAGCATACCTGATGAACGTCGGCTCATAACCACCGGATAGGCCTCCAGTCCAAAGTCTTTCAGGATGCTGATAAGGATGAAATTCAGGTCGGCATTACTGCCGCTTCCTTTTTTGATTACTTTTTCGAGCTCTTTGCTGTAGAGTTGATACCGTCCGTTCCAGGCCATTTTCTTTTTGAGCACCTGGAAGGCGCAGATGATTTTCTCCTCGAAATTCATTTCGCTGTTGTAGGCTTGTTTGGTTTCAGGGCGGAAAGGGTTGGTGAGTGAGAGGTGTTCGCCGAACTGTGTATTTTCCGGTTTGAGCAACTGCTTGTCTACATCTTCCCATTTCTGGCTGTATGGTTTGTATTCATTGGGGGTGAATTGAGTGCCTTGCAGATCGAAGCTCACTTGCACCTTATAGTCTTCCGGACACCAGCAGTAGGATTCGTCCTGACGGATAGCCGGAAGGTTGCGTGAGATAAAGGTGGTTTCTTGTGCCGAAACGGTGAAGTCTTTGCTGACTCCACCCGCACCGGAGCCTTCACGTTCTGTGGCATGAATGGAGGAGTCTCTTTGCTTCACTTGTATGTAGTCCTTTCCCCGGAGTTCGATGTTGTAGACAAATACATGAGGGATGGTGATTTTATACTGGTTGTAGAGCATCGGGAGTTCTTCCTGCATCATCCAGTTGTCGATGTGTGAGAAATAGTCGGAGTAGAGTTTGTAGTGATATTCGATGATAGTGCCCTCTTTGACAGCAGGCAAAGAGAATTTTAGTATTTTATACAGGTTATTGAACCGTTCGAAAGAGATGGATTCCCGCTTCATGGGTGTTTTTATGCATTTCCCGTTTTCCATATTGTAGGAGCAGCCTTCTATCTCACTGGCTCTTTCCTGTCCTTCATCTTTATCGGTAGGAGAGTAGTAGGGAACGGACACGTCGGCGTATGACACTCCTTGTGGTTTCAGGATTTTGATGCGTACCCAGTGCTCGGTAGTTAGTTGAAAACCGTCATGGTAGATGAAGTCACTTTGTCCCTGATGGAAGAGATAAATAGCCGTAGCGGTGGTGTCCGGGGCATAAGAGGTGAGAGACAGTTCTTCTTTGGAGGGTTTTCCGTATTTCAGATTGGGCTCTATGGTGGCTGTTGTGGCTTGCTGTGGGTAGACAGGCGACAGGAGCTGTAATAGAAATGCGCAGAGAATGAATAGTTTTCTCATAATTGTGTTTTTTGTAGTATGCTCACAAAGATAAAAAAAATAGAGAAAGGTGTACCGCCTTTCTCTATTTTAATTTTGTTTTATGTATAAAATATATTATACCAAATGTCCGATCCATTCTTCGCGGTCGCCGGGGAGAAGGTCGATAACGGGAACTTCTACCATCGTGTAGCATCCCGGTTGTTGCTTCATGGAAGCACGTGCCACGCATACCAGTACTTGTGCGGTCAGTGCGGGGTTATTGATACGCATATTAAATTCGAACAACTGGTTCTGTGTTTTGCCGGATACACCTTTGCGAGTCAGATTTACACCATGACCCATGTCCAGCAGGGCGTCTACACTCGGAACGAGTTTCACGTGTGTTTCATCGTTCACGAAGTAAGGATCTGCTTTGATGGCAGCGGCTACTTCTTCAAATTTATATCCGTCTTTCAGTTCGATGTATACCATGCGGCGGTGGATTCCCGTGCCGGTCGGAATGGTCATGGAAAGGGCAGCTTTCACTCCGTCAATCGCTTTTACGGCTACTGTGTGTCCCATGCTCATACCGGGACCGAAGTTGGTGTAGGTGATGCCTTTCGGAGCAATTGCTTCCAGCATGGTGCGTACGATGGAATCGCTTCCCGGATCCCATCCGGCAGAGATGATCGATACGGCTTTATGTTCTTTGGCGGTAGCATTCAAGGTACGGCGCAGGTCTACGATACCGGTGTGGATATCGAAACTGTCTACCGTGTTAATACCCATCGCCAGATATTCTTTTGCATATTTTTCTACGCTGCGGGTCGGCGTGCAAAGAATAGCTACGTCTACTTCTCCCAGCTCTTTTATGTCCTTCACTACTGCGTAGTTTGCTAACTCTTCCGGTTTGTTCTCTGCTCCTGCACGACGAACGACTCCGGCTATTTCGAAATCAGGTGCCGCCTGAAGCGCTTCAAGTACATAATGTCCAATGTTGCCATAACCAACGATGGCAGCTCTTACTTTTTTCATTCTTTTCTTGGTTTTAATGAACAAATTTCTTTCTTTTGCTTGCAAAAGTAAACAAATTACTACTAACTTTGGTTCATCTGCTTTAATATTTTTATTTTTTTCATATTCTTCATATCTAATGTACAAAAGAATAATCTGTGAAAATCAGTGTAATCTGTGGTGAGAAAGTTTTATCTTTGTCCCTGTTATGATAGAATATATTAGAGGCGAACTTGCCGAACTAAGTCCGGCAACCGCAGTGATCGACTGTAATGGGGTGGGATATGCCGCCAATATATCTTTGAATACCTATTCGGCTATTCAGGGAAAGAAAAGTTGTAAGCTATATATTTACGAGGCGATTCGTGAAGATGCGTATGTGCTCTACGGATTTGCCGAGAAACAGGAACGGGAGATTTTCCTATTATTGATTTCCGTTTCCGGAATCGGGGGGAACACGGCTCGTATGATTCTTTCGGCTCTCTCGCCTGCCGAACTGGTGAACGTAATCAGTACTGAAAATGCGAACATGTTGAAAACGGTGAAAGGCATCGGGCTGAAGACTGCGCAACGCGTGATTGTCGACCTGAAAGATAAGATAAAAACAATGGGTATGTCTGCTGCCGGAGGGGCTTCCGCAGGTTTGTTGTTGCAACCTGCCAATGCGGAAGTGCAGGAAGAGGCGGTGTCTGCATTGACGATGCTAGGCTTTGCTGCTGCACCTTCACAGAAGGTGGTGTTGGCTATCTTGAAGGAGGAGCCGGATGCTCCGGTAGAAAAGGTTATCAAACTGGCTTTGAAACGTTTGTAGTATGAAGCAACAGAAGATATATATGAAAGCATGGCTGGACGCTCATGGTCGTGCAAAAGCAGTGGATACGGATGAATGGTATCTGGATTTCGCTAACCAGCTATTGCCGTTGGTGGCAGATTCTTTTATATACGGTGGGAGAGAGTGGGAGGAAGACCAGAAGCGAGTGGCTTTGACGTGTGCCTTGTATTTGGAAGATTGCGTAGCAGACGGAGGAAATTGGCGTCAGTTTATTCATTGGCACCGGAAAAGCTACGGACGTTATTTGCCTTTTTACGCACTGACGGAGGAATATTTGCCGGACGAAATTAACCGTGAAGATGTTGTTTTCCTTTTGTGGGCCATCAATTCTCCGGTTGGCGATGATTTTGATGGAGTAGAGAACCCGATGGATGCGGATTTGCTGGAGTTTGCGGATACGCTTTACAACCGTTTGGATGCTGCGTTCGAATTGGCTCCTATCAGCGATTATCTGGCAACGGACTGGCTGATGGAAACGGAGCTGATGCAAAAGAAGCGGATGCCTCTGCCGGTAGCTTTGCCGGGAGAAAAGATGCCTACGAACGTAGAACGTTTCCTTGAAGCGAGCAAAGGTGAACCGCTTTTATACTTTGACTCTTACGAAGCGCTGAAATATTTCTTTGTGCAATCGTTGAAGTGGGAAGATGAAGAGGATTCTTTGTTGCCTGACTTAAAGGAGTTCGGTAACTTTGTGGTTTTTGCCAATCCGAAAGGGTTGTTGATCGGTCCTGATGTAGCCGAATATTTTGCAGACAAACGTAATCCGCTCTACAATGCCGAACTGGCTGAAGAGGAAGCATACGAGCTGTTTTGTGAAGAAGGTTTGTGTCCGTTCGATCTGCTGAAATATGGAATGGAACACGATTTGTTGCCGGAAGCACAGTTCCCGTTTGAGAACGGAAAGGAGTTATTGCAGGAAAACTGGGATTTTGTGGCTCGCTGGTTTTTGGGTGAGTATTACGAAGGAGAATAAGAATTATAAGAAATAAGTACTGTTTATATAAGTGCTGTCTATGCCAATCAAAAAAAGTAACAATCCTTTTGCCGGAAAGACAAAGTCTGCAGTCGGTAAAAAGAAGACGACCGGAAAACGGGTCGGAAAATCAAAGCAGGAAAAGGCTAATAATCAGTTGAATAGAAGGATAAAATAAAGGCGTGTAGACCACGCCGTTTTTGGTTATCAGGCTACGCCGTTTGATGATGGCAGACTACGCCTTTTCTCCCTACCAGGAAACGCCTTTTCTCTCACGCAGAGGATTAAGAGTCTCATTATGCATTTGACGGGAATAGTTGTCGTTTATGAAAAATAACAACTATTCCCGTCTATTTTATTATTAACCAATGGCTTTTTCTGGTGGATGGCTTTCCTTTTACTAATCGGTAATTTCTTCCTGTGCTTTCCGTTCTTTCTTCTTATTGATGAATCCGATTTTCAGGTTGGCTTCCTCTTGTTCTTTTTTAATCTGTTCCATGGCCGAGAGGATTTGTGCTAATTCGTAAACACCTGCTGCGGCCTGGCGGTCGGTTGGACTCATTGTCGTTTTATAGGTGCGGTCGCCTATATATTCCACACGGATATTTTTGTCTTTATTGAGATTCAGGAATTCGATCACATTTCCGTCTTCCCCTAGTTTGTAGTCAGCTTTTTCTATTTTCTCGTTCATATCCGTTGTCTCGTAGCTGTCTTTGGAGCTTGGAGTTTCTGCAAAACTGCCGTCAGGAGCAATCACTTTCACTTTTGTATGGTGAATATTGCCGGCACCACAGTAGATGGAAGTCATACTCATTATACCTTGCTCGTTCACTTGGAAGCGGAGGTACGAACGGTGCATATTTTTTTCAATGGTCTGTGTAGGCCAGAGATAGTTGCCGACTTGTTGATATTCGGCATCTTTTTCTAGTTTGAATTTGTCCTTGATGGCATTGAATTCTTCTGTCTTTGCCTGAAAGGCGCTATCCAGGTAAGCAAGCGTTTTTTGCTGTGCCTTTGTTTCAACATCGAGCATCAGTGCCTGTCCCGCCTTACGTGCTTCGAACGCTTTGGGATAGAGAATCTTGATACTGTCAATTTGTAACTTAGCTTCTTCATAGTCGCCACGTTCGTAGGCAGCCTTGGCAACCATCAGTTTTTCATTGGCTTTTTTCTCAAGGCCATTTCCGCAGGCAGCTAATGCCAGCGTACCACAAAAGAGGATAATCAGTTTTTTCATCACAAATTCTATTTACTGGTTTTATTAGCGGCAAAAATACAAATATATCCCTTATTTTTGTAATTTTGTCCCCTCAAAACTTATAACTAAAAAGAATGATAGAGTTGACTCAAGAGGAATTGAAGCAGCATTTTAGCGAACCCATCTTCGGACAGATAGCCGAAACGGCTGATACACTCGGTATGGAGTGTTATGTGGTAGGTGGTTATGTTCGTGATATTTTTCTGCAACGTCCCTCTAAAGATATAGATGTAGTAGTTGTAGGAAGTGGAATTGCAATGGCGGAAGCCCTTGGAAAACAGTTGGGACGTGGTGCTCATGTTTCTGTTTTCAAGAATTTCGGAACAGCACAAGTAAAATATAGAGGCACGGAAGTAGAGTTTGTTGGTGCACGTAAAGAATCTTATCAACGGGATTCGCGTAAACCTATTGTTGAAGATGGCACGCTGGAAGACGATCAGAATCGTCGCGATTTCACGATCAATGCTCTGGCCGTATGTCTCAATAAAGCACGTTTTGGTGAATTGGTAGATCCGTTTGGAGGTTTGGAGGATATGAAGGAAAAGACAATCCGCACTCCCCTCGACCCGGATATTACTTTCAGCGATGATCCCTTGCGCATGATGCGTTGCATCCGTTTTGCTACGCAATTGGGTTTTTACATTGACGATGATACTTTCGAATCGCTTTGCCGGAATAAGGAACGGATTGAAATTATATCCCGTGAACGTATTGCGGACGAATTGAATAAGATTATTCTTTCTCCAATTCCCTCAAAAGGATTTATTGATTTGGAGCGTAGCGGTTTGCTGTCGTTGATTTTTCCGGAATTTGCCGCCTTGCAGGGTGTGGAAACACGGAACGGACGTTCCCATAAGGATAATTTTTATCATACGTTGGAAGTGCTGGATAATATCAGCAAGAAGACTGATAACCTTTGGCTGCGTTGGGCTGCTTTGTTGCACGACATTGCCAAACCTGCCACGAAACGTTGGGAGCCTAAAGCGGGATGGACGTTCCATAATCATAACTTTATCGGTGAAAAGATGATTCCGCATATCTTCCGCAAGATGAAGTTGCCGATGAATGAGAAGATGAAGTATGTACAAAAGCTGGTCAGCCTGCACATGCGCCCGATCGTTATCGCGGATGACGTCGTGACAGACTCGGCTGTACGTCGTCTGCTCTTTGAAGCGGGTGATGACATTGACGACTTGATGATGCTTTGCGAAGCGGATATTACTTCCAAGAATATGGAACGTAAACAGCGTTTCCTGAATAACTTCCAGTTGGTTCGACAGAAACTGAAGGATTTGGAAGAGAAAGACCGTGTCCGTAATTTCCAGCCACCTGTGAGCGGAGAAGAAATTATGGAGATTTTCGGCTTGGAACCTTGTCGTGAGGTCGGAGTCTTGAAGAGTGCTATCAAAGATGCAATCTTGGATGGAGTGATTCCGAATGAATATGAGGCGGCTCATGCTTTCATGCTGGAACGGGCAAAGAAGATGGGAATGACGCCTATTCGCTGATAGAAGGACGGAACAGATATAAAATCAGGCATCGTAATCCTATAGTATTCAGACACTGATTTATGCGAATCAGTAGTTGAATTGGAGTAAAACAAGGCAGGAATGAACTAATCTTAGTTCTTCTAAGATTTAATTGGTAATATGCGATGATTTAATATTCATCATACATAGATTTATTCGTCTGACAGTTGTTGAACTTTCGTCTGACAGCTGTTTCTTTTTCGTCTGACAATTGTCAGACGAAAGAACAACAATTGTCAGACGAATAAATTCATGTATCATTAGCCATAACCCCATTAGGTATCAAAAATAAATCTGCACAAGCTCGAAATTAGTTCATTTCAGTACCGGCATGAACAAGATTCACCTCTGTACCCTCCGTGTCCTCTGTGGTGAAAACCGTATAGGAATGAATGATAACTTGCTTTCCAACTGCTGATTACTCATTATTTCTTTATCTGTGTGTTTATCGTTTGGGCAACGTCACCGAAAAATGAGGATTCGGAGTATGTTGTTCAAAGATGATAGCCTTCATCTTTTCCACGATATCCGGATGTTGGAGTGTTATGTCATGATCCTCATGAATATCTGTTTTTAGATTATAGAGGAACGGTGTTCCTTTTTTCACTACCATTTTCCAATCATCCATGCGTACGGCAATCTGGTCTGTTTCATCAAATTCCCAATACAGAAAATCATGCTTCTTTTGCTTTTTATTACCCAGGAGTGTGGGGGCGAAAGAAATCCCATCGAAATAATCGACTTCTTTTTCCTTATTGCGGTATTTCTTTTCGTAGTCTTTGATACCAATAACTTCGCAGAACGTCGGCATTAAATCATAAAATGCACAGATGTGATCGTTTACTTCGCCTGCAGGTATGTGTCCCGGCCAACGGGCGATAAATGGAATACGTATTCCTCCTTCGTGGCATTGACGTTTCAGTCCGCGTAGTTTTCCGTCTCTGCCGAAGAAAGTAGGATCAGCTCCGCCTTCCTCGTGAGGGCCGTTGTCACTGGAGAAAATAACCAATGTGTTTTCGTCCAGTCCTTTTTCTTTCAGTTTTTTCAAAACTTCGCCCACGTAATAGTCCAGGCGGGTAATCATTCCGGCAAATTGGGCGTGTGTATGCGTGATGGCGTTGTATCGTGAGCCTTCGCTTCCCTTAAATTCTTTATCCGGGTTGAATTTAGCTTTGTATTCATTCAGGATAGAATCTTCCGGCTGAACGAGTTCCGCATGAGGTAAGGTGTAAGTCAATACGCCGAAAAACGGTTGTTTGCCGTCTTGCTGATCCAGCCACTCCAATGCTTTCTGGTGAATCATGTCGGCCGAATATTGCGGACGTTTCAGGTAGTCGGGACCATACATCGGATATTGGATGTTTTCATCCATCACTACACGTACCACTCCGGTGTCACCCAACGCTTTACTATAACGGTTCAGGAAATTGGGATAATAAAGATGAGCCTGAAACTGACAGATATAACCGTAGTATTCGTCTATCCCCCGTTTGTCGGGAGTGGAACAGGAACCTTCGTAACCTCCGGCCCATTTACCGAACATACCTGTGGTATAGCCGTTATCTTTCATTATCTCCGGCAGGATTACGTGGTCGGGATCATAAGGGTGTTGCCCCACTATTGAGTATTCTTTATTCTGTCCATATTCCACGATCGGTGCATTTTTCCAGTACTCCTTGTTACCTCGTACTTCACAATGGCCTGAATGTTGTCCTGTCATGAATGAAGCTCTGGAAGGGGCGCTGACGGGACTTCCTGCGTATGCTTGCGTAAAACGCATTCCTTCACCGGCCATGGCGTCTATATGAGGGGTACGGATAAATGGTTGACCGTAGCATCCTAAGTCTCCATATCCCATATCGTCACAAAGGATGAAGAGGATATTGGGCTGGGTATTTTTTTTCTGTCCGTTGGCAGATAGGGTAGATAGGAGCAGGGCACTGCCTATCAACGGGATTGATTGATAATTCATGATATTGTTGTCATTAAAATAAAAGCGTTTCAGTGTTTCATATCTGGAATTATTTCCCGATTAAGTCCTTTCCTTCGCGTACGCTTTGAAGGATACTTTGCAGTTCTGCCACTTTCTCCGGCATATTCTTTGCATAGTTGGTTACCTCTTTCACTTCTTTCATCTTATAAAGCTGGGGTTCTTTAGAGTTTCCGGTTTCTATCTTCGGTCCCCATTGAATCATTTTCGGTCCGTCATTCGGTTCGATGTATTTCCAGTCTTTGGTGCGGACAGAAAGCGTGTGATTAGAAGCCTGCTCTATTACCCACGGGCGGTCTGTCTTTTCTTTACCCAGCCAACTTCCCAGATAGTTGTAACTATCTGGTGCGGTATTCTTAGGCATCGTAGCTCCGGTCAGGGAAGCGAGAGAGGCGAGCCAGTCTACTTGTGAAACCAATAAGTCTGAAGTCCTTCCTTTTTCTGCTCCTGCAGGCCAGCTGACGATGGCAGGAATACGGGTCCCTCCTTCAAAGGCGCTATACTTGTTGCCCCGTAGTGGTCCCGCAGGACTATGACCGTTGAGTAGTTCTTCTGCTTTGTCATCGTATCCGTCGTCTACTACCGGGCCGTTGTCACTTGAAAGAATAATGAGTGTATTTTCTCTTAATCCCAGTTTTTCGAGTGTATTCAGGATTTCACCGACACAATAATCGAACTGTACGATAGCATCGCCTCTTAATCCCATCGGATTTTTTCCTCTGAAACGGTCGTGAGGAAAGCGGGGCACATGTACGTCATTGGTGGCAAAGTAGAGAAAGAAAGGTTTGTTTTGGTTTTCCTCGATGAATTGAATGGCGTGTGTGGTAAGTGAATCAGCAATGTTTTCGTCTTTCCAGAGCGCCTTTCCACCGCCTTTCATAAAACCGATGCGTGAAATTCCATTAACGATCGACATGTCGTGACCGTGACTTGGCTTGAGGTTATAAAGTAATTCAGGATTACTTTTTCCGGTAGGTTCACCCTCGAAGTTCTTTTGATAACTGACTTCGATGGGAGCACTCGGATCATAGTTGGCTACTTTCCCGTTTTCGATGTATACACAGGGTACACGGTCGGCTGTAGCTGCCATAATGTAATGATAGTCGAAACCTAAATCGCCCAGTGCGCACGGTAACGGAGCATTCCAGTCTTGAGTGGCGGTTTGATCTCCGAGTCCCAGATGCCATTTGCCTACTGCGGCAGTGGTGTAACCGACACTTTTGAACATATCTGCCATGGTGTATTGTTCGGGACGGATAATCATTCCGGCATTTCCTGCCGCTACATCCGTTCCTTCTTTGCGCCATGCGTATTCTCCGGTTAGCATGGAGTAGCGGGAAGGGGTGCTGGTGGCGGCTGTTGCATGAGCATTGGTGAAAAGGATTCCCGATTTTGCCAGTCGGTTGACGTTGGGTGTCTGTACGTTTTTAGCTCCGTAACATTCCAGATCGCCGTAGCCGAGATCGTCGGCGTAGATAAATACAACGTTGGGTGTTTTTGACTTTGTCGGTGTGGTGTTTTCCGGTGCTTTATTGGCGGCTGTTGCAGCACAGGCAACAGAGGATACAAGGGTTAGAATGAAAGGTTGTTTCATTGGTTTTGGGGGTTAAGTGTGTTATTATTAGTAGAAAAAGATGTGCCTGTTCTTTGCCGGACACATCTTTTTCATCGTCTGTTTAACTTAATTCAATGATTTCTTCATTGCAGTTCGTCAGTTTTTCTATTCCTTCGTTGGTCACTACCCAAGAGTTCTCGATACCTACGGGACCTACACTCGGAATAACGATTTTCGGTTCGAGGGCAAAGACCATACCCGGTTCTAATTGTTGCTTTATGCGGGGAGCCAGTACCGGAGCTTCGTTAATTTCAAGCCCGATGCCGTGACCGATAAATTTGGCTTGTTGTCCTGTTCCCATAAATTTGTCGGCAAATCCGGCTGCTTTGACCACTTCGACTGCTGTGTCGTAAAGCACTTCACAGGCAATACCCGGTCTGGCAATGGAAGCAATTTTTTCTTGGATATCCAGACAAACCTGATGGGCGGTGTAAGCTTCTTCGGGCAGTTTGCCGATGGAGAATACACGGCTCATATCGTTCATGTAACCGTTGAAGTTGCCACCTAAGTCCACCATAACGCTTTGTCCCTCTTTTAACGGAGTTTTATTTGCTCCTCCCGGCAAGGCAGGATCAAGTCCCTGACCGCCTAAGGCAAAATCATAAGGAGAGGGGTAACCGGCATTATCTCCGGTCAGTACGCTACCCATGAATATTTCCATACTGCGTCCGAATACCCGGAAAATTCCGAGGCAACCTTGCAGACGCATCAGGCGTTCTATTTCGATGGAAAATTCAATGTCCGTCATACCGGGACGATAAACACCAGGAATCTGCTCATAAGCCTTTGCATGAGCAATGCCGGAGCGGCGGAACATTTCAATTTCTACAGGTGTTTTCACGCTGCGTGCCTGGCGAATCAACGGGGTACCATTTACCACTTCCGCTTCCGGGAAGAGACCGGCCAGACGACAATATTCCGTATAAGGAAGTTCGTCACCTTCTAACATCAGTTTGGTTGGCATCGGTAATCCTTGTTCTTTCAGCAGATCAACAATTTGTTCCGGTTTGCGGATAGAGAATGAGTGCTCTCCTGTGATGTTATTAGGACGTTTAAAAAATAATAGTGCAGGCGAATGAAGGGGGAGGTAAAGATAGCCACTGACTACACAGCCATACGTGTAAATTAGATTTGCATTACACGTGATAAGTGCGGCGTCAATGCCCTGCGACACCATCAGACTGCGAATTTTGTCACGGCGAAATTTCAATTCGGGTTGTAGCATTTTTTATTTATTACTTGATTATTAATTACAAAACCAATAATGGTAAATTATTAGTTGTGAGTTATTTATCGCATATAACAAATTCACAAACTATTATTTAACCTATCATGCTACAAAGATAATTAATTCCAGCGAAAATAATGTTAATCTCAAAAAAATAGCGCTACCCGCGTCCTGTCACAGGAGACGAGCAGCGCAAACCACAAATACAAATACAACTAAACAAAGTCCTTAAATAACGCCTTGTCCCATCATTGCGTGAGCTACTTTCATAAATCCGGCAATGTTGGCACCCTTCACATAATTAATGTATCCGTCGGGTTCCGTGCCGTATTTCACGCATTGTGCATGGATGCCGTGCATGATTGCATGGAGTTTTTCGTCCACTTCGGCGGCACTCCAGCTAAGGTGCATTGCGTTTTGAGACATTTCCAGACCGGAAGTGGCTACACCACCTGCGTTGACCGCTTTACCGGGAGCATACATCGTCTTATGTTCAATGAAAAGATCGATAGCTTCAGGGGTACATCCCATGTTGGAAATTTCTCCGACGCAAAGTACGTCATTTTTTATGAGATTTTGAGCATCTTCTCCATTTAATTCGTTCTGGGTGGCGCAAGGAAGTGCGATGTCTGCTTTCACTTCCCACGGGCGTTTTCCTTCTACGAAGGTTGCGTTTGGATACTGTTCGACATAAGGAGCCACAATATCGTTACCCGAAGAACGAAGTTCGAGCATATAGTCAATTTTTTCACCACTGATACCATCCGGATCGTAGATATATCCGTCCGGACCGGAAATCGTAATCACTTTTGCACCCAGTTCGGTAGCTTTAGTAGCTGCTCCCCAGGCAACGTTGCCGAAACCGGAGATTGCCACTGTCTTACCTTTTATATCGATCCCTTTTGCCTGAAGCATCTGGTTGACAAAATACAGTCCTCCGAAACCAGTAGCTTCCGGACGAATCAATGAACCGCCGAATTCCAATCCTTTGCCGGTGAATGTACCGGTAAATTCACGAGTCAGTTTTTTGTACATACCGAACATATAGCCCACTTCACGTCCTCCTACACCAATGTCACCGGCAGGCACATCCATGTCCGGTCCGAGATGACGCCACAACTCCAGCATAAATGCCTGGCAGAAACGCATGATTTCAGCATCACTCTTACCGCGTGGAGAGAAATCGGAACCGCCTTTACCGCCACCCATAGGCAAGGTAGTCAGTGCATTCTTGAATGTTTGTTCGAAACCGAGGAACTTCAAAATGGAAAGATTAACGGATGCATGAAAACGGATACCACCTTTATATGGACCTATCGCATTATTGAATTGTACACGATAGCCGAGATTGGTCTGTACCTCGCCTCTATCGTCTACCCATGTCACACGGAAAGTGAAGATACGGTCAGGTTCTACCAATCTTTCTATGATTTTAGCTTTTTCAAATTCAGGATGTTGATTGTATATATCTTCGATAGAAAGAAGAACTTCCTTCACTGCCTGAAGATATTCAGATTCACCGGGATGCTTAGCCTCCAAAGAGGACATGATTTTCTGGATGTTCATGATACTATATTTTAAAAGGTTAATTCTGATAAAATGTCAACTAACTCACTGCAAATATAGGAAAAATTTTCAGATGCGATTGGTTTTATGCCATTATTTTGATTAAATAATGATAAAATGATAGTAGAAAAGCATTTGGTATCAAGTGTTCAGTGCTAATACTGAATACTTGATACCTGAATTTAATACTTTGTACTTTTTACTTCTTAAAATCCGGCTTCATGTCCAAATTGTACATGATGAAACCGTAGATGTCTGCTTGTTCTTCAAGTACTTTTGCCATCGGTTTGCCTGCACCGTGACCTGCTTTGCTGTCGATGCGGATCAGTGTCGGGTTTGTACCGTCGTTGTCTGCTTGCAGCGTAGCGGCAAACTTGAATGAATGGGCGGGAACCACACGGTCGTCATGGTCGGCAGTGGTTACCAGTGTTGCCGGATATTTCGTGCCCGGTTTCAGGTTGTGCAATGGAGAATAGCCTTTGAGGTATTCAAACATTTCTTTGCTGTCTTCGCTTGTTCCGTAATCGCTTGCCCAGTTCCAACCGATAGTAAATTTATGATAGCGAAGCATATCCATCACGCCTACCTGCGGAATTGCTACACGGAACAGGTCCGGACGCTGTGTCATGCAGGCACCTACCAGCAGACCACCGTTGGAGCCACCTACAATGGCGATTTTGTCTTTATTCGTATATTTTTCGTTGATAAGATATTCGGCAGCAGAGATGAAGTCGTCGAATACATTCTGCTTCTGCATCTTAGTTCCGGCTACGTGCCAGTCTTCACCGTATTCGCTGCCACCACGCAGGTTGACTTGTGCGTAGATACCGCCATTTTCGAGGAATGGGATGCGCATTGCACTGAAACCCGGGTTGAGGCTGATGCCGAAACCACCGTATCCGTAGAGGAATACAGGATTTTTGCCGTCTTTCTTCAGATCTTTCTTATAGGTAAGGAACATCGGGACTTTTACACCGTCTTTGCTGGCAAAGAATACTTGTTCCGTCACAAAATCATCCGAGTTGAACTGTACTTTCGGTGCACGGTATAGTTCGTAGGTGTTCTGGTCCATATCATATTTGTAAGTGGCACCCGGAATGGTGAATGAAGTAAATCCGAAGAAACATTCTTTATCGTCTTTGTTGCCGCTAAAGCCTACGGAACCGAGTGACGGCAGTTGAATCTCCTGAATTTGTTTGCCGTCGAGGCCGTAAACGTATGCATGGTTCGAAGCATCTTTGTCGTAAGTAAGGAACAGTTTGCCACCGATCACTTCTGCGTTTGAAAGAACGGCTTCCGATTCGGGAACGAGTTCTTTCCAATCCTCCAGTTTCGGACGGTTGATGTCGGCTACCATGATCCGGTTTTTCGGTGCGCCATAGTTGGTATAAATATAAATCTGGTCGCCGATCACTTCAATCGGGTAGTATTGGTAGTCGAGGTCGGTAGTCAGTTGGATAAAAGGAGAATTCGGCTTTTTCAGGTCCCTTATAAATAAGTTGTTGCCTCTTCCGGCACCGGATTCTGTGAGGAAGAGAATACGTTCGTCTTCGCTGGTGCTGGCTGTATAGAAACGTTTCGGATAAGCTGGATTTTGATAAATCAGTTTATCTTTCGATTGCGGTTCACCTATTTTGTGATAATAGATTTTGTGCTTTTCGTTTACGTTGGAGAATTCTTTTCCTTTGGCGGGAGCATCGTAGGCACTGTAGTAGAATCCGTCTCCCTGCCAGGCGGCACCGGTAAATTTGGCCCATTCGATATGGTCTTCCAATAGTTTGCCACTTTCAGTGTCCATGACAAATATTTCAGACCAATCCGATCCGCTGCGTGAGATACTGTAAGCGGTATATTTGCCGTCGTTTGAGAAATAAAGACCGGTCAGTGCTACTGTGCCATCGTCCGAGAGCTTGTTCGGGTCGAGGAAAACGCGAGGCTCGCCGTCCAGTGAATCCTGTACGTAGAATACACTCTGGTTTTGCAGGCCGTCATTTTTACTGAAGTAATATTTGCCATGTTTCTTGATTGGCGTACTGATCTTCTCGTAATCGGCCAGTGTGGTCAATCGTTTCAACAAGTTTTCCCGAAATGGAATCTGACTTAGATACTCATTCGTTACTTTGTTTTGTGCTTCTACCCAGGCAGTAGTAGCTGCACTGGTGTCATTTTCCAACCATCTATAAGGGTCGGGAACTTGTGTACCGAAGTACACGTCTACGGTGTCTACCTTCGCCGTCTCGGGGTAGACTAGCTTTTTCTGTTGGGGAGCGCATGACATCACCATGATTCCACTCATTAATAAAGTTACTTTTTTCATGTGAATAAAAAGTCTTTTTGAATAAACTTAAAGTTACAAATCTACAAAATAATAAGAGATAAACAAGTAAACTTTATAAAGAAGATGGTGGAAAATGAGATTTAAAGAATTAACTTTGCAAAATGTGATTCTGCAGATAGACGATTTGAAATAAGAAAGGAGAATGACTTTATGCTTAGTAAATATAAATTAAACCAGCTTTACTTCAAAGATACACAATTCGCTAACTTGATGACAAGGCGGATTTTTAACGTGTTATTAATCGCTAATCCTTACGATGCTTTCATGTTGGAGGATGACGGGCGCATTGATGAGAAGATTTTCAATGAATACACTTCTTTGTCTCTGCGCTATCCACCTCGTTTCTCGCAGGTATCTACGGAGGAGGAAGCATTGTCACAGTTGGAAAATATGTCGTTCGACCTGGTGATTTGTATGCCGAGCACGGGGGATAATGACAGTTTCGATATCGGCCGTCACATCAAAGAGAAATACGAGCATATTCCTATCGTCATACTGACTCCTTTTAGCCATGGTATTACCAAACGGATTATCAATGAAGATTTAAGTGCGTTCGAATATGTGTTCTGCTGGTTGGGTAATACCGACCTGTTGGTGTCTATCATTAAGTTGATAGAGGACAAGATGAATCTGGAACACGATGTACAGGAGGTCGGTGTGCAGCTGATTCTTTTGGTGGAAGATGGCATTCGTTTCTATTCTTCCATTTTGCCGAATCTGTATAAGTTCGTGTTGAAGCAGAGTCAGGAATTCTCTACCGAAGCCTTGAATGCACACCAGCGTACGCTCCGTATGCGCGGACGTCCTAAAATAGTGTTGGCACGTACGTATCAGGAGGCGATGGAGATCTATCATAAGTATCAGAATAATATATTGGGGGTAATCACTGACGTCCGTTTCCCGAAAGTGGAACGGGGAGAGAAAGACGGTCTGGCAGGTATCAAGCTGTGTGCGGAGATACGTAAGAATGATCCGTTTGTTCCTTTGATAATCCAGTCTTCCGAATCTGAAAATTCGTCTTATGCAGCCAAGTATGGTGCCAGCTTTATCGACAAGAACTCCAAGAAGATGGACGTTGATTTGCGCCGTATCGTCTCCGATAATTTTGGTTTTGGTGATTTTATTTTCCGCAATCCGGATACCGGGGAGGAGATTGCCCGCGTCCGGAATTTGAAGGAGCTGCAAAATATTCTTTTTGCCGTACCTGCGGAGTCCTTCTTATATCATATCAGCCGGAATCACGTGTCGCGTTGGTTTTATTCGCGTGCCATGTTCCCGGTAGCTGAATTTTTGAAACCGATAACCTGGAATAGTCTTCAGGATGTCGATGCTCACCGTAAAATCATCTTTGAGGCGATTGTGAAGTATCGTAAGATGAAGAACCAGGGAGTCGTGGCGGTCTTTAAGCGCGACCGCTTCGACCGTTATTCTAACTTTGCCCGTATCGGGGACGGCTCTCTCGGAGGAAAAGGACGTGGACTGGCATTTATTGATAATATGGTGAAGCGTCATCCGGAGTTTGACGAGTTTGAAAATGCGCGTATTGCTATTCCGAAAACAGTGGTGCTTTGCACGGATGTCTTTGATGAGTTCATGGACACCAACAATCTGTATCAGATTGCACTGTCGGATGCGGATGATGATACGATTTTGAAATACTTTTTGAAGGCTAAATTGCCGGACCGGTTGGTAGAGGACTTTTTCACTTTCTTCGATGTCGTGAAGTCTCCGATCGCCATTCGGTCTTCTTCCTTGTTGGAGGACTCACATTATCAGCCGTTTGCAGGAATTTACAACACCTACATGATTCCTTATCTGGACGACCGCTATGAAATGTTGCGGATGCTTTCCGATGCCATCAAAGGGGTGTATGCTTCGGTTTATTTCCGTGACAGCAAAGCGTATATGCAAGCTACGTCGAATGTAATCGATCAGGAGAAAATGGCTGTTATCTTACAGGAAGTAGTTGGCAATCAGTATGGTGACCGTTATTATCCTTCCATGTCCGGTGTGGCACGCTCGCTCAATTATTATCCGTTGGGGAATGAAAAGGCAGAAGAGGGAACGGTGAATCTGGCTTTGGGATTAGGAAAATATATTGTTGACGGTGGCATGACCCTTCGTTTTTCTCCTTATCATCCTAATCAGGTGTTACAGACCAGCGAAATGGAAATTGCTCTCAAGGAGACTCAAACCCGTTTCTATGCATTGGATTTGAAAAATGCCGGACATGATTTTTCTATCGACGATGGTTTTAATTTGCTGAAACTTCATGTCAAAGAGGCAGAAAGTGACGGTGCTCTGCGTTATATTGCTTCTACCTACGATCCGTACGATCAGATCATTCGTGATGGTTTATATCCGGGAGGACGTAAGGTGATTACTTTTGCTAATATCCTGCAACATGATGTTTTTCCGTTAGCTCGTATTCTGCAGTTAGTATTGAAATATGGTGAACAGGAGATGCGCCGTCCGGTTGAAATTGAATTTGCAGCAACGTTAAGTCGCGAACATGATAAATCCGGAACTTTCTATCTGTTGCAGATCCGTCCTATCGTAGACAGCAAAGAAATGCTGGACGAAGATTTGAACGAGATTCCTGATGAGAATGTGATTCTCCGTTCGTATAATTCATTGGGACACGGTATTATGAATGATATTTATGATGTGGTCTATGTAAAGACCGATAATTATAGTGCCTCCAACAATCAGACAATTGCCTGGGAGATAGAAAAGATTAACCAACAATTCTTGAATGAAGGAAAGAATTATGTGCTTGTCGGTCCGGGACGTTGGGGAAGCAGCGATACTTGGCTCGGCATCCCTGTGAAGTGGCCGCATATTTCGGCTGCCCGTGTGATTGTGGAAGCCGGATTGACTAATTATCGGGTAGATCCAAGTCAAGGGACACACTTTTTCCAAAATTTGACTTCATTTGGAGTTGGATATTTTACTATTAACGCCTTTATGAATGATGGTGTGTATAATCAGGACTTCCTCAATGCGCAACCTGCGGTGGAAGAAACGAAATATCTTCGTCATGTTCGCTTTGAGAAACCGATGGTGGTCAAGATGGATGGAAAGAAGAAGCTGGGAGTAGTGTTGATGCCTTTTTAAGTGGAACTCGCAATAATTTAATGTGAAACAAATTTTGGAAGTACTAGGAGGATCGTTTTTTTATGTGTTGGAATTGATAAGATTCTATTTTCTGACCGTTGGTCTTTTTAACTAAATTAAAATATGATTTAAATCTTCCGTAGCATACCGTATAGTGTGAATATTAACCTTAAAAAAGTCTATATAGACAGGAAATATGGTCTTATAATCTTAAAAATAGAACATAAAATACAAAGAATTGACCTTGTGTGAATTATTATAAAGTTGTTACTTTGCACTCGTTTTTGTGATCAAATAGATTATTAATTAATTATGAGAATTATGAAGAAGAGTTTATTGTACTTGTTTATGCTTGTTTGTTCTGTTAGCATATTCATGAGTTGTAGTGATGATGACGATGAAGTGAAATATCCGATAGATACAGAATTGGCTGGAGGCTATGTTGGTAATCTGTCTGTAAATGTGGATGGTAATCAAATGGGAACTACCGAAAATCAAAAAATCACAATTTCACAGTCTAATAAGGGAACTAACCAAATTGCATTATCATTGAAGAATTTTACTTTTTTGGTAAATGTTGGTGATATTGAAGTTGATCCTTGCACTGTGAAAGCTATAGATGGTGGTTATGCTTTTGAAGGTCAACAGAATCTAGATTTGGTACAGCCACTTGGTAATTGCCCTGTTAGTATTTCTGGTACTGTGAAAGGTAGCAATATTAATATTGAAATAGGTGTAAAGGTTGGTGCTCCTTTAAATCAAAATGTAAAGGCTACTTTTGTTGGTCGTAAATTGACAGGTAGTGAAAGTTCGGAGGCTAAAATAACAAGTTTTATTATTGACGATGAGGCAGTAGTAGAACAACCAGTTATAAATGAAGAAGCTGGTACGATTGTTTTTGCTGTTAATGAGGAAGTAGAATCTTTAAAGTTTACTCCTATTATTGAAATATCTGAAGGAGCAACTATTACTCCGGCTTCCGGCGTAGCACAGGACTTCTCGAATAATAAGAAAGTGACTTATACTGTGACGGCGGAAGATGGCACCGTGAAAGTTTATACAGCTTTTGTGGAAGGTACTCGTAAGGTATTGAAATATTCTTTTGAAGACTGGAAGGAAGGTAGTAAGAATGATGAACTGTTACCCAAAGATTTGTGGGCAGGAAGTGCTGCTGGAGCTGGTATTTTAGGTGGTACTTTGTTGAGAAAGGAAACTAGAGAGGATGGTACGTATGCGGCTAAACTGATAACTTTTGAATATCCAAATGAGCCAAATTCATTAGTTCCGAAGATTACTGCCGGTTCTATTTTTATTGGTAAATTTGATATGATGCCTGCTTTACAAGGTGATAGGTTGAGTTGTACTAAATTTGGTCTTGATGCAGAAACAGTTAGTTTAGGTGGAAAACCGCTTCGTTTTAAGGGTGTTTATAAATATGAATCAGGTTCTAATTATCTTGATGCTTCTAATTATGAAGATGTAAAACCGGTTGATATTAAAGATAAAGGACAGATTCAAGCCGTATTGTATAAAGTGCAAACAGGCGAGGATGGTAAAGAGATTGTATTGACAGGTCACGATGTGAACACTTCGGAATTAAGAGTTGCTGTTGCTAATATTATCGTTGAGGATATTAAAGAATATACTCCTTTTAACATTGAATTTGAATATTTACAAGAGTATGATCGAAATGCAAAATATAAATTTGCTATAGTTTGCTCTTCAAGTAAAGATGGTGATTTATTTAAAGGTGCTGGTGGTAGTACTTTGATTGTGGATGAATTTGAAGTAATATGTGAATAAGATTGTTATAATATAAGTTGGCATACATTTAATGTGTGTTTATTGTATAAACGAGGGTGTCTATGAGGATATCCTCGTTTTTCTGTAAAATCCTGTATATATATCAAATAAATATTAAATAAATTTCCCTTACTGTTTTTGGACAGTGGGGAATTTTTTTGTAGTGAGGGAGAATAATTATTTGTTTATGGCAATCATACCCAAAATGTCATTCAATATACGATACAGAAAAGAATTTGTTCACTATAGAATAACTCCGGATATAAAGTTTCAATGAATTTGAACTCAGCAAATACTACATAGTGAAAAAATATTTACCATACTATCATTTATTTTTATATTAAGCTAATTTTCAATAAGATAAGTGTGATAGATGATTTCTCAAACAGGTATCTATCATACCCCTACTGCATCCGCTTTAGTGTAGTATCATGGAAAAACACCCATATGAAGCCACAAGAATATTCACTTTATAGGATGATAACTTGTATTTGGCAGCTAAATAATACATTGGAAACGGTAATCTTTTTATAGCCTACATATGTAGGCTGTACAGCCCTGGCTATCAAAGTGGGATTATTAAGCCATACAAGCCGGATTTATATAGATTCATTGCAACAAAAACAAGCCATCTTACGCCTGTTTGAACCTTATTGGACTATTTTATTGATGAGAGATACCCGCTTTTTGGTGGTATAGAAACGCAGAGACGCTTACGATACTACCCTGTATTTATTGATTTAGCCCATACATAAATAAAAAACTACGAGAAGAATTCCCGTAGTTTTCTATTGACACAATATTCTGGATCGTTTAGTATAAAACAATATGCTAAAATGCATATCCAAATCCCACGTTCAAATAAATAGGATACATGGCAAATGAGATTGTATCAAAATCTTTTTTGAAAATATCATTCATCCCCCACGTTAAGTCAGCGTATACATTTAGATGTTTAAATGCTCTCCATTCGCCGCCTAGTTGTAGTCCCCATTGAAATTTTCGGAGATTTTCGGAAAAATCATAGGTAGCTATGCTTTCCCCAGAGAAAACAACTCGTGAACCTGTTTGGTCCGGGGTACGTAAATGACCGTTGTATACATGTCCGGAGAATCCTCCTTCGATGAGGTATGATATGTATGGACCTGCAGACAATTTCCAACGCTTGCTTATCTTATAGTTAGCAACCACCGGAATTGTCAGATATGAATTTTTAACTTTGGTCTTTACTCCTCCTGTCCATAATCCTTGTAATTCTCCACCATTGGTGTTGATAATTTTCATACCGTAATTTTTTACGGTAGCTTCGGTGGTCATATTCTTATTTTCAAGTCGCACTCCTACAGTCATCCCCCATTTGGGATCGAACCACTTCGTCGCATTACCTTCAATTGAAATTGCGATTCCTGGTGCATAACTATCAATTTTACGGATTTCTTTTGGTAGAGGTAATGGTGAAGTTCCACCAATATTGAAACCGGCTTTTATTCCATATTCCCATCCATGTAAATAAGACCAGATGATACCTTGGTTTCTTTCTTCCTGTGCTTGAGCTGTGAATATGCTTACAAATAGCAGCACAACTATGATATTGATTGATTGATATTTTTTCATTGTGTTAGTTTTATTTATTCTTTACAAATAAGTTCTAGCTCATCAACGTATAGAGTGCTACCAACAGCCCCTCTAAAATAGGCGCCATCTACGCTGGATGATAGTACAATACCTAATTTATATTTACCGTTTTGTAGTTTCGTATCGTCAATTTCTCGTCCTTTTACTGATTCGAAATATAAAGTAAACTCATTCCATTCATCTTCTGATTCAACGATATCTTCAGGTTTTATTCGTGCTAATAATACTAATTTATCAGAGTTGAATACGTCATCACCATTAAGCATGATAGAATTATTTTCTGCCTCATACATAACAGCATAAATATCACATTTGTCCCTTTTTCCGGTTTGTGGCTGTCCTTCTACAGAATAAACTTCCCCAGCTTTAAATTTATAATATCCTTTAAGTGCTATGGGATGTTTATAAAATTGAAAACCAAAGTTCGTTGCTTTTCTAGGATTTGTCAGTGCATTTTCTACTTCAAATGTCCCGATAAATAAATTTCCAGCAGCAATATACATTTTTACCATTGCACCAAAATCTCCAGTATTACGAGTTTCTAGCTTTACAGCCTTACCTTTAAAACCATTTGCAACTTGTACTGTTGGGTAATCTATTCTAGAATTAGCCATACCCGTTAATTTAAAACCGGGATTACCGCTTGACCATTGTAATACTTTAGATATTTCTTGTGAGGTTGCAGGTGTAAATTCATAAAATGTATCGTATTCACTGGAGGTTGTCAGTAATTCTTCAAATTTGAAAAGGGTAGGTAATTCCGCTAAAATCACATTAACGGTATAAACAGGCTGCCATTGACCGTCTTCTGATGTAACAGTGAATTTACGGGAGTGCGGTTCTTCGCTGAAATCATAGGTAGATTCAGTATCTCCAGTTATTGGAGTATTTACTTTAACTGTAGCTCCTTGTGGAAGTGTAAATTCTAATTTTTGTTTGGAAAGGTCGGCTCCTTTATTTACATATACATTGATTACTTTAGAATCTGCATCGATATTTGCCAATTGCACATCATCGCCTGAACAAACATCAATGGCTGCTTCTGAATTTAATGCTTCATCCTGTATGCAGGAAGATATTGCACATGTAAAGATGAAATAGGCTATTAAAGTCTTAATTTTCATTTGATTTTCCTTTTTAGTTTACTAATTCAGTCTCTTTTATAAAACTTGGTTGCAAAGTTAAGTTTCTTTTTTGAAATGCAGTACTTCATCACTTAAGTAATTCAATAAAATTAGCGCCTTTTTAAAATTAATGTTATAAATGAATTATTCCTTTTTAAATCCCCGCACTGTTTTTATAATAAATCTAACTTCCTTGTTATAATCAACTTGTACTGTTGCTTCATTTCTTTGGGTAAGAAAGAAATATCTATGAACTCTAACCATTTCTCGGCAACTTTGGTAAATTTAGAAAATAGGTTGTCTATGATCTTTTTCTCTAAACTGCAGCTATTCATGGCAACTTCAAAATCAGAACGCTTGATTTTGCGTCTTTTCCCATTAAGTGTCAAAGCCAATTCTTCAGTGTCCTCCGGCATGAGGAGTGCCGTAGAGAGCATGTCATATCCCGGGGTCAGTGAATAATAGCCTTTACGCTGACTATAAAGTGAAAAGTTTTTCAGATGCATATCCGCATTTCCGGTCAGCCATGAGAAAACGACTTGTTCCCAGAAATTTATTACGTCAAGTTTTGGCACAGCGGAATATTGCATAATTATCTTTGATATCTTTTCATAAGAGCCCTTATATTTATACTCTGTGAGGCGTTCCGAGAGCTGGCACATATCCTCCATTGGCAACTTTTCACCCTTTGCGGTTCTATCTATGCGTTTAGTGATATAGGCCAATTCGCCATCGGCAAAACGAATCAATGAATGAGGGACAACGTTCACTTTAGCCAATTCGGCAAGATGCATCGTTAAATCCTCAACTTCAGGCATGTATTTAAATTGTTCCGTTTGCGGTTTGAGAATATAACGTCCCCATAAACCAACGATAGTAAAGCGTTGCGGTTGGTTGGGGGACGATGATATATCGAGAGACAATTTTGCTTGCACTCCTGTAAGTGTGGTTTGTGAGCGTATGACTTGTTCGGCAAGTTGCTTAATATCCGCTTTTGTATAAGGTAGGAGAGGAACTGTTTTGCTCCCAAATATTTTCTTTCCGCATTGAGGGTGAAAATCAGTTTCTCCCTCGCCAAGTTCCTGATAACAATATAGGCATCTGCTCATCATTATTCTTTATTTAAGATGGGAATCACACTAACTGCACCGATGCAATCTTTGCAACAGGCAAGCAGTAGTGACATACGGTCACGTCGATTTATCTTCCAACTTTTTTCAGCAATATCTAAAAGCCAGCCTTCAGGAATAAGACCGTCAAAGAATGGGAATAATATTAGACTTGTATATGGCTTTTCCGAGATCGGCAGTGTGAGGCTGACAGGTTCCGCATCGCTGGATTTAATGTAAGCTGTATTATATTGAAAGGTATAGCCATCTTCATCTTCTGTAAGCAATCCTGCTAACTGGTCTTGGTTGTATATGAATGCTTGTCTCATAGCTTGTTGAATTTACTTATTGGTACAACACCCACTTCCGTTCCAAAGAGACTAAGCACTTGATTTACTTTATCAAGACGCAAAGTCTGTTTCCCCTGTTCGAGTTCGCGTACAAAACGTAACCCGACTCCTGATTTTTCGGACAGCTCTACTTGGGTCAAGTTATGTTCTTTACGCATTTGCTTGACGTATTCTGATAATGATTTATCGTTCATATTATACCCTTTTGGGTACAAAGATAATGTAAATTTTCTATTTTACACCCTTTAGGGTATAAATTTAGTTGTAGATTTATGAATTATACCTTATGGGGTATAAGAAAACAGGTACTCTTTCTTTGGGAAGAAGGAGTACCTGTAGAGGAAAGTGATAGCAGATTATTCTTTCAAAGCCTCTTGTAAGTCAATACCCAGCGCTTTGGCAACTCCTGTTCCATATGCAGGATCGGCTTTGTAGCAGTTGCGCACATGACGTTGTTTGATAAACAATTCGGAGTCTCCCATGGCGCGAGCTGTATTTTCGAACAATAATTGTTGTTCTTCAGCTGGCATCAGTCGGAATAAGTCACCCGGTTGGCTATAATAGTCGTCATCATATTCCCGTTCATTGTAGTTGTAAACTTCACCGGTAACTTTAAGAGGCGGTTCTTTCATAGTAGGAGAATCCTGCCATTCGCCGTAACTGTTCGGTTCATACCCTTTAGTAGCACCGTAGTTACCGTCTACGCGCATAGCACCGTCACGATGATAGGCGTGGAAAGGACAACGAGGTTTGTTGACCGGAATTTGTTCTGCATTCACCCCTAGACGATAACGTTGTGCGTCGCCATAAGAGAATAAACGACCTTGTAACATTTTGTCGGGAGACAGACCGATACCGTCTACAATATTCATCGGGTTGAAAGCAGCTTGTTCCACTTCAGCAAAATAATTTTCCGGGTTGCGGTTCAGTTCAAGGACACCAACATCTTGTAGAGGGAAATCTTTGTGCGGCCATACTTTAGTCAGGTCAAACGGGTTGATACGATAGTTGTCCGCTTCTTCCTCCGTCATTAACTGAATCTGGAATAACCATTTCGGATAATCGCCCTTTTCGATGCTCTCGAAGAGATCACGTTGATGAGATTCGCGATCTTTAGCAACTATTGCTTCTGCTTCCTGGTCTGTCAGATTCTTGATACCCTGCAAGGTACGCAGATGGAATTTAACCCAAATACGTTGATTTTCTGCATTGATAAAACTATAAGTATGACTGCCGAATCCGTGCATGTGGCGATATGAATAAGGAATACCACGCGGACTCATAGTGATAGTAACTTGATGTAATGCTTCCGGTAAAAGCGTCCAGAAGTCCCAGTTACTGTTCGGGCTACGCATATTTGTTTTCGGATCTCGTTTGATGGCATGATTCAGATCCGGAAATTTAAGCGGATCACGTAAGAAGAATACAGGAGTGTTGTTACCCACCAAATCCCAGTTACCTTCTTCCGTATAGAATTTCATAGCAAAACCACGGATGTCACGTTCTGCATCAGCAGCTCCACGTTCTCCGGCTACGGTGGAGAAACGGACAAAACATTCTGTTTGTTTTCCGACTTTACTGAAAATAGCAGCACGGGTGTACTTTGTAATGTCATGGGTGACAGTAAACGTACCGTAAGCTCCCGAACCTTTAGCGTGCATACGTCTTTCAGGAATTACTTCACGATCAAAATGGGCAAGCTTCTCTATAAGCCAGGGATCTTGTAACATTACAGGTCCGCGTTGACCTGCGGTTTGCGAGTTTTGATTGTCAGCGATAGGACGACCGTTCGCTGCAGTAAGTTTTTTCTTTTCCATAAATAGATTTTTTAGTCGGATACAAGTATAAGCAGACTGTTTCCTTTTTATTCTTTCATCCGGGGTTTATAATATATAACAAAGATAGGCTTCTTTTGCTCGCTTGTCAAACAGATAATTTCTATCTAAAGATAGAGAATAACTATGAATTGTGTGTGTATTGTCTGCTATTTATTTTTCTACAAAGATTATTGTGCTGACACCCGGGTGTCGTACATCTTTTTATTGCATAAAAAAACTCCCGCACTTCCTTCACGGAAGACGGGAGCTTTTAAATAAACTATAGCTTATATATCTTTTGCTGATTATACGATACCTTGTGCCATCATTGCTTTAGCAACCTTCATGAATCCGGCTACGTTAGCACCCTTCACATAGTTTACGTATCCGTCAGCTTCTGTACCATACTGAACGCAAGCTTCGTGGATATTTTTCATGATGCTTTTCAGCTTTTCGTCTACTTCTTCAGCGCTCCAGCTTAATTTGATAGAGTTTTGAGTCATTTCAAGACCTGATACTGATACGCCACCAGCGTTAGCAGCTTTACCCGGAGCGTAAAGGATTTTTGCATCCTGGAATACTTTGATAGCTTCTGGAGTAGAAGGCATGTTAGCTCCTTCAGATACAGCGATACAACCGTTTGCTACCAACTGACGAGCGTGGTCACCGTTCAATTCATTTTGAGTAGCAGAAGGAAGAGCGATATCACATTTTTCACCCCAAGGTTTAGCTCCTTCTACATATTTGCAACCATATTTTTCTGCGTATTCACGGATACGGCCACGGTACAGATTCTTCAGTTCCATGATATAATCCAGTTTTTCGCGGTCGATACCGTCCGGATCGTAGATATAACCGTCAGAGTCAGAGCAAGTAACTACTTTACCACCCAGTTCGATTACTTTTTCGATTGTATATTGAGCAACGTTACCAGAACCAGAAACCAGACAAACTTTACCTTTCAAGTCAGTTCCTTTTCTCTTCAACATTTCCATCAGGAAGTAGATGTTACCGTAACCTGTAGCTTCCGGACGAATCAGTGAACCACCGAATTCGCGGCCTTTACCTGTAAATGTTCCGGTAAATTCATGAGCCAGTTTTTTATACATACCGAACATGAAACCTACTTCGCGGCCACCAACACCGATGTCACCAGCAGGAACGTCAGTTTCAGGACCGATGTGACGCCACAGTTCCAGCATGAATGCCTGTACGAAGCGCATTACTTCAGCATTTGACTTTCCACGAGGAGAGAAGTCGGAACCACCTTTACCACCACCCATTGGCAGAGTAGTCAGTGAGTTTTTGAATGTTTGTTCAAAGGCAAGGAACTTCAAGATAGAAAGGTTCACAGATGCGTGGAAACGGATACCGCCTTTGTAAGGGCCGATTGCGTTGTTATGCTGAACACGGTAACCCATATTGGTCTGAATATTACCTTTATCGTCCATCCAAGTCACACGGAACTGATATACTCTATCAGGAATACACAAACGTTCGATCAAGTTTACTTTATCAAACTCCGGATGTTTGTTGTATTCTTCTTCAATAGTAGAAAGTACTTCTTCTACTGCTTGATGATACTCCGGTTCATTGGGAAATCTTCTTTTCAGATCGTCTAATACCTTTGCTGCATTCATAATCTTTTTTTTCTTTAATTGGTTGATATAAATAAAGTGCTAATTTGACAATTTGCTAATATACCGTTTGACTATGTGCTTTTGTGCTATATAGCAGATTTGCACATCTGTGTATGGGTACATCGGATATTTATTTTCGGTTGCAAAAGTAAAGATAAAAATTGAACTAGCAAACATTTTATAAAGAAAAATGCGATAAAACATCAAATTTGATATTTTATCGCATTAAAAATAGGAAAAAAGATATTTATTTGTTCTTTTTGATCGACTTATAGACAGGAATAAACACTAATGCTGCCGAAATGCCAAGCATTACCACCGTCATCCCGTCAATTCGTTCGGCTTTTGTCAGAACCAGATAGCAAAGCGCCAACCAAAGCAGGCTGATGCAAACTATTTGTGATTTGGATAACGGACGTTTCATTTATCTCCTCTTTTCTTTTTGTCAACGATGGCGTCGATCACGGCTACAGCTGTGATATTGACAATGTCGCGGACAGAGCTTTCGAAATCGGTGAAATGAATAGGTTTGTTCAATCCCATCTGGATAGGGCCGATGAATTCCGTATCCGGGTCCATTGCCTGCAACAGTTTGTAACCGGCGTTTGCTGAACTCAAGTTCGGGAAAATCAATGTATTTACATCTTTTCCTTTCAGGCGGGTAAACGGATATTTGGTATCACGCAATTCGCGGTTCATGGCAAAGTTTACCTGCATTTCACCGTCAATAGCCAGTTCCGGATATTCTTCCTGCATGTGGGCAACAGCTTCGTGCACTTTCACAGGGCTACCTGCAGTATCAGCACCGAAGTTGGAGTATGACAACATTGAGATAACCGGCGTGTGATTGAAGAAGCGAACTGTTTTATCAGACAATTTAGCGATGTCAATCAATGTTTCCGTATCCGGGTGGCGGTTAATCAGTGTGTCTGCCAGGAAGTAAGTACCTTTCTTGGAGTTCAGGATATGCATTGTTCCGAAGTGTTTGAAGCCCGGTTGGATACCGATTACTTCTTTGGCCACTTTGATCGTATTGCTATATCTTGTATAAAGTCCGGTGATGAAAGCATCCGCATCTCCTGTTTCCACCATCATCATACCGAAGTAGTTGCGTTCGAACATTTTATCGTTGGCTTCTTCATAAGTAAAGCCTTCGCGTGCACGTTTTTCTGCAAGAATGCGTGAGTAACGTTCGCGGCGTTCCGATTCGTCCGGGTGACGGAGATTGACGATTTCAATACCTTCCAGGCTAAGATCCATTTCTTCTGCCAGTTTTCCGATAGCCTCGTCATTTCCTAATAAGATAGGATGACAGATACCTTCGGCTTTCGCTTCAACGGCAGCTTTCAGCATATTCGGATGGATACCTTCGGCAAATACGACACGTTGCGGTGAACGGCGGGCTGTATCATACAGTTGGCGGGTCAGTTTGGACTCATAACCCATCAATTCGCGCAGGTGAACACAGTAAGCATCCCAGTCTTTGATTTCAGTGCGGGCCACTCCGCTTTCCATAGCAGCTTTTGCCACTGCGCAGGAAACTTCGGTGATGAGGCGTGGATCTACCGGTTTCGGGATAAAGTATTCCGCGCCGAAAGAGAGGTTGTTCACGTGGTATGCCGCATTAACTACATCGGGTACCGGCTGTTTTGCCAGATTAGCGATAGCGTGTACGGCTGCAATCTTCATCTCTTCGTTGATAGCTTTAGCGTGAGTATCCAAAGCACCGCGGAAGATATACGGGAAACCGATTACATTATTAATCTGGTTCGGATAGTCAGAACGTCCGGTAGCCATCAGTACGTCAGGACGTGCTGTCATGGCATCTTCGTAAGAGATTTCTGGTGTCGGGTTAGCCAATGCGAACACAATCGGCATCGGAGCCATGCTGCGCACCATATCCTGGCTTAACACATTTCCTTTCGACAGGCCGAGGAATACATCTGCACCTTTGATTGCTTCTTCCAGCGTGTGAATATCCGTGCGGTCGGTTGCAAAAAATCTTTTCTGTTCGTTCAGATCCGTGCGCGCCTTGCTGATAACGCCTTTACTATCCAGCATGACGATGTTTTCGAGACGTGCACCCAGTGACACATACAATTTAGTACAAGATACGGCAGATGCACCTGCACCGTTCACAACGATTTTTACATCTTCGATTTTCTTTCCGGCCACTTGCAGGGCATTCACCAAACCGGCACTGGAGATAATAGCAGTACCGTGCTGATCGTCGTGCATGACAGGTATATCCAGTTCTTCTTTCAGGCGACGTTCGATTTCAAAACATTCGGGAGCTTTGATGTCTTCCAGGTTGATACCTCCGAAAGTAGGAGCAATAGCCTTTACTGCAGCAATAAATTTCTCCGGATCTTTTTCATCCACTTCGATGTCGAAAACGTCGATGCCCGCGTAAATTTTGAAAAGCAGACCTTTACCTTCCATTACAGGTTTACCGCTCAATGCACCTATATCACCCAGTCCGAGTACGGCTGTACCGTTGGAAATAACGGCTACCAGATTACCTTTAGCCGTATATTTATACGCATCTTGCGGATTCTTCTCAATTTCGAGACAAGGTTCTGCTACACCGGGAGAATATGCGAGTGATAAGTCGGTTTGTGTACTGTAAGGTTTGGTAGGCACTACCTCAATCTTACCGGGTTTGCCCTGTGAATGATAGAGCAAAGCGGCTTCTTTCGTTATTTTAGCCATGGTATTTATGAAATTTGTTAATAAGTTATCATTTGACCGCAAATGTAGGAATAAAAGTTCGAAATTGTAGCTGTTGATTAATAATTTCTATTAATTTTATAGCAAAATGGCTGAATTTATGATATGATATGTCAAGGATGTGTTTTTGTATTCTATTCCCTTTTAAATGCTATGATATTGATTTATTGAAATTTTAACAAGTGCTTTGGTTGTCGGCTTTAGTTATTTCGCTATTTTTGAATCGATATATGATTTAACCTTATTTTATAATGATTACCACCCAGCAACTTCGATTATTGAAAGAAGGAAATAAAAATGCTTTTGAGGCATTGTATCGTGGATACAATGCTCGCATTTATAATTTTGTCCTTTCTATGGTGAGCAATGCCGGGGTGGCGAAAGATATCACACAAGATATTTTTCTCCATATCTGGGAGAAGCGGCTTAATATCGATCTGGAAGGGAATTTTGACGGCTATCTTTTTAAAATATCCCAAAACATGGTATATCATTATGTAAGACGCGAACTCCTGCTTCAAAATTATGTAGACAGGCTTGCGAATGAGTCATCTGACGAATCCGTAGAGATAGATGAAGAACTGGATTATTTGTTTTTGGAAGAATATATCCTGAAACTTTTAGAAGAACTGCCTCCAGCGCGCCGGGAAGTTTTTATGCTTTACTGGAAATCAGGGTTGAACTATCGTGAGATAGCCGACCAGTTGAATATCTCGGAAAAGACTGTTGCCACACAGGTACACCGTTCTTTGGATTTCTTGCGTGACAAACTGGGAATAATTGCCTTTTCAGTCTCTCTCTTCTTACATGATATCTAATATAGAAGTTTTAATAAAAGTTAATGTCTGAACTATTTCGATTTCTCTGTAGTCCTTTTCTGTCTCTCAAGACTAGTATAAATAGAACAGGAAAATTATGGAGCAACACGATTACATAGTACTATTGGAAAAATTCTTCAAAAAGGAGGCCTCTTCTGAAGAAAGAAGGATACTTATTGAATGGATTCGTAAACCCGGAATTCGTAATGAGTTTAATCTGCTTTGCGAGCAAATGTGGAAAGAAGCAGCCGTCGAAATCGATAAGACAGTGGAAGAAGAAATGTGGAACCATCTGCAGAGGAATCTGGATGAGCCCAAGATACTATCTCCGAAGAAACGGCGCTGGCAACCTATTATATATAAGGTGGCAGCCACTATCTTATTACCGGTTTGTTTGGGACTGGCCACTTACTTTGGGGTAGAACACATGAATAAGGTGTCACAGGACCCTTTCATGGTGGCTGTCGATTATGGACAGAAAGCGAATCTGACTTTGCCCGATGGAACGAAAGTCTGGTTAAATTCGGCTACTCATCTTTCTTATGATGCGGAGTACAACAAATCCGACCGGAAAATCTATTTGGACGGAGAAGCCTATTTCGAAGTGGCGAAAAACAAAGATAAACGTTTTATCGTCTGCTGCAATGATCTGGAGATAGAAGCGTTGGGAACCACCTTTGATGTGAAAGGCTATTGTGACGATCATTCTGTCACAACACTGCTGGCAGAAGGAAGCGTCAAGGTTTCTAATAAAACGGACGTAACCTTGTTGAAACCCGGGGAAAAGGTAGAATACCATAAGAGCAAGCAGACATTTACTAAATCTGTAATCTCGGATATGCGTGAAATCGACTTTTGGCGGAACAATATGTTGATTTTTAATTCATCCTCTTTAGCGGAGATCGCGACTACGCTGGAGCGGATGTACGGAGTGAAAGTCGTGTTTGACTCCGAGAAACTGAAGAACGTGCTATTTTCCGGAACCATCCGGAACAGTAGCTTGCATAATGTATTTTACATTATAAGCCTTACTTATCCTTTAACCTATGAGTTAGAAGGAGATACGGTGAGAATAGGAAGTAGTATTAACTAAAAAGGACGATTTATGGAAGACACCTCATAATAAAATAAAGAGGGTAGAATTATGTAGCAGCATAATTCCACCCCGAAATCAAATACGGTTTATACATGATAGTAAAAAAGAAATTTTCCTTATGCGGATAAGGGAAAGGGGATCCTTTTTGCTTCACGATTTTACAAAGATAATAAAAAGTCTAATTTTCAGACTTATATTTTAAAGAATTTAAAGCTAATTACTAATGAGAAAACAATTACATATCATATTCAGGCTTGTTATGTTCAGTTGTATCTTGTTGTTTGTGTCTCAAGAGGCAAGTGCGCAGATCACTTTCTCTGTGAAGAATCAGACGATACGCCAGACGATACGAGTGATTGAAAAGAAGGCTGATTACAGCTTTTTTTATACGGATAAGCTTCCCGGATTAGATCAAAAAATTTCATTGACAGTGAGTAATGAAAGTATTGATGCGGTTTTAGAAAAAGTTTTCAAAGGATCATCTATTAGTTATAAAATAGAATCGGGTAAGCAAGTGGTGCTTACTCTGAAAAGTGAACAGAACGCCCCCCAGAAAGGCGATAAGAAAACAATCACCGGTGTTGTGGCCGACCGGAGGGGAGAACCCTTGATTGGTGTCACAGTGAGAGTGGAGGGAGAGAATATTGGAACCGCTACCGATATAGACGGTCGTTTCTCTTTGGAAGCTCCTGTGGGGGCAAAAATCAGTTTCTCCTATATCGGTTATGTTTCCCAATCTCATACGGTCAATAAGCAGAACATATACAATGTGTCATTGAGCGAAGATTCGCAGGTACTGGAAGAGGTAGTCGTAGTGGGATACGGTTTTATGAAACGGAAAGATATTACGACTGCGGTATCTGTCGTTTCCACGGCAGATATTGAAGAACGTCCGATTATGACAGCCGCACAGGCTATTCAGGGAAAGGCAGCCGGTATTCAGGTTGTACAGCCGTCGGGTATGCCGGGTTCCGGAGTGACAATCCGGGTGAGAGGAGCCACTTCGGTACAGGCATCCAATGAACCGTTGTATGTGGTGGACGGTTTGCCGTCGGATGACATTTCGAATATCAGTCCGAATGATATTGAAAGCATGCAAATTCTGAAAGATGCCTCATCGGCAGCTATTTACGGAGCACGTGCGGCAAACGGAGTAGTGTTGATTACGACTAAAAGAGGAAAGATCGGTGCACCACAAGTGAAAATGAGTGCTTATGTGGGTTTCTCTAAATTAGGGAAAAAAATAGATGCGTTGAATACAGAACAATATAAAGACTTGATGAAAGACTTGAAAGCAGTTTCGGATGTTGCCCCCAATATCCCCGAAAGTGAAACGCGCTATGTGGACTGGACTGATTTATTCTTCGGTACGGGTGTCAATCAGAACTATCAGTTGTCTGTGGCAAATGGGACCGAGAAACTGCAATATTTTGTTTCCGGAGGTTATTCCGATGAACAGGGCATCGTGGAGAAAGCACATTTCAATCGGTATAATTTCCGTGCAAACCTGGATAGTGAGCAGACCAAATGGCTAAAGATGGCACTCAATTTTGCATATTCGCATACAGGCGGACAATGGGTGAACGAAAGCCGTAGTTCTTTGCGTGCCGGTTCCATCTTATCCGTTGTGAATACTCCTCCGTTTATGCAGAAGCGGAATCCGTATGATCCGAACGAATATGATGAACAGGCTTACGGTGCACGTATTTTGAATCCGCTGGCTGCCAATGCTGCAGACAGTAACACGAATACAGACCATATAAATGGTTCACTCGGCTTCACAGTTGACATATTCAAAGGACTGAAGTTTAAAACCACTTTTGGCATTGAACTGACCAATGAACATTGGGACTACTATCTGGACCCGATTTCAACTTCGGACGGACGGGGCACAAAAGGACGTGTGGAAGAGAGTTTCTCACGAAACTTCGAATGGCTTTTTGAAAATTTGCTGACCTATGATTGTTCATTCAACAAACATAACCTTTCTATTTTGGGAGGGGCTACCCAGCAGCGTGCACAATATAACGGTTCGTGGATGGCAGGTTTCGACCTGGCAGAGTCTTATCCCGATATTCATTCCATCAGTGCCGCCAATCAACTGGATAAGGATGCTTGCGGTTCTTCTGCTTCCGCATGGACGCTGGCCTCTTTTCTGGGTCGTGTAGCCTACAATTACGACAGCCGTTATTTGCTGACAGTTAACTTCCGTGCAGACGGTTCTTCTCGTTTTGCCCCGGGACATCGTTGGGGTACTTTCCCTTCTGTTTCTGCAGGTTGGAGAATTTCAGGCGAAAAGTTCATGCAACCTTTGCAAGACATTGTTACCGACTTGAAATTACGTGCCGGATGGGGTATGAATGGTAACCAAGGCGGTTTTGGAAACTACGCTTACATGGCTTCCATGAGCGTCAGTAAACTGCCCGTTTCGGAGGGAAACTTATATCCGGGACTTGCCATTAAACCCGGCTCGGCAGCCAATAAAGAACTGACCTGGGAAAAAACAAGCCAATGGAATCTGGGACTCGACCTGACCATGTTTGATTCCCGCTTATCCTTCTCGGTTGATGCTTACTACAAAAAGACCACCGATTTACTATTGACAGTCAGCCTGCCGGAGAATGTGGTGCCGAGCAGTGTGACAAGAAACGACGGTGAGATGGTGAATAAAGGTATGGAGTTCACTCTCTCTTCCCAGAATTTTAAAGGTAACTTTCAGTGGAATACCGATTTCAATATATCTTTCAACCGGAATAAGCTGACGAAGCTCGGTTTGAATAAAGTTTATTATTATGCTGAAATGTACGAATCCAAGGAGAAAGCCGTCATCCTGAAAGAAGGTCTTCCGTTAGGCACATTCTTTGGTTACATATCAGAAGGCGTTGATCCGGAAACCGGAGATATTATCTATCGTGACTTGAATGGTAACGGTTTTATCGATCCGGAAGATCGCACTACTTTGGGAAATGCCCAGCCCAAGTTCATTTACGGTATGACGAATACATTTTCGTATGCCGGTTTCGACCTGTCTGTATTCTTGCAGGGAAGTCAGGGCAATAAGATTTTTAATGCATCGCGTATTGATATGGAAGGCATGACAGACTTTAGAAACCAGTCGGTTCGTGTGTTGGATCGTTGGAAACGACCGGGTATGATTACCAATGTCCCCCGCGTTGGTAATACAGAGAATAATCATAACTCCTCCCGTTTTGTAGAAGATGGATCTTACCTGCGCCTGAAAACAGTCACTTTATCCTATAATTTTCCTAAGAAATGGTTGAATAAGATACATCTGTCCAGATTGCAGGCTTACGTCACCGGACAGAATCTCTTCACACTGACTAAATACAAAGGATACGATCCTGAAGTAAATGCTTTTGGCGGAGACTCCGTTGCTCAAGGGGTGGACTATGGTACTTATCCTCAATCGAGGGCGGTAATTTTTGGTTTGAATGTTGAATTTTAATAGCTGCGAAAATGAAAAACATAATAAAGTTAGCGTATGTCGTACTCTGTACATTAGTCGTTTCATGCAGTAGTTTCCTAGATGAGAAACCGCAATCGGATTTTATGCAGGAAGGTACCGGAACGGAAGATCAGGAGTCTAAATATGGAAGTCTGGCAGATGCACAGGCCGAGTTGCAGGGTGTGTATGAGAGTTTTAAAGCAGATATATTCCAGTCGGAAAATTATACTATTGGAGATGTGCAGTCCGATAATTGTTATATCGGCGGAGATGGTGTGGCCGAACAGGAGTTTGATTTGTTGAAACTGACCTCTACCAATTATAAAGTAGAACTGGTCTGGTCACAGTATTATTCGATGGCGGGCACTGCAACCAGTGTAATTGAAAATACGAAGATGATGGATCCTACTTCTACCGTAGCAGAAGAACGTAATCGTGTTATTGCAGAAGCCAAGTTCTTGCGGGCATGGGCGTATTTTGATATTGTCCGTTTATGGGGTGATGCCCCGATGGTGCTGGATTTGATTCCGACCATTACAGCCGAAAACCTCGATAAATGGTATCCGGTGATGTATCCGGAACGTTCTGCCACAGATAAAATATATGACCAGATCCTGGACGACCTGAATGAAGAAAATACCATTCGTTACCTGGTAAGCAAGAATAAAGGAATTTTCCAGGCAACCAAGGGAGCAGCCTATGCCTTACGTGCCAAAGTGTTAGCAACGAGAGGGGAGAAATCAACACGCGACTATACCAAAGTGGTTGAGGCTTGTGACAAAGTAATAGCAGAAGGCTATACGCTGGTCAGCAATTTTGACGAGTTGTGGCAACCCGACAAGAAATTTTCTTCAGAAAGCATCTTCGAAGTCTATTACACCTCCGATGCACCCAACTGGGCTTACTGGGTATTGCTGAAAGAAGATGACGGATCAGTAACCTGGCGACGTTATTGTACACCTACTCATGATCTGGTTGCTAAATTTGACAAAGAGAAAGATACCCGTTATGCATCCAGTATTCTTTGGAAATCAGTGCCTTATGATACCTATTGGCCGGCAGACAGTTACCCGTTGTCTTATAAGATTCGCGAGAAGACTTCCAATATCATTTTGATGCGGTTGGCAGATATACTGCTGTTGAAAGCCGAAGCACTGGTAGAGTTGGACCGCACCCCGGAAGCCATCCGGATTGTAAACAGCATTAGAGAGCGTGCCGGTTTTGCTCCTTCTTCTTTAGATGAAAATATGGGGCAGGCCAGAGGACGCCTGGCGGTAGAGAACGAACGCCAATTAGAGTTGTATATGGAAGGTCAGCGCTGGTTCGACCTGGTACGCAATAATCGTTTGCTGGAAGTGATGCAGAAGCATAAAGACAAAGACGGCAGATTGCTGTTTGCAGGTTTGCAGGCTTTTCGGCAGTTGTGGCCGATTCCTCAAGGAGAGAAAGATAAGAACACCAATCTGACTCAAAATGAAGGCTATTAATGAAAAGAGGAACGTAAAACTTTAAAAGAAAAAATGATGAAACACAATAATCTGTTTTTATGGCTGCTGGGGCTGACTGTTTGTTGGCTGGCTTCATGCAGCGAAGAAGATGGCCGGGTGACGTATCCATATTCGTGTCCCGAAATATCGGAACTGCAATTCTCAACTACCGATCAGACACCTGCTGCCGATTCTCTTTATTTTTCTGTGAAGATTCACGATCCGCAGACTCCTTTGTCTACGCTGGAAGTGAAATTGATGACAGGTGAAACTTTGGTCAGTTCGCAGTCGATCCGTACGAAAGGCACTGATGTCTCGATTGTTGAAAAAGGGATTTATATCCCGTTTGAAGCCGGACTTGAAGAGAATCAGGAAGCGAAGGTGATTCTGACAGCCATCAATGTAGAAGGTAGTGAAGTCACTCAAACATTTGATTTCCATATCACCCGTCCGCAGATTCCCGAAGTGCTTTATCTTCACTATAACGGTGAGGTGGTAGAAATGACCCGGAGTGAGGACAATCCTTACCTGTACCTTACGGAAGTTTCCGATTCGGAAGAGGGTTATCCGATGGAGCTATCCGGAAAGATCTCAACCACAGCATCATTGGATGATGCAAAACTGATTTGGGGAGCTGCCGAAGCAAGCAATACGGCAGTCCTTATTGAAGCGTCGGGCCCTAGCTTTGCTTTTGATTACCGGGATTGGTTTGTCGAACAAATCACTTTCAATGTGATGACTTTTGAACTGGGAGTAGTCGGCTACCAAAAGAACCTGAAAATTAAAGAAACCGAGTTGATAGCCAGTGAGGGATTTTTCCGTGCACAGATTAGCTTTACGCAGGGGGAAGAGTTCGAAATGAGTGGATTTGAAGATGTGGAACACGCTTACAATCGCGACTTCTTTAGCTATAATCCGGATAATGGCAAGTTTACCTTCTTGCGCAAATCAGGAACCTGGGAGATCTATTATTCTTCTAAGTATAATTATATCTGGGTGGCACGGATGGGTGATACGGCTCCCACTTGCTTCTGGCTGGTAGGACACGGATTTACATGTGCACCCGTCTGGAATGAAGCATATAATAGTGGAGGCTGGAATTTGGAAGACATATCACAGTTAGGATATATTGTGCCAATCGGTGAACAGAAATACCAGACCACCGTGTATTTGAGTAACACTCATGAATGGGAATCCTTCGAAATTGAAATTTACAGCGATTTGCAATGGAATAAAGATAAAGGCATGCTACTGCAAGAGGGTTCATTGTCCGGCGATACGGATGGAATTGAACTATCTGGTTCCAATGGAATAACGAGTGGCGACGGTTTCGTTCCCGGCTATTATCGTCTGACTTTCGACGCCTCGCAGGGAGTAGGCAAAGAAACTTTGCACATCGAACGATTGAGTGATTAATACCTAAAAGAATGATATATAGAAAAACAGGAAAGCCTATGAGAAATATGCTATATATAATATGGGGAAGTCTGTGCCTCCTGCTGGTCATTTCCGGTTGTAAATCGACTGACGGGGCGAAAGCCCCCGTGTCATTGACTTGGAAGATGGGAGCTGTGGAAGTACAGCCCGGTTACTATGAGAATTCATTTGTCCTGAAGAACATCTCAGATGTTCCTTTAGGAAAGGATTGGATCATCTATTATTCGCAGCTGCCTCGTGAGATTCTGCAGGAAGAGTCTGCTCCGGTCAAAGTGGAAGTGGTGAATGCGAACTTCTTCCGGATGTATCCGGCAGAAAATTTTCAACCACTGGCTCCGGGAGATTCGTTGACCGTCAAATTCTGTTGTACCAACGGATTGAAAAAAATGTCACATGCTCCCGAAGGCACTTACTGGGTGAGTCAGTCAGGCAGTAAGCAAGGTATTCCCTTGCCTGTCGGACTGACCATACAGCCGCTGAAAGGAATGGAGACAGAAGACTGGTATCCCGCACCTGATAAGATATATGCTTCGAATTTGGCGTTGGAGACTACAGCCCAGTTGCAGCAAACTGATATTTTTCCGTCAGTGAAAGAAGCGGTGCCGGCTACCGGCAAAGAGGGTTTTGCTATAGAAAATAAAGTAAAACTGACTTTCCATCCCGATTTTGCCAACGAAGCTGAATTACTGAAAGAAAAGCTGGCAACCATCCATGGCCTGGAAGTTGTATCCGAAGCACCGGTAACAGTTCATCTGGATTATTTGCCGGAACGGGAAACAGCAGTGAACGGCGAATATTATCGGATTGATACGGGAAACGGGCTGATAAATATTTCAGCTTCCACTTCACATGGCATATTCAATGGGACGCAAACCTTGCTCTCCCTGTTGAAAGGTCAGGAAAAGCCGTTCCGTTTGGAAGCTCTCTCCATCCGCGATTATCCCGATTTGCCGTATCGCGGGCAAATGCTCGATATTGCCAGGAACTTTACGACTGTTGAACATCTGAAAAAGCTGGTAGATGTAATATCTTCTTATAAACTGAACGTACTGCATTTCCATTTTTCGGATGATGAAGGCTGGCGTCTGGAGATTCCCGGCTTGGAAGAATTGACCTCGGTTGGCGCACGCCGGGGACATACCACGGATGAACTGGAATGTTTATATCCGGGCTACGATGGCAACTATGATCCGTCTGCAGCTACCTCCGGCAACGGATATTACACCCGTGAAGAATTTATCGATTTATTGCGTTATGCAGCTCAAAGACATGTGCGTGTGATTCCGGAGATTGAGTCTCCGGGACATGCCCGTGCGGCAATCGTGTCCATGAAAGCGCGCTATCATAAGTATGTGAATACTGCCCCTGAAAAGGCCAACGAATATTTATTAAGTGACGCACAAGACACTTCCCGTTATGTTTCCGCGCAGTCTTATACGGATAATGTCATGAATGTAGCATTGCCTTCTACATACCGGTTTATGGAAAAAGTGATTCGTGAGTTGATAGCCATGTATGAGGAAGCGGAGGTACCTTTGACTACGATTCATTTAGGTGGCGATGAAGTACCCGAAGGAGCCTGGATGGGTTCTCCTGTCTGCCGGACGTTTATGGATGAAAACGGGATGACAAGTGCCCACGAACTGTCTGAATACTATATTACGAAGATGGCAGACTATCTGCAACAACATCATTTGCAATTCAGCGGCTGGCAGGAAGTAGCGTTGGGACATCCGGAAACAACCGATCGGCATTTGAACCAACTTGCAGCAGGAGTGTATTGCTGGAATACGGTTCCTGAATGGGAAGCGGATGAAATACCTTACCAGATAGCTAACAAAGGATATCCGGTGATTCTCTGCAACGTGAACAATTTCTATCTGGATTTGGCCTATGACGCTCATCCCTACGAAAGAGGTCTCTCGTGGGCGGGATATGTCGACGAGTCCAAAGGTTTCTCCATGCTTCCATATAGCATTTATCGTTCTTCGCGTACCGATATGGCAGGCAATCCGGTCGATCTGGACATCGCAGGAAAGGGAAAAACGACTTTGACCGCTTCCGGAAAGGAACATATCCAGGGAGTGCAGGCACAATTATTTGCTGAAACCATCCGTGATTTTGAATGGGTGGAATATTACACCTTCCCCAAAATCCTCGGATTGGTGGAACGCGGTTGGAACGCTTTTCCCGCCTGGAGCACTTTAACAGGAGAGAAAGAACGTCAGGCTTTCAATAAAGAACTGGGCCTGTTCTACTCCAAAGTGAGTGAGAAAGAAATGCCTCACTGGGCGTCCCGAAGTATCAATTTCCGTTTACCTCATCCCGGACTTTGCATCAAAGAAGGGCAACTCCATGCCAGTACCCCTATCCGGGGAGGTGAAATACGCTATACGACCGATGGCACGGAACCGACCCTTCGTTCGGAACTTTGGAAAGCTCCCGTAGCCTGTGATGCTTCCGTTGTGAAAGCGAAACTGTTTTATTTAAATAAAGAGAGTGTAACAAGCACTCTCAAAGTAGATTAATCCACAAAAGTAGATAAGTTATGAACTATGATAAGATAAAAAGAACCGGAATATTATTCTTGTTGGGAATAGGTGCGATCACATCGTTGTCGTGCAATGATAATGATAACGGGAATTACCCGGAGCGAGTGCCCACCCGCCTGTCGGTGATGCCTTTGCCGGAAAGAGTCGATTATAAAGAATCGGTTGTCTCTCTTCCGCAGAATGTGACTGTCAGCCAGAACATTCCGGCTTCCACGTCGCAACTGTTGAAATCCACCCTGGAAGAGAAACTTTCTCTTTCTGTCAGTGATGCCTCCAACGATCGTGCCTTTATCCGTGTGAAACAGGAAGCGGATCTGGCTAAAGAGGCTTACCGACTCACCGTTACCAAAGAGGGAGCCTGCGTCTATTATTCAACGGAAACCGGACTTCTCTGGGGAATCCAGACATTGAGACAAGCGCTCGAACAAGCAAATTTCTTCACTTCCGGAAGTGCTAAATATCTTCCGATGGTCGATATAAAAGATGCTCCCAAATATGATTGGCGCGGATTTCATATCGATGTAGTCCGCCACATGTTTACGGTTGATTATCTGAAAAAGGTGATAGACTGTTTGTCTTTCTACAAGATAAACAAGCTTCACTTGCATCTGACGGACGATCAGGGTTGGCGCATTGAAGTGAAAAAATATCCGTTGCTGACGCAGGAAGGCAGCTGGCGCGACTTTGACGAATATGACAAGAGATGCGTAGAACTTTCCCAACAGGATTATAACTATGAGATAGATCCCCGTTTCGTGAGAAACGGTTCTCAATATGGTGGTCATTATACGCAGGAAGAGATGAAAGGTTTGGTAAGTTATGCGTTGGAAAGAGGGATCGATATTGTACCCGAAATTGACATGCCAGGTCATTTCTCGGCGGCTATCAAAGTCTATCCCGAGTTGTCGTGCACGGGAGAAGCCGGATGGGGAGAAGAATTCTCTTATCCTATCTGTCCCTCGCGTCCGGAGAACTATCAGTTCGTGCAGTCCATCATTGATGAGATGGTCGAGATTTTCCCTTCGGAATATTTCCATATCGGAGCAGATGAAGTGGAGAAAGATAACTGGGAACAGTGTGAAGTTTGTCAGCGATTGATGCAGCAGGAAGGTTATCAGAAAGTGGATGAACTGCAAAACCGTTTTGTGAAGATTATGACGAACTATGTGAAGGGTAAAGGCAAGAAAGTGATGGGATGGGACGATGCTTTTCTTGAAAAAGAGCCACAGGATTTGATTTATACTTATTGGCGTGACTGGCTGCCCGATCAGCCGGGAAAGATTACCCAGAAAGGTTATCCGATTATATTCATGGAATGGTCCCGTTTCTATTTGAGTGCAACGCCTTCAGACGAAGGATTAAGCTCTTTGTATAACTTCGAGTTCGAACCCCAGTTTCCCGGCATCGTGAAGCAAAATGTATTAGGCTTCCAGGCTTGTGTATGGACGGAGATGATTCCTAATGAACGGAAGTTTGGCCAGCACGTGTTTCCCTCTCTTCAAGCATTTTCGGAGTTGGCGTGGGGAAGTAGCCGTAACTGGATTGATTTTACCAATCGCCTGAAATGGCATGTTAAATGGTTGAATGCGAATGGATTCTATTTCACCAAACCGGGATTTCTTTAATCCCGGTACACTAAGAACAATATGAAATCAGAACGTTTACTTTCATTAGATATACTCCGGGGAATCACCATTGTCGGAATGATTTTGGTGAACAACCCCGGAACATGGGAATCCATTTACGCACCCTTGCGACATGCCGAATGGAACGGACTGACTCCGACTGATTTGGTCTTCCCGTTCTTCATGTTTATAATGGGCGTTTCCATGAGTTTTGCCTTATCCCGGTTCGATCATCATTTCAGTCGCGGTTTTATCATCAAACTGGTACGGCGCACGGTGATCTTGTTTTTGTTGGGACTTTTTCTTTCCTGGTTCTCGTTGGTGTGCACAGGAGTAGAACAACCTTTCTCGCACATACGTATTCTGGGAGTGTTGCAGCGGTTGGCATTGGCTTATTTCTTTGGTTCCTTGCTGATTGTGGGTGTCCGGCGTCCGGCAAATCTGGCATGGATCTCCGGGATCATTCTGGCAGGTTATTCCATCTTGCTGGCTTTGGGACACGGATTTGAACTTTCCGAACAGAATATTATTGCCGTTACAGATCGCACACTATTCGGAGAAGCCCATTTGTATCGGGAGTGGTTGCCGGATGGCGGGCGTATCTTTTTCGACCCGGAAGGCCTGTTGAGTACCTTGCCGTGCATTGCGCAAGTGATTATCGGTTATTTCTGCGGAAATATTTTGCGGGAGAAGACTGAAATCCATCACCGGCTGTTGCAGATCTCCATACTGGGTATTGCTCTTTTGTTTGCAGGATGGTTGTTGAGTTACGGCTGCCCGTTGAATAAGAAAGTATGGAGTCCGACTTTTGTGCTGGTGACTTGTGGTTTTGCTTCCTTGTTGCTTGTGTTTCTCACCTGGCTGATTGATATTCGTAAAAAGCAGAAATGGGGATATCCTTTCCATGTTTTTGGTACGAATCCATTGTTTATTTATATAGTGGCCGGTGTGTTAGCTACTTTGCTGGAGGTAATTACAGTTGGGGAGAGTAGCTTGCAGGAGAAGATTTACACTTCCATTTGGAGCGTTCTTCCCGATGCTCATCTGGCCTCTCTGATTTACGGCCTTCTGTTTATCGGATTCAATTATCTGATTGTGTGGGGGCTGTACAAAAAGCAACTATTTATAAAGATATAGAAGGTAAGTGACTAGTTAGAAAAAGGTAGAGTTTATGCCGGATAGCTACGGCAGTTTGTTTTCGTAGCCGGATGGCATAAACTCTATTGATTATCAGTTCAATAAATATACAGGTAAACAGTCTTCCTATTTTTCTTTCTCCGACGGCGTGTGTGTTGTCCGCCAGAACGTATTTTTCACCTCCCTTGCCACCTCTTTCCAGCTTGGTATACTTTTTAGTGAGCGTCGAGCCGGGAAATCGTAAAGCAATAACAATAGGAAGAGGAAAATGCAGGCATAAGCCACCCAGCCGTAAATCTGCTTGATGCTTATCTCCATCATCTGACTGATAAACTCTTCCATATAGTGACCCAGATTGAACGGACTACTGCTGAAAGCTACATGATCGATGGCTGAACTGTAACGGGCCAGATTGTCGGGAACATAATACGCCAATCCCTGTGCATAGACTGCGGCTCCCACTACGCCGCCTACTACCATGTGCAGCATATTGAACACACTTAATCCCTGGAAGAAATGCTGGAAAGTCATGATTTCCTCCAGACACACCATAAAAGTAGCACTCAATACGGCATAAGCGAAGCCCCGACATACGGTCGGCAGGTAAAGCTGTGAAATATGGATGTCGGTGGATAAAGTCAGGTAGAAACCGATCAGGTAACCGATCAACCCGATAAAGCCGACAATGACCAGGCGTACATAATTATACTGCTTGACGTGCATCCACCAATACGAAAACACACAACCGCATACGATACCGACAATGGCAAGCCAATCGAGTTGGGAACTGACCAGTTCTTCATATTTCATTACTTCCTCGTAAAAGACTTCCTCCAGCACGTGCTCCGTGGCGAGGAACGCTTCCACTAAAGTGACTAATCCCAATAAAGGCAAAAAATGGCGGTACGTCCACATCTTTGGTTCGAGAAATGGGTGTCGAATGGTCATCATGCGCCAAATACAAATTCCTAAAGTGATGAAAATCACGATGGTAAGTTGGCGGATGACCGGGCTGTTCCACCAGTCGTACCAGTCTCCGTAGTTGAAGAGGAAGGCGATTTCCGCTAATAAGGCAGCCCATAGTATCCCCCCCAGCCAGTCGATACCAAACAGAGGAAATTTGCGCATGAACCGGAAATGCTTCACACAAGTGAACTGTATCAATAAGATAATCAGCATCAGACCGGCAACGAACAGGTTCATGTATGTCCAGTGATAATGATACATCAAACGGGTCGTAATCAGGTCGGATAGCTGGATGCTTCCCAAAATAACAATATGAAGCCAGGGAAAGAAAACGGTGAACTCCCGTTTAGGAGTCATCCACAGCTGAATGTTTGACATACACTCGAAAGTTCCCTGTATTTTGCACATACCTTCGATGAAGCAGACCAACCACAATAGAGGGAGAAAGGTGATATGCGGTGCTATCAGGTTGCAGAGTAATACTCCCAGTGCGGCCGATGTAAGCAGGGTTTTATTGGTAAAACGAAACTTCATGCGGAACAGTAACGGAAAGTAGATCGCCATACCGGCCAGGTTGGCGTACATGCACATTAAAATATCCTCCCGCATCAGTGACATGCTGCCGATCATCTGATTCAATGCACCCAAATAGACACCTCCCGAAAGTTGGAAGGTGACGGCTATGAAAAGATAAATCCACGGTTGCATCTTCCGCGGCACGAAACTGCGGAACATCGGCAAAACAAAAGGACCGTTCAGAACAGGAGCACTCATAAGAATTGAAAATTAAGAATTGAAAATTAAAAAATTAAAGCGATTGAGAATTGGAGTGTTAATATTTCACTTCACATTCCACGTTAAAACCGGCACGCATGCGTTTCAAATCTTCCGGTTTGTTTCCTTTCAGACTGATACGTACGGGAATACGTTGCTCCACTTTCACGAAGTTTCCGGTGGCGTTGTCTTGCGGAATCATTGAGAAGGCGGCTCCTGTTGCATCGGAGATGGATTCTACTACTCCTTTGAATGTGACGTTCGGCACGGCGTCTGCGGTTATTTCCACTTCTGCACCTTCCTTGATATTCGGAAGCTGGGTTTCGCGGTAATTGGCGATTACCCACAAATCACTGCTGTCTACGATATCAACCATAGTCTGTCCCGGTTGCACCAGTTGCCCTTCCAGGATTTCTTTCTTTCCTGTCGTGCCGTCACACGGAGCAATGATGACTGTATAAGAGAGATTCAGACGGGCAAGTTCCAACGCAGCTTCTGCCAGGCGGACACCTGCTTCATTCTGTCCCAGGCGATGAGTCTGCTCACTTTTCACTAAAGAAGTAGACATTTTAGCCCGTGACACCTGTTCATAACGGGCTTTGGCAGCTTCGTATGCTGTATGTACGTTGTCATATTGCTGTTTCGTCACTGCGTCTTCCTGCAACAGTTTCTCAAAACGGTTCAGTTCACGTTTGGCATTTTCCATCTGTACACGTACTTCTTCAATACTTGCGTCGCTCACACTTAAATTGTTTTGCGTAGTGGCGATACCGATGGTAGTGGCCTGGCGTCCTGCGGTGGCATTCGCCAAATCCGCTTCTGCCTGTGCCACACGGAGACGGAATTCCGCATCTTCGATGATAAGAAGCGTGTCGCCTTTGCGCACTTGCTGATACTCGTCAAAGTAGATTTTCTTGATGAATCCCGGTACACGGGTATTGATCGGCGTGATATGTTGTTTCACCTGCGCATTATCCGTATATTCGATATTTCCCAAGTGGATAAACCGGGAACAAACATAAGTGACACCACCGATAAGTAAACAGATAATTACAATGTTGTATATTATCTTCTGGGTTTTTCTAGCTATCATAATCTGTTCTATTTTAAGAGAGATGAGAATTTGATTCTGTTATAAGTTGGATTCTTTTTGATAAGTCATTACTTCTCTGTCAGAGAGTGTGTGTGATATATTTCATTTTATAATAACTGTATATCAAGTTAATACGTGCATTGACCAGACCGAGGTCGGCACTTAGTTTCATATTGCTGGCATCGAGCATATCGGTGAGCAGGGCAAGGTCGTTTTTATAACGGTTGCTGGTTACGTTATAGTTCTGGTCGGCAAGTTCCACGCTTTTCTCCTGTGTACGCAGGTCTGTGAAAGAGGTGAGAAAGTTGACGTAGTTCGCCTGTACACCGTTTTCTATTTGTTCCTGTGCCAGTGAATATTCCTCCTGTGCTCTGCGGACGTTCAGTTTTGCCTGGCGCACTTTCTTGTTGTTTTTAAATAAAGAAGAAAGATTGTATTTGATACCGACCCCCACATACCAGTAATTGAAGTTATTGTCGAGCACCGGGACTTCGATGGTGATAGGACCATCTAAATGTTCACCGGCCACAAGTGCAATTTTCGGAAGCAGTTCCGAGCGTTCCAATTTCACTTTCTGCTCGTTCATTTTCATAGCCAGCTGGGCTTGTTGCAGTCCTACATTGCTTTGACTGGCCATCATTTGCCAGTCGTTTTCGGCTAATGCTGTCACTTCCTCGTTCAGCAAGGTAGAATCGGGAACGATTTCTGTTCCGGCAGGCAGATGTAAGGTAGTCACCAGTTGATGATTCATTATTTTGCGGGCATCCTGCACCTTTGCCAGTTGCAGTTTCAGCGTCTCTTTCTGTAGCTCATAGCGGGTGATGTCATTTTTTAAGGCCGTTCCCTGTGTGCGGCGTGATTCCATGTTGCGGATCACCTGTTCCGTCAAATCCAGATTCTTCTGTAACACTTGCAGCTGGTTATTCAACTTGTATAAATCCAGGTAATAGCCGGTCAGGAGAAAGCGGATTTCCTGACGGTTCTTCTGCCAGTCCAATGCAGCCATTTGCTGACCGAGTTCAGCCAGAGTAATACTGCTGTTGATGGCTCCTCCGGCGTAAATCACTTGTTGCGCTTCCAACGCAAAGTTATTGCCGAAGTGTGGCATAGGGATATTCTGCCCGTTTTTGAAGTCACGGTCCCATATATATCCGTCGCCCAGGTAACTAAATGAGAGTGAGGCACCTATGTCCGGCAAACGTTGTGACTTGGCAGCCTTCAAAGCTTCATCGGCTGCTTCCTTTCCGGTTTTATACATTTGAATACTCTGACTGTTCTCGTCTGCCAGACGGAACATTTCGTCAATGCCCAACACTCTCCTGTCAAGCGTCTGGGCAAACAGTCCCTGACTGCATAGCACGGCACATAGCGGCACTATGAGCCATCTTTTTTTGCTCATAAAGTGAAAAGAAATTTAATTAATAGTAGAATTTTGAATTTTCTTCACCACGGAATAATACAGAGTAACACAGAGTTTTTTCTTTTGAAATATGTCAGTTGACACAAGTTAATGAAGATTATTTGAACGCTGTGTCCTCTGGCGTTCTCTGTAGTGAAAATAGGAGGGTTATCAAATCTGCGCTGCTACACCCCAACCGTGAAAGTCATGCATTTTGTTCTTGTAACGAATGGCGATTTGATAATATCTTAGTTTCATCTTGATACCTATTTTTCTATTTTTGGTTTGCAAAATTATGAAAAAAAACAAGTAAGTTGTAACCCTATATAGGCTCAAATATAATGTTTTTTAACGAATGGCAGCTAGCATATCAAATAGGAGAAAGAATAGAAAGAAGTACAACCACTCCTGAAGTAAAGATGCGATATAATATGTACCGTAAGGTGAAGCTATATGACTAAATAAGAAAAATTGTTCTGAAAAGCTCCTTTTTTGTTCTGATTAAGCCTATAAGTAAATAAAAGAAAACCTATACCTTTGCAGTCGAATTTTAATCAATAGTTTATGACTGCAATAATAAATAAGGAGAACTCAAAGGTATTTTTGCTGATTTTGCTCGGTATGTTGTCAGCGTTCGGACCTTTTGTGACGGATATGTATTTGCCTAGTCTGCCAGCCATGGCAGACTATTTTTTTACCCACTCGTCGATGGTGCAATTGGGGCTTACCACCAGTATGATAGGTCTGGCATTGGGACAAATCTTTTTCGGACCATTGAGTGATAAATACGGTAGGCGTCCGTTGTTGCTCGTCTCGATGATACTGTTCATCGTGTCTACCGTATTCTGTCTTTTTGCACCGGACATTTATTCGTTTATCACCTTGAGGTTGATACAGGGAATCGGAGGAGCAGGCGGTATTGTCATATCCCGTTCGGTGGCTACGGATAAGTTTTCGGGGAAGGAACTGGCCAAGATGCTGGCCGTGATCGGCGCGATTAATGGAGTGGCTCCCGTGGCAGCTCCGGTAGTCGGAGGGTTGGTGACCGGGACGATCGGATGGAAAGGGATTTTTGTGATATTGCTGTTTATTGGCGTACTGCTGTGGATAGGCTGCATCCGTTTTAAAGAATCACTTCCCGTAGAGAAACGCTCGAAGACGGGAATCGTTTCTACTTTCCGTAACTTCGGTGCAATCGTTCATAACCCCCGTTACATGCTCTATGTTCTGCAACTGGCGTTTGCACAAGGCATCCTCTTTGCTTACATAGCTTCCTCACCTTTTATTGTGCAACAACATTACGGATTTTCCCCCTTTGCATTTAGTATCTGCTTCGCGGTGAATGCGGTAGCTATCGGGGTGGCAGCAGCTATCTCCGTGAAATTCCGCCAACCTGAAACTGGGACGCTGACCGGATGCATCGGTATGTTGTGCCTGTCCGTCTGTGTGATGATTGCCTTGTATAACGGATGCGGCTTCTGGACCTATGAACTGCTGATGTTTGCATTACTTTTCACAATGGGACTGACCTTTACTTCCTCCACTACCTTGGCGATGGATAGCGAACGCTGTTACGCCGGAGCAGCTTCCGCCCTGTTGGGAGCACTCTGTTTTGCTTCCGGAGGTATTGTTTCTCCGTTGGTCGGCTTGGGAAATATCCTTGTATCTACCGGAGTTACATTTGTGGTCTGCGCCATCTGTTCCCTGCTTTGTGCACTATGGGCGATGAGGAAAGTACCGATGAAAGTAGCAATGTGCCGGATTTTCCGTTAAAGTGAGATTGTTTCAAAAATAAAAGTCATGAGGAAGTTAAAGCTTAAACTCCCTCATGACTTTTATAATTTACTACCAGCATAATTATAATTACTACCAGTATAAACAGACTGAAATAAAACTACAGTTTTATCTCTTCCGTGAATATCTCCCCGAAACGATTCTTAACCACCACCTTGACAGATTTTGCATCTTTAGAAGGCTGTGCACGGAAAAGATGACGTGTGCGATAACCCGTTTTCTTTCCCTTTACCATATTGATATAATCCTGATCCTCATCGTCAAAAGCCTGCATAGCACCTTTCAACACTCCATCCTCGTACCAGTTTACCGTATACGTCCAGTCCCAATCCCAGATATTGGCTACCACATAGTCTTTCTGGCTTTCAAACTCTCCCGGTTGGTAAAGCCGAAACTGATAGTCCGGCGAACACCCTGTTGCCTTGTAACGCCATTTCACATCATCACCTTTCACTTGTACCACCAGATAACCGTTTGGTGCTCCGCAACGATTCACGTGTCCTGCCCACCATGCGCCGCAGGCCGCTCCGATATTATGTTCGTAAATGGTAGGGGCGGGCAACTGATTTTCATAAAAGTGCGTGTGTCCGGAGAAAATATGTACTTGGTAAGGCCTCAACAGTTGGAAAAGCGCATTGGCGTTGCGCGCATTTCCCCCCGCAGCTACCGTGTTATTAGCTACTGGAGCGTGAACGTTCAGGAACACGATATTTCCTTTAGGCACATAACTTAAATCTTTTCTCAACCAGTCCAAATCTTCCGGCGTGAAGCGTTCCGTGTATTTCTTGTTGCCGTCGTAATCAATATCCTTCATTGCTATCACATGCACTTTACCGATATTGAATGAATAGTTAGCCGGGCCGAATGACTGATAATAATTCTGTTCCCCATAACCATCCGCCGGATGATCCGTCTGCGTTATGGATTTGTAGAGCAGGTTGAAGTCGTGGTTTCCCATCAGTTGAAACATCGTCATCCCTAAGTTGGACACCGCTTGCCGGTAAGGAGTGTACAGGTTCATGGCATCCCACACCAGATCCCCCAGTCCCATGCCGACGATTTCGAAGTTCTTTAGTGAGTCGGCAGTCTGTTTCAGGTCGGGCACTGTTTCCGTGCGGAAGCGGTCCAGTTGCTTTTCGTTTCTCACTTGCGGGTCGGAAAGGACGATGTAGACAAATTCATCCACCGGCTTCTGCCGTTTAGTTAGTACGAAGTCACATTGGTTCTCGCTTTTCCCGGCATCCAGATATTGATAGAAGCCATCGGCTATCCCCTCTTTGGAAGGAAACTCATACGCTGCCGGAGTAGAGATGTAAACCATTGGATAACGTGCCGGATCAGTGTTCAGAACATAGTTTCCTTGCGCATCAGTCGTATTGAAATGTGCCCCGTCTGTCACCACTACACCGCTGATGGGTTTACCTGTATTATCTTTCACACTACCTTTCACTACCGTCTGACCAAAGGCGGCAATAGCGTTCAGCTGGAAAAGCAAAACTGCTGCAAACAGCGTTTTTCTAAAATTGATCTTTTTCATTGCTTATAACTTTCTTAAAGTAACCTGATTGAATAATGCGATAATTTCTTCCGGTTCATCTGCCGACTTGAGAGCCTCCTCAAAAGACTTGCTGTTATCATCGAAACACATCACATTGGCGCAATCCAGAATATGACCCATGTTGAATGTAGCAACTTCCCGGCTCACCTCTTCTTTCTTCAATGCCTTCTTATAATATTTATTCACCTTATTGACCGCCTTGTAAATAGAAGGCTTCAAAATTTCGACCGAAGAATCCGTAAATCCGATTGTTACATCATACTCATGCGTATAATTCTGGATGAAAGTATTCCATTTTCCGGTAATGTCACTCCCCAGATAATGTTCCGCTTCAAACACCGGTTTGGTAGTCGGGATTTCTCCATACACGTCGAATATAAACGCCGCTTTCGGCTTTTTGCCTACGGGAGTAGCTTCTTTTTCGTTTTTGGAAACATGGTCTTTTCCGGAGATATTCTCGTTCATGGCGAGCTCTCCTTTCTGCGCCATTGCTGCCATCGTTATAACTAACACAACAGCCATACTGATTATTCTTTTCATATTCATTGAATTTTAAAGATTGATTGAAATGATAATTATTGCCGCAATCTTGGTGACCGACACATTCATTTATTGCTGCCACATCAGTCGAATATGGAAGTCATCGCCTCCCATGTTCGCTTTAGCCGCCTGATAATTCTTCAGGTTAGTACGCTGCAGAGCAGACGGATATTTAAAGCGTTTCGGCATTTTGTTATTAGCATTTGCGATGCCGGGTCCCACAGGTAACACAGGAAAACCGGTACGGTTATATTCAAACCACTGCTGATAATCGCAGAAGAACAGTGCGACAAACTTCTGGCTCATGATTCGTTCCAGCGTATCATCATAAGCAGCTTCCGGATTTTCAAAATAGTGGTCAGGTATTTTCTGCCCCCACTGTTCGATAGCCGCCTGCACTCCCTTCTGATAAGCCTCTTTGGCAGCGCTACTTCCTCCGTCGATCACTCCTTTTTTCAGTAATTCCGCTTTGATGAATTCCACTTCGGCATAAGGCATCATGGCAAGTTTCATAGGTGCCTTCGCCATTTCCTGATTCAGTCCCGAAGCAGTGATTGAAGGCAACGTCTGATAACCGCTGGGCAAACCCACATAATCTTTAGTCTGGTCGGGGAGAGTGACCTGTGTTGCATACACCTGCAGACGGGGATCGTTCCAACCTTTCAGCAGATTAACAAAGAACTCTGAAATCTGAACATAAGAAGTGAAATCCTGTGGACGGGTGAGCGGAGCTTCCTCCGGATAAGTTCCGCTGATGGCAAGCAGGGCAGCATCATCGTTCGATTCGAATACCGGATAAGTGGCGGGATCGGTCAGCATGGTACGCAGCTCCTGTTTCGCGTTGAATTCCGGCACGTCGATCACCCGGAGCAGTGCACGCAGACGGAGCGAGTTGCAGAACTTCTTCCATTTCAAAATACCGGTTGCATCCCCTTTGGACGTCTTGTACAACATTTCGCCCGATTGGTTGTAGATCAACCCGTTAGCTTTGTCGAACAACTCGTTAGCTGTTTTCAGATTGTCGATAATCTGTTGGTACACCTGCTGCTGGGTGTCGAACTTCGGTGCAAGTATTCCCTCGTCGGCGGAGCAGGCTTCGCTCATCGGAATATCACCGAAGGCATCCGTCAGAATCTGGTATAGCCAACATTGCAAAGTCAGCGATATAGCATCGTAGTTGGGTTGTTTGGAGGCTTCCGGCAATTTTCCGGTGAGGCGCATCATCTCTTTGGCGTTGTTGATCCATTTATAATAAGTAGTCCATGTGCCGTCTCCTTCGCTGTCCGTCATATACCACCATCCCACACCGTTGGTGCTGCTGGTAGATACGGCACATTGCATCAGGTCGTAGGTATAGCTGTTGTAGCGTTTCCAGTTGTAGACCGATGTTTCGTATAAAATCGGGTTGAGCAGCGTGCCGGGATTCACCTCATCCATGCGGGTGGGGTCTGTATTGAGTTCGTCGAAGCTGGTGCAGGAAGTCGTGCAGAGAGCTCCGCACAAAGTCATTCCCCATACTATATTTTTGAAAAGTTTATTGGTTTTCATAAGTCAGTGTTTAAAAAGATACGTTAATATTCAGTCCGAAAGTGCGTGCCGTAGGCAGTGAGCCCGTCTCCACACCGGTCACCATCGAACTTCCGTTGAGGGCGGCAGATTCGGGGTCGAACAGAGGATAGTCGGTGATACAGAACAGGTTGCGTGCGTAGAGTGCCACCGATGCTTTGCTGAACGGTGTTTTCTTCAGTGTGCTGTTCGGCAATTTGTACTCCAGTCTCATTTCGCGCAACTTGAGGAATGAAGTGTCGAACGTGTTAGTTTCCACATTGGCCATCCGGTAATATTCCTTATAATAACTTTCCACGGTCACCACTTTGGTGTTTGGCGAGTAAGTTCCGTCATCGTTCTTCACTGTTCCCGGAGCAATCATGTACATCCCGTCTTGTGGTGAAAGTCCGGCGGCAGCGATGCGCGGGTCGTCTTTCGACATATAAAATTCCGTTCCCGGCAGACGTCCGTTCAGGGTATGTTGCAGTTTTCCCTGTTCCGTCATTTTGTGGTGCGAGTGCGAGTACATTTTACCTCCCACCTGTCCGTCGAGCAGGACGCTAAGCGTGAAGTTCTTATAAGAAAATTCGTTATACAGTCCGGCTTTCCATTTCGGATAGGCCGTGCCGACGTATTCGATCTCTCCCGAACGTTCGGGCAATCCGTTGTCGTTGATGACCACATTTCCTTCCGGGTCGCGTACCAGTTTATATCCCCAGAGATCGCCCGTAGTTCCACCCACACGTCCGATGATAGACACACTACCGATACTGCTGATTAACTGGTTCTCATCCGCCCCTTCCGCCAGTGAGAGAATCCGGTTCTCGTTCTTAGACCAGGTGAAAGTAGCGTTCCATCGGAAATCCCTGCTGACTACCGGAGTAACGTCCAACTGGATTTCGTAACCGCGGTTGCGGACGCATCCCGAATTGATGGTAGCTTTGCTGTAACCTGTGGTCGGGTCCATCGGAGCATCCAGAATCTGGTTTTTGGTGCGGTTATAATAGAACGTGAAATCGAGTCCGATGCGGTTGTGAAACATACGGAAGTCGAATCCCGTTTCGTAATTGGTCGAAATCTCCGGTTTGAAATCCTGATTATAGAGCGTAGAAGATACGATGGCCGATCCGGGGAAATCGCTCGTGCCATAATAGGGCGATGTCTTGTAAGGGTCTGTGTCATTGCCCACCTGTGCCAGCGAACCTCTCACTTTCAACAGACTGATCTGTTCCGGCAACGTGAACCACTCGTTCATCACTGCACTGACGCTGACCGACGGATAGAAGAAAGAACGGTTACTTTTCGGCAGGGTAGACGACCAGTCATTGCGCCCGGTGACATCGAGAAACAGTTTATCCTTATACGAGAAATTGGCCGTGAAATAAAGACTGTTCAACGCTTTCTTTTTGATAACCGTCTGCACGTTCGGGTTGGAAACACCGTTTGCCAGTTTGTATACTCCCGGCGTAATCAATCCTACCACCGAGGCAGCCAACATATCGTAGCTTTGTTGCATCATGTTTCCACCTGCCGAAGCGTTGACACGCAATCCGTTGGCGAATGAATCATGGTAAGTAAATAAAGCATCGCTGTTTAATTCATAATCGAACACATTCTGCTTCTTGAAAAACCCGTTTCCGAAAACCACGTCACTGATAGGACGATGCTGTTCGCGTTGGTCTGCTGACAACTGGATACCGGACCGGATCATGAAATCGAATTTACTGTTGATGCGCAGATTGGCAGAAATGGATGATACATTACTGTGTTTCTCCGAAGGATTTTCAGATTCGTATAGAATGACATACGGGTTTCCGATAAAGGAACTGTACGGTTGGAGCTGTTTCACATTTTCCTGTCCGGTACGCCACATCGGACGCAACCAGTCGAGGTTGACATTCGGATTCTGGAAGATAAGGAAGTAGGAGATAGAGTTACTGTTATATCCCAGTGCAGGCGTGTTGTTGAGCTTGCGGTACGTATAACTCGACTTGAAATTAATGCGCAGCGCCCTCGAAATCTGCTGTTGGGCGGAAACCATGGCGGTGATACGCTGGAAACCTGTATTGGGGAGAATCCATTCGTTCTTAGTGTGGGTGATGGACGCCCGTACGCTGCCCCGGTCGGATTTTCCGGTCAAGGCTACCGAGTTGGTCAGGGTGTATCCTGTCTGGAACAAATCTTTGCGGTTGTTTTTGTACGCTACCCAAGGGGTGGCAACAGAAGCGCGTCCCTGCGTTACGGGGTCATATTGGTAGAACAACCTGTTGGCGTCGAAACGTGCTCCGTAGGCGCTACTGGTTCCGCTAGTGCTTGCGTAACTGCCGTCTTCCGCTTTCCCGTAAGAGTAATAGGGCTGGCCTTCGTAGATAGAACCTGCCGGACCGATATTGCTCGGCAATCCCTGTCCGAATTCATACTGGTAATCGGGCCATCTCATCACATCGTCAATACTGAAGTTACCGCTGTAAGACACACCGATACCTTTGGGTGCACCCGCTCCCGATTTGGTAGTCACCATAATCACGCCATTGGCTGCACGCGTACCGTACAAGGCTGTCGCACTGGCCCCTTTTAATACTTGGATGCTTTCGATATCATCCGGATTGATGTCGGAGAATCCGTTACCATAGTCCACGGAAAGTTCGCTGTTTGAACCTGCACCGTAGGCAACACCCGGATTGGTCATCGGACTACTCATCGGTACACCGTCCACTACCACCAATGCGTCGTTTCCGTTCTGGTTCAGCGAGACGTCCCCCCGCAGCGAGATACGGCTCGAATTAAGCGGACCACCGGAAGAGATAACACTCAATCCGGCTACCTTGCCGTTCAGTGCCGTCGACCAGTTGGTGGGCAGGGCACTCGTAATCATATCCCCTTTCACGGTTTCCGTGGCATATCCCAATCCTTTTTCTTCACGTTTGATCCCCAGGGCAGTCACCACCACATCATTCAGTTGTTGCGACTCTTCCGCCAGTTTTACGTTCATCGTATTGCCTGCATAGTTCTTCTGTAGCGTTTTATATCCCACATAACTGAATACAAGCAAATCCTTTTGAGTCAATGTTTTCTTAGTCTTCAGGGAGTAGTTTCCGTCGATGTCGGTCACCGTGCCGTCTGTCGAGTTTTTCACAGCTACGGTAGCCCCGATTAACGGTTCCCCGCCTTCACTCGTTATTTTTCCTTTCACTGTTGTCTGTGCGTATGCAGAGCCACAGCACAAGAGCCCAATTGACAGAGAAAGCAGCCATTTGTTTCTTTTCATAATCTTTTACCTTGCTTCTTTTAATTTATTAAATGCAATAAAGTTATTCACACCCGTGTTTTTGTTTCACGGTGCAAAGGAATGCAAGGCAGATTAAGATAGTATTACAGATCTGTTAACAATCTGTGTTGTGCGATAAATACAAATTAATAAAATAAATGGAGGCACGGATTACACGGTTTTAGTTAATAAAAGAACCGCGTAATCCGTGCCTAATAATCTAATAATAAAAGATTATTTTACTTGATTAGATAGAATACTTACTCTGATACTCTTTCGGCGACATTCCCTCGTGCCGTTTGAAGTACCTTCCTAAATACGACTGATCGGGAAAACCAAGTTGGTCGGCTATTTCCTGAATCGTCAGTCCGGTGGATTGAAGCAACACTTTTATCTCCAGGATGGCAAAGTCGTCGATAATCTTTTTGGCAGCCTCGCCCGTCACGCTTTTGCAAATACCTGTCAGGTATTTGGTGGAGATACACAGTTTGCTGGCGTAGAAAGTCACTTCCCGTTGTGAGATACAGTTTTCATGTACCAGTGCGATGAAATTCTTAAAGATTTCATCCTGCCGGCTTCCTCCTTCGATTTCCTGTCGGTCGAAGTAGCGGTAACACTTATCATAAATATCCAGCATAAACGACTGGAGATGATTTTTTGCGATCTGGTTGCGGAAACGGTTTTCACGATCGTTGTATATAGCTGTTGTGGCACGCATTAACCCGTTGATTGCTCCTGTGCTTTCATCCTTGAGTGTATAGCACGGTTTTTCTTTGATGAACCGGAAGAAGATCGGCTCGAAACGGAGGCAGGCTTCGCGAAACATTTCTTTGGGAAATCCGAAGAAAGAAGCTGTGAAATCGCTGCTGTTGCCATTGATGCGGATAATCGTTCCCGGCAAGAGCACGATTTGAGTGTTTTCTACTATTTCATAGTCTTTCAGGTCGATTGTGACGTGTGCCCATCCGCTTCTGCAAAAATAGATGGCACCCCCTTCCAGTTTCCACAGGCGTTGCATAATTGGAGACAGGTTTTCGTCCATTCCGGCAACGAACGGTTCATGAAGTATGGCTAGACTAGAGTTTTTTGATTCCATTGTTGTTCTTATTTTGGGTACAAAAATAGGACTTTTTCACTAAATATCGGTTTTAATGTTCCTAAAATGAACAAAACTGAAGATACTAAGTCCAGTTTCCTATGAAGAAAACAGTCTACCTTTGCCGCGTTCAAAAATAGTTAAATAGGTAACAGAAAATGAGTAAAAAGGTATGTAAAGTGAAGCAAGGGCTATTGTTGCTCTGCTGTATGGTAGCTGCTACGGGCTGTAAACAAGCTCCTCCGGCACAAATGGAAACAGAATACGAAGTGATGACCGTTTCTCCGGCCGACCGGATGATTTCAAGCGCCTACTCGGCGACCATCCGCGGACGTCAGGATATTGATATTTACCCCCAGGTAAGTGGTACGCTGACTAAAGTCTGTGTAACGGAAGGGCAGCGTGTAAAGAACGGACAGACATTGTTCATCATCGACCAAGTGCCGTATGAAGCTGCTTTGCAGACGGCAGTGGCAAACGTTGAATCGGCCAAAGCCTCTCTGGCTACAGCGCAACTGACGTATGACAGTAAAGAGGAACTGTATAAAGAGAACGTAATTTCCTCTTTCGATTTGAGTACGGCAAAAAACTCCCTGTTGGCTGCCAAAGCACAGTTGGCACAGGCCAAGGCGCAGGAAGTGAGTGCCCGCAATAATCTTTCTTATACGGTTGTGAAAAGTCCGGCCGACGGAGTGGTAGGCACGTTGCCTTACCGTGTAGGAGCTTTGGTTAGTTCCGCTCTTGCCCAGCCGTTGACTACCGTTTCCGACAATTCGGATATGTACGTCTACTTCTCCATGACGGAAAACCAATTACTGGGACTGATCCGCCAATACGGTTCTAAAGAGGAAGCATTGAAAAATATGCCTGCCATCGACCTGCAACTGAACGATAAATCAGCCTACTCCGAACGGGGACAGATTGAATCTATCAGCGGAGTGATCGACCGTTCGACGGGTACGGTCAGCCTGCGTGCAGTTTTCCCGAACAAGGAAGGATTGCTGCATAGCGGTGGTGCGGGTAATGTGATTGTTCCTGTTCAAAAAACAGCTGCGCTGACCATTCCACAGGCTGCCACTTTCGAAATACAAGATAAGAGATATGTCTATAAGGTAGTGGACGGCAAGGCTCAATCCAGCCAGGTACAAGTGACCCGTGTCAATGGCGGTCGGGAATTTATTGTAGATGAAGGATTGGCACCGGGAGATGTGATCGTGGCAGAAGGAGTAGGTTTGCTTCGTGAAGGCACTCCGGTCAAGGCAAAGGCTGCTCAAACTCCAGTGGCAGGAGTGACAAATGCTAATCAATCCTCATCAACAGAGACAACAACGAAGTCTCCGGCAACTACTACTGAAAATTAAACCAAGGAGGAATCATTCATGAATTTAAGAACCTTTATAGAACGCCCCGTATTATCGGCAGTCATCTCTATCACGATTGTCGTAGTGGGTATCATCGGGCTGTTCAGCTTGCCCGTTGAGCAGTATCCCGATATTGCTCCGCCTACCATTATGGTGAGTACCACCTATTATGGCGCCAGTGCGGAAACATTGCAGAAGAGTGTTATTGCGCCTTTGGAAGAGGCGATCAACGGAGTGGAAGACATGACCTACATGACTTCCTCCGCCACCAATTCCGGTTCGGTGAGCATCACCGTCTATTTTAAGCAGGGCACAGACCCCGATATGGCGGCTGTCAACGTGCAGAACCGTGTATCACGTGCTACGGGACAACTTCCGGCGGAGGTAACCCAGGTCGGTGTGACCACTTCCAAGCGTCAGACGAGTATTCTGCAGATGTTCTCATTGTATAGTCCGGACGACAGTTACGACGAGAACTTCCTGTCCAACTATATCAGCATCAACCTGAAACCGCAGATTCTTCGTATCTCCGGTGTGGGCGACCTGATGATTATGGGCGGTGAATATAGTATGCGTGTATGGATGAAACCGGACGTGATGGCACAGTACAAACTGATTCCGTCCGATATCACCGGTGTGCTTGCCGAGCAGAATATCGAATCGGCTACCGGTTCGTTCGGTGAAAATTCCGATGAGACTTATCAGTATACGATGAAGTACACCGGACGTCTCATTACTCCCGAAGAATTCGGGGATATCGTCATCCGTTCCACCGACAATGGCGAAGTCTTGAAACTGAAAGACGTTGCCGATATCCAACTGGGACAGGACAGCTACGCTTACCACGGTGGTATGGACGGTCATCCGGGTGTATCCTGTATGGTGTTCCAGACGGCAGGTTCCAATGCGACCGAAGTAAACCAGAATATCGACAAACTCCTCGAAGAGGCAAGTAAAGACCTTCCGAAAGGCGTGGAACTGACGCAGATGATGAGCTCCAACGACTTCCTGTTCGCTTCCATTCATGAGGTGGTGAAAACGTTGATCGAGGCTATCATTCTGGTTATCCTTGTGGTGTACGTCTTCTTGCAGGACTTCCGTTCTACATTGATTCCGCTGGTCGGAATTGTGGTTTCCCTGGTGGGTACGTTTGCTTTCATGGCGATAGCCGGATTCAGTATCAACCTGCTGACCCTGTTTGCGCTAGTGCTCGTTATCGGTACGGTGGTGGATGATGCCATTATTGTCGTCGAGGCGGTGCAGGCGCGGTTCGATGTGGGCTACAGGTCGTCATATATGGCAAGTATTGACGCTATGAAAGGAATCAGTAATGCCGTTATCACCTCTTCGCTGGTATTTATGGCGGTGTTCATTCCGGTGTCCTTCATGGGCGGCACTTCCGGTACGTTCTATACCCAGTTCGGTTTGACGATGGCGGTTGCGGTAGGTATCTCCGCTATTAACGCGTTGACTTTGAGTCCGGCTTTGTGTGCATTGCTGCTGAAACCTTATATTAATGAAGACGGAACGCAGAAGAACAACTTTGCGGCACGCTTCCGTAAGGCTTTCAATTCGGCTTTCGATGTGATGGTGGATAAATATAAGACGATTGTATTGTTCTTTATCAAGCGCAGATGGTTGACATGGTCGTTGCTGGCTTGTTCCGTGGTATTGCTTGTGTTACTGATGAATAACACGAAGACCAGTCTGGTACCCGACGAAGATCAGGGTGTTATTTTCGTGAATGTAAGTACGGCGGCAGGCAGTTCGCTGACAACGACGGATAAGGTGATGGAACGTATCGAAAAACGCCTGATAGAAATACCTCAACTGAAACACGTGCAGAAAGTGGCCGGTTACGGATTGTTGGCAGGACAGGGTAGTTCGTTCGGTATGTTGATTCTCAAACTGAAACCGTGGGACGAACGTCCGGGTGATGAGGACAATGTACAGTCGGTGATCGGTCAGGTATATGCGCGTACGGCTGATATCAAGGATGCCAGTGTGTTCGCCATCTCTCCGGGTATGATTCCGGGTTACGGTATGGGTAATGCGCTCGAACTCCACATGCAAGATAAGATGGGCGGTGATATGAACGAGTTCTTCACCACCACCCAGCAATACTTGGGAGCTTTGAACCAGCGGCCTGAAATATCGATGGCTTATTCGACGTTCGACGTTCGCTATCCGCAGTGGACGGTAGAGGTGGATGCGGCTAAATGTAAGCGTGCAGGTATCACGCCCGATGCAGTGTTGAGTACGCTGTCCGGTTATTACGGTGGACAGTATGTGTCCAATTTCAACCGTTTTTCTAAAGTGTACCGTGTCATGATTCAGGCCGATCCGGTGTTCCGTTTGGACGAAACTTCCCTCGATAATGCTTTTGTGCGTATGTCGAATGGAGAGATGGCGCCATTGAGCCAGTTCGTTACGCTGACCCGTAGCTACGGTGCGGAATCGTTGAGCCGTTTCAATATGTATAACTCCATTGCGGTAAATGCGATGCCGGCCGACGGATATAGTACGGGAGACGCCATCAAGGCTGTGCAGGAAACTGCCGAACAGTCTCTTCCGAAAGGCTATGGCTATGATTACGGAGGTATCACCCGTGAGGAAAACCAGCAGAGTGGTACGACGATCATTATTTTCGGTATCTGCTTCCTGATGATTTACCTTATTTTGAGTGCGCTTTATGAGAGCTTCATTATTCCGTTCGCTGTGCTTTTGAGTGTGCCTTGCGGATTGATGGGTAGCTTCCTTTTCGCCTGGATGTTCGGACTGGAGAATAATATTTATCTGCAAACAGGTTTGATTATGTTGATCGGTCTGCTGGCGAAGACGGCTATTTTGCTGACGGAATATGCTGCCGAACGTCGTAAAGCAGGTATGGGGCTGATTGCTTCTGCGGTCAGTGCGGCTAAAGCCCGTCTGCGTCCGATTCTGATGACGGCATTGACGATGATTTTCGGTCTGTTCCCGTTGATGATGTCAAGTGGAGTGGGAGCCAACGGTAACCGTTCATTGGGTACGGGTGTAGTAGGTGGTATGACCATCGGTACGTTGGCGTTGCTCTTCATCGTGCCTACTTTGTTTATTGCTTTCCAGTGGTTGCAGGAACGTTTGCGTCCCGTGCAGAGCGTCCCGACGCATGACTGGCAGATTGAAGAAGAAATCAAAGTGAGCGAGGAAGAAAAATCTAAAGCTGGAAAAGAATAATTGATGATTAAAGGTTTTAGACCTGAATTAAAATAAGAACTAATGAGAAAAATAATCATTCTGTCCGCAGCAACGCTTATATTGAGTAGTTGCGGTATCTACAATAAATACAAACCGGTATCGGAAGTTCCCGAAGGACTTTACGGCAGCGAGTCTGTTGCTGCCACCGATACGGCAAACTTCGGTAACCTCTCGTGGCGGGAGGTCTTTACCGACCCTTATCTGCAGAATTTGGTGGATTCGGCACTCTTGCGCAACACCGATATGCAGACTGCCCATTTGCGTGTGAAAGAAGCGGAAGCCACGCTGCTGACGTCCAAACTGTCTTATCTGCCTTCTTTGTTTCTGGCACCGGAAGGAGCTGTCAGCAGCTTCGACCGTGGAAAGGCTACACAAACTTATTCGCTGCCCGTGACTGCTTCGTGGGAACTGGATATTTTTGGAAAGGTGACAACAGCAAAGCGTCGTGCGAAAGCTGCCTACGAACAGAGCAAGGAATATGAACAGGCTGTCAAGACGCAGTTGGTAGCATCCGTTGCCAATACGTATTACACCTTGCTGATGCTCGATTCGCAGTATGAGATAGCTGTGGCTACCGAAGCTGCCTGGAAAGAAAGTGTAAATGCCACCCGTGCCATGAAAAAGGCCGGGATGGTGAATGAGGCCGGACTGGCGCAGACGGAGGCTACCTACTTCAATATATGTACCACCGTACTCGACCTGAAAGAGCAAATCAATCAGGCGGAAAATTCACTGGCACTTTTACTGGCAGAAACTCCTCACAAAATACAGCGTGGCAAATTGGGAAATCAACAGTTGCCGGAAAACTTCTCCGTGGGTGTTCCCTTACAGATGCTTGCCAACCGTCCTGACGTGCGTAGCGCAGAATTTTCGTTGGCACAGGCTTTCTATACCACGAATGCCGCCCGTGCCGCTTTCTATCCTTCCATCACGTTGAGCGGCAGCGCAGGGTGGACCAACAGTGCAGGGAGCATGATTGTCAACCCGGGTAAGTTCCTGGCCTCCGCCGTGGCTTCCCTGACGCAGCCTTTGTTTAATAAAGGAGCGAACATCGCCCAACTGAAAATAGCGAAAGCCCAACAGGAGGAAGCCCGCCTTAGTTTCGAACAGACCTTGCTGAACGCAGGCGTGGAAGTGAACGAGGCACTGGTGCAGTACCAGACTGCCCGCGAGAAAGCCGACTACTACAACAAGCAGGTGGCTTCCCTGCAAACAGCAGCCAAAAGCACAAGCCTGTTGATGAAACATGGCAACATCACTTATCTGGAAGTATTGACTGCCCAACAGACGTTGCTCAACGCGCAACTGTCACAAGTGGCGAACCGCTTTACCGAAATCCAAGGCGTAATCACTTTGTATCAGGCATTGGGTGGCGGCCGTATGTAGGGAGGTATGTATGAATCCAGAAACACTGCGTTGCCGGATACTCGACTACACCAAGCGGGAAATGTACCAGCATGGTGCCGACGGGTTGACGATGGATGATATAGCCAGGGGAATGAAGATGTCGAAGCGGACACTCTACAAGCTCTTTCCCAGCAAAACGAGTCTGTTCCGTGTCTGTCTTTCTGATTTTGCTAACGGAATCAGAAGCCGGATCCAGCAAAAACAGATACGGATGGACAGCTCGTGCATGGAGGCACTTTTTATCACAGTGGATGGCTATCTCACCCTGCTTCATTCGCTGGGGAAGAAGTTGCTGATGGATATTGCTGCCGACAGGGAATACCGTGCTGCTTTCGAGCGGGAGGAAGCTTTCTGGTTGCAGCAGTTGATTGATGTCTTGACGCATTGTAAGATTTGCGGTTATCTGCTTCCCGGAGTCGATCCCGACCGTTTTGCACCGGATTTGCAGGAGGTCATCTACCAGAGCAGCTTGCAAGGCACCCCGTACCTGGTGCAGCGTATGTTGAACTATACGCTTCTGCGGGGGCTTTTTAAGATGGACGGTATCCGTTATATTGACGAACACCTGAAACCTGATAATTTGAATGTTTGTGTATGAAGAGAAAGAGGTGGACTACCCTGCAAAGGGAGCTCACCTCTTTTTATTTTCTTCGTTCGTAAACGGTTGGTTACAAGATAGTGCCTTTATGAATCCGATTACTTTATAATCCTTCGATTATGCTTAAAGGTAAATCGGTACATTCGGCGATAGACTCATTGTCTATCCCTTTGGCTTTCATGTTCCGGGCTATTTTCAGCTGGGCTCTTTGTGTACCTTCTTTCATTCCTTTCTCTATACCTTTCTCCAACCCTTCTTTTATTCCTTTTTGTTCAGCTACATCCATTGTCACCAAATAATCTCGGTATACTTTGACGCTATTGTCGTATCGCTCCCTGTCTTCCGGAGACATAGAAGCCACATCAGCGATATCTTCCAATTTCTCGAAGACAGCTTTTCGTGCCTTGAACGGCATGCGTTTTAAAGTTTCCATATTATTTAATATATAAATCCAACGTTCAAAATTCGTTTCGCATTCCTCTTCGTTTTTGTTGAAGAGAGGGAGAGCGATAAAGATTTCCCGGAACTTATCCGAGAAGAGTTCTCCTGTTTCCCTGTCACTTAGAATAACATCCGTGCGGAGTTTTATGTTCTTGTCGATAATGAAATTCATCAAGAAAACTCCGTATACGGCTTTTATTTCAAACTTCCATTCATTGCCTACCCTTCCTTGATTGACGATGGCACGCGATAAATAATAAATCGAGCGTTCTTTGAAGTTGCTTTGCATACGGTTCTGCATTTCAACGATGATTTTTTCGCCTGTGTCCGTGGTGCAATATACATCATAGATAATACCTCGTCCTTCCGGATAGAGCGGCAATTGCTCATTATTCAAAAACTGTAAGTCCGTTATCACTCGTTCACCTTCGAGCAGGTCGTTCAGAAATTCGATTAGTAAATCCTTAGACACTTCTCTGCTGAATATTAGTTTGAATCCGTAGTCGGTGAACGGATTGATAAATTTACTCATTGTTTTGGGTCGCTTCTTTTTATGTTTTGCAAAGAGACGTTTCTCTTTATACATAAAAAAGAGGCTTTTTCTTCGTACTACAAAGGTACGATAATTCTTGGTTTTTCATCCCTTTTGCAGTAAAAATAAAAAGGTTCCTTGTTTATAGGCAGACTTTTCCGCTTTATCTTCCCCTGATTAGCTTTTTCAGTGTCCCGTTGTAGGTGTTTTCAAATTCCGTCGGATGATTGAGTGCCCAAAGAATGTAATCACCCGGTTCATTCTTTTTGAGTAGGGTAGGGCGGTATTGGGAACTAAGAATTTTCCATAAAATACCGCCGGGGCCTCCCAATTCTTTACGTCGGGCAAGGGCGACAATCGCTTTTACGGTCTGTTCGTTCCGGATGCCGATAGTTTGCATATTAAGTAGAAGTATAGCTTCCGAGCCTCCTCCCGCTTGCATCCCTTCCGAAACCGTTTCTTTTCCAATCGATTTATCCAAAGACAAACCCTCTACAACGACAGGCAAAGCCTGAAAAACGCTGTTTGACGGAACGGGCGGCATGCTCCTCTCATTCTCCTTTCCGTCTTTTCTTTCCCTCTCTGTCTCTATGTCTTTTTTTATTTCAGATTTGATTTCATTTTCCATATTCCTTTCCTGTTTACCTTTGATATCTGTATCCGTTTCTTCTTTTGTTTGTGGCATTGTTGTAGCAAATTCATGGGGTTTTGTAACATCTTTGCCGGAGTTGGCACTGGAGTCATCCGTATTTTCCGGTTCTATTTCACTACTCTCCTCCTTGATAATCCAGAAATGTTCCAGGGGTAATTTATATTTTCTCCGGCTGTCGGTGATGATTTTATGATATTGTTCCTGAATCGCCTGTGAAGTCAGTACGCCATACTCCTTATATATAAGATCATCGAACAGCCCCACTGCCAGGCAATCATCAATGATGGCCTGCATTTCCTCCTCCCCGCAACACGCTTCCTGGGCGATGTCGAAAAGAGTGTCTTTGTTCCACAAAATATAATAACCTTTTTCTTTATAGATGAGGCAGAGCAGCGAAGTGAGAGCGGCAATCCCTGCCGCGTGGTGGCGACAGGAAATGCGGCGTACTTTTCTGTCCTGCAGAAAATTGACATCGAGGGGGAAATAATCTAATCCGGGTTTGGAAATGCGGGCCATGATGATAAAATGCTGGTTGTAAATGGTTGATTGTTACTGAATAAATTCTGCTTTTACATCGAAGCAGGGGCAGGATTTTATATACTCGTCAGGTGAGATAATGCCGTCTCCATTGAGGTCAGGACTGGTGTCCCGATGCCCTATCACCTGCTTCAGAGAAGGGAAGACAAGGCGCAAATCTTCTACCAGCCGGACGAGTGCTTCACGTTGCGCTTCCGTCCGTGTGTCAGCAGGCCGGCCGTTCCTGTCCAATCCGCCAATGTAGCAGATGCCGATAGACCGATGGTTCCAACCCGTGCAATGCGCTCCGTCGAGAGCAACATCTCTTCCCGGTTCTATCGTACCGTCGAGACGGATGACGAAATGATAACCGATAGAACGAAAACCACGTTGACGATGCCAGCGGTCGATGTCGGTAGCGGTAAAATCCTGTCCCGCACGAGTGGCGGAACAGTGGATGATGATCGTGTCTTTCATGGCAGAATCCTCCTTTCCTGTTTGCAGACGGCACGTGAGATAACCCCGAACGCAATAGCCTCCTCTTTGGACAGTTGGCGGTAATATTGCTTTGTTACTGAATGGAGCACCGGAGAGAAGGGAGCATCCATCGGCGGCGTTGTCGTTTGATTAGGCATGGTGGGCCGATTAGGTATTGTCGTCCGATTAAGCACTGTGGTCTGGTTAGGCCTTGTCTGAACCATAATAAAAGCATCTCCCCGATGATGTTGCACACGCAAGGCGTGTTGTTTCACGCGGTCCGGATGCTTTAGTTGGAGGATAAGCCAGTTTCGGTGCGCAGGCTTCAGACGTTCCTCTCTGACCATTTCTTTCATAGACGGGTAGGCACGCAATACTTTCCCCGTTGCATCCGTAACGGCGAAAGGTGTTTGATGAGATCCCACTCCCGTACGTCGTAATCCCGTCCGGATGGCGTGCATCATATTGGTGTATGCATCGCACCATTCGAGGTTTGACACGTGGTTGTTCATCGTATTGCCATCGAGGTGGTTAATCTGTGGCAGCTGCTCCGGGTTGGGGATGAATGCTTTGGCAACCAAACGATGAATTTTGTATTCGATACAAACACCTTTATTCGGCAGTATGACAGTTTCGTAACCGGTCCCCATGATTTTGGCACAAAGGATCAACTTTGATCTGCCCTTGAAACTCAATACCCGTCCGTGATCTGAAATCATATAGTCGGGGTTTTCTTCAATAAATCTCCAATTTTCCATACTTGATATTGATAATGTTAATAAAATTATACTCTGTTAAAAAATAATCGTTTTTCTGAATCATGCGGGGAGAAACGGCGTTTCCTCCATCTGTTAAACGGCGCTTTCTGGTGCGGAGAAACGCTGTGGTCTGTATGTGTTAAACGGCGTTTCTTCCTCCTCCTCCGTATGAGGTTCGAGCCGTTCGGCACAATGAATCAGAAACTCCAGTTCTTCCCGGCAGCCTTGAATGGCCTCGTATAGCGAATCTACGTTATACTGTCTGCAAAGCGCCTCCCATTCTTTTCGTTCCTGCCCGTTCATTCCGTTCTTTTGCAGATTCATTTTTACTTGTTGCTGTCTTGCCCGTCCGTTTCGATATCCAGAAAATTTTCAGCGTGAAAGGTGCGCCAGCCTTTGGCTTCGATATCATAGTAGACAACGAACGTATTTTCCGGTTTGGGTAGATACGGACGGTGGAAACTATGTTCATATCCGGTGAGGGTGCCGGTGGCGTGTCGGATGGTTCCATCCTGTTTGGTGTAGCGGAAACAGACATTTCCGTGATGCATCTGCCGGATGAGAGCCCCTATCCGGTGAGCCGTGACGAGTGCATCGTGCCGGTTCATACCGTTGTTTTGCCGGATGACGGCAGCTTGCTTCATTAGCTGTACCCGTTGGAAGGAATGATTTTTTTCAGTTTCAGTCATTTTGATTCGTTTTAATGATTTGATTATGGGGACAAAGGTAGAGAGCAGGTAATGCAAAGGCTGTCCAAGCTTGAACCATAATGAAACGTTGAAACTTTTAGTGCAGGAATGCTTTCTCTTTTTTAGCGCAAATCACAGCTTTTGGAACGAGTGATTTCTTTCCTCTTTGGCAGATTTTATTTCATCTATTTTCTTGATAATACCGGTAAGGTAGAAAATGGGTACCCCAAACCCTCTTTCTTTGTGAAAATATGGATGAAAAATATAGAATGTGTCATGCTTGAACATATATGTTAAAATAAGCATTGTACTTTTGTCGTGAATTTTATATGTAAATATTAAATAAAATGTAAAAAAATGACTAAGGTAGAAAGAGAAGTGGTTTTTAACAGTGAAAATGGTCAGAAAGAAATGACCGGTGTACGTCACAGCGACGATGATGTTAAGAAGAAAGTAATTGATTGTGTTTTTAAGTTGGGGCAACTGAATAATATTCCAGAAAAATATGTTGAAAAGAATTCGGATTGTTCGCGTTCGTCCGTGGGGCGTGTGTACAGGTGTAATTTCGACGGTCGGAGTCCTATACCAAATTGGACAACTATCTTTAATTTTTTCTCTTGTGTGATTGGAAAGGCAACGATTATTGTCAATATTCCGGAGGTGTTGTGCTGGATTCTGAAGCTTTTTCTAGGAGATTCTGCGGATGTAGGCTATACAGTTGATGATAGTCATCATATTCGTATAGATATTCAGTTTCATGACGATAAAACACTGTTCCTGGAGACTGGTGAAAAGGAAGGAAAGGTGAAGAAAAAAGATGGAAAATAGAGGAAAGCGGGAGGGGAATTACCAAGTTCTTGATGAACTTGGTACATTATTGATAACGAACTTTCCATCGAGGTCGGTGGTGGTTCCTATAGATGTACCTTTAACTAAAACGGATGCTCCTATGACGGGCTGGTTGTCTTCCTCGGAGAAGACAACGCCCATTACCTTTCTGGAGGTTTGAGCGATTGCCAGGCTAATGCCTGCTAGCAGGCAGGTTAATAACAGCGTTAGTTTTCTTTTCATATAGTTTTTATATAGTAGAATAGTCTGTTTTGCTATCTTACGATTCGCAAAAGTAACCACTTTTTTAGAAAAACAAAGAAAAATATGAAAAAAAATATGAATTTGTGCTGTCGATACAAAATACTTGTAGCAAAAGGACTTAAATACAAGATAAGTACATGAAAGGCGGTTTCTTGTTTCTTTTTGGTGATTAATAAACGAAAATAAGTATCTTTTTGATAAATAAATGTGGATAAATTCGTAGATAAGATGTTTAATAACACATAATAATCTGCAAATAAATAATTGCAGGTAGAAAAAAGATAGTTTATTGGACAAAGAAAGAAATTCTATCCGTAGTCTCTTATATTAATACCCTAATTGGGGAGACGAGAGTTGCTGCCGGACTTGAAGTTTGCTACATGAAAGATATTTTCTACCTTTTCAGTAAGTAGATAAAAAGCAAAAAAGGACGATTTATTTTGCGTTTCACTTCCTTTTTTGCTTTTTTTATTCCCCTTTCGGTGTTTTCTTTTTTATATTTATTAAATATTTTGTGCTCAAGCACTTATGGAAGGAGGGGCAGAAAATGCATGAGTTCATCAAGAACTTTGCAAATCACCTATGTCGGCATGAAGTCGCAGGATGTTCCCATCAAGTCCGGGACCATCAAGGTAATGATGAAATCCGATTCCGAAGTATTACAGGAAGTGGTAGTGACCGGTATGCAGAAAATGGATAAACGTCTTTTTACCGGAGCCACCAAACAATTAAATGCCGATAATGTGAAGCTGGACGGTTTGCCCGACATTAGTCGCGGACTGGAAGGTCGTGCGGCAGGAGTTTCCGTTCAGAATGTTTCGGGCACTTTTGGAACTGCCCCCAAGATTCGTGTGCGTGGAGCTACTTCCATTTACGGAAGTTCCAAACCGTTGTGGGTTGTTGACGGCGTGATTCTGGAAGACGCCATCGACGTAGGTCCCGATGATCTTTCCTCCGGTGATGCCGAGACACTGATTAGTTCCGCCATAGCCGGACTGAATTCCGACGATATCGAGAGTTTCCAAATTTTGAAAGACGGTTCGGCAACCTCCATTTACGGTGCACGTGCGATGGCAGGCGTTATCGTAGTCACCACTAAGACGGAGTCAGCAAGATCAGTTATACGGGCGAGTTCACCACCCGTGCTATCCCCAGCTACAAAGAATTCAATATCATGAATTCGCAGGAACAGATGGGAATCTACAAAGAAATGGAACAGAAAGGCTGGTTGAACAGTGCCGACCTTTTCCGCACCAGAGACACCGGAGTGTACGGTCGTATGTACCGCCTCATCGACGAATACAACAACAGTAACGGCCAACGCGGACTGCTCAACACCACCGAAGCCCGTAACGCTTACCTCCGCGAAGCGGAAATGCGCAACACTGACTGGTTCGACGTGCTTTTCACCAATGCCGTTTCGCAGAACCATTCCGTCAGCATCACCGCCGGAACGGAAAAATCCTCTTTCTACGCCTCCTTGAGTGCCATGCTCGATCCGGGTTGGTACAAGCAGAGCAAGGTGAAACGCTATACGGCCAATGTGAACACAACCTATAATATATATAAAAATCTGTCGCTCAACCTCATATCCAACGCCTCCTACCGCCAGCAGAACGCGCCGGGAACGATGAACTCCACCCTCGATATCGCATCAGGAAAGATGTCCCGCGGATTCGACATCAACCCTTATTCATACGCGCTCAACACAAGCCGCACACTCGACCCCTCTGTGGACTATATCAGCAACTACGCCCCATTCAATATTCTCCACGAACTCGACAATAACTACATCGAAATCAATATGGTCGATGTGAAATTTCAAGGCGAGATGAAGTGGAAAGTGATTCAGGGACTCGAATTGAGTGCCCTCGGAGCCGTTAGATACCAGACTTCATCGCAGGAACACAACGTGCTCGACGACGCCAATCAGGCAATCGCCTACCGCACCGGTATGGACGACGCCACCATCCGCGAGCAAAACAAACTGCTCTATACCGACCCCGACAACCCATACGCCCTGCCTATTACCCTGCTGCCCGAAGGCGGTATCTACCAGCGTCAGGACCGCCGTATGCTGGGACTCGATTTCCGTGGAACACTCTCATGGAATCATCTTTTCGCCGAAAAGCACATCACCAACTTCTTTGCCGGAATGGAAGTGAACAGCCTTCAAAAAACATATTCCTCTTTCCAAGGCTGGGGAATGCAATATTCGATGGGGGAAATTCCGTCCTACATCTACCAGTTCTTCAAGAACGGTATCGAATCCGGTTCGCGCTATTACAGCCTGGGACACTCCGAAACCCGGAGTATAGCCAGCTTCTTCAACGCCACGTATTCTTACGACGGACGCTACACCCTCAACGGCACTTTCCGCTATGAAGGAACCAACCGCATGGGACGCAGCCGTTCATCCCGCTGGCTACCCACATGGAACCTGTCCGGTGCCTGGAACGTGCATGAAGAATCTTTCTTCAAAGCGCTGCAACCCACCCTTTCCAACCTGACACTGAAAGCCTCATACTCCCTCACCGCCGACCGCGGCCCGGCGGAAGTGACCAACTCGCAAGCCATCATCCGCAGCTTCTCGCCCTACCGCCCCTTTACCGACATTCAGGAAACGGGACTTTATATCGATGACATCGAGAACAGCGAACTCACCTACGAGAAAAAGCATGAGCTGAACATCGGCATTGACCTCGGCCTGCTCGAAAATCGCATCAACTTCTCCGCCGACTGGTACCAGCGTAACAACTACGACCTGATCGGTGTAGTCCCCACACAGGGAGTAGGCGGCGTCATCAACAAATATGCCAACGTAGCCACCATGAAATCTCACGGTGTGGAATTCACGCTCTCCACCCGCAACATCCGCACGAAGGATTTTTCATGGAACACAGACTTTATCTTCTCCTATGCCAAGAACGAAGTCACCCGACTGAAAGGACTCACAAGTATGATGGAACTCGTTTCCGGCAACGGCTTTGCCCGCGAAGGATACCCCGTGCGCGGACTCTTCTCCATCCCTTTTGCGGGACTTGATGAAGACGGTATTCCGCAATACCTCATCGACGGAAAAGTGACTAGCACCAGCATCAACTTCCAGGAACGCGAAAAACTGGATTACCTGAAATACGAAGGACCTACCGATCCCACCGTCACGGGAAGTTTCGGTAATGTATTCACCTATAAAGGCTTCAAACTAAATGTCTTTATGACTTACTCTTTTGGCAACGTAGTCCGCCTCAACCCGGTGTTCAACTACAAATATTCCGACCTTACCGCCATGCCGCGTGAATTCAAAAACCGCTGGACTGTTTCCGGCGACGAAGCGAGAACGAATATCCCGGTGATACTTAGCGACCCGCAATATAGGACGAATACATCGCTTTATCTTGCCTACAACGCCTACAACTATTCTACGGAGCGCATCGCCAAAGGCGATTTTATCCGCATGAAAGAAATATCACTGATGTATGAGTTCCCGAGAAGCTGGATCGCTCCTGCCAAAATATCCAACCTGTCGCTCAAGTTGCAGGCTACCAACCTCTTCCTGATCTACGCCGACAAGAAGTTGAACGGGCAGGACCCCGAATTTGTGAACACCGGAGGGGTAGCATCCCCCGTTCCGCGTCAGTTTACCCTCACCCTGCGTCTGGGACTGTGATTGTAACCCCCAATAGAGAACCCGAAAAAATATACGATAGATGAAGACGAAAATAAACCATATACTCCCTGTGCTGCTGCTCACCGCAGCTTCCGGTCTGACTACCGTTTCCTGCAATGATTTTCTGGACAAAACACCGGACAACCGCACGGAACTGAACACCGACCAGAAAATAGCCAAACTGCTTGTATCGGCCTATCCCGACGTATCGCCCAACGAACTGTTCGAACTCTACAGCGACAACTCCGACGATAGCGGCCCCACCTACGGTTACTACCAGCTTTCCGAAAAGGAATGTTACAACTGGGAAGATACCAAAGAGGAATATCAGGACACACCCAATTCCCTTTGGGGAGGTTATTACGGTGCAATTTCAGCCGCCAACATGGCACTCAAGGCGATAGAGGAGAAAGGGAATCCGGCATCGCTCAACCCGCAGCGCGGCGAAGCACTGGTGTGCCGTGCCTACTGCCACTTCATGCTGGCAACTATCTTCTGCAACGCTTATGACACTCATGCCTCCGAATCGTTGGGAATCCCCTATATGGAAGACGTGGAAACCACCGTGTCGCCCCGTTACGAGCGCGGCACGCTGGAAGAAGTGTACCGGAAAGTGGAGCGTGACCTCCTGGAGGGAGTGGAACTGATTTCGGACGACGGATATTCCGTCCCCAAATACCATTTCACCCGCAAGGCCGCCTATGCCTTTGCCGCCCGTTTCTACCTTTATTATATGAAACCCGATTTCTCCAACTGCGACCGGGTGATTGACTTTGCCACCCGTGTGTTGGGCAGCAACCCCGACGACCTGCTCCGCGACTGGGAAGCATTGAGCAATCTTTCCGTGAACGGAAATGTGCAGGCAGATGCGTATATTGCTTCTTCCAATGAGGCCAACCTGCTGATAAGCAGCACCGTCTCCAACTGGGGCGCACTCGGAAGCGACTACCTGGTAGGCCCGCGTTACTTCCACAACCAAACGCTCGCCACCAGCGAAACCTGTCTTTCTGCAGGACTGTGGGGCAGCTCGGATTATTTGTATCTGAAACCTTTCTCTACCACCGGATTTGTAGCCAGCATCCTGCGCAAGAGCGGACTTTATGATGGCGGCTATCTTTATTATATGCCGGTATTGTTCTCAACGGACGAAACCCTGCTTTGCCGTGCCGAAGCATACGCGTTGAAGAAAATGTACGCCCAGTCGGCTGCCGACATCACAAGCTGGCAACGTGCCTACACCCGCAACAAATCGGCCCTGACACCCGACCAGATCAATGCGTATTATGATAAAATGAATTTCTACACGCCTTTCACGCAACAGACGCCCAAGAAACAGCTTGCTCCCGATTTCACTATCGAGGAAGGGATGCAGGAAAATATTCTTCACTGCATTCTGCATATACGCCGTGTCACCACCCTGCACGAGGGGATGCGCTGGCCCGATATCAAACGGTACGGTATTATGATTTACCGTCGTAACATGGCTACTCAACGTGTCACCGACGAAATGCCGCCGAACGACCTGCGCCGTGCCATCCAGATTCCGCGAAACGTGATCGTGGCGGGAATGCAACCTAACCCGAGAAGAAACTAACAGAGAAAAAAGTGAAAATTATGAAGAAACAGATCATTTACTCTTTGCTTGCTCTCACCACAGTCTGCCTGGGGGCTTGCAACAATAACGACGAGATAGACACCGCGAACAGCATCTTCTCTACCGAACCGCTGGAGAGAAATGCTTTCGATTACTGGCTGCTCGACAACTACACCTATCCTTATAACATCGACTTCATGTACCGCATGAAGGATATCGAGAGCGATCATAAATACAACCTCGTGCCCGCCGACTATGACAAAGCGGTGGCACTGTCGAAAATCATCAAACACGTCTGGATGGACGCTTACGTCGAACTGGCAGGAATGGATTTTCTCCGTGTCTACGTACCCAAGACATTCCACCTCATCGGATCGCCCGCCTACGAAAGTAGCGGTAACATGGTGCTCGGCACGGCAGAAGGCGGGAAGAAAATCACCCTCTACAACGTGAACGACCTCAACATAAAGAAGATCAATATCGAAAAGCTCAACGAGTATTATTTTGAAACGATGCATCATGAGTTTGCCCATATCCTGCATCAGAAACGGAATTTCGACCCTTCTTTCAACCGCATCTCGGAGGGAAAATACGTGGGAGCCGACTGGTATTACTACATGACCGCCCAAGGTGCCATGCCCCGTACGGACGATGTGGCCTGGCCCGACGGTTTTGTGACGGCTTATGCCATGAGCCAGTCCAACGAGGATTTTGTGGAAAATATAGCCATGTACGTCACGCATACGCAGGCCTACTGGGACAATATGATGACGGCAGCCGGAGAATCGGGCGCTGCCATCATCAACAAGAAATTCACGATTGTCTATAACTATATGCGCGACACATGGGGGATCGACCTCAACGAACTGCGCAAGATCGTGCTGCGCCGCCAGCAGGAGATTACCGAAATTGACTTGAGCACTATTCAATAAGTGCCGGTCACCTCTTGTTTTTTTGATTGACGATTGGATGATTATTTAATTACACATTATTATGATGAAGAAAAATAGAACGATATATTTCCTGTTGGCCCTTGTCTGCCTGGGTTTGCAGTCGTGCCTCTTTCAGGAAGAAGATTATTTTGACGATTCGTCTGCCAACCGTGCCACGGCCGATGTGAAGCGTTGCAGCGAACTGCTGGAAGCAGCACCCAACGGATGGGTGATGGAATATTACGTCGGTAAGGACTACTCGCTGGGAGGTATCACCTTGCTTTGTAAGTTTGACGGCCAGCGGGTGACGATGGCTTCGCAGATAGCGGGAGCGGATGAGACGGTCAGTTCGCTTTATAGCGTCAAGTCCGAGCAGGCGACGATGTTGTCTTTCGATACCTACAATTATCTGGTGCATTATTTCGGTCAACCACAGGGAAGTATGGCCGACGACCCGAACGGAACGCTCGGAGGCGACTACGAATTCGTGATCTCCGATGCCACCGCCGACCGTATCGAACTGAAAGGCAAGAAATATGGCAACCGCATCGTGATGAAGGCTTTTTCTGCCGACCAGACGTGGAAGCAATATCTCACCCGGATAAAGAAAGTGGAAGACGATGCTTTCTTTTATGAATACGACCTGCGGATGGACGGACTCTACACCGGGCAAATGCTACGCAGCAACTATACGTTCATTGTGACCTATTATGACGAAGTTGGAAAGGTGCATCAGAAAACCGTACCTTTTATGTTTACCACCGACGGAATGCGTTTTCACGAACCGGTGACGATAGACGGACAAACCATGCAGAATTTTGTCTGGAAGAACGAGGAAATCAGCTTTGTCTGTACCGACGAAGGAACTACAGAAGTGAAGATGAAAGGCATCTACATTGACGGATATCAGAGCTACGACTATTATCCGGGCACTTATTTGATGGATTTCTACCGCCTGAACGGTGCGACGAACCAACTGGAAGTGGCTTCGCAGGAGATTCAACTGGTGAAGAACGAGGACGGCAAGAGCTACTGGCTTAAAGGACTCGAATATGACATTCTGGTAACTTACGACAAGCCGCGTGGCGGACTTTCCATCCTGCCGCAATTCTTGAAGAAAGTACAGGGAGGTTACGTATATCTGGCTATGTGGGATTTGATGAATGATTACGTTTTGCGCAGTCCGGCAATCGGTCTTATCAGTTATCCTACCACCGACGGCATTTATCTGGTGGACAATGGAGTGTGGATAGGTGAAATCTCCGGATTTATCTTCGGTGTGTACAACTCGCAGGATGAGGAGGCCTCTTTCATGGGATACACGGATGCAGTTGCAGCAATCAGGTTGGTTAAAAAAACAATAGAAGAATGATATGATGAATAAGTTTTTTATACTGTTATTATCTGCGTGCTGTCTGCTGACGACAGCGTGCGACAAGGAAAACGATGAAACGGCACAAGGCTTCCGCATCATGAAGGCGGACGTCGATCTGGTAGCCGGAGGCGGAACAGTGGAAGTGGCTTTGCAGACTACCGGAGAACTAACTGCCGTTTCGGGTGCGGACTGGTGCAGGGTAATCGAAGTGACAAACGAAAAGATAACTTTGCTTGTCAGAGCCAATTATGAATATACGTCACGTGCCACGCAGGTGACCGTGAGCGATGGCAATAGCGAACAGAAAATTGTAGTGACGCAGGAGGGAAATATTTTTGCTCCCGACTCCGACCAGCAGGTGATACGCCTCGGAAATGCTCCTTCACAGACGATTGTACGGGTGAATAGTTCGTTTGATTTCAAAGTGAGCGTGCAGCGGGGAATCGACTGGCTGGAAGTGCCGGCTGCTTCAAAAGAAGATGGTTTCTTACTTGTGTTGAAAGAGAATAAAACCGGAAATCCCCGTGCCTGCCAGTTATTGGTCAGCACCAATGAAGGGCGGAAGTTCTTTTACTACGTATATCAGTATGAAGTGACAGACTTGCTCGGAGCGTGGGGAAACAGCCGGATTTATGTGAAATGGGACACGAAGGATATCGAAGACGCCTATCCCTTGTCGGCTACTGAAATTTCGAAGAATGTCGATGGCGAGGGATATACCATTAAGATGTCGTTGGCAAATACTCCGGCGGCACAATATCTGAAAGACCCCGCAAAGGCTACGGTTTCATTGCAGGCTACCTATAAGAATGGATCGTTTGTGGTACCTATCGGTGCGGCACAGAAAGACTTTACAGTCGTGGAAGAGGTTGCGGATGAGGCGGCAGAAGGCGCATCGGACGGAACATCGGATGATGGGGCAGGTGTTGTTTTGCAAACCCTGTACGGTTTTTCTGTAGCGGCTTCTTCCAATATTTATTCGAAAGGAAATTTCGGTTTCGCTCCTGTGCTCTATCAGGACGGTTCTGTCGGAATCAGTTTTCAGGACGTGGCCGGAGCACCGGAAAGCGGATGCTACCTGGCGATAGCATTGTTTGACGGACAGCAGTTCCTGACCGGAACACTGAAAGATTATATCCTTTTCCCGGATATTGCACTTTTCAGATAAAACGAACATTACCTTGATGAATAAAGAAAAGAACTACCGTTGTGAAACGGAATGAGAATTTACTAATTCTCTCTTAATTTAACTTTACTATATGACAGGCGGGGATACTCGCGCGAAGAATGGGAATCCTTTTCCCGAGCTTACTCCGCCTTTTTTATGATTCCCGGTCGCTACGGAAGTTCTTTTCAATGATGTAAAATATATAAATCAGTCTGATATGGATAAGAAAATAATGAAGTTGTTGGGTGTCTGCCTGTTCGTTGTTGCGTCTGTGGGGGTGTTGACCGCTTGCAGTGACAATGACGCCGAAAATCCGGAGGGAGGAAAACCCGGCGGAGAAGACGTAAACCCGGCGCCGGAAGTGGTGGAGTTTGTCAACTCCAACCTGGTGTACTGGGGAGATAAAGACGGAGTGGGAACGGATCATTTTGTATTGACGCTTTATACGGATATGGAAGTGGATGCTACTGGTAATCCGATAGGACCGGGCAAGATCATGGCTTTCAGCCTGAATGTCCCGCCATTTGCTTCGGAAGCTACGGAATTTCCGCTCCCTGAAGGCACTTTTGATGCAGCATTGAACGGATATACGTTTGATGAATGGACGTTCAACCTCGGATATATGAATCAAATCGATTTACCGACCGGAAAGGTGGAAATTCCTGCCGGAACTTTCTATGGTGAAGTGAAATCCTACTCTACGAGTGTCGATGCCGACTTGCTTTCCGATGGTAAAATGACGGTGAAACGGATGTCCGGCGGCGAATATTCGATTAGCGGAACGTTGGTAGGCAATCTTTCCTTGAAACATTATTTCACCTATACGGGAAAAGTAACCACCATCGACCGTCACGAAAACAAGGTTGAAACTTCTAATTCTACCCTGACCGCCGATATTGCACTGAACGGATGGACGCAAGCCCGCCTGCAGGATAAGGGAGATTCTTATTATCTGCAAGATGAATCGTGTCGTGTAGTCGAGTTGTATCTGGCGGAAGACGGTATAAGTCTTGCCGACACCTGGCCGTCCGGTAACGGAAGAGTATTGAAGGTGGAATTTTTCGTGGAATGGGCTACGGATGTAACACAGGGTATTCCGGCAGGCACCTATACAATGGTGGCGCGTGATGAGGGATCGCAGGGTATCCCGCGTGAGTTGCTGAAACCGGGAGGCATTGCCCCGGGTTACCCCAATGTCTTTACATATCCGGGAGGAACCTGGTATGAGAAACTGCAGAACGGAGCCATGAAAGAATATGCACGCATAGACGGCGGAACCATGACCGTGGCACGCGACGGTGACAAACACACGCTGACGATAGACTTTATTGACTGTGATAAGGAACACCCGCACCATGTGCGTACCACTTATTCGCAGGATACTCCTATTACCGTATTCAGCTATCGCCCGCAGTAAATACGGGTGGATGGCATCATTTTACTAATAACGCGATTTTATAATTAACCCTAAAAATAAGAAATATGAAAATTAGATTTATTTCCTTTTTCTTGTTCATGCTGGCAATGAGTTGTTTGGTGGCATGTAGTGACGATGATCCGGCCCCTGATCCCGAACCGGAGCCGGAACCTGTGGAAACTGTGAATACGTACACGTATAAGGATAAGACCATACAAGCCCAATCGGTGTCTTGTTTTGAACAGGATGGCATTGTGTATGTGTGTATGAGTCCGTTGCAGAGTTTGGAAACGTTTGAAGACTTTATGAACAGCGGTAAGGAATATGTGATGTTGGGAGTGAGTAAGAGTCTGGTGGGCAGCCCGGTTACGATAGGCGGCTCTGAAGATGACAATTATGTGCTTTATTACATGGATGCCGATGGTGAGGCTATTCTGGCTGTCAATCCTTATGAGTGGAAAGAGGTGCTGACGCAAGGTAAGTTCACCTTGACGATGACTCCGGGTGAGAATGAAACATCGGCTGTGAAAGCTACTTTTGATTGTACGCTGAAAAGTGGCGGTAAGTTTACAGGGGAGGCTGGTTGTAGCTACAAGGCTCCTGCAAAGTTGCCCAGTGAATTTTCTTTCGGAAGTGAAGTGCGTCCGTTGAAATCGGTGGTGGCTACTGTCATCGGGGGAATTCAATATTTTTATCTTAGTCCGTACGCAGGACTGACAACGGTGGAAGATATGTCGGATACGGAGTTCCTGATGATCGGAATCAATCCCGCTATGTTGGGACAGGTATTGGATATCACGTCTTATGACGGTATGGATTATGCTTTCTATAATATGACAGAATTGGGAGCTGACGACCTGACTGCGGTAGATCCTTATGGATGGTCTGAAATATGTTCGGCAGGTAAGTTCAAAGTGGAAAAGACGGATAATCGGGTGAAAATAACTTTCAGCTTTACTTTGCTTTCGGGTGGAAAGTTCGAAGGTTCTTACGAGGGTGCTTATTCTGAAATTAAACAGAGTACGACGAATATATTAACGTTGAACGGAGAAAACACGCGTGACATCAAAGCTACTTTCTATGAAAAGACGGATGAAGGAGTGGCATTGTATCTCACTCCGTCGAGAATTTCGTCTGCTGCGGACTTGGAGAATGTAAACACATATTATGTGCGTCTCTTTGTCCCGAACGCAGGACTTAACGGGCAGGAAGTGGATATAACAAATACCAATCTGGCTTTTGAATTTACTTATTATAGCCCGTATGACGAAGAAAGAATACAAATATCCAAAGGTCACCTGGAGGATGCGGCAGGTACGTTCAGTGTATCGAAATCAGCGGATAATGAATATTCATTGACGCTTAACCTCAAATATTTGGGTGATAATAGCCTTAAAATATCAGGTAACTATAACGGTGCTTTCGCGGTGTATGATACGACGATCCCGAATGAATATCGCTTAGGGGCGGACGGTACTCCGGTCACTATCCAGTCTGTGGTGATAGATAAGACGGATGCGGATATTTGTGTTATTTACCTTTCACGACAGCCAGGTATCACTACTGTGGCGGGAATGTCGGCAGCGGATGCAGTGGTGCGTCTTTCGAAAACAATGCTGGATGGAGTGCTCCGCGGATTCTCCGGTGATGATGAAAATGTGAAAATCTCGATTACGTATGAAGGAGTGACTTACAGTCGGGCTAATACCACATTGGGCAATCTGGCTCTGGGAGGCCGGACTTCGGTGTCTCTTCAGGGCAATGAAGTTGAAATGACTTTTGAAGTGGTAGGTATTAAGAAATATGGCGATGCCAGTTTGTCCGGCTACTATAAAGGTGCGGTGACAGTAATAGAGTGACGATTTAATGAAGTGTATTCATGAAGAAAATCTTATTGAAATATTTAAATTTATATGTTTTATCGGGACTGCTTCTGGTGGGTTTTGCCGGATGTAGTGACGATAAAGATAATGATCCGGTAAATCCCGGTCCGGATGTGGAGGAATTGCCTTCCATCGGTACTTATTCATTCCGGGGGGAAGCGAACAGGATCGTGTCCGGTGAGGCTACTATAGACGGTGGTTATTTTACCTGTATCTTTTCTCCGGAAAAGATACAGGACGGGAAAACTAGTACTTATTTTTTGTTTTCTCTGGGTATGTATTGGGAGGGGCAAGTGGTGGATGCATCGACCTTGTACCAAAACGACCAGTATTTCTTTATTTACGAAGATCCGTTCTATTATTATTCCCAATATAAAAGGGTGACGGGAACGTTTTATGTGAAGCGTAACAACGATGAGAATGTTACTGTCAAATTGAATCTGCGGCTTCACGACGGTGTCCGTTTTAAAGCGGAGGTTACAGCCGATTTGATGAAGCCGTCGGGAGAAGGTACTCCGGAATGATATAATCCTTTTTTTATATAATGAGCGGACAGTTCGTTACAGATTATCTTGGACTCTTTATAACAGCAATCAGCAAGTTATAATTTGATTCGCGTGATCTGTGATGAAATGTCCGCTTTGCTTTGGCTTGCCTTTTTTCTTGCCTTGTTTGGCTTTGTCTTTCTCCGAATGATATTTCCCTTTTAAAAGAGTCGTTTCAGGGCTCTCCTAAAAACTTGAAGAACAGCCTTACTTGTGCCGGAGTGAGCAGGATGGCTTTTTCACTATATCCGGTTTGAGCGAGTGCGGCTTGCAGTGCAGTGTTCTTGGCAATCCAACTACGGAGGGTGCGTCGTGCCGAGGCGGACTGTATGTGAGGTAGGTAAAGTCCGGCCAACTGGCTTTTGCTATAGGCTTGTATGCGGGTACGGCTCTCTGTTTCTGCTTTTGGGGTTGTTTCTGTTTTCATATTGACTGTTTTTTAGAGGTTTATTTATGAACTCATGCAAAGGTACGCCTTTTTATGCTGGTTGGTTCTGTGTTGTACAGAAGCCTTTGCAGGCATGAATCGTGTCAATTTGTGCTTGTCTGTTCTCTCTTGCGACGGGTTGTAACATCGTGTTTCCCTGCTTTTTTCTCTTCGTGTACTTTTGTCTTCGTAATCGGTTACAAACAGTAGTTATTTATTCATCAATCAAAAAAGAAAGGAAAACAGTATGCCATTAATTTACAAACCTTATCAGGCAACACTTGCCAACAAGGAAGGACAGAAACTTTATTATCCCCGTCTGGTGAAATTCGGGAAAATGGTCAATACGCAGAAAATGGCGGAATTGATTGCAGAAAAAGCCTCGCTGACGGCGGGTGATGTTCATAACGTGATTCGTAACCTGATGTCAGTGATGCGTGAACAGTTGCTCAACAGCCGCACGGTGCGCCTCGAAGGCTTGGGAACATTTACAATGATTGCCAAAGCAGGAGGAAAAGGAGTGGAGTTGGAGAGTAAGGTCAGCAGTTCGCAGATCACTTCATTGCGTTGTCAGTTTACCCCTGAATACACCCGTGCCGCTAACGGAAGTGCTACCCGCGCATTGACCACCGGAGTGGAGTTTGTGCACATCAAGGATGTAGCGGGTTCGTTTGTGGCCGACGATGTCGTTGACAAAGACCCGGATGACGGCGACGAACCCGGTGGCGGAGGAGGAGAAGCGCCGGACCCGGCCGCTTGACCGGAAGTGCAGCTGGCAGCTGAATCCGTAGGGATTAACTGATAAGTTTGTCAGGCAAACTAAAGCTTATTGATAGACTTATCAGTAGCCGCGAATCGGGTATAGCTGATGGTTGCACTTCGACCGATATAAAATAGATTATCAACCTTAATAGAAAAGCGAATGAAATTATTACTGGAAAAGTTGTTAGACATTCTTGAGGCTGTTCTGCGGTTCCGTCATCGGAGAAGCAGTAAGACGGAAAAAGATTAGTGTACGTGTAAAAAAATGATCCTGAAAAAAAACGAAACGTGCCGCCCGCACATAGCTCACGGAACCGGTAACAAACGTGGAGCAACTCATAAAGTGAAAGTAAAGTAAGGCTCAAGGTTCAAATGAAGAAGCTGTCTCCCGATGAATGAGGCAGCTTCTTTTTTTGTACCCATTTATTTTTTTCTATTCTTGACCGTATTCAACAAAAAAACTCTATCTTTGTTTTGTAATTGAGACACAGCATATAATGGGAAGATTTATCAATCCCTTTACCGATTTTGGCTTTAAGTTTTTATTCGGCAGAGAGGTAGAAAAGGAGTTGTTAATCGACTTCTTGAACGATTTGCTCGTAGGAGAGCATGTGATTACCGACATTCAGTTCCTTAACAGTGAACAGCAGCCGGAAGTAAAAACAGAACGAGGTCTTATCTACGACATCTATTGCGTAACCGATACCGGTGAACGTATTATCGTAGAAATGCAGAACCGGGAACAGCCTTACTTTAAAGATCGTGCCCTCTTCTATCTTTCTAGGGCCATTACGCAGCAGGCGAAAAGGGGAGTTTGGAACTTTCAATTGGATGCCGTGTACGGAGTGTTCTTCATGAATTTCGTGATGGACAAGGATATGCCCTCTAAAATCAGAACGGATATCGTTCTTTCTGACAGGGATACGGGGAAGCTCTTCAGCAACAAGTTCCGGCAGATTTTTATCGAACTGCCGAACTTCAACAAAGAGGAGGATGAATGTGAAAATGATTTTGAACGCTGGATTTATATACTAAAGCATATGGATACACTTGACCGGATGCCTTTCAAGGCTCGCAAGGCCGTCTTCGAGCGACTTGAAAAGTTGGCTTCCAAAGCAAATATGACCCAGGAGGAAAGAGCCCGGTATGAAGAAGAATGGAAAGTTTATAACGATTATTTTAATACGTTGGACTTTGCTGAACAGAAGGGGGTGCAGAAAGGCTTGCAAAAAGGTAAAGAAGAAACAGCTCGTAATTTGAAAGAATTAGGAGTGGCTGACGATATTATCATAAAATCTACCGGGCTTTCGAAAGAAGAAATCGAAAAATTATAATTTCTTTCATTTTATCGGAAAGAAAGGTTTGGTCGAAAGTGAAAAATAGTCTGTAACTTATGAAGCAAAAGATAGTTGTGGAGACTTTTAACACATTCTTTTTTCGCTAAGAGTGAAGTAGCTAAAAACTATATATGTCTTTTGGGTGAAATAAACGGAATTGGAATATTATCCACGTTAAAATCAGAAAAAAGTTTTCCGTTTTGGAAAACTTTCTGTATCAGCGAGAAAGAAATGTTTCCCGAAATTTAATGTTAAAAGCTAACCAAGCTATTAGATTATCTTCTATCTTTGTATCCGGTTTCGGAGCTAAAAGAGGTTTAGTCAATGAGGGAACGCTGTGTAAATCGGCGACAGTACCCGCTGCTGTAATTCTCTAAGAATCCGCACAATAAGCCACTGCATCGATGTCGGTGTGGGAAGGTGTTGCGAGGGAGGGATAAGTCAGAAGACCTGCCGGAACTTTTTCTTTTAGTTATCAATATTTTAAATTTAAACTTTCGGGAGTTAAAGTTATGAACTACGCGGAAATTTGTATCATCAAACGTGATGGTAAGAGAGAAGATTTCTCTATCAGTAAGATCAAGAATGCAATTAGTAAAGCATTCAGTGCAACAGGTATTCAGGATGAGCAGCAGTTGGTGGCTGACATCACTATGAACGTAATCAGTCAGTTTACTACTCCTACTATTACCGTAGAAGAGATTCAGGATTTAGTAGAAAAGTCGTTGATGAAAGTACGCCCGGAAGTAGCGAAGAAATATATTATTTATCGCGAATGGCGGAATACGGAGCGCGATAAGAAAACCCAGATGAAGCAAGTGATGGACGGCATCGTTGCTATCGACAAGAACGATGTCAACTTGAGCAATGCCAACATGAGCAGTCACACGCCTGCCGGACAGATGATGACGTTCGCTTCCGAAGTAACCAAAGATTATACGTATAAATACCTGTTGCCGAAACGTTTTGCCGAAGCGCACCAGTTGGGAGATATTCACATTCACGACTTGGATTATTATCCGACAAAGACGACGACCTGTATCCAATATGATATGGATGACCTCTTTGAACGTGGTTTTCGCACCAAGAACGGTAGTATCCGTACCCCGCAAAGCATCCAGAGTTATGCTACGCTGGCTACCATTATTTTCCAGACGAATCAGAATGAGCAGCATGGCGGACAGGCAATTCCTGCTTTCGATTTCTTCATGGCAAAAGGTGTGGCCAAATCTTTCCGCAAGCATCTGGCATCGTTCATCAATTTCTATGTCGCCATGGAAAACGGAAATCAGGCCGATGAGAAATCCATCCGCACATTGATTAAAGAATATCTTCCGTCTATCAAGACTACTGAAGCCGAACGCGAAACATTGCGCATTGCTTTGGTGGCTTTACAAATCATTATAGATAAGGAACACCTTGCCCGTATCGTTGAGAAAGCTTATCAGCAGACTCGCAAAGATACCCATCAGGCCATGGAAGGATTTATCCACAACCTGAACACGATGCATTCACGTGGCGGTAATCAGGTGGTATTCAGCTCCATCAACTACGGTACGGACACTTCTGCCGAAGGCCGCATGGTGATCGAAGAATTGCTGAAAGCTACCATTGAAGGATTGGGTACAAGAGGTGAGGTGCCTGTATTCCCGATCCAGATTTTCAAGGTGAAAGACGGAGTTTCTTACTCGGAAAAAGACTTTGAGAAAGCAATGAAAGCGGAAAATATCGAAGAGGCAATGACCGACCGTTACGAGGCTCCCAACTTCGACTTGCTGTTGAAGGCTTGCCAGACTACGGCGAAAGCATTGTTCCCGAACTTCATGTTCCTCGAGGCACCTTTCAATCAGAACGAGAAATGGAGAGCGGACGATCCGAAACGTTACATCTACGAATTGGCGACGATGGGTTGTCGCACCCGTGTCTTTGAAAACGTGGCAGGAGAAAAATCTTCTTTAGGTCGTGGCAATCTTTCATTCACTACGCTGAATATGCCGAGACTGGCGATTGAAGCCCGCATCAAGGCGGAAAACCTGATAGAGGATGAACGCAACAAGGATGCCATTGAACAGAAGGCAAAAGAAATTTTCATCGAATCCGTACACCAAATGTCCGTGCTTGTAGCCGATCAGCTTTACGAGCGTTATCAGTATCAGCGTACGGCCCTGGCACGTCAGTTCCCGTTCATGATGGGAAATAATGTGTGGAAAGGCGGCGGTGAGCTGAACCCGAATGAACAGGTGGGTGATGCATTGCGCAGCGGTACGCTGGGTATCGGATTTATCGGCGGACACAACGCGATGGTGGCTCTCTACGGACAAGGTCACGGCCACAACCAGAAAGCATGGGACACGCTGTATGAAGCGGTGATGGAAATGAATAAAGTGGTAAACGAATATAAAGAGAAATATAACCTGAACTACTCCGTTCTGGCTACTCCTGCCGAAGGACTTTCGGGACGTTTCACTAAAATGGATCGTCGGAAATATGGAAAAATCCCCGGAGTGACAGACCGCGACTATTATGTCAACTCTTTTCACGTAGACGTGAAAGAACCGATCAGCATCGTTGAGAAAATCAAGCGTGAAGCTCCGTTCCACGCCATTACGCGCGGCGGACATATCACGTATGTAGAACTGGACGGTGAAGCACAGAAGAATGTACGTGCCATCGCCAAGATTGTGAAAGTGATGCACGACGAGGGGATTGGCTACGGCTCTATCAATCACCCGGTAGATACTTGTCATAACTGTGGTTACAAAGGGGTTATCTTCGATAAATGTCCGGTGTGCCAGAGTGAAAGCATCCTTCGTATGCGCCGTATAACCGGTTACCTGACAGGCGATTTGAGTTCCTGGAACTCTGCTAAACGGGCAGAAGAACAAGACCGCGTAAAACACCTGTAGAAGTGAATTTATTAGGAACTTATCCTGAAACGATTGTCGATGGTGAAGGCATCCGGTACTCTATTTATCTTGCCGGATGTTCCCATCACTGTCCTGGTTGCCACAACCCGGAGAGCTGGAATCCGAGGGCGGGGGAAGAGTTGACGGAAGAAAAAATACAGTCCATCATCCGTGAAATCAAGGCAAATCCTTTGCTGGACGGTGTTACTTTTTCCGGTGGTGATCCGTTCTTCCATCCGGAGGAGTTTCTGCTTTTACTGAAACGGGTGAAAGAGGAGACGGGGATGAATGTGTGGTGCTATACAGGATATAGCTACGAAGAAATCAAGGCACAGCCCCGCTTGAGTGCTGCCCTTGATTATATAGATGTGTTGGTGGACGGACGCTTCGAGCAGGCTCTTTTCTCTCCGTATCTGGAGTTCAGGGGAAGCAGTAATCAACGGATCTTGAAGTTGAAGTAACGACTTTTCTCCACTAAAAAAACTTATTTTTCAAAGGAAACAAAAACACCTGTACCATTGTTTTGTTTACCTTTACGAAACCAAGTGAATCATTTTTCATCACAGAGTAACGCGGTGCTTTTTTTGTAGTCGGTGGTGTTTGTGTTTGCATCCCTGCGTTGCTTTATGGTGAAAAAAGAATGACTACTTACAAGAATAAGTTTTTATGGTACAATCGATAAATTCAACTCAAAAAATAGAGGAAACCGACGGATTGCCGATGCCTAAGCGTATTTGGGCGGTGGTGTCCGTTGGATTCGCTCTTTGTATGTCGGTATTGGATATTAACATCGTCAATATCGTACTACCCACGCTTTCGCATGATTTTGGGACTTCTCCCGCTGTAACCACCTGGATTATCAACGGCTATCAGCTGGCTATCGTCATATCGCTACTGTCTTTTTCCGCTTTGGGTGAAATCATCGGTTACCGGAAAGTCTTTCTTTCGGGTATCGGCCTGTTTTGCATCACTTCGTTGATCTGTGCCTTGTCCGATTCGTTTTGGACGCTAACTGTCGCCCGTATTTTTCAGGGGTTCAGTGCCTCTGCCATCACCAGCGTGAATACGGCACAGCTACGTTACATCTATCCGAAGAGCCAGATTGGGCGGGGAATGGGGATTAATGCGATGGTCGTTGCCATATCGGCTGCCGCCGGGCCTTCTGTGGCGAGCGGTATTCTTTCTATTGCCAGCTGGCACTGGTTATTTGCTATTAATGTTCCGTTAGGACTTACCGCATTGTTCCTCGGCATCAAACATCTGCCAAGGCAGGAGGAACGCTCGAAACGCAAGTTTGATTATATCAGCGCCATAGCGAATGCGGTTACCTTCGGCCTGCTTATATATACGCTGGACGGATTCGCCCATCACGAGGAAATGGATTTCCTTTTCATCCAACTGGTTGTATTGGCAGTGGTAGGCACGTACTATGTGCGCCGGCAACTCACGCAGACTACTCCGCTATTGCCGCTCGACCTGTTGCGGATTCCGATTTTCCGGTTATCCATCCTGACTTCCATTTGTTCCTTTATCGCTCAAATGTCGGCAATGGTTTCCCTGCCTTTTTTCCTGCAGAACACTTTAGGACACAGTGAGGTGATGACCGGACTTTTGCTTACTCCGTGGCCGTTGGCTACGCTGGTCACGGCTCCATTGGCAGGGTATCTCGTGGAGCGTATTCACCCCGGTATACTGGGAAGTATCGGGATGGTTTTGTTTGCCATCGGGCTTTTCTCGCTTTCCAGTCTGACTGCCGAATCATCTGATATAAGTATTATCCTGCGTTTGATGTTATGCGGTGCAGGCTTCGGATTGTTTCAGACGCCAAACAACAGTACAATTATCTCTTCCGCTCCTACGCAGCGTTCGGGAGGGGCCAGTGGGATGCTGGGAATGGCCCGCCTGTTGGGACAGACCACCGGAACAACATTGGTTGCCTTGCTTTTCAGCTTTGTCACTCATAGCCGGAGCACGGCTGTTTGCCTGATGGTGGGGAGTGGGTTTGCCGTTGTGGCAGCTATCGTCAGTAGCTTGAGGCTATCACAGCCTTCCACCCTGAAAAGAAAATAATGAAGTCCTGAAAGAGGATTAAGTCTTTCAGAACTTCACAGGAACATCATACAACATATCAGTAAGCAATCATTCAAGATGAACTTGAAAGATTTGACTTTCTAGTATTTCGTTTCCCGTATGACTTCTACCAGACGGCGGAAGTCTTCCGGATGCACATCACCGATGTTTCCGATACGGAAGGTATCTGCTTTTGAAATCTTTCCCGGGTAAATCACGAATCCTTTATTTTTCAGTGCATAGTAGAATGTTTTGAAGTCGAATCCTTCATGCGGATAAAGGAAAGAAGTGATGATAGGCGACTGGATGTCATCTTCGAGTAATGTTTTGAATCCGAGTGCACGCATACCTTCCACCAAAATACGGTGATTTTCGCAGTAGCGTTGGTAACGTGCTTCTACGCCTCCTTCTTCAATCAATTCGGTCAGGGCTTGTTTGAAAGCACGGACAACGTGTGTCGGTGAAGTGAAGCGCCATTTTCCGTGTCCTTTTTCCATTGTTTCCCATTGGTCGTAGATGTCCAGGGAAAGAGAGCGTGCCACTCTTTTGCAATATTTTAATTCCGAACGGCGGGCGATGATGAATCCGAATCCCGGTACACCCTGAATACACTTGTTGGAACTGCTGATTAGGAAGTCGATACCGAGTTCGTTTACATCTAAGGGGATACCTCCGAAGCTGCTCATACAGTCTACAATCAGCTTTTTACCATGCATCTTGACGATGTGGGACAGTTCTTTGATCGGATTCAGGATACCGGTCGTTGTTTCGCAATGAACGAAAGCGACATGTGTGATATCGGAGTTATTGCTAAGATAATCGTCTACATATTCAACTGATACCTGCTCTGTTTCTTCAAAAGCCAGCATGTCGTAGTCGAGATGGTAATATTCTGCAATGTTGCCCATACGGTCGCCATAGGCTCCGTTGCTACAAATCAGGAGTTTGTCTTTCGGGGTGATGGTGGCGCCTAAAACGGCCTCCACGCAATAGGTTCCGCTTCCCTGTAAAAGGATGGAAGTGTATTCTTCCGGTTTTTTAGTGGCGATGTTAACCAGGTCTTTGCGGAGTTCCTGAACAATGCCGAGGTTGTAGTCTTCGTCCCATGTACACCAGTCGGTCATCATGGCTTCTTTTACTGTTTCAGAGGTGGTTAGAGGTCCCGGAGTTAATAACAAATATGGTTTCATAATGATGTTTTCTTTAGAAATGAATAAATAAATGATTTTGTTTCTTTTCTGATTGTTGGGTGCGGGCTTGAATGTTAGTTGCCGGCGTTGATCGTTTCAATCAGTGCGGGAAGTTCTTCGATAGTGCGTATCACGTAAGAAGCTCCTGCGGCAAGCATGCGCTCTTTGACATCGGCGATGCGGGCTTCGAGTTCGGAGGCAGGCATTGATTTTGTTTCTGCTTCGGTAAGTGCCATTTCATTGCTGCCGAGAATCACGCCTACACTATACACTTTCGCGTTCACTCCTTCGAGAATATCGGCAATCGTATCACCCACTTTTATAACGGCGTCGAGGCTGGGGACTGCTAATTTCGTCAGGTTCTCAAAAATCATGTAAGGAGCGGGACGTCCGGCGGGAAGTAGGTTGGGAGTGGCGCAATAATCCACGTGGTATCCTTTTGCCTGTGCGGCGGGGAGAACTACATCCATCATTTCGCGGGTATAGCCGGTGGTCGATCCTATTTTAATACCTGCGGCACGCAATTTTTCCAAAGTTGGGATTACTCCCGGAATAGGGTCTGTGTAGTTTTCGAGAGAGGCGAAGAGATGTTTCTCGAAAAGGCGGTTTAGTTCTACCACGTCTTCTTCCGTCCAGGCGCGTTGGTAACGGGCGGTGAACTGTTCGTTCACGTCAGGCATGGAAAGTAGTTCGCGGATGTGTTGAATTTTGGGTAGTCCCATTGGTTTGCGGGTCTGTACAACATCGATTACCAGTCCTTTTTCGGCAAATGCTTCGATAAAAGCAGCCACGGGGGCAAAACATCCATAGTCAACGGCTGTACCAGCCCAGTCCATAATAATACATTCAATCTTTTTCATTCTTGTTTCTATATAATATTGGTTTATTCGTCGGAAATTAATAAGAAGCGAGGGAGGGGACGGGGCAAGATTCGTTCCCGCGTATTTCACCCTGTTTCCCTTTTCTGTATTTTTGTGTCAGATAAATCATTGCTAAGGTGAACGCAAAGGTGCAGACGATTCCTACTGTCCCTGCCATCGTATTGTAGAACTCCAGCCAATTCAAATCCGGGTTGAAACATTCTTTCACTACCAATACCACCACTGTGCCTGTGTAGCCGATGGAATCGACCATCGCTATGAAGAAACCTACATTTCCCTTGATGCGGAAACAGGCGATGAAGCGGTCGAAGAAAATGGTTTGAAAGCTCAAGTAGGAAAAATAGAGGCAGAGGCTCTGGATAAATAACCACACGAGCGGAGAAAGTTGCAGGGTATGGTAGTTGAATGCCACAGTGCTAAGTGTGATTGCTCCCGCAATGACAAGGGTCAATAGAACGGAAAGTACTTTGATGTGGCTTTTCATCACTGCCAGGGTGGCGAAAATAGCCAGGATAATCAGTGTGACTACACCGTCCACTTTGGCGAATACCCACGGGGAAAGTCCGGCGGCATTGACGTCTATGATTTTCACCAGAAAGTCTTCCTTGACATCTTGCAAAACGGTGAGAAAGAGGTTGGCGAAGAAAAGCAGTGTCAATATGGGAGCAAAGCTGCGGAACAGGTTCCAGCGTTGTTGTTTGTTGAGAGTGACACGTTCCACACGCAGTGCTTTGTCTTCGGCAGTCGGTTTGGGCAGGTGATCGAGGATATAGCCCAGTCCTGCCAGCAAGGGCAATGCTACCGCACCGATCAGTGCAGGCATCCAGAATTCACTGACATGCAGGGTGTCGACAACGAAAAGTCCGATGGATTTGGCTGTGCCGCTACTGACTGCGATACTAAGTCCGAAAAGGGAAGCGAGCAGATCCGTCACCCGGCGTCCTTCGAGGAAGCTGAAGATGACTCCCCACATACAGCCAAGCGACAGTCCGTTGAAGAACAACGCCAACACATTGAACGGGCGGGGTAGGTATCCGAAAAGAACCAAAGAGAGTTCGGCCACTAAAATAGAAACAAGAATGAATTTCAGGCGGCCTTCTCTCTTCAGTTCGGAAATAAGTTTGATCCCGATAAACTTGGATACCATATATCCGAATATCTGGATGATGCTGGTGGCTATCTTATAGTCCATACCAAATAGTTCCATGCCGTCGAACGTGGCGGCGGTGAACGGTTTGCGTAGTGCGTAGACTAATGAATAGGATAGCAGTGCCGCTCCTCCCGCATAAAGGATAAAGAGTAAATCGGAAAGTTTCTTTTGGGCCGAAGGCGACAGTTTTTCTTTGAAATTCATAATGCTATTTTTTTTGTTTCCGGTGCAAAAGTAGGGTGTCGGAGCGAACGAAAAAATGAATTTCAATGAATCATATTGTATATATGAGCCTTTAAGTGTACTGAAATATTAATGTAATATTCATGCAATACAAACATAATACCTTAGTCATTCCTTTGCAACGGAATCAATTAACAAACCGAAAAATCATGGACGAACTTACGGATATTTATAAAAGAATAGAGTACCTGCGCAACAACGGGGTGAAGATGAAAGAAATTGCCGACCGGGTGGATATGGCTCCGAGTGTGTTGTCTGCTTTGTATTCGAGTGTGCTTCCCGCTTATATCGACTTATTGAAAACACGCACACCGGACGAGGCGCTGGATGAAGCTTTGGCACTGGTGAATAATGTTTCCAAGAAACGCTTATTAAATAATGTGGGATCGGTGAGGCTGTTGCTTCAGGAGATGGAGCCGGACGTGCAGAGCGAGGCGGAGAATGGCAACTCTTTTATCAAGTTGCTGGGGAAAGAGGCGAAGGAGTCTGTGCAGGAGGTGTATAATTATAGCGGTATGTATCTTAGTTACAGTTTGTCGTCTTCTACGGATAGCTTGAAGATCGAGCCGTACATGATTTGTGCTTCCGAGAATAATGAGTATGTGAAGGTGGGGATGATTAATGCGTATAAGTCGGTGCATTGGGGGAGCGGGATTATCAGTAATCATCAGAACTCTTACCTGATGTTCAACGAAAGGGATTTGCCACAGTTTGCGCTGGTGACTATTTACCTGCAACTTCCGCATTATGAGTTTCCGAATATGCTGAAAGGGCTTTATCTCTGTCTGGACTACAATCATAATCCGATTGCGCGTCGTATTGTACTGGTGAAACAGTCGGATAGTACGGATGTTAATCAGTTTCTGGAGATGGAAGGGTGTCTGGTTCCGCGGGCGGAATTGACTCCGGAATTGGAGGTGTACTATAATTATACGTGTCAGGAGGGAGATTATATCAAAACGTGCACGGTGCCTTCACCTAAGTTGGATGAGACGGATTTGGAGAGAGAGAAGAAGATGTTGAAGATTTAAAGACAAACAACAATAAAAAAAGATCCCGGATGAAAATTGGTTTTTAAAACCTTTTTCATCCGGGATGATTCTTTTTATATGTTTTCTCTATCTTTCTATTGTTATATTCGCTAGAAGAAGAATCGCAAAATATCATTGAAGTTAGCCCATATCAACAGACCGAAGAGCAGAATCATACCGGTCATCTGGGCGTATTCCATAAACTTGTCGCTCGGTTTGCGGCGGGCTATCATCTCGTAGAAGAGGAAGAGCACGTGGCCACCGTCTAATGCGGGGATAGGGAGGATGTTCATGAAAGCCAGGATGATGGAAAGGAAGGCTGTCATATACCAGAACTGGTGCCAGTCCCAGGTAGCGGGGAAGATGCTGCCGATCGTTCCGAAGCCGCCCAGTTGTTTGGCTCCTTCTTTTGAGAAGAGGTATTTCATGTTTCCTACATAGCCTTTCAGGGTTTTCACACCGAGGGAGACACCTGCGGGGAAGGATTCAAAGAAGGCATATTCTTTTTTTACCATAGGGAGCAGACGGTCTGTGACGAGACAGGCGGTTACACCCATCAGGTAGGCGGAGTCTACACGCATACTTAGCGTGTCTGTTGCACCGTTACGCACATAAGTCAGCGTGATTAGACGCGGATCTATGCTGTCTTTGAGCAGGGTTGCTTCGTTTTTCTTACGTTCTGCCATCGCTTCTTTGAAGTCGGAGAAAGAGATCGGTGTTCCGTTCAGGGCGATGATGCTGTCACCTGCCTGGATTCCTGCTTGTGCGGCAGGAGAGTTCACCATTACGCTGTCTATAACGTACGGGAAACGGTAGGAGGCGAAGCGGACACTGTCTGCCAAGAGGCGTTGCATCAGGTCTTCCGGGATATAGACGGAGGCTTTTGCCCCGTTACGGATGACGCTTACTTCGCGTGCATCGGCAATCTGGCTCAACATGTCGCCGTCATAACGTTCGAAAGGAACACCGTCGGCAGAAAGGAGGATATCACCGTCCTGGAAACCTACCGCTTTGGCAGTCTCGTTGAATTCCATACCAAGAGGGGCTTCCTGTACCTTTATATATTGGTCGCCCCATGCAAAAAGAATCATGGAGTAGATGAACAGTGCCAACAGGAAGTTGAACAGTACGCCACCCACCATTATCAGCAGACGTTGCCACGCCGGCTTGGAACGGAACTCCCACGGTTGTTCGGGTTGTTTCATCTGTTCGGTATCCATCGACTCATCAATCATGCCGGCTATTTTGACATAACCGCCCAATGGCAACCAGCCTACTGCATACTCTGTGTCACTTTTCTTGGGTTTGAACTTAAAAAGGGTGAACCAAGGGTCAAAAAATAAGCAGAATTTTTCTACACGCACCTTAAACAAACGGGCAAAAAGAAAATGCCCGCCTTCATGAACGATAACGAGCAAGGATAAGCTCATAATCAATTGCAGGGCACGAATCAAAAATGTTTCCATATAGTCTATTTACAGTTTAAAGCCTTCAACTAATTCTCTACCGAAGAGAGGATATAAAGGCTATTTTCAATTTATATTAATACTAATCAATTTCTTTATTTTCTTTGTTCATCAATGGGATGAAGCGGATCATATCAGACTGGCTGCTATTTTCCTTGCTTCCGCATCCGTAGCTACATAATCGTCGTATGTCGGATTGGCGATGAAGGCAACCCGTTCCATTGTTTTCTCTATTACGTCGCTCATGCCGAGGAAGCTGATGCCGTCTTTCAGGAAAGAGGCTACCACTACTTCATTGGCAGCATTGACGATACAGGGCATATTCCCTCCGCGGTACATCGCTTCGTAGGCGAGTGCCAGGTTGCGGAACCGTTTCGTATCGGGTTGCTCAAACGTCAGATTCGTGCATTGGGAGAAATCGAGTCTGTCGAAAGAAGAGCTGATACGGTCGGGGTAGGAGAATGCGTACTGGATGGGCAGGCGCATATCTGGCATCCCAAGTTGTGCCTTGACAGCTCCGTCTTCAAACTGCACCATCGAGTGGATGACTGATTGCGGATGCACCACCACTTCGATCTGGCTGGGCTGAACACCGAACAACCATTTGGCTTCGATCACCTCAAAACCTTTATTCATCATGGAAGCGGAGTCGATTGTGATTTTTGCTCCCATTTCCCAGTTGGGATGTTTCAAGGCTTGCGTCTTTGTGACGGATTTCAGCTGTTCCAAGGTGCAAGTGCGGAACGGACCTCCGGAGGCTGTCAATATCACTTTCTCGATCGGGTTACCCACTTCTCCCGCTAAACACTGAAAAACAGCAGAGTGTTCAGAGTCTACCGGCAGAATCGGAGTGCGATATTGTTGTGCCAACTGATTAATCAGTTCGCCCGCTACTACCAATGTTTCTTTATTGGCCAACGCAATCGCTTTCTTGGCGCGGATGGCGTTGATGGTTGGTTTTAGTCCGGCATAACCGACCATGGCTGTCAACACCATGTCGATGGGGCCTGCTTCTACAATCTGACAGATAGCGTCTGTGCCTGCGTACACTTTGATGGGCAGGTCGCTCAATGCTTCTTTCAGTTCGGAATACTTTTCTTCGTTGGCTATCACTACCACTTCCGGCTGGAACTTCCGTGCCTGGGCAATCAGTAGTTCCACGCGGTTGTTGGCTGTCAGCGCATAGGCTTCGTACAGGTCGGGATGTTCTTCGATGACTTGCAGAGCCTGCGTCCCGATGGAGCCTGTTGAGCCTAGGATAGCTATTTGTTTTTTCTTTTTGTTAGTCTCTATATTCATTTTTCTATTATCACTTAAAATACGATGTATTTTTCGGGATTTACCGGATGACCTTTATACCAAAGTTCGAAATGGAGGTGCGGCCCTGTACTAAGTGTGCCGCTGTTTCCTACCAGAGCGATGGCTTCCCCTCCTTTCACGCGTTCACCTTCCTTTTTCAGGAGGGAGCCGCAGTGTTTATAGATTGAAATTAAATCCTGGTTATGTTGTACGCCAATCAGATAACCTGTCTCGGCGGTGTATGTACTTAGGATGACGGTCCCGTCCATGGTTGCCAATACACTTTCGTTGGGATTGGCGGCGATGTCGGTGCCGTAATGTTTCTTCTCGGCATTGAAGTGGTCGGACACCATACCTCGTGTCGGACGGTATAAAATGAGTCCGGTCACGTCCGGTTGGGAAGTGATGGAGGTCAGGTTATATTTTTCATTCTCTTCATACTGACGGCGGAATTCTTCTTCCCGTTTGGTACGTTCCATCAGTGTGTCTTCGCGGGCAGTGGTCAGTGAATCGAGTGTCTGCACGCTGTCGATGGATACTTTTCCACTGAAGATATCCTGAATGTTCATGATGTAAAGATTCTGCTTGTTGAGCACTTGTTGTAAAGAGTCTACACGCAGGGCATTGTCCACGATTTGTGTACGGACTTCACTGTTCATGTATCCGGGGAGGTAGTTGCGCAGCGGGGTGAAGGTGATGATGCAGGAAGCGATCAGGAAAAGTACCGCCAGCACGCAAAGTAATACGGAAAGTCCATTGAGCTTGGATACGCGAAGTCCGACAATTTCTTCAAGTGTATTTTCATTAACGATCGTTAGTTTATACTTGAACTTGAAATTTTTCCAGAAAGCTTTACTTCGTCTTCTCTTTGGCATCTCGGGTATTTACTGTTTTTACGATTTACTATTTACTATTTTCAGTGGATGAGCGGCTCATCGTTTGATTCGTTCTCACCGGTCATCTTCCAATTCCTCCAGATTGAGCAACCCTTCGGGAAGTTCCACCGTGATGAGTTTCTGTTTTTGGTCTATTCCTACGATAAATTCCTCCTGGGCGGGAACGAGCAGTTCCTCTTCTTCCGCTCCTTCAACCACGAAAAGGGTGTTTACCGTAGTGGTATCTACATCTATGACTTCTCCCAGAAGTCCGTGATGGATGTCTTCCATTTGGAAACCGATGAAGAAGTTCCAGGACAGTTCGCCGTCTTCCGCTTCTTCGGCGTGTTTCACGGGGAAGTAGACTTCAATGTTGGTGAACATTTGGGCACGTTCGGCGCTGTCGACTCCTTCCAGTTTCACCAAGGCGGTGGAGTCTGAACGGAAGCGGTATTCTTCGATGAAGAAAGGCACGAAGATGCCATCGAGCAGACATATCAGATAATCGCAGTCCACACGGTCGAAAATATCGTCCGTGAAGGTAAACTGCAATTCGCCGTGGATGCCGTGCGGTTTATTGAATAATCCTATCTTGTATACTTCTTCTTTCTTTATCATATCCGGGTGATTCTGGCTCCGATAGCGTTCAGACGTCCTTCGATGTTCTGATAACCACGGTCTATCTGTTCGATGTTACTAATGGTACTGGTTCCTTCGGCGCTCATGGCGGCAATCAGAAGGGCGATACCGGCACGTATATCCGGTGAAGTCAGGCGGGCGCCGCGCAGCTTGAAGCCGTGGTTGTGTCCGATGACTACGGCACGGTGAGGGTCGCAGAGAATGATCTGTGCACCCATGTCAATCAGTTTGTCCACAAAGAACAGGCGGCTTTCGAACATTTTCTGATGGATCAGTACGCTGCCTTTGGCTTGTGTGGCTACAACGAGCATCACACTTAGCAAGTCGGGAGTCAGTCCCGGCCAAGTGGCGTCGGCTATCGTCATGATGGAGCCGTCGATAAATGATTCTATCTGGTATGTTTCCTGTGCGGGAACGTAAATATCGTCTCCTCTCTGTTCGAGCTTGATGCCCAGACGGCGGAAGCTCTCGGGGATGATTCCAAGATTTTCGTAAGAAACATTCTTGATGGTAATTTCGCTTTTCGTCATTGCCGCCATGCCGATGAAGCTGCCCACTTCAATCATGTCGGGCAGTACGGTGTGTTGCGTGCCGTGCAGTTCTTCCACGCCTTCGATGGTGAGCAGGTTGGATGCGATACCGCTGATTTTGGCTCCCATCCGGTTGAGTAACCGGCAGAGTTGTTGCACGTAGGGTTCGCAGGCGGCATTGTAAATGGTGGTCGTACCTTTGGCAAGTACGGCTGCCATGACGATGTTGGCTGTTCCGGTGACAGATGCTTCGTCCAGTAGCATATAGCTTCCCTGAAGTCTGTCGGCCGTTATTTCGTAGATACCCCGCTCTTCGTCGTAGCGGAAGTCGGCCCCTAAATTCTGAATACCTACAAAGTGAGTGTCCAGACGGCGGCGACCGATTTTATCTCCTCCCGGCTTGGAAATCAATGCCTTGCCGAAACGTGCCACCATGGGACCTATAAGCATCACAGAGCCTCGCAGACTGGAACATTTCTTTAGGAATTCATCGCTTTCCAAATAAGCCAGGTCTACATTTTCTGCTTTAAAACTATAAGAATCAATGCCTTTCTTTGCAACCGTCACTCCCATCTCCCGCAAGAGCTGAATCAGGTTGTTGACATCAAGAATGTCAGGTATATTGTTCACCGTCACTTCCTCTGCGGTCAGCAACGTGGCACAGATTATCTGCAAAACTTCGTTTTTAGCTCCTTGCGGGTGGATTTCTCCGCTAAGCCGATGTCCTCCTTCGATTACAAATGAAGCCATTAATTTTTTTAGTATTAAGTATAAAGTGTTTAGTATCTTCTTTTATTGTTCTGACGATTGTTGGTATAGTTCGTCTTCGGACGGTAGTTCTGATTCAGGCGTTCTGCCATCAGCCGGACGATATCGTCGGTCATTTGGAGTTCCCCGTTAGACAGTTCGTACAGGTCTTCGGCAATCTTTTTGTCGTCCACTGTATCTTTGTTCCATGCCAGGTAATCCTTTTTCATGTGGTTGCAGATAAGGGCAATCAGGTTTCTCTTTTCGTTTCCTTCAGGGAATTCGATCGCTTTTTTTATCAGTACTTCCAGTGTATGTCCGTAGTGACGGTAACGCATACGGGCAGTGGAGTAGGGGATATGGTCCGGGCGGGTCACCAGATTGTCCTTGCGGATGATTTCATACGGATAGTCAATATCCAGCTCAAAACCGGACATGATAGCCAGGTGGTCCCAAAGCTTGTGCTTGAAATCGGGTACATCACGCAAATGGGGGAACATATTTCCCATAATGTTGATGATGGTGTTGGCACAACGCTGACGTTCTGCACGATCCTGAATGGTCAACGCATAATCTACCATGTTCTGGATGCTACGTCCGTATTCGGGAAGCGGCATTCTTTTCTGTTGAGTATTGTATTGCATTTGTTAAATTAAAATTGAGAATTAAAAATTAAAAAATTAAAGAAGCTTTTTCGGCATGGAGGCAACGAATTCTTTCAGGTAGAAAGGTTCGAAGTAAGCCACGTCTTTATAGTCTTCATCGGCCACTGCTTTTTCTGCCAGTGGGAACATCATTTTAGCCAACGGATGGATATTGTCGATAAAATGTGCGTTCGGATGCGTGATCTGTTCGCGGCATTTGTCGGCTCCGTTTCCAAAGAAATAAACCGGTTGTTCGTTCAGGAACTCCAGGTAAGAGTTCTCATCTACGATGTCGGCGGCAACTGTACGTTTCACTTGTAGACGACGGTCATAGACGGCTGCATATACTTCCATGCGGCGGGCGTCGATCATCGGACAAAGCAAAGCGTTTTCGGGCAAGTCGTGATACAACAGCACCGGAACACTCAATACTTCCAGCGTCGGGATACCGATCAAGGGGATATTGCGCCCGTAACAAACTCCTTTCGCCATAGAAACCCCGATTCGGAGTCCGGTGTACGAACCCGGTCCACAACTCACTGCAACGGCATCCAAAGGGATGGCATGACTGTCTATGAACGACAATGCTTCATCTACAAAAACTCCTAAAGACACGGCGTGTGAAGGGCCTTTCAAGTCTTCTTTCACAAAAATCGTCTGTCCGTCTTGACTGGCCGCTACCGAGCAAACAGAGGTAGAGGTTTCAATATTCAGTATACACGACATAAAAATCAGCTTATTAAATTGTCGCAAATTTACATGATTATTTCCAATTCTTAAAATATTCGTGTACTTTTGCACAAAACTTTAAGGTTATGATACAGTCTATGACAGGATACGGTAAAGCTACGGCCGAACTTCCTGATAAAAAAATAAATGTAGAAATCAAGTCGCTCAACAGCAAGGCAATGGATTTGTCCACTCGCATCGCTCCGGCGTATCGTGAAAAAGAGATTGAAATCCGTAATGAGATTTCTAAAGTTCTGGAACGTGGAAAAGCTGACTTCAGCCTGTGGATAGAGAAGAAGGAGGGCGCGGATGCTGCTCCCATCAATAAGGATGTGCTGAAAAGTTATTATAGCCAGTTGGATTCGATAAGCCGCGAACTGGGGATTCCTTGTCCCGCACCGGAAGACTGGCTCCAACTATTACTCCGCATGCCGGACGTGATGACGAAAACGGAAATCCAGGAACTGACGGAAGAGGAATGGAGCATGGTGCATGCTACCATACTTGAAGCCATCAGTCATTTGGTCGATTTCCGCAAACAGGAGGGGGCTGCATTGGAAAAGAAATTCCGTGAGAAGATTGCCAACATCAACAGTTTGCTCGAACAGATTACTCCTTACGAGAAAGAACGTGTAGAGAAAGTGAAGGAACGCATCACTGATGCTCTCGAAAAGACGTTAAGCGTAGACTACGACAAGAATCGTCTGGAACAGGAACTGATTTACTACATCGAAAAACTGGATGTCAACGAGGAAAAACAACGTCTTAGCAACCATCTGAAATATTTCATCAGCACGATGGAAAGTGGTAGCGGACAGGGTAAGAAGCTTGGTTTTATCGCCCAGGAAATGGGTCGGGAGATCAATACGTTAGGCAGCAAGTCCAATCATGCTGAAATGCAGAAGATCGTAGTTCAGATGAAGGATGAACTGGAACAGATTAAGGAACAGGTGCTGAACGTGATGTAAAACAGTATCTATCATTTTTAATTCTTAATTCTTCATTAAACTTATGACCGGTAAGCTAATTATTTTCTCTGCTCCGTCGGGTTCGGGCAAATCTACTATAATCAATTATCTGCTGACGCAGAACTTGAATTTAGCGTTTTCTATTTCTGCTACCAGCCGTCCTCCGCGTGGAACGGAGCAGCATGGGGTTGAATATTTCTTCCTTACACCGGAAGAATTTCGTCAACGCATTGAGAACAACGAATTTCTGGAGTATGAGGAGGTGTATAAGGACCGTTATTACGGAACGCTGAAAGCGCAGGTAGAAAAGCAATTGGAAGCGGGTCAGAATGTGGTGTTTGATGTAGATGTGGTTGGCGGATGCAATATCAAGAAGTTTTATGGTGATCGTGCGTTGTCGGTGTTTATCCAGCCGCCTTCGGTGGAAGAATTACGCTGCCGGTTGGAAGGACGCGGAACGGATGCGCCGGAAGTGATTGAAAGTCGCATCGCTAAGGCGGAATATGAATTGGGTTTTGCTCCGCAATTCGATTGTGTGATTGTCAATGACGATTTGGAAACTGCTAAAGCGGAAGCTTTGAAAGTTATCAAAGAGTTTTTGGAACAATGAATAAGCAGAAAACCGGAATCTTCAGCGGATCATTCAATCCGATTCACATCGGACATCTTGCTCTAGCCAACTACCTTTGTGAGTATGAAGGATTGGATGAAATCTGGTTTATGGTGAGTCCGCAGAATCCTTTGAAAGCACAGGAGAAGTTATGGAATGATGAATTACGTCTCGAACTGGTAAAGTTGAGCATCAGTGACTATCCTCGTTTTCAGGCTTCAGATTTTGAGTTTCATTTGCCTCGCCCCTCATATAGCGTATATACGTTGGAGAAACTGCGTGAGGCATTTCCCGATCGCGAGTTTTATTTCATTATCGGTTCCGATAATTGGGAACGTTTTGGATATTGGTATCAGTCCGAACGTATCATTAAAGAGAATCAGATTCTTATTTACCCCCGTCCCGGCTTTCCCGTCAAAGAGGAGGAATTGCCGGAAACGGTGCGTCTCGTTCATTCTCCTGTATTTGAAATCAGTTCTACTTTTATTCGAGAAGCACTGGATGCAGGGAAAGATGTTCGATACTTTGTGCATCCAAAGGCTTGGGAGGCTATCCAGTTTACTCCGTTAATCGATGAAGAGTAATAACGATGATTTCCGCCGGAGCGCCGACACGGATTGGTAATTTGGAGGTTCCTATTCCGTTTGTTATAATCAAAGGTATTTTTGCAAAATTATATGCCAGTCCGGTGATGAAACGATTGCCATAGTGTGAGTTAAGTGCCGGGGCAACTCCGAATACACGGACTTGTCCGCCGTGGGTGTGTCCTGCCAGGGCAAGGTCGGTGTTAGCTACTGAAACATCTTCGATGTAATCCGGAGTATGAACCAGTAAGATGACAAAATCTTTGGGAGAGAGTGCCAGAGTAGGCGATACTCCGTTGCGCCCCAGATCAAAAGGATTGCGCACTCCAGCGATAATGATCTGCTGCCCGTCTTTACGAAGCGTATCTACTTCATGTTCTAACGGACGCATGCCGTAATGTTTCATTGTATTCACAATATCGTCGTGGCAACGTTCGTAGTCGTTATTGCCCATTACCCCATAAGTGCCCATCGGTGTTTTTACGCGTGCCAGTGCGGAAAACAAAGGTTCTACATATTCACAACCTTCCTGATAGTCACCACCCATCAGAAGCACATCAGCCTTTTGAGCAATCAGCAGGCGGACAAGGTCGTTCAGACCTTTTTCTTTCAGCAGACTTTTGTAGTGTAAGTCGGAAATGAAAGCGATACGGAAACCTTCAAAGGCTTCGGGAACATCACGGTGCGTAAAGTCATATTTTACTACACGGTCCACTCCGGTATAGACAGAAGATACATCTACGCTGGAAGAAGTGATTTTTGTTCCCCGCAGTACCAGATCCGACGATTCGTGTGTATCGGTAGAAGTCTTTTTCTTTGTATTCTGCTTTTTGTTTTTGGAAACATTCAGCTCTTTGAGTTGCGAGTGGTCGGGGGAGAATAACCCGGCTATGGCATTAGCCGTATCCGGATAAATAGAGTCTGAATTTAAAACAGGGCGTGGCAAGGTAGCCACCATATTCTTTTTCGACTTACAGGAAACCAGCAAAAGCAATGTCAACAGGATAACAGGGTAGATTGTTTTTATTTTCTTCATCTTCTCTTAGTTTGAAGTTTTTCGGGGTGCAAAGATACGAAAAATCATGTATCTTTGTCCGTCAAAACTATTTATAATATATTAAAGTATGGAAGAAGTAAAGCGTAACTCGCTACAAGCATGGATATTAGCTGCACGTCCCAAAACGCTGACAGGGGCCATAACTCCGGTTATGATAGGTACTGCTCTTGCTGCAATGGACGGACGTTTTCACTGGTTGCCTGCACTGATCTGCTGTCTGTTTGCAAGTCTGATGCAAATTGCCGCTAATTTCATCAATGACCTTTTCGACTTCCTCAAAGGAACAGACCGGGAAGACCGGTTAGGCCCCGAACGTGCTTGTGCGCAAGGATGGATTTCTCCGCAAGCGATGAAAACCGGGATTATTATTACGGTTGCTCTTGCCTGCCTTATCGGCTGTACGTTGCTCTTCTTTGCCGGGTGGGAATTGATTATCGTAGGAGTGCTTTGTGTGTTATTTGCCTTTCTTTATACCACCGGTCCTTATCCTCTTTCTTACAACGGTTGGGGCGATGTATTGGTGATTGTCTTTTTCGGCTTTGTACCCGTAGGCGGAACATATTACGTACAGGCGCTAACTTGGACACCGGATGTCACTATCGCCTCTTTAATCTGCGGACTGCTTATCGATACATTGTTGGTAGTCAATAATTATCGTGACCGCGAAGCGGATGCACGCAGTGGAAAAAGGACAGTGATCGTTCGTTTCGGCGAGAAATTCGGTCGCTATTTTTATTTGATGCTGGGGATTACCGCTTCTCTTCTCTGCTTGTGTTTCCTTCGTGAAGGTCATTTCTACGCCGCTTTTCTTCCGCAACTTTATCTGATCCCTCATTTCCTTACCTGGAAACGGATGGTGAAAATATACAGCGGTAAAAAATTAAACAGCATATTAGGCGAGACTTCGCGTAATATGCTGCTTATGGGTATTCTTATTGCAATAGGAATGTTGATAAATTGAGAATCATTTCCCGTACATCTTTTCGTAGTAACCCTGATAATCTCCGCTGGTAACTTCTTCCACCCAGGCTTGGTTGGCTAAATACCATTCGATTGTCTTTACGATACCGACCTCGAATTTAGTTTCGGGATACCATCCTAAGGCATTTGTTATCTTGGTGGGGTCGATAGCATAACGTTGGTCGTGTCCCAGACGGTCCTTAACGAAAGTAATCAGATCTTCGTTGATCCATTCGATCGAAATATCTCCGTTTTCGTCTTTCACTTTCTTTTTGAGAACCTGACGATATTCGGGATTTTCTGCCATCAGACGGTGGATAGTCGAAATTGTCAGTTTCACGATTTCGAGGTTTGTTTTCTCGTTGTGTCCACCAACGTTGTACACTTCTCCGTCTTGACCTTCACGCACAACGAGGTCGATTGCTTTGCAGTGGTCTTCCACGTAAAGCCAGTCGCGCACATTGCTACCGTCACCGTAGACGGGGAGATGCTTTCCTTCGAGGATATTCTTGATAATCAACGGAATCAATTTTTCCGGGAAGTGGTACGGACCGTAGTTGTTGGAGCAACGGGTAATCGTTACCGGCATTTTATAAGTGTCGTGGTAAGCCATTACCACCATGTCTGCACTTGTCTTAGAAGCACTGTATGGGCTGTGAGGACAAAGCGGAGTTGCTTCAGTGAAATACCCTTCGGCTCCCAATGAACCATACACCTCATCGGTAGATACCTGATGATAGCGTACACCTTTTCTCCAGGTCGGATATCCTTGTTCGTCTTTCCCCATCACCCATGCACGGCGTGCACAATCCAGTAAGTTCTGTGTTCCGAGAATATTGGTAATCAGAAACAGTTGCGGATTTTCAATGCTGCGGTCCACATGGCTCTCGGCAGCGAAATTCACCACATAGTCAAAACGATACTCAGCAAAAAGACCGTCTACCACATCGCGGCTACAAATGTCTCCTTTGATAAAGACACAGCGTTCGTTGTCGATGTCTTTGGCAATCGTTCCTAAGTTACCTGCATACGTCAAAGCGTCCAATATCACGACTTTGATGTCGTTATGTTTGGCTAAGATGTACTTGATGTAATTTGCCCCGATAAATCCTGCGGCACCGGTCACTAGATAAGTTTTCATATTTTATTCTTTATGTTGATTTTAGGATTGTTTAGCCAATTCGATAAGGTACTTACCATACTCGGTTTTTTCGAGCTGTTGACCCAGTAGAAGCAACTGCTCCGTCGGAATCCATCCCTGACGCCAGGCGATTTCTTCAATACAGCTGACGTAAAAACCTTGGCGGTTCTGAATAGTGGCCACGAAGTTGGAAGCTTCCAGCAGACTGTCGCAGTTACCCGTATCGAGCCATGCAAATCCGCGTCCGAAGAGTTCCACTTTCAATGTACCTTCTTCCAGATACAGACGGTTCAAGTCTGTTATCTCATACTCTCCACGTGCTGAAGGACGAAGAGCCGCTGCTTTTTCCGTCACACTGGCATCGTAGAAATAAAGTCCCGGAACGGCATAATTGCTTTTCGGCACTTCCGGCTTTTCTTCCAGTGAAATCACTTTTCCCTGTTCGTCAAATTCCACTACACCATAAGCGCGCGGGTCTTTCACGTAGTAACCGAAGATGCAGGCGCCCTTTTCTATATTGGCAGCCCGGCGGAGCATGGCGGAAAAGCCCTGTCCGTAAAACATATTATCCCCAAGAATCAGACAGCCCGGTTCGCCGTTCAGGAAATCGGCTCCCAATACGAAAGCTTGTGCCAGTCCGTTAGGTTGTTCCTGAATTTTATAGGAGAAAGACATACCCAGTTCCTCACCCGTTCCCAACAAGTCGCGGAACATCGGCAAGTCGCGTGGAGTCGAAATAATCAACACTTCGCGTATTCCTGCCAACATAAGTGTTGACAACGGATAATAAATCATCGGCTTGTCATACACAGGCATGATTTGTTTGGAAATCGCTTTAGAGAGCGGATAAAGTCGGGTGGCACTACCACCGGCTAGAATAATTCCTTTCATGTTCGTCTGAGTTATTCATTAACTGCGTGCAAAGGTCGGAAAGAATTCCGACGTGGCAAAATTTTAAAATAATTTTTCAATCTGGCAGGAACATTTATTTTATTTGTCCGCCAATTCGATGACTTCCAAGTCCTGAAAGGCCCCCTGGTTAATAACAAAACGTACCAAAGTCCGTACCTTGTGGAAACCGGACATGCCGGCAGCTCCCGGATTAATATGCAACATATCCAGTGTTTTATCATATTTCACCTTTAATATATGAGAATGTCCGCTGATAAAAAGTTTGGGCGGACGTGCCATCAGACTGCCGATGATGGAAGGATCGTATTTCCCCGGATAACCGCCGATATGTTTAATCAGCACTTCTGCACCATCCACCGTGAAACGGTTTATTTGCGGATACAGCTTTCTGATTTCCTGTCCGTCAATATTTCCATATACCGCCCGGAATGGACGGAAGGCGGCTAACCTTTCCGCTACTTCCAGCGAACCGATGTCTCCGGCATGCCAGATTTCGTCACATGGTTCAAAATATTCCAGATATTTCTCGTCCCAGTAAGCGTGAGTATCAGATAATAATCCAATTCTTGTCATAAATTTCTTTGTTTAATCCCACAAAGATACTATATTTGGAAAAATCTTAAAGCACATGGAAAGCAAATATAATTATTTCAAGCGAGATATTAGTTGGCTCTCATTTAATTATCGCGTATTGTTGGAGGCTCTGGACGAGCGTCTACCGCTCTACGAACGTATCAACTTCATCTCTATCTACTCTTCCAACCTCGAAGAGTTTTACAAAATCCGTGTAGCCGACCATAAAGCTGTTGCCTCAGGCGCTACGGAAAGTGATGAAGAAACTGTACAATCTGCCCGCGAACTGGTAGAAGAAATAAATAAAGAAGTCACCCGCCAGCTGGATGACCGTGTACGCATTTATGAAGAGAAACTACTACCTGCCCTGCGCAAGAATCACATCATCTTTTATCAGGACAGACATGTAGAACCGTTCCACCAGCAGTTTATTAAAGACTTTTTCCGGGAAGAAATTTTTCCCTACCTGCAGCCTGTGCCTGTATCCAAAGATAAAATAGTCTCCTTCCTGCGGGATAACCGCCTTTACCTGGCCATACGAGTCTATCCGAAGAAAGAAGGAAATGAAGGAACTACCAGTCTAACAGAATCCCGGCAACCTCTTTACTTCGTGATGAAGCAACCCTACGCCAAAGTGCCCCGCTTCATCGAACTTCCATCCCGCGAGAAAAAACATTACCTGATGTTTACCGAAGATATAATCAAGGCAAACCTCAACCTTATTTTCCCCGGCTACGATGTTGATTCCAGCTACTGCATCAAAATCTCCCGTGACGCTGACATATTGATTGACGACACCGCCAGCAGTGCCGACCTTGTCGCTCAACTCAAGAAGAAAGTGAAGAAACGTAAGATCGGTGACGTCTGCCGTTTCGTCTACGACCGTGGTATGCCTCATGACTTTCTGGACTTTCTGGTAGACGCCTTCCATATTCAGCGTGATGAACTTGTCCCCGGCGACAAGCACCTGAATCTTGAAGATCTGCGTCATCTTCCCAACCCGAACAAATCTCTTCACAGCCTCGAAAAGCCGAAGCCAATGAAGCTGACCATTCTTGACGAAAAAGAATCTATCTTCAACTACGTTGCCAAGAAGGACCTGTTATTATATTACCCTTATCACTCTTTCGAGCACTTCATCCACTTCCTGTATGAAGCCGTGCACAACCCGGAAACCCGTGAAATCATGGTAACCCAATACCGCGTAGCTGAAAACTCCGCCGTCATCAACACCCTGATAGCCGCCGCCCAAAACGGCAAGAAAGTCACCGTATTCGTGGAACTGAAAGCCCGTTTCGACGAAGAAAACAACCTTGCCACGGCCGAAATGATGCAAGCCGCCGGCATTAAAATAATATACAGCATACCCGGTCTGAAAGTACACGCCAAAGTAGCCCTTATCCGCCGCCGCGGACTGAACGGTGAAAAAATACCCAGCTACGCCTATATCAGCACCGGTAACTTTAATGAAAAGACCGCCACCCTCTACGCCGACTGTGGCCTTTTCACCTGCCGTCCGAAGATAGTGGCCGACCTCTATAACCTCTTCCGCACCCTGCAAGGCAAAGAAGACCCGAAGTTCACCACCCTTCTTGTCGCCCGTTTCAACCTCATCCCCGAATTGAACCGCCTGATTGATCGGGAAATCGCCCTCGCCGACGAAGGCAAACAAGGCCGTATCATCCTAAAAATGAACGCCCTCCAAGACCCCGCCATGATTGACCGTCTCTACGAAGCCTCCGAACACGGCGTACAAATAGACCTCATCGTCCGTGGAATCTGTTGTCTTATCCCCGGACAGTCATACAGTCGTAACATTCGTGTCACCCGTATTGTAGACAGTTTCCTCGAACACGCCCGCATCTGGTACTTCGGCAACGACGGCAAACCCAAAGTCTTCATGGGCTCCCCCGACTGGATGCGTCGTAACCTTTACCGCCGCATCGAAGCCATCACCCCCATTCTCGCCCCCGACCTGCGTGACAGCCTCATCGAAATGCTTAATATCCAGCTCGCCGACAACCAAAAAGCCTGCTGGGTAGACGACAACCTGCGAAATATATTCAAAAAAAGAGCGCCCGGCACCCCCGCTGTACGAGCCCAATACACCTTCTATGACTGGTTAAACAAAACAAATAACTAAAAAACAACCAACTAATTAACTAACATAAGAATCCCATACCCGTGTCCTGCAACTTACAACGCCCCACACGGCCTTCCCGCAACGTTCCCGCTGCACAACCCCGTTATACGCCCTTACTATATGGCTTCCCTCGCAACAACCACACCGACATCTCATGCAACCTCCCCCACAACGCCCACCCCGCACGCCCCTCCGGCCTACTTTTTTCTCCGTCAAGCGAGCCCCCGTAACGGAGCGTCAAAAAGGGCAGACTGTTTGAGCGTAGCGAGTTTCTGCCCTTTAGCGCAGTGCAGGGAGCGAGTAGGAGAAAAAAGTCAGCCTTGAATTTTTCTTTGCTTCTTTCTTTTGTTTCAAGACAAAAGAAAGACGATTGTAACATAAATGTAACATGTATGACACCTCCCTGCAACGTCAAATCCCGTCCTTTGCAGCCGGAAACAACATACACATATATTTATTATGGAGACTATTTATTTATGCATTATCATCTTCCTCTTTGTACTAGCTGTTTTCGATCTGATAGTCGGAGTCAGTAATGATGCAGTTAACTTTTTGAACTCTGCGGTAGGCGCCAAGGCCGCTTCGTTTAAAACCATTCTTTTCATAGCCGGTATTGGTATATTCATAGGCGCTTCCCTGTCCAACGGTATGATGGACATTGCCCGGCACGGCATCTACCAGCCCGAGCACTTCTACTTTGCCGAAATCATGTGCATTCTGCTGGCCGTCATGTTGACCGACGTAGTACTGCTGGACGTATTCAACTCCATGGGGATGCCTACCTCTACCACCGTTTCACTAGTCTTTGAACTACTCGGAGGTACCTTTGCCCTCTCACTTATCAAAGTACATAATAGCGATACCCTCGGTCTGGGCGACCTCATAAACACCGACAAAGCCCTCTCCGTCATCATGGCGATCTTCGTCTCCGTCGCTATCGCCTTCTTCTTCGGAATGCTTGTACAATGGCTTGCCCGTGTGATATTCACTTTCAACTATACGAAAAAGATGAAATACAGCATTGCCCTCTTCGGAGGTGTAGCCGCTACCGCTATCATCTATTTCATGCTTATCAAAGGACTGAAAGACAGCTCCTTCATGACCTCTGAAAACAAACACTGGATACAAGACAACACACTGATGCTAATCACCGTTTTCTTTGTATTCTTCACCGTACTGATGCAAATCCTTCACTGGATGAAAATCAATGTTTTCAAAGTCGTCGTACTGATGGGAACCTTCGCTCTGGCTCTCGCTTTTGCCGGTAACGACCTTGTCAACTTTATTGGCGTTCCCCTCGCAGGTTTCTCCTCTTTTTTAGATTACACCGCCAACGGAGAAGGAAATCCGAACGGCTTCCTGATGACCTCCTTGCTGGGACCTGCTAAAACACCGTGGTATTTTCTTATCGGAGCCGGAGCCGTCATGGTCTACGCCCTCTGCACCTCTAAAAAAGCACATGCTGTAATTAAAACATCTGTCGACCTTTCCCGCCAAGATGAAGGAGAAGAAGCATTCGGAAGTACTCCGATCGCCCGCACAGTAGTCCGCATCAGCATGACACTTGCCAATGGAATCTCCCGAATAATGCCGGACGGCAGCAAAAAATGGCTTGACTCCCGCTTCCGCAAAGACGAAGCAATCATTGCCGACGGAGCTGCTTTCGACCTTGTCCGCGCTTCTGTCAACCTGGTATTGGCCGGTCTGCTCATCGCCTTGGGAACCTCCCTGAAACTTCCCCTTTCCACCACCTACGTAACCTTCATGGTAGCTATGGGTACTTCTTTGGCCGACCGCGCCTGGGGACGTGATTCAGCCGTTTACCGTATCACCGGCGTATTAAGCGTCATCGGAGGCTGGTTCATCACCGCCGGAGCCGCCTTCACCATCTGTTTCTTCGTAGCTCTCGTACTCCATTATGGAGGTAACATCTCTATCATCGCCCTCATCGGTATAGCTGTATTCATCTTGATCCGTAGCCAGGTGATGTACAAGAAACGCAAAGCGAAAGAACAAGGTAACGAAACGCTGAAGCAACTGATGCAAACCACAGACAGCACAGAAGCCCTGCAACTGATGCGTAAGCACACCCGCGAAGAACTTTCCAAAGTATTGGAATATGCAGAAACAAATTTCGAACTGACTGTCACTTCATTCCTTCATGAAAATCTGCGAGGATTGCGTCGTGCCATGGGGTCCACTAAATTTGAGAAACAGCTCATCAAACAGATGAAACGTTCGGGCACCGTCGCCATGTGTCGTCTCGACAATAACACCGTACTCGAAAAAGGACTTTATTACTATCAAGGCAACGACTTCGCCAGCGAATTGGTCTACAGTATTTCCCGCCTCTGCGAACCTTGCCTCGAACATATCGACAACAACTTCAACCCATTGGACGCCATCCAGAAAGGTGAATTCAGCGATGTATCCGAAGATATCACCTATCTGATTCAGCAGTGTCGTAAGAAAATGGAAAACAACGAGTACAACGACTTCGAAGAAGAAATCCGTCGTGCCAACGACCTCAACGGACAGCTTTCACTATTGAAACGTAAGGAACTGCAACGCATCCAAAGCCAATCAGGAAGCATCCGGGTGAGCATGGTGTATCTCACGATGGTTCAGGAAGCACAGAACGTAGTCACTTACACTATCAATTTGATGAAAGTAAGCCGTAAGTTCCAGATGGAAACTGAAATGCCGTAAGGACGAAAAGCAAGGATCGTCCACTAAATAACGGACGAATCATACTCCGCACGGAAAGGACTGTCTGATAAACCCTGTTTACATAGGAGGAGGTGTATCAAACAGTCCTTTCTTTTTCAGAAATAGGTTTAAAAAAGCTCTATTCTTTAGTATTTGATCTGGTAAAATTGTATATTTATAGTCGATAAGATACTTGAGACGATTTTAGATGCAATGATATAAAAACGAAATGAATGAAATATCAGTTAGAAATAACCACCTTACTGGTTCCTGTCAATATGCATCAACTGTTTGAGAAATGTGAATGGCCTGAACTAAACTGTTTTGACAGAGAAATGGTTGAAGGCTATTTCTCTGATTTGGTGAATGGTATTCAAACCGATGAGGCTTTGGACGATTGGACGCTGACCGTTGTCCTTTATATCGGCACTTATTTGGGAGCCAACCATATCAGTATCTGGAAACATGGAATCACCGATACGGTAACTAAAGAAAAAGTGCTGACGATAGGTATACCTCTTCCTTGTAGTAAAACCATTCGTTGGGGAGTGAAGAAGAAAGGACGTTTTACGGGTAAAATACCGGATGAAAGCTTTAGGAGGAATAACAGACTCCTTCCCGTCAACTTTGCAAAATATGATAATATGGAGACCTATATAGAAGATAACATCCGGATAGCCCTTTTGAACCTGTTTGAAGTTGGTTTTACCCTGAAAGGATACAAAGTAAAGAAGCGGTAATAGTAGCCAAATCGTAAAATAGAATCAATTTTAGCGGCATATATAAGGAACTAACATAGTTGTATGCTGTCGCAAAGAGTCGTCGATTATTGAATTTAGACTCTTTGCGGCAGTTCTGTTTTTTCTACTTTTCTATGAAAGTGTTCAAAGAATGAGGTTGCAAGGTTACATTCAAATAGCGAGTGCCTAATTTCACGGTAAGCTCTTTGGCTTCTTCGTTGAAATTACCGGCTATCACCACCTGTCTCTTTTGTGGAGTCATGACGACCATTACCGGCATCTTATCTCCTCTATCTTTATATGCCAGCACTTGCGAGCCGGGTGTTACATAATGGCTGTAATGTTTTACCGCATAATATTCGGGAGTGTAGGTCGCAGTCCCTGTCTTTGAATCCACATGAATCAAAGCATTCTGTTTCCATCCCCATCCGCTGAAACCTCCGTCATACAAAATAGCATTCCAGAAAGTATATTCTTCACAACCATTACCCAGATAATGATTCATTAGTCCGAAAGTGTGTTCGGCCGCTTTCCAGTCGAAAGAGCCCCAACCACATTCACTTTCCGTTTGCACGTACTTGTATTGCGGATATTTGGCACGGAGTTTGGATAAAATCTGTCCGCCTTCCCATTGGAAGCCAACCCCTTCTATTGTTTCCGGCATTCGTGGGTCGGAAAGTACCTGATCGATCACCTCATAGCGATTGGTGTTGATCGTCCCTAAATATAATTTTACTTCCGGATGCTGTCTTTTCAGAGTAGGAGCGAGGTACTCTGCATTGAAACGGATAATACCTTCTGCCGTCCAGGCACAACCCGGATAGTTGGTGTAACTCCATGACTCATTTTGGAACATAATCATGGAGATGGGGATACCTTGTTCCTTGTAAGCGTCGATGAATTTACAAAAGTAATTAGCATAGGTTTGCAGATAACGTGGGTCCTGGATAAAGTAATCATTTACAGCCAACTGTTGTGGAAATACCTGTGTGTTCTTTTCTTTACTATCCGCATAAAGTGCTACATCAGACAGAGGCGACATCTGATTTTGATTACGGTCACTGCGAACTGAATAGTAGTGATTGATTTTCATCCAGGAAGGAGGCGACCATGGCGACATCCAGAAAGTCATATCCGGATTATACTGTTGTGCAGCTTTGATAAAAGGAATCAACGTTGTTTTATCCCGATTGATATTGAAATGTTTCAATTGGAAGTCACCGGATACCTCATCGCAACTGTACCAGTCGCGGGCGTAGTCGTTGGCATTCATGGAGAAGCGTCCCATTGTAAACTTCAGATCTCCTCCGGGAGCAAACAACTGTTGAAGAACAATTTCCTGTTGCTTCCGTGGAAGCATGTTGAGTGCATCCCATCCAAGTTCATTAAAGCACGTCCCCCAGGCCTTGAAGACAGTTCCATTCTCCGAACCGTTGACCTCGAGTAGGGGAGTGCGCCCGGTATTTGTCTGCAACTTGACTTTAGACTGTTGCCATGTGTTATTTTCCGTACTGCTAACCCATTCATAGGATTGCGCACTCATAGTCCCCATTGACAGCACAATGGCAAAACTACTTAATAAGGTGGTTTTCTTAATCATGTTTTTCCTGTTCTTATATTTTTTATATTACTGTTTAAATAATCTCATGCAGTACACTCAACTGTGTATCCTTAATCAAGATTGATTTATTAATAAGTCTCTATGACAATAGCCGCTTCCGGCAATCCTTCTGCTGAAACAGTAAGAGTGATCGTCCCTTTTTCTGTATTTGGCTGAACGATAGCAATTGCTTTTCCCCGGAACGTTTTCGGCTTTAAGGAACGAAAGCTTCTCATATCATCCGCACTTCCATTACCTGCGGCAATGACGGACCCTTTTCCGGTAGATTTAATTTCCAAAGGAATGGAACAGTCAGGTATTAACTTTCCATCTTTATCCAATATTTCAACCTTTATATACGAAAGGTCATTTTTATCTGCCTTTATTTTCATACGATCGGCTGTCAAATGTATCATTGCCGGGATTCCGGTTGTGCAAAGTTCAGTCGATGTCGTTTCTTTCTTTCCCTTCAAGTTGATAGCCTTCAGTTGTCCCGGTTCATAGGGAACCTCGAAAGAAGCCGTATAGGTATTAGGATTGACTTCTTTTTCTCCCAATAACCTGTCATTCAAATAAAGTCTTACTTTAGGGGAACGACTATACACATGTACTGCCATCGTTTCGCCTTCGTATCCTTTCCAGTTCCAACTAAGGAATTCGTTTTTCCATCCCCAGTAGTTGATATCTTCTCTTTTCCCCTTGGCTACGGGAGGTTGTACTGCTAATGAAATATCACGTCTTTTCCAAAGAATGTCGCGATAATAAGATTGCGGTTTCTTGTCTCCGCAGAAGTCAATGTCACCACACCATGCATTATACCACGGCCATCCCATAAACTGCGGACTGTGTTCTCCCGGAGCAAGTTCGAGAGTATGTGCCAGACCGGCTTCACCCAGATAGTCGAGGGCAGTCCAGACAAAATCTCCAATCAGATAGGAATTCTTGTCGATCAGGTTCCAGTTCTGTGCTGCTTCTTTGGGCACCGATTCACTGCCGTACATAATCCGTTGCGGGAATCGTGCGTGATCTTTTTCATATTCCTTCCATTGATAATTGTAACCGGAGATATCCAGGTTCCGAAAAGCCCTTTCCGAATCCTTCTCCCAACTAAAATCTCTTCTGTCCCAAAACGAATTAACAGCGGCAGTAGTGGCGCGACTTGTGTCATATTTGTGAATGGTTGCAATCAGTTTCCGGGCTATGATCTCTCCGGTGGGTTCGTCGGCGCGTTCAGCTATTTCATTGCCAATACTCCACATGATAATAGAAGGATGGTTTCTGTCTCTGCGCACCATGGTAGCTATATCGTGTTCGCTCCATTCATCGAAGAATTGGTGATAATCTTGCGGGCGTTTTGCTTGTTGCCATTGATCGAATACTTCATCAATCACTAGCAATCCCAGTCGGTCACATGCCTGTAGAAAATACTCCGACGGCAAATTGTGTGAACATCTGACCGCATTGAAACCATTTGCTTTCATTAACTCTACCTTGCGCTCTTCTGCCCTATTGATAGCTACGGCACCCAACAAACCATTGTCATGATGCAAGCAACCACCTTTCAATTTTAGCGGTTTCCCATTTAATAGAAATCCTTTTTCAGCGGAGAATTCGACGGTTCGTATTCCGAAAGGAACGGTTATCTCATCAGATAGCTTCTTAGATTTCACGGATAGATGTGCAGTATATAAACTAGGAGTATCTACCGACCATAATTCCGGCTTTTTTATATCAAAAGTGAGGGAAATGGGGATATTGGTTTCACCGGATATATTGACTGGTTGAGTAGTGGAATAAACCTCTTCCCCTTGTGGAGAAAATATCTGAATCTTCAGATGGGCGGTCACTTTTTCTTTGCCAGAGTTATGTAGAATGGAGTGAAGATCAACCGTCGCTTTTTTACCTTCTACTTTGGAAGCATCTATAAAAGTATCCCATTCATCCAAATGTACTTTGTCCGTTTTCATTAGCCATACGTGTCGGTAAATGCCGGAACCGGCATACCACCGGCTGTTCAGACCTTCATTCACCACTTTGACGGCTATTATATTCGGAACGCCGGGAGCGTTACAATATGGATGGATGTCGATTTTGAAAGGTATATATCCATAAGGATTAAAACAGGCTTTCTGTCCGTTTATCCAGACTTCTGTCTGGTTATAAGCTCCTTCAAAATAAAGGGAAATAATCTTATCGGCATCTTCCGGCTGTATGGTGAATTCTTTTCTATACCATCCTTCACCTCCTACGGTTTGTCCGGTATCTGCTCCGCCTACACTCATGCGCGAGAAAGGACCGATTGTTATACCTTCTCTTTGTATGGGCACAGGATCCATGCTCCAGTCATGAGGCAAGTCGAGCTCTCTCCATTGAGTGTCTTTGAAAGATGTTTGTTCGGCATTGGCAATGCAACCCCGGTAAAACTTCCAGTTCTCATTCATACTGACTTTGCGTTCCGATGCGAAATTTTCAGTGATAAAACAGGGTATTAACGCTAAAAGAGCGAGTAGCTTTACAGAAGATTTGAAGTAGTTATTCATCATTTCCTATTCTTTGTTTAATAATGGGCAAAGATAGGAGAGAGAGCGGTGATGTGCGGAATAGAAATGTAACAAGATACTGCAACAAATGTATCAAACTTCCTTTTCATAGGGATTAAACTTGTTTGTCCCGGCAGGAAAACGTATCTTTGTTGGTAAGAAAACTATAACCGCAAGTTCTGATTATAAAACCGGAACTTTTGATTATGTAATCAGAAGTTTCAGTTATAAAACCAGAACTTGCGGTTTTAGTTTGCCCTAGAGGAAAAATAACTTTTCCTCTAGGGGAGAATAACTTTTCTACCTATAGCGAGTAAGTTTTCTATTAGTAATCAATATTTTAAATAAACTTTCGTAGTATGGCAATGTATGTAATGGAAGAAATGCCCGATATTCATGGAACGGGCGAACAGGTTCTTTATCCGCGGTTTGCAATGATGGAACAGATATCTACCGAGGATTTGATACGTCAGATAGCATCCAGCAGTGGTTTTAATGTCGGAGATGTGGAAGGCGTAATTACACAGATAGGTATTGAGATGGCACATCAGATGGCAGAAGGCAAATCTGTGAAGCTGGATGGCATCGGAACATTCTCTCCTTCGTTGGCGTTATGCAAAGATAAAGAACGCGAAAAGGCCGGAGAGGGTGAACCCCATCGTAACGCACGAAGCATTGTGGTGGGAAACGTGAACTTTCGTGTAGACAGGAAGATGATGAGGCGTATTAATGGAAGATGTCTGCTGGAAAGAGCTCCGTGGAAGTCGCAACGTTCTTCACAGAAGTATACACCGGAGCAACGACTAGCATTGGCTGTTAGATATTTGGAGGAACATCCTTTTCTGACGGTCTACGAGTACCGGAAACTGACAGGTCTGCTGCGCACAGCGGCTACTAATGAATTACGCCAATGGGCGTATACGCCCGATTCCGGTATCGGGATTGATGGCAGAGGAACACATCGGGTATATATAAAGAAAACATAATTCATTATATTTGTATGATGATACGTTGAGAATTGGAATAAAGAGCATTGGGGGGAATTGCGGTGAGGGTGCTTTTCTTCAGGGACATGCTTGAGTGATAACTAAAATTAATAAAAATGGGGAATTTGATTTCATTTATGAAGGAAGTAGCTGAAGGGCTTCGAAAAAGTGGGAACTATGGAACTGCTCATGTTTACAGGAGTAGCATGAATGCTATCATTGCATTTAACGGGAGCAGGAATCTGCCATTCAAGAAAGTGAATCAGGAGTTTCTTAAAAGCTTTGAAACGTATTTGCGGGAAAAGGATTGTAGCTGGAACACAGTTTCAACCTATATGCGTACGTTGAGGGCGGTATACAACCGTGCGGTTGACCGTCGGATGGCGTCTTATATACCGCATCATTTCCGGTATGTCTATACTGGAACGCGTGCCGACAGAAAGCGTGCATTGGAAAAGGAGGATATGGAACGGTTGATGAAAGAGCTTCCCAAACAAATTCATCAGGGAAGAGGAGAATTACAACGTACGCGCGCGTACTTTTTCTTAATGTTCATGCTTCGTGGTATGCCGTTCGTAGATCTTGCGTATCTTAAAAAGCAGGATATAGTGGGGAATGTACTTACTTATCGTCGTAGAAAAACCGGAAGGCTTCTGACCGTGACGCTTCTGCCGGAAACTATGAAACTGATGAAAAAGTATATGAATACCGATTCTGCTTCTCCTTATCTTTTTCCCATACTGACTGGCGGAGAGAATACGGAAGCTACCTACAGGGAATATCAGATAGCTTTGCGTAATTTTAACTATCAGCTTCTGTTGCTGAAACAAGTACTTGCATTGACTTCTGATTTAAGCTCGTATACGGCTCGGCATACCTGGGCTACAATGGCATATTATTGCGAGATACATCCAGGCATCATTTCAGAGGCGATGGGGCATTCATCCATTATTGTCACAGAGACTTATCTAAAACCTTTTAAGAATAAGAAAATAGATGAAGCGAATGTGACGATTCTATCTTCGCTGAAAAGGAACTATATTTGTGGCAAGTAGCTGATTTTTAGTGCTGTTACTTTGTAGGTAACGGGAAGAAAAGACGCTGCAAATATGAGCATATTTCTTAAAACATCCAAACAAAATCGTACATTTTTTCTAATAAACTACTCAAAATAGGAATAAACACAGAAGAACACGTGGATTCTTTGTCTTAGAACTTTGTTAACGTCTAAATTTTGCAATAGATTTCCCGCCCCTCTACTTTTTCTCATAAGCAGGGGTAAGAAGATTCGTCATATATCGTATTATTTTCTAGTATAGACTACTCCAAAAGAGCAGGCACAAGGGTTTTCCCGTTACCTACAAAGTAACGGGAAGAGGGGGAGTGAAGCGAAATAAATCATGAATTAGTACAAACAAATTTTTTATTTATTAATTGTATAACATTTAATTTACTTTTATGAGAAAATGGACGTATTTAGTCGCAACCTTGCTCATGGCAGGTACGACGGCGACATTCACGGGATGTATTGATACCGATGAACCGGAAGGCATTGCAGAACTTAGGGGAGCAAAGTCTGAATTTATCAAAGCTCAAGCTGCAGTTGAGCTTGTAGAGGCTGAATTGAGAAAAGCACAGGTTGCAGAGCAAGAGTTAGTTAATGCAGGTTTGGCACTTCAGAATAAGTCTGCAGAAATTGATTTGCAGTTGCATGAACTGGATATTCAGTTGAAGCAACTCCTGATTGAAAAGGAAGAAGCTGCTACTGCACAAGCAAAAGCGGAAGCGGAAGCTGCCATTGCAAAAGCGGAAGCTGACAAAACTAAGTGGGAAAATGAAAAGGCATTGATTGTTGAGCAGTATAAGGAAAAAATGCTTCTTGCCGAAACTGCCACTGCTAAAGCACAGGAAGCTTACAAACAAGCTATGGAACAGATTGAAGCTTCCAAGATTTTGCTGACAGATGAAGAACAAATTCGTTTAAATGTTGTAGAGGCAAAAGTTGCTTATGCTAAGATAGCTATGGATAAGGCTATGTATGGATATTCAACGACAGAAGTTAAGACTGAACAAAGGCTTGTATCTAAATCAATAAGTTCACAGACAAGTGTTGGCGAAGGAGCTGGGACAACAACTACTACTGGTACTGATGAAAAGTATATTACATATTATGTAATTACACAAAATCCGGATAATGCAAATAACGGATATGCAGAAGGTAGCTTGAAGAAACTTCAGGAACAGTTGGCGGACTATCCTAATTGGGTGGCTGATGGAAACATCGAGGCTAAATTGAAGAATGCTGTGGAAATCGCTGAATCCAATTTGAATATAGCGCAAAAAACAGCTGATGGATATAAGGCTATTCTGGATAATGAATATACTACATTAGCCGATTGGGAAGCTGAAGTTAAAAAGCTGAAGGATGAATTGGCAACATTAGATGTCCAGAAACGACAGTATGAACTTAAAAAAGAAGAATTAAAAGTTGCTAATCCTAACTTGGAAAAGAACAAAACTGCTGCTAAGAAAAAATTAGACGATGCTAAGGAGGCTCTCAATAAAGTTAATGCTACTACTAATGTAGCTTCTGCTTACTCTAAAAAAGCAGATCAGAGCATTCTTAAAGGCCTGAATGATGCTTTTGATGGTATTTCTGATGGAGTAGATGGCTATAATAAATCAACAGGTGAATTCAGCTATGCAAAAACTGTACTGGTTACTAAGGCGCAAGAACAGATTGATGGCTGGAATAAACTTATTGATGCAGCTACTCAAGGAATTGATTTGGAAGATCTTGCATGGTCTAAACTTGAAGTCGTGAAAGCAGAGGCTGAAGCAACAAAAGCTAATGAAACTTACGATGCTGATTATAAGACTTGGGAGAAAGCTCGCGATAAATATATTGAAGTTGAAGCTATTGATATAGATGCTTCAAAAAAAGCTGCCGAAGCTGCAATAGCTGCTTATAATAAATTGGGTGATGCTGCTAGAACACAGGATGCTAATATCAGTAAATTAGCTACTGCTTTGGCTGAATACTATCAGGATGCTTTGGATAAGGAACTTAAAAGTACAAAAGCAGAAGCAACAGAGGCTTCTACCAATACTAAAAAAGCAATTTCAGCTTGGATAATAGCTAATCCTTTGGCAAACTTCAAGTCAATTGTAGGGCTAGAATTAAATTTAATTGAATGGACAGCTGGTGCTGTGACAAAAGCTAATAAGATAGAACAAGCTGATGCAAATAAGCTTCTTGAACTTGGAGCATCTGCTGGTGATATTCCATATGAGTCATGGAAAAAAGCTTCAACAAAAGTATTTGGTGATAAATTTAATCGTGATAATGAACCTAGAAGAGTTGCTGTGTCAGCTGATATGGTTCTTAAGGAAGTTAATGGCAATAGACTGGCAACAGAATTGCAAGATGGTGACTATGGAACTCTTGGTATCTCTATTTATGCAACGGCAGAAGCTGCACGTCTGACTGCTGTGATAAACCAGGCTGATACCTATAAAGCTTTGAAAGCAGAGTTTACAGCTCAAAAAGCTAAAGAACAAGCTACGCTGGATAAGAAAAAAACAGAATTGGCTGCAAATGTAACAAAAGCACAGACTGCTTTGACTGACGCTGAAGCAGCTTATGATAAAGTCTTTAAGGAAGTAGAGGCAAATATTAAGAAAGTTAGTGAGGACTATGACTATAAAGACGCTATAAAAGATAAGATTGAGTCTACAATTTCTGACTATATTGCTAGCCTTGACGAGTTAGGTGATGATTATAAAGATATGACTTTGGAGGAAATCAAAGAAGCTATTAATGCTGAATATTTAAAAGCTGTTACTAGCCTTCTTGATAAAAAAGCAGCTTTGGCTACTGCTGAAAGAAATTTAGAGAAGTTGGCTGAAGGTACGTATACTGATAATAATTATATCGAGGATACATTTGCAAATATTCAGGAAAATATCAAAGTAAAACAGGCTGAATATGATGCTGCCAAGGCAGACTATGATACTGCAAGCGCTCAGTTGAAAGCACTTCTTGCTATCTTCCTGAAATAATTCCCTAACTACGTAAAAGTAACAAGATGATAAAAAAACTATGCACATTACTTTTGCTGACCTGTATGACAGCTGCGCCTTCAATGGCGCAGCGTTACAGCAGCAGTGATGATGCGTCGTTTGCCCCGAAGAAAGGACAGTGGCAGGTTTCAGTCCTGCTTGGTAGCGGAAAGTTTTTTAACGAAAACACTTCTTATCTGCTTCCCAAGTTCTCCAATGACGGAGGAGTAGTCGGACTTCCAAATGGAGGGACGGATAACTCCGGCGACCTGAACCGCTATCTGAACATCGGGAGTCTGAATAATAATAGTCTGGTCAATATAGCCGGAATTGAAGGTAAGTATTTCGTGTCTGACAATTGGGATGTAAATTTCCAGTTCAGCATGAACGTCAGCCTCACTCCTAAGAAAGACTATGTAGAAGGAGACAACAGTGTACCCGACATGATTATCCCTGCGCAAAGTTATATCAATGCGCAGATGACCAACAACTGGTATGTATCTGTCGGTTCCAACTACTATTTCAAGACTCGCAACGAACGTATTCATCCGTATCTTGGAGGCGCACTCGGCTTCCAGATGGCACGCATTGAAACGACCGAACCATACACCGGAGACACCTATAAGGATAGTGACGACTCGGAAGAACTTCCGTCACAGGTCTATGTTTCTGGAAGTAAAGCCGGCCAGATGTACGGTTTCAAAGTAGCTGCCGTAGCAGGTATCGAGTATAGCATTGCCAAAGGTTTTGTTTTCGGTTTCGAAATGCACCCTCTGGCTTACCGTTATGACCTGATACAGATTTGCCCGAAAGGATTTGATAAATATAACGCCAGTCACCACAACATCAAGATATTTGAAATGCCTGTGGTGAAACTGGGATTCAGATTCTAAGGATGAATGATTATACAAATGTATGAATGAAAAGAGAAAGCCGTTCAGCTGATAGTGCGGACGGCTTTTCTTTTTTAAAGAAGAATGAAGAGCTTAATGAACAGATATGTGAAACTTTTATCTTTTCTTCCGGGAATATGCCTGATAGCGGCTTGCGCCGGGCATCAGATAAAAGGTTACGAGATTAACGGCAGTGCACCTTTGCCCGAATTCGAAGGAAAAATGGTTTATATGAAAGATGCTTCGAGCGGGCAGCCAATAGATAGTGCAGAAATAATTCATGGAAAGTTTGCTTTTGCCGATACGGTGACTATTGTGTCGCCCGTAGTAAAAGTGCTTTCTATTCGTGCCAGTAAATCGGGACTGGAATACCGCCTCCCTGTCGTCATAGAGAATGGTAGTATCCAAGCCGATATTTCCGATATGGTTTGTACGGGAGGAACAATGCTGAATGAACGGATGCAGGATTTTCTCATGGCTGTTGATGAATATTCCACAGCCTGCGAGAACAAGCAAACGGAACAGATAAAATCCGGATTTGCGGATTTATTGAAAAAATACATAGAAATCAATGATGACAATGCAATAGGAGAATATATCCGGACTGCCTATCGTTCATCACTTTGATGCAATCAGATTGCTTTTAAGACTATAAACTAAATTTCCCACATAATAATATTCTCTCCAGATATTTCCTCCATATTTTTATAGAAGGGAATGTTGCATAAGAGAGACAGAAATGTGCCCTTGTGAAAGTCCGTATTTCTGTATTGTTATGTTTTGAGGACGTTCCCGTATTTCCCATTCCCTTTTTCCCCCGGGGACGTCCTTTTTTCTTTAATCCTGCGAGTGATATTGTGTAGGCAACACCCCAAACATGTCCTTAAAACATTTACTGAAATAACTCGGTGTAGCGAATCCCACCTTTTCCGATATCTCAATAACGGTCAGTTCCGTATGAGTCAGTAATCCGGCAGCTTTCTTTAAACGGATGCTTCGGATAAATTCTGTGGGTTTCTGCCCCGTGATAATTTGCAGTTTGCGGTAGAGATTCATTCGACTCATACACATGTCGTCGCTGAAAGCTTCCACGCTATAATCACTGTTATCCAGATTCTTTTCGACCAGTTCGATTGCTTTTTGCAGGAATCGCTCGTCTACTTTGGAAGAAGTGAGGTCTTCTGCATTCACCTCAATACCTGACAAGAATATCTGTTTCCGTTTTTGCTGCAATGCCAGCAGATGCTGGATCCGGTTCTTTAAAATATCCATGTTGAAAGGCTTTGTCAGGTAGCAGTCTGCTCCCGACTGATATCCTGCCAGTTCGTTTTCGTCACCTGTGCGGGCAGTAAGCAGGATAATGAAGATGTGTGAAGTCTTCATATTCTCTTTCAGCCGGAGACATAATTCAAACCCGTCCATTCCCGGCATCATGACATCACTCACAATGATATCCACTTCTTTCTCATTGGCGATGGCTTCCGCTTCTTCTCCGTTGGAGGCTTCCCATACCTGATATTCTTGTGATAACTGCTGATACATGAATTGACGGAATTCTTCATTGTCTTCTGCAATCAAAATAGTCTTTCGGGCATCTGATGAGTTCGTTTCAGTTGCTCCGGATTCATCCGGTATATTCTCCTCTCTCGGTAACAAACGTTTATCAACCAGATTGGTCGGAAGATAGACACAGAATTCTGTTCCTTCTTCCTTATTACTTTCCACTTCTATAAAGCCTTGATGCATGGCGACATATTCTTTCACAATATGCAGTCCGATGCCGCTTCCTGCTGTTGCTTGTCTGTGAGTGTTTGCCCCGATCTGATAATAGCGGTCGAATATATGGGGAAGTTCATCTGCTGCTATTTCCTGTCCGGTGTTCTGCACGATGATGCAGACGTACTGTATTCCTCCTCTGTTCTCCATTTTGAAAAACACATCGATTCTTCCTTCAGGGGGTGTAAATTTGAAAGCATTATTGAGTAAGTTGTAGAGAATCCTGTGTACTTTATCCCGGTCAAGATACATATAAAGCGTTTGTTTCAGTGGTATGACTGAAAAGCGAATCTGCTTGTTGTTCGCATACGACTCGAATGCTTCGCAAGTAGTTGTGACAAATTCACTAATATCTGCATTCGTCAGATTCAGTTTTTCTTCGCTCACTTCCAGTTTGCGGAAATCCAGTAATTGATTGACTAATTGCAGCAACTCTTCAGCATTGCGATAGATGGAAGCTAACTGTTGCTTTAACTTGCCGTCCTGAATCTCCGACAGCAGACAACTTAGAGGAGTGATAATCAGTGTCAGGGGAGTGCGTAAGTCGTGGCTGACATTCGTAAAGAAGCGGAATTTCATCTGTGTCAGTTGTTCTTCCAACTGTTCCTGTTGCTTCCGGTGCAGACGGTTGAAGTAGATCTTTATGACTCCTGCCGCTATCAGAATAAAAGAAAGTATATAGAGGGTGTAGGCCCACCATGTCTCATACCATGCCGGTAGACGATCGATTTGCAGGCAGGATATGGGCTGTGCCCAACAACCGTGAATGTCCGTCGCTTTAATTTCCAGTGTGTAGCTGCCTTTGGGAAGTTTGGTGAAATACGCAGTGTTTACTCCCGGAGGGAGTGATTTCCAGCTTGCATCCCATCCTTTCAGACGGTAAGCATAACTGATTTGTCCGGCGTACAAGTGTTCCAGCGTAGAAAAGGAGATTTCTACATTGATATTATCAGGATTCAATTCTATTTGCCGGGTATTTATACCTGTTATTTGTGTTTTTCCGTCTATTTTGATGGAGGATATAACGGGCTTTATATCATTGGGAGATTGATCCAGTTCTGCAGACGGAGTAATCAAGCAAAAAGCACCAATCCCTCCGAGGCAAATCGCCCCGTTTTCCATTTTGCGGATGGAAAGGAAATAATCCATTTGAATGAAGCGGTCGGAATTATACATTATTCTAAATGAATGATTCGTCGGATTGTATTCTTTTACGTATGGGTCTGCCAATATCCACAAATGTCCCAAGTCGTCTATCTCCATCCCTTTGATAGCGTCTCCATTAGTGTTGCAGGCATTTTCTTCCCGGGAGATAACTTTTGTTTGCGGATGATAGCTGTACACATTTCCTTCCAAAGTAGCCACCCACACTTTTCCATCAGGAGCGATGAGGACAGATGAATAGTTTTCTCCTTTCCGAATCGTATGTCTTTCTCCTTTCGGATAAAAATATTGGAACTCCAATGCTTCTGTAATACAGAATATCGTTCCGTCCGCAGCAACTGTCAGGTCGTTTATCATATCCGTACCGCCCTGAAACTTTTTGAGTTCCCCTTTGGAAAGAGAATATTGATAGATGGCATTTTCTGTGCCTATCCATAAGTTTCCCCGATTGTCTTCGCTTAATACACGAATCTGTCGGGCATCCGGCAGTTGGATCTCTTTCGTCAGTTTCATCTTCATGCCTTCATGTTGCAGATGCAATAGACACGCATTATCGGATGCAGCCCAGATTCCGGGTTGAGTATGACATTTCTCGATACATTTTATGATATTATACTTTCCTGTTTCTTCGGAAAAATCCGATGCAAAAGAAATCTGTTCGGAAGCGGGATGGTAGATGGATAATCCGGTTCTTCCCTGCCATATCCAATAATAGTCTTCTTCTTGAATCGTTCTGTCTGCCATCACCGGATAACCGGTAATAACGGACATGGCAGAAGCGGAGTAACGTTTGATTTTGTTGGCGTCGAACGAGAGGATAAACGTATGGGGAGAATATCCTGGAACCCATACATTACCGGCACGGTCTTCAATGATTCTATCCAATATTTTTCTGCCTTTAGGTAGAAAATTTTCCGTATCGATAGGGTGAAGTGCGTCATCTATAATCCGGTAAGCATATAAATCGTCCATCGCCGAAACCCACAACACTCCCTGTCGGCTGTCTTTTAGTAATCCCAGTATTTGAGTCTTATGCGGTGTTTGTTCGTACCCTTCTAAGGTGGCGGGTTGTAACTTACAGATTACTTCTTTCGACTGTGGATTGGAAGAAAGGATTAATTGCACAACTCCTTTTCCCCAAGTGGCTACCCAATAACATTCATTTTGTACATCTTCAATCATTTGTACAGGCGGTGCGTCGCACGCCCATTGGTAGGGCAAAAAACTGTCTGTTGACGGATGATATTGTAGAAGACCTCCCGATCCTTGCAGTACCCAAAGTTGATGTTTTCCATCTTCGTAAAAGTCAGTAACGTTTCGTCTCGTGCCCTTCCATTCTGAAGGATAACTCCCAAGACATTTGCCTTCACTGGAAAAGTGATAAATCATACCTTCGGCCGAAGTCCAGATGGTGCCGTCATGAATAGCCCGGACAGCATCGACTCTTTGCTTCTTGAGTTCCTCGTCTGTTATTTCATTGATTTGATAATTGGCTTTATTCAATCTGTATAAACCGCGTTTGGTACCGAACCAGAGATGATGTCCGTTGTCTTCTGCTAGACAAGTAATATCGTTGTTGGATAGTAGGTGAGGCGTATTTAAGTCCGAACGAAAGACATTTATCTGATAACCGTTGTCACGGCACAGGCCTCCGCCTTCTGTTGCATACCACATATAACCTTCGCTATCCTGAAGAATGCGGTGGATATGTGCTACCGGTAACAATCTTTGAGTAGGAAGCTCCGTGACGACGACTTGTTGGGACGAAACGGAAAGAGTAGCCAGTAGACTGAGAATGAGACTATAATAGTATTTTAAAGTCATGCTTTTTATTTTAATACGGACAGCTATGTTTTTTCCAGACAAAGATAGTCTTTTTTTACAAATACTTTATATCTTTGCAAAACAATGGCATATGCCGCGATTTAACCATACCACTGAAAATATGAAAACAAAAACTTTATTAGGCTTCTTTCTCCTCTCTCTCATGACTTTTTGTATATCAGCCTGTCAAGATGATGCAGAGATTATTTTATTTAGCGGTTCCGAATTAATCGACGAAACGGGAACCTGTACGAACACGATTTCTTCTACAGTCCTGTATCTTAATGGATGGGAAGCGGAGAATATCGGGATAGCTAATGGAAAAGGTGGCTACTCGGCGCAAAGCTCCGATGAAACGATTGTGACGGCGACAGTCAACGATAACAGGTTATGGCTTAGCTCACACGGTAAAAAAGGGAAAGTGACGGTTACCGTTAGTGATAAGGATGGTAATTATGTCACGCTGCCTGTTACGGTTTCTTATGGTGTACTGACATTTACATGTCTCGACCAGCCTGAATTCCAAGTGTCCAGACCTAGTGAAGATATGTTGTTATTGGACGCAGAAGAGGACTTGCAGAAGAAGGTGAATGCGGCAATGGCTTTTTATTCTTTTATTAATAAGGGAGATATCTGTGTGTTACGACCGGATGATGTGTATCGTTTGTCTGAAGAAGGAGAAGGAGGGAAATTCACCTATAAAACAAAGGATGAACAGGTGCTTGTTGAAGGGACATATCGGATAGAATGGGCTTCACTGGCTGGAAAACAGAAAAAAGCTTTTGTCTTTACATATAAAGGTGAAAATGATGTAGAGAAACAACACACCTTCTTTAATTTTAGCCCGTATTTAGGAACTCAAAGTCTTACAAGAGAAAGAGGTCCGATTACTACGGCATGGTTGGAAGATGTATCTGATTCACCTTATCTCGAAGATGTTTTACCTGCAGATAGAACGGTTGTATATTGGGTGGATACAATGATCTTCAGTTTATCTGCGGAGGATTTGTAATCATTTGTACGGGCTTTATTGTAAAGCCCGTATACGTACTTCGGTTGTTTTCTCATTTTTCAATCCTTCTTTTACTTTATTGATATCCGTATCTCCGTAATGATAAGGATACAAAATGTGCGGCTTGATAATTTGAGTTGCACGTATCGCTTGTTCCGGTGTCATGGTGTAGGGTTGGTTGACTGGCAGGAAAGCAATATCAATATCTTTCACTTGGTTTAGTTCTGGAATATCTTCTGTATCTCCGGCGATATAGATGCGGGTCCCTCCCAGAGTAAGAATATAGCCGTTGTCACGTCCTTTGGGATGGAACTTATCTCTGCCGGGAGTCGTATTATAGGCCGGTACGGCTTCCAGTTTCATATCATCTGCCAGTTGAAGCACATCACCGTTCTTCATTTCCTGTCCTCTGTTCAGCATTTTCCGGCAATTAGGATTGGCAATAATTCTGGTCCCGCTTGTTTCGATAGCTGCTATTGCTTTGGTATCGAAATGGTCTCCATGTTCATGCGTAATCAGGATGAAATCCGCCTTCGGCTGTTGTGTATAGTCGGCGTAATCGGATACTGGATCAACGAATATTTTTTGTCCTGCATATTCCAGCAATAAGCTGGCATGTTTGAAGAAAGTGATCTTCAGGCTTTTCCCATTTTGGGTGGTAAATGAATCCATTTCAAAGTTTTGCATCTTTGTAGTCAGGTTAGTTGGGTTGTTAAATGAATGGGAATAAGAAAATCCGTAAGAAAAGCATAATACGAATGCTAATAATAGATTCTTTTTCATATCTGTACAGAATTTGGTTCCCTGCAAAGATAAACATCCGGGAAGATTTATCGGTTCATATTTGAAATGATTCTTTGCGAAATTAACTTTCTTTTTGTGGAAAATAAGAAGAGGTTGTGTCAAAACGCTGACACAGCCTTTTTTTATGCGCAAAGCCCAGACTTTCTCAAGCCCGGGCTTTGTTATTACCCAAAGTTTTCGTATCTTTAGGTATAAAGTTTTTCGTTATGGCAAAGTTACATTTTCGTCCTTACATTCCCAACCAAACCGTTCTTTTTCCACAAAGAATTGATGAAAACATAGCTGCGACCGACCCGGTCCGCATCGTGAATGCTGTTATTGACAATCTCAATCTTGAGAGTTTCAAGAAGCTTTATAAGGAAACGGGCCGTTGTCCTTATCATCCTAAAATGATGCTTAAGGTGATAATCTACGCCTACATGAATAATATCTATTCTTGCCGTAAAATAGAGAAGCACCTCCTTCGTGACATTCATTATATTTGGCTTGCCGGTAATGAGCATCCGGATTTTATCACGATCAACCGTTTTCGTAACCGTGTAAAGGAGGAAATAAATAATGTATTTACCCAGTTGGTTCTTGTCCTTGCCGATAAAGGTTTCATCAGCCTTGATGTGGAGTATATCGACGGCACCAAGATTGAATCCAAAGCCAACAAATATACTTTTGTCTGGCGCAAGACAGTCGAACGGAACCGTACGAGACTAATGGATAAAATCCGTATTCTCTTGGAACAGGTGGATGAAGCCATTGCACAGGAGAACTCTATAAAAGACACATCCGTGGAGTTTACTCCCTGCAGGCTCTCTGACATAGTGGATGAACTTAAAGAAGCCCTGGAACGCCAGCCTGCAACAAAGGATAAGGAAGAAAAGAAAGCCCTGCGCAAAAAGAAGAAGCAGGTCATGGAACTTGAAGGGTATCAAGCTGATAGAATACGACAATCACCTTGATACCCTTGGAGAACGTAACTCCTATTCCAAGACCGATCCTGGTGCCACATTCATGCGCATGAAAGAAGATGCCATGAAGAACGGGCAGACCAAACCCGGATATAATCTGCAAATAGGTACTGAAAACCAATTCATCACAGACTTCCGTCTGTTTCCCAACCCTACCGATACACTGACCCTCATACCTTTTTTCCACTCTTTCCAGTACCGCTATAACCGTTTACCGAATATCTGTGTGGCAGACTCCGGTTACGGTTCGGAAGAAAATTACCGGTTCATGCAGGAGAATGGGATAGAAGCCTTCATCAAGTACAATTACTTCCATAAAGAACAGCGTCCTCGTTATACTCCCAACCCATTCCATGCCGAAAGTCTCCATTACAATGCCCAAGAGGATTATTACGTTTGTCCTATGGGACAGCACATGAACCGTATAGGAACCAAACGTGACAAGACAGCGAGCGGATACATCATCGAAAGTGCCCGGTATAAAGCAAAAAGAAGCGAAGGTTGCCCTTTGCGTGGCAGTTGTTTTAAAGCTCGGGGGAACCGTATTATAGAAGTCAACCACCGATTAAATCAATACAAACGGCAGGCACGGGAAAGGTTGCTCTCAGAAGAAGGTATCAAGCATAGAGGCAGGAGGTGTATAGAACCAGAGGCTGTGTTTGGACAAATGAAATACAACATGGCATACAGAAGATTCCGGCATGTGGGAGAAGACAAGGTTACAATGGACTTTGCTTTCTTTGCTATAGCCTTTAATATCAAAAAAATGTGTGCTAAACTGATAAAAGAAGGAAAGGGGCTCATTACAGTTGCCAAATATATGTTTATGGGACTATTTATAACCCGATATAATTGGAATATAGCAACTTGTTGCCAAATGCATGAGGAAAAAGCAGCATAGCCAAAAGAAAATATAGCAGAACTGTAAAATATAAAAGAGGTTGTGCCAACGTTTTGACACAACCTCTTCTCTTATTATTTTATGCCTTTACGGTATTCTTATGCGTTCAATGCCTGTTCGATATCAGCAATAATATCATCCGCATTTTCGATACCTACCGATAGACGGATCAAGTCCGGGCGTACACCTGCTTCCATCAGTTGCTCATCCGTCAACTGGCGGTGAGTATGGCTCGCCGGATGGAGCACGCAACTACGTGCATCCGCCACGTGAGTAACGATCGCAATGAATTCCAGTGAATCCATAAACTTGATAGATACGTCACGTCCGCCTTTCAGTCCGAAGGAGATGACTCCGCAGGAACCATTCGGCATATATTTCTGTGCAAGGCTATAATATTTATTGTCCGGCAGTCCGCAATAGTTTACCCAGGCAACTTTCTCATTTTTAGAAAGATATTCGGCTACTTTCTGCGCGTTGCGGCAGTGTTGAGGCATACGCAGGTGCAACGTTTCAAGTCCCAGATTCAATAAGAAAGAATTTTGCGGGCTTTGGATGCTGCCGAGGTCACGCATCAGTTGGGCAGTTGCTTTGGTGATATAAGCACCTTTACCGAATGCTTTGGTATAAGTCAGTCCGTGGTATGACTCGTCCGGAGTACAAAGTCCCGGGAATTTTTCAGCATGAGCATCCCAGTCAAAATTACCGCTGTCTACGATACAGCCACCTACGCTTGTAGCGTGTCCGTCCATGTATTTGGTAGTAGAATGAACCACGATGTCAGCTCCCCATTCAAATGGGCGGCAGTTGATCGGGGTCGGGAAAGTGTTGTCAACAATCAAGGGAACCCCGTGACTGTGTGCGATACGTGCGAACTTTTCAATATCCAGTACTTCAAGAGAAGGGTTGGAAATCGTTTCACCGAATAAAGCTTTTGTATTCGGTTTGAAAGCTGCAGAAATTTCTTCTTCGCTGGCATCCGGATGAACGAAAGTCACATCGATGCCTAGCTTCTTCATGGTCACGCCAAACAGGTTGAACGTACCTCCGTAAATAGCGGAAGAGCAAACAAAGTGATCTCCTGCCTGACAGATATTAAAAATGGCATAGAAGTTGGCAGCCTGACCGCTGGAAGTCAGCATAGCGGCTACACCACCTTCAAGGGTAGCGATTTTGGCGGCAACAGCGTCATTCGTTGGATTTTGCAGGCGGGTATAAAAGTAACCACTGTCTTCCAGGTCGAACAGGCGGGCCATCTGCTCGCTGGTATCGTATTTGAAAGTTGTACTTTGATAGATGGGCAATACGCGTGGTTCGCCTTTTTTAGGCGTCCATCCTGCCTGTACACACAGGGTTTCCGGTTTGAATTGTTTTGCCATAATGTTATCGGGTTTTAATGTTTTATTTCAAAAAATGTTTTAATGCTGCAAAAGTAGGGAAAATAATTGTATTTTTGCCCTGTTTATGAGTGAAATGATACTCTTGCGAAGGAGATAGTTAATGTAGTTATGAAAAATAAACTCTATATTCTTTTATTCTTAGCTTTTCTTTTTTCGGGCACAACTCTTTGGGCACAGCAGAAGGCAACCCCGAAGGCGGGTGAAGGTATCTCTTCTTTTCTGTTGAGGCACAACCGCTCTCCGAAGAAGTATTACGACGACTTTATTGAGCTGAATAAACAGAAACTGGGAAAGAACAATGTGCTTAAAGTGGGCGTGACGTATGTTATTCCTCCCATTAAGAAATCACCTTCCGGAAATACCGGGACAAAGCAACAATCTCCGAAAGCTAAATCAACAAAAATAGGAACTACCCTCAATCAGCCTCTGTTTGGAAAACAACTGGCTGATGTGAAAGTCACTTCCAACCGTCTTGCCGATGCTTGCTTCTATGTGGTCAGCGGACATGGAGGTCCTGATCCGGGTGCTATCGGGAAAGTTGGTAAATACGAATTGCACGAAGATGAATACGCTTATGATATTGCTCTCCGTCTGGCACGTAACCTGATGCAGGAAGGAGCCGAAGTCCGTATCATCATTCAAGATGCTAAAGATGGTATCCGTGATGATTCGTACCTGTCAAACAGTAAACGGGAGACTTGTATGGGTGATCCAATTCCTTTGAATCAGGTGCAACGCTTACAGCAACGCTGTGATAAAATAAACGCTCTTTACCGGAAAGACCGTAAGAACTACTCTTATTGCAGGGCGATTTTTATTCATATTGATAGCCGTAGTAAGGGAAAACAAACGGATGTCTTTTTCTATTATTCGAATAAAAAGGGAGAAAGCAAACGATTGGCAAATAATATGAAAGATACGTTTGAGTCAAAATATGATAAGCATCAACCCAACCGGGGCTTTTCCGGCACAGTAAGCGGGCGTAACTTATACGTACTTTCCCATACCACTCCCGCTTCCGTCTTTGTGGAGTTGGGTAATATCCAGAATACGTTCGATCAGCGTCGGTTGGTGATGAATTCCAATCGTCAGGCACTCGCCAAATGGCTGATGGAAGGCTTCCTGAAAGACTATAAGGAGAAGAAATAACATTTTTACTTCTCCTTTCGTGAACAAAATAAAAATCTGAATGTTTTATATATGCAAATCGCCTGATGGCTACTTGTAGGTATGCGAATATATATAGGCTAGTGAATATGCCTCCCCGGCATAACAGGAAGATTGCATAGTAGTTTTGTCGTGTTTTATTTTGTGTTTGTGTTGTGACGGTGCTGCGATGTGAATCGGGGTACCGTTTTTTCGTTTCTCTTGAATTCCTTAAAGGGCGTGCTATTTCATTTTCTTATCATATTATTGAATAAAATCTTATCAATCCTGTGAACAAAATCCGGAAATGTATGTTATTTATTGTGCAAATCGCCTGATAAAGCTTCTTGTGTGTATGCGAATATAGATAAGTCAAGCAAGGTATGCCTCCCCGGCATGACAGGAAGATTGCATAGTAGTTTTGTCGTGTTTTATTTTGTGTTTGTGTTGTGACGGTGCTGCGATGTGAATCGAGGTGCCGTTTTTTTTGTCACATATAAAGAAACGGCAGGCTTACAAATAAGAAACGAGCTTACAAATCTCCTAAAGTATATCATAGAATCTCTGCAAGCTCGTTTTATGAGTGGTGCTTTTGCGCACCTTATCTAGTTGTTATAAAGGCATATTACCATGCTTCTTGGGCGGGTTTGTCTGCATCTTGTTTTCCGTCATTTCCAGTGCCTGAATCAGACGTTTGCGAGTCTGTCTCGGATAAATGATTTCGTCAATATATCCCAGCTCGGCAGCCTGATACGGAGTGGCAAACTTTTCTTTGTAGGCTTCCAGTTCCTTGGCCTTTGTTGCTTCGTCAGCTTTGCGGAACAGGATATTGATGGCGCCGTCCGCACCCATCACAGCAATTTCTGCACTTGGGTAAGCGAAGTTCACGTCAGCTCCGGTCTGCTTGGAGTTCATTACGATATAAGCACCACCGTAAGCTTTGCGGGTAATCACTGTCAGTTTGGGAACAGTGGCTTCTGCAAATGCATAAACTATTTTTGCACCGTGACGGATGATACCATTGTTTTCCTGTGTATATCCCGGAAGGAATCCCGGAACATCTTCGAATGTAATCAATGGAATATTGAAGCAATCGCAGAAACGGATAAAACGGCTTGCTTTGTCGCTGGCGTCAATATCGAGAACACCGGCAAGATAAGCTGGCTGATTCGCTACGATACCTACCGAACGACCTGCCATACGGGCAAAGCCAATGATAATATTCTTAGCAAAGTTCGGCATCACTTCGAAGAAATAGCCGTTGTCTATAACACGTTCGATAATGTCTTTCATGTCATACGGTACGTTCGGGTCTACCGGAACGATTGTATCCAGAGAAGTATCTTCGCGGTTTGTTTCGTCAGTGCAAGGTTTTTTCTTAGCTTCATCCATATTATTCTGCGGTAAGAAAGAAAGCAGTTCACGGATGCTCATCAGCAATTCTTCTTCGGTATTGCACATAAAGTGAGTCACACCGCTTTTGCTGCTATGTGTCATTGCGCCACCCAGCTCTTCTTTACTTACTTCCTCATGAATCACAGCTTTTACTACATCCGGACCAGTCACAAACATGTGACTTTTTTCTTTCACCATAAAGATGAAATCGGTCAGGGCAGGAGAGTAGCAGGCACCTCCGGCGCAAGGACCCAGGATTGCCGAAATCTGTGGAATCACACCGCTGGCCATTGTATTCTGATAGAAAATATCAGCATAACCGGAAAGGCTCTCGATCCCTTCCTGGATACGTGCACCGCCCGAATCATTCAATGCGATAATCGGGGCACCGTTCTTCAATGCAAGTTGTTGTACTTTCACAATCTTTTTAGCATTGGAAGCTGACAGTGAGCCGCCATATACCGTAAAGTCATAAGCGTAAACAAACACCTGGCGACCGTCCACCTTTCCGTAACCGGATACGATACCATCTCCCGGAATTTTGTTCTTATCCATACCGTAGTTCGTACAACAGTGAACCATCAACTTATCCAGTTCAACGAAAGTACCCTTATCGAGTAACATCTCGATACGTTCGCGGGCAGTCATTTTACCGCTTTCATGTTGCTTCTCTATTTTATCAACGCCTCCACCAAGAGAAGCGATGCGGTCACGTTCCTCGAACGTGGCGTATGCTTTATTTATTTCTTCCATAATGCAATCCGTTCTTATATTATGCAATCGGTTCTAATGTTATTAATGTCTGTTCGCCGGTTATGCTATCACCTTCTTGAACCAGAATTTCTTTAATGCGGCAATCCGAAGTCACTTTGTAGTTGCTCTGCATCTTCATTGCTTCGATAACGATGGCAGTATCTCCCGCTTTCATTTCCTGACCGACTACAACAGGTATTTTCACCACCTTGCCCGGCATCGGAGAAATAATACAGTCATTCTGTTCCTCTTCCCCTTTCTTGCGCATCCGCAAATATTTCGCCTGGCTGTCCACAATTTCTACATTGAAACTGCTATAATGCGTATTCACTTTATAGCTTTTCCCGTTATCACGGCGAATCAGCTGTGCATTCGAACTGCGTCCGTCCATCAAGATGTTGCAAGTGCCGTTTTCCGCCATCACTACATCTGCTTCAAACGGTTTTCCATCAATGGTAAGCACCACCTTGTTATCTTCCTTGCTGACCAACTCTACTTCGGCCACACGGTTTCCTATATGAATTTCCATAATTGAATTCTCTTTGTTAAAATTAGATTCTCAACACTCCCTTGTGCAGTCCGAACTCTTTCCATTTGCTGATAGGACGGTTGTCGGTAGCCATACCGCTGTTGTTCTCTTCGAGGTTCATCAAGTAGTCCATATAGGCGGCAATCAAAGCAATATTTTCGGAATGTTCGCTGGTGCGCATGATGCGTTGTTGCAGATATTCGCCGTTCTTGGTGATGAATCCTGTATCATAGTGACCTTCCACGAAATCGGGAGTGTCCATGATGGCACGCAGATAGCTGATGTTGTTTTTCACACCGGTCAACTTATATTCGTGGAGTACGCGGCGCATCCGCTCGATAGCGTATTCGCGGTTGGTAGCCCATACAATCAGTTTACCGATCATCGGGTCGTAGTAGATTGGAATTTCATATCCCTCGTACACATAACTGTCGATACGTACACCGATACTGTTCGGCTCTGTAATCTGTTTGATGATACCCGGGCTCGGCATGAAATTCATTTCTGTATCTTCGGCACAAATACGACACTCAATAGCGTGTCCGCGTTGCTGGATATTTTCTTGTTTAAGTTGAAGCACCTGTCCGTCGGCAACTTTAATCTGCTCTTTCACCAAATCTACCCCAATCACTTCTTCCGTAATCGGATGCTCCACCTGTAAACGGGTGTTCATCTCAAGGAAATAATAGTTGCGGTGTTTGTCAACAAGAAATTCGATAGTACCCGCACCAATGTAGTTTACTGCTTTAGCCGCAGCTACCGCCTTTTCACCCATATCTTTCCGTAGTTCGGGAGTGACGAAAACCGAAGGAGTCTCTTCTACGATTTTCTGGTTACGGCGTTGCACGGAACATTCGCGTTCGCATAGATGAATGACATTTCCATGCTTGTCACCAAGAATCTGGAACTCGATATGATGAGGCTCTTCAACGAACTTCTCCAGATAAACCGTGTCGTCGCCAAAGGAAGACAACGATTCGCTCTTGGCAGTAGTATAAGCTTCTTCCACTTCTTCGGCACTGTGGATGAGGCGCATACCCTTTCCACCACCGCCCATAGAAGCTTTCAGCATCACCGGGTATCCGATCTTATTGCAAAGTTCTATGGCTTCTTCCACACTTTTCAAATTGTCTTGTGTGCCGGGAACAACGGGTACTCCCGCCTCGATCATTTTGATACGGGCAGCAATTTTATCCCCCATGGCTTCCATTGTTTCCGGATTAGGTCCGATAAAGATGATTCCTTCTTCCTGACATCGACGGGCGAAGGTAGCATTCTCGGACAAGAAGCCGTAACCCGGATGGATGGCGTCCGCATGAGCTGCTTTCGCCACTTCGATGATTTTTTCTATATTCAGATAACTCTCTTTGGATGCTGCCGGCCCTACGCAATAAGCTTCGTCTGCATAAAGCACATGCTTCGCGGTCCGATCTGCTTCGGAGAAGATAGCGATACTCGTTATCTCCATCTCCCGGCAGGAGCGCATCACCCTTACGGCAATTTCACCGCGATTGGCTACTAAGATTTTTTTTATCATACTTTTTTCAATTAAGTACATACTTATTAATGTCTTCCCATCTAATGGACATACTCCACCCGACGAAAAACAGTATTTTTTTGATTTGGGGCTTAACAAGTGATGCTCTTTCTCCTAACCCACGAGGAGGGGAGCGTCTTACACAAAATGGCAGGTCTTCTGACTGACTCTTGTCTTATTTGCCTTCCCGATTAACATCAGTGGCGTTAAATTAGTTCAATTATAAGACATTGAACAGAGCTTCACAGCAGCGGGACTGTCCGGGACTTACACCCGATTCCCTATTAATCGTCGTCCGTTGGATACGGATTCTGAACCATTTCGGGGGGCAAAGATAAATAAATATTAAATAAGATGTTCCTTTTTTGCACGAAAGTTTCATTTTTGTGCAATGCTTATCTTTAAATAAGGATTCTTTAATTAGTGTATAACCTTGCTACTTTTCTAAACTATATTTCTCCTGATATTGTTAGGTTGATAGTAATTAATTAAAAGGAGATATTCGTATGAAAGAAAAGAAAATAGCTCGTGAAGAAAGAAATCAGGAGAAACTGGCTAACGGTGATTGGGTAATGGCAGAGTTTTATGCAACGTGGTGTCCTCATTGCCAACGTATGAAACCGGTTGTTGAAGAATTTAAGAAACTGATGGAAGGAACATTGGAAGTGGTATTGGTAGACATCGATCAGGAACCTGCCCTTACAGATTTCTATACAGTTGAGTCGACTCCTACCTTTATTCTTTTTAGAAAAGGACAACAACTCTGGAGACAATCCGGCGAATTACCTTTGGAAAGATTGGAAAGAGCAGTGAAAGGATTCAAATCCTGACGATTATTGCATAGTTTGTTACAATGATATGCGTAGCTGATTCTATGCTGGTATGTCTTTGTCTGGCATACTTCTAGTATGCATAAAGAAAAGCAGAAAGTATTCTCCGGTGAGGTATTTCCTGCTTTTCTTTATTTTTATTGCTTTCTGTTGAGTCGTAACTCATACAGGCAAGCCTGTACCTCTTCAAGGCTGCCGGTATGTTTTCCTTCATCATCAGACAGTTTGATACATTCCCTCCATTCCTGATTGACATTCATCTTACATTGTGTCAGTTTCATCACGATGTTCGAAGGTTCGAACCCGGTATCGTTGGTGAGATTGGTACCGATCCCGAAAGAGCAGCGGATTTTGTTTTTGCAGTATTCTTGAATATCCAATGCTTTTGTAAAGTCTAGGGCATTGCTGAATACGATGGTTTTGGTTGTCGCGTCGATTCCCAACTCTTTGTAGCGGGCAACCAGCTTATCGATAAACTCAAATTCATTGCCGGAATCACACCGCACTCCATCGAAAAGTTTGGCTTGTTTACGGCTAAGGTTGCTAAGGAAGATGCCGGAAGTATATGTATCGGAAAGTGCGATACCTAAATCACCGTCATAAACATTCACCCAGTTTTCGAGTGCCATATAGTTGGCATGTTTATATCCGAACTGTGCTCCATGAAACATAAACCATTCATGTGGATGAGTTCCCATCATTTTCATTCCATATTTCATTGCAAAGTTACAGTTGGAAGTTCCGGTGCAATATTGCGCTGTTTCGTTCAGCTTCTTGATAACCGTTTCCTGCACATCAATGGAGAATCTTCTCCGTGTGCCGAACTCTGAAAAGCGAAGCTGATGTTGATTCGACAATTCTATTTTCTCCGACAGCTTGCAAAGAATCTCGTTCATGTCTGCTACATTGCCAAAGAAACGGTTTTTGATTTCGGAGACAATAGCGAGCAAAGGCACTTCGTATAAAGTCACTTTATAAAGCAAGTCAGTCACTTCGATGTGGAGATGACAAGCTTCATCCAGATGAATATCAATCTTATTCGGATCGAAACGAAAAGAAGACAACCACTCCCAGTAGACTCTCGGAAGGAATCTGCAGTTTTTCGTCATATATTCCAGCTCCTCTTCCGTAAACCTCAACTGACTAAGATTCTTGATCTCTGCCTTGAGTGCCTTCAGGAAATCTTTGGTATATTGAGTTTCATTCCGGTCGTTGAAACTAAACGTGCCCATTGCATAGGGAAACAGTTTGATATAAGCATACGATGTGGTAAACTTATAAAGATCGGTATCTAGTAATGTCTTAACAATCATTTCGTTCGCTCTTTATATTTTATAACGTCGTAAAGTTAGTATTTGTTGAATAATATAACGACTTAATCATTAATAATTATGCCTTTTTTTATTCGAGGGGAATAAAGCCAGGATCTGAATATATATTCTGTTTGCAATGGCAAATTACTTATCTCTTATTATACTTACCTCAATAAGTCAAGCCGATTTTCAGCGTAATGGAATGGTGCGACAATTCTTCCTTAAACGTCGTATGGAAATACGGATCTTCCTGTTTCTTTGTCCGTTCCAGTTTCTGGAGTTCATAACCTGCCATCAAATTCAGTTTAAATTTCCGGTTGACCTTAAATTGTGCACCGATGGAAGGAGAGAGGTAAAAGCCTCCGTTTGCTTCTCTGTCTGTGGCAAAAGACCCACCGATATGACATTCCAGATAAGGAGTCAGTCTCCTGGGCTTCGTTATATAAAATTGCGCACTGGCATAAAGCGGAATGAGCAACTTCTCATAAACAGAAAGTCCGCTACCCGCACCGATGGCAAACCGTTGACTGATGTGGTAGTGACTGACGATTTGCCAGTTGAAAGGCGTGTAAGAAGGCTGATTCATAGAAAAACCTGTCCCGATATATGTAGTGTAAGAGAGACGTCTGCTGTCTGTTTGTCCGTCGGCACATACAGTGATGAAAGATAGCAGCGCAAAGATGAATATAAATTTCCTCATAATGATGCAAGGATAGAGTTTGATAATATTATGGTTAGCTACTGCTATTGCACATACACGGTTATACTTTTAACGATATGCAATGCAGTTGTGAGTGAAGAAGTATCTTTGGTAAGATCTCCATTACTTCCATCCGGGCTACTGTGTCCGATCAGTTTGGCTGTAAATTCTTTCTTGCCGGAAGTCAAATCCACTTCTGCTGCGTAGACAAGGGCAGGCTGTCCGCTCCCTTCTTTTCCACCGGAGTAATTGGCGTCTCCTTCTTTGGCCGATTTCGGATATGCATCATTGAAATCTGTAGAATGATTGATTTCAATTTTGACTATAAACTTCTTCAACTTCCCGGTTGGCGACATCTTCACATTAAAACTACCTTTCGGAGTAGCTCCGCTGATACCGTCCGTCAACGGTTCCTTTTTGCTAGGGAGATATAACCCGTCTTCATATTGGATTCCCCGCTGATAACACCAATGCGGCAGCGCTTCCTTTCGGCGGTTACCGCCGGAGGCTTGCCAGGATTGAGTGGCTATTTTGTGTGTCACATACACGGTGGACAGATAATTCCCTTCCATGTCTTCAGTCCAGATTGCAATCTGGGGCGGATTTTTGATGTTGATGCCTAGAAACAAAGGAAAATTATGCAACCACTCTTCCCCTTTTTCAATAGATATTTTAAGATCGTTACTGTCGTATTCTACTAAATCCCGGTTGCATCCACTATTTATCAATAGAGAAAGAAACCATATTCCCATTATTGTCATTTTATTCATTTGATTAGAGTTGTTTTTGTAACCAGAGGTCTACTAATAGATTGATGCCTTCTTCCAATTCCTCCCAGCCGCTTTCCTGCTGAATCTTGAGGCCGTTGTAGACCGGGCAGTTTTCTTCGAGCAATGCCAGATAACTGATGGCTGCGGTGATGATGGAAGCCATAGCAGCAATCTCTTTTTTCGGATGTTTTGATAGTTTGCTGACTGCCTCTACCAGCCAGATTCCTTTCTCTTCCCGTTTGTTGCGCAACTCTTTCACAAACTTATTGTCCGTTGTCAGTTCCCAGCGATACAGGCGTTTCAATGTATAATTCTCCCGTAACCGCATGATTTGTCTTTTGAATATCTGCTTGATAAATGCGGCTAAATGAGCCTGATCCGGTAACTCTTCATCGAAATTAATCCAATAGTCGTTCTGCTGAATGTAGGCTGCTATCAGTCCATCCAGCGAATTGAAATAACGGTAGATAAGCATTTTTGAAACTTTGGCCTTGGCTGCTACCGCATTGATCCCCAACCCCTCGAAACCGCTTTCTTCAATGATGTCGTTGACGGCTGTAATCAGGGTCATTTCCGTAGCCTGTCTGTTTTTAGTAATCTCTTTTTCCATACTTTGATACTTTTGTTACTGACTGGTCACAAAGATATGTTTCCTATCGGTAACATCAAGGAAAAAGAGATTATTTTTTGTAATGGTTGCCGGTTAATAACCTATCATCTTTACCGATAATACGTTATCCGGTCGTTTTATGATAACGCCACTGTCGGATTATGAACGGTCAGTCCGCCATCCACCACAATCGTTTGTCCAGTGATGTATCTGGCATCGTTCGAAGCCAGAAAAGCGATGGTAGCTGCAACATCCTCCGGTTCTCCCAGATAAGGAGTGGCACATTGACCGAGGAAGATATTACGTACATCCTCATTCAGGTTGTCCAATGCAGCGGGAGTAAGTACCAGTCCCGGAGCTACGGCGTTGCAACGGATGTTTTTCTTTCCCATTTGAGTAGCGATATATTTCGTCAGGTTGATGACACCCGCTTTGCTGGCGCCGTATAAAGTACCGTTGGCATCAGCCGTAAGTCCGCTTATGGAAGCTACGTTGACAATGTTCCCACCACCATTGGCAGTCATGATAGGAATGACCTGTTGGGAAAGATACATCGTGCAGCAGAGATTCAGATGGAATGCTTCGTCAAAGTAGTTGATGTCCAGCTTTTCGATGCTAAGGTCACGTTTGGGATCAGTTCCTCCTACATTATTAATCAGTACGTCTATTCTTTGATATTCATTCATGGAAAAATCAATCAACTCTTTGCAACTCTGGAGTTCGGTGGCGGAGAAATAGACATGACGCACGTCAGCCCCTGCGTGCGTGAGTTCGTTGGCAAGCTGCTCCGCTCTTTTCTCGGAATGGTCAGCGATGACTACTTTGCCTCCTTCGGAGACAATGCGGCGTGTGGTTGCTTCGCCGATACCACCGGCGGCACCGGTGATGACAACTACTTTATTTTCGAATCTGTTCATATAATGGGAATTTGATGATTACCTTCTATTAGAAACAGCTGGCAGAGGAATTTGTTAGCCCTTATAAACTCTCTTTAATAAGATAAGGTGTTCGATTCGAAAACTTTTGCATCTTTTCCAGTTTTACGCTCTGATTATTTAAGAAAACTGTTAAATGTTAATGCCTGCCCACTCATTTGTTAATACGGCTCTGATTCTATTAAACCATGTTATAAGATACGCTGCTTTGGCCTCAAAATTTGGAGATAACCGAAAAGTACGTATCTTTGTACTGTGTTTTTCATAGTATTAGATTTAAGGTTAACAAAAGATTGGCTGTCTGGGATAGATAGCCTTTTTTTATGCCTGTAAGTCAACTGCAGACCGAAGAGATTAAAACAACGAATATTGGTTATCCCGCAGGCTTTTCATCTCCCGTTCCTTTACGATATCATCTTCGGATAAATGGCCGATGAGTAGCGGTGAGTTTTTATCATGTTTTCTCCTATTATATACTGCCGTGTTATAATTGCCTTTGATGGCATAACAATAAATACATCCGTTCAGGCAACTTTCATAAGTTCCGATATCAATGCTTTCAATGCAGTTGCAGATGTTACGCTGGTTTTTATCCTTTTGGGCGAGGATAGGATAACCGATGATCTTTTCTATCAGATCCTTATCAATACACAGGCCGCTCGGAATACCTAAATGTCTTAAATCCACTTTTACAGTACAAGTATCCAGCTGTATGTCGGGATAAACGTCGATTGTTTTTTTAAAGGAGACAGCCATTTCTTCTATTTCCTCTTGAGTCAGCGGATGGATGTTGAATAACCGTACAGAGTTCCGGATATGCTGGTAATGATCTATGAATCCCAGCATACATTTGGCAGTGTGGTCTTTGAGTTCGTCGGCAATCCGGGCAAATGCTTCCTGGTGGAAAGAAACATTGTATTCCTCGTTTGTCAGTATCGGATCATATCTCCAGATCACCCTTTCCCTGCCGATTTTATCAGCCAGCTTTTTAAAGGTATCCATTCGTTTATCGATGGAGGGCAAATGATTTTCCAGCTTTTCTCCGTAGGGGTTAAGTGTAAATTGGAAGTAATAGTTGTAATCCTGCAATTTCTCCAGTTGGTTGAGCATAGGTGCCGGGTTCTTGGTCCAGAAAACAAAGCAATCTACTACAGCAGGAGATAGAGAGATCTTGCTAATCATTTTCGGATGATATGGATTGGGCACTAATACATATCCTTCTTTAATCCGGTTGAAAAACCACTGGGAATAGAATGCCGGAATATCTGTCCGGCGGCTGGCACTGATTATCATAGTTCAAAGTTACAAAAAAAAAGACGATGTTGTTTCAATGATTCCCTCTTTTTTGTATTCTTACTTACCCAAGAAGTAACTAGTGTGAATGAATATGTTAAATGTTAACGTGTGAAGTCTGAAATGTTAATGCGCTTCCCAGAGTATTAAACCCTGTTATAATATGGGCTGTTTAGGCTCTAGAATTTGCTATTTACCTGAAATATGGTACCTTTGTACAGTGTTTTTTTCATAAGTATTAGATTTAAGGTTAACAAAAGATTGGTTGCTCGTGATGAGTAGCCATTTTTTGTTTTTATACACTATGATTGTTTATTCCTTAATCATAGTCAACAGCATCTTAAATCTCTCCACTGCTGTAAGGGCATGCGGCGCATTCGCCGGAAATACGATACTTTCTCCTGCTTTTACGGTGAACAGAGTTCCGTTTACAGTAATATTCACTACCCCTTCCAATACCTGCACGAGCGCATCAAACGGGGCACGATGTTCGCTTAACCCTTCTCCTTTATCAAAAGAAAATAAAGTGATATTTCCTGCCGGACTTTTGATTAACTGTTTGCTGATAACGCCTCCTTCAGTATATTCAATGAGAGAAGCCAAATGGAGCACAACTCCTTTTTGAAATGATTGTTCCATATTTGTTTTATTTTTAAGTTAATATCATATAGAGAACACTTTTCGAATATGCATTGTTTGTCTATAACAAAAAACGATTTTTATTGTTATAGTACGAAAGACTCAATAAACTAACCATTATTATGAAGAAGAATATCTTATTGTTTGGAGCACTGATAGGTGCTTTCTTATTGGTTTCCTGTTCGGGAGGAAACAAGAAACAGGCTGCGTCCTCCGTCACTCCGGAGGAATTGGATAATGCCAGTAAAGTGATAAACTATTATCATACATCGCTCATCGTGTTGAGGCATGTAGCTAATGCAAAAGACGTAAATGCGGTCTTGGGATATATGGAACAGACAGGAAAAGTTCCTGAAGTATCTCCGATAGCACCGCCTGAAGTATCTGCCAGAGACACTGCGGAATTGATGGATCCGGGAGATTACTTTAATATACAAGTCCGTCAGAATCTGAAGCAGAGTTATAGAGGACTTTTCAGTGCACGGGCGCAATTCTATGATAATTTTAATAAGTTTCTCTCTTACAAGCAGGCCAAAGAGACAGCCAAGGCTGGCAAGCTCTTGGATGAAAACTATCGGCTAAGTGTAGAAATGTCCGAATATAAACAAGTGATTTTTGATATTCTAAGCCCTCTCACGGAACAGGCTGAAAAAGAACTTCTTGCCGACGAACCGTTGAAAGATCAAATCATGGCTATGCGTAAGATGTCCGGCACTGTGCAAAGCATAATGAATCTTTATTCCCGCAAACATGTACTGGAGGGTGCTCGCATTGATGTGAAGATGGCAGAATTGAAGAAAGAACTCGAAGCTGCAAAGAAACTTCCTGCTGTCACAGGCTATGATGAAGAGCAAAAGAATTATTATAGCTTCCTGTCTTCTGTGGAATCGTTTATGAAAGATATGCAGAAAGCAAGAGATAAAGGCGCATATTCCGATGCAGATTACAATGCGATGTCGGAAGCCTACGAATATGGACTTTCCGTTATCTAAAGAATTCTTCCTCTGTTTGAATGAGTTGCAATCATGTTTCTTCAAGCAGGGGATGCTTTTTTAATTAAGTAAAGAAGTCCTTTTTTTACTATCCCCTTTTAAACAGGAGTTTTACTTTTGCATTTGGATTAAGAAATAATATCTTTGTTATATGCAATCATTTCAACTGATAAAACCCTGTTTTGCACTGGCTCCCTATATACGGCATTATTGGATATTGCAAGACGACTCAATAGCTCCTGTCTCCGAACGGACTCTGCCTATTGGCTGCATGCAACTGGTATTCCATAAAGGGAAACAACTTCTTTTGTTGGGCGAGTCGGAGCTGCAACCCCAATCCTTTATTTCCGGACAATCGGTCGGTTTCTCGGATGTGATGTCTACAGGCAGGATAGAGATGATTACTGTTGTTTTTCAACCTTATGCGGTAAAAGCATTGTTTCATATACCCAGTCATTTGTTCCGTGGGCAGACTGTAGATACCGGTGCGATGGAAGATGTAGAACTGTCGGATTTAGTGAAACAGGTCACGGATACTTCTGATAATGCAGTTTGTATTCGGTTGATAGAGCAGTTTTTTCTTCGTCGTTTATACACTCTTCCCGAGTATAATCTCAAGCGGATGTCTGCTGTTTTTCATGAAATAAACCTCCGGCCGCAAATCAATATTTCTCATTTGTCGGAAACAGCCTGTTTGAGCAGTAAGCAGTTTGGGCGTATCTTCGCCGATTATGTCGGCACTACTCCCAAGGAATTTATTCGTATTATCCGTATGCAACGGGCGTTATCCATGCTGCAACAGGATGCTACGATTCCTTTTGTACAAGTGGCTTATGAATGTGGCTTTTCCGATCAGTCTCACATGATAAAGGAATTCAAACTCTTTTCCGGTTATACCCCTGCGGAGTATCTTTCTGTATGCGCCCCTTATTCCGATTATTTCTCTGAACTCTAAAGATGTCTCTTTTTTTCTATCGGGCTTCCTCGTGTTACCCTACTTTTGCAATGTCTTTGCAAAGGCTTAGTAGTAACCATAAAAAAGAAACGAGATGAAAAAATTAATTGCATTTTTTGAGATTCCTGCTACCGATTTCCGTCGGGCTGTCGATTTTTACGAAACTGTGTTGGGTGTGCAACTTCCGACTTTTGAATGTGAAACAGAGAAAATGGCTTGTTTCACGGAAGAAGGTGAAACCGTCGGTGCTATTTCTTATGCTTCAAATTTCGACTTTCTTCCTTCAACGCATGGCGTACTTATCCATTTCAACTGTGAGGATATTGAACAAACGTTGGAAAAAGTGCTTCTGAAAGGAGGGAAAGTTGTCATTCCCAAAACAAAGATTGAGGCAGACGATAAAGGATGGTTTGCCGTATTCACGGATAGTGAAGGAAACAGGATTGGCGTCTATGCTGAAAAATAACAGGTAGGGAAGAGGGAACAGCCTGTCTGGAAGTGACTGCTGTTCCTTCGTCCCCTTATCCGGATTATTCTACCGGAATATAGATCTCCGTCAACAACTCTTCGGGGGGAGTGTCACATGGATTGTTCAGATAGCGTTCAGCACTGGCTTCATCACGTATCGTACATTCCATTTCGGGCAGATACTTTCCGTAAATCGTATCGTACACAGCTTGCAGATTGTCATACGGGCCTTTATAAAGGAAAATAGCATAACGTCCGGCTGGGATAACCTTGAATCCCACATCACTTTTGGGGGCAACCTTTACAGGCATTACCATGCATACGTCTGTACGCAGTTTCTCGGCTGGCGTCACTTTCGGATCATCGTGGTAGATGCAAAGCGGGCTGAAATCTCCCATCGGCAGTTTTTGTTCTTTGATGAATTGGAATAAACGGCCCCAAGTGCCACCGTAATCATTCAGTTTGTAGTCGCCTGTAAGGCGGATATAAATCACATTCCGTTCGGAGACATTTCTGATCTCTTTTTTTAGTTCCAGGTCTGGCCTGATAATCGCTGGTTTCATAATTACAAAGTTTTTATTGTTTCTATATTCTAAAGGTGAAATGCCATAAAATTGCTTGAACACTTTCGATAATGAAGAAGGGGATGCGTAACCAATCCGGTAGGCGATGTCAGCAATCGGAATATCCGAGTAGCGGAGTAGGCGTGCGGCAGCTTCTGTCCGCGTCCGGACAATAAACGTACCAATCGGTTCACCGAGAAAAGCTTTCATGATCCGGTGAAAGTAAAAAGGAGAAAAGTTTGAAATTCTGGCCAGAGATTTTAAATCAATATCTTCTCCTAAATGTTGGATGATGTATTCCACTACAACATTTACGCACTTTTGATATTCCTCTTTCGTTGTTTTTTTCTGTTGCATAACTAATTTTGGTATTTCACTTCGCAAAGGTATTGGTAAAAAAGCGAAATGACTTGTCCGATATTGCGGAAATGTCAACTTTCTATTTTCTTTCTATGGTTGCCCTATACCTGTTTTGAGAATTTATTTTGATATATAATGTACCTTACAGTGGTGTTATGGTGTGAACCATGACCAAATTTTTAACCGTTAATTGCGAAATTGATTTTCTTGTTTTAAATAATGTCAAAAACTAAAATAAAAAAGCCGGTTTTGTTATAAACTATTATTAAAATGATTATATTGTAACCGAATTATTAATAAAAATAGCCATGGATAAAACAATTGTAGGGAACAATGCCGGAAAGGTCTGGTATGCCCTGAAAGAAATTGGTGAAATTTCAATACCTGAATTGGCGAGAAGATTAAACCTAAGCGTAGAAAGTACAGCATTGGCCGCCGGTTGGTTGGCACGAGAGAACAAAATTTGTATCCAACGGAAAAATGGATTAATTGCTTTATCTGATGAAAGCGCTTTTCCCTTCAGCTTTGGATAATAGCAGGTTTTGTGAGTGAATATCTTTGAAGTTCCGTTAACTTATAAGTAAGAATATGTCCGTATAAGGTATCACAAGTTAAGTTTGAACTTAAGAAGTTTTATATTTAAAAGAGTTGCTCAATAATAGGGCAACTCTTTTAACGTATAATAAACGTATAAAAATGTCGAATCGTGTCCGGATGTAGATAAAATTTATATACTTGTATTCCACAATAATAATTGCCTGTTTTTTCTCTGGCAATTCTATTCCGGAGAATATCTTTAGAATCCTACCCGTTTTCTTCCCTGGGAGAAATCCATTCCTTCGTAATTATAGATTTCAGCCAGTGTCATGGGGTGTGTCTGTTCGGGAATATCCAGGCTTTCTTCCTTGATTAGTTGATTAACCTTATCAGTAGTCAGGTCTTTAAACTCGTATCGGGCAGCCAGACGTCCTTTTCTAAGCAATGCTTCGTCGATATCTTTTAATGGAGCATTAAAGGTGCAGATAAATTTGATACACAATTCATCGCTCAATAGCCCGTCGCTAATATTCAGTATGTTGACTAAGCCGGCATTCATACGGTTGCCTCCGTTGCGGCTTGACAATAGTTCTTCGCAATCCTCTACGATGAAGATAGAATTCTTTTGTTGGCGGATGAAAGTGATAAAGCTCGGATCCGAAAGTTTATCTACCAGGTCTCCACTCATATAGATCATTCTCTTTTTTCCAAGATTGATAAGGTGGCGGATATAAGTCGTTTTTCCTGTACCCTGTTTTCCATGCAAAATGATTAATCCGCTTTTGTTGTCCTCCAGCAGAAAGTTTTCGATCTCGGCAGCTACGGGAACAAAATCATCGTTATAGTGACGATCAATCTGAATAGCAGGTTCATTAACTTGCGATTGTTTCAGGCTGAAGTAGTTATGAGAGTATGTTACTATAAATAGATTGTTAAGTTTCTCATTTTCCTTCTTGTGGTTTTCGCAAATCTGATTGATCTGATTGATTTCCTCCTTGTCGATATTGGAATAGACAATCTTTACGCAATTATCAAAATAGCCGATCATCAAATTCTTTTTGCAGATAACGATACAGTCGTATAACTCTTTTGTAGATGTATTATCTTCTTCTTCCTCCTCTTCTTCTTTTTCATTTTCAAAATGATTGCAGTACACATGCTCGAATATATCGAACGCGTCATCTTGCTGATAAAGTTCCTTGATTTCTTTCAGAAAATCCTGGTTTACTTTATATTTTACCATTTTCATGGAAGGGAATCGTTTGAATATCTGATAGAATAGACTACAAATGCTACTGTCGCTGAACCATCCTGTGGAGTAATCAAAAATATCTGTGAAATCTGCGAGTGTGTATTCTTTACTCATTTTTTCTTTTTATATAAATAGAATGGCAAAGGTACGAAATAAATCTATGATATGAACTGAACCGATTTATCATTTTCTCGAAAAACATAGGTGTGGATAGTTTCCTGTATTTATATCAAAGCTCCTGCAAATGATTTTTCATTTTCATTTCTCATGTTCTCATAATATATGTGATAACAATCTTCAAATCAGTTATATAATACTATGAGAAATAAAACACAAAAGGGTATTTCTCATAGTGTTACCAGCATTTTGTCCACAAAACAAAGTATTTCTCATAGCTTTTCAAGGCATTTCTCATAATCTTTCGTAGGGCAAAGAGGCTAATTAATTGTAATAGATTCAATGCTACATATTCAGTTATGTATTGATTAATAATATATTATAAAGCGTTTATGAAAGTGTATGGAGTAGATATTCTCATGTTTTCCTACCGGTATCTGAATCGTTCCACTAGAGTGGAAAGGTCTGTTCACTAGAGTAGATAGAACCATTCACTCCAGTGCAACGATCTGTTCACTAGAGTGCAACGATACGAATAGTGGTAGGGAGAAATAACAATGATTAGGGAAAAACATAAAGGTATAAGGTGAATAACATACAGGAAAGTAGTAAATAGCAAGAAGTTGCTTAATAAAACCGAAGAAGGAAAGGAGTAATCGTAAATCCGGCAAAAGTCCGGAAAAACTACAATTATACTGTATGAGAAATGAGTAAAATGTATAGACGGAGTATGAGAATAAGATGAGAAATGGTTTAAACCCTATGAGAAATACTCGATTTTACGGACTAAATCACGGAAAAGCTATGAGAAATGCCCTTTTGTATTTTATTTCTCATGGTGTTATCTGTTTGATTCACAGATGATTATTATGTATATTATGAGAACATGAGAAATGAAAAAGAAAAATCCTTTTCAGCAAAGTGAAGTTTCTACGCATCATTCTCATACAAGTATCATATTAATGAATCAAACTAAGGAATGGAATCCACTATAAAACCACTATCTCTTATATCTATCTTTCTTCCCTATTATTTTTATGAACTGATTCTTTAATTGCTCCCTAACGCAAACTGATTCCCGGCGCACCTACGCGCCCGCGTGTGATATAATAATGTGTATCCCTCTCATCGTTTCCGCGCACAATTTCCCTATACATAAAAAATATGTTCTACAACATCGTTATGCATCAGCACTTTAGCAAATGTATTCAAAAATAATTAGAAAAAATAGTTTGATATATT